>Ga0164290_1000060_pt1 | contig 389903 bp, 302 predicted proteins | sample Micstemetagenome_FD_108782 | JGI IMG/M metagenome (GOLD analysis project Ga0164290, IMG submission 108782) | Contaminated culture microbial community from soil near Moab, Utah, USA - Microcoleus steenstrupii SON62 (Illumina Assembly) | ecosystem: Environmental > Terrestrial > Soil > Soil crust... | reverse complement strand
GGAGATATCTCCGGGGCACATATGAATCCGGCGGTCACCATCGGCTTCTGGGCAGCAGGAAAGATCGAAGCGAAAACCGTGCTGCCGTATCTGCTGGCTCAATGTCTCGGAGCGTTATTGGCGAGCATGCTGCTGAAGATTCTGTTCCCAGAGCATGCGACCCTGGGGGCAACACTCCCCGCGGGGTCGTGGCAGCAGTCGTTCATTCTGGAAGTCGCATTGACGGCGATCCTGATGTTTGTCGTGCTGAACGTTTCCACCGGGGGCATGGAAAAGGGAATCATGGCAGGTGCGGCCGTCGGTTCGGTCGTCGCGTTTGAAGCCATGTTTGCGGGGCCCATTTGCGGGGCTTCGATGAATCCCGCTCGATCACTTGGGCCGGCGGTGGTCAGTGGTCGCGTGGCTGAACTGTGGATCTACCTGGCGGCTCCCGTTTTGGGGGCATTGCTGGCGGTCGGAGCCAACTGGCTGGTGCGACCTGTCGAACCGGAAAAAGTCCCGGCCCATGTGTCGTGAATGACTCTTTGTAACAGCATGGTCAAGGGCGAAGGGCGAAGGGCGAAAGTCGGGCGAAATTTCGATTTCTGATGCTTGACACTGAGCACTCAACACTAGGCCCGCCATTGAAAATAGGTACCAACAGCCTCAGGAAAAACGGGAAATCATGAAGCGTGTGTTGATACTCTGCACGGGCAATTCCTGTCGGTCGCAGATGGCCGAAGGATTGTGGAATCATCTGGGTCAGGGCGCATGGTCTGCGGTCTCGGCGGGATCCAAACCGGCGGGCTATGTCCATCCGTTAGCCATTCGGGCCATGGGGGAACTGGGACTCGACATCTCCGCCAATGTCAGCAAGATTTTGACAGAGTTCGTGGACCAGCCGTTCGACCTGGTGGTGACGGTGTGTGACAACGCCCAGGAAGCCTGCCCCGTCTTCCCCGGCGCGAAACATGTCTTCCACTGGCCATTCGACGACCCCGCCCATGCCGTGGGGACCGACGACGAAAAAATGAGCGAATTCCGCCGCGTGCGAGACGAAATCCGCGAGACGATCGGTCGTTATCTCGCCAGTCAAAATTAGGAACACAAGCCATGTCGACCGAGTTGTTGAAAGCCGTCTCCGAGAATTACGGCGCTGTCGCGAACAGCGGATTGTCATCGAAGCACCAGGGGGTCCATGCGGTCGCCGAAGCCTTCGGCTACAACGCAACCGATCTCGCGGCGATTCCCGCGGAAGCCAACATGGGTCTGTCGTGTGGTAACCCCACGGCGATGGCCAGCCTGAAACCGGGAGAAGTGGTCGTCGACCTGGGTTGCGGCGGCGGCCTCGATGTCTTTCTCGCCGCCTGGAAAGTAGGCCCGACCGGTCGTGCCATCGGGATCGACATGACTCCCGATATGATCGCCCTGGCGCAGCGCAACGCGGCACGCGGTCCGGAACCTTACCACAATGTGGAATTTCACCTGGCGACGATTGACCAGATTCCGCTGGCAAACAATTCCGTCGATTGCGTCATCAGCAACTGCGTGATCAATCTGGCACCAGATAAATCGGCCGTATTTCGTGAGATCGCACGCATCCTGAAACCCGGCGGGCGGGTCGCGATCAGCGATATCGCTCTCAAGCAACCGTTGCCCGAGGAACTCGCGAACGATGTCGCGGCGCTCGTCGGCTGCATCGCGGGAGCGATTCCGATCGACGAATATCGCCAAGGTCTCAGGAATGCCGGGTTCACGGGGGTCGAGGTGATCGATTCGGGGGCCGACCTGAATGCCTATGCCAAGGTCGAGAACCAGTCGGGTTGTTGTTCCCCGACCATGGCCACGGTACCACTCGGTTCAATGACAAGTTTGCCCGTGATGGAAACCGGTTGCTGCACACCCCCACCGGCGCGCGAAGCCGCCGGGTTACATGATCGGCTGGCGGATTTGTTGCGGCGGTACAACGTCAACGATTACGCCGCCAGCGTGAAAGTGTTCGCGGTGAAGCCGTAGTTCGATTTGACTTCAGCGAGCGGGGGGAGGTGACTCCCCCCGGTGATTCTTGCTGCAATCGGGAATTCATCACCGAAGGGACTTACGTCCCCTCGCTCGCCTTGACTAACTTCCTCGCGCGTCAGTAACAGCCAGGGCATCAGCGAGGATGCTATTTGCTGTTCGATGAACTATCGGGCTTGGTCCCATTCAGCCGGTTGAGATGCAGTCTGCCGACTTGCCACATGTAGTGGGGGCCGTAACCTGATTTCGGTCCCCAGGTGTTCGCCACCGCCCGTTCGAGATGCGTCTTCGCTGAGTCGGGGCGGCCTTCCACCGCTTCGTTAAGGCCGATGTAAAGGTGCGCGTAGAAGAGGCGTTTTTCGCGTTCCTCGGGCGAGATTTCTGCGTCCGCGATGCCCTTCAAAATTGCGGCGGGCGTGATGCGACCCGCGAAGAGTTCGTAGACGGCGGGAAAGGGTTCACGGTCGTCTTTCTCATACTTCAGTAAGCCTTCACGAGCCTTGTCGCGACCATAGGCCTTGGACTGCGACAGATACCGCCAGATGCCATTTTCGCGGTCGACGTTATCGAACGAGTGATACCGCTCGAACTGACCGGCGGCGTCGGTGTACTTTCCCGCATAGAAGTACGCGATACCCCGCCGCCAATGCCCGGCGTCTTCTTCAGGGTTAAGTTCGACCATTTTGTCATAGTCACGGACGGCGTTCGTAAAATTGCCCAGGAAGAATTCCGCGTCGCCACGTTGGGAATACAATCGCAGGCTCTGCGGTTGCTGTGCGAGTTGCGTGGTCGTTTCGGCGACCAGTTCCTGGGCTTGTTGCTCAATCTTTTGGTTCAGCTGAAGGAGATCGACCGGTTTCGCAATGTCGACCGTTTGTGCTCCCAGATCATGCCTGGTCAGCAACACAAGGAGCATGACGAGTGCGCTGTAAGGCGAACACCGTAGGAGGGTGGTTGTGGCGGTCGCCATCTTGGAGTCTCTCTGCAAATGTGCTACTGTTCGCCCGATTGGAACTGAACCGCCTCGACCAGGGAGTGGCCATGCTACGGGATGGATTTTTAGGGAACCGCGCCTCGTTCATGCTCGACTTTGTGGTCGTGGCATTAGTTCTGGTGGTCCCCATCCTGCTATACAGCCTGTTTGCGGTCAAGGTGCAGCGGCAATATACGCGACACAAGTTTCTGCAACTGCTGCTGGGCGTGGTCCTGCTGGTCGCCGTCGGAGCGTTTGAGGTCGATCTGCATCTGGTTCAGGGGGGCTGGGAGAATGTCGTCGCCAAACAGGAACCGCCATTGACCGTCGAGCAGAAAGACTGGGTGCGAACCGTCTTGCGGATCCATCTGATCTTCGCGGCATCGACTCCGTTTCTCTGGGCGACCACCATCTTTCTGGCATTGAAACGGTTCCCGCACCCACCCACCCCGGCGCCACATAGCGGGCAGCATAAAATTCTGGGCTGGCTCTCCACGATCGACCTGACCCTGACCTCGATCACGGGCTTGTGGTTCTATTACACCGCGTTTTTGTCGCAATGACCCAGCCGCAAAGCCTGGGGGCGACCCCTACCTGCGGCGTGTCAGCGACGCGGTTCGCGGAATTCTGACCGTCGTACCGATTTCGCCCCGCCATAAAGTTCGTTATCCTATGCGGTTGTGCTCGAACGTGAACTGCCGCCCGAGACGGTTCGCGGTGTTGGCGGGTCAGGTGGCAGGAGACACCGGACGTGATGCGTCTTTCGATGCTAATTTGCGGCTGTGGGTTGGTGATGGGCCTGCTCACGGAGTCAGGCTGGGCACAGTTTGGCAACTTCCAGCCCGATCCCGACACTGTAGAGCGGGTGTCGCCGGTTGTGCCTGTCCCCGGTGAATTGCGCTCTGTGCTGAATGATGCGCAGCAGCAGTTGGAAGAGGGCGAAGTCGCGTCGGCCCTGGCGTTTCTGCAATTTGTGCTGGAAGCCCCCGAGGACTTTTTTGCTGACGAGACGTTGCGGAAGAGCTTGAAACAATCCGCCGCAGAGTTGCTCGCAAGTCTGCCCGCCCATCAGCGTGAGTCTTATGAGGCCCAGTTCCAGGCGGCCGCTCAGTTCCTGCAACAACGCGTGGTGGAATCGGGCCGCATTGCCGATCGACAATTACTACTCAGCCGGTATGGGAACACGTCGGCTGGTCAAATGGGATTGCAGCGGGAAGCCCTGCGTGCTTACGACGAGGAACGCTATCTGGATGCGGCTCGACTCTGGGAAGCCGTGCCCGGCGCAGCGGTACGCCCGGCACAGAGACTTCAGCACGCACTGGCCTGGTGGCAAGCCGGGCAATTCGCAAAAGCCACAGCCGTCTTGTCGGCCCAGGCGGCTGGCCAGGCGACCCGCATTGTGCTCGGCGATCAAGCCTGGGAGATTCCTGCCGATCCCGCAGCGCAGCGTGACTGGTTGACGCAACAATTGCAGGGTTCAACGGCGGGGCCGGTACCTCGACAGGACTGGCTCACGTTTCGAGGTTATGCCACCCATAATGCCATCGCGGTTCCGGCGGGTCCGGTGGGCGCGCGCGTCTGGTCGCAAGCCCTCGATGGTGGATTTGTTCCCTGGTACGAAACCGAATTTGGCAAGCCAGCCAATCTGGCAGACTGGCAAGCTCAGCTGCAGGAACTCGTGGAAGAGTATCAGGTCGAAGATCAGTTGCTCTTGCCCGGTAGTCATCCTTTAGTCGTGCATGATCAGGTGATTGTGCGGACCCCCTTCCACATCGAAGCGTATCACCTGAAATCGGGCGAGTTGCAATGGCGGTCGATCTTGACGGAACGCGCCCTGTCGGCTGCCCTGAAACCGTTGACGGTGAATCAGGTCGATGAAGAACTCGTCCTGCAGCGACGCGGAGCCGCGCGTGAGTATCTGGAAGAATTACTGTTCCGAGATCAGATCTCCGGGACGATGTCCTCCGATGGCGAACGGATTTATGCCGTTCAACAGCCGCCGTATCTGTCGCAAGAGGCTCAGGTCTCGGTGATGTTTGGCGGCGTCGAAGCGGTTGTGTCGATGACGAACCATCTGACGGCCTACGCTGTGGATGGGGGACGGCTGGAGTGGGAAATTGGCGGTGCGCGGCGCGAGACCCCCCAACTGTTGGCCGGAGTCTATTTTCTTGGCCCACCCTTGTGCCTGGATGGTCAGTTGTTCGTCCTCGGAGAGATGGGCGGCGAGTTGCGGCTGTTTCAATTGTCTCCGGGACCGGAGCCCACCCTGGTCTGGTCACAAGTGATTGCGGCTCCCAACTTTCCTTTGCAATTCACCGATTTGCGACGATTAGCGGGCCTGACTCCGGCCGCGTCCGAACATCTGCTGATTTGCCCGACCAGTTCTGGTCTGGTGGTGGCGGTGGATCCTTTGCAACGCCGCCTCGTCTGGGGTTATGAGTATCAGTCTCTGGAAGCGCAACTCGCCACGAATGTCCGCCAGATTGCCATTCTGCGGATGCAGAACCAGATGTTGCCGGGAGATGTAGATGAACGCCAGTCGCGGTGGCTCGACTCGGCCCCCACGATTGCCAACGGACATGTGCTGCTCACGCCACGCGACTCCGTCGACCTGCATTGCGTGGACTTGCTCACCGGCGAGTTGAAGTGGAAGCAACCGCGTGGACGGCGACTTTACGTGGCGGGTGTCTATGCAGGTCGTGTGCTGATCGTGGGCAGAGAGCAAGTCGAAGCGCTCGATATCACCTCGGGGCAACCGGTCTGGCAACAGCCGCTTCCGATAATCGAACCCTCCGGCCGGGGGCTTGCGCTCGCGGGGCAGTACCTCTTACCCCTGTCGTCGGGAGAGATCATCGGCATCGATTATGAAACGGGAAAACTCCGCTTCAAATCGCGGCTGGGCCAAGGCCATCGTCCGGGGAATCTGGCCGCAGGTTCGGGAGCGCTCGTCTCACAGAATTTGACCTCGCTCACGGCCTATCGCTCACTCTCTGAGATTCAACAACAGATCGCCACGGTTTTGCCACAGTCTCCTGACGACCCCGAGGCCTTGGCATTGCGCGGCGAACTGGCCCTGTTTGCGGGAGATCAGGCGGCAGCCCTCGCAGACCTGCGTACCGCGATTGACCTGCATCCGAACCCGCATGCCGGAAGCGTCTATGCCGACCTGTTAATCGCGGGCATGCAGCACGATTTCCCACGCTATCGCGAAGAAATTGAACGGATCGATCGTCTCATTACCGACCCAGAGCAACGTTCCGAGTTCATCACACGGGTCGCGGCGGGTTTTGAGCAAAGTGGTGAACACCGCAAGGCCTTTGAGCAATTTCTGCGGCTCACGCTCGATACCAAACCGACATTTCGTCTGGAACGCCAGAGTGATCACCTCATGGTCCGCCGCGATCGTTTGATTCGTGGTCATGTGCAGGGCTTATTGGCTAGCGCCAGTTCCGCTGACCGAGACATCATGGAAGGAATGCTCGCGGAACGTGCCCGCGCGATTATCGATCCGCAAGAGCCCGCCAGTCACCAGCGCTTCCTGGATTATTTTGATGGCACGCGGCTCGCTGATCAGATTCGCCTGCGGGAATTGAATCTCTCGACCGAATTGTCCGTCACGGAGCGCATGGCAGAATGGTCACGCCTGGCTGACAGCCGGGAACCTGCCATCGCGGCGTTCGCTGTTGCCAAACTCGCGCGGACCGGTCTGGACCGCCGTCGGTTAGACGAAGCCCAGGCCTGGATCAACCGTCTGCAGCGCGACTATCGAACTCAGGAGATCACTCCCGGCCAGACTGCGGAGGCCTTGGTTCAGTCATGGCAGCGCGAAATCGACGCTTTGAAAATTGGTTCAGAACTCACCTGGCCGAGCCAGTCGTTCACTGCGGTGCGGGAGCCGCGTCATCCCGAGTTTCGGCGCTCGTCGATTGTGGAGCAGGTCGGACCCAGGCACCCGGTGTTTGGCGACTGGACGTTTGAGGTGACCGAGGATGCACCGGCGATTCTGATCGCCCGCGATGCCGCCAGCCGTAGACGCTGGTCGGTCGCATTGCCGTTTGAACTCATTCAGAATCAGCCCTTCTTCGGCCCGCGAAACTCGGCTCCTCAACTGCATATTTCCGGCCCGTACTTTGCGCTCTCTTTTGGAACGGCCTTTCTGGTCTTTGATGTGGCCACTCCCAACGCCGTCCCGCGGTATCTTTGGCATCGCTCGCTGCTGCAAACCACTCCCAACCCTGCCTTGCCGACAATCAGCAGCACGCTGCGGGCCTCGGGCGTGACCGTCCGCGTCGAGTACATGCCGAGTGGTCGCCGCCGCGTGCGTGCCGTGGAAGGAGATTCCTTCCTGACAGTCGGACAGTTCATTGGTGCCAGTACCGAACAGGTCTGCTATCAGATTGGTTCGCGATTGATGGCAGCCGATACCGACACGGGGGAACTGCTCTGGGTGCGACGCGATGTCCCCTCTCAGGCCGAGGCCATCGCCGATGATCAGCACGTGTTGTTGCTCGATCCGCAAACGTCTGAAGCTTTGTTGTTCCGTGCTACGGATGGCGAACTGCTCACCCAGCGGCCTGTGCCTTTGGTTGATGCCTGGCTGTGGTTCGGCGGTACACAGCTCATCAGTTTTGTCGGTCCTCCTGAAACTCGCACGCTGGAATGTCTCGATGTTCTGACAGGCCAGAAGCGCTGGACGGAGTCTCTCTCTCCGACCACGCGCTGTGCGATGCTGGAAGATGGCGGTGTGGCCTGTCTCGATCAGAACGGTCAATGGCGCGTCTTGGACCGTGTTACAGGACAGGAGCGCTCTTCGGGCACCACCCCCAAGTTCAGCCGTCTCGATTTTCTGTGGGTACAACCAGAAAATGATGGCTATCTGGTGGTCGCTGGGGCCACGACTCCCGTGGCGAAAGATCTGGTGGTGGGTACCTATGAAGGCAATCAGGTTCCGATTGCCGGACGTGTCCTGAAGATACCCCTGGGCGGCAAGCAACCCGTCTGGCAGGTACCGCTTCCTCCCACAGCGTTTCAGGTCATTCAACCGTCCAACATTCCGATTCTGGCGTTTGCGGGTCGCGTTCTATCCCATCCGACCGCGGAAGAGCCGAACCCGCGGGCCCGATTTTCCGCCCTATTCCTCGACCGCCGCACAGGGGAAGTTGTCTTCAAGGCCGATGATCCGGCCGCACCGGGCATGTACCAGTTTGAATTCGATGGCGACCGCCGCCGGATCAAAGCCAATTTCCTGACATTCGTGGTCGAGATGCAGCCGCAACCCGCCGAGGGGACTGAGCCAGCCGGTCAATAGCTGCGGGAGCCCAGCATAGTTCCAAGATCCCGGTGGCAACACGAGGACACAATCGCCGCGGCCTGTTTACGGCTGCGTGTCCGGCCTGTCCTTCCAACGGATCAAGATCGCTGATGATGGTCAGCGGCGGTCGATGTTGCCCCACGGTCGTGCGGGGTGGGCGGTTGATGGACAAGCTGGATACACCAGGCGATCAGGCCTGCATTGAGCAACGTGAACACGAGAAAAAGTCCGAAGCCGCTCACCTGACTGGCCTCTGCCGCACTGCGGGTGGCGGCGACCAGATCCGTCTGTGATATTCGGATGATTTCGCGTAGCGCTGCCGTCGCCAGCAGTATGCCCGATAAGGTGACCGTCAGGGCGATCAGACCGCGTAAGGAAAAGCCCGAGGCTTTGCGATACCTCAGGAGCAGCATTCCGTGGACGAGAACGAGCGTCACTAACACCGCGATCCACGGGGTGCCAGCGTTCCCGATCAGGGCCGAGCGCACCAGGTCGGGCAAGGTCTGAAAGTATCCGAACGCCAAGAGCAGGGCAGTCACCAGTCCACAAATCGACAGGCATATCAGTCGGCGGTGCTCTTGTTGAAACCATGCGTCCCAGTCCGTCTCAACGGGGGCATCCGACCAACGATCGGTTCGCGAGCGCATGCCGCGAAGTTGCCAGGCGGCGAGAATGCACAACGTGGGTATGGTACCCGCGACCCACGTGGCCAGACGCAGCAGAACCGCCAGCGGCGAAGTGACCACGCGGCCTGTGGCATAGGCGCTCGGCCACTGGGCGGCATCCAGCCCCAGCAGATGATTGGCCGTCCAGCAAAACGCCACAAACAGGAAGCAACCGGCCACCCCCACCGAGAGGCCCAGACTCACAGGCAAGCTCCAACGGTGGATGATTTTTGACTTAAGCACGTAGAGCAGATAGAACGCCAGAATCAGGACAGGAATCACGACCATCCAGCGCGAACCCAGCAGCAGATTGGCCGTATAGAATGGCTGCGGGTAAACAATCTGCACGAACAGCAGCGGAGCCACTCCGGCCGTGATCGCACCGCTTAAGGCGAACGGCATCCATTCCCGCAAGATCCGCGAAAGCGGTTGTAAAGTGCGATCAAGGGCGGTCGTCCCGGGGAACAGCGAGGCTGCTGCCAGCCAGAGACTGCCAGCCAGGACATAAGCCATCAGAAAAACATGCAGCACCCAAGTGAGCAGATAGACAATCAGGTAGAACGCCAGTGGTCGTTCCAAGCCGAATGGGAACATCGATTCCATTATTCGGCCCCCGTTTCATGAAGCGCTGCCGTCTGCCTCTGCCTGATTTTGGCAGGCTCGGTTCCCGCCTCTTGCAGCCATTGATTGATTCGTGTGAGAGTCGACAGATCGATCTCGTCGGGCCAGGTGGCTGGTCGCTGTGCCTTGACCCATTCGATGTACTGCACCAATGCTTCCAACTCCCTCGCGGTGCCGGCAAACGGAGGCATGAACGGCTTTGTCTGCTGCAACTTGGCGATATTCATACGCATCTGGTCGGCATCCCAGGTCTCTGTCAGATGCAGCACGGCGTTAGACCCTGCGATGGTATGGCAGACCGCACACTGTCGTCGAAAGACTTTCGCCCCCAGGGTAACAGTGTCGTTCGGCAGCGTCTGCTCATGCACCACGGGATATGGGTCATCTGTCACACAGCCATGCTGTCGAAGGTAGGCCACATCATCAGGCCGGATGCCGTTGGAATAGACCACTTGCCGAATCGTGTAGGGTTTGCGGGAACCCTCGCGGACAAACTCTCCCCCGGCGGTCGCGCCGAAGGCCATGAACAGCAGCAGTGTCGCCGTGGCACCATTGATGTACAGCTTCTGCACCCATAGACCAATCAGGGCATAGGCTCCAATGGCGAGTGATGCCCCGACGGAGATCATGAAGAATAGCATCATTGCGGGACTTCCCCCCAGCACCCAACCGCGACTGTCTTCCGGCATTACGGCCAGGAACCACCCGCCCAGCAGCGGTATGGCCAGCATCGGCGTCATCAGAAAGGCCGCGTGGTTGATCAGTTCTTGCCGCTGGGTACGATCGAGTGCTGGAATCACATTCACGACGACGCACCCGACCAAGCCTGCCAGAGTCAGGCAGACGATGGTGCGGAAGAAGAGGCTTGGCCAGAAGCTCGGGTTCAGAAAGCCATCGACCAGTGAATGCGAGGTGGGCCAGTCTCCGGGAGTCAACTGCCAGCTCAGGATGCCGTTAATCCAGAACAGACTCATCCAGGCCGCGAAGGCGTATAACACCAGCAACGTCAGGTTGGTGCGATCTGGCAGCCGCTGGTGATAGCGATAAAAGCAATATCCCGCGACAACTTCCAGGCAAAAGAAGGTCCACTCCACCGCCCAGATCCAGTGGAAATTCAGAATCATCTGGCCGATGGTTGGTGCGCTGACCTGAATTGATGTGAACCAGATGCCGACGCCCGTCAATGCCCCCAGCACGAAGCTGATCAACACCAGCACTTTGAAGTAGCCGTTCACAAACAGCTTGGCGGACGAACTGCGGCCCGTCATCGACAGCCATTGAAAATAGCACAGCAGCACGCCCCCACCCACCGCGAACTGAGCCAGAAACACATGCACAATGGCCACCGCGGCCATGACCAGCCCGGGCATCAATGGGCCGTAATCGTTCACGGGATACACGTCGTTCATCAGTCACTTTCCAGACAGCCGTCGACTGTCGTCACGGGCTCCCGATCGGCGGAACATGAAAGCTGGGATGTTCCGGCGCGATCACCAGCCACAGCATCGCGACCAGGGGGAAGAGCGGCGCAAGGATTGTCAGCACGATAACCACCGGGTCACGCCACCAGCGGACAAGGTTGCGTCCTGGTGAGTCCGGATATCAGTATGCCGGTAATTCGGCCATGAGACCATAGATCCGCATGCCTCCAATTCCCCGCCCAATTTTGCGATTCGTTGAGGCAACGGAGCGGCGTGCTGTGCTTTCGTCAACGAGGTCAAGCATTCCTACCATGAAAGATGACTAAGTCTGCCGCTGCGTGAATCGCTCACGGCCGCGGTAACGCTTCGCTAGTTGCAGCAGGATTGAGATGAATCCGGGGGACATGTGACCGGGGGCGTAGAATTAGGCGGCGCGGCCACCCGATTCCAGGGCATCCGGGCGAGCAACATCCCCATGCCACAGGTATCCGTCACCCCGGCGAAGACCAGTCCCGCACCGACAAACGCCGATAGACCAATCCAGTACGGACTGACAGCGCCGAGACCAGAACCGATCAGCACGAGCAGACCGGCAGCGATGCGCACTTGCCGTTCGAGCGAGATCGCCGCCTTGCCCCACGTGACTGGCAAACCCGCCTGGTCCCAGGCCAGCGTACCCCCTTCCACATTGACCACGTTCGTGATGCCCGCGGCGAGCAACTTCTCGCACGCTTGCTTGCCGCGACTCCCTGACCGGCAAATGACATACAGCGGCTGCGTCGATTCGCGGCTCGCCCTCAGCTTGGCCACATCCAGTTGGTCCAGCGGAACATTTCGGGCGAACGGCACATGGACTTCCTGGAACTCCACCGGGGTGCGCACATCGATGAGCTCGAGGCCCTTTACGGACAGATTCCGTTCGTACAACTGCTGGGGGGAAATGGTGACGAGCGTCATCACAGGCTCCTGATTCATGGTGGGGATAGCAAAACAGCGAAGTGTCGGAAACAAACAAGATGTGTGGAAATAAACAATCAGCGACCTCTCGCTGCAGAATCAAATCGATCTTCAATACACCGCAAGATGTTCTTCAGGTGTCGCTCCGCCACGCGATAGAACACCTTCCGGCCAGACTTTTCGCTGGAGAGAAAGCCACAACGTTGCATCAGCCGTAAATGTTCCGAGGCCATCGCCGTCGGCAACTCACACGCAGCGGCCAACTCGCCGACGGTGAAGTCTTCCGTAAGGAGCATCTGGATCATGCGTAATCGATGGGGATGGGCCAGCACTCGCAAACACTCGGCCGCCTGCCCGAGAGCTTCCAGATCTGTCCAGCGTGATTGAGTTTGTTGCATGTTCGCGGCCCTTCTACAATCTAATATATCGACACATTCCGACCTGTCAATTAAACGGTCTCTCAGGGGGCTCGTTTTGTGGAAAAATAGGCGCTGGCCAAATCTGGTTCTGTGCGAAGCCAAGTACCAGAAAAAAGCCAGAACTTCTGAATTATGAACGACTTACTGACGCGAGAAGAACTTACTCAAGGCGAGCGAGGGGACGTAAGACCCTTCGGTGATTGAATGCTAGTTTGCAGCAAGCATCCCCGGGGGGGAGTCACCTCCCCCCGCTTGCCAGACTTAAAGCCACTTCGACGCGGATCAGTAATGGGTAACAGACGTTGGCAAAACAGACCGGTGACATCAGGCGTTCCGAGTTGCCTGTTGTGGCTCAGACGGCACGAACCAGATCGCGATGATTCCCGCGCCATAGATGAGTGAGCAGATGGTTCCCACGCGGGGATAGTCGCCGCCCAGACTGGCAAACAACCCCCCCGCGAGGAAGATGCCCGCAGCGGTGGCGAAGCGTCCCGAATTGAAGGCCAGCCCGCTTCCCGTGGCGCGAATGCGCGTCGGAAACATCTGCGGCAGAAAGACAGCGAGCCAGCCAAAGAATAACGTCGCGACAAATCCTTGAGCGAACACCACGGCATGAAAGCTTGGCTGCAAGGGGGCGGTCCATTGAAACATCGCCATGGTCAGAATTGTGGTTCCGATGCTGATCAGCAAGTAACTGGTGCGGCGGCCGATCCATGTCGCGACCTGAGCCCCGATGAAACTGCCGAGCGTGGCCCCGAGCGCCCACCAACCCTGTGTGGTGGCCTTGTAACCTGGCAGTGATGGCCCCGCGATTTTGTCGGACCAGGGAATCATCCATTTACTCGCGGCCCAGGCCCCCACAAGAGGAATCGAGGCGATCACAATGGCGGCCAAAGTGGTCCGGAGTAACTCGGCCTGAAACAATTCACGAATCGGTGGTGGCGGCGTTCTGGTCAGATTTCGATTGGCCAACCACGCAGGAGATTCCGGCAGCGCGATGAGCACGATCACACCCAGTACGGCCGGTGCGCCGCCGACATAAAACAACCACCGCCACGAATCTGGTGTTACCGGCCAGATTCTGACCATCTGTGATAGCAGCAGAATGCCCGCGTTGAGGCCCGCGCTCATCACCCCGGAAACAAACGGTCGCGATGCCGTCGACCAGCATTCCGAGACCAGCGCCATGCCATTCGGCCAAACCCCGCCGACACCCAGGCCCACCAGAAAACGCAACGCCAGCATCTCTTCCTGAGTACGGGCCCACGCACCCAATAGCGCGAATAGGGAATAGCACAAAATGCTCACACCCATGGCACGACTGCGTCCGATGCGATCACCGAGGTTCCCCAGCACAATGCCGCCCATCGCGGCTCCCAGCATCAGGGCTGCGGTGAAGCGCGCGAACCAGTCTCCACCGGCCATTGGTGTGTAGGCCTCGCCCAGCAAGCTTTGCGACACCGACAGCGAAGCCACGGGCATCAGCCCGAGTTCAATCCCATCGAAAATGAGTCCCAAAGACGCCGCAATCAACACGGCAATTCGGGCCGAACGCGAGAGAGGTTCTGTCGTCACGCTGGTGCTCTCCCTGCGGCTTCGATAATGGCACTGTTATCAGCATCGCCGAAACCGAGTTGCTCGGCTTGTTCCAGTAACTGACGATGCGCATCGGTCAATTTCAGCGTGACACCCCGGGCTGCCGCGGACTGTAACATCAACCGGACATCTTTCAGATGCTGCGACAGTTTGGCCTGCACCGCATAGTCACGGTCGATCATCTTCAGGCCCTTGGCGTCCATCTGCTGGGAATAGGCCGGGCTCCCTTTCAGAACATCCAGCGCGGCCCGCTCATCCAACCCCAGCAACTTCGCGAGCACCAATCCTTCGGCGAGTGCCGCGCGATTCAACCCCAGGACCAGGTTAGTGACCAGCTTCATGCGGGCCGCATGACCACTTTGTCCGACGAAATAGATGTGTCGTCCCAGAATCGGCCACAGGGTATAGCAGGTTTCGTAGGCGTCGCGATCACCACTCACCATGACCGTTGCTTCGCCACGCCGCGTCACTTCGCTCGATCCGGAGATGGGAGCATCGAGGTAGGCGACTCCTAGCGACTGCAGTTCCGTGGCCCAGCGGACGCTGTGGTCCGGATCCCCCGTCGTGGTATCGATCAGAATCTGTCCCGCGCGGAGGTCCTTAAGATGGGTCGACAGCACCTCGGCGACCACATCACTGGAATACAGGCTGATGATCACAGAGTCGCATTGAGCAAATGGCCGATCACTCCAGACCGCTCCGCGAGCCATGAACGTCGCGGCTTTATCGCGCGTGCGATTCCACACACGGGGAGCAAATCCCCGTTCGAGCAACCGCTCGGTGATGGCAGAGCCCATCAGTCCCAGGCCGACGACAGCCACGGATTCGGTCGTCAATTCCCTCGTCATGCCGTCTCTCACACTACGATTGGAATGGATGGGCTGGCAGGCCGCTGCGCCGACGATGTGATTCCATGAGCCGCATAGAATCGATGCGTCAAACTCTGCGTGTGCAATATTGACGGCAGGCAGCATACGCGACTATGTCAGTTCACGTAACCGATCCAGAAAATCGGGTGAGAGCCCCGCGGCTTCGCGCGGCGGCCATTGCACATCGTCGCCCAGCGATTTTTCTGGTTTGAGCGGCCAGTGGAGATGCTCGCAGTAGGCCTCCCAGTCGCTGAGGCCCGAGGGTTTCAGTTGCGACAGCCAGCGATAACCAAACGCGACATGTTCGATTTCATCTTCATGAATCCGCCGCATCATCGCCGCGCTTTTGACATCATCGACCGCCAGGAAATAGCGTTCAAACTCGAGCGTGTGATCGAGGTTGCGGCCTTCAAATGTCAGCGGTAACCCAGCGAGATAATCCAGCACATTTGCGAACGACTGGGCCTTCTTCCAGATGTAGCAGTTCACCTTGAGTTCGCCGAACTCGATTCCCAGCGAAGCACCACGCTCGCGGTGCATGGTGGTGTGTCGCTGCTCATCGAGCATGACGTGCGCCAAGCCGAGGCGGAATTCTGGTGGAGCCTGCGGAAAGGCGAGCAGCGTCCAGGCCATCACTTCCAAAGCCTGCAACTCGTGATTGGCCATGATGTGATGGGCAATCGCCCGCCGTCGCGGATCGGTGAACGTCTGCGGATGAGGCATCGCCGGGGCTTCGTGCCGACCCGCAAATATCAGGTTCGCAGGCCGCGAAGGTTCGACCACCCGCAAAGATTCACCGGGAGCCACATCCGTGAAGGGTGTCGCGGGCTTCTTGAGTTTGACTTCCAGATCGGCACTGAGCAGCACCTGCTCGGCGAACGCGCGTAGCTCCATGCGTCACCCCCGTCCCCCTTCGCAGCAGGTTTCGCAAATGGTGTGGCAGCGTGCGCAGATCCGCTTCTGTCGGATCTCCACCAGATGACCGCTGCAAACAGGGCACGCGGGAAAGTTCAACGTGGTCTTCCCATCCGTCATTGTGGACGAATCCGGGCCAGGTTGAGGACGTGGCGAATCTTTTGGCATTGGTTGTGGTGTCGTGTCGTCACTCATGAGATGGGCGGGCTCGGTTTGAGGAGCTCAATTCCGCGCACCACATAGATCCAGCCGCTCCAGACGGTGACGGCGACCATCACCCATAACGCGATATCCCGTGTCCACAGGATCGCAATGTGCTGGCAACGATCGTCCATGGCGATGAGAGCGAGTGTCGCTGCGACGCATTGCAGAAACATCTTCAGCTTGCCACTGGCTGATGCGGAAAAGTCGGCCCCCTGCCGTTCCAGAAAGCCCCGCAGGCTGGTCACCAGCATCTCACGGCCAATGACGATCACCACCATCCACGGATTTACGCCCGAGGTCGGGTAAGGCAGCAGGAAGAGAAACACGCCGCTGGTGATCAGCTTGTCCACGAACGGATCCATGATCCGCCCGAGTTGCGTGATGAGCTGATATTTGCGGGCAATCCACCCATCCAGGATATCGGTCAGCACGGCGAACACGAACAGCCCGGCCGACCACAACCACCCCACTCCGGCCGACATCATGCCGAACAGCACAAACGATAACCCCAGCCGCGCGAACGTAATGATGTTCGGCAGATTGAGGTTGTTTTCGGTAACGGGCTCATTGGTGGCTACCATCTGATCAGCATGACTTTGAACAACGTAGTGCTATGACATCCGCACGATTGGCAATGCCGATTTCGCATCTTCTGCCGGGCGGGAGGGATCGATATCGAGGGCCACGCCGATCAGGTCGTAGTCGCGGCGTTCCAGGATTTCGACGGGCACCATCTGCCCCGCCGCGAGCCGTTGTCCTTCGGCCAGTTCGGCATCGGAAACATAGATCGTGGCATCGATGTCGGGGGCATCGCAGAACGCACGGCCCGCCCACACGCCATCACCCATTGGTTCATCAATCAGCACGTCGAGTTCATAGCCCACCAGCGAATCGCCGAAGTCGAACGCGATCTCCTGCTGCAATTCCATCAGTTCATCGCGGCGTTCTTCTTTGACATCATCGGGCAGGTGACCATCGAGCTTCATGGCCGGGGTGCCAGGTTCCGGCGAGAACGGGAACACGCCCATGCGTTCAAACTCGGCTTCTTCCACGAACTGCCGCAACTCCTGGAACTGCACGTCGGTCTCGCCGGGGAAGCCCACGATGAACGTCGTCCGCAGCACGAGGTTCTCAATCCGTTCCCGCAGCTTGGTGATCAGCTCAATCGTCTGATCGCGATTGACCCGCCGCTGCATGCGCTTCAGCACGCTGTCGTTGATGTGCTGCAACGGCATATCGAGGTAGGGCAGAATCTTCGGCGATTCGGCGATGGTATCGATCAATTCATCGGTGAAATGAATCGGATAGAGATACATCAGCCGCAGCCAGTCGATTCCTTCGACCTTCTCGAGTTCCTTGAGCAGGTCGACCAGACGCAGCTTGCCATACAGGTCCAAGCCGTAATAAGTGGTGTCCTGGGCGACGAGAATCAGTTCGCGCACACCATCTTTCGCAAGTTCCTGGGCTTCCTGCACCACGGCTTCAATGGGTTTGGTGATGTGCTTGCCGCGCATCTTGGGAATCGAGCAGAACGTGCAGGTGCGGTCGCAACCTTCAGAGATCTTCAAATACGCATAATGCCGGGGTGTGATCCGCAAGCGCGAGCGGTCATCCATCGCCTTCAGCGGAGCGGGGCGGAACAGTTCGCGTTGCTCGCGCTGACCACCGAGCAAATGATCGGCGACGCGGTTAATCTCATCGCGACCAAACACGCCGACGATGTGATCGATCTCCGGGAGTTCATCGATGAGCGCCGGACCCAACCGCTGCGGCAGGCACCCGGCGACAATTACGCCCTTGGTTTTGCCCGCCTTCTTCAGGTCGAGCATCTCGCGGATCACGGCTTTCGATTCCGCCCGCGATTGCTCGATGAACCCACAGGTGTTGACGATGACGAAATCGGCCCCGTCGGGATCGCTGACAAGTGTGTAGCCATCCAGCGCGAGGGTGCCCAGCATCTTCTCACTGTCGACCAGGTTCTTCGGACAACCCAGGCTGACGAAGGCATAGGTCACAACGGGTTTTTCAGGGCTTTGAAAGGCAGACAACGGATTCACCACGGCAAAACAAGGGGGAAACAAGCCATCAGCCCCGAATTGTACCACGAAATTCCTCAGAAAACAGGTGGCGAATTCACGTGCGGTGAGGCGGAATCTCCGGCTGACTGGAAGTCGAGTCGGTCAGGAGGGCCTGATCTGGCACGATCAGAGCCCGGCAAGCTGAATGTCAGCCGAGTCTTTTTGTGGGGAGCGACGCTTGTCGAACGTCGGGGACGACGACGGTTTCTGCATGACTGACACGCGTGGAAGTCATTAATGGCGAGCGAGGGGACGTAAGTCCCTTCGGTGATGGAATGCTGGTTCTCAGCTAAAATCACCGGGGGGAGTCACCTCCCCCCGCTCGCCAGACTTTAGCCACTTCGACGCGGATCAGTAAAGGACTCGCGGAGCGATTCACGCTTTTCGGGAAAAACTTCGCGTCACACGGAGGATTCCACCTTGGGGTGCTGGATTGTCCGGCGTTAAAATGCAGAGACAGGCTCTGTGACCTGTGGCGATCGCTGTTGGACTTCACTCGCGGGTGGGATGCATGACTCAGGCTAAGATTCCGTTTCGCAGTCATGAAGATGTGCGAAGTTTGTTCGGAACTCGAGATGCCAATCTCCGGCGACTCCGCGATGTGCTGCAACTCGATATCACGCTGCGCGGTGACGATCTGTTGCTGCATGGCGATGCTCAGCATGTGGAGCGTGGGACCGAGGTGCTGACCGAATTGCGTGGACTTATCGAAAAGAAGGGGATGCTTTCCGCCGATGAGTTTGATCGGATTCTGCAAGGGACAATGGTGTTTGTGAATGGCGGCGATGATTCGATCGAAGTCTTTCACAAAGCCCGGCGAGTTCTGCCGCGGAGCCCCGGCCAGCGCGCCTACGTGCAGGCGATTCGCGATCACGACCTGGTCTTCTGTGCCGGGCCGGCAGGCTCGGGGAAGACGTACCTGGCAGTGGCGATGGCGGTCAACGCATTGCGGCAAGATCTGGTCAGGAAAATTGTGCTGGTACGTCCGGCGGTGGAAGCCGGGGAAAAACTCGGGTTTCTGCCGGGGGACATGTTTGAGAAGGTCAATCCGTTTCTAAGGCCCTTGCTGGATGCGCTGGGTGACATTCTCGATTTTGATCAGGTGCAGCGCTATATCGATCGCGATGTGATTGAAATTGTGCCGCTGGCATTCATGCGGGGTCGCACACTGAACAACACGTTCATGATTCTGGACGAAGCTCAGAACACGACAATGACGCAAATGAAGATGTTTTTGACGCGCATGGGGCAGTCGTCCAAAATCGTGGTCACAGGTGACGGCACGCAAACCGACTTGCCCGACAATATTGAAAGTGGCCTGCATGATGCCCTGCGGCGATTATACGGGGTTCCCGGAATCGCGATGGTCGAACTTTCCGGGGAAGACATTGTGCGACATCCCCTCGTCAAACGCATCGTCGCCGCGTATGATGACGGCCCGACGGGACGCTCTGTTCTGTCTCGGGCCACTTCCCAGACGGTGGTGAATGAGCATCCCACGTCCGGGGTTCCTGCCGTTTCGACGGCCAGACTCGACTGACAATGCGGATTTTCGCCCCGCGTAGAACGCGGAACATTAAGGCCGCTAACCTGACAGCCGGGACGCGTTGGACCGGTCGTCTGGGGTCTCAGCTGCGCAATGTCGATGTGTTGCTGCGGCTGGGCATTTGCCTGATCTTTCTGGCATTGCTGGTCCTGGTGCTCGAAAGCTGGCGCGCACCGTTCCGTTACCGCGTTGGCGATTACCTGCCCGATGGGCTGCTGGCACGAATCGACTTTACCAGGGTCAATCAGCGCAAAACCGAGTTAGCGCGGCTCGAACGGGAACGGCTGGTGCCGCTCGTGTTCCGGCATGATGTGCAATCACTGCGCGATCTGGAGTATCGACTGCGAACCGACCTGTTCAGCGTCTCCAGTGTGCATGATCTGAATGATCTTTCGGTCGATATCCGCACGGCATTGGGCTTCAACGTAACAGCCCCGTTGCCAGACCCGCTGATCAAAGACTGGCAACTGCTGCAGGCCACGATTGGTCCGACCTCTATGGCAGAGCGGCAGATCGATGAAATCGTCGGGGAGTTTACCCAGTTAACCGCCCCCTTGCGTGTCTCGGGGATTCTCGACCCTCAAGATGTGACGCGCCTGGACCTGACGCCCGATCAGACCATTTCCGTATTGGGGCCCGCTGAGCGCGTGGATGATGACGGCCTGATTTCACCGGTCATCGTTGCCGATGCGCTGCTGGACGAAAACCTCAAGGCGGGGGGTCGACTCGCCCGGCAGTGGAATCAGTATCCCACCATTGCCCGCTTGCAACCCATTTTGGAACGCTGGCTGATTCAGCGCGCTCCGCCGACGCTGACATTTGATGAACAGGCCACGAACTTGCGGCTGGCGCAGAGCCGCCGTGATACGCCCGAAGTGAGTGATCAGTTCAAGCGTGGGCAGGTGCTGGCCGCCCCGGGGGCCTATCTGGATGAGGAAACGCTCGACATATTGCGGTCGCAGTATAACGGGCTGGAATCTCAGGTTCCCTGGTCTGACCGGATGATTCGCCTGCTGATGGGGGCGGCGCTGCTCATCGTGCTGGGAGGCGTGAATGCATTTTATCTTGTACGGAATGAGCCGCGCCTGGTCTTGAAAGCCTCACGGCTGACGATTTATCTGGTAGCGATTACTCTGGGAGTCGGGCTGGGGCGCATCTTGGCGGCGGGAAGCTGGCGGGCCGACATTCTGCCGATACTCACCGTCGTGATGGTGCTCTCCATTTCTTACAACCAGGTGCTGGCGGCGATCACGGGGTTTTCGCTGTCACTGCTGTTGACGCTGTCTACTGGTGGGAACGTAGGCGACTTTGTGCTGATGATGAGCGCGATTGCCGCAGCGGTGGTGCAGTTGAATCAGGTTGCGTCGCGTTCCAAGCTGGTGATCGTCGGTTTCTGGACCGCGGTGACTTACCTGTTTGTGTCCTGGGGCGTGGCCATTATTGATTCGCAACAGTTGGGACGGCTGTGGACCAACTGGTTCCTCTACACCGATAGCCTGTCTGCCGCCGGCTGGTGCTTCGCGGCGGGTTTTCTGGTTGCGGGCAGTCTGCCGTTTATTGAGAAACTCTTCGGCGTGGTGACCGATATCAGCCTGCTGGAACTGAGTGACATTTCGCATCCGTTGCTGCAAGAACTCGTCAGCCGCGCGCCTGGCACCTACAACCATTCGATTACGGTCGCGACGATTTCCGAGACGGCGGCCGACGCTATCGGGGCCAATGGACTTCTCTGCCGCGTGGGAGCCTATTTTCACGATGTTGGCAAGATGTTGAAGCCACAATACTTCGTGGAAAACATGGCTGCTGGCCAGGCCAATCGCCATGATCAGCTCAACCCCGCGATGAGCACCCTGATTATCATCGGGCATGTGAAAGATGGGGTCGACTTGGCGCGACAGCAAAATCTGCCCCAGTCACTCATCGACTTCATCGAGCAGCATCATGGAACCACGCTGGTCGAATTCTTTTATCGCCAGGCGACCAAGCAGGCGACGGCACTTCCCGAGGAACGCCGTCCGACCGTTGAAGAATCGGCCTTCCGCTATCCCGGTCCCAAACCGCAGACTCGTGAAGCCGCCGTGATGATGCTTGCGGATGCCGTGGAAAGCACCAGCCGCACACTCACCGAACCAACTCCCAAACGTATCGAAACCCTGGTGCATGATCTGGCGATGAAGCGTCTGCTCGATGGCCAGTTTGACGAGTGCTCGCTCACCTTAAGCGAACTGGCGATCGTCGAGGATTCATTGACCAAATCGCTCATTGGCATTTATCACGGTCGCATCAAGTATCCAGATCAGAAGTCAGCATGACCGCGGCGAATGCACACAATTCGTCGGCGATTGTCACCATCGATGTGCTGAATCACCAGTCACTCGCGGTGGACGAAACCCGTCTATTACTGCGTTGCTATGAAGTCGCGACCGCGCTGAAGATTCCTGGGGCTGTCACGGTGGTGCTGGTGACGGATGACGAAATTCATCGCATCAATCGGGAATTCCTGGAGCACGACTGGCCGACCGATGTGATCAGTTTTGCCTATCACGAAGCGGCTGATGCAACCTCCTCCGAGTTGCTGCTTGATGGGGAACTGGTCATCAGTGTCGAGACTGCCGGGCGGGAAGCCGGGAAACATGGGTGGAGTCTAGACGATGAACTGTTACTATACTTCACGCATGGTTTTCTGCATCTGTGCGGTTATGATGATCTGACGGACGAGGAACGTCCCAGGATGCGGCAAAAGGAACGTGAATTGCTGTCAATTTTCGGTCTCTGTCCGCGTGGGCTTCAGAACTGACAGCCCTGACATCCGAGTTATAAAGTCACAATGTTACGGTTTGGCCTGTATCACCAGTTGTTGTGCTCTGGCACTCTGCTGTCCGCCCGACATGGGCGTGCAGGGGATACTTCTCAGCAACGTCCGGTCTTTCCACCAGTCACTGAGAAGGTGGTTTAGCCATGCTGGGTCAAACTCTGGGAATCATAGGCACGCTGTTCTGCGGGCATCTGGCCGCCGTGGGCTGTTACTCTCTGCGGGACTTCGCCTACAGTCGACTCGAACAACTGTGCGAGCGCAACGGGCAACCAGAGCGGTTTCGCCTGATTCTCACGCAGCAGCATTCGGCATTGCTGATCCTGGAACTCGGGGTCACCACCGCGGCTTTGGCTTACGGCCTGTGGCTCTGCTCCTGGATCGGCTGGCCCGTCGGCTCTGAAATCTTCACGGTCATCCTGGTCCTCGGTGCTTATCTGCTCGGCATGCTGGTCGGCTGGCTGGTCCTCGATCTCTTGCCCTGGACCTTGGGGCAAGTCGTTGGGGAAAGTTTTCTATTTCGTTTCTGGCCCCTTATTCAGTGCCTCATTTTCTGCTTTCAGCCACTGCTGGTCGTGGTTCGTGCGGCAGACCGGTATGCCCATCAATTCATGGGGCGGGGTGATCCCGAGCAGGACGATGCCTCGGTCATTGATGAAGAAATTCGCACGGTTGTTGATGAAGGCACCCGTGAAGGCGTGCTCCGCTCCGATGCCGGCATCATGATCGAACGCGTGATGGAACTCCAGAACGAGGATGTCGGTGCGATCATGACTCCGCGCACCGACATGCTTTACATCGAGGTCAATGCCAGCCTTGAACAGGCGCGGAAAGAGTTGCTGGAAGCGGGCCATTCCCGCATGCCGGTGATTGGCGATTCCACCGACGACATCCTCGGAATTCTGTATGCCAAGGATTTGTTGAAGGCCCTGGACCCCAATCGTCAACCGGGCGATCCCATTCCGATCCTGCGAGAGATTGTCCGCGAACCCGTGTACGTCCCCATCACCACGCAAATTCCCAGCCTGCTGGAATTGATGAAAAAACGCCATGTGCAAATCGCGATGGTGATGGATGAATATGGCGGCGTTTCCGGACTCGTCACCATGGAAGATATCCTCGAGGAAATCGTCGGCGAGATCGAGGACGAATATGACGAAGACATCATCCGTCAGCGCATTCAGCAGATCTCCGAAACCGTCTTTGAAGTCGATGCCCGCGTGCATCTCGATGATCTGAATGAACGCTACGCTATGGGGCTGCCGGAAGATCAGGAGTTCGATACCATCGGCGGGTTCATCTTCTCGTTGGTTGGCCAGGTGCCCGTTGTGGGCGAGACCGTTCGTCACGGTCAACTGCTCCTCACCGTGCTTGCGGCCGATCGCCGCAAGGTCACCCGGGCCCGCATCGAGACCGTACCGGCTCATGCTCCCGTGGAATCAACTCCCGGCAACGAGTAAAGCCTCGTGCCGCAGGTCGCGCACGCGGGTTTCAATCGCCTGAAGGACGTCGGCATCGCGTGGCAGGTCCGTTGTCAGCGGGGCTCGCAACGGTATTGGCACGTCATCCATGCGATAAGCCGTACCAGGCAGGTGGACGCCGTAGGTTGCCACGTTGAATCTCAATCGCGGCGTCCAGTTCAGTTCCGTCAAAGGTGAATCCAACAGGATCGTCGGAATCTTCGCGAGTGTCTCGAATGCGGCAGGCGGAAAGTGATCGACACGCTCGCTGCCCACCAATAGCGCCACATCGGGTTCACCACGCGCCAGCACATCGGCCGCCGAAAACTCCCCTGGTGAATACCGGGGATACCCGCGGGACAGGTTGACCGAAAATGGGTACCCCGTCTGCCAACAGAGGACGTTATCTGCCCCGGCAACATCGCCCAGCATTCGCAACCGCCGAGCGTGAAACCGTGTGTGCTCATTCAAGTCGATCACCAGCCGCAGCAACGCCTCGACGACGCGATGCCCCAGTGGTTGCCGCGCCAGTCCATACCCGAAAAAAATCACACCACTTCGGCAGGCACGCATCCGCGTCGCCAGATCGCGCAATGCGGCCATCGGTAATTGCGTTGTGAACTCGTCTGTCGGTGTCTCACCTCGCACCAGCAATCGCAGCACCCATAACGCCGCGAAGTCTTCCTGGTCTTTCAGTTTGATGACGACATCGGCATGCGGGTCGGTCTGATTGCGGAAGTCACGGTGATCAATCACCACCAGTGTGCGATCCTCCCGTCCGCGCGGAATCTGCTCTCCCTTGGCAAACAAACTGTAACGCTCGAGATGCCGCGGATGAGTCGATTCCGGATCGGCTCCCCAGAAGATCACCAGATCTGACCGATGCCGGATTTCACCCAGCGATCCCGTCGATTCTCCCGACTGCTGTAAGGCGAGCAACGATGGTGCATGACCTTCCGAGGCCGTCGTGTCGATTGTTGCTCCCAGTTCATCGGCGAGCGCCACGGCCGCCCGTTGTCCCGGCGTGCTGCTGCCGGATAGCCCATAGATTAAGGGGAACTGTGAGCGGAATAACCACTCCGCTGCCGTATCGATGGCGGTTGTGAGGTCGCAGGGTTGGCCATCCAGCAGGGCGACCGGCGCGGGCACGGTGTTCTGCCGCAGATACCAGCCCTCTGCGAGATGGCAGGCCCGCTCGGTGGCGACGATGCGGTTCTGTTGCACGGTCAACGTCAAATCATCGCACACGCAGGCGCAGCGCGTGCAGGCCACATCGGTCACGGTGATTGGCAGCAATTCACTCATGCCTGCATCATGACTACCAGCGTTCGTTGGGTCCACTCGGAACGGGAATCGAGAGTTCCGGGAGTTGATCGCGTGTGCCGCGCGTTGGGCCGAAATCGATGATGCGTGCCAAAGTGTGATCCACGTCATCGATCGTCTGAGCGCGCTGATAAAGTTCCCGCAGCGGAGCCGGGACGCACATCCCTTTCAGATACCAGTGTGCCATTTTGCGGAAGAACGAAATGCCCCGTTCCTCGCCATGCTGCTGCATCAAATGTCCAAGCTGCCGGCGCAGCAACTGCAAACGTTCATCGAACCCGCCCGAGGGAGTCCACTGCCCCGTGGTTTCCCATTCTTGAAACTGCCGGAAGATCCACGGATTCACGAGCGCTCCCCGCCCCATCGAAATGCCCTGGCAGCCCGTTTCCGCAAACATGCGCACGCCATCTTCGATCGAGCGAATATCGCCATTGCCGATCACAGGAATGCGTTCGACCGCTTCCACGACCTGGCGAATTCCGTCGCGACTCACGGTTCCAGAAAATCCCTGAGCCCGTGTCCGACCATGAATGGCGACCGCTGCGACACCGATCTGTTCAAACTCGCGCGCAAACCTCGGCGCGGTGATCTGGCGGTCATCCCAACCGAGCCGCATTTTGACGGTAACGGGTAGCGCGACTGCTTCAACGACGGTCTGCACCAGCCGCGTGGTCGCTTGAGGATCGCACATAAGGCTCGCACCAGCACCGTTTTTTGTCACGCGGTCCACCGGGCAGCCCATGTTAATGTCGATCGAATCGACCCCGCGCGCGGCGAGAAACTGAGCACAGTCGCGCATCACCACCGGGTCGCTGCCGAAAATCTGCACGGCGAACGGCCGATCTTCCGGACAGGTTTCGATCAGGCTCAACGATTTCACGCTGCCATCGAGCAAACCCCGGGCATTCACGAGGTCAGTGGTCCCCAGGCTCAGTCCGCCAAGTTCGCGAACAATACGGCGAAAGGGGAGATTGGTGTAGCCCGCCAAGGGGGAAAGCAGGTACCGCGACGGCAGCGTCAGCCCGCCGTAACGCAGCGGCGGTAACGCATTAAGTCGTTTTCTGACAGACTCTTGCAGCTCCAGCATCGATATCCCGGTGTGTGTCCAAGGGCGTCAAGACGACAGAAATTCGCGGCACACTTCGCGCCCGCCTGATGAGATGATATCCTACCGGCCTCTCAAATTGCGACCCGCGTTGGCGGGAGGCCCACGGGATTCTCGATTGGATTGTCGATTATGAAGCGAACCACCAAGCAAAAGCGAAACCTGCGTCAAAAAGCCAAGCGTCGTGCCCTGCGTAAGATCAAGCGCGGCCTGTAAGCCGATCGTTGACGACACCGAATCGCAAAGCCCCCGAATCAACCCCGGGGGCTTTTTCGTTTGGTAGAATGCAGGGACGACTTCGGCCAGACTTTGAATACCAAAAGAGGCCGCAAAAAGGCACAAGAGTCGCAAAAATAGGGTCCGCTGGCAGACCTTTAAGGCTATCAAACAGACAAGGAACTTCACCTAATGAACTACCTTGAACAGCTCGTTTCTGAGTGGTACGAGTATCAGGGGTATTTCGTCCGCCGGAATGTTAACGTTGGTCGGCGACTTCGAGGCGGATGGGAGTGTGAGTTGGACGTGGTGGCCTTTCATCCTCAGCGGAAACATCTCGTTCAAATTGAACCATCGATGGATGCTGCTTCCTGGGCCGAACGTGAGCATCGCTACAGGAAAAAATTTGAAGCAGGCAGAAAGTACATACCAGCGCTGTTTGCAGGACTTGAAGTGCCAGAAGATCTGGAACAGATTGCGATTTTTGAGTTCGCTAGCAAGACCAACCGATCGACACTTGCAGGGGGAAAGATTGTTCTAGTTTCTGAGCTTTTTGCTGAGATTGCTTCGACTATCCGTAATCGGAAAATTGCGAGTGCAGCTGTTGCGGAGCAATATCCAATTCTCAGAACAGTGCAGTTCATGTGCCAGCACGGCAAAGTAATCACAGGTGGGATTTAACCACTCGCCAAGGCAAGAGACATCGCCGGTTGTCTGGCTCTCGGCACTCGCCTCTGGTCTCTCGACCCATCATTACGACAGCAGTTGCTGCAGGTCTTCGGCGGTCATATTTTGCAGGAGTGAGCCGTCCTGTTCGAGGATCGCGTCGGCGAGTTCGCGTTTGACCTTTTGCAGGTCGGCGATCTTTTCTTCGACCGTGTTCTTGCAGATCAAACGGTAGGCAAACACCGGCCGGGTTTGGCCAACGCGGTGTGCCCGGTCGATGGCTTGTGTTTCCACCGCCGGATTCCACCAGGGGTCGAGAATGAAGACGTAGTCGGCGGCGGTCAGGTTGAGACCCAGGCCGCCCGCCTTCAAACTGACAAGAAAGACGCCGCAATCGGGGTCAGACTGGAAGCGTTCGACCCGTTCTTTGCGGTCCCGGGTCTGACCGTCGAGGTATTCGTACACGATGCCCTGTTTGTCGAGATGCTGCTTGACGATGGCCAGCATGCTGGTGAACTGCGAGAAGACCAGGGCCTTATGGCCTTCATCGATCAGTTCCTGCAACTGCGGGCAGAGCGCATCGAGCTTGGCGCTCGAATCTTCCGCGGCCCCTTTGTGCAACAACGCAGGGTGGCACGCCGCCTGCCGCAGTCGCAGCAGGGCTTCGAGCACATGCATCTTGGTCTTGGCCATGCCCTGTGAGTCGATCATGCCCAGCAGCGAATCGCGGTAGTAGTCGCGCAACTCGGCGTACAAGGCTTCCTGTTCGGGCCCCATTTCGCAGTAGATGGTCTGTTCGAGTTTCTCGGGCAGCTCGCTCGCCACGCTTTGCTTGGTGCGGCGGAGAATCAGCGGTCGTAACCCCTCGGCCAGCACGCGGCGGGTTTCTTTATCGGTTGGGTCGGCGGCATGCAAGCGGAAGGTCGAACTGCGGCCGAGCATGCCCGGATTCAGGAACTCAAAGATCGAACAGAGATCGCCCAGATGGTTTTCAATGGGGGTACCACTGAGGGCCATGCGATGATGCGATTTGAGCAGCCGGACGGCTTTCGCCACCTGCGAGCCAGAGTTCTTAATCGCCTGCGCTTCGTCGAGCACGATGTAATCGAAATCGAATTCCTTAAGCGACATCACATCGCGGCGGAGGGTGCCGTAGGTGGTCAGAATGAGATCGTGCTTATTGAATGTGTCGCGCAGCTTGGCCCGATCAAGGCCCGAGTATTCCATCACGGTCAGATCGGGGGTGAAACGCTCACATTCCTGCCGCCAGTTGAACATGAGTGACTTAGGCACGATGACGAGCGTGGGCAGCTTTTTTGCGCGGCGTTTTTGACGCAGATTCAGAAACGCCAGCATCTGAATGGTTTTACCGAGACCCATGTCGTCGGCGAGGCATCCGCCGAAGTGGAAATCTTCGAGGAAGGTCATCCAGCCGAGACCTTCGCGCTGGTAGCTGCGCAGTTCGCCGTGGAAATGTTGCCCTTCCTCGATCAACTGCACGCCAGCGAAGTTGGAAAGGCGTTCGCGCATTTCGCCGAATTTGGCGTCGAAGTCGACGGAGGGCTGTGATGCCAGCAGGGCATCGAGCAGACCGACTTGTACCGCGGAGAATCGTAGGTGGTTGTCCTCAGTGGTCCCCAAACCCGCGAGCAAACCGTACCGCTTGAGCCACTCTTCGGGAATGATGCCCAGCGAGCCGTCATCGAGCACCACCGTGGTATCGCCACGCGCCAAGGCCGCCAGCAACTCGGGAAAGCTGATGCCGCCGCCATCGAAGTCGATGTCGGCATGCAGTTCAAACCAGTCGATGCCCGAGCGAATCTGGAACTGAATGTCGAGGGGTTGCCGCACGCGTTGGCCATCGGCGCGAACTTGCCAGTCGTGCGAGAGGAGCTTGCGGACAGCCGGACCCAGTTCGCGCGAGACGATTTCGACATCGTGCGGGCCGCGTTTCTGATCGAGCAGACGGCGGAAGCCGGCATCTTGCAATTGCGTCCAGAACTCGCTTTCGAGTTCACGATGACGCACAAGGCAGCGGTTTTCGCTGCGCTGCACGATGGCCCATTGGCCACTGGTTCCGCGAACCGCGGCACCGTCGTAGTCATACAGGACTTCGCCTTTGAGGCGGTCCTGCTGCCAGCGGGCTTTCGCGGGGGGATGAATCACCAGAATGGGTTTCGGATCGAGGACCACTTCCGCGAGTTGCAACTCGGGCGGCAGTTCCAATCGAGGTAAGGTGGGCATGTCGAGCAGGCGATCGACCAGATCGTGCTCATCACCCCCGGGGACTTCGAGCCCGTCGCCGCTCCGCAGCAGTCCGACCCACGAGAACGCATCAAAATCGTTCACATGGCCGATGGATTGGCCACGGATATACAAGCCGCCTGGAATGATCATTTCGGGCGTTTTGAGCGACATATGCTCTTCGCCCCGGGCCAGATCGCCGCCCAGCTTCCATTGGTCGGTGGCCGTATCATGCGTGACCTGCAGGCATAGATCCCACGGGCCCCCATCGTCCCATTCCAAGACCTCGGTCACGCGCTCTTCGCTGTCGGCGAGGCGCAGGCGACCCGTCGCACAGATGGCGGGCAACAGCAACTGGCAGAGGTCGAATGGTACCCGATACCGATGCACGGCGGCCCAAGTTTCACCCGCCTGCTGCGACCAGTTGCTGCGGTCGGGCGTGCCCCCGATGAGGTGCGCCAAGATGCGGCGGTCTTCCTCATCGTCGATTTCATCGAACTTGCCGGGCTTGAGTTTCAGGGGTTTCAGCTTACCCCACTCGCCATTGGCCCGGCGTTGCCGTTGCGAGGTCTGTACGATCAGCGTGCCGGCTTCTTCACTGGCTGGGGCATCAATTTCGTAGAAGATCTGGCGTTCTTTCCCGGCAGCCGTACTGGCCCCATCGGCTTCCTGCATAGATCGGCGGAGTTCGGCCAGTCGCGATTCCCAGGCTCGCTGTGGCGCAACCGGGGCCGCTTCCACTTCCGGAACGGCAATTTTCACTTTGCGAGATTTGACGCGGGGCAACTCTGCCACGGCGACATCGTCGGCATCCCAGTCGTCACTGTAACTGAAGTCGAGAGCTTCCGGTTCGACGTTGAACGGCGGGATGTAGCCGGTTTTGGCGGTTCCCGAAAGATAGTTGCCCGCATCGGCCGCGAGTAGAGTCGCCCAGACATGCTTGCAACTGACGCCATGACCGCTAGGGGCGGCGGCTTGTCCACAGGTGCAGGCGAACTTGAGATTGTTTTCGTGTCGGCTGAGTTGCGTCTGATACTCGACGCCATCGCGCACGACGGCAAACAGGTTTTCCGCGGTCACGCGTGTGACCGAAACACGTTCTGCCTGCAAATAAGCCGCTCCGCGAAAACGTACGTCTCCCCGGAAGCGACTCTCCATCAACTCCGCCAACGTCATCGACGGTTCCTATCCTTGCTGTCCGTCAACAGTTCGCATCTCGTCGACAGCATGTTGTCGTGATGAGGCGAACAGAAATTGCCACGCACCGCATCCGCGGCGCAGCCTGCCAGACTAACCGATTCTGGCACTCATTGCCTACCCTAGTCGAGGGGTTTCTCTACGAGTTGGGAATCTCGCGCGGAGACCTGTTGACTTGCTGAAGAGTTCGCTAAGATTCCCAATTCCGTATCGCAGATGGTTCATGGAGACTGTCTGCTTGCGACTTCGGTTCTTTGATCAAAGCTCATGGCCGCAGCTCTGCCGACGTTAACAACCGATCAGGTTCAACAGTGGTTCGCAACGCAGTTGCCCACGGACGATTTCGTCGGCAAACGGGTGCTGCTGATCGTGCCCGATGCGACGCGCACGGCCCCGTTGCCGTTGCTGTTTGGGGCCTTGTATGAGCGACTGCGACCCGTGGTGCAGCAACTCGATGTGATGATTGCCCTGGGCACGCATCCGCCCATGTCCGAGCAGCAGATCTGCAAGTTGCTGGGCATCAGCGAGAAGGAACGTGCCCGGCTGTTCTTTCAGACTCAGTTCTACAATCACGAATGGGACCGCCCCGACCGGCTGACCACGCTGGGGCATCTGACCACGAGCGACACGGAGGCGCTCTCCGATGGGTTGCTGTCTCTGGAAGTTGCCGTCGAAATCAATTCCCGCATCAGCGATTACGACGTGCTCCTGGTTCTGGGGCCGGTCTTCCCCCATGAAGTAGTCGGTTTTTCCGGGGGAAACAAGTACTTTTTTCCAGGGATTGCTGGTCCCAGCATTCTGAATTTCTTTCACTGGCTGGGGGCTCTGATTACGAATGTCTCCATCATCGGCGTGAAAGATACCCTGGTCCGGCGCGTCGTCGATAAAGCTGCTGCGATGGTGCCTGTCACGCGGCGGGCGATCACATTCGTTGTGGCTTCCGATGCCAGCCTGTATGGATTGAACTACGGTACGCCGGAAGCGTCATGGAATGCTTCGGCCGATATCTCTTCGCAGGTCCATATCCGCCGGTTCGCGAAACCGTTCCGGCAGGTGCTGTCGTGTGCCCCGCCGATGTACGACGACGTGTGGGTGGCTGGCAAATGCATGTATAAGCTGGAACCTGTGGTGGAAGATGGCGGTGAACTGATCATCTATGCCCCGCACGTGACCGAGATCTCGGTGACGCATGGAAAGTTGATCGAGCAGGTGGGTTATCACGTGCGCGATTACTTCACCAAACAGTGGGACAAGTTCAAGGATCTCCCCTGGGGCGTGCTGGCGCATTCCACACATGTGCGGGGGACCGGCACTTACGAAGATGGTGTCGAACGCCCGCGCGTGCAGGTGACATTGGCCTCGCAGATTTCGCCCGAATTGTGTGCGAAAATCAATCTGGGTTATCGTGATCCGGCGACGATCGATATCGAATCGTTCGCCAATCGCGAAGACGAAGGGGTCTTGCTGGTCCGGAAGGCGGGCGAGTATCTGTATCGACTGGATGAATCGGTCACTCCTTAGCTCGAAATCTTTGAGTTGTCTGAAGGTTCTATCGACATGAGTTGGTCGCCCGCTGATCTGCAAACCCGCCTGGAGTTCGCGCTACAGGTCGCGCGCGAGGCCAGCACACTGATTTTGCAGTATTATCACAATCCGCAACTGGTCGTGGAGAAAAAACAGGATCTTTCGCCTGTGACCGCGGCTGATCGCGGCGCGGAAGAACTGATCCGTGAACGACTCGCGGTGAGCTTTCCGGACGATGCGATTCTCGGCGAAGAACTGGGCGAGACCGCGGGGACGAGTGGCTTTCGCTGGATTCTCGATCCGGTCGATGGCACCAAGTCATTCGTGCATGGCGTGCCTTTGTTCGGTACTTTGATTGGCGTGGAGTACGAACGGGAATGCCTGGTCGGCGTGTGCCGTTTCCCTGCGCTTGACGAAGTCGTGTATGCGTCGCGAGGTCAAGGCTGCTGGTGGCAGAAAGGGACAGCGACACCCACGCCAGCGCGCGTCTCGCAGGTGACAAAGCTCTCTGAAGCCACGTTCTGCCAGACCAACATTCTGCGCTGGGAAGCGGTGGATCGCTGGTCGTCGCTGATGACGATGCTGCGCTCGGTGGGCTTGTCGCGCGGTTGGGGTGATTGCTACGGCCATGTGCTGGTCGCCACGGGTCGCGCCGAGATCATGGTCGACCCCTCATTGAACCCATGGGATGCCGCGGCACTGGTCCCCATTCTGCAAGAAGCGGGCGGTGAGTTTATCGATTGGTCGGGCGCGGCAACAATTTATGGAGGCAGTGGGATTTCAATTGTGCCCGCTTTGAAATCCGAGGTGCTCGCGATCTTGAATCGGTCGTGAGATTCGCCACAATGTGGTCGACATGTCTGAGATCGTCAGGCGTCGCGACTCTGTGATGACGTTGATTATCTGCGGTACACAATTCCGATATCTGAGACAGGAGTAAATGAGACGGACCTCACCGATCCTCGAAGATCGATCGCCACGGAAGGCTTTGTATTTTTGCTGAACTCGGGTGGGGTTCAGCCACCTCGAACTTACGAGGAATGCATCGATGCGGATCGCTGGCGTTCAAATGGATATCGCCTTGGGCGATGTGCCGGGCAATCTGGCGAAAATCGCCGAGCGGACGACCCAGGCCGTCAAGAACGGTGCGCGGCTGGTGATTTTTCCCGAGTGTGCGCTCACGGGCTATGGTTATGACAGTCGTGAAGAAGCCTTGCCGTATGCCCAGACCATTCCCGGGCCCGCGACGCAGACACTCTTAGATGTCTGTCGCCAGCACGACTGTTATGTGGTGTTCGGATTGCTGGAGCGTGAGGGCGATGCCCTATACAACGCGGCGGTGATGCTGGGCCCGGAAGGCCTGATTGATGCTTATCGCAAGGTGCATCTGCCGTGGCTGGGCGTCGATCGCTATGTCGATTATGGTGATCGCCCCTTTACAGTAGAGTCGGCCAGCCATGTTCGCGTCGGTCTCAATATCTGCTACGACGCCGGCTTTCCCGAAGCCGCGCGTTGCCTGGCACTGATGGGGGCAGAACTGGTCGCCTTGCCGACCAATTGGCCACCTGGTGCGGAAGGGGCCGCAGAGTATGCGATCAACACGCGCGCGCTGGAGAATACGATTTATTATGCCGCTGTGAATCGTGTCGGAACCGAGCGTGGCTGTCAGTTCATCGGCCAAAGCCGCATCTGCGACCCGCTGGGGCGCACGCTGGCGCACGCCAATCATACGCGCGAGGAAGTCCTCTACGCCGAGATCGACCCGGAACTCGCGCGCAATAAACATCTGGTGCGTGTCGCGGGGACCAACGAAGTCAATCGCATTGCCGACCGTCGTCCCGAGATGTATGCCAAGCTGCTCGAACCGCACAGTCACCTGCGACCAGGGCGATGGTAATCAGGCCAGTCCCCAGCGTTTGCGGCAGGCCCATTCAGCCGTCATCACGGTCACAAAGGCCAGCAGCAGCCACCAGTTGTCCCATAACGGCAGAACTGTGACTCGCTTGAGATCTTCAAGTTTGAGTTCGCCGAGACGCTCTAACCAGCCCGCCAGATCCTCCGACCGCAGACGTTGTCCGCCCGTCAGTTCCGCGATTTTCTGCAGCGTTTCATAGTCGGCATTCGGTTGATCGAGTTCCAGATCACGCGGATCGACAATAAATCGTGTGTGGGCGTCCAGTCCAATCAGGTTCCCATCACGCGTGGCCGAAACCTTCACCCAGTAATCGCCGGCCTGTTGAGTGTCTGGGAACGCGGCGGATGTTTGCTCGCCCGATTTTTGGACGCTGGCTGTCCGTTTCGTTCCATCCGGCTGCGTGATCTCAACCGCGAACACGGCATCTTGAATCGATTGGCCGTTATCGGCACGGGCACCGAATTCGATGGGGACCAGACCACCCGGCAAAAAGTTCCGGGGCTCGACTTTCGCCCACACCGCTTGATTCGTATCGGCTTCCTTGCGTGCCAGCCACAGAATCATCTGCCGCCAGAAGCGCTGGTGATCGGCGGCTTGCCCATGTTGTACCCACAGGTAAGTGGTGTAACCACCAAACACCGCGACCCGCGCGCGACCAACGTCACTGGCACACAGCAGCGGCGAACCGTCCCGTGTTTGCGCCCAGACTTCGACCAGTTCAGATTTCGGCGTGAGCTTGGTGGCCCCGAAAAGGGGTGCCAGGGCCTCCCATTTGGCTCGATTTTTGTCGGTCGCCGCGAGCTGCATGACGTAGCGTTTCAGGCCGGTATCTGTGGGTTGCATCGGTTGCGGTCCCGCGAGCAGTCGCGTGCGATCGATGCCCGCTGCACTGGTGTTGGGAATCTGCACGGGAAGCAGGTCTGCCAGTAACTTGGCGCCTGGCGTGCTGGCATTCCAATTGAGCAAGCCGCCGATCATCAACAGACCAGCCCCATCAGCGACACGGTCGGCCAACTTGGCGAGCAGGGCCGGGCCGAACACTTCCGCGGGGACATCGCCAATCATGTAGACGTCATAACTGCCCTTGTCGAACACCGCCGGATCGATACGGGTTTGATTGCGGAATCGCCCGCCACGCACATCGTAGTAATCGAGCTGAATCTTGTCTGACCCGTTGACCATTTTGATCGCGCGCTGCTCCAGCCCGATCACGTCAAAATAAGCGACGCGCAGTCCTCCCTGGCGCACCGTGATGATGGTTTCGATGCGATTGTTCCGCGTAAGGATCTCACCTTCGAGGGGAACCACTTCCACGGCGACCTTCACCTCGCCGGCCCGCTGAGGCACAAACGAAAACTCGATCGTTTGCGAGTCTTCATTGCCGACGATCTTGAGCTCCTCGGAAACTTTGGCCCCTTGTGATATGGTCGCGGGCACGAGTACGCCCGACTGACCAATGGTTTGCGTTCCACGATCTTCAATCAGCACCCGCAACTTTGCCGACTTGGTGGCGGCCCCCAGGGCTTTGAACTGAACTTTCATGGGGACGAGTTTCTTCTCGAACACCACGGGATCGATCAGCAGGTCGGCAAGACTCAAGTCGGCGGTCGTGTTGCCCAGGGCCGTCGCTCCGTAACCGACGGGATAGACAGGGGCCTGTTCCGCAGCCAGTTGACGGGCCGCCTGAAGGGGATCGACATCAAACGGGGGCACGGCCCTTTGGGCTCCATCACTCAACAGCAAAATGCCCAGCGTGCGATCTTGACGGGCTTCGCGCACGAGGGATTGCAAGGTGTTGCCGATGGCGGTCTGGTCGCCATCACCGGAGGCCAGTTCGGCACGTTTCGGGCGGAGATCGCGATCGAATTCAAACTGTCTGACCGAGACCTTTTCCCCCAGCGATTTCCACAGGGTGGATTGTTGTTCGAGGTCTTGCAGCGCAGCCTGCAATCGCGAGACATTCCCTGGCCCATCGGTCGTATTCATGCTGCGACTGACATCAATCGCCACGAGTAACTGCACGGTATTTTCGTCGGTCTCTGAATATTGAATGGCCGGCCGAAAGAGCGCAAACACCAGCAAGGCCACGGCCAGTAGCTTCAGACCCAGGAGTAAGCGGCGACGCGACGCGAGGAATTTCGCCGACTGAATGCGGTAAGTCCAAACCACGAACGCAACCAGCCCCACGGCGGTGAGCATCACCGCCGGCCAGGACCAGATGGGTTCGAAGGTCACTTCCATGAATTCACTTTCAAGCGACGGTGTGTCGTGAACGAGGCTTTACGCGGGAGCATCGTCCTGTCGGTAAAACCAGGTCGCCGTGGCTTGTTCGACAACGAACACCACCACCAATAGGCCCAACAGCAGTCCCGACAGTTCCTGCCCCAGTCGACCGGCGGTTACCGATCGCTCCAGGGCCTCCGGATCTCGCGCCAGATGGTACTTGTCCTGCCCGAGATAGCCATCCAATCCGGCTGTATCCAGCCGCGTCAGATCGCTTTCCGTTGCCGGGAGATTCAGGCTGAAGCCTGTCCAGATGACTGCGGAAGGTAATGCGGAAACGATCTGATAATTCCCCGGTTTCAGCAGTTCTGTCAGTTGCACCTCAGAACTTTCCACATCGCGCGAGAGGCTGCGCTGTGTCAGGTCGGGTAGTCGCAGCAAGCCACTCGCCTCGTCAATGCTGCGATCGATGGGCAGAACCACGGGATCGCCGACTACGAAACCATGCTGACTGCTGGCATGCCGCGATAACAATTGCAGCCATTGGTCAGCGACGACCAGAAAGGTCCAATTGCGCGGCCAGTCGGACCAGGCCGTCGAATCGACCGAAGAAGTAAACAACGCACATCGTCCACGGCCCACGTCTTTCAGCAGGAACGCCGGTTGCTGCGCTTCGTCCGTCCAGCGGGCGAGCACCACGGCCAGTGGGTCAGCCTCCACGGTCCAGTACCGTCGGAAGTCGACATCGACCAGTTCCGACAACACCCCGAGGTTCTCCAGTCGTGAAGTCCACGGGGCCTTGGGATCGCGCAGGTTGAGCTTTTGGGGTGTGGGAAACTTCAGTGCCGCCTTGATGCGGGCGGGCAACACATCGAGCGCTTCGGGAATGGAGTAAGCCACGGGATTGATGGCGTTCCGCGCCCCGCCAGCGAGCGCGGAGTTCGCGCCCAGAAAAACCAGTAAGCCTCCCCCATCTCGGGTAAATGTCGCGAGTTTTCGCCAGGCCTCGACGGGAGGGTTTTGCAGGTTGATCGCACACAGAATGTCATAGTCCGCAAGTTTCAGATCCAGCAACTGCGGCGTGGTTCGCACGGTGACATCATAACTCCCGCCGACATTGTTCAAACCGTTCAGGGCTTCCGTCCAGAAGGCTGTCGTCGAGCGATTTTCCGCGATCACCAGCACTTTCAGCGGAGGCAAGACCTTGACCGTGAACGCGGCGAGATCGTCGATCGGTAACGGGTCGGCCGTCACGAGCCGCAACTCTCCTTGCAGGAGAGAACCTGAAAGTTGGTCGAGCAGGAAACGTACCTGACCCGCCTGCTCGCGCGAGACCGTTACTACCTGGGTGTCGCGTTTTGCCAGTGGTGCGCCGTCGCTGCCGTGCCACAACTCCACAATCACGTCGCTCGATATCGGCTGTGTCGTGCGAACCGTGGCCTCCAGCAAGACCTGTCCACCAGTTCCCACGGTCTGTCGCGAAAGTCGCGGGTCGACAATCCCGATGTTCGTCGGCTGCTCGATCCCGACATCGATCAGATACAAACCCAGCCAGGGATGTTCCGCGATGAGCGTGGCCAGTGTTTGCGTGTCATCTTGACGCCAGGCCGATTGTGCCAGATCGGTCAGGACGTAAATCTCGCGGACAAATTTGTCTTGCCGTAAATCTTCCGCGACATTGGCTTGCCCCCCCAGCAGGCGGCGGCGCTCATCGGCCTGAAACCGCACCGCCGTGCGTAAGCGATCGTTCAGGGCTTGCACCACAGGTTGAGGAACCAGCGCTGTTAACCGATTTTGAACCGCCGCGAGGTCGGGAGAGAGCACCGTCGGCAGTTCCCCCGCCAGATCGAGCACCGTCGCCTGGCTGCCGGGCGGCAGGCGTTCCAGTTGTTCCAGGGCCATCGCCCGTGCGGCTTCCAGTCGGGTTAAACCTTCAAATTGGTAACTCATGCTCAGGCTGGTATCGACGAGAAACACGGCCGCGACCGGAACATTCTCGAAAGCTGCGGGGGCAGGAGATGTGATCTCCGCGGCAACACGCCTCTGGTACGGCCAGCCCACCAGCAGCGCCGTCAATAACAGCGTGAGCAGCCCCAAGCCGCCCCGCAGGTATGTGCGCCGTGTCGACAATGTGGGGGGAGCCAGCCGCTGCCGCTGCCAGTAGGTCATGCAGGCAAAATAGGTGGCAAACGCCAAGCTGATCAGGGCGGCCAACCCCAGAATTTCCCAGGCCGTGAGCGCGTAATTGGCTGGCGGCAAGGTCGGCCGGGCTAAGGCGAGCACCAGTCCTGCGATGAGCAACATCCGCAGTAACAGCAGCCAGACTTGTCGCAACCGCATGCGGCGCTGGTTCTGCATGCGGCGTTGCTGCAGTAACCGCAACGCGGGAAAGATCAGCTTTTTTGGCCGGGCGCGCAACAACAGATGCAGGACAACGGGAATCGTCGCCAGCAGCAGACCCAGCAGCAACAAGGGATGGAGTATCGAAATCACGACCCAGAGCTTCCGTGAGAAAGGGTTCGTTGCTTCGATTCTATCGACTTACAGACCGTCCGAGCAGTCTGCTACGCGTTTCCTGGCCTGAGGAATCACGAAACAAACCGGGTGTCCACCTGGAAGGCCTCGGGAGACATCTGACCGGGAAATCTCACAGAGTGGTCGAGAATCGGGAACATCGACTCCCCGGATTGCGTCGATGCTTGTTAGAATTCGGGTGTGGTAAAGTCTGCGGACTATTGCGACGTCACACGTCGGACAGCGAGAGGTTCTGACATGGCGAGTCCTACCGAGTCGGCGAATAACACCAACTATGTCGACTTTCAGGAATATGTCGACTTTCAGTTGCGGAAAGCCCGTCAACAGATCCGGATGACGGACCTGCTGACCGCGGGCACCGTCGCCGCGGTCCTGGCGGTGGGGTATCTCCTCGCGTTCGTGGTCGCCGACCAGTGGCTGTTCGCCTCAGGACTCCCCACGGCTGTCCGCTGGACGGGCCTCGTACTCTGGGTTTCGCTGCTGACCCTCTGGATTGGATTTCGGCTGGCGGTTCCGCTACTGCGTTCGGTCACAGGCCTGTTTGCCGCCAAGGAAGTGGAGCGGTCGGAACCGGAACTGCGCAGCAATCTGTTGAATTGGGTCGACCTGCAATCGTCAGGGCGAACGGTCGATCCGGCCGTGCTGCGAGCCATTGAACGCCGGGCAGCCGTACAACTCTCAAAGATCGATGTCGCGCAGGCCATTGACCATCGGCCGCTGCTCCGCTCGGGATATGCTTTGGTGGCTGTCGTGCTGCTGTTCTGTATGTATGCGCTCTTCTCGCCGAAGCAGATTGCCCCGTCATTGGCCCGCGTCCTCCCATTTTCTGATGTCGCGGCTCCTACCCGAACCGAAATTCGCGACGTGAAGCCGGGCGATACCCGTGTCCTAGCGGGAAGCACGCCAGAAGTCATCGTCGACCTGGCTGGGGCCATTCCGGAGAAAGTGACGTTGCTGTACACCACGGCCGATCACAAATTCCGTGATGAGGCCGTCACCTTACAGCCCGACGGTGTCGCGGGGACTCGTTTCCGCACCACGCTGGTGGGCGAGAGCGGCCGCGGCGTCCGCCAGGATCTGACGTTTCACATCGTCGCGGGTGATGCCATTTCGCGAGACTATCGAATCGCGGTTGACCTCCCTCCCTCAGCCCGGGTCAATGAAGTCGTCATCACGCCTCCGCCCTACACCAAACTGCCTGTCGAGAAAGTGGTCGGGGGAAATATCGCGGGCTGGGAAGGCTCGACGGTTTCGCTGACGGCGGCGGTCAACATGCCCGTGAAAACCGCGGTCATCGAATTCCTGGATGAGCCCCAGGGCAAACCCACCGGTGAGGAAGTCGCGGCAGAAATCCACAATGGCCTGGAAGTGGTCGCGACCTGGCCGTTGGAGTTTCGATCGGATGGCACCTTCGCCCACCATTACCGCGTGCAATGCCGGACGGAGGCCGGTCGCGAAGATCCCAGTCCCTTGGTTTACGAGATTTCCATTCGTCGTGACCAGCCGCCAGAGATTGTGCTGCTGGCTCCGGAACGTGACCTGGAAGTGCCTGCCAACGCGGTGATTCCGTTGCTCGCCGAGGCTCGGGATCCCGATTTTGAGTTGGGGCCGATCACGCTGGAAATTCAACAGGCCGGCAAAACCATCGCGCGCGATACCCTTTCGCAAGGTCTGCAACCCGCTCTCCGCCTGCAACATGATCTGGCACTGAAACCGCTGGGACTCAAGCCGGGGCAGGAGGTCGTTTTCTGGCTGGCCGCTCAGGACAACCGCCAGCCAAGACGCAATCGCAAGCAAACGCCCCCGCTGAAAATCCGGATCACCGAACCGGTGACCGAACAGCAGGCACGTGAACAGTTAGCCGAAGAAAAGTCGCGCCAGCAGGATCAACTCGCCGAGCTTGACCATAACGCGAATCCGCCAGAGATGACTCCAGAAGATCAAGGCGCGGATGCGGCAGACAACGGTGTTCGCGAGCAGCCCGCGACTCCCATGCCCGAAGAAGGTTCACCGCGAGAACAACCTCCGCAAGCCGAACCGACGGAAGGTGATTCAGGCAAAGGCACGGGTCAAAATTCGACCAACGCCGGGAAACAGACCGACCCTGGTCAATCCGCGGGCAAGTCCGCCGGTGACTCAAAGTCAGCCGATGCACAGGAAGAACCGCTCAGCTCTGAGGGAGAGGACGATCAACAGGTTCTCGAACGTCTGATTCAACAACTGAAATCCAAAGATCAGCCCGCCGGTTCTCAAACAGGCAAGCAGGGTCAGCCACCGCAAGGCAACCAGCAGCAAAATTCCCAGAACGAATCAGCCCAAAAGCCGGACGGCCAGACACCCCCTGAATCGTCAGCCACAAACGACACTCCCAAAACTCCCCAGCCGGGCAAACAGTCCGATCCGAAACAGCCACGGGCCGATGGCATGCCGGAAAAGCCATCGCCTCAATCTACTTCCCCTCAAAAGGAACGCAGCGACGCTTCCGGCCAACCCAGTTCCGACAAAAATTCAGAACAGCCGAAACCGGGCGGCAACACGCCTGGTCAGCCGCAGCCCTCGCCGGGAGTCGAGTCGCCGATGCCTCAAACCCCTCAAGAAACGGGGACACCACCGGCGTCAGAATCCAACTCGATGCCAGATCCCAAGGGGACCAATTCTCGGAATACGGACAAACCCGATGTGGGCCCCAAGTCTCCCATGCCTCAACCGGCGACCAATAAAGACAAACCGGATATGCCTGGCGATGCTGCGATGCCCGACGCTCAGCAATCGCCCGACTCTCCGAACCGCCAACCCGCTCCCATGAGCGAAAACAACAAGTCGGGCGACAACAACAAGTCGAGCGACAAGAATGCCGGTGACAACAAGCAGCCAGGTGATCAACCCCAGGCGGGTCAGGGATCGCCCCTGCCGCAAGATCAGGGTCAGACGGACAAACCAGCGAATAACTCCCAAGACAGCGGGAAATCGGAGACATCTCAAACCGCAGGCAAGGGCAAACCGAAAGACACCGATGCCGGGGGGAACGGTGCCAAGCCCACTTCCCCGAAAGACGGAAATCCGCCGCCGTCTCGCCCAGGTGATCTGCCCGAAGAGACACCCGCCATGCCCCAAGAGGGGACGGGTGACGACAAAATGAAGGGTAAGGAACCGCGTGATGGCGCCCCTCAAGCGGGAGACGAATCGCCGAAGGGCAATGGTCGCAAAAACGGACAGCGTTCCGAACAACCGCAGACGGGCGAGAACGGTGGCTCGGCACAATCGCAGGAGGGCAGTTCGGGCAGTCAACAGCGCGGACCCGGCGAATCGACCGGCAAGCCGGGTGAACAAGAACGTGGCAAGTCATCGGACCCCGCGGGGAAGAGCAGCAAGTCTTCGCAGGGGGGCAGTCCGTCGCAATCCGGTCAGGGGCAAAAATCGGGCGGCGAGTCTGGGTCGAACACACCATCCGGCGAAAGCTCCAACGCGTCTCCCATGCCCGGCTCGAAAGACGACAGCCAGCCCGGTGGAACGGAAAAGCCAGGAGACAAAACCGGCAAAGAGGATCCCTCCCAACCGGGCAAAATGAACGACTCGGCAACGAAAGAGGGCGCGGGTTCTCAAGCCAATCAGAAACCCGGAGATCAGTCCTCAAGTGGGCAGAAGCCGGGAGATCAAGCGGCCGGGGGGCAACAGCCTGGTGGACAAAAGTCTGGCGAGGGTGCCTCGAAGGAATCCTCGCCAATGCCCGCAGCGGGTGACCAGAAGACGGGCGACAAAGAGAGTGCGCAGTCAGGTTCGGGAAAAGCAGAGGGGAGCCAGAACCAGAAGTCAGACAACTCGAAATCGGGAGATTCATCGAAGCAGGGACAGCAGGGTCAACAGGGAGGCGGAGAGGAGTCTGGCGGTCAGCAAGCAGGGGGAAAACCCGGTGCTGGCAAGCCAGGTGGTAGCGGTTCCGATCCGTCGGGGTCTGCTTCAGAAGGGGGCGGCGGTAGCAGCGGCGGAAACTCGTCGCCACAATCCCCCGTGGGCCAGGGGGGCGGTGGCAGCGGCAATGCTTCCAGCATGTCTGGTCAGGCGGCCGACGATCCGGCCGGAAATCAGGCGGAGCCCAAAGCCTCTAGCGAGACCGGTTCCACGTCTCCTGAAGGAGAGGCCGCCAACCTGGAGTACAAAAAGCAGGCCGCCGAACTGGTGCTGCAACGTCTGAAGCAAGGTTTGGACCGGGGCGATGTCGATCAGCAGTTGCTCGATGAACTGGGCTGGACTCCTGACCAACTGAAGCAGTTCGTGAAGCGGCTGGACGCTGCCTTGCAGGCATCACAGTCCACTCCGGAAACTCCAGTGGAACAGGCCCGGCGCGAACAGTTTGAAGAGATGCTGAAAGCGCTCAGTCTCGATCGTAAGGGGACGAAACGCAGTGGCAAAGATCAGCCCACGCGGGAAGTCGACGAAACCAACAGCCGTAGAACCCCTGTCCCGCTGGAATATCGCCAGGCCTGGGAACGCTACACCAAAAGCCTGTCGAAATCGCCGCAGCCCGCATCAAAAAAGTAGATGCGGAATCCACCGCCTCAGAATCCACCGCCCGTGGGGACGGGACCGCCCGCGGCTCCACGTCCGGGATTGAGCGCAGGTCGCGATGAAACCTTCATGGTCGACAGCATCATCGGGATGCGCTCGGCCATATTCTCGCTCGATTCCAGCCCCATCGGCAGTACCGCAATTAACGCCACATCGATCGCACCCGCGTGCTGCACGAATAGCTCGACGGTATGGGGTACCCCATCGATCACCAGGGCATCGGTCGGGAAGCGAAATACGTCATATGCCTTTTGCGCTGTGTAGAACGGCGCGGCCCGAGGATAGCTCTCACGCTGCATGTCGGTCGCCGGATCCAGCGGTTTGACCGCCAGTTTTTCCGCAATCAAGACCAGCAGGTTTTTGATGAAGTCCGGGGCGTCACGCGATTCGTCGGCGTTGGCATACATAAATGCGTTGGTCGTGACATACAGGTAGCCCTTCCGCACGGCGGGCGAGCCTTCTGCCAGAACGCGAAATGGTGCCTCCCAGGTCGCGACAATGCCGGGCAACTTCAAGGCGATATAGTCCGGTTGGCGGGGATCGATCTCGGCTTCCACCAGTTCCCCGGTCTGCGGATCTTTCGTCGCAGGCGGCTTGCGGATCTCCCGAAACTGCAAGGGCAGCCGAATCTCCTCGACGGGGCTGCCTTTCCACGCCGGGGAAACATTGGCATTCAACCGATTGACGTAGGCGTAATAAGCCGAGGTTTGCTTCAGCCGATCCTGGTAGACCTGCTGACCACACCCCAGTAAACAGAACGTGCAGCAGCCGCAAACTACCAAAATACGAAGAGTCTGCATCATCTCGGTGCGCGCCTATCAAAAGTCCCAGGCCCTGTGCTGGTTCTCTCCACCTCAGGCCTTCCACTATCGACCGTATTCTGTGATGCCCCTGCACTGGCGTCAACCACGTTGGCCACCAGGCCGCCTGGGAGGCGACGGACGCCCATCGATCAGACGCTCCAATCCCCCCGGTTGTTCCAACTCGTGCTGCAGGTCTTCCAGATGCTGATTCCATTTCGAACCATCTGAAACCGCGGGGTCTTCCGCGCGAACTTCGGCGGCGAGTTCATCAATGGAGACTTCGCCAAAGACCGTCAACCACTCAGCTGTTTCCGGGCGAATCGCAGGCGACTTCGTCTGTTTGACCAGCGGCGTTGCCACATCGACCAAGGCGGTTCGCACGTCGGGGCGATTTCTTAAACGCTCCCAGAAGGGTTCGCTATCAATCGGCGTCGCACCGCGTCTGCGAGCGGCTTTGTGGAGTCGATGATCCGCGGACACCACGATCACTTGTTTCGGAGCCGAATGCTTGAGAATCAGCTCTTCAATGACACTGTCGGCATCTGACCCGGCGGGGGCAAATAGCACATGCAACTCTTGATGCCGGCTTTCACGGAGACTGTCGACAGGACTGTTCTGCGCATCAAAGACGACCGTGCCGCGAATCTGCTCGGCGACATCGAGCTTTTCGCACAGTTGTGCCAGGAGCCGATGCCGCGCGCGTTCCAGATCGCCTGGACCATAACGGAGCCGTGCCAGCCCCGCGGCATGCAGCAGGTTGTAGCCGTCGATGATGAGAAACGGGACACCCATTTCACTATGGTACCACGATTGGCACGCGAAGCGAGATCGTTGTCGCCTGCGGACAGGGCCATCGCCTGTTTCAATCTCGGCGGCTCTGTATGGTTAAGAGTCCAGTGACGAGAGACGAGTGCCAAACAAAATGCCTTGGAGGAATGTGAGTTTCTGGCTCTCGGCTCTGGTCTCTCGACCGGCCAGCGCATCCACACAGATTCAACAAAGCGATGGCCCTGGCCAGCGGATGGCGAGTCTGGTTCATCGAACGGATGCCGCGAGTTTCTCACGCGCCGCCGCCAGAGAGTCGAGCACGTCCTGAACGTAGCGTTCCTCGGAAAACGGGCTCAAAATGTACGATTTCAGCGCGACCATCGGTTCCCCGTAGTCGCTTTCCCGATAGCAATCGGTCAGCGAGATCACGACGCCCTGGCCTTGCAAAGCCTCTTGTTGAACGATCTGGAAAATGCGGCGGTTATACTCGTTGTGAGCCTGCAACTGCTGGCGGGTTGACGCATCTTTCTGCTCCCGGTCCCGGACAGTAAAGGTATCGACTCCATCAGGATAGACCCGAAACAGAGTGACGGGTCCAAAGTTGCCGCGATTGACCACCGTGGCCCAGGGACAGCCTTCCAACCGTTCGCGTAGCGTTTCACTCATGGTGACCAGGTGCCCAAGCAAGGCTCGAAGACCCTGTTTGCCGAACAATCGCAAATTGGCCAGCGCCGCCATCGGGCCGGCTCCGCTGCGTGTCGTTTCCAGGGTATAACGCCCGGGGTGATAATGGCCGTCGTGAAAGAGGTAAGGCGTCTCTTCGGGCTTCCGCGAAATCAGTTCGAGATCGCCATGCTGTCTGACCAGAAACAGGCTCGAGGTGTAAGGCGTGAAGCCCGTCTTGTGGAAATCGATGCCCAATGAATCTGACAACCCCAGATGCTCGATACGCCGACGCGCCCCTGCGAGTGCCCTGACAGTTCGCGGCCGGAACTCCAGCAGATTCGCCGCCAGATCGTAGTCGTTGAAGACACTCCAAGCCCAGCCAATCACCGCATCGGCATGCACGTGCGGGCGGTAGTCGAGCCGATACTCGTCGACAAGACGATCACGCAGTTCCACGATGGCCTGCAGATCATCGAGTCCAAAATGATCGGTGGTCCCCATCGTAGCCACAATCGCGGCGATGCGTCCGCCTTGACGGAGCAACTCGCAGGCTTGCGATTCCAATAAACAGGTTCGCATGCCGTTGTCGTCATCACAGGCAATTTGAATGACATTGTCTTGCCCGATTCCCAGCCAGTTGGCCACCGACAGGCAGGCATAGTGCGAACGTTCCGAGCACAACAGGTAAGTCGGTTCGCTGCGTCCCGTGCGCGCATAACCGGGGCAGGCTTTTTCCAGGCCCAGTTTCACGCCATATAACAACGTTCCCGTGCCACCAAAGGTGTATAACCCGGCGGCTTGCAGCGGGTCATAACCGACCAGTGCGGCCGTCATCGCCGACGTTTCTACTTCCGCGACCGCGATCTGCCGTGACGATTCCTCGCTCACCAGATTCGGGTTGTAGATGGACGGGAGCAATCCCCCGATGATGCTGGGAATGCTGGGGCAGGGAACCACATTGATCTGAGCCCGTGGATGTCCCCAGATGAACATGCCCGCCAGATGCTGAACCAGTTCCTCCGTCACCTGTTCGAGTTGCCGGGGTTGGTCGGTTAAGCGAGATTGTCGCGCGGCATCGTAATCGAGTGTGACCGGTCCACCCAGCACCGGTGACACCGACTTCATGGCATCGACCTGGTCCAAGGCTCGCATGAACGAGAAGACGAAATAGGCATCATGCAGCCGATCGGAAACTGGCTGCGGAAAGGCTTGTCGCAACTGGTGGACCAGTTGCTCATAGGATGCGGTCATGGACGATCAATTCACACAGGTAAAGGGGGCGACCGCTGTACTGTATCGTAGCGCGGGAACATCTGAAATGATTCGGAAGCTGTCAGCAGATGGAGAGTCAAGTGCTGAGTGCGAAGTGCCAAGTGGCTCGGAGGTCTGAACGATAGCGTATTTTTACTCAGCACTCAGCACTCAGCTCTTAGCACTTAGCCCTAGACCCTTAACCCTCAACCCTTGACCTATTCGTCCTTAATGAGCCGGGGAATGCCGACCGGGTCGATTTTGAAGGCGGTGGTTTCCAGGTCGATCTGCCCCTCGCGATGGAACGTGAGCTTCGTCAACCAGCCGATCCACTCGGGCGGATCTCCTGGATAGTAGTCGAACACGAAATTACCCAGGCTGTAAACGATGGGTTTGCCGCGATAGATTTCAACGGTCTGCGTGACGTGCGGGTGAGAGCCAATGACCGCCGAGGCCCCCGCATCGATCATCTGCCGAGCCCAGGCCCGCTGGGCGGGTTCCGGTTCCTCGACCAGTTCCGGCCCCCAGTGGACAAAGGGAATGACCACATCGGCCTGGTACTCGTCTTTGGCGCGGCGGATGTCTTCCGTCATCATCGCAATGTCGAGCGGTGCGATGCCTGCTTGAGAATCGGTCGCCGCATAATCCTCGGCATAAAAATCGTTGTAGCCCAAGAGGGCGATACGGTACCCCTGGCGGACCAGAATCAAGGGTCGCCGAGCGTCGGCCAGTGTTCTGCCACCGCCAAAATAGGGGAGTTGGCCGGTCTCCAGCAGTTCCAACTGGCTGACAAACCCTTCGATGCCAAAATCGAGCGTATGATTATTCGCGACACTCACCGCGGAGAAATGCTGCTTGAGGAGCGGGAGTGAGCCCTTGGCCCCGCGAAACGTGTACGGCTTGTGTGCCACGCGACCCCGATCGGAAATGACACACTCCAGATTACAGATCGCAAGATCCGCCGCCTTGAGATGCGTTGAGAACTCGGCAAAAGGGTCAATCCCTTTCGTGATGGCGTGTCCCGGCCCGCCATCCAGCATCACATCGCCTGCAAAGACGATGCTGACCGTCTCTTGTCGCACGTCTTCGGCGGAGAGCGCCTGACACTGAAATAGGCCCAGGCACCATAAAAATACAGCGATGTGGCCGGAAACGTGGCGCAGGGAACGAAAGCCCGATGGCATGCTGAACACCTACAAAAGTGGAATTGGGCTACAGTATGACTGACCGATTTCACGCCACACAATCCCCTGCTGAACCAGCCACGATGAAAAATGGTCAGATGAGTTCCGGTTGAAATCTGTGTAACGTCGTGGCAGGTCTGGTGGGCAGATGATAACCTCAGAGTTTGCCCCGCGTCTTCGGATTTTCCGCTGCGACCGGGCCACCGTGGGGAAAGGTGCTTCGTGAGCGTGGTCGTCGGAATTGATCTGGGAACAACGAATTCCTTAATTGGCGTCTTCACCGATGGCCGTCCGCAACTGATTCCAAATGCACATGGCAGCTTTCTGACGCCCTCCATTGTGGGTGTGCTGGATGATGGCCGCATCCTCGTGGGAGCGGCGGCCAAAGAATACCGCGTCACCTCTCCCGAGCGCTGCGTCTGGGCTTTCAAACGCCACATGGGTACCAGTCGAAAGTTGGAAGTCGGGGGCAAAACGTTCTCGGCACCAGAGCTTTCGAGCCTGGTTCTCCGCTCGTTAAAAGAGGATGCCGCGGCCCACCTGGGGCACGACATTCACGAGGCCGTCATCACCGTACCGGCGTATTTCAATGATCTGCAAAGGCGGGCCACCAAGCAGGCCGGTGAACTGGCCGGGTTGAAAGTCCGCCGCATCATCAATGAACCAACTGCCGCCGCGCTCACCTATGGATTTCATGATCGCGAGGCGACGAAAAAACTCCTCGTCATCGATCTTGGCGGCGGAACGTTTGACGTGACTTTGATGGAGATTTTTGAAGGCACGCTCGAAATCGTGGCGACATCGGGGGAAAGTTTTCTGGGTGGCGAAGACTTTACCGATCGCTTGCTCGCCAGCATTTTGAAAAATATGGGGGAGCAACTCGAAATCGCTGAAATGAAGTCGCCGCGACTGGTTTCGCGATTACGACAGGAATGCGATGCGGCCAAATGCCGCTTTCAGCAAGCCGATGAAGTCACCATTCGGCTGCCCAATGGGCAAGGGGAGTATGAGGCGGGGCACTCGGTTGTCAAACTGACACGCGAGGATTTTCTAACCATTGTGACGCCACTGATGGACCGCATCAAAGGCCCTGTCGGCAAAGCGCTGCGCGATGGCCAGACCAGTCCGTCCGAGATTGAACATGTCATTCTGGTGGGCGGAGCGACACGCATGCCGGTCGTTTCAGACTTCGTGCGAGACTACTTTTCCAGCGAACCCTTATGCACGTTCAATCCCGATGAAGTCGTGGCGTTAGGGGCCACGGTCCAAGCGGCGCTCATCACCGATGATGCCGCCGTGGAAGACATGGTGATGACCGACGTCTGCCCGTTTACCCTCGGTGTCGAGATCGCGAAGGAGTTCGGCCACCAGATTCAGGACGGCTATTTCTCGCCGATCATTCACCGCAACACCACCATTCCCGTTTCCAAAGAGCACATCTACGGCACGATGTCGGCCAATCAAACGGAAGTGCTGTTGCAGATTTATCAGGGAGAAAGCCGCCGGGTAAAAGAGAATCTGAAGCTGGGCGAGTTACGCATTACCGGCATTCCTCCCGGTCCCGCGGGGCAATCGTTCGGTGTCCGCTTCACGTATGATTTGAATGGTATTCTGGAAGTGGAAGCCTACATTCTGGAAACCGGAACAAGGTTCCGCACGGTGCTGACCAATCATGCGCAAGATCTGACCGAGGCCGAGGTGCGTGCCGCCGTATCGAAGATGCGCGAGATCAAGTTCTATCCGCGCGACGATCTGGAAAACCAGCGGCTGGTGCGGTATGTCGAGCGGCTGGTCGGAGAGATTGGTCCCCATCAGCGTGAACCGCTGGAGGAAGCCCTCGATGCCTTTGAACGGGCCATGTCTTCGGGCGACAGAGACCATTTTGAAGCGGCCCGCCAAGGTTTACTTTTGATGTTGTCGGCGTTGGGGATCCCCTACGATGAACCTCCCGCCCCTTGAACACTTTCTGCCAGGAGCCTCGTCTCATGCTGCACAAACTCGTTCAATGCTGCTGGTTTACCGTGAGTCTACTCTACTTCGGTTCACTCGCTTGTGCGCAGGGAGCTGAGATGAAGCTGACGCGCAACATTCCCTATGCGGTCCCCGCGCACGAACGCCAGATTCTTGATATTTACTCTCCTGTCAACGCGAGTCAATTGCCGGTTGTCTTCTGGATCCATGGCGGCGGTTGGCAGGCCGGCGACAAAACGAGCGTGCAGATGAAACCGCAAGCCTTTGTTGACCGGGGATTCGTGTTTGTCTCGACCAATTACCGTTTACTGCCCCATGTTGAGATGGAGGTGATCTTCCAGGATATCGCGAAATCTCTGCACTGGGTTCACACGCACATCGCCGAGTACGGCGGCGATCCCCAACGGGTGTTGATCATGGGTCACTCGGCCGGTGCGCAACTCGCCGCGTTGATGTGTACCGATGATCGCTACCTCAAGGCGGAGGGGCTTTCGCTCGACTTCATTCAGGGCTGCGTCCCCGTGGATGGCGACACCTACGATGTGCCCGCCATCATTGAAACGGCGGAGACACGTCGTCGGGTGCATGGCCTGCCGCAGGCGACGTTTGGTCATCGGGAAAAATTTGGCAACACGGCGGAAAAGCACCGCGATTACTCGGCGGTCACCCATGTCGCGCAGGGCAAAGGCATCCCACCGTTTCTGATTCTGTACGTCGCCGACCACCCCGACAATTCGGCTCAGGCACAACGGATGGGTCATGCGCTGAAAGCCGCCGGTGTTGCCGTTACGGTTTATGGTGCCAGAGAGACGAACCACAACCGGATCAATGACGAGTTGGGTCTGGAGGCAGATCCGGTGACGAAAGTGCTGTTTGAGTTCACCCAGTCTGCCCTCAAGAATTGACCAGCGGACGATTCCGCTGATCGCGCGTCATCTCCACGCACGTTCCCCGGGAATGTGCGTCGCCGTCAGAATCTCCCGACTTCGATTGCAGGCGTGGTGTCTGGCGGGCACAATCATTTGTCTTCGTTGATGGGTATCTTCTTTGCTCGACCTGCCGGGGTGTGATATGCGAGTTTGGCAACTGAGTTGGCGGACAGGAATCGTTCTGGGTGTCGTGCTGGTGGTGCCGCTGTCCTCCTCGCTGGCACAGTCGGCGGGAGTGCAAACTCAGGTTCCCGAAGTGGCGAAGTCAGTGGTTTCTGGCCAGGATCCTGCCCATGCCGTCGCCGATCAGACCGCCATCCATAACAAATTCGATCAAGGCCCCAAGCCGCAATGGATCTGGGGGCCCAACGACGACACCAGCTATTTTCTGACGAAGGAACTCCCCGCGGGGATCAAATCGGCATGGCTCAAAGCCTCGGCCGATAATCGCGCGACCGTGTGGATCAACAATCAGAAAGTGCTGGAAAACTCGAACTGGCAAACGGCCACCCTCACGGAGATCACCTCGGCGCTCAAAGCCGAGGGGAACGTGATTCGTGCCAAAGTGGAAAATGAAGGGGGTGTCGCAGCGTTCCTGGCCAAGGTGGTCATTGAAGCCGACAAGGGTGAGTTGGCCTATGTTGTCACCGACGATTCCTGGGTCGTCACGCAGCAACGCAACTCGAAGGAAAAGCTGCCGGTCAAATCGCGCGGCGAACTCGGAGTTGGTCCCTGGGGCGACGTCTTCGCCTCACGCGATGAAGCCAGTGGGCTGCGGGATGTGTTTGAACTGCGTCCCGGCTTCCAGGTTGAACGACTCTTCACCGTTCCCAAAGAAGAATTCGGTTCGTGGGTGGCAATCACCTTTGACGACCAGGGGCGGCTGATCGCCAGCGATCAGGGCGACAAAGGCCTGTATCGCATCACTCCGCCTGCAATCGGTTCGCAGGAACCGACCAAGGTCGAAAAAATTCCGGTCGACATCACCAGTTCACAAGGGATGCTCTGGGCCGATGGTGGATTGTACGTCAGCGTGAATGGCGGTCCCGGCAGCGGACTCTACCGTGCGACCGATTCCAACCGCGATGGCATGCTCGATACCGTCAAAAAGCTGCACGCCCTGAACGGCGGCGGCGAACACGGCCCGCACGCCTTGCGCCAAGAACCGGGCGGCCAAAACCTCTATCTCATCGCGGGAAACCACACACGGCCGCCGTTTGAAGTCGAACGGAATGCCGAGACGCAGACCATGGGGGGAGCCCGCGAAACACCGCTCAAAACCAAGTTGCCGCCCAATTCTTCCAGCCATATCCCGACCAACTGGGATGAAGACCTGCTCCTGAAGCGGCAATGGGATGCGAATGGCCATGCTGCGGGAATTCTGGCGCCCGGCGGTTGGATCGCCAAAACCGATCCCAATGGCCAGACCTGGGAAATGATCAGCGTGGGGTATCGCAACCCGTATGACATGGCCTTCAACGCCGATGGTGAACTCTTCGCCTACGACGCTGACATGGAATGGGACGTCGGTTCGCCGTGGTATCGCCCCACCCGTGTGGTCCATGCGACCAGTGGCAGCGAGTTCGGCTGGCGCAGCGGTACCGGCAAATGGCCCACCTATTATCCCGACAGCCTGCCGCCCATCGTCGATATCGGGCCCGGTTCGCCCGTCGGTGTCGAGTTCGGCTATGGCACCAAGTTCCCCGCGAAGTATCAGCGGGCCTTGTACATCTGCGACTGGACGTTCGGCACGATGTACGCCATTCACATTACACCAGACGGTGCCAGCTATCGCGGCGAGAAAGAGGAGTTCGTAGCTCGGACACCGCTGCCGCTGACTGACGTCGCGGTCGGTCCCGATGGGGCGTTGTACTTCACCATCGGCGGCCGAGGCACGCAATCGGAACTCTTCCGCGTGACCTATGTGGGTGAGGAATCGACGGCCCCCGCGGAACTCAAGGACACGGAGTTCGCCGATCTGCGGGCGTTGCGACATAAGTTGGAAAAGCAGCATGCTCCATCAGCCAATCCGCAAGAAACGATTGCGTTGGCTTGGCCGTATTTGAGTCATGCGGATCGCCATATCCGTTATGCCGCCCGGGTGGCCATCGAACAACAACCGGTAGAACTGTGGCGTGACAAAGTATTCGCCGAAAAGAACACCACGGGACTCATGCAGGCTGCAATCGCGTTGGCTCATCAGGGAGACCGGAGCGATCAGTCTCCGTTGATCGCGGCGCTTGCAAAACTCTCATTCGGTTCGCTGACGGAAGCGCAACAACTCGATTTGTTACGCACGTGGTCGCTGGTTTTCATTCGGCTCGGGGCACCCGATGAAGCCACCTCCGCAAACGTGGCTGCATCGTTGGATCCGTTCTACCCGTCATCGAATCGCGATATGAACCGCGAACTGTGTGATATGCTGGTGTTTTTGAAGTCACCGACGGTGATTGCGAAATCACTGGCACTGCTGCAGCAACCCGACGTGCAGACGCAGGCCGAAGCCGCCGCGCTGCTGGCTCGCAATCCCGGTTATGGCGGCTCGATCAAAGCGATGCTGGCCAATCAGCCCGACATGCAGAAGGTGAACCTGCTCTTTGCGCTCAAGGATCTGAAAACCGGCTGGACCATCGATCAGCGGAAGATCTACTTCGATGCGCTCGCCGCCGCGAAGCAGAAATCGGGGGGCAACAGCTACCGGAAGTTCATTCAGAACATTGATGACGAGTCGTTCTACAACGCCACCGAAGCCGAACGCCTCGCCATTGAAGCCCTCGGTGCGCGGCAGAAATACATTCCGCCTTCGCTGCCCCAACCGCAAGGTCCGGGTCGTGACTGGACCCTGGCAGACATCTTATCGACCACGCAAGATCAACCCCTGAAAGGCCGCGACTTCAAGAACGGTGAGAAGATGTTCGCCGCCGCACGCTGCGTCATCTGTCATCGCTTCAACGGGGATGGCGGAGCGACGGGGCCCGATCTCACGCAGTCCGCCGGGCGGTTCACGCTGAAGGATCTGTGTGAAGCAATCGTTGACCCCAGCAAGATCGTTTCTGATCAGTACAAGGCGACCACGATTCTGACAGCCAATGGGAAATCACACACCGGCCGCGTGGTGTCCGACATACCGACCGCCCTCGTGATGTCGATCGATCCGGAAGACGCCACGAAGCTGGTGACGATCCCGAAGACCGAGATCGACGAACAGGTCCTGTCCTCGACTTCGATAATGCCTAAGGACTTGCTCAAGCCACTTAACGAAAACGAAGTCCTCGACCTGCTGGCGTACATTCTGTCTCGCGGCAACCCGCGCGATGGCATGTTCCGCAAATAAGCGATTGCGTATCAAAAAACGAAGCCCAGGGAATGCGTTCCCTGGGCTTCTGTGTTTGACGGCAGACGATTTGTCTAACGCAGCTTCTCCTGAACAAAGCTGACGAGTTCCTTAATCGGCAGCCGGTCCTGTTGCAGCGTATCGCGGTCGCGGAGGGTGACGGTGTCGTTGGTCATCGTGTCACCATCGACCGTGATGCAGTACGGCGTGCCGATTTCGTCCATGCGGCGGTAACGCCGGCCGATCGCGGCCTGCTGGTCATACACGGCGGCGATGCCCGCCTTCTTGAAGGCCCGGTAAATGTCGGCGGCTTTCTCCGGCATCCCTTCCTTCTTGATGAGCGGGAAGATGGCGACCTTGATCGGCGCGAGTTTCGGATGCAGCCTGAGCACCAGCCGCTCCTGCATTACGCCTTTGTCGTCCGGCTGCTGATCTTCGTGGAAAGCTTCACACAGGAACGCCAGCGTCGCGCGATCGCAACCGGCGGCGGGTTCAATCACATGGGGTACGAACCGTTCGCGGCTCTGGTCATCGAAGTAAGTCAAATCCTTGCCGCTGCCCTGATACTTCGGCTTGCCGTCGGGGCCTTTCTCGACCACGAGTTGTCCATCCTCTTTGCAGAGCTTGCCTTCCATGTGCGACCGCAGATCGAAATCGCCACGATGGGCAATCCCCTCCAGTTCACCATATTCCCCGGCATCCAGGAACGGGAAGGCATATTCGACGTCGGCGGTCCCCACCGAGTAATGCGACAGTTCATCCTTGGCATGTTCGCGCAGAATGAGGTTGCCCGACGCGATGCCATGACGGATGTACCACTGATAGCGGCGGTCGCGCCAATAGCGATACCACTCCAGCGACTGCGACGGATGGCAGAAGAATTCCATTTCCATCTGCTCAAACTCGCGCGAACGGAAGGTGAAGTTGCGCGGTGTGATTTCGTTGCGGAAGCTCTTGCCGATCTGGCCGATGCCGAACGGAATCTTCACGCGCGAACTGTCACAGACGTTCTTAAAGTTGACGAACATCCCCTGCGCAGTTTCCGGCCGGAGATATGCCGCATCGGCATCCGTCCCGAGTGCCCCCAGCGTCGTTTTGAACATTAGGTTGAAGTCGCGCGGATCGGTCAATGTGCCCGGCTTGGTCGCATCCGGTGCCAGAACCGAAGAGTACTGATCGACGGCAATCGTGGCGAGACTTGCGGGATCACTCTTCCAGACGAGTCGATCAGCCTGGTTCGATCGCAGATCCAGCAGTTTGAGCGCCCGCTTGGTGACCGCTTCGAGCAGTTCCGGACCATCCGCGACGGCCGTCACGAAGACCGTATCGGCCTTGGATTCCAGCCAGCGGCCTTTGACATGATCAAGCCGATACCGCGACTTGGTCTCTTTGCAGTCGACCATTTTGTCACAGAACAGGTCGAAGTGACCGGAGCATTTCCAGACCTGCGGATGCATGATGATCGACGTTTCCACGCCCACCATGTCGAACGCTTCCGGAGCCCCGGGCAAGACCGCCAGTTCGTCGTGCTCGGTGATCATGTCGGCCCACCAGGCCTGACGGACGTTTCGCTTGAGTTCCACGCCGAGCGGCCCGTAATCCCAGAAGCCGTTCTGACCGCCGTAGATTTCCGAGTCCTGAAAAATGAACCCGCGGCGTTTGCACAGCGAAACAATCTTGTCCATCCGGCTGTCGGCCATTGTCGTCGAATCCTTTGGAAGCCCAGGGAATGCATTCCCTGGGCCTCATGGTCAATGTGTGATCGTGATCTGCCCGGTATCGGCATGATACTCGGGCACAATCGAAAACAAATCGCGGGTCGCGGCCCGTTCCAGTTGATCGTCGAAGCCTAACCGGCGGCAATTGCGTCCGCCAAAACTGTTTTGCATCGCTCGTAAAAACTCGGTATCACTTATGCCTGCAGCCATGAACCTATGAAGCGCCAACTGTGCCTGATCATCAATCAGGTCATCATCCTTCATCTTGAGTTCAGTCAGCAGCAGGTCAACAATCGCCCCGGCACATAACGCATCTTCAACGGTGATTTTGCCCTTGGTTCCCGCACAGACAAGATGCACCGGCCGCGGATCTTGAGCGAGGACGCTCACCACGGCGGAGAGGTTCACAAACGACCCAATCAGGACTCGATCGGCCTGTGCGGCGCGGTGTAACGCCTTGGTGCCGTTGGTGGTCGTGAAGATGATCGTCTTGTCGCGGACAACCTCTTCGGTGTAAGCGAAGGGGTTGTTGTCGTAATCGAAGCCGGGAATCAGCAGCCCTTCCCGTTCGCCGCCGGTGAGCGCGGTTCCGGGCGGATGTTCGCTCTTAAGTTGCAGCGAGGCTTCAACATCGAGCGTGGGGATCACGCATTTCGCTCCGTGCGCGAGGGCATGCGTGATCGTCGTCGACGCCCGCAGGATATCCAGAATGACGGCAATACCGCCCCGGACTTCCTCGGGCTCGAACAGCACAGGCAACAGATGGACACGTACATCGCGGTTCATGCGGGGATAATAGGGGAGAAACCGGGGCAGCGTCCAGAGACGGGGGGAAAGAGGCGTTGGGCATTGGGTGTTGGGAGTTAGGCAGGGGGCAACAGAGTGGCCTTCGCTGCCGCCGCGACGAGTTCGTCTTCATCTTCACAGGTCGCCTGCAGTGCCTCGATGGTTGAAGGGGGCAAGGGACCAATGTTTCCGAGGGCTTTTGCCGCCGATTCTCGCACCAGCGGTTCTTCGTCGTCGAGCGCCGTCGTCAATTCCGCAACGGCCGGGGCTGCGGCGGCTCCTAACTGCGACAGTGCTGCAGCGGTGGCTTCCCTGACATCGGCTTGTTCGGCGGACAGCCATTGCCGCAACGCAGGGACCGAGATCTCCGCCCGCGTGGTTAACACGCCGCACACTTCGGCCAGAACCACTTGCGAAGTCGGCTGGATATCATCACGTGACAGCAGCGCTGTCATAGCCTGATGCAATTCTGGCGAGTTGGCATCAATCCGGCACATGGCGCGGACTGCAGCCAATTGCACATCGGGGTCATCGCTGGTGAGCAAAGTCTGTAAAGCCGCCGTGACTTGCTCCGTTGGCTCTGATGAAATCAAACCGGGAGCACGAACGAGTTGCCGTCCCAGCCAGTTCGCCGCCGACGCCTGCAATTCGGGATCGGACGAACTCAGCAGCCTGGTGACATCGCCGAGGACATCACCCGGCGACAGCGACTCCGTCAAGGCGACGAAGGCCCGATAGCGGTCTTCAATCGAGGCGGCAGACCCCAAGACCGATCGCCATTCAGCGACCGATCGCGAAGCATACGGATTCAACGGAAGTTCACGGGGCATACTTCAGAACCTGAATGTCGAATGAGGAATATCGAAACTCCTACTTTCGGATTTCGAGTTTCGGATTTCGTGCTTTTATAAATCACCAGTGCATCACGAAGCCGCCATCGACATTGATGGTCTGGCCAGTGATTTCCGTCGCACGGGCGGAGGACAGGAACAAAATCGTGTCGGCGATATGGTCCGGGGTCTGCCACCGGCCGAGGGGCACCACGCGGCTCACCTTTTCCGCCGACCAGTCTGCATAACTTTGCCGCTTGTCGGGCGGCTGCTGATCGTGCCAGGCCTGCCAGACCGATTTATTGAGCGGGGTCTGAATCATGCCGGGGCAGATCGTGTTGACCCGCACGCCATGTGGCGCGAGATCTTTCGCCAGACACTGGGCGAAGTTGATATTCGCCGCTTTGGTCGCGCTATAGGGAGGGTCGGTCTGGGAGCCGATTTGCCCGGCCACTGACGAGAGGAAAATCATCGTGCCATCGCGTTGTGCCTGAAGCTGCGGGGCGATGGCATGTGCCACATGCACCATGCCCAGCATGTTCACCTGCCAGACGCGCGGCCAATCCTCGGGTGTCAAATTGGTGAAGGGAAAGCCAAATTTGCCCGATCCGATCGCGGCGGCATGCACCAGGTGCTGCACCGTACCGAAGACCGCTTCGGTCTCTGCGACGGCGGCCTGGCAGTCTGGGTACGACGTAATATCGCAGGGAATGGCATGCACGGCTTGAGGATGCAAGGCAGCACTTTCCGCGACCACTTCCGCGAGATGGGGCGCGGCATCCCACGCGGCGACTTTCGCTCCTTCCCGCAGAAAATGACGCATTGTCGCCAGGCCGATGCCACTGGCCGCGCCCGTCACCACCACCACTCTTCCCGACAGTTCTAAGTCCAATTGAGAATCCTTGTCTGTCCCGGTGCTTGACCCTGTGTTCACTGAGAAGATATCGTGACGCCAGATCCTGTCATTCACCATTCTGCTGATCGACTCCCTGAAAGATCAAGGCGTTCCATGATGCCCCGACTTGGATTGACTCTCAATTGGCCCGTCTGGTCGCTTGCCGTGCTGGCCTTGTGCTGTGGCTGTTCCACAGAGATTCCCCAGGAATCAGCGTCGAAAGATGCCGCCCCGCCGGCGGCCGATGCCACCGCCACCATGCCCGGTGAAGCAGATGCTGCAAGTTCCGGTGGACTCAAACGCATCATCATTCTGGTTAACAATCCGTCGCCGTTCTGGGATGCTTGCCGGGCGGGGGTGCTCGATTCCAATGCGGAATTGAACCTCGAAGCCCAGGGCTTTGTGGCCAGCATGGAAGTCCCGGATGGCACCATTCAGGGGCAACTCGATCGCCTGCGGCAGTTCGCCACGCAAAGTGACATCGCCGCGATTGGCATTTCGCCTCTCGAATCCGATAACGCCGCGATTGCTGATGAATTGAAGAAGCTCAAGGACAAAGGCATTCCCGTCATCACGTTCGATTCCGATCTGGATCGAGAACGCTTCCGTGACCTGCGATATGCGTTCCTTGGAACGAACAATCGCGGCGCAGGCGAAGTGCTGGGTCAATGTGCTCAAGTCTTGCGTCCCAAGGGGGGTGAGTACGTCACCTTTGTTGGTCGCACCGGAGCCCAGAACGCGATTGAACGTATCGATGGTTTCGCCACCGGCGCCGGTGAGAAGTTCATTCAGAAAGACAAGATGGCCGACGGTGGCGACCGCAGCAAAGCCCAGGAAAACGTGCGGAATTCGCTGCGAAATCATCCCGATTTGAACACGCTGGTGGGCATCTGGTCGTACAACGCCCCGGCGATTGTCGATGTTGTCCGCGAGCAGAAAGTGCGGGACAAAGTCGCCATCACCGTCTTTGATGCGGAACCGGGGACCATCGCCGCGATGAAGCAGGGCGATGTCGATGTGCTCGTCGTGCAAGACCCGTATGCGATGGGGATGCAGAGCGTCAAACTGCTCGCGGCGTTGCTGAAGAAGGACGACGCCACCGTGAAGGAAATGTTGCCCATCTATGGCGAACCGGATGGTGATCTGTTTGATACGGGTATCAAGGTGGTCGTGCCGAGTGACGATTCGCCCATCAAAGCGGATCTCTTCCCCGGTAAGGTGCAGCACATGACGCTGCCGACCTTTGAAGCCTGGTTGCAGAAGTACGGCCTGACGGGGTCGTGAACTCTATTGAATTCATGGTCCCTTGAAGCCCCGGGATCGCCTTCCCGGGGCTTCTGCCTGACGGTTTATAGTTGTTCAACCGGGATCGATCCGCCGTGAATTCTCTGCCCTTTTGGCGTCGCCACGAATTCAACCTGCTGCTGGCGGTGATCGCCGTCGCCATCGGCACGGCCGTGCTCGATCCGCAGCACAACTACTGGCGTGATCCGGGGGCCTCGGCCTGGGATCTGGTGCGGCAATGGTCGATGCTGACCCTCTTCTCCCTGGGGGCCGCCGTCGTCATCATCTCCGGCGGAATTGATCTCTCAACGGGTTCCGTGATTGCTTTCAGTGGCACCATCTGCGCCGCGATTTTGTTATGGCTGGTGCCGGAGGCGATGCTCAAAGCGGAACCGTTACCCGCCTGGGCGATCGCACTCGCGATCTGCGGGACTTTGCTCAGTGGCTTTCTCGTGGGCAGTTTGCATGCGTGGTTAATCACGGTGGTGGGCTTGCCGCCATTCGTGGCGACATTGGCCACCTTGGTGGGACTCCGCAGCCTCGCCCGGGCGATTGTCGAATCGCTCACAGAACATCTCAAAGGGAACGCGAACACGCAGATCGACATCTTCGATGGCAAGTTCCGTTACCTCTCGCAATCGGTCTGGATTCCCGCGACGCTCGTGATCGTGCTCGGCATCGGACTCTGGTTGATGCTCAGCCGCACGGTCTTGGGCAGGCATCTGTATGCCCTCGGCGGGAATGAGCAGGCCGCGCGACTCAGTGGCATCCGCACCGATCGGCTCAAGTGGGTCGCCTACTGCATCTCGGCGATGCTGGCGTCACTCTCCGGCGTCCTCTACATCTGTGATCAAGGAGTCGCCGATCCGCAGATGCTCGGGCGAGGGTACGAACTGAATGCCATCGCGGCGGCGGTGGTTGGCGGGTGCAGTCTGCAAGGGGGCATCGGCACCATTCAGGGGACGTTGCTCGGGGCATTGTTCCTGCGGGCTGTGAACGATGGCATCTCGAAGATCATCAAGACCGGGGCGGATGTCTATGAAGGCTTGATCGTCGGTGTGGTGGTGGTCTTCGCCGTGGTCTTTACGCAATCCGAATCAACGTCGCAACAACGCCGTTCGTTGTTTGGCGGGGGCTTGGGACTGGTGACGATTCTCAATCTCACGTTGATCGCCGGGGTGTTGATGGCCCTCGTCGGGGCGAAACTCCTTGGTCAGAACGTGCAGATGAACGCCATATGGCTGTCGACGTTCACGATGCTCGCCGTGTTGGCGTTGTTGCTGCTGTGCCGCTCGCCGATAACAGCGATCGCCTGGCGGAAGTGGGGCACGGCGTGGGCCGTAGTGACGGTGGTCGCCGGGGTGGGACTCGATCAAGCCTACCCGGCGATTCAGACCAACCGGGCGGTTGCCGCGGTCACGAGCGCCGGGGGCAAAGTGATGCGGAACGATCTCGGTGTGGTGGCCGACTTCACGGGAACCGGCCTGACCGATGATCAATGGGCCGCGGTCGCCCCCAAGCTCGGCGGGCTCCACGGCCTCGCCGAAGTGCGGTTCAACGGCACCGCCGTGACTGACCGTGCGGTCGATGCCCTCGAAAAACTACCGGGGCTCAAGCGAATAGACTTGAGCGGGACATCCGTCTCATCCACCGTCAGCCAACGCCTCCGCCGGAAGTTCCCGCAGGCGACGGTGGTGATCGATGAGGCGAAATAGACAGGGCCGGGATGCTACCCCCGTCCGCACCTGAGAGCCAAATGTTTAGGGCTGCTTCTGTTAAGACCTGACCCGGTTCGCACGGCCTCACCGCAGAAAGAGGTAGCCTCTCGGCCCCGTCTGGTGAATAGTTCCAGTATTCACACTTTCGCCGTAACGTCAAGCCAGTCAGTGAGATTCCCGCGATAAGTACCACGTGAGCAGGGTCCGATAACACGGGCTGAAACGATCCGGCTCTCGTTGCAATCGGGCCGCGACTTCCGCCAGGGGCAGCCATTCAATCGCCGCGATTTCGACGGGATCGGGCGTCGGAACGTCTTCAGTCACCAGGCGATAGAGCATGGTGTGTTCGTAGTTGGTCTCTGGGCCGGCGGGAAACTTGGCGAGCGATTCCAGTTTGCCGCAGAGCCCCAACTCTTCCCAGAGTTCGCGTTCCGCCGAGAGATCGTAGCCTTCTCCACTGCTGACATGCCCCGACGCCGATGACGTAAACCTCAACGGATACTGATCTTTCGTCGCCGACCGCAGGTGCATCAGCAGTTCGCCCGCCGGATTGAACACGAAGACATGCACGGCCCGATGCAGCCAGTTCTGCGCATGCACCTCGGAACGTGGGGCGACACCGATCACGCGGTCCTCGGCATCGCAAACGTCGAACAGTTCTTCAGTCATGGGTGGTCAACTCCGGTTCCCGAGCAGTCAGCCTGCATCATTATCTACCACTCGGGCTGGTGTCAAATACTACAATTCGATACCCGGTGCGTTTCCATGCAGAGGCGTCGTATGTCGCAAATGATTGCCTGGTCATGTGTTGTGTCTCAATAGCAAGTCAAATGCCGGACTGGCACGGCAGGTGCTAGCAGCATCGATGACCCGCTCGCATCTTGGAGATCTGAGCCCTGCTTTTGGAAGGATTCTGTCATGCTCGTGCTAACCCGTCGCACTGATGAATCGGTCCTGATCGGCGATCAGGAAGTCGTGATTCGGATTCTTGAAATCCGCGGCAACCGCGTTCGCATCGGGATTGAAGCCCCTCCCGATGTCAACATCCGCCGGGACGACGCGGCGAAGCGCACCGTTGGGTCTTCCGCTGAACTGGTTCTCGCGCATCATTAGCAGCCGGGTTTCGATTGCGGGCCGTTTGTAACGAACGCGTAAGACGGTCTGTGGGCTGCCACATCTTGGAGCAGTTTTTCCGGATGCGACCTGCATCGTTTCGGGTCTGGGTGTATACTCGGTGCCACTGTCGCCAGTCGAATCCGACGGCAGCATTCCCATCCAGAGTTGGCACCGAGAGCAGCATCCATGTCGAACGTACTGACCTTCATTCTCGGCGGAGGCAAGGGCACCCGTCTGTTTCCCCTTACGCAGTATCGTTCCAAGCCCGCGGTCCCGCTCGCTGGCAAATATCGGTTGATCGATATCCCGATCTCCAACTGCATCAACAGTGGCATGAATCGCGTCTACCTGTTGACGCAATTCAACTCGGTCAGTCTGCATCGCCACATCCGTCAGACCTATCGGTTTGACCGCTTTGATGGTGGTTTCGTCGAGATCCTTGCCGCCCAGCAGACCATGACCGGCATGGAGTTGTACGAAGGAACCGCCGACGCCGTCCGCAAGAACGTGCGCTATCTGCAACAGAAGGGCATCGAGCATGTGCTGATTCTCTCGGGCGATCAGCTCTACCGGATGGACTACCAGGAGATGTTGCGCACCCACATCGAAACCAAGGCCCATGCGACGATTGGGGCCTTACCGGTCACGCGGCAGCAGGCCAAGGGCTTCGGCATCATGCGGCTCGATGATGAAGGCCGTGTGCGCGGCTTCCTCGAAAAGCCGCAGACCGACGAGGAAATGGACATCGTCAAGACCGACCCCGCTTGGATCGATTCACGTGGCATCCCCAGTCAAGGCCGCGACTGCCTGGGCAGCATGGGCATCTACCTGTTCGATCGTGATGTGCTGGTCGAACTGCTCCTCAAAAGCGATTATCGCGACTTCGGTAAAGAAGTCTTTCCGATGGCCATCCGCACGCACAACGTGCAGGTCCATCTCTTCGATGGCTACTGGGAAGACATCGGGACTATTCGCGCCTTTTACGACGCCAACCTGGAACTCTGTCGACACGATTCGGCCTTCCAGCTGCTCGACGAGAGTGCTCCGATCTTCACCCACGCCCGCATGTTACCTCCCACCCGGTGCGATGGGGCTCAGATCACGCAGAGCCTGATTTCTGATGGCTGCTTCATCGAACAGGGGGCAGTGATCGAAAACAGCGTGATCGGCTTGCGTTGCCGCATCGGCAAGAACGTGACCATCCGCAATTCCGTGCTGATGGGGGCCGATTACTTCCAGTCCGATGCGGAGATCGCCGCCGATCATGCAGCCGGTCACCCGCCGGTCGGCATTGGCGCTGGCAGCTTCATCGACGGGGCCATCGTTGACAAGAACTGCCGTATCGGCACCAACGTTCGCATCTGTCCCAAAGGGCTCGACAAAGTTCCCGAGGGTTCGCCCCTCGTCATGGAGGAAGGGGTCATCGTGGTGCCGAAAGATTGTGCGCTGGTCGATGGCTGGTCGCTGTCGAAGTGATACGGTTAGCGCAGCGCTCGGCGTTGCCTCGCGGCTAACGGGCGATGGCGTTGCTGGCGACTTCCTGCATCGTCGCGGCTTGACGTTCCTGCACGAACCGTTGAGCCGCGGCGACTTTTTTCAGCGACTCTTCACGGTTGCGGATCATCGCGACGACAGTCGGAGCATAGCGCTCGCAATCGGCGGGTTGATCGAGGTCGAACAGCCAATCGCCCAGGCCGATATCGCGCCACATCAGCCCCTTCGTGGTCTGTTCAGCGAACCGGCCGACGATCGCCGGGACTCCGTTGCCAATGCACATGATCGGGCTGTGCATCTCCAGTCCGAACAGCCCGGCCGAGCAAATGTAAGTACTCAACGCCTCATCGGTCAGCCAGTAGGCATCGCGCCAGACGACCGATGGCAGCACATCGGCCGGCAGCTTGTCGTAGATGTTCTCTTTGCTCACGGCGACATGGGTCATGTCTTCGGGACAGAGCAGCACCTTCTTGCCCGTCTCGCGTACCACGGCGGTCACCGCCCCGCGTAACACCGCATGATCGTGTTCCCGCATCTCTTCGTTCCGCGCATGCTTGGCTTCATCGAAGGCCCGGCCCTGCTTGATCAACCAGTACGGCGTGTACCGCAAACGCGGAATGCAGCAGACGAACTCGCCCGGTGTGAGATCGTGCGATTTCAGATAAGCCTCGGCGGCCGCATCGTTTCGCAAGTCACAAGCGAAGGCTCCATCGGGACCGAATTCCATGATGGGGCAGGTGATGCCATCCGCCTTCGCGACGGCGAGTGACACGGTATCGCGGAAGTAGAGGAACTTCGCCTTGGTCATCAGGTCGCGTTGCTTTGCGTCGACTCCACCACTGTAGGTGATGCCATACACCCCAAACGGCTTCCCGGTGTGCTGCACAAACGCCATGACATCTTTGACCGCGACAAACGAGGCCCCAGAGCCATGCAGCAGAAAATCGGTCCCATCGATCGCGGCTTGCAACTCGGGGTTCGACGCTTTGCCATCCGCCTTGATGGAGCCCTTGACGATCGTCAGTTTCGGAAACCGGCGGTGTTCGATCGCCGCGACCTCTTCGGTCAGGTCACCCGAGGCCCACAGCGTAATTTCGGCCTGGGGAACATACTTTTCGAGGAGCGCCAGCACGCCGGGCGTATGGGCGATGTCGCCGATATTGACGATCTGCCACGACGACCGCAGCAGAATCCGCGGCGGCCGTTGTTCCGCCGCCCGCAGTGAAGTGGCAGTCAAGGCGGCAAGGAGCGATTGAATGAAGGTCCGGCGTTGCATGGGATGAATTCCTCAGAGGTGTCATCAGTGTCGGGGCGGGGGCCCCGATCTTTAGTGGGCCGATCTATTTCCAACAACCAAAGGCCGGGGCCCCTGCCCCGGCGGCATTAATCGGGCGGCTCTCGGTACGGTCGATGCCCATAATACTTCGGTTGGTCGTCGAAACGCACGTGTAACCAGGGGACACCGGCACCGGCGGTGCTCAGCCAGACGGGTTTTGTGCCGACTCGCCGCGACAACACCTCGCCGACCCGTTGCCAGAGGGCGTCCTGCTGTGTGGCGGGGGCCCGCCGCACAAAGGCGGCGAGATGGCCGTAGGCCTCGTCCGCAGCAATCGGAGCGGGAACCACCAGCAGCGCGTCGCCTCCCAGGTTCGGGAAGTCGGCCACGTCCGCCGCGATATTCATGAAGGGCCGCGTGAATGACGAAAAATCGGCCGGACAATCCAACGTCGGGGCATCAAGCACCACGCATGCAAACGGCTGCGTCAACGTGGCGACGGTCACCCCCGGCGTCTCCCAGCGGAACGCGGTGTAGGGTTGCGATGCGAGCAACTGATTAAAAAACGCTCGAAATCCCGGTTCCGTCAGCCATCCCAGCATCACCGCCGCGAATGAAAGGGGTTGTCCATCCGCGTGCAGGGTAAGGCGACATCCCCGCATGTCCGTGAGGGGTTCGGACTCGGCTTGCCACATTGGGTCAGATCCATTCCATTGAATCGACCGAGAGATTGACCTCATAACTATCTGAGCAGAGATTGATATCCTCGTTCGATCTGATATCCTCGATATAACCTTGACTAAGAAATAGCGTGAGGAAAAGAATGGGGGAACAAGCGGCGTTGGTGAAATTTGGACAAAGAGAACATATTCTCCGACTCCAGCACGAAGGCCACTTGTACATGAATAATCTTCCATATTTCTGGAACGTCGAAGACGAAGGACTCCGTGGTGATCCGTGCGATACTGTTGACGAATTAGCGAGTGGCGTTCAAGGAAAGGTCTTGGTGAATGGCAATCAACTTCCGCTCAGGATTAGTAGATGGAATGTCCGGATAGAACCGGAGCATCCCGAAAGAATCAATCTGTTTTGCATGTATGCTATGAGACCACTCTCTGGCAGCTTTCCGGTCAACGAGAAAAACTTGCGTTTCGGTGATTATTCTCTCGTTGTGACCAATGTGCCAGAATATTTCAAACGAATCGAAGCCAGATTATCCGCAGACGGCATTTACGGTGAGTCGAATTTGGTTGAATATGTTGATGATGACTTTGAAGGCCAAGTTGGGCCTTTCAGGAAACTCAGACGATTTGCCTACCAATCTGAATGGAGACTTGTTTGCTACGACGGACCTTCCGGTGTACGAACAATCTCTATCGGCAGCATTCAGGATATTTCGTTTGTACTAGAGAGTGCAAACCTGAACGCTGAAATCAAGTTTGGGATTTGACTAACGAAGGCCCCGTGTGCTGGCTCAGTTTAATTCGGAAGTCAAGAGGTGCCGGGTAAAATGGTCAACTCTGAAATTGGTCACCCCTGACGTCGAGCCTGACGGGCTGTGAAATGACCGTCATTTGTCGACCACTATCACCTATATCCTCTGCCGGTCGAGTCCACGCCATGTGATGACCGCGAAGCATAGTCTGACCGACTCTGGCATGACCATCATCGATTGGCTTCTCTCGCCTGTGCCCCGTGACCGGTTGAGTTCCACGACCTCCACGGGCTGCGGCAAGCGTCCCCGCCACTGACCCTGCCTGACACCCCTTCATATCAGCGGTCCTGGATATCTTACCCTGTTCAGTTGATTGTCAAAGTTTAACTTGTTTACCGTGTTTGCCGGTGGGGCGGGTCGGTGTGACCTGTCCCCGGACGCGGGGCTGGGGCGTTCGCCAACCTCGTCCTTCATGGAGTGAGATTCGTATGCACCGTTGGTTCTTGTGTCTGGTCGCGCTGGCTTCGCCTATGACAGGCTTCGCCGCCGAACGGACCGCCGAGCATGACTGGCTGACCAAGCACCCCACGATTGTGGAACTGGTCAAGCTGGCCAATGAGCACCGCGCGCGGATGGGACGCCCGCCGGTGACCGTCAACCCCGACCTGTGCCTGGCGGCACAGAGGCATGCCGTGAACATGGCCGATACCGGGTGGTATCGCCATAGCGGATTGCCTTGGCCGGAAATCATTTACGCCGGTCCGCGATCGCCGCAAGATGCGATCAACGGCTGGATTTATTCCCCCGCCCATCACGGCATCATGCTTTCGGGCAGCGAGGTCGGGTTCGGCTATATGATTCGGAATGGACAACCCTATTGGGTGGGTCTGTTCCGGTAGTTCGATCGCGAAGATCGAAGCCTCGGCGGGGTGGGTACCGCTACGGCACAACGGCCGACTGTCTGACAGACAGTCGGCCGTTGTCATTTTCAGGGCGGCTTCGATTCTGATTTCGAATGCGACGTCTCTGGGTCAGCCAAGTGCTGAGTGACAAGTGCCCAGCGGCAATTCACGGAACCCCGGCCATCACAATCACCTGGATTTCGCACTTGGCACACTGCCCGGTCTCGAAGATCCCAGTTCTCCAATCCGTTAAGACCGCACCGATTGGGGAGGAATATGACTGAGTCTGACGGGTGAATCGGGCAGATTCTGAGACGCAGACCGGAAAGCGAGTTAGATTTCAGCGTGGCGCGGTCGGCGTAATCACGCGGTTGGAATGTGCTCATAAATGATACAAAGTCTTTCCAAAAAAGAACTTGTCGCGAAAACTCTGCATCAGACAGGGTTCGATCGCGTGCTGAATATGGCGCGCAGCTGGCGCGGTGTGCTCATTTTGAATTATCACCGCATCGGAAATGGCAGTCAGTCGCCTTACGACCGCAATCTGTGGAGTGCCACGTCGGAAGAATTTGAAAGCCAGGTCCGGATCGTCACCCGAAATTTTGACGTGATCGGCCTGGAAGACCTGGACCATGCTCTGCAGCAGCCGCGGGGGAGACATGTGGCCTTTACGTTCGACGATGGCTATCTCGATAACTACACCGAAGCCTTTCCGATCCTCAAATCTTACAATACCAAGGCTGCGTTCTTTGTCACCACGGGCTTTCTCGATGTGCCGCAAATGCCGTGGTGGGACGAAATTGCGTGGATGGTTCGGCGGAGTCCGCTGGAAGAACTTCCCCAGAATCGTTGGACGCTGACACCTTTGCCGTTCGATGAACCAAATCGCGAGCAGGTCATTCGCGATTGTCTGCTGGTCTACAAGCGGATTTCCGGCTGCCAGACGAAGCAGTACCTGAGTGAATTGTCTGAGTTGTTGCAGTCGGGCCGTGCCCCGGAACGGATCGCCCACGAGTTGTGGATGACCTGGCCGATGCTGCGGGAAATGCGGCAAGCGGGGATGACGATCGGCGGTCATACGGTCAATCACCCCATTCTGGCCAACCTGACGCCTGAACAGCAGGACTTTGAGGTGGGGGAATGCCTGCGGCGAATCAGCCAGGAGCTGCGGGAACCCGCAACGACATTCAGTTACCCCGTGGGGGGACGAAGCAGCTTTAACTCTCATACTCGAAAGGCCTTAGAACGCAACGGCGTCCGTTGGGCTTTTACATTTATCGGAGGGCATGTGCGCCAACGCAAGATCGATCGACTCGCTTTGCCGCGGACGGCGATCGAAATGGATATTCACGGGCCACTATTCCATGCGCTGCTGGCGTTGCCACAATGGTATGCCTAGGGCGTGCCGAACCGTTGCGTTCGCGGGGTGTTCGCTGGCACTGGTAAATCCTCTATCCACTGTGGCAGTCTTGAGTTATTGTTCCGCCTCCAGAGCCGGAAGGCAGGTGCCTTCCGCCGCGACTTCTGGTGGGGATATGGGTTGTGTACACCAGGATGTGCGATCGTCGAGAGACCGCAGCACACACCCACGGTGTCGCCGTAGCGCAGTGGATATTGCTCCTGTGGTGGATGGTCTCGTTGCCGGGCTGCCAGATGATCAACCTGGCCAGTGGGCAGCCTGTCGTTGAAGGCGATTCTCAAGAGTCGACTGCGGCGGCGACCGCGATCAAACCCACGGAAGCGGCGACCGTTCTGAAGCCAGAGATTGGCGCGGCAGCCATGGACACGGCCCGCACGCAGACTGGCTCTGAGACCACGGACGGGGCCGCGATTGTCGATCCGGCGTTGGTCCAACAACTGCGGGAACTCCTCGACCTGGCAGAGTGGCAGGTCGATTTGCAATGGTCGGTGTTAAACGCGGGGGACGAATGTCCGTCGCGACGCTGGCGGTGGAGACTGGTGTTCCCTGTCCCGCAGAAGTTGTCTCCGCAACTCGCGGATTTGTCGCGGCGATATCTCTGGCTGTGGCAAGGTCATAAACCGCAAGGTGCTGAGCACGATCACGCTGGTCTGCATGCCGCTTTAGCGGAGTTGCAATCGGAACAGAATCGCAGTGGCGCGACTGCCGCCATTTTGCTGGGACGTCTTGATCCGATACCGCCTCAAGCATCTGCCACGTCTCTTCAAGCGATCGTGCAAGCGGGGTCTGCCGATGCCGAGCGGCCACACTTGAACACACAGTGTGCGGCAGCGGAATCGTGGTGTCGGGTGTTGCTGGAACAATCGCAGGAAGATGCGGAGATCGCGCTCGCGCCTGTCGGGTTGTATATGAAATCGCCCGCCGTTGCGGATGAATTAGTCGCAACGCTTTGGCGAGCGCTGGCCGCTTCGATCGCCCCTGACCGTCTGCCTCGACTTGCCGAAACACTCAGCACGATTCCGGCAACCAGCGGGACATCCAAATTGCAAATCGGGGGATTGGAAGCCTGCGTGATCGCGGCAGCCACCCAGAGAAAACGTGACGCTGACAGCAATCCCTATCGCTATCAAGAGCAGGTCTGGCCACCACGCATGCTCGGTTGGCGGTTGTCTGACGATAGTCTCTCGCGGCAACTCATGGCACGTTGGGCGGCCTGGGCTCAACATCCTCTCGCCAATTCGCTGTTGCAGTCGCAACGTCGCGATGCCCAGGTGCATGTGCGGCATGCAGCCATCGTCAGTCTGGGGTTGCTCGATCAGGAAGCGAGTTGGAACGAACTCCGCAGCGTGGCCCAGGAAGGGACCGACCCAGAACGGGCGATAGCTGTCTATGCGCTCGCTCGGCTGGGCCTCCAAGAGCTGGAGCCATTTCTCGCGTCGGATCGTGCTGCGGTTCGACAGGCGGTCGCGAAGGCCTTGATGCATGAACCCACCACGCATGCGGCCGCCCTGTTGCAGAAACTGTTGAGCGATGCCGATCCCGAGGTTCAATCGGCTGCGATTGCCACGGCTGTCAGCTATCCGCCCACACTCGCGGTCCCTCTGCTTTTGTCGGGTGTGCAGGAAGGGAGCTTCGCCACGCGCAAGACGGCACAACGGGCGTTGTCGCAGCTCAATTCTGAGATGCCCGAGTTCCCACTGGATGGAAATCTGGAAGCCCGTCGACAAGCTGTCCACGACTATGCCACCTCGCAAGGCATCGAGCTTGTGCCGTGGCTGACAGCCATCCGCACCTCGGCCGCAGACGGAACACTGGCCACATCGACGAACGCTGCGACCCAGAGACTAGCGGGGTTGATTGCGGTCTATCTGTCGACGGATGCTCAATCACCCACTTATGCTGCCTTGCGGGATGAACTCTGGAAATTGGCGACCGCGAGTGATGTGCCACTGCTGGAAACTGCGATCCGCGATCAGCGTTCCGTGGCGGCCCGCAGTGTGCAAATGGAACTTCTGCCGCGCCTGTCGTCGAACTACGCCGCGGTTCGCGATCTGACAAGTTCCGATGTACTGCGTCGTCGGAATGCGGCCAAAGTCTTGCAAACTGCCGCGGTCCAGCATCCACTGTCACCCGATCTGGTGCGACAACTCAACGAACCACTTTCGCGTGAGCAGGACCAGCAGGTATGGCAAAGTTGCCTCGCCGCGGTCCAATCCGATGGTCATGCGGCGGCGCGGGAACTGGCGCTGATTGCGTCGCATCAGCATTGGCCCGATGTCCGCAGGTTGAGTCTGGAATACTTCCGTCAGCATCCCGATCCTGAAGTCGCCGCAGCACTTTTACCCCTGCTGAAAGAGACCAATCCGCGTCTGCAAATCGCCGCGGCAGATGTGCTGGGGTTGTGTGGAAATCCGCAAGCCATTCAGGGATTTCCGGCAACATCCACCAGCCAGTCGACAGGAGGCTTGCGTGATCTGCTGACTTCTCCTCATGTGGATGTGCAATGGGCCGTGCTCACCGCGCTGGTTCGCTTGCGGGACGATGCGGCTTTTGCCGAGCTCGTGCGGCGACTGGAATCCACAGACACTGCAATACGCCTGCAAGCCGTGCGGGCCATGGGTCTCTCGCAACAGCCGCGGTGTATTGAGCCACTCATTCGTCACGTCTGGACAGATTATCAGAGCACGGTGAGGTTGAGCGTGCTGGATGCCTTGAATCAGCTCGTGGCGATCGATGAACAACCCCGGGCCTTAACGGATGGACTTGCTGCCACGCGGTCAATTGACGATAACGTACACATCTGGGTGGAATGGTGGGAAGCCCGCTCGCGACGGCCGATCACGGCCGCGGCGATCCAGGGAGTGGAAAGCGTAGATCAGCGATGAGCAAAGCCAAGGGCATCAATCAGGGTTCCGACGATTTCAAGCTGGAATGGCATGGCAACGCCGTGATCATTACCCCGGCAAGTAACGTCGAGAGCATGAGCTGGGAACTGATCGAACAGGCTGCCGAGATTGTGATGGCTCCCATCAAGAGCCAGGAATCGCCGATGGTGGTCTTCGACCTCAGCCAGGTGAGCTACTTCGGCTCGGTCTTCCTGGCGTTGCTGTTGCGCTGTCACACGGCGGTCAAAAGCCGTGGAGGCGAACTGGTCCTCAGCGGGGCCAGCAAAATGGCGCGCGAGCTGCTGAAGATCACCGCACTCGATACGCTGTGGGCCATTTACGATACCAAGGAACAGGCCCTGGAAGCCGTCGAGGATTAATACGCAGCCGTTGGGTTTAACGGCGTGGCTGAGTCAGCGGTATGCCCGGGATGACTTCACAGACCAGTTGCCCATCGGGCTGTTTTGTCACCACCACGGTGTCACCATCGGTGATGCGTGCGGTACACTCCGCGTCGATCACGGTCAGGCTTTGTCCCAACGCTGTACCGCTCTGGATGGTCAATCGGTTGCCCATTGAATGATGAATCACGGTCACCGGGTTGGCCCCCGGAGCCAGATCAAGCACGAACGTATCCAAGTCGTTGCTGAACTCATCAATGCGGAAGTCGGTCGTAGACTCCGACTGATTGACCAAGCGAACTTCGCAAGTTCGCGTACAGCCCACCAGCGTTGTCAGGCACACCAGAACCATACCAAACATCGGCCCGCGCATCGTCGTCTCCCGTGATTTTTCTGGCTCATGATTGATCCATTTCCATCACTGACACTAGACGCAACGAGACCACGCGCAGCTTCTCTAAATTGCGAAAGTTTGCCGAGATTTCGCCAAGTGAAACGATGTTCAACAACATCGCACACGCAGCGACCTCGGAATCGCTTTGCCCCTCAGAACCTGTTTTCAAATCGTTCCAGCGGAAAGCAAAAAGCAGAAAGCGGACAGCCAGAGAGCGGGAAACCTGCGGATTTCTGGCTTTCTGCTTTCCGCCTTCTGCTTTCCGCAATCACTCGCTCTCCATTTGAAATCAGGCACTCAGCACTCAGCACTCAGCTCTTAACCCTCAGACCTCCACTCTCACACTCCCGGTTGAGTCACTTCCGTCGGACTCTCGGCGATCGCCTTGTTGAGCGCCTTGAGATAGGCCTGGGCACTCGCCTCGATAATGTCGGTACTCACCGCTTTGCCGTGATATCGCTTGCCGAGCGCCATCAGTTCGACCAGCACTTCCCCCTGGGCATCCTTACCGCCTGACACGCTGCGAACCTGATAATCCTTGAGCGTGGCCGACACACCCAGGATGCGCTCCATCGCCTTGCACACGGCATCAATCGGCCCGTCACCGATGGCGGCGTCACAGATGGTTTGTTCGTTGTCACCATCACGCAGTTCCACGGTGGCCGTCGGAATGGTCCCCGTGCCCGCAGCGACCTGGAACTTCACCAGATGCCAGCGATCAGGTGAGATGTTCACGCGGTTATCAATGAGGGCCACAATGTCGGCGTCGTAAATGTCCTTCTTCTTGTCGGCGAGGGCGATGAAATCTTCAAAGACACGCTGGAACGTGGCGTCATCAATCGTGAAACCCAATTCCTGCACGCGGGTCCGAAACGCATGCCGGCCACTGTGTTTACCCAACACGAGATTGGAACCGACGTAGCCCACATCTTCCGATCGCATGATTTCGTAGGTCGAACGTTCCTGCAACACGCCGTGCTGATGAATCCCCGCTTCGTGCGCGAAGGCATTCTGCCCGACAATCGCCTTGTTGCGTTGCACAATCATCCCGGTGATCGACGAGACCAACCGACTGATGCCGCACAACTTGGGCGTGTTGATCTTCGTGCCCACTTTGTAGTAGTCGCCGCGCGTCTTCAAGGCCATCACGATTTCTTCCAGCGCGGCATTCCCGGCCCGCTCACCCAGGCCGTTGATGGTGCATTCGACCTGCCGGGCCCCCGCTTCGACGGCCGAGAGACTGTTCGCCACCGCCAAGCCGAGGTCGTTATGGCAATGCGTGCTGATCACCGCCTTGTCGATGTTGGGTACGTTGTTTCTCAGATGCGTGATCACCTGGAAATAATGATTCGGCGTGGCATAGCCGACGGTATCTGGGATATTCACCGTTGTCGCACCAGCGGTAATGGCGTTCTCGACCACTTCGCAGAGGAAATCCAACTCGGTGCGTGCGGCGTCTTCGGGCGAGAACTCCACGTTGTCGGTGAACTGCCGCGCGAGTTTGACGTGCTCGACGGTCGCTCGAACGATCTCTTCCTTCGCCATCTTCAATTTGAACTGGCGATGAATGGCGCTCGTCGCGAGGAAGACGTGAATGCGGCGTTTCTCGGCTCCCGCCAAGGCCGCTCCGGCTCGTTCAATGTCTTCCTTGCGGCACCGCGCCAATCCGCAGATGGTCGTCCGCGTACCAAACTTGTCGGCGATGGCCTTCACCGCCTCAAAGTCGCCCGGCGAGGCGATGGGAAAACCCGCCTCGATGACGTCGACGCCGAGTTCCACCAGCGCATCAGCGACGGTCAGCTTTTCAGCGACCGTCATGCTGCAACCGGGCGACTGCTCGCCATCGCGCAAAGTGGTGTCGAAGATGATGACATTGTCGGCGGACATGGGAGGCTCCGGAGTGGGCAATAGGTGTTGGGTGTTGGGTATTGGGTGTTCGCTTGAGTCATCAGCAGCGGGGGGTATCAGCAGGCGACCAGGTCGGTCACACAGCCTTCAACCTAAACCCTAACTCCTAACACCCAATAACTAAAACCCCGCACCCCAAATACAAAAACCCCGTGACCGAGGAGGTCACAGGGTTGGATGTTGCACGGCATGCGACAACTGGACAGACCCTCGACCTCACCCGATGTGCGGGAGAAGTAGTAGTGCCAGCAGTCGCAGAGATTGGTTCATGGTCTTCTATTTCGGATTAAACGTGTTGAAAGATTAGTCGCGAATTCGACAATCGTCAAGGGGCGAGGTGATATGGCTGACAGATTTCTGTCCGATTGACACGGCGATTCTCGCAGATGTTCGCGAGAATCTGTCGGATCAAGCCGTTGGAGTTGCGACCCCTGCCGTGAGCCGCCACACTCGAACGATCCGCCCGATTCTGACTTTACGAGTTCTTGGATGCCTCCGGTAATGACCCCGACCAAGTCTTCACCTTCGCAGGGTGCGTGGATCATCGCGGCCTGGCTGGCGGGCCTGGCGGTCTGCTGGTTCGGCCTGCAAGACGCCATCGCCGAGTGGTCAGGCGATGAGGCCCTGCTGGAATTTGGCTGGCTGCTGTTCGCGGCCCCCGTCTGTTGGATGGTCACCCGCAGTTCGGCCTTAAAATCTACTGCGGCTGACGATGCAGATCGATCGATCACCCGATTGGATCTGTTCGCGATCGGCGTGGTGATGCTGATCGCATTCGGCATGGCCGCCTGGACCGGGCAACGCTATGTCGGCCTCCCCCCCGCGTATCATGACGAATACAGCTACCTCTTTCTGGCGGAGTCGCTGTTGCAGGGCCGCTGGACCTGGCCGAGTCCCCCCGTGCTGCCGGAACTCTTCACGCAGTACCACATCCTGAATGAAGGAGTGATGGCGAGTCGGTATTACCCCGGCACGGCGATGTGGATCGCACCGTGGCTCGCCTTGGGACATCCGGAGTGGGGGCATTGGACCGCCGGGGCGTTGTCGTGCGGGTTGCTCTATGCCATCGGCCGGCAACTTGATGGCCGCCGGACCGGGTTCGTCGCGGCGTTCACGCTTGCCGTCTCACCGGGACTGTCGCTGTTCGGCAATCTACTGCTGGCACATCATCCCTGCCTGCTCGCCCTGATGATCTTTCTGTTCGGCTTTGTGCGTGGTCGTCGCACCGGTCTGCTGAGTGACTTTCTGCTGAGTGGCTGCGGTCTGGGCGGGGCGCTGCTATGTCGTCCCGCGACCGCCGCGGGGTTTGGGTTGCCGTTCGGAGTGTGGTGTGCGGCTCAAATTGCCCAGAGTCTAGTGTCCAGGGCTAAGTGCCAAGTGATGACAGATAATACTGAGACTCCTGTCGCTCGGCCCTCAACACTTGCCACTTGGCCTGTTCTTGTCGGATATGGTTTCCCGCTCATCGCTGCGATTGCGATGGCGGTCGCGTACAACGTGGCCGTGACTGGCAACTGGCGGACATCGCCGTACCAACTCTACACCGACATCTACACCCCCCGGCATGTGTATGGATTGAATAATGTGACGCGCGGCGAACAGCATCTCGGTCCGAAAGTGCTTGAAGAGTACGACCGCTGGGCCGAGAATCTCACGCCTTCTAGGGCGAACCAGAACTCCTTGAATCGACTGGTGATCACAGCACTGTGGACGCTGGGTGTCCCTATTCTGTTAATGACGGCGGTGCTGTCGCTGCCGTTGTTATGGACACGGCACGGGGCGTGGCTGTGCATCGCCTGGGCCATCATTTCGATGCACGCGATCCACTGGCCTTACTGGTATGTCGGCATCATGGGCTGGCATTATGTCTTCGAGACCGCCCCGCTGTGGTGCCTACTGGTGGGACATGTAACGACACAACTCGTCGAGTCTGGCCGTCAACAGGGCCGACCGGCTTTGAAGGTCGCCTGGTATGGCCTGTTTCCGCTGGCGTATGCAGGGATGTATGTCACCGTCCCCGATTTGTGGGAAGCCCGCTGGCAGCGCGGCCAGGAGTCGATCGCCTTCCCGCGTGAACAACACGCCGCGTTCCGAGAGTGGGTTGAGTCGACCGTAAGCGAGGGGCCCGTGCTGGTGCTCATCGACATGACGGCGAGCAATCCCCATCTCGACCTGGTGATCAACCATGCGGGCTTCGCCGATCGCATCAGGTATGGGCGATACCGGCCGGATATCACCGATCTGAATGCCGTGCAGAGCGCATATGACGATCGAGCCATCTACATCGCGCGGCCCGAGACACGAAAGATCACCCAACTCACAGCCGCCCGTCTTAGCCCCCGGTGAGTCACCGGGGGCTAAGCGCTTCGAACAACACCCGTTGTTTATCGGCCCCCGGTCATTGACCGGGGGCTAAGACGAAACACAGTCACACGCGGACCACCAGATTATCGCGATGAATCACTTCATCATATGGGACCGCACCGTTGAGGCGTCGGGTGATCTCGTCGGCCCGTTGTCCGGCGATCAGGCGTGTGGTCTGCGCGTCGTAGTTCGTTAACCCGCGGGCGACTTCGATGCCTTGAAGATCAAACAGTGAGACCACTTCCCCTTTGGTGAAGTCGCCATCAACCTGGCGGATACCGATCGCCAGCAATGACCGGCCTTGTTCGACAAGCGCCTTGCGCGCCCCGTCATCGACAACCAAACGTCCCTTGGGCGGCAGCGTGTAGCCAATCCAGCGTTTCCACGCGGGTAACGCATCCTGTTCGGCGACAAAGAGAGTGCCAATATCTTCCCCTGCGGCAATCCTCGTAAGCACATCAGCCCGCTTGCCGTGGGCGATGATGACATCGGTCCCGACGGCAGTGGCGGTTCGCACGGCATCGAGTTTCGACTTCATGCCCCCGGTGCCGCGTGAACTCCGTGTCGGGCTGACGAGTTGTTGCAACTCTTCGTCGTACTTGTCGACCATCGGAATCCGCTGACTGGCCGGGTCACTCGGGTCGCCTGTCAACAGGCCATCGACCACCGAAAGAATGATCAGCACATCGGCCGGCAACAGGTTGGCCACCATCGCGGCGAGGCGATCGTTATCGCCCAGTTTGATCTCTTCCGTGCTGACGGTGTCGTTCTCGTTGACGATGGGAATCGTCGGATACTCGGCGAGCGTGAGCAGCGTGTTCCGCACATTCAGATAGCGGTCGCGGTTCTTGAAGTCGTTCGCGGTGAGGAGCAATTGCGCGGCGTGATAACCATGAGGCCTCAGGCAGACATCGTACATGTGGATCAGATGGGCCTGACCGGTCGCAGCGGCGGCTTGCAGATGCGAGAGATCTTTCGGCCGGGTCTTGAGTCCGAGCAGACCCATACCGGCGCCAATCGCGCCGCTGGAGACCAGCACCACCGTCTTTCCAGATTGCCGCAGTTGATGAATCTGTTCGGCGAGCGAACGGATACGTTCGGGATCAAGGCGATCATCGTCGGTCGAGAGGACGTTCGTCCCCACTTTGACGACAATCGTTTGAGCCTTTTGAAAAATGACTTGGCGGCGTTCGGCAGATGCACTCATGATTTCGGCAGACACATTCTCAGCGGTCGGGTGTGTGGACGGTTGATCCCATCAACCACTCGGTCACAAGCACCCGCGGTGGAAGATTGTAGTCATTGAACCGTGAGAACCGAAGGGCATGGAGTGACCGCCATTTACTCGATCGTCGCGGGAAAGAATCGGGTCGCAGTCACGCAAATTGTACAGCGTTCCGACCATTCACTCAGCTTGCCGGCCACCAGGTGCCGGGCCTGTTCGGGATCGCGGCAGAGCACGGCAATTGTTGGTCCCCAAGACGACTGAGCGATTCCAGTGTATCCGCACTCCCTCAATTCGTATGCCAGGGCACTCATCCGGGCATCTGCAAAAATGCCTCCCTGGACAGAAGAGAAGAATTGACCGACGTGTTGGCCGTAGTCCCATAAACCCGCAGACAACGCATCAAAGTCTTCTGCGTGAAGTGCCGGAAGACATTCCATCAGCAGCAACCGACAGAGTTCGGCCGTGGTCGACAACGGCATGGAGTCCATCTGTCGAAAGGCCTGCATCTCGGCTGAACCCGACAGCCCTGTCGTTTCGCGTGGCGTGACCAGTACCCAGCGCCAATCTGGCGAGCCTGTGACATGTGCCACGAGAGGGCTGATGGTTTCTCCGGGACGCTGACCGGCTTCGATGAGCCAGCCACCATGATCAAAACCATGAATTCCAATCGCCGAACGCTGTCCGCGACCGATCAGCGCGGCCAGTTCAACAGCCGATGTACGCCGCTGTCCCCAAAAATGTTGTACGCCCGCAGCCACAGCCAGCCCGAGTTGCGTACCCGAACCCAGCCCGGCATGCGGGGGGATTTCCTGGGTGACACAGATCTCGATCGGAGCGCCAGCGGGCCAGGTCTGCCTCAGTTTTCGCACGGTATCAACGATACGAGGAGTATAAGTGGTCAACCCAGTGACACGGTCTTGATCGGCCGGTTTGAGCGTGACACGAAAGCCGGGGGCATCGAGCATTACGCCGATGCCGCCGAAACGGCGACCGCGCGCGGGGGCCACGGCCAACAGGCCGAAATGCAATCGCGCACCGGTTTGCACATGCACTGAGTGACACATATCGGCAGGATGGCTTTCCCGCGTGACTCCTGCAAGGGTACAGTTCGTTTCTGTTAAGAGACGACTTCGTCTCCCATAGGGCCCGCACAGTGGACCCATCCTCAAATAGGTTGATGCATGCCCGCTGAATTATTGACCGAGGATCCGCACGATCAATTCTTGCTGGGACACGTCCATCCGCCCGATTGGGTGAACCCCTCGCCCGCCGAGCGTTACAACCTGGTTGTCATCGGTGGGGGGACGGCGGGCCTGGTGACAGCCGCCGGTGCGGCTGGTCTGGGGGCGAAAGTGGCCCTCGTCGAACGTGAACTGTTGGGGGGAGATTGCCTCAATGTCGGCTGCGTCCCCTCCAAAGCCGTCATCAGCGCGGCGCGCATTGCTGCGACAATCCAGCAGGCGAAGCATTTCGGCATGCATATTCCCGACGGTGTCCGCATCGACTTTTCCGCCGTGATGGAACGCCTGCGGAGACTGCGGGCCGGCATCGCTCCCAACGATTCCGCCGCACGCTTTCGCTCACTCGGTGTCGATGTTTTTCTGGGTGACGCGAAGTTCACGGGGCCAGAGACCGTCGACGTCAAAGGGCAGTCATTACGATTTCGTAAAGCGGTCATCGCCACCGGAGCGCGGGCGCATCATCCCGATGTACCGGGACTGGCGGACGCCGGGTACCTGACCAACGAATCGGTCTTCACGCTTACGCAATTGCCCCGCCGGATCGCGGTTCTCGGCGGTGGCCCCATCGGTTGTGAACTCGCACAGTCTTTCGCGCGGCTCGGGGCCGAGGTCACGTTGCTGGAACGTTCGTCGCAGATCCTCGGCAAGGAAGATCGCGATGCCGCCGATGTTGTGCAGGCCGCGCTGGAACACGATGGACTGCGGATTCTGACAAACACGCAGCTTCAACGTGTCGAGACCACTGCCACCGGCAAACTGTTGCACATTGAACAGGTAGGGCAATCGCTGGCCATCGAAGTCGATGCCATACTTGTCGGTGCGGGTCGTGTGCCCAACGTGGACGGCTTGAAGTTAGAAACAGTCGGCGTGGCGTACGACCTGCGAAACGGCGTGCAAGTGAACGATCGCTTGCAGACCACGAACCCGCGCATCTTCGCGGCGGGCGACGTTTGTTCGCCCTTTAAGTTCACGCATGCCGCCGATTTCATGGCCCGCATTGTCATTCAGAACGCCTTGTTTTATGGGCGCGCGAAGGCCAGTTCGCTGATCATTCCGTGGTGTACCTACACCTCGCCAGAGGTCGCCCATGTGGGACTCACGGAACATGCAGCCGCATCGAAGGGGATCGCGATTCAGACTCTGCGGCAGGACTTCACGCACATCGACCGGGCGATCTTGCAGGGTGAGACCGCCGGGTTCGTGAAAGTCCATTTGAAAGCCGGAACGGACCAGATTCTCGGAGCAACGATTGTCGCGGAACACGCGGGCGAGATGATCGGCGAGTTGACCCTGGCGATGAAGGCGGGGATCGGCCTCAAGACCATCGGCAGCACCATTCACCCCTATCCGACGGTCGCAGAATCGATCCGCAAGCTCGGTGACCAATACAATCGGACCCGGCTAACACCCTTCGTCAAGTCGCTATTCCAGCGGTGGCTCGCCTGGTCGCGGTGATGTTCAGTTCGTGGTTCCCACCGCTGCCCGAGTGAGGGAAGTGCGGAAGGGGGAACGCGGAGTGCGGAGTGTTGGGGCGTTGCGCGTGCGGGGCTGTGAGAGTGTGAGTGACTCAACTCATGCTTCTCTCAGACACTCACACCCCCAGACCGTCAGACTGTCTCGCCTATTTCGCGTTACGAATGTTGCGATCGACGCCGACTCCATGCGTACCGCACAAACGACGTCAGCCCGGCGAAGCGATAGCTCGGGTCGACATAATGTTCGATGACGTAGAACGCAAAGTAATACGCCCGGCAGAACGACCAGATCGCCACGCACAGCAGCACGGCGACTTTCAGATCGGGAGCATAGCACAGCAGCAGCCCCGCCGACATCAGTCCCAACAGCAGAAACAGCCCCCCTTTGATCCAGATCGCGGTGGGGCTTTTGAGATCGGCCATGCTGGTGTCTCTGTATGGACAATGTGATTGGACTAGCCCGCTGCGCAAGCAAGGGGGATTGAACGTTGATGGGCCAATCGTCCCTGGCTGGCGCTGCGGGCTGGTAATTCCAATCCTTGCTTGAGAATAGCGGTCGCAGGCCGAGTGTCAATCTTCGAGAACATCACCTGCCATCCCAGCCAATCATTTGACCACCACCAGCCATCTCGCCACACTGGCGGCATGTCGACGAACACTCCAACTGCGAATCCACCCACCCACCCGGTCCGGGGCAAAGGGCCGGGGATGTTGTTTCATTGTGCGGCCGGGGCGACGACGGTGTTCATCATCACCGTGCTGGCGCTCGTGGCGACGTTGTTTGCCGACCCGGAAGCCCCCGTGAATATCTGGCTGAACAACAACGCCGCCTGGATGCTGGGCGTGGAAGTGGTGCTGATCGCCGTCTTCGGCATCGCCGCAATGGCCCGCGATCAGGCGATTACCGCCGCCGAGCAACGGGCGGAGGAGCAGTCAGCCGGGAGGGGATCGATGCCGCTGTGATCGAGGTGGCACGTTTCCCCGGAGGTGAGAGGGTATGAGGGTCTGGGAGTGTGAGCGTCTGAGAGAGGAGCGCGATCAGTCTCTCACACACTCACACTCACTTACCCTCACACCCCGTTACTCTCACACTCGGTGACCGTCACACGTCACGACCCAACACTCCGCACTCCGCGTTCCCCCTTCCGCACTCCCCTCACTCGGGCAGCGGCGGAAACCATGAGCAGTAGAACATCGCCCGGGGGACGCTGGCTTCCATCATGGCCCGGAAAATGTCTGGCGTAGATGTGGCTTTGGCTTGGCCACTCAAGAGCACATCGACCAACGTCATGGGATGCTGGTAGGTCACAATCCGGGCTTGCGTTAACCCCGCGGCCGTTTTCAAAGCGTCCAGCGCATCTTCCTCGAAGCCAATCGAATCGACCAGACCGTTCGCCTTGGCATCATTCGCAGTGTAGATCTGCCCCGTGGCGAGGGCCTTGATCTGCTCGGTGTTCAAGGCTTCGCGGTTTTCATCAATGACCTGCACGAACATCTCAAACGACTGATTGAGAATATTGTTCCAGACCTCGCGTTCGCGTTCGGTGATCGGCCGGAGTGGACTGAGTGCGTCCTTGAACTCGCCGGTCTTAAGGGGATCGGAACTAACACCATACTTCTCGGCCAACTGGCTGACGTCATAGCGGGGAATGATCACACCGATCGAACCGGTCCAGGTGGTCGGTTCCGCGAAGATCTTTGCCTTGGGCCCGGCGCCCATCGAGATGTAATACCCGCCCGACGCCGCCATGCGCTTCATCTGCACATAGACCGGCTTGGCGTCGCTGAGTTTTTTCAGTTCGTGATAGATCTGGTGACTGTCGGCGACGAAGCCACCAGGGCTGTCCACGACCAGCAGCACACCTTTCACCTCTTTGGCTTCCCGCGCCTGCTTGATCTCTTTGATCAGCCGTTCGGTGAACGGCGGCATGATGGTGCCATTCATGGTCAGGACGACCAATTTATCACTGGCGGCTTGATCGCCCGAGTGAAAGCGTTCCTGGGGCGGTTCGACGTTGGCAAAGTAGTCGCGAAAGGCGGCAAACATACCAATGTTGGCCATGATGGAAATGCCGAGCGCGAGCAGCGCCAACCGCAGTCCCCAGGTTCCCACGACCGACGCCCCAGATTGCACGACCACGGTGGGTGCAACGGGGCGCGACGCAGAATCGGGCTCGAAATTGGAAGTGGACGGCATGACAGATTTCCCATGAGAAGCCAGGGGCACGCAACTGCCCGAATGTCTCTGTAGTTTATCGCCGGCAGCCAGTGAAGGCGAACGGCGACACTGGCATCTCGTCAAGTGATGTCAAACTGTAACGATTAAGCAGACTCTGCCCGATTTACGGCTTTTGTCGCCGATAGCGGTCGCACCGCCGGAATCCTGCGTGAAATCGTCATACGCCATACAACCCGCGCAGTCGTTACGACGATGAATGTTCGGGACAGATCTGGTGGTCACGGTTGTTCCGTGGATCGGGTCCGTCGCCGCGCTTGACAGTGGCAAGAACTGGTCAAATCAAGAGTTACGACCGATTTCGGTGACTGGTATTGTCGTCGGGCCGACATCAGGCCTGGTCGCCGACAGGAGTACTGATACGATGCACTGGCTGAAGAAATCGCGTTGGTCTGTCTGTCTGTTAAGTGCGACGGCTGCAGCGGGTTTGGCCACTCCGCTGGACTCGTGGGCACAGGTCAAGCCGGGTAACACCTTTGGTGTGAAGAAACCGGCTGCCACCTCCCCAGCCTCCCGACCCACCAGCAACACGGCTGCCCCCGCGGCACCGGGTGTGGAAGCGGCCCCTGTCAGTTCGCCACCTGGCAGCATTCAGCAAACCGCCGCCGAGCCCGGCAGCGAAACGGCTGTGCAGCAGGAACTGCGTCGCCTGTATGAAGAGAGCGGGCGTGAGATGCCGGAAGTGGCAACTCCCTATCGTCCCAACTTCCAGCAGCCGAATAATACGGCCGCACCTCAAGTGGTGAATCCGGCGGCACAGGCTCAGGGGGGAGTCACACCTCCAGCACCCAGCAAGCCCGCTGCCGGTTCAGGCAACCCGGTCAGCCGGTTCTTTAAGCGAATCCTGCCGGGCGGCAACTCCAAGCCGACACAAACTGCAGCAACACCGGCACCGCAAGCCACCCGCCCGACCCCGCCGGCTGCCGCCCCACAGGCAGGCCAGGCGGCAGCGCCACAACGTCCGAGTTATACCCCCTATGGTGGACAGCAACCCAGACGGTTGCCGAACCAGGAAGTGGTCACCGCGCCTCCAGTCCAGGCGTCGCCGCCCGATCTGCCATTACCTCCGCCGCCGGTGGAATTTGCTCCCGTGAACACATCGGCAATGGCCACTCCGCAGGTCGCGGTGGCACCGCCGCGTGTGCAGCCGAAGGCCGTTGCCTTGCCCGTGGCCGCACCCCGCCCCGCGGAGGAATTCCGACCATTTGAACCGGAAGTCGCTCCGCAAGCCGTTGCCCGTAGCGCGCCGCTTCCCGATGACGAACCCGAATTTGCTCCGCCGGTCATCGTGGCTGCCGATCCGATGGAATCGCCCTACCAGGCCATTCCGCTGGATGACCCAGGATTTGATGTGCCGAGTCAGCCCACCGTGACCGTTGCTCCGCCAGCCTCGGCACCGGAATTGCCTGTGGAAAACGCCTCGGCACCGGTTGTTACGGCGGATGTCGTCGACGCTGGTTTTCCCGATCCGTTCCCGGAAATGTCGGAAGAAGAAGCCGATGATGAACTCGATATCGAAGAAGTCGAAGCTCCGTATGCCGGATTGAAACTGGGGGAAGAGGCGGAAGGCGAGACGGCTGATCCGTTCGCGGAACCTGCCGAGAGTGCCCCCGTGCAACTCGCAGAAGCAGCACCGCTGAAGACCGACGCTGCGGCTCCTGCACTGGCGGCACCTTTGCCTCTGGATCAACCGGAAGCCTTAACCGAGGTGGATGGCCCGGCGATGCCAGCCGCTCCGCAACCCCTCGAAGAACTGGTTGCAACGGACGCGACGGCACCGTCTCCGTTTGCTCAAGAGTTGCCAGCCGTCAGCGAAGCGAAGCCCGTGCCGGTGGAATCCGTGGAAGCCGATCCGCTGCCAGAACTGGCGCTGCCTGAACTACCAGCGTTGGACAGTCCTGCGTCTCCTGCTGAAGTCGCAATAGCTCCCGCACCGCAGGTGACCGTGGTCGATCAGGCTGCCAAGCCGATTTCGCACCAGCCGACCACGGAATACGATGCCAAAATGGCCTTAATTCGTGAACGTGGTGGCATGAAAGGCCTCAAGGGATTCTGCCCGGTCACGCTGCGAGATGAACGGGAACTGCGTGACGCACAACCCGAAATTGCCTCCAGCTTCCGTGGTCAGAAGTTCCACTTCTCATCGGCCGAGGCCAAAGCGAAGTTCGATCTCGATGCGGCCCGCTATGTCCCTGCGGCTTATGGGGCCGACGTGGTGGTGCTGATTCGTGATAAAGATGTCGCGGAAGGCTCTCTCGACTTCGCGGCCTGGTACAAAGGTAAGCTCTACCTGTTTGCCAGCGAAGAAGCCCATAACACCTTCGTCGGTGACCCCGCCAAATATGCGACGCCACCCGGACTGGAATAATTCGACAGGCGTCTTCAGGAACGATCCAGAGGGTGCGGGGCTTCGGCCTCGCATCTTCTTTTTTATGGGCCCAGCCGCTGCCCGAACTTCAGCCGTCGGACCTGAAATTCACTGATGGCGACGGTACTCATAATCAACACCGCCATGATTGCCGCCACATGCAAAGGGACTTCGGTCGCTGAAAACTGCAACAACGTGGCGTAACCCACCAGTGCTGCCAAGCCCGACAGCCGCAGTAGAATCACATCCAGCCATAGTCCAGAGACGGTCACCAGGAACAAGTACGCCCCGACCGTGGCCTTATCCACGTTCTCTGTCATCAGCAACAGCAGCGTGAGCAGCAACGTATCGGTCAGCGTGAAGGCATATCCGATCCAGTGATCTTCCGGTGCCCGACGTCCCCGCCATTCCCAGAAGACCGAAAGCCCGGTCCAGGAGACCAATCCCAGAATGACCGGCACATAGTAGCTCAGATAGGCCGGTGAAGCAGCGCAGCGCAACAGCACGCAGCACAGCGTGCTCAACAACACGACACAGCGATAACCCGCGGCGGGATAGCGGCGGATCGCGCGCTGGGTTCGACGGATCCAACCATCCTCCGGAGTGACGATCCGCTCGCCCGCCAGCCATCCGGAAAGATCATTCGCCAGAGCCTGTGCGGTGGCATACCGGCGTGCGGGATCTTTCTCCAGGCAGCGCAAACAGATTTGTTCCAGATCACGGGGGATGGAGGCCCGATGCACACGTGGACGAACGGGTTCGCGCTCGAGCACCATCAGCAGTGTGCCGATTCGTGACTCTCCCACGAAGGGTGGCTTGCCCGTCAGTAACTCGTAGAGAATGGCTCCCAGGCTATAAACATCCGACCGCAGATCAATGTCTCGCACACGTCCCAGCGCTTGCTCGGGGGGCATATAACTGGGTGTGCCCAGTATCGTGCCGGTCACGGTGGCCGCCGACTCCCGATCGTCGCCGTGTGCTAGTCCGAAATCCATAAGATGCGCTTCGCCCGCGTTATCGATCAAAATATTTGACGGTTTCAAATCGCGATGCAGAATGCCCTGCTCATGCAGATGCTGCACCGAGCCGGCGACCGTCGACAGAAGTTGCACGGCGTCTCGCAGAGGCAGCAGTCCTGCTTTCAGGCAGGTCGCCAGATCTTGTCCGGCAATGAGATCCATGGTGAAAAACAACTGGCCGTGCAGTTCTCCTGCATCATGAATGCTGACGATCCGCGGATGGCGGATCCGCGCTGCCAGTCGAGCTTCCGTCAAAAACCGACGGCGCTGATCGACGGTGGCATAGATTCCCGCAGTCAACATTTTCAGGGCGACATCGCGCCCCAGTTCGACATGGCGGGCTTGATAGACAATTCCCATGCCGCCCCGGCCTAACTCCGTCACAATCTCGTACTTGCCGAACGTCTGGCCGATGACCGTGCTCTCAGATACAGGCATGTCGGGCAGTGGTTGATCGATGACCGCAGCGAGTTGCTCTAGACCGTGCAGGCAGCCGGACCATTCCCGCAGAGCCGGACAATCGGCAAGCAGTTGTTGCTGTACGGCAACATCGTGCGCCTGCACGGCATTCAAGTAACGGTCCAGCAGATCGAGATCAACGGGAAGCTCTGAGGATGCGGTCATGAGTGCGTGGACTCCTGACTCGCCGTCGTCAGTTGCATTTTGAGTTGTTCCATCGCCCGTTGCCACAGCATCTGACAGGCCCCGCGCGTGCGGCCCATCCGTTCCGCGACTTCATTGAACGGCAGCCGTTCCAGATGGCGTAGCGTCAGCACTTCACGATAATCCTCGGAAAGCTGTTCCATCGCCGCGGCCATCAGCAGTTCCTGCTCCATGCCCACGACAACCTGGCTCGGCGACGGTCCCCGATCGGCAGGGGTCAGATCCCAGGCGGCTGAAGCAGCGCTATCTGCCATCAGGGCCACTTCACGGCCGGCATCGCGCTTGGCGGTTCCGCGATACTGTTTGGCAACATCGGCCGCGTTATGAGCCACAATCTGTTTGAGCCAGCCGAACCATTCCTGCGGAGACTGCCCGGCAAAGCGGTCAAATCCGCGATGCGCTTCCAGCAGCGACTGCTGTGCGAGGTCAGACGCATCGACCTTGGACTGCAAGCGGCGTTGCAAATGGACGCGTGCGGCCACCGTGACAAAGCTGCGGCAAGCCCCGAACAACTGATCGCGAGCCACAACATCTCCCTGCTGGGCCAGTTCCAGCCAGTTCGCAATCTGAGATGATGAGTTTTTGGACATGGGTGTTGGTTGTTGAGTAGGGCTGTTGCAGGGGCTACCGTGCAGACTGATCCAGAGTCGCGATCCGTGCGTGTCAGAGTATAAACGGCTGGCTGGGAGCGATGCGAATACAGGCTCGGAAATCGTCGATGATAAAACCCACCTCCGTAGCCTGCAGAATGGGCTCGGGTTTGCCTATAATCGCTGATGCGCTTGTCGACCACCACAGTTTGGACCTCTGACATGACTGAAACGAGGCGTGCCTGCCCCTTTGCCATGAAACTGCGGCCTGCGTGGTTGACAGGCTGGCAGACCGTCGGCTGGGGCGTGCTCTTCTGCTTATTAGATGTCGCGGGTCATGCGTGTCTGGCGGCTGATGAACAAGCCGTCTACGAGCGACACATCAAGCCGCTGTTGCGGGAACGCTGTTATGCCTGTCATGGGGCCTTGAAGCAGGCCGCCGGATTACGGCTCGATACCGCTGCGTTGGCGATGCGAGGGGGAGATTCCGGCGCGGCAGTTGTACCGGGAGATGCCACGGCGAGTCTGCTGTATCAACACATCTCTGCCGCAGAACACTCTGGTCGAATGCCACCCGAGGGCGAACCGCTGGAGGCGGAGCAAATTGCGAGCATCAAGGATTGGATTACGCGCGGTGCCCGAGCGCCGGCCGACGAACCGCCCGAGCAGCATCCCCGCGAACATTGGGCCTTCCAATCGCCTCGCCGTCCAACCGTGCCGATGGTTGCTCGCAATGACTGGGTCCGCAATTCCATCGATGCCTTCCTGGCGAAAGAACACGAACACCAGGGACTGACACCTCAGCCGGAAGCATCACGGGCGCTGCTGTTGCGACGACTGCACCTGGATTTGATCGGTTTGCCCCCCAGCCTCGAAGAACTCACGCGGTTCGAGAACGATACCTCGCCCGACTGGTACGAGAACGAAGTCGATCGATTGTTGGATGATCAGCGGCATGGCGAACGCTGGGCACGGCATTGGATGGACGTCTGGCGGTACAGCGACTGGTGGGGGCTGGGAGACCAGCTCCGCAACAGCCAGAAGCATATCTGGCATTGGCGCGACTGGATCGTGGAGTCGCTGAACAGCGATACCGCCTATGATGAAATGGTCCGCCAGATGCTCGCGGCCGATGAATTGTATCCGCACGATTTGCAGAAGCTGCGGGCGACGGGCTATCTGGCAAGGAACTGGTTTGTCTTTAATCGTCATCCGTGGATGGATGAAACCGTGGAGCATGTGGGCAAGGGGTTTCTGGGTCTGACCATGAACTGCGCCAAATGCCACGATCATAAGTTCGACCCGATTGAGCAGGCCGAGTATTACAGGTTTCGGGCGTTCTTCGAGCCCTATCACGTCCGCATGGACATGGTGCCGTACCAGGTCGATTTGTCCATCGATGGGATTCCCCGGGCCTTCGATGGTCTGCTGGATGCCCCCACTTCTTTCTTTGTTCGGGGTGACGAAAAGCAGCCCGATCCATCGATCACCATTGCCCCCGGCGTGCCGGAACTACTGGCCTTCGAAGAGCTAAACATCCAGCCCGTTGCCTTGCCTGAGGACGCCTGGCAGCCAGCCCGTCGTCCGTGGGTCATCGAGGCATACAGAAGTGCCGCCAGAACGAAGCGGGATGCCGCGCAACAGGTCTGGGAGACTCGCTTAACACAACCCGCCGATGCCTTGGTGTCGCCCGCAATGGTGCAGTGGGAGTCTCTGGCGGCCGAGCACGCAGCGGCCACGGCCCAAAGCGAACTGGCGAGTTTAGAACTTCGGATGGAAGCCCACCTGGCGATGTGGACCAAGGCCGCGGATGAAGCGGCCAAGGTTGCCGCGGCGATTCAATCGGAACGTGATGTTGCGGTGGCCCAAGCCCGGCAGGCCCTCTCTGCCCTCGAGCTGAAGTTGGCTCAGGCCGGCGAGCCAGCACGTGCCGCAATCGAAACGGAGATCACGTCCGCTCGTGAGTCTCTGATCAAAGCCGAGCAAGCCGCGGCGGCCCCCGTGACACCGACCGACAAAGTGACGCCTCTGGAAGGTGCCCGCTGGACTCCCACGAGGTTCGTGGAATCGCGGACAGATGATGCCCCAGTCGAATTTCCCCCGCTCAGTACCGGACGGCGCACGGCGTTGGCTCGCTGGATCACCGACCCTCGGAACCCGTTGACGGCGCGCGTGGCGGTCAATCATCTCTGGACTCGGCACCTGGGTACGCCTTTAGTGGCGACCACTTTCGACTTTGGCCGGAATGGGGCGCGACCCACTCATCCGGAATTGCTGGATTGGCTGGCCGCCGAATTGGTGGACCACGGCTGGAGCATGAAACATCTGCATCGGCTGATCGTCAATTCCGCGGCCTATCGCAGGAGTTCCAGTTCGGCGGACGCGGAAACACAAGTCGTGATCGATCCCGATAACCGCTATTGGTGGCGGCGCACTCCCATGCGGGTTGAGTCTCAAGTCGTGCGAGATTCCCTGCTTTCCCTTGCGGGAGAACTGGACTCGACGCTGGGTGGACCCTCTGTACCGATGGCGATGCAGGCCGAATCGCGACGCCGCAGTCTGTATTTTTTTCATTCCAACAATGAACGCCATCAATTCCTGACCACGTTCGACGAAGCCAACGTGAAAGACTGCTACCGTCGCGAACAAAGTATCGTGCCGCAACAGGCTCTTGCCCTTCTGAATAGCCGCCTGGTCCTGGAAAATGCGCAACGCATTGCCGATAAGGTTAGTATCGGGCTTCCTTCGGAAGATGACGTGGCGTTTGTGCGGCAGGCCTTTCGGAGTGTCTTGAGTGTCTCGCCAACTGAGGGAGAGGTAGCCGCATGCCTGCAATCGATGATCGCATGGCAGCAACTTCCACAAGCGACACGAGCACAGGTTCGCGCCCAACTGGTCTGGGCATTGTTGAATCACAACGACTTTGTGACCCTGCGTTAATTGGGTGTGATCGATGACAAAACTGCGTGATTCAGAGACTCCGGCCTGCTCGCGTCGTGCGGCTCTTCAGAGTCTGTGCGGGGGACTTTCCGGAATTGCCCTGACGGCGTTGCTGCAGCAGGAAAGCCGCGCGGCAGGCCAGACTTGGCAACCACCCACGGGGCAACCCCATTTTGCGCCGAAAGCCAAGAATGTGATCTGGCTGTTCATGAATGGCGGTCTCAGCCACATGGAGAGCTTCGATCCCAAACCAATGTTGACCAAATACGGCGGGATGTCGATCTCCGAGACACCCTTCAAAAACACGCAGGATCCCAAAAAACTGGCACTGGAACGCCTCGTGGTGCCCGATGCGAATGGGAATCAGCGGAATAAACTCTATCCGCTGCAGGTCGGCTTTCAGAAGCATGGCGAAAGCGGTATCGAAATTAGCGACTGGTTTCCGCACCTCGCCCGCAATGTCGACAAACTGGCCATCGTGCGTTCGATGTGGACGACCGACAGCAATCATGGTGCGCAGGCCCAGTTCCACTCGGGTCGGCACATGAACGACGGGGAATATCCCACGCTAGGGGCCTGGGTTCACTATGGTCTGGGGAGTCTCAACGACAACCTGCCGCAGTTCATTTCCATGGGCACGCGCGAATACTGGATCAAGCGCGACGGCCATTATCTTGGCCCCGCGCACGATGCCGTCCCGCTGCGGATTGATCCGCGCAACCCGCTCGATTTCGGCCATCCGGAACGCGCCATGACTCCCTCGGCCCAGCAGGTGGGCGTAGACCTCGTCCGGCAACTGAACGAATTACGTGGAGCCACAGATCCGCACGATGCCGCGCTGACCGCCCGGATGGCAGCGTATGAGCTGGCTTACCGTATGCAGCGTTCGATACCAGATGTTCTCGATTTTTCTGCTGAAACTGCGGAAACGCAGTCGCTGTATGGCATCGACCAGCCCCATTGTCGCGAGTTCGCGATGCAACTGCTCGCAGCGCGTCGACTGGTCGAACGCGGCGTGCGATTTATCCAGATTCAACACGGCGGCGGTGGGGCAGGGGCCTGGGATGCCCATGGTGGGCTGCAAGCCAATCACCAGAAGAACGCACAGTCTGTCGATCAACCCACCAGCGCCTTGCTGATGGATCTGGAACGTCGCGGACTGCTGGATGAGACACTGGTGGTCTTTGCCACAGAATTTGGACGCACGCCGGGTTCTCAAGGGGCCGATGGTCGCGACCATCATATTTTCGGTTTTTCCGTCTGGATGGCGGGTGGTGGACTCAAACGGGGCGTGGTGCATGGTGCCACTGACGAAATCGGTTTCCATGCCGTGGAGCATCGGCATTATGTCACCGACATCCACGCGACGATCTTGCAGCAACTCGGCCTCGATTCACGACGCCTGGAAATTCCCGGCCGCAAACGACTCGACATTGATCATGGTCACCCGATCGATGCCATCATCGCCTGAACGGCGGCGGTATGGCTGCCATGCGCCATTCCGAATTGCCGCTTACGCATTCGCTTTGGCGAGCTGTGCCAGAATGTGTTTCTGAAAAGCGAAGATGCGTTCCTCGCGGGCCGAGATCAGGCCCCCACCATGTGGACGTTCCTGCGAGGTGTTACCAATCTGAATTCCGGGGTAGATGGCGGCATCTTCCCGGTTGATCTGGCGGCCAATATACGTTCCATAGCGCTTCAAGGCGCGATGCACCAGAAACGGCCACCACTTCCCTCTGGGGCCAGCGTAGTGCATGGTGTAGCTCAAGATGCGGCAGGCATCCGGCGCGACGGGAAAGACAATCAGGAAGTAATAGTACGGACCAGAACCACCCACGGCGATGTTGGGATAACGCAGAATGTGTCGCCACTTCAAATCCAGCGGCTGACCCGTCAGCCGACAGACGAACCGCTCGGCCGACGCATTGTCTGGTTCATCCTGGTAATCGTGAATGTAATAGTCGTAGGTGTCGTGAAAGGTATGCGTGCAGTGCTCTGGAACCGGGAATCGCTTGAAGGTCTTCGGGTGGACGTTTTCGATGTGATACGATTCCAGCAGGTTCTCGATGACTATCTTCCAGTTGCACGGATGCACGCGATCGAACATGTAGGTGATGTGGTGTTGCCGGGAAAATCGCTCGCTGCACAAGTGTGACAAGTCAGGCCCCAGATACTCCTGCAGCGGCGGGGCATTCGGATCAAGTGTCACGAAGACCAACTGCCCGACCATCTCGACGCGGTATTCCTTGAGTCCGAGTTCCCCTTTCTTCAGGGGGCGAAAACTTTGCGCGTCGGGAATTTTGCACGTGTTGCCGTCGTCATCGTATTCCCAGCCGTGGTACTGACATTTCATATGTGACTTGAAGCAGCCCTGCGGCTGGTCTGTCAGCAGGCTGAAGCGATGCGTGCAGACATTCAGATAAGCGCGAATCTGATCTTGCCGCCGCCACAGAATCAGCGGAGCCCCGAAGAGTTCCGCCGTGAGATAATCCCCATCGTTCTTGAACTGATCCCAGGCCGCGAGGCAATGCCAGCCCGGTTGGAACATCTGCCGCAGTTCCTGTTCGTGGATCTCAGGGTCACTGTAGTGACGATTTTCCAGCAACTGTGGCAGATGGGTGTCACTGACAAACATGAGCAGACCTGATAGGTAAGTTCGATGGTTTACAGGAGTGCGGTCAGCAGGATGCTTGCGGTGATCCTAACAGGAACAGACCGCTCGCGGCATGCGTGGCGTGTTCTACTGGGCCGGTCGCTTGGGGTCTTTCGCCAAGGGCAAGAGCACCCGCTTACCGGTCCACTGTGACTGATAAATTGCCAGGATGACTTCAACCGCCTTGCGGCCCTGATCGCCCGTAATTTTCGGCAATCGCCCCGTTTCAATTGCCTTCACAAAGTCTTTCAGTTGCTCCATGTGGCCGACATAAGAGATGGCTTTCGGATCGCTCGCCCCGCCAGTCCCACCCACTTTGCGGGCGAACTTTTCCAGCACGGCCTTGTCTTTGGCTTTGGGCTTCGCAAACTGCCACATCAACACATCGTCCTGCTCGACAATGACCGAACCTTCCGTGCCGTGAATCTCGGTCTTCTTCAACAAGCCCGGCCAGGCGGCCGTGGTGGCTTCAATCACGCCGAGCGCGCCATTCTTGAATTTTAACGCGGCGACACCAACGTCTTCGACTTCGATCCGATCATGCGCCATCGTGGAGGTGACGCCACATACTTCGGCGACATCACCCATGAACCAATACAGCAGATCGACGTTGTGAATGGCCTGATTCATGTAGCTGCCGCCGCCGTCGAGCGCCCAGGTACCGCGCCAGCCCCCCTGATCGTAATACTGCTGCGTCCGCCACCATTTCACATAGGTATCACCCAGCGTCAACTTGCCGAAGCGGCCGTCATCGATGGCCTCCTTGAGCGCGAGATTCGCCGGGCTGAAGCGCGAGGGAAAGATGGGGCAGAGTTGTACGCCATTCTTGAGGCAGGCATTCAAAATGGCGTCGCACCGTTTGAGAGTGATCTCCATCGGCTTCTCGACCACGACATGCTTGCCCGCGTTCGCTGCCTGCACCGCTGGGTCCATGTGGGAACCGCTCGGAGTGCAAATGGTGATCACCTGCACCGCCGGGTCTTTGAGCATGGCGGCGTAGTCAGTGTAAGGCTTCACGCCCGGGTTCGCCGCGGCGAACCGCTCGGCCGACGCGGGAAACGTGTCGTAACACGCGACAATCTTGGCGTTCCGCATGTGCTTGATCGCTTCCGCATGGAAGTTCGCGATCATTCCGCACCCAACGATTCCGAAACCAGTGTGAGGCATGAACGTAGACTCCGTGATATCCGTGAGACAGTGGTCACCTTGCTCAGATGAAGTGAATATTGGTGTTACAGCGTGAACATTTCCAGCAAGACGGCCGAGATGGCAGCGGCAGTCGTTGAATCCAGTTTTCCGAGTCGTCGCATCAATCGTTGGCGGTCGACAGTGCGAATCTGGTCGAGTGCGACCTGACCTGGCTTGCGTTGAAAGCGGCAGGCCACGCGTGTCGGGTACGGCCGTGTGGTCGTGGTGAGCGGGGCGATGATCACCGTTTGGAGATGCCGGTTCATTTCATCGGGAGAAATCACGACACACGGCCGCGATTTCTGGATCTTATGCCCTACCGTCGGGTCGAGATTCACGAGATGAACATCGAACCGCTTCACCAGGTCCATTCGGTGTCATCCCAGGTCGAGAGTGTCGTCGGCACAGACAGAAATTCGGCCAGATCGCTTCGCGAAACGCCGGTAAACGCAGCATCCCAGCCATGACGCGGCGCGTGGACCGGTCGCAGCAGCAGCCCATCGTCGGCACGGACCAGTTCGACATCATCCTTGAGCCCTGAACCGTCCAGCAGTGACTTGGGAATGCGGATGCCCTGCGAATTGCCGATGCGAATAATTTTGGTCTTCATGCCGCCACGTCCACGTGAATGCCCGTTGTGTAGCTACAGTGTAATCACATTGCAGGAAATGCGACAAGGCAAGACGTTGAGTCATTGCGAGGCAATCTGTAACCGCACATATTTCTTCTTGCCCGCCTTGAGCAGCAGGCCTTCAAACAATTCGATTTCCTGATCGGGCGAGGTGATGGCCGCGAGATCATCGCCGAAATAGCCGCCGCCTTGGGCGATCAGGCGGCGGGCTTCGCTGGTGGAGGGCACCAACCCGGCCAGTTTGAACAACGCTGCGGCTTTGATCGGGCCTGGTTCTGAGATCGAAACAACGGGGATCGCCTCCGGCAAGCCTCCGCCGCCGATCTCCCGTTGCCAGCGGTCGGCTGCTTCGGTGCCTGAGCCTGCGGGATGGTATTGATCGATCACCGTCATGCCGAGCCGTGTTTTGGCTTCCTTGGGGTGACCGGCCAGAATCTGTTGTACCTCTTCCAGCGGGATATCGGTCAGCAGTTCGTAGTACATCGCCATGACTGAGTCGGGCAGTTGCATGAACTTCTTCATGACATCGTAAGGCGACTCGCTGACGCCGATGTAATTGCCCAGACTTTTCCCCATGCGGCGGACACCGTCGAGGCCCACCAGAATCGGCGACATCACACCAATCTGCTGCGGCAAGATCCCCTCGGCAGAACGGCGCGACTTCACGTCGTCGTTCATCCACTGCTCCGCGAGGGCACAAATCGCGGGATCCTTTTGCAGGTCGCGGGCCAGCATGAAGCTGTAAAGCTGCTCGGTGCCGCCGAGTTCAATATCGGCCCCGATGCAGACCGAGTCAAAGGCCTGCATGACGGGATAGAGGCATTCATGCAGAAAGATCGGCGTCGCGGCGGCATAGCGTTTGGCGAAATCGTCGCGTGTCAGCAACTGAGCGATGGTGACCTGCCCGCACAACCGCAGAATCTCAGCCAGTCCCATCGCACCGAACCAGTCGCCGTTGCGGTGGACTTCCGCTTGCGACAGGTCGACGACCTTGCCGACCTGATTCAAATAATCGCGGGCATTGGCTTCGATTTCCTCAGCGGTCAGTTTTTTCGCGCGGGCTTGATCGCGACCGCTGGGGTCGCCGACCATCGCGGTCGCATTGCCAATGATAATGACCGCCTGATGCCCCAGTTCCTGAAACTGCCGCATCTTCCGCAACGGGACGGTGTGGCCGAGATGGACATCGATGCCGGTGGGGTCGATGCCATATTTCACGCGGAGCGGGCGCCCTGTTTTGCGAGAGTGCTCCAGTTTCTGGGCCAATTCCTCTTCGGGAACAATCTTCTCCACGCCACGGCGGATGATGGCCAGTTGGTCTGCAACAGAGGCGAACATGGTCGACGAATCTCAGCTCACGGGACTCAACGAAACAGCATCAGTGAATGGGGGGAGCGTAACACGAGATTGCGGTCCTCTGCCAGTGGTCTTGTTGAGTGGACCGTGAACTCAGGGTGGAGGGGCTGGCGACTGGGCCTGCATGGCCATCAGTGCCAGTACGAGATTCCCCGCGTTGAACAGGGCATGTGCGACCACTACGGCGAGGTAATCACGCTGGCGGTCGTAGACGTAGCCCAGCAACAAGGCCAGCGGGATCAAGGCCAGGCCATCGCGGTAGCCATGCACCATCGCGAAGAGCAGGGCGATCACGGGGACGGCCCATTTCGAGCCAATCCGCTGTTGCCACCAGCCCTGCAACGTCACCCGGAACAACAGTTCCTCGGACAGCGGGGCCGCGACTACGGCGGTCAATGCCAGGCCGAATATCACCAGCGGATCGGGCGACTCGGCGAGGAGTCGCAACAGGGTGTGTTGTGTCTCTCGACTCCGTAATGGCAATGTGCAGAGCAAGGCCAGAACCGTCGGCAAGATCGAAGCACAGCAGGTTCCGAATCCGAGTTTGAGTGATTCCTGCCAGCGACTCGGGTTGAAGCCCAGGTCGGTTGAACTGTAGCGGTTGTCGACGAGCAACAATGCGAGAATGACCACAAACACGACCAGCGATAACGCCAGCGCCGACCATACCAATTCCGGGCGGGGTTCCGCAGGCTGAGCTTGGACCTCGGCAAAGAGACGATCGACCAGCGACAGCCCAATCCAACCAGTCGCCGCCAGCATCGCCCAGAGCGACGGCGACTGGCCCGTGGTCGCCTGTCGATGGAGCACGGGCAACCCCGAGGACAAGCGACGAGCGATCCACGACCATGCCATGGAACTCCCGGCGACAGCGGTCGCGAGACAAACGGGCAGCAGCCATGCGAAGGAAAAGTCGGTGCCCATGCAGCGGATTCTGTCGCGGCAAACAGGGTGGGGAATCGTCAGGTGGCATGGTATCCTGAGGACATCACAGGAGCGAAGTCCTGAACCCGATTCCCATGAAGATTCCAGGTGATCTGCCTGCCATGACGACCACGGCCCGCACCGAAAATGTTCTCGACCGCATTGTCGCGCACAAGCGCGGCGAAATTGCTGCGGCAAAATCGGCACAACCGTTCGAGTCCTTGCAGGAACAGCTGTCACAGGCGTCGCCGGTCCGCGATTTCGTCGCGGCGTTACGATCGGCACCCTATATGGGACTGATCGCTGAGGTCAAAAAAGCCTCGCCGTCGGCTGGTGTTATCAAGGCCGACTTCGATCCGCTGGCGATCGCGAAACGCTATGAGATCGCCGGGGCCCACTGCCTGAGCGTGTTGACCGACGAGCATTTCTTTCAGGGACATCTCGATTATCTGCGACAGATTCGGCAAGCGGTGTCGCTGCCCGTGTTGCGGAAGGACTTCATTATTGATCGGTATCAAGTGCTCGAAGCACGGGTCGCCGGGGCAGATGCGATTCTGCTGATCGCCGAGTGTCTGAACGACTGCGAACTGCGGGATTTGTATTTCTATGCGTCGGAGCTGGGGCTGGAATGCCTGATTGAGGTGTATGACCCCGAGAATCTGGACCGTGTCCTGAAGCTCGATCCGCCGTTGGTGGGGGTGAATAATCGCGACCTGCGATCGTTTACAGTCGACCTGGGGCAGACCGTCCAACTGGCGGAAAAAATCCCTTCAACCACGCTGCTGGTGAGCGAAAGCGGCATCAAGACCCGTGCCGATGTCGACCGGCTCAAAGCGGCGGGCTGCGGAGCGATTCTGGTGGGGGAAACCTTGATGCGGGCGGAAGATGTGGGGGCCATGGTGCGGGAACTGGTGGGCAGTGGTTGCTAACAACGCTGGTCGGAAGAGAAATTCCGGGAACTAAACCGATACCTAGACGGTCTTAACTATCAACGATCGTGAACAATTCTCCCGATCACGAACTGATTGACTGTTGCCTCAAAGGGGACAGTTCTGCGTTTGGGCTGCTGGTGGAACGCTACCAGCACCGCCTGTATGGAAGTCTTGTCCATGTAACCGGTTCATCTGAACAGGCAAAAGACGTGGCTCAGGACGCATTTGCCCACGCCTATGAGAAACTGGGAACTTTCCGTGGACAGTCCGCGTTTTATTCCTGGCTGTTTCGCATTGCGCTCAATGCGGCGGTAAGTGCCCGTCGCAAGACGCAACGGGTTACTGCTTCGGTCGATGCGATCCGCGAAGCGACCGGGCATGAACCCGTGGACGAAAGTTCCGGTTCAGCACCCTGGCAGGCGTTAGAAACCTCTGAAAGGCAAGTGCTGGTCCAACGAGCGTTGTCTCAATTGACGGAAGAGTATCGTACAGCGTTGGTCTTGAAAGAAATGGACGATATGAAGTACGAGGAGATTGCAGAGGTGCTGCAAGTTCCCATCGGTACCGTCCGTAGTCGCATTCACCGGGCACGGATGGAAATGAAATCCAAACTGGAAGCCTTACTTCGCCGGGAACTGTAACCTGGCAGCGTGACTGGCTGGAAATCGAGGCGGTCTCTCGGGGTTGAGGGGCCGCCGCTCGGAAAGTTGTGAGTGTCAGCGTGAATAACGGTGCGGTTCATTTCGACGAAGATGAACTCCTGTCGGCCTATCTGGACGGCGAGGTGACGGAAGCGGAGCGTGCCGCCGTGGTCGCCCGGCTGGCCCGTGATCCCGCGGCCCGCGCCCTGCTGGAGGAGTTGCAGGCGTTGTCGAGCGCCCTGCACACCCTGCCACGCGATCCAGCCCCGGTCGAACTTCAAGCCGCTGCTCTGCAAGCCCTCAGTCTTGCGTCCTTCAATCAAGCCCCGGGTTCGCGGCCAGCGCAGCAGGTCTTGGGGAGTTCCGGGGCTACTGCCACTCGACCCTTGAAGTGGTTCCGCCGCCGCGAACTCGTAGCTGGTTTCACCGCGATTGCCGCGACCGTGCTGGTGACGGCATTGCTACCCTGGACTTTACCAGGCAACCGGAACGAAGTTCTCGACGACTCGCTGTTGGTCGCTCACGACTCGCTGGAAGCCACGCGGGCAGGCACTGTCTGGATGGACAATGAAACCGAGAATGTGGCGCTGGGGATCGACAAATCTGGCAACGAGACCAGCTTGGCCTTGTCAGAATCCGCGACATTTACCAAGGCCATGCATAGCGACTCAACCAGTACCGGTGTCGCTGCGGATTCTGTTGCAGCGAAGCGTTTACCGGGCTTGATGACGGCGAAAACCAAAGCGGGCCAGGGGGACGCGCAGGCCGAGGTTCTGGCCGCGGTGGTTCCCGAGACCGATCGTTTGGATGCGCTGGTTCGTCTGGAGCCATGGCAAGAGATTCAGCCCTACCTGAACCTGATCAATCAGAACTCGGGCGTGGTCACGAATTTTGACATGCATGTGATCGACACGGTGCAGGCGGCCGATCAGTTCCAGGTGTTGCTCATGCAGAATGGCATGGCCGTGGCCGATGCCGATACGGAACGTGCTTCCGGGCAAACTATGTCTGGGAAACGCGGTCTCAATCGTTCGCAGAATTCGGGCGATGAACCCGTGCTGGTGGGTGTCTACATTGAAGCGGACAATACCGAGCCCGTGACCAGATCGCTGGAAAGTCTGGCGCGACAGAATACGCTGGTGGGCCTGAAGCTTCAGCCCCCGTTGCAGATGCCGGAAGATGTCGTTACGAATTCGTTCGGGAGGCCGGGACAACGCCGGTCGAGTGAACCTGCAGACGAACAACTGGCGAATGGGTTGATCGATGCCTACATCGATGTGCAGTACAACTTCGCAGCTGCGGACATTGTCGCCCTGGCACCTGTGAGTGCGCTATCGGCCTTGCCTGGTTCTCAGGAATTGGCGCGGTTGGGTGATGGACTGAATTCCCCCGTTCCCATGCCGCCAGGCACTCGGGCGATCGTGGCCGATGCCGAGACGGAAACCAAGTCGACAGCCGATCGCCGTCAGGAAGCTCCCGTTGCCCGTTACAGCCAGATCGTGAAAGTACCGCAGCCAGTGGACTGGTTCGCGGAGTTGCAAGAGCAGCAACAGAAGACATCGGGCGAGTCGCCCGCCGATCTAGCCTTCAACAAGCAGCTCAACTTTGGCAGCGAGACCGAAAAAAACCGCATGATGCAGATGAAGCGGGAGCTCCAGGCGAACTCGGCAGGCCGTTATCGACTGTTCTTCGTATTGAAACCGTCCAGCACCGCCGCCGGTCTCGAAGGCGCATCGGCCCCGGATGAACCGCGTTAGCGCGTCTGCGCTTACGCCGTCAGTTCGACTTCACGCGGCCATTGCGCGTAGGCTTCCCAGTAGGTCTTTTTCTGCGCGATTTCGTCATCTGTCGCCGCGGGCTGAATTCGCCCGGTGACATCGATGCCCCGCGAAACGATTCGATGTTTGCCCGGTGGCAGATGCCCCAGATCGATCTCAAAAAACGTCCAACTGAATTTTGAACGGGGTTCCGCAGCCAATGTGGCAGGCTTCCAGGCACCCTTATCGACCTGCACTTCCACCCGGGCGATCTCGGTGCCATTGCCCCAGACGGCACCATAGGCCTTGCATGGAATCTGGCCTTCGACACTGGGAGTTCGCGTTACCCGCGCGACAATCGACTTCAGGTTCATGGGCCCGACAGAGGTTTCCACATGGACCAGTTCTTCGCCACGTTGTTCGGCGCGAACGGTGACATAATCGCGAGCCATAAAGCGGCCCATGTAGCGGGTGCTGCGCAGTTCAATCCGCCTGAGCCACTTCACATTGGCAATGCCATACCACCCCGGCACGATGAGCCGCAGCGGAGCACCGTTCTCTGTCGAGAGAGGTTCGCCATTCCGTTCATAAGCCAGCAGGGGATCGATCTCGAAGGCATCCGTCAAAGAGAGGCTGCGTCCGAAGGGCACTCGAAATGACAACTCGCGTTTGGTGTCTTTCCGCAGTGTTTCATCCTGTTCATCATGACCGATGAAGACCACTTCGACAGCCGCCGGATCAACGCCGCAGGCTGCCAGCAGCGGTTTCAGCCGCGTCCCTGTCCAGCGACTGTTGTAAACCGCCGACATGAACCCTTTGGAAGAACCGTTGCCGGAACACTCCAGCGTCATCAATTGATCGGATTTGGGAAGCGCTTTGATTTCTTCGAGCGTCAGCGATTTCGACTGTTGCACAAGACCGGTGAGATGCAGGCGATATTGCTCTACATCGACCTTGGGAACTCCATAATGCGAGACCGCGAAGACCTGGTCTTGCGGTGTCAGCCATTCGTTCAAGGTTTCCCAATCGAGGCTGCCCGGCCGGGCTCGCGGCATATCGAGGAAGGGGACCAGCTCTTCCTCCGCGGCTTGAGCCGGGAAGACGAAACCGGGGTTTGCAAACATGGCCAGCAGGGCGGCAGCCGCAGTCCCCGATTGCAACACTTCACGTCGAGAAATCCGTGGGCTGTTCATGGCAATCATTTCTTCGTGAGGTGCTCGGGCGAAAGTCGAACGTCGATGGTTTGGGTCTGACCTGCGGCAATGGAGACCGGCTGACTGTAATGCAGTTGTCCGGCCGGGTGCAGCACTTCCAGAGTGTAGTCTCCCGGGGGGACATCCGAAAAGGCGAAGCCACCCGCCTCGGTGGTCACCGTGTAAAATGGATGATCAAACACGAAGATCCAGCATTGCATCTGACTGTGAAATGCACAGCCCATGCGATAGGGCCGTCGATCGTTCCCGGCCTGTCGAAACGTGTGCAGGAATTCTCCATCCTGCAACAGGCTGACATTTAATCCCTCGGCACCATCTTCGGTACGGACGTTGTGCAGAGCTGCATCGCTGTTGGTAAAACGGACAGCATCTCCCAGTCGAATGGCCACCGTCTCGGGCACAAAACGATAATCCTGCTGATCGACAGGCACGGATTCAGGATTCTGGCGAGGCTTCAGGCCTTTCAGTCCGCGACCGCGTAATGCCACGAGACATTCCGCCAACGTCGCAGACGGAGTCCGCGAGACGTAGTAGCGGCTGTATCTCCAGGGGCGAGCGGGGTCGGCCTGATAAGACACCACACCCTGCACGCTGGCTGCGGGATTCTCTTGTGCCCGGCACGGACAGGTCGTCCCCGTGACACACAGCCAGAGGCATAAACCCAGCACGGTGGCCCACCGGCCTGTGATCCAGCGGCGATGCTGCGTGGTGACTCGTCTCATGCGGAAAGTGTAATCCGCACAGACCAAGATCGCACCTCAGAGACACCAAATCCCAGTTGATTCGCTTAGCGTCCAGGCAGCCAGATCCCGAGCAGCAACAGCAAGCCTGCGAGACTTAGCAACCCATGCTTCCAGCGAAAAGCCGGTGCCGGGGCAGACTGATTGACAAGCAGCACCTGGGTTTGGCCTGCATCCACCGGTATCAGGTGATGCTGATAGTCGAAGCCGGAATGACGTGCCTGAACCGCCACCGGGGCCAGGAGTTTTCCTGAACGTAAAGCCGAATTCACCGCTTCCCACGGGGCAGGCCAATGCGTGGCCCCTTCTTCATCGGAAGAGTCTTGCGCCGTGGCAATGACCAGTGCCGCTTCATCGGGAACGGCCTGCAGAAGCAGCACTTGAGACACGCGGGCCGGGCGTGGCAGTTGGTCCGCAATCTCGGTAAGCACCTCGCTGGCGGAATCGGTGGGCACCTTGGCCAACTTCGTCAGTAGTTCACTGGGAACGTTGAGTGCTGGCAAAGTCGCCATGGGCCACCACAAAGGTGAGCTTGCGATCACGATGATCGCGACCGCCAGCACGCCTCCGCACCACTTTGCCGCAGGATGATCCAGCATGGCTAGGGCTGTTCGCCTTCGATCGCCGCAGCGGCAGACAACCGGGCGATGACTGGCGTTCTTGGCAATGCAGGGCGCACAGTAACCGGCACGCTGGCTTTCTGTTTCTTGGCGCGCTTCTTCAAGGCGGGAATGGCATACAGCACGACCCCCGTAACACCCAGCGCCAAAATGGCGAGCGCGCTGCTGTCAGACCAGAGAAACCCATATTGGCGGCTGAAGAATTTTCCCGTGTGCAAATCGTGAACAATCTTGGCCCAATCGGTCCCCGCTTTGGGGTCACCTTTGCGTTCCACGATGCGACCGGCATTGGCCGACCAGACAATCTCGTAGGGCCGAATGTCTGATTCTTCGCTCGCCTTGACTTTCACCACCAGCCCCATGCCCGGCTCTGACTTCAGCTCAATGCGCTCCAGCGGGACATCGCTGCCCCATTCGTTGCGGGCCTCTGCCAATGCGGCCGTCACCACATCGGCATGATCTTGCCAGGCGGAGGGATGGGAGACCAGGGCGACTGCGTCACCCGCGTTGGTTGGCGGACTTTCGGGCTCCTGCTTGTGGTACTTTTCCGGCTGCTCAACCTTGATGCCCAAGGTTTTTTCATGATTCCAGAGAAACCCCGTGGCCGCGATGACCGACATCGGCAGCAACAGGATCAGCCCAATCCACATATGCCAGTCGCGATAGCGTGCATAGTTCGACATGAAAGTCCCATATCCGAAACAAAGAGTACCGTTGCCATTCACGCGAATCTGTGGCGATCAATCGTCGGAAACATTGGTTTTGCCACGGGCGAGTGCCCAAGTGACTTCATCACCAAATGTTGCCACGTGTCCATCCACAAACACGACGTTCATATGTGTTGGGGTATGGAAGCCGCGGAGTGTGTGAACGCCACGAAGGGCATTCCATTTCACTTCGCCAAGTTTCCAGGGTTCGACAAAGTCTCTGGCCAGTTGAATCTGGGTGGTGCCACCCGGCAAATCTTCCTGCGCTTTGCCTTCCAGAGATTTCTTGATGTCGATACCGACATCGTGCTGATTCAGTTTTCGAACCACCAGCGGCTTGGGTTTCTTGGTGGACGTCTTCCATTGGTTTTTCTTGACGTCGTATTCTTGAACAGTGCGAGCAGGAAGATATTGTTCGCTCAACGCCCGGCCTTCCAGTTTGTAGCTGCTGCCGTAAGTGCTCCAGAACGGAGTCGGGTCTTCCAGCGTGCCGATGTCATCCGGGCAGCGATACACCAACTCACTGCGTTCGCCGAAGGGGAGCAACGCGTTCATGGCCGATTGCGATTTGTCAGTGATGTCGCCGTCGCCGACGTGAAACGGCATGTAACCGCTATAGGTATCCGCGTAGTTATGCAGCGCCAGCCCGATTTGCTTGAGATGATTCTTGCACTGAGCACTGCGTGCCGACTCGCGGGCGTGCTGCACGGCGGGCAGCAATAGAGAGACGAGAATCGCAATGATGGCAATGACCACCAGCAATTCAATGAGGGTAAAGCCACTTCGCTTTGTACGATTCCAGACCAGCATCGTGAACCTCGTAATACGCGCAGTCACTGCAATTCAAGTGCAAAACCAATGCACATGGCATGCTGGCTGGCGTCCGAGGCTGGCTAGCCCGAACGGCTGGCTGGCAATAAGCGAGGTTGAGACTGAGTCTCAATGCCACTTGCGGGGTATTGTGGGTTCGCTGGCCTGCAGTGTCAAGCCTCAACTCCCAACTGGTGTGCGCCGTAGCGTTGCCATGCCACGCAGAGTTTCACAACTCCTGTGTCATGCGACCACAGTCCGATGGGTAGCGCCCCTGCAAATTCGTTGTATTCGTCAGAGTTTCCCGACGGTCTGCCGACTTGAATGCATTTGCTATCGCCCGATCGTGCAGCGTATTATCAGATTCTGGAAACTTCCTGCCGATGACGCGGATGTGATATGACGGACGCTTTGTTCTCTTCGAACGCCGCCTCTCCAACGCCTGCCATTGATTTGACGGGCCGTGCCCTGGGGGAATTTCAGATCATTCGCCGCCTGGGAAAAGGGGGCATGGCGGAAGTCTATCTGGCGGAACAGACCAGCCTGAAACGGCAGGTGGCCATCAAGGTACTGCGTCAGGAATTCCTGTCGGATGCCGCGTATGTCAAACGCTTTCAGCATGAAGCGACCGCGGCAGGGGGGCTGAACCATCCGAATATCGTGCAGGTCTATTCGATTGGATCCCAAGAAGGGATTCATTACATCGCCCAGGAATATGTGCGCGGCGGTAACCTCAAGGACTTTCTGAAAAAGAAAGGCCCGCTCGACTGGCCGATGGCGGCATTCCTGCTGAAACAAGTGGCTGCCGCGCTACAGGTTGCCGGGGCCGCAGGCATCGTGCATCGCGATGTGAAGCCCGAGAACATCCTGCTGACGAAGAAAGGCGAAGCGAAAGTTGCCGACTTCGGCCTGGCTCAGTTGACTCAGGGAGGCGAACGCGTGGCCCTCACGCAAGTCGGTGTCACGATGGGCACCCCGCTGTATATGAGTCCCGAACAGGTGCGGGGCACGGCGGTCGATCATCGCAGCGATCTGTATTCCTTCGGTGCGATGGCCTATCACATGCTGGCGGGGCGGCCACCATTTCGTGGTGAGAATGCCATGGCGGTCGCCGTGCAGCATCTCAACGAAACGCCAGAGTCGCTGCGCACCATTCGTCCCGATCTGCCGGTCGCCGCATGCAAACTCATCGAAAAAATGATGTCGAAGCGTCCTGAGGATCGCTTCCCCGATGCGCAGGCCATCTTGAATGAACTGAAGGCGTTGCAGAAATTAGGCAACGGCAAGCCACAAGCCTTGGCGACGACGGCGCCACCGCATGTGGCACTCTTGAAGTCGCGCCGCTGGACAGCGAATCTGTGGAAGAACCGCAGCGTTCGTCAACAAGTCTGGGGTTTGATCGGAGCCTCGGTGATTGTGGCCGGTGCCGCGGCGGGTTATGGCTGGTCGGAACGTGTGGGGAACCCGTTTTTGACAGTTGCCCCGCCGCCCCCGGCCGTACCTCAACAATCGACCATTGATGGCCAGTATTTTTATGCGATGCGGAATGGTGAAGATGAAATGGCCTGGCGGGCGGTGGTGCATTATCCCTCTGCCAACGCAGGGCTGAAAGATGAGATGCCGCGCAAGGTTGCCGAACTGCGCCTGGCGATCATCTATTTGCATCAGGATCGACTCGCGGAGGCCGAACAGGTGTTCGACGCTTTCCTCAAGGCGCGCTCCACCGACAAGTGGAAGGAAGCGCATGGTCTGGCAGGCCGCGCGATTCTGGAAAGCCTGCGGCGTCAACTCTCACAGTCGCGGCTCACGATCAATGATCTCGATCGGTTGATCGCCTCGGGTGTTAAGTTGGACGCCAAGCTGGACCCGCTGCTGCGCGAAGCCCGAGAAAGAAACCGCGAACGCTCGGGCACGAATCCCGCTTCCTGAGGCGATGTTGAAAATGCCGCGGGCGCTGGACACCATCTGCCTGTAGATTGCTGCTGCGGGTCGCATGCGATAACCTGTGAAACTTCGGGCGAACCGATGTGCAGGAGGCTGTTCGCCAACCCGCGGAGTGGAGGCTCCAGACTGTGGCCGTGCTCAAGCTGATTCGTGGAGGAGCCATCGGGCAGATTCTGCCCCTGTCGGGTGACCGGGTCGTGCTCGGGCGGCATCCGACGTGCCAGATCGTGCTCGATAACGTGGCTGTCAGCCGGCATCATGCGCAAATCCTGGAAAGTCATGGCACCTACTTTCTGGAAGATCTCCGCAGCCGCAACGGAACTCAGCTCAACACCGAATCGATTCGTGGCCGCGTGGAGCTGAAAGATGGCGACCAGATTAAACTCTGCGACTACGTCTTTCAGTTTCTGGTGTCTTCCACCGCGACCACAGAATCGGCCCGGATCTCGACGACGCGCGTGCCGTTACGCCAACGCACGCGCGAAACGATCGACAATCTGGAAGACCTGAATGTGCTGATGAACGCCGAAGATCGGGTTCCAGACACGTTCGAGGGATCGTCGATCATTTCCAGTCTCGAACCGGAATCGGTGCAGACCATTCGACTGCACGTTCGGCCGGAAGTGAAGTTGCGAGCGATTCTTGAGATCGGACAGGTGCTGGCCCGTGTCTTGCAGGTCGATGCGGTCCTGCCCTTGATTCTCGATGGTCTGTTCAAGATTTTCCCACAGGCCGAATGGGGGTTTGTGCTCCAGCGAGACCCCGTGACCAATCGCGGCAGCGTCCGCACATCGAAGTCGCGGCGGAGTGATGAAGAAGACCAGTTTCCCTTCAGCCAGACGATCGTCGATCAGGCGATGAAAAGTGGCAAGGCGCTGCTGAGTGCCGATGCGCTGCGAGATGCGCGCTTTGCCACCAGCGATAGCCTGCAAGGACTGCAAATCCGCTCGGTGATGTGTTCGCCGATGCTGGATGTGTCTGGTCAACCACTGGGTGTCATTCAGATCAGCACGCGCGACTTGAACCAGCAATTCACCAGCGACGACCTGGAACTACTGGCAAGCGTCAGTTCGCAATGTGCCCGGGCACTGGAACATGCCACGTTGCACGAACAGTTGCTAGCCCAACGGGAAATGGAACGGGAACTGGAGTTTGCGACCCAGGTGCAACTCGGCTTCCTGCCGAGCGAAGCACCGCAACTGACCGGCTACGAGTTCGATGACTACTACGAACCCGCGCACCGTGTGAGTGGCGACTATTTTGATTACATTCGACTCCCCAACGGTAACCTTGCGGTGACCGTGGGCGATGTGGCCGGCAAAGGGGTTCCCGCGGCGCTGCTGATGGCACGGTTGCATGCCTCGGCCCGCTATCATTTGTTGAGCGCGACCTCGGCGGCGGAAGCGTTGAGCAGCCTGAACAGCGAAATTGCAACCAGCGGGCTGGGATTTCGCTTTATCACGCTGGTGATGGCCGTGATCAATCCGAAAACGCAGGAAGTGCATATCGCCAACGCGGGACATCTGCCGCCGCTGTTGCGCAGTCGTCGTGGCGTGATTGGACCGCTGGGTCTCAAAGACTCTGGCATGCCGCTGGGCGTCTTGCAGCAGCAGAACTATCGCGAAACCGTGGTACCGATGGAGCCCGATGATACGCTGCTGTTTTTCACCGACGGTTTAACCGAGGCCATGAACGATGACGAACAGATTTATGGCCAGGCGCGCCTGCTGGAACTGCTGAACCGCGCGCCGCAGGCGGTCGAAGAGTTGGTGCCGTTTATCGTCGATGACGTCGAACATTTTGTGAGCGAACGCAGCCAGCGCGACGACTTGTGCATCGTAGCCGTGCGACGTATGGAGTAACGCGCGGTGAAACTCGATGTGATGGGTGTCCTGGGACCGGAAGGCCGCATTGCCCAGCGACATCCCGCTTATGAAGCCCGCCCGCAGCAATTGGAAATGGCGGCCGCGGTGTCTCACGCCATCACGCAGGGACAGCATCTCGTGGTGGAAGCGGGCACCGGAACCGGGAAAAGTTACGCCTACCTCGTGCCTGCGATTCTGGCTGCCACCGCTGACCAGGGAACCACCGGCACCAAGCGCCGCATTATTGTGTCCACGCATACCATCAGCCTGCAAGAACAGCTCATCGAGCGTGACATCCCCTTTCTGAATGCGGTGCTGCCGGTGGAGTTTTCAGCGGTGCTGGTCAAGGGGCGCTCAAATTACGTCAGCCTGCGGCGCCTGCGCGGGGCTGCCCAGCGAGCCCACTCACTCTTTGCCAGACCGGAAGAGGTGGACCAGCTTAAGGAATTGCTCGGCTGGTCGCGTCAGACATCGGACGGCAGCCTCAGTGACCTGCCGTTTCGCCCGCTGTCGGCGGTTTGGGACGAAGCCCAGAGCGAACACGGTAACTGCCTGGGCAAGAACTGCCCCACCTACAACGAATGCCTGTACTACAAGGCTCGCCGGAGAGTGTGGAATGCCGATGTTCTGGTGGTGAATCATGCCCTGTTCTTCAGTGACCTGGCATTACGTCGGGAAGGTGCCTCGGTCCTTCCCGATTACGACGTCGTGATTCTCGACGAAGCCCACACGGTCGAACAGGTCGCGGCCGACCATCTCGGCTTATCGATCTCCAATGGACAGTTGGAATATCAACTCAACAAGCTCTTTCACGAGCGGCAACAAAAAGGGTTGCTCGCCCGGGATGAGCTCGTCGATGCGCAGCGACAAGTGGCGACCGTCCGCCGCGAAGTCCGCAACCTCTTTGACGATTTGCGCCACTGGAAGGAAACTCGCGCGGCGAGTAACGGCCGGGTGCAAACTCCGATTGCGATTGAGAACAGCGTCAGCGTGGCTTTGCATGATCTGGCCTCGCGCATCGTGGAGTTCACGCAACCGTTGGAGAAAGACGAAGAGAAAATCGAGTACTTGTCTGCCGCTGAACGCTGCTCGGGACTGGCCGATACGCTGCATGCCTGGCTGCAACAGGGGCAGGAAGACAACGTCTACTGGATTGAACAGTTTGGTCACGATGGCAGCCGGCTGCGCTTGACATCCGCTCCGATCGATGTGGGCCCCACACTGCGCGATGAACTGTTCAACAAGGTTCCTTCGGTCATCTTGACCAGTGCCACTCTCGCCACGGGTCGCGAAGATTTTCAGTTTATCCGGCAACGCCTGGGACTCACCAAGGCGAACGAAGCACGGCTGGGCAGCCCGTTCGATTATCGCACGCAGGCGAAACTGGTTCTCGCCGATGGTATGCCCGACCCGGGGAGTCAGCCCAGTGCGTTTGAATCCGCCGCGATAGAACGGATTCAGCGCTATCTCGATTGGACGAAGGGCCGCGCGTTCGTGCTGTTTACCAGCTATCGCATGCTGCAAAACTGTGCGCGTCGGTTAACGCCTTGGCTATCTCAGCGGAATTATGGTTTGTATGTGCAGGGGGGCGATATTCCCCGCAATGTGCTGCTCGACAAATTCCGTAACGACCCGGCAGGTGTGCTGTTCGGGACCGACAGTTTCTGGCAGGGAGTCGATGTGCCGGGGGAAGCGTTACAGAACGTGATCATCACCAAACTACCGTTTACCCCCCCCGATGATCCGTTGCTGGAAGCCCGCGTGGAAGCCATTCGAGAAGCGGGCGGCAATCCGTTTCTCGAATACCAGGTGCCCGAGGCCATCATCAAGTTGAAGCAAGGCTTCGGTCGGTTGATCCGTGCGCGCACCGATACCGGCATGGTCGCCATTCTCGATCCACGCATTCGCTCTAAACCTTATGGGCGAGTGTTCCTGGAAAGCCTGCCCGAATGCGAACTCGTGATTGATCCCTGAAGGCCAGCAGACCCGCGCGGGCAAACTTTAATTGGAACTGGTGGCGTACTCAGCCTCTGCATCGGCGGCGGGTTCAATCGTATCGCCGAGACAGGGGTCGCCACAGAAAGCCGCCAGCGCCATCAGGATGGTGCGCCAGTTGCCTTCGATCATCACGCAGTCAGGTTGCCGCATCGCGAGCAGATTATGCTCCGCATAGAACTCTGACAAAATCGCGAGTTGGTGCGGTGGCAGTGTCACCTCGACGAGGGTCGGGCTGATGATTTCAATACGCATCAGGCTGGGTGGCATGATCGTTCTCCCAGATCACTAAAGGAACACAGGCCCGACAAGAACTGCGGAGCGCTCAGATAGGTCTCTTCAGACTACTGCAAACCGGCGGAAAACACCAGAGGAATTTTTCATCGGGGCACAGCTTGTTCGGGCTGAAATGAATCTGCCCGATTGCCGCCATTCTGAAGGAATTTGGCAATAATTTCACGAGCCACTGCGCCATCTTGCCGACCTTTCAGCCATCGCGAAATCGCTTCAAATCAGATTCAGATTGAGACTTACTACTCGACTCCGGTAAGATGCTGCTGCATCACCTGCCTGCCAAACGTGACATGCCTCGTGACGATCCACCAGAGAGTTTATCATGCGTAAAGTGAAAACCGGTGGCGGATTTCCCGCCATGCTGTACACGCTGCGGAAGGCCCGCGAAGCTGGTGGCCTCTTAAAACTCTGGCGGGCCATGCGCAGCAAGAACGCCTGTAAGACCTGTGCCCTGGGCATGGGGGGGCAGCAGGGAGGCATGGTCAATGAACGCGGTGTGTTTCCAGAGGTCTGCAAAAAATCTCTGCAGGCAATGGTTTCCGACATGCAGGGAGCCGTCCGCCCCGAGTTCTTTCAAACCTATTCTCTTCCCCAACTGCGAGCTTTCACGCCACGCGAGTTGGAAACCAGCGGCCGGTTGACTCAACCCATGCTGGCCACCCCGGGTGAGCAATATTACCGACCAATCTCCTGGGAAGAGGCCTTTCAACGTCTCATCGATAAACTGAAGCAGACCTCCGCGGACGAAACCTTCTGGTACTTCAGTGGCCGCAGCAGCAACGAGGCCGGGTTCCTGCTGCAACTCTTCGCCCGTGTCTACGGCACGAATAACGTCAACAATTGCAGTTACTACTGTCATCAAGCAAGCGGCGTCGGCCTGAACAGTGTGCTGGGAACAGGGACGGCGACACTGGTCCTGGAAGATGTCGAACACGCTGACTGCGTCTTCATCATCGGAGGCAACCCGGCGAGCAACCATCCGCGATTGATGAGCACCCTCAAACATGTCCGTCGTCGAGGGGGGGAGGTCATCGTGATCAACCCGATCGTCGAAACCGGGATGGTCAATTTCAGTGTCCCCAGCGACCCGATCAGCCTGTTCTTTGGAACCAAAATCGCCACGTTGTATGTGCAGCCACATATTGGTGGCGACCTGGCCTTATTGACGGGCATCGCCAAGCGCATCGTCGAAATGGAAGCGCACAACGAACTTTATCTCACCAACTACTGCGATCACTGGCCCACATTGAAGCAGAGCCTGGCCTCTGTGGAGTGGAGCGAGATTTGTGCCAAATCGGGCGTGGGGATGGATGAAATCAACGCCATTGCCCGCCGGTATGCCAAAGCGAAGAACGTCGTCTTTAGTTGGACGATGGGGATTACGCACCACGTTTACGGAGTCGAAAACGTCGAAGCCATTGCCAACCTCGCCTTACTGCGGGGCATGGTGGGCCGTAGAAATGCCGGGTTGATGCCGATCCGCGGACATTCCAATGTGCAGGGCATTGGCTCGATGGGGGTCACTCCCAAACTGAAGGATACCATTTTTGAGCGCTTGCAGACCCAGTTCGGCCTGCAACTTCCAACGACGGCCGGTCTCGATACGATGGCCTGCATGGAAGGCGCACTCTCCGGGGAATTAAAAGTTGGCTTCTGCCTCGGCGGAAACCTGTACGGCTCCAACCCCGATGCGGCTTACGCGGCGAAAGCGCTCGCCGGGCTCGATCTGCTGGTCTATCTCAATACCACGCTGAACACCGGCCATGCACATGGACTGGCCCAGGAGACACTGGTTCTTCCCGTCCTCGCCAGAGATGAGGAACCCGAGCCCACCACACAGGAATCGATGTTCAACTATGTGCGACTGAGTGATGGCGGCCCTGCGCGGCATGCCGGTCCCAAAAGCGAGATCGAAATCATTGCCACCATGGCCCGCGGAGTTCTGGGCGAGCAGGGGGCGATCGATTGGAAATCGATGCAGGAGACAAATCACATTCGGGATGCCATCGCGAAGGTGGTTCCAGGTTTTGATCAACTCGCGGACATCGCCCAGACCAAGCGGGAATTTCAAATCAACGGACGCACCTTTCACACCCCGCAATTTCCGACAGCGAACGGTAAGGCGCAACTGCGGCCACATACCCTCCCGGAGCTTGCAGGGGGATCGCGCGAATTACGGATGATGACCATCCGCAGTGAAGGGCAGTTCAACACCGTTGTCTATGAAGACTATGACCTCTACCGGGGCATTGACCGTCGCGATGTGATCCTCCTGCATCCGGATGATATCGCCCGGTTGGGCTTCAGCGATGGCGAACGCGTGACGGTGAAATCAGAAACCGGCAAAATGGACGGCGTCCTGGTGACGGCCTTCCCGAACATCCGCCCGGGGAATGCCGCCATGTATTATCCTGAATCGAATGTGCTGGTGCCGCGGACCAGTGACCCGCGCAGTCGCACACCCGCGTTCAAACTGGTGCTGGTGACGCTGCAGCGATCCGAGAGTCCAAAGAAGTCACCCAAGCTGCCGGTGCTGGCCCAGCAAAAATAGTGCAGGGAACCTCAGACGAAAACAGGCCTCGACGATGGATATCGTCGAGGCCTGTTGCTGATTCTGATGCGTGATTCACCGGCCGCGATCAGGCCCCTTTGGGCTCATGAGGCGGCGCGAATTTGATTTTCTCAATGTACCGGACCAGCTGCCCGGTCTGCTGATCGAGCCGCCCCGTGCAACGAGACACGGCCCGAATCACGTACTTATATTGGAGTTCATAGTCGGCATCGATTTCGACTTCGATGTCCTTGGTGAGCGGGTTGCCGGGCCGCACAATAATCTTGAGAATTTCACCGGAGAGACGGTCGAAAGCAGCGTCGTCGTTGCCCAGGTTTTTCTGTCCCAGAGTCAACTGCGTCAGGTTGCCTTCGGCATCAGAACGCAGGCCGACCTTAATATCCGGGAGATTCACATCATCTTCATTTTTGGGGGTCGGAGCACCGATCGGCATGTTGATGTCGAAGTTGCCTTCCGGCGCGATAATCTTCAAGTTCAGCATGAAGAAAATCAGCAACTGGAAGACGATATCGATCATGGGGGCCATCGGAATTTCGACCTTCCCACTCCCCGCGTCTCGTTTGGCTAATTTCATGGGAACAACTTCCGCAATACGAGCTGGGTGCTGCTACTCTTCCTGAGTGGCTTTCAGGGAGAACTTTGTAAATTCGACTTCCTGGCAGATCTTGATCAGGCGTTGAATGAGGCCGGTGGGGACTTCAGAATCGGCCCGAATGATGATCGCCACATCCTTGATGACGTTGGGGCCACCGGTGCGTTCAAAGATGCGTTTCTCGGTCTCCAGACTCTGTTTGATTTTATCAATCGGAATGTCTTCCCCGGCATAGAAGACGACCGGCTCAGGCGAGATTTTGGCACCGCTTCCGTCGCGAATGAAGCCCACGTTCAGAACGAGTTCTTCCTTGGGTTTCGCTTCAGGAGGTTTGGCGAGTGTGTCTTTGGGAAGCTTGACGCGTTCATCGGCCTTGGAGTCCTCAAAGTTACTCACAATCATAAAGAATGTGAGCAACTGGAAGACGATGTCGATCATCGGCGTCATATCGGGTTCGATAAACCCGCCGTCAATTTTGCGTTTGGCCATCGGTACTTATCCCAAGCGGGGCACGTCAGCGATTTTGATTCCACGCGGCCCCGCGTGATGGTTCCGTGAAAAACTAGGCCTGAGGAGGAGCGGCCGGCGCGGCTGCGGTTGCCGGACGCGGCGCGGCAGCCGTCGTCGGGGCGGCGGTCTTGGCCATCCCCTGGAAGCGCTTCATCAGTTCCTCGCTGACAAAACCAGCTTCCATCACGAAACGGGCGAGGCGATTCTTGAAGAGGCTAAAGCAAATAATGGCAGGAATGGCGACTACCAGACCTTCCAGTGTGGTGAAGAGCGCCGTAGAGATACCATCTGCCAACTGGTAGGGCTTCGGGGCGGTGACGGAGGTTGCGATGACCTGGAAGCTGGCGACCATCCCCTGGACCGTTCCGAGCAGCCCGAGCATCGGGGCTACTGAACCGACCAGTGCGAGGTAACCGATCGATTGCTCCATCGCGAGAGTTTCCTCCTCGCCCACTTCCTGCATGCCCTGCAGGGCATCATCGTAACCGCGGGTCAGACGCGCCATGCCCGCCGAGAGGACTTTGCCGATGAAAGAGTCGTTGGCTTTGGCCGATTCATAAGCCCCCTGATAATTTTTATCGTTCAGCAGGCGCTCAAAGTCTTCGACGAAGGCAGCGGGCACGTAGTTGTCCCGGCGCAGTTGCAGCATTTGCATGACAATCAGGGCCACCATCACAAACGAGACGAGCATGATCAGGAAGCCGAAGATCCCCGAGGCACGAATCATCCATGTCAGAAACGATTCCTGACGGCGGGCGGCCAAAGCGGCATCTTCCCCGGCCGCTGCGGCGGGTGCCTCGGCTGCCGCCGGTGCTTCTGCGGCGGGTTCGTCCTGAAAGGCCCACGCGGGTGTTTCCCAAGCCGTGGCAGCGAAAGCTGTAAAACAGGTGGCGACAAGCGCCAGCCAGACGAAACGTTGCGACGCCTGCATGGACCTGGATCCCTTCATCTCGATGATCGACTCGTAGTAGGCATAATCTGCGAGGAGTCTCGCGATCGTGCGGCCTGGTGTGATTCTGTTCATGGGTGCGTTGCCGCGGAGGGGCACGCTCTTACGCTCAACGCTGATGGTTGCTGATCTTAAACGCCAGCGAGACACCTTTCCAGTTGTCCACGAAGTTCGCCGGAAAATCTTGCGAGATCTTACGTGAAAAGACAGGTCGGGCAGTCGGACGTTACTGCGGGGTGGTGGTCAGTTTTTTGGTCCAACTGCTGTTGGGATATGCGGTCGTGAGCTTGTTTTCCGCATCCAGCCCCCGCTCTGGCGACTGAACCGTCTTCCACAGGCGAGCCATGTGGTACAGCGACTCGGCATGGAACCCGGACTCCCGAGGGAACAGAATGTCCACATGCAGGTAGGCGAGCACCGCTTCTTTGTTGCGATTGAGCGCCTGGAGCGAATTGCCTTGCAGCACATAGGCTTCCGCCTGCAAAGCGGTGGCATCGGCCGGGGCTTTCGCCGTAACTTCATCCAACACGGTCAGCGCCTCGGAATGCTGGCCTTGAGCCGCGAGGGCCCGGGCTTTGCCTAACATGGCTTCATATTTCCGCGTCTGCTCTGAACCTGAAGGCCCCGCTGCGGCAATCGCCTCATCAAACATTTTGGCGGCGGCGTCGCTTTGCCCTTCGCCCATCAGAATTCGGCCCTGAGCAATTCGAGCCGAGAGTTTGTAGTCGTTGCTGGGAGCCTGAGCCAGTTGCTCGAAGGTGGCGCGGGCGGCGGCGAAATCGGGCTTCGCGAGTTGCACACTGCCCAGCAGACTGGTCGCCTCGTAGAAGCGGTAGTGATCGGCACCGGCCTTGCGGAACTGGTCGAGTTGTGCAATGGCCGCATCGATTTTGGACGGGTCTGCCAATGCCTGACGAGCTGCAATACGAGCCAGGACAAAGTCGAAGTCTTTCTTCAACTGGTCCTGCTGGGTTTCCGTTTCGGACTTGCTTTTGGTGATGCGTGCAATCGCAGCATCGAACCGGCCACCGTTTTCGTCGCTCAACCCCAGCTTGAAGTCTGCTGTGGCGTCGTCCCAACTGACCGAAGCGATTTCACTCGTTGGGACACTGACCGCATCGCCGATGGTGGGCTTGATGGTGAGATCGGCTTTGGAGCCGCCGGTAATGGTTCCCGAAACGCGCGTTCCATCGACTTTGTTGATGGTATCCGCCGCTTGCACGGAAACCGCCAAGCTGAACAACAGAAGTGTGGTGGAACCACAGGCCGTGCGAAACATATGCAATCTTCTCCCGTTCAATTACGGTCGGAATGTCTGAGGTTGGAACTGATGTTTGCCATAGCTGAGCACCCGATTGATGCCGCTTGCAGCTGACTCACCACGCTGACGGTTCGCCGCTGAGGTTACTGTGGCGGCGTGGGGGGTTTGGGCCGAGGTTTTGCTGCCGGGCGATCTGCAGGTTTCGCGGTCGAGGCGGTGCCTGTCGCGGGACGCGGCTTGGTCGCCGGGGCTGTTGCGGCCGGACTGGCGGGCCGAGTTTTCGTGCGAGGTGCGGGGGGGGGGCCATCGGCGGCGACCGGCGTCGCGGCAGAGATTCCACCAAATGCCACTTGCGGCTGGTTGCGAGTGACAGATTGGCGTGCGGTCCCTTTTTTCCCCTTGCTCAACAATAACCAGGCAACGATGCCTGCCCCGATCAGAATGGTCACGCCGAACATGATCCAGGCAGAGTTGTCGTTGATTGGTGCGGCTGGTGGCGGCGCTTCGGCTTTCGCCTGCTTGGTCTCTGCGGGGTCTGGTTGTTGTTCCGAGGGGGGAGTCGATACGTATTCTTCCGTGGGTTGCAGATCTTCGACCGGCTTGCCGGAGTCGCGCAGAACATCACGGTAGAGCTTGTTGAACTGCCCCATCTGGTCGTCGGTCAGGTCTTTCATTACGGAAACCGTAGCGACCAGTTCGATTTCGCATTTTTCGAGTTCTTCGGTTCGCTTCTGGATGCTGGTTTGGGCGAGTCCGTACTGGCGACGGCATTCCGTGCCGTTAACGCGGGCTTCAACAAACGTGGGTAGAAAATCTTTGCGGCCCTGATCAATGGAATTTTGCAGGCGATTGCCCAGGTTCCGCCAGCCCCAGACCTTCAGTTCGGGGTTCCCATTGATCGCGATCAGCAACTGATCCAGGTCGCCATTGGTGCCCCAGCTTTGGTACAGGTAGGCCCCTTCCACCTGGGCGCGCAGGTCTTTTTCCCGTTCGGCCAGCACTTCACCGAGCAGCTTTTCCCCGGTTTCAAAATCTTTCTTCAGGCGATAGCAGCGGACTAATCGCACTTTGACCGCCGAGATCTGATCGGCCGGCATGAAGTCGGGCTGTGCTGCGGCCCGATCGAGAATCTCTTGAAACGCATTTCCCGCTTTTTCAAACGAGGATGTGGAACGTGAAGCATCGTTCTCGGCGGCTTCCCCCAGGGCAAAGTAGGTTTCGCCAATCCAACTGAGTGAGCCGAACGTCTGACCTTCCTTGCGCTGGTAAAGGTCGTTGAGGAAGGTTTCAAACGACGTCATCAGATTGTTGAAGCGGTCGGTCTCTCCGGCTTCACGGAAACGGTCCAACTCTTCCCGCAGCAGCTTGCCCAACCCGACATACAAATCGGTGACATCGGACCCCGCTTCGGCCCCGGCGACCTTTTCCAGAGTCTTCATCGTTTCACGGGCTTCGTTCAACTTCCCATTGCCGATGTAGGCCCGCAGCAGCAATTTGTAGGTTTCGGTGGCGAACTGGCGACTTTGAACGCCCTTGGCGGGTCGCTTGGTTTCATCGTCGACGGTAATGGTCTTGATGACCGACTGCGGTTCATCGAGCAGGAGCTTGATCGCGTCACCATCTTTACCCAGGCTGATCACAATTTGTGCCAGCGACATTTTCGCCGCGATCAGTTCCGGAGGAGAGGCACCTTCTTTGGGTGCGGTGGCACTCAGCGTGGCGATGCCGTTCCGCAGCAGTGTTTCGGCCTGGACTCGCCATTGTGTGAGTTGCTCGGGCGTGGGCTGGTTGGCCTCGTCCTCTCCACCACTTCCGCTCGTTAAATACGCGGTCCAGAAGGCTTGGCCCGCGGCCAACTGTGCCTCGGAGAATTTGGCGTCGGTCTCTGGGACTTTGCCATACCAGGCTGCGGCTTCGGCCGGACGTTTCAGTTGGCTGTAGATGCGGCCGAGCGTCATACGGGCGTCGTTGGCACGATCACTATCGGGCCAGCGGTCGGACAGCAGATTGCAGGCCTTGATGATAAACAGCAGGTCGGCGTTCTTCTCTTCCTGAGAGCCCTTAGCATCGTTGAAGGCCTGGACGTAGGCCGCCATCGACAGATACGCCGCATCCAACCCCGTGGTCTCGTCTTCTTTGTCGGCCGTTTTGGCGACGTACTCTCCCAGGATGGCGGCCTCATAGTTCTTCCGCATCAGGAAGTTCACGTAGGCATACATGTAGCGGGCATTGGTGACGCTCTTCACATCATCCTGAGCCGTTACCAGTCGCAACGCGAGATCGAAGTTTCTGGCGGCGTCGTTGAGTTGGGCTGTTAAATCAAGTTCGAGCTTTTTGATGTCGTCCGCGGGCAGTTTCGCCGTTTTCGCGGCATCGACCTGATCTTTCAGATCTTTGATGCTGGTGATCTGCTGGCGACCCAGACCGAAGGCGGCATCGAAGGTGTCGGGAGTCCGTTCCTTGCCGCCGATTTTGACATCGAGACGTTGCATGAGCGCCAGCGATACATCTTTGTACTCACCGGCCGAGCGATTGACTTGTTCGGCGTTGTCGCGTGCGGCTCGCCAGTTGCGTTCGGCGTCCGCCTTGGCGAGTTCGCGGTTATCGCCGAGCATTTCATACGCTCGCGCGATTTGCCAGCGGATGCCCAAACCGACCAGTCCGCGGGCATTCCCGCGATTTTCCTTAAGCCATTCTTCGCCCAGGTCGACGACCAACTGATAGTCTTTCCGCAGGTCGGAATTCAAGGAAATCAACTTGAATTGTAGCGTCTGATCCTTGAGTTGCTTGATGGCGCCATCGCTGCCCGGGTGGCCCAGGAGTTCGTTGTAGATGCCCAGGGCCTTTTGCAGATCGCCAGTTTCTTCAAAACATTTGGCCTGCCACAGGCGGCCGTACAACCCGCCGACCTGGCTGCGATAGCGCTGGTGCATTTCCTCGAACTTAGAGGCGGCTTCGTTGAGCAGTTTGTTGGCTTCGACGGAACCCGGGTCGTAGGTTTGTGCTTCTTCGTAAGTACATAAGGCCAGATCGAGCTGCGCCCGGATCATGTTCACTTCGGCGAGCGCCCGGGCGTTGTACTTCTCTTCTTCGTTCTCTCGATTGATGTACGTACCGAAGGCCTTCCAACTAGCCTCGTGCTGGGTAAAGGCCTGTTGAAACACCGTGCGGGCCTGCTGAATCAATTTCTGGGCCCGCTGCTGATAATCCAGCTTGGCACCCTGATTGGCCGGGGCCTTGGATTGCAGGATTTCGACCCGGGCCTTGCCGATCAGAATCTGTGCCCGCTGGCTGTTGGCATCACCCGCTTGAGGATGGTTCGGACTCTCCTTAACGAACTGTTCGAGAAACGCCAAGGCCTGGTCGAGGAGTTCCACCTGTCGATCGGGACTGCGCGTGATGCGCGAGCTTTCCAGCAGCGTCGCAGCTTTCTCATAGGGAATGAGTTGCTTGACCTCGTCGGGCACTCCGGGACGGGTGGCCAACTGATCGAGGTAGTAAATCGCCATGTCAAAATACTGGCGATCCCGCAGTCCCCGTACAAAGTCCTGGTAAGGTTCTTCGGCCTGGCACCACGCGCCTGTGGAAGCCAGCACCAGTAGTGACCAGATCGTCAATCGCCGCGACATCGTGTTAGTCCGCTGAGTCTGCGCAGAACTGCAACTGCTGGCGGAGCAAGACCGTCCGCCGGGATGACACGTCAGCCATCTTCTAGCAGCAGCATAGGCGCAAGCCGAGCGACATCGCAAGGCTGACGAGCCAGCCACAGCGATTCCCATCAAGTCCTGAACCGCGTTCGTCAAGACGACGGGAGTTCACGACGCGAGAGTCAGCAACCAGTACCCCCAACCGCTCATGAGAAACGGAAGCATGGTCAGCCCTTGCCGACGCCAATAAGCCGGCGCGGCCTCGACGACAGTTTCTACGCGGGTGCGGCGGGCAATTTCCTCTCTCAATTCCGCATTAATCCAGGTTAAAAGCTGCTCCGAGATGAGTTCGGAACTGGTCGCTGTCATGTATCTGGCCCTTCATTTCCGATCTGGCTGTGTGGCTGTTCATGCCTCGGAGATCCGCACATGGAATGCTCCGGTTCGGGCAACACGCCGCTTCATCGATCGGCTAAGTCGCGAGTCTTCCGTGGGGGAACTTTGTGCCTGTCAGGGAATTCACGCAACGGGCGAAAACTATAGGAGTCAAACGGGATCATCCGACTGCACGGCCTGAGGCAATCAGGATCATCGTGGGGATTATGACGCGGCGGTGACCGGGGCTTCATCCCAGGGCCATCACCTTTTTCAATCTCGGCGGCTCCCCTACAGTCCAGAGACCAGAGACCAGAGCCAAGCAAAATGCCAGGGTGGAATGTGAATATATGGCTCTCGGCTCTGGACTCTCGTCTCTCGACCGGCCAGCGCATCCACTCAACTTAAACAATGCGATGGCCCGGGGCTTCATCCGCCGTCGGCGTGCCGGGGCAAAGGCCGTCGCGAATGCGGACGACATGATCTGCGGGTCGGACAAATTCCTGTTCGTGCGTCACCACGACCACGGTCGTGCCGAATTCTTCGCACATGCGACGCAACTCGTTGAGAATGGCGTGAGAATTCGCGGTATCGAGTTCGCCTGTCGGTTCGTCGGCGAGGACCAGTTTCGGGCGCTTCAGTAACGCACGGGCAATCGCCACGCGCTGTTGTTCGCCCCCGGAGAGTTGTGCGGGACGATGGTCCAGACGATCTGACAGACCCAGGCGGACCAGGAGTTCCGTGGCCATTTGCGTTTGACCGCGGGTGACGCCACTGGGGTAGTAGGGTACCAGCACGTTTTCGACGGCCGTCAGATTGGCCAGCAGATTAAAATTCTGAAAGACAAACCCCACGTCATCGCGCCGAAATCGATCGCGCTCGAGGCGTGTCATGGCGGCGAGGTTGCGACCCGAGATGCAGATCTCTCCGGCAGTGGGGTCATCCAGCCCTCCCAGCAGGTACAGAAGTGTGCTTTTACCGCTTCCCGAGGGGCCGAGGATGAACGAAAATGTCGCAGCTGGTAGCGTGCAGGTCACATCTTTCAGGGCCATCACATCGACTCGACCCCGACGATGGACTTTGCTGACGTGACGCACCTCGATCATCTCGACAATCCTTAGTTCATGCCGGCAAGACCTCTGCGGGATCGACCCGTTCACTGCCACAACAGCGCTATCCAAGAGCCGCAACCGGTTTTTTTCGGTTGGCACTGCTTGTCTGTCGAAGCAGAGCCAGAGAGTCTAGCCAACTGACCAGGGTTTGACGACTGCGTGTGCTGACACTGCCAGTGCCATCGCCTGTTTCAATCTCGGCGGACCCTGTGAGAACCAGAGTCCAGAGTCCAGAGACGAGAGACGAGAGACGAGAGCCAAACAAATGCCTAGGTAGATTGAGTCTTTCTGGCTATCGGCTCTGGGCTCTGGACTCTCGTCTGCCTGCTGGCACAGCATGCAAGTCACTGCTGAGGAACGCAGCAGGTCTGGTCGAGAGACGCCGGTCGTCTTCGTGAATCCTGCGGAATGTTGAGATTGGCGAACCGTCGGATCACCCGGTGATATCACGCAAATTTTGCTGCAGCGACCATGCTGAGTGGACAATTGACAAGTCACGCCGCGTTTCACAATGTCCAATTGGCATTGGTATTGCTACGTAGTCTTGTTGTCTGTGCTCGCCTGAAATCCACATTGGTCCTGCCACTGCTGTCATACGATTATTGCACTCTCGATTTCCGCAGTTGGGTCAGTCTGTCTTGATTGAACCCTGTGCGTCTATTTCTACGTCGTTCATACGAGGAGCATGATTTGGCTATGAAGGAACTGTCACATTGTCGGGCACATCGTCGGGGCTTCACCCTGATTGAGCTGCTGGTGGTGATCGCGATTATCGCGATCTTGATTGCATTGTTGTTGCCGGCGGTGCAGCAGGCACGAGAAGCAGCGCGCCGAACTCAGTGTCGCAACCATCTCAAGCAATTGGGGCTGGCTCTGCACAATTACCACGACACCCATACGGTTCTGCCTTATGGCCACTGCATCGAAGCGCAACGCCGCCGACGTGATTGCTGGTTCCAGCGGATTCTCCCGTATGTGGATCAGGCCAATCTGTACAATGCGTATGAAGCCGCCGATGTGGATTACGTGTTCTACAATCCGGCTTCGATTCAAGGCGTGATTGTGCCCATGTTCATGTGTCCGAGTGACCCCAACTCGCCCGGCTTCGGCGCGAATGGAACGATCATCGGCTTCCAGGGCAATTATGTCGTTTGTGCAGGAACCGGGAATAATCCGACGGCGACGCCTCCCGATCGCAACATCGCGAATGTGACCAATCCGAATGGTCTGTTCGGGTTCTACACGCGTAACGGGTTGAAGAGTGCCACGGATGGAACCTCCAATACGCTGATGGCCAGCGAATCGATCATCCGCACGAATGGCGTGGCGGCGTGGGGGGAAGCGGGCGGCTACTGGGGCGGCGGTCCTCACGGATCGTTTGGCTTCTCGACCTTTGAGCCACCGAATACCACCGTCGCCGACCGGGCGTATACCTGCAAAGTGAGCGCCTATCCGAACGCGCCTTGTGAATCAGGGAACACGCTGGGTCTGGCGGGTCGCTGGAACTTTGCCCGCAGTTATCACGAAGGGGGCGTTCACGTCGTGATGGCGGATGGTTCCGCACGCTTTGTGGGTGAAAACATTGACCGCATTACCTGGCAGAGGCTGGGCACGAAAGCCGATGGCCAGGTGCTCGGCGAATTCTAGGGATGGGGTTGCCCTCTCGGCCCCAGATCATCGAGCCGTGCCGTCTCTCACACTCAGATACGGCACGGTTGGGACGCATGCTCTAAGGAGAATTGTTTTGGCTTCGATGACAAATTTTGCTCAGTCGTCTGTGCTCGGTGTCACGTGCTGCCTGATGTCAATGTCAGTGATGGGTTGCGGATCGGGACCGACCGGCCCCAAGCTGGTGCCGGTCAGTGGCACCATCTCGTTCGATGGCTCTCCTGTGCCCGAAGGCCGCATTCTCTTCCGGAAGACAGATGGCGATGGCCGGGCCTTTTCGGCCGACATCAAGGGCGGCAGCTATCAACTCGAGGCTGAGCCCGGGCATATGTCTGTGGTGATTACGGCCTCACGCCTCATTCCGGGGAAGTTTGACAACTCCAACGGGACTCCGGAACCCGTGGGAGAAATGTACATTCCACCGCAATACAACGACGCCACGATGCTTGTGGCCGACGTCAAAGACGCGGGTGGGGTCTTTCCCTTTGAGCTGAGTTCCGCCAAGTTGAAATGATGGGGCAGGTGAACTCTCTGGGCGAGAAAACTTTCGCGGTCAGACGTTGACCATCGCAAAGATTTCCCACAGAGAAAATTTCCCACAGAGGCCAGGACCATGCGGTTCTGGCCTCTGTGTTTTTGTGGATCAGACCTTGCCAGTCATCAGACCATGCCGCTGTAGAGCACCTCTGGCGGACGGCCATTCGGATGGTACAACACCAGGCCGCCCAGCGGATCGTTCACTCGCACCACGCAATCGGGTTCACCCGCAACGTGGCGTTCGAGAATGGCTTCCAGTGCCTGCACGGCCGCCACGGTCTGACGATCGGCAGCGAGGTCGTTGTAACCTAAGGCTTGCATTTCGTGCAGTCGCTGACTGCGATCAGCGGGCTCACCGGCAAACTCCACATACGCCACTTCCCGAGCGAAGCGTTCCAGCACTTCAATGCCATAGCCACGCTGCGAACGCGCGCCCCAGGGTTCGACAAATGTGCCGTTGTAGTGGTTGTTCATTGTGGTTTTGAGTGTGAATGGCGTCCGGCCTTCAACCGTGCATTCAATGCCGCGCTTGCGGCTGTGTCCGTTCCAGACACCATTATCGAAGCGGAACTGCACCTCTTGTTCGACATAGCCGGGAAAATTATCGGGCGTGACCCACGAGGTATGGATATCAAAGGCGGCTTCGCGACCGTCGGCATATTCGTAGATCATTCGCATTTGGGTGCTGTCCCATGTGGGTCCATCTTTCGGACCCACCAACCCCCGCTGACCGGTGGCCATCACGGTCTTCAGTTTTCCCCCAAAAGTGAAGTCGATGAGCTTGATGTAATGCACGGCGACATAGGTGCCGGGGTTACGGCCGACGATCCACTCCGAAAACTGTCCACCCGAAATGGATTTCGGTTCGAGCAGCGAGCAGTACCCGGTGTTGACGTGTTGCAACACGTCGTCATGTACCAGCGTCCGCAGTTTTTTGTGATCCGGGTCGAGCAGTTTATGGTAGACCACCTTGGCGAGTAAGTGCTGCTCACGGGCGAGCTGCGTCAGATCATCCAATTCGGACAACGATAAGACAGAGGGCTTCTCGATCAGCAGATGCACACCGGCCGACAGCACCTTTTTCGCCGCGTCATAATGGCGGTTATCGGGAGTCGCGACACAGGCGAAATCGACACCCTGCGCGAGCATCTGGTCGACAGAACTGGTTCCCGAATAGTTCTCGAATGGCGGCAACTTGTCTTGCAAGTCCACCTGGTACTTCGCGGCCCGGGTGCCGGTGCGCGAAGCCATCGCGACCAGCGGCACCGCCACATCTCCGTGTCGGCGATCATACAACCCTTCGCGGTGGACACTCTCAAAAAAGGGGCGGTAGGTTTCGTCGAAGATCATGCCGACACCAATCATGCCGGCACGTAATGTCTGTGGATTCATCCGGGACTTTCAAGTCGAGTGATGCAGATCACTCAGGGAACATGGCGTTGAAATTCGCGAGCGTGTCGATTGTGGCGGATTGTCTCAAGACCAACCCCACGTGGCAATTTCGCGATTTCACCTGGCTATGCCAGAATTTCCTGCACAACCCGCGCGGGCCGACCGGCGGTCAGTAACTGCGATTGTCCATTGTAGTGATAGCTGAGTTGATTCGCATCGAGCCCGAAGAGTTGCAGCAGCGTGGCCTGATAATCATTGGGAGACACCACGTTTTCGACGGCTTTGTGGCCGAATTCATCGGTTGCGCCGAACGCCATGCCGGGCTTGATGCCGCCACCTGCCAGCCAGATGCTGAAGCCCTGGCCGTTATGATCGCGGCCATTTTTCTCAGGGCCACCTTGATTCTGCGTGACAGGCAAGCGACCGATCTCGCCGCCCCAGTGGACGATGGTTTCATCGAGCATGCCGCGTTGCTTCAGATCGGTCACCAGTGCGGCGGCGGGTCGATCGGTGCGGCGACAGATCGCTGGCAGCGCGGTCCCCAGGTGGCTATGGTTATCCCAGGGCTGACCAGCCAGGAAAAGTTGAACAAATCGCACGCCCCGCTCGACCAGTCGCCTCGCGATCAGGCAGCGGGTGCCATATTCGCGCGTGGCGTCTTCGTGCAGTCCATAGAGTTCCTGCGTGGCTTTGGTTTCCTGTGAGATATCCAGGGCTTCACGCGCGGCGGTCTGCATGCGGGCCGCCAGTTCATAACTGGCAATCCGCGCGTCGAGTTCGTTTTCGCCGGGGAAGCGATCGGCATGACGTCGGTTCAACGTCTGCAACAGGTCCAGATTCTGGCGTTGCGGCAGACCCTGCAAATGTGGTGGGGCATCCAGATTCAAGATGCGTGGTTCCTGCGGACGCAGCACCGTGCCTTGGTACAGCGCCGGCATGAAACCGCTCGACCAGTTGTGGGCACCATCCACGGGATGACCACCCGGATCGGTCAACACCATATACGCAGGCAGATTCTGGGTTTCGGAACCCAGGCCATACAGCAGCCATGAGGCAAAATGCGGACGGCCCAGCACCCCGGGAATGCCACCATGAAAATAGCGAATCGACACTTCATGCCCGTTGGCACCCGTGTGCATGCTGCGAATCAGGCAGATGTCATCCGCAATGCTGGCGGTGTAAGGCAGAAGTTCCGAGAACTCGGTCCCACAGGCACCATGTTTGCTGAATTTCCAAGGCGAACCCAGCAGCTTTTTGCTGGCCTCGTTCACAAAACTGAAACCGACTTCGCCCGCGTAATCGGTGCCGTCGTACTTCGTCAGTTCCGGTTTGGGATCTGTCAGATCCATGTGCGAAGGTCCGCCGTGCTGAAACAGCGAGATCATCGCTTTCGCCTTCGGCGTGAGGGCTGCGGCCTTGGGTTTCAGATCGAAGACCGGTGTTGTTAGCTGGACATTTTTAGGGGCCGCCGCGGCTTGGTCCTGTTGAAGTAGCCAGGCGAGCGCCAAAGAGCCCACGCCGAGCGATCCCTCACGTAGAAAGGCTCGACGAGCCAGCCGATCGCTCAACATGTTCAATCCTATTTTGAATGGTCGTGACCGGGTCAGCGACGGAAGAGGCAAAGACAATGCCAACGCGTTTCGTGGTGGTTATTCGATGTACAGAAATTCGTTGGAACTGAGCAACGCCTGACACAGGTTGGCCAGCGCTTGCCGCTGGACCGTGCGATTCGCGGGGGGTGTTGTCAGGCTTGGCAGTTGCTGCGCGATAAATGACAGGGAGAGTTGCAGTTCCTCCCGTGTCGGCTCGCGCGAGTAGGCCAGTTGCCAGGCGCGCACCACCTGGCCGACGAGCAGTTCCTGGGGTGCTTGTGGGCCCCGGAAATCCTGAGCGGAAGCGAACGTTCGCGGTGGCTGTGCTGCCACGGTCAGTTGCAAGGTGACCGGCCAACTGAAGGAGTCGGAATTCTGGTTCGTGCGGCAGTCGGTCACGAAATCGATGGTCTCGCCCGCTTGAACTTCCAGCGGTTGGAGGGGTGTTTTGACGCTGTGATGTTGCGCGACCCAATCGCCGAGTAGGCCCTTGTGACTGGTGACCACCCGCCCGCGCACCCCATCCCCACTTTCCGACCCATGCGAGAGTTCGCCGGTGATCGTGAGGAGACCCGCGTGAGGAGCCGTCCAGCGGCGAATCACGGCTCGTTCGGGAACATCGGGATGACCGCCGTTGGCATGTAACAGCACCCAACCCGCCTGCGAGTCGGGCAAATTGGAACCGGCTTGCCATTGCGAGCCCGTCCAGTGAGTCAACGGCGAGAATTGCGTGATTTTGCCGGTTGCTTCAGCGATTGACCCATAACCATACGACCAGAGTTCCGTGTCGGCCTTCGGGAGCGAAGGCAACTGCTGGCGCAGGGATTCGGAAACGGGCAGGGCTTCTTTCGCGGCACGTTCCGCCAAGTGCCCGGCCTGCTCCAGAATGAACTCGCCATTGAGGAGCATCAAAGACTGCGTGGCCACCGTGGAAAACGAGCGGCTTTCGCAATTGGTTTCCATCACCGGGGCATCGAAGGCCTGCAACATGGCAACAGGCCGGCTGCGACGAACCTGCACATACAGGCTGCGGCGGGTCTGGGGGCCGTCAACAATCACCTGTCCGGTATCATCTTCCTTGATCTTCATGGGAGGGCCGCCCACCGTGGCCGCGAGTTGCCCGGTGGCTGCGAGCATGCGATCGCGCAGGACTTCGGCTTCAAGTCGCCGCAGCGAAGTAGGAAACACCGTCGGCTGAGTGTTTCCGTGAACTTGCCGCCAGGCGGTGGAAGTCATGATCGTGCGGTGCAATTGTTTGAGACTCCACCCGGAGGCGCGGAATTCTTCCGCGAGCCAATCGAGCAGTTCCGGATGTGAGGGTTGCGTTCCCAGGCGTCCAAAGTCGGCCGGAGTGCTCACCAAGCCTGTGCCGAAATGGTGCATCCACACGCGATTCACCATCACCCTTGCGAACAGCGGGTGATCGGGATGGGTCAGCCATTGGGCAAATGCCAGGCGACGACCCGTGGTGGGCAAGCTGGCATCATCGATCGCAAACACGGGTGGCTGATGATCCGGAGCGGCGATCGTCAGTCCCGCCGGTCCCACCGTCTGTTTCGGTTGCTGAAAATCTCCGCGATGGAACAGTTTGGTTTCCGGGCGATGATCAGGAGGTTCGACCAAGGCCTGCAAGAACTCTTCAACGGGCTTTTTCGCCAGCACTTCATTGATGCGCTGGTCGAAGGTTTTCAGGTCTTCGGCCGCTTTGGGAAGATATTGATATAAAACTCCCGGCGAAATGTTCACGCTGGGATGTGCCATCAGCAGTTGTTTCTGTTCGTCGTTACGTTTGTCCGCAGCCGTCTGATAGGCCTCACGCAGTTGCGTCCGCAGGGGTTCCTCGAACTTCGCCAATTCCTGATCGAGCGCCTGCTGCAGGTATTCCGCCTGTTTGGCGGATTTCTCAGCGGCGATCGCGTTGGCCTCGGCTTCCACTTCACTGGCACGCGCACGATCGGCGGCGGTGTACAGCGAAATCCGCCGGGCATCGGGAACTTTCCAAGCCTGCCAGTCGAGTGCCGGTTCAAAGACCGCACGGACTGCAAAGTAATCGGATTGAGGGATCGGATCGTAGCGATGATCGTGACATTGGGCACATTGCAAGCTCAGCCCCAGCAGCGATGTGCCCACGATTTTCAGCGTGTCGGCCATGACCTGATTGCGACCCTCGGGCGTGTTGGCTCCGCTGCCGGTGCCATCGGCGGCCATGCGCAGGAACCCCGTGGCGGTGAGCAGTTCGATTTGTTCCGGCCGCCAGTCGCCCGACTGCGGTCCCGCCAGCTCATCTCCGGCGAGTTGTTCCCGCAGAAACTGGTCAAAGGGCTTGTCGCTATTGATCGCCTTGATCACCCAGTCTCGATATTTCCAGGCCCAAAGGCGTTCCGCATCATTGGTCGTGGCTCCTTCCGAATCGGCATAGCCCGCGACATCGAGCCAATGTCGGCCCCAGCGCTCTCCGTAGTGTGGCGAGGCGAGTAATTCCGTCAGCAGCTGGTCGTACCAGTCTGCCTCAGCAACTTGCAGCCAGCGTTGCACCTCCTCGGGACTGGGGGGCAGTCCCAGCAGATCGAAGTAGGCCCGGACGATCAGCACGCGGCGTTCCGCATCTGGCGCGAAGCCGAGTGCGGGACGGGCGGAATCTGGCTGTGGTTGATGCGCTATCAACAAGGCATCTAAGGGGGTTCGGACACGCAGTTCAGGGGGAAACGACGCCAAGTCTGGAACGGTCGGACGACGAATCGGTTGGAACGCCCAGAAACTCCGCTCCTCCGGGGTGATGCCCAGTCCCGGAGACAATGTTTCCGGTTCCGGTCGAGCGGTATTCGCTCCCTGAGCGATCCACTGTTCGATGGTGGCGAGTTCCGCGGGCGTGACTTTCTTTTCACCGGGGGGCATTTCGCCCTTGCGCAAGCGTTGAAGCAGCGGGCTTTCGTCGGCATGTTCCGGTATCAGAGCCGGGCCGCTCTCGCCCCCCTTGACGAGAAATCGCACCAGCCGCAGATCGAGCCCCCCCTGCAAGTCCTCCGTGGCTCCATGACAATCAAAACAGTGGGCACGAAAGATGGGGCGGATATGCTGCTCGAACGTCAGTGGTTCCGCGGCCGCGGCTGGCAGCGCGCTCACGGTGATCAAGACCCAGACCGCCGACCACCCACGCGATAGACAACCAACAGCGAACCCATTCGCAGAATGACTGCGGATTTTCATGCGTCGATCCTTGGACAGCGGGTGGGGCTCCGGGTGAGCGCGGAGCTTCAGGGCAGGCTGGTCGCTATTCTATCCATCAATCGACACTGATGCCAGCGGCGACGAGTGGAACTCACTTGGATTGTCTGAGTGCGCCAACGCGATGACTTCACCTTTTTGGCCTGGATTGGGCAAACACACCAGCTTGACATTGGTGTCACTTGCTATAAACATAGGGCACTTCTTATCTAACGAATGCATCAATCAGCGGAACCGACGTGGGGCCAACGTCGCGATTCCTGTTCGCCCTCCACGGGTTTCCAGTTGGCTCGCGCGAGGTTTTTATGTTGGTTACAACTCGTTCATCCATGAGGGTTTGCGCACTAGCTGCTGCGCTGTGGATCTGCCTGATTGGAACTCCGGCACAGGCCCAGGTTGGCCCGCGTGGCGTGCAGGTGCCCTCGGGTGCCAGTTCGATCACGACGCTCGAACAAAATTGGAGTGACGCCACGGCAGCGTGGTTCTACAACGTTCCGCAGGGATCGAAACTGCTGCCCTACCAATGGTTTCTGAATCTTGAGCAGCCCGGAAGCTCGGCCCTGTTTCGCGATTCGGCCCACTTTGCCAGTTTGGGATATTTGCCCCGGCAGGCCGATGGACAAAACCCGGATGGACTCGCCGTCGGCTTCGTGCAGGATGGCGAACATCTGGGGATGACGTGTGCGGCGTGTCATACGGGCCTCTTGCAAGTCGCCGACAAGGCGTATCTGGTGGATGGCGCACCGACATTGGGCGACTTTGAAACGTTGTTGCGTCGGCTCTCTGAGACACTGCAACAGACGTCCGTGCCCGGTGCCAAATTCAATCGGTTTGCGCAGCGGGTGTTAGGCAACGGGGCGTCTCCCGCAAATCTGCAGCGGCTGCGTTCTGAACTGCTGGCGGTCAGCAAGTTTCGGGGAGAATACAATCGCCGGAATTTACCGCCGAGCCATGCGCTCGCGTTTGGACCGGGTCGGGTCGACGCCATCGGTGCCATTTTTAATGAAGTGACCACCGTCTTCGTGCAGGAAGAAAAGAACTTTGCGCAGGCGAATGCCCCAGTCGACTACCCGTTTCTGTGGGACACTCCACAACACGACCGCGTGCAATGGAACGGTTCGATCCCCAACTTCAAAATCCCGGCGTTATCTCCCATCACGGGAACACCCGACGTTGGTGCCCTGGGACGCAATGCCGGAGAAGTGATCGGCGTCTTTGGTTATGTCGATCTGACTCAGTTGGGTGGCCTGGGCTTTAGTGGGTACGCCGCCACCGTCGAGAAGGCTAACCTGATCGAGATCGAGAATTCCCTGAAGACTTTATGGTCTCCGCAATGGCCGACCGAACTGGGCGAGATTGATCCGGATGAGTGGCAGGCAGGGCAGACGTTGTTCCGCGAGTACTGCGCCAGTTGTCACGACGATACCTTTGACCGCACATCTCCCACGCGAACGGTGGAAGCCGTGTTGAGCCGCTCGGGCACGGATCCGTTGATGGCCGCGAATTATGCCACACGGACGGCGAAAACCGGCTTATTGGAGGGACGGTTGAAGACGCTCCCCGGCTTGGGGCGCTTCGGCAAGACGGCGCTGGTTAATCAGATGCTGTTCCATATTGCCGTGCAAATGACGTTGGGGCCCGATGACCCGATTGCAGCACCAGCCGAGTCGGATCTGGTTTCCAGCACGATTCCCACGAGTGCTTCCGACCCGTCACCCAAACCGCGTGACGTCGTTTACAAAGGTCGCCCGCTGAACGGGGTCTGGGCAACCGCGCCCTATTTACACAACGGGTCGATTCCCAATCTGGATGAACTTCTGAAACGCCCGCGGCAACGCATCCAGACGTTCCACAAAGGGTCGTTGCAGTATGACCCCGTCAAGGCGGGCTATGAAGATGCCGGTCCATTTCTGTTCGACACGACATTGCCCGGGAATTCCAACCTGGGTCACGAATATGGCCCGGAATTTACCGAGGAAGAACGCCGTCAGTTGATTGCTTACATGAAGTCTTTGTAAGAGGCAGGCAACCAGTCCCGCTCGGGTCGAACTACCACAGCGGGGCGTGTTGCTTGGCGTTCCAGGCTTCCCACAGTCGTTGCAATCGGGCAGCGTGTTCCGGCTGCGAGGCGGCCAGTTCTTGGGTTTCACTCACATCTTCCGCCAGGTTGTAAAGCTCCCAGGGACCAGGTTCACCTTGGATGACGCGATTGCGTACCAGCTTCCAATCACCCTGACGAATTGCCGCTCGCGGACCCACCCGCCAGTACAAAGCGCGTTCCGCAGGAGGTGGAGTGGTTGAGGAACTCTCAGCGCTGAGATCGTCACCATCGGCCTGTGTTGCCGGGATGGAAATGCCTGCTGCGCGGGCGATCGTCGCCGTCAGATCCAGCGAGCTCATTGGCCGGGGATCCACCTGACCGGCTGGGAATTTCCCGGGCCAGCAGACGAGCATGGGAACGCGGATGCCCCCTTCATACAAGCCACCTTTTTCGCCACGTAGCGGTGCATTGGAACTGGTCAGCTCGCGCGTGGGGCCGCCGTTGTCACTGAGGAATATGACCAGCGTCTGCTCTGCTAATTGTAACTCGTCCAGTCGATTCAGTAATTGGCCGACACTGCGGTCCAGGTTGGTCAACATGGCGAGAAAGATCCGCCGGTGGATGTCGTCGATGTGTGCGAACTTCGCCATATCGGCGGGTAACGCCTGCATCGGGCTATGCACCGCATTGTAGGCGACACAGAGAAAGAACGGTTGCTCGCGGTGTCGGCGAAGAAAGTCGGTCGCCTCACGCGTCAATGCTTCTGTGAAATACTGACTTTCGGAGACGGGCTGGCTGTTCCGCAGAATGGGGTTATTGGCATCGTAGTCGGGTTCGCGATGACCCATATGGGTCGACCAGATCATCCGCTGATTGGCTGACATCCAGCGGCCTTGAGACCCGTCGGGCAGGGTTTTTCGCCGCAACCATGTCGTTGCATCCAGCCCCGGCGGAGGCACATAGGAGTGCCCTTCATGCAGGAAGCCGAAAAACTCATCGAAGCCGCGCCGCTGAGGGTGATAATTCGCTGTGCCGCCCAAATGCCACTTGCCCAGGAGTGCTGTCGCATAGCCTGTCTCGCGCAAGCGATCAGCGATCGTCTTTTCTGATTGCGGCAGTCCGATCGCTGGATCCTCGTTCTGCGCCCCTATCGGGTTGAACTCGAAACCAAATCGAGTTTGATAGCGGCCGGTCAACAACCCGGCTCGAGACGCCGCACAAAACGGGGCGGTCACATACCCCGAGGTGTATCGCATGCCTTGTGCGGCGAGGCGGTCGATCTGTGGCGTCGGGTTCGCCGGGGCTCCGTAAGAACCAAGCTCTCCAAACCCTAAATCGTCGGCGATTAACAGCACGACGTTGGGTCGAGTCGTAGGCGTTTGAGCCCTTACGCACACCGGGGCCGTCCCTAGCAGCAGCAGCAGGCAAAGTGCTGTCGCGGGCAACTTCATCGGGCGATCTTTCAGGAAGAGAGGGCGAGACAAACCGCTGATTCCCTCGAGCCGCAGTTCCAATTCCATAGCATACGTGGGAACTCGTTCCGCATACGAACACACACAAAGCTACCGGCTGGAGTCTAACGGATACAACACCCCTGCCGGTTGAACTGTGAATTCCAGCACGATCTGACGCCCGAAAAGTTTCGCCAGATAGATTGGCGGAAAACAAGATTGCCGCCGGTGTTTGAAGTCTGTCAGAATTGTCTGACGGAAATGTGATGGCTCGTCGACATTGGCAGGCAGGCTCCTCATCCTGTGGAATTGATCGTAAGGGGGCTGAAGCCATTCACGTCTCCGTGGCCACCCTTCCGACACCGGGCTCGTATCTCTGAGTGACCCTATGCGATTGCAACTTCTCGGTTCGACAGTCGGCCTGCCCACCCCCGAGCAATTCGCGATGTCTTACCTGATTAATGACTCTCTCGTCATTGATGCCGGTAGCCTGGGTTGGCAAGCTTCACTGGCGTTTCAGAAACAGGTGCGGCATCTGGTGCTTTCGCACGGCCATCTCGACCATGTGGCTTCATTGCCCATCTGGCTGGATAACGTCTTTGACCCCCAAGGTACCGCTCCGCAGATTTATGCCAGCCGTGATACCTGGCACATTATCGATACGCACATCCTCAACGATGCGGTCTGGCCGAATCTGCAGCGCGTCGCCAGCACGGAGGCGGCCTTTTACCAGCCGCATGTGCTTATGGCCGAGAGACCACAGATGATCGATGGCATCACCGTGACTCCCGTGGAACTCGAGCATATCATTCCGACTCTGGGATTCCTCATCGACGATGGCGAGGTCGCCGTGGCATTGATCTCGGATACCGCGCCGACGTCCCGTATCTGGGAATTGTGCCGCGAGCACCCGCGGTTACGGGCCGTCTTTCTGGAAGCCAGCTTTCCGAATGACATGGAATGGCTGGCCGAGAAAACCATGCATCTCACCCCCGCGATGGCGTTGCGGGAGTTGGAGAAGCTGGGGCGAGACGATGTCGCAGTGTACTTCGTCCACCTGAAGCCACAATTTCAGGCAACCATCCTTGCAGAACTGGCGACTGGCGGGCCACGACCCATGCAGGTCGTGGAACCGGGCCGAGAGTACAGTTTTCATTGATGCCAGGCCTGCCCTGGTCTTGCGAGGGGGCTACCTGAGTCCGCCGGAGATGTACAGCGTTTCGCCGGTGGTCCACGACGATTCGGGTGATGCCAGAAAGACCACCGCCGTCGCGATATCGTAGGGTTTGCCAATGCGTCCCAGCGGTGTCATGGCTTCCATCTGCGTGCGGAAGTCGCTTTCGGTAATCCCCGCACTGTGCGCCCCTTCGGTCTCGACCATCCCAGGATTGACCGCATTCACACGGATCTTGCGCGGGCCGAGTTCTTGAGCCAGCGACCGCGTGATGGCATTCACCGCCGCTTTGGTGCCGCTGTAAACCGCCGTGTTCGGTGGAGCAAACGATGCCACGAGCGAACTGATGTTGACGACGCTGCCGCCGTCTTCACCGAAAAACTTGACCGCTGCCTGCGTCGCCAGCAGCAATCCCAGCACGTTCAGGTTGAACTGGCGATGGAAATGCTCGGGCGTCACCTCGGCGATTGGGGCAAATTCATAAATGCCGGCGTTATTCACCAGAATATCGAGGCGTCCAAAATGAGCTTGGGCGGCCGTGAACAATCCCGGTATCTGCTCGGGTTTGGAGAGATCGGCTTGCACGGCGACCGCCTTGCCACCCGCGGCGGCAATGTCGGCAACGACTTTATCGGCCCCGGCCTGACTGGTGGAATAATTCACGACCACCGCTGCGCCGTGTGACGCCAGTTGACGAGCGATTTCCGCCCCGATGCCTTTGGATGCTCCGGTCACGACAGCCACTTTGCCAGCCAGTTTCTGAGTCATTTGCTCGTTCCTGAGAGAAGAAAATTTGAGATTCGGCGAGTTTCCTGCCGTCATTTTGTTCAGAACTTCAACGCGGCCCTCGTCGAACTGTTGACGGAATTACCCCGTCGCCCGGCGAGTCTTACACCGCTGTGATGAAAACCCGGGAGTGGTGGCGTTGTATAGACCCTGTTAGCATAATCTGTAGATCGCCTGTCGTATGTGGATTTCTGTCCCCCCGCTTCCAAGGGAATTCGCTCATCATGCTGCCGACCCATGCCGTGGGGATCGATCTGGGGACGACCTATTCGTGCATCGCCTACCTCAATGAGCATGGCGAACCGGTCACCATACCTAACCACGATGGCGAGTTGAGCACGCCTTCCGTGGTGATGATTGACGGCGATCAGGTGATTGTGGGAACCGAAGCACTCAGAAATTCGATCCGTTCGCCCGATAAAGTGGTGATGCACGCCAAGCGCTTCATGGGCGATCCTCAGCACCATTGGACCATCTCGAACCGCAAGTTTACCCCCACCGATATTTCGATGCACATTCTGCGGCAGCTGTTGAGTGATGCCCGGCAGCGGATCGGAGCGATCGAGCGCGCGGTGATTACCGTGCCTGCCCAGTTCAGCGATGTCCAGCGCCAGGCCACCATCGATGCCGGACGCCGCGCGGGGTTGAAACATGTGGACGTGATCAATGAACCCGTTGCCGCGGCACTCTGTTTCGTGCTGGGGACTGAGGGAATCTGGTTCACCGAACTGGCCACCGCACAGACCATTATGGTGGTCGATCTGGGGGGAGGCACGTTTGACTTGTCACTCGTGAAGTACGAACAGAATTCTGTCCGCGTGATTGCCAGCGGGGGCGATTTGCATCTGGGCGGGCTCGACTGGAATGCCTACCTGGAAAAGGTGATTGGGAAGCAGTTTCTGAAGGAATTTCAGGTCGACCCGCTCAAAGATCGGGAAAGCCGTCAAGCCCTCTCCATGGAGATCGAGCAGGTCAAGCGCAGCCTTTCGGTGCGCCCGAAAGCCGCGCTCACCTGTGCGCATGCCGGTCATCGTAAGACGTATCAAATTGAGGTCGAACAGTTTGAACGCATCTCGAAGCCCCTCGTCGAACGGATGCAGGATTTGACGCGCAGCCTGCTCAAAGACAACAAAATGGGCTGGGCCCACGTCGATGTGGTGCTGACCACGGGTGGGTCTTCGCGCATGCCGATGGTTCGACACATGCTGAAATCGCTGAGTGGGCGGACCTTGAATACGTCGCTTTCGCCCGATCAGTCGATTGCCCACGGGGCCACGTATTACTCGGGGATGCTGCTCACAAATAATGCGTTCGCCAAGTCGATTTTGAATGAAACGGCCGCGGCGAGACTGCGGCAATTCAAGCAGCAGAGCGCTAATGCCCGGGCGCTCGGCATTCTGGTGCGCGACCCTACGAACAAGCATCGTGTGCCGCACTATCTGGTTGCCGCCAACACCCAACTCCCCGCCGAAGCCAAACAGACCGTGGGCACAGTGATCGCGAATCAGAAGCGGGCTCACCTGTATGTCGTGGAAAGCGGAACCGCCGCCGATACGCAGTTTGTGGAATTGGGGACGTGCCTGGTCGAACCCTTGCCGCCAAGTCTGCCGGAAGGATCCGAAATTGAAGTGACGATTCGTTACGACGAACAGGCCACAGTGCATGTCTCCGCAAAGGTCTTGCAGACGGGGCAGGTCGCGCAGACGACCATCGTGCGCCCCGAAAATCTGCTGGTCAGTACGATCTCGGAAGGACGAGATGATGACGTGGCGGTCAAACCAGGCAGCCCGACCGCGGCCAAACCGGTCTTCTCGCCCGTGAAAGTGGCCGACTTGGAATCCGCGGAGATGGCGGCACCGCTCGCTCCTCCTCTGGCTCTCGCCCCTGCCGTTTCTACAAAACGCCCCGTCAAGCCGCTCGCCGATTCCGATAATGAACTCGATTCCTCGGAAGCGCCGATCCCGCTGTGTAACGATTGCGGCGAGCCCTTGGACGCTCGTGGTCGTTGCCCCGCTTGTCCGCCCCAGAAGTCTCAGCCGGCCAGTCCAGCCCGGGGTAAGACGCCGGAACCTGCCAAAACTGTGGTGAAACAGACGAGCGGAAGTCCGCCGGCGGTTCCCCGCGGTAAACCCGGTCCCACCAGCAGTAAACCCACGGCTCGCACACAAAAGTCGCCCGCCCATGATGACCCCGGCCGCGATGAGTTTTTCCGCCTGATCCACGAAGACTGAAATCCCACCGCATGCACATCGACCGAATTGACCTGTATCACGTGGCGATGCCGCTGATCTATCCGTGGCGTACCGCCTATGGTGAAGATGCGGCCGTGGAATCGGTGCTGTGCTGCATGTCCAGCGGATCACTCAGTGCCTGGGGGGAAGCGAGTCCATTCGCGGCTCCGTGTTACAGCCCCGAGTGGGCAGGTGGTGTGTTTGCCGTCTGTCGAGACTGGCTGGCCCCCACGCTCATCGGTCACGATATCCAGTCCGGAGAAGATCTTCAGAACCGGTTGCGGCTCTTCAAGGGCAACCCGTTTGCCAAGGCGGCGTTGGATACCGCGTGGTGGAGTCTGGAATCGCAACGCACGGGGCTGCCGTTGCATCAGCTCCTGGGCGGAACCATAGACGAGGTCTCCGTCGGAGCCGATTTCGGTGTCATGGATCAGATCGACGATTTAATCTCGGCCGTCGGCGAGGCGGCGGTGCAGGGCTTTCCGCGCATCAAGCTGAAGTTCCGTCCCGGTTGGGATCGAGACATGTTGTCGGCCGTGCGCTCGACATTTCCCCATCTAACCACCCACATCGATTGCAACAGCGGCTATCGGCTGTCCGACCGTGACCTCTTCGCATGGCTCGATACACAAGGCCTGGCGATGATCGAGCAACCGTTGCGGCATGATGATCTGGTCGACCATGCCGAGTTACAACGGCAGTTAAAAACGCCGGTCTGTCTGGATGAAAGCCTCACCAGCATTGAAGGTTTGCGGCAGGCGCTGGCGCTGAAGGCGTGTCGCTACGTCAATATCAAGCCTGGTCGTGTCGGTGGATTGACCATTGCCAGACAGATGCACGATCTGTGTCAGGCGGCGAATGTTCCCTGCTGGGTGGGGGGCATGCTCGAAAGTGCGGTCGGGGCAGGGCATTGCCTGGCGCTTACGACGTTACCAAATTTCACCTATCCAGCGGACATTTTCCCCAGCCGCAAATTTTACCACGAAGATCTGGCCGCACCGCCGGTTGAGTTATCTCGAAATGCCGCCGGTTTGCCCGTGGTGAAAATTTCAGAAACGACCTCACAGCCCGACCCGATCCGGTTGGCACAACGCTGCAGGCAATCCGCCACGATTCGCTGAATCATGCGGTCTCCGCTGACCATTGCCGGGCCAGTTGCATGAATTGCTGGCCACGATCTTCGAAGTTGCGGAACCAGTCGTAACTGGCACAACCGGGTGAGAGCAGCACGATATCTCCCGGCGATGAACACCGCGTAGCTGCCAGGAATGCGGATTCCAAATGGGCGTGTGGTGCCAGAACCGTTGTGACGCAGCGCGGTGAATTCGTGATCTGCTGATGGAGAGTGGTTGCCGTCTGCCCCATGAGTGAGACCGCCTTGGTCCGCGACGCAATCGCCTGGGCCATGTCGGTCAGATCGACCTGTTTGTCATAGCCGCCGGCGAGCAGCACAATCGGCTCGGAGAACGCGGCCAGTGCCACCTGTGTCGATTCCGGTGTCGTCGCCAGAGAGTCGTTGTAGAAGCGGCGTCCGGCGACTTCGCAGACGAACTGTAACCGATGCGGCAAAGGAACATAGTTCCGCATGCCAGCTTCCACCGCGGTGAGACTCGTCCCCATCGCCAAAGCGGCTGCGGCTGCGGCCATCGCATTCTGCAAATTGTGTCGACCGGGAAGTGTCAACCACTCGGCCAGAGGAAACCGCACCTCTTGCTGGCCCCGTCGCCACAGGCACGTATCACCCTCCAGGCAGACTCCATCTCCCTCCGTAACGGTGTCTGAAAACACGAACCGCTGCCCTTGAACCGGCCAGGTGCTTACGTCGGCATCTTGTGCATTCAACACGGCAAAATCTGTAGCGGTTTGCCAGCGCAGCAGCGTCTGTTTCGCCGCTCGATAATCTTCCAGCGTCGGGTGCCAATCGAGATGATTCGGGCTGAAATTGGTGACAATCGCCCCGTGCGGACTGACCTGCAAGCGGTTCAGATCGCTGAGTTGAAAGCTGCTGAGTTCCAGAACCACCAGGTCTTCCGCCGAGATGGCATCGACATCCGGCAACAGGCTGCGTCCCAGGTTGCCACCCAGCCAGCACCGGCGGGAACCCCCTTGCAACAGGGCATGCAGCAACGCCGTGGTGGTCGATTTTCCATTGCTACCCGTCACGGCGACGATGGGTGCCGGGTTATGTAGCCAGAACAGATTCATTTCGCTGGTCAGGGGGACGCCGCGTGAAGTCGCGAGTTGCAGCAGCGGATGATCGCGACGAATCGCAGGATTCACGACGATCAGATCGGCAGACGTGAAATCGGATTCGATATGGTCTCCCAGGTGCCAGTGTGCAACCGCGACCTCATTCAATTGATCGATCGTCTCGCGCAATAGCTCGGGCGTGCGGCGGTCGGTGACGGTGAGTATTGCCCCGCGCGAAGCCAGAAAGCGAACGGCTCCGGCACCCCCGCCGAAGCTACCCAGCCCAAACACCGTCACCCGACGTCCCGCGTAGTCGCCGACGAGATGATCGGGTTGCATGGTCCAATATCCGACAGAAGTCCGCGACGGAACAGTGACCGGGTTCAGGCACCCAGGACATCGTGATGCAACACGGAATTCAACGTAACCAGTTCCGTGAGGCCCTGATGATGATGCAGCAGGTTGATGCAGCAGTTCATCTGCCGTAGTTTGCGGGCGTGCCTCAAGTCGATGCCCACCAGTTCGGCCAGATAGACGCGGTTCACAAGGTTATGCGCCACGATCACCACGTTTTGCCCGGCATGCTGCTCCAGCCGTTGCGTGATCGCGGGCTTCACGCGGTTCAGTACATCGGTATAAGACTCGCCACCGGGATGGGGATGTTCAACGGGGTTGGCAAAGAAGTGGGCGTGCCCTTCCGGGTCTTCGGCTTGAATCTGTTCCCACGATTTGCCTTCCCATCGACCGACACTGCACTCGCGTAAATCCGGCACGGGAGTGACGGGCAGTTGATGCGGGGCTGCGATGAATTCCGCCGTCTGCATGGCCCGTGTTAACGAACTGGCATAGACCGCGTGGATCTGAAACTCGGCCAGAGCGCGGGCCACCGATTGCGACTGCCGCTGTCCCAACTCTGTCAGCGGCCCATTGATTTCGCAGCCCTGCAGCACGAATGGACGGCATTCATTCGGCCCGGTGCTGCCATGTCGAATCAGGAATAACCGGGTGACACCCGCGGGAGGCGCTTCGCGGAGTGGAGTCGCTGCAAATTCGGGCATGGGGCGTCCTTGCCTGTTCGAGTGGAAGGCTCAGTGAGTGACCGTCAGTTCTTCAAAGACGTCGGCCCGGGCAAGCGGCAGACCTTGTTGATCCTTGGATGACAGAATGCGTGGCTCTACGTCGGGCCACGCAATCCCCAGTTCCGGATCGTTCCATAACAGTGTGCGTTCATCGGTCGGGCGATAAAGATCCGTACACTTGTAGGCAAAGTCGGCCGATTCGCTCAAGACGCAGAAGCCGTGTGCAAAGCCGACTGGCACATACATCTGCCGATGATTCTCTGCATTCAGTTCCGTGCCGAACCATTGGCCGAACGTGGGCGATTGCCGCCGCAGATCAACGGCGACATCCCAGACGGCACCGCGTGTGACGTAGACCAGCTTGCCTTGCGGATGCTGTCGTTGATAGTGCAGGCCACGTAACGTGCCGCGCGACGAACGCGACAGGTTGTCTTGCAGCCATGTTCCGGGCAACCCGTGTTCGGCAAATTTGTCCGCGTGGAAGGTTTCCAGAAAGAACCCCCGCGCATCCGCGAACACGCGCGGTTCAATCACCAGCAAACCTGGCAGTGGCGTTGTGTGGACCTGCATCAGCGGTGGTCTCGCTTCATGTTCCGTGTGCGATGTCGTTGGCCACGTCTCACATCGACGGAGCATAACGGCCCACCTTGTTGATGCGGCCGTGAATGTCGTTCAAAATCCAGTGAAACAGCACCAGATGCACGCACTCGACCAGTCCCATGTCATCCAGCGGAACATGCAGATTCTTATGGGCCAGCCCTTGCAGCTTTCCACCGGAATAGCCGGTGATGCCCCATGTGACCAACTCTTTCCGGTTGGCCCATTCGACGGCGTTCAGAATATTGGGGCTGTTGCCGCTGCCGCTGATGGCGATGAGCACATCTCCCGGCGAGGCAAAATTTTTGAGTTGCTCGACAAAGACCCGGTCAAACCCTTCGTCGTTTCCCCAGGCGAGAATGTACGGGGTGTTATCGGTCAGGCTGAGGACTTTGAGCCGCTTGACGGCGTCGTTCGTAAAGTCTTTACGATCGAGTGTGCTCTTGCCCAGATCTTCGCAGAAGTGAGAAGAATTCGACCCGCTGCCGCCGTTGCCGCAGATGAAGACGAAACGTCCCTGCTCATAAGCGGCAAAAATGTCGTCGGCCAGGGCTTCGGTCTGCGTCAGATCGAGAGTTTCAAACACCTGGCTGCACCGCTTCAGATAGTCCGCGGGATTCAATTGAGCGCCCAGCATCGATTCCTGCACTTTCCAGAATTATCAGGCCACCGGTCTCTCACCGACCGCGAATCACGATTTTAATCGCGGTTGCGGGGAAAGAGAACGAACCCTGCACGGATCAAGGAATCTTCATGAGACAATTGGACGGAGACCGATTTCTGACATAGGCTGAAGTGTTGACAATTTGCCACACGCCCTGGGCCACAAATCGTGGTCAAAACGACGGGAAAACCGCCCGTTGGGAGACTGAGACATGCTTCCCCACATAGTCGTTTGTGCTCCGGAACCGCATCTGTCCCGGGCGATCACCCTGTATCTGCTGCGTTCGGATTTTGACGTTTGGACGGCTTCGTCTGCCGACGCTGCCATCGAACGCCTGGAGAGTGTTCAACCTCGGGTGCTGGTGGTCGACCTGGATATGCCTGCTCCACAACTGGCGCGGTTGCTGCACGCCGTCGCCTCGGATACCAGTGAACACTCCGTGCAAATTGTCGGTTTGTCGCAGCGTCCGTTGGATGACGTGCTCGACGAGCGCTATGCCCGCGTGCTGACCAAGCCGTTCAGCCCGCGCGTGTTACGACGCATCGTCAGCGAGTTGGTCGGTCAGCCGCAAGCCCTCGCACCGGGAGTTTAGGCGGCGATGTCACGACGTGGCGGGGGTCAGTTCGCCATTTCTTTCTGCTTGGCTTCCCACTTGGCGATCCATTTCGCGGGCTCGTCCTCAAACGCGGCTTTGCAACCCGTGCAGCAGACATAGTAAGACTTGCCCTGATAGCTCACGGTGATGGTGCCGAGCCCCTGCGAGATGATGCAGGTTTTATCGCCATAGTCGGAATCGCTGAGGGCAAAAGATGTCCCTTCGCGTTGCGAGTGAATGGTGTCGACGCGCTGGAAGGGTCCGCTCCCACGTCGCCGGTCGATTTCGACCAGGTAGCGATTGTTTTCCAACTGGTGAAACGCCACCTGCCATTGCTCGGGGCTCTCTTTTGCCTCGGGCTCCTGCAACGTCAGTTTGAAGGTGCGCTGGAGTTTCTTGTCATCGCCCGCGACATCGGCCACGGGCTCTGTAAATTCGCCCGTCAGCTTCCGTTCTGCCCCCTCGGGGGTCGTCATCTGAAACAGGAATTTCCCGGCGGAGGCATCGTAGCTGAGACGTCCGCTGCGGATGTAGGTTCCCTTTTCCGCAGAGAGCGTTAACGCGGGTTGAGCCGGGTTCGAGCGAAAATCCCAGATCCATTCCTGCTCATGCAGTTGAGCCGCTTTGCGGGCATTGCCGGTCCAGCGACCCAGCAGCACCTGTAAAGGCTGCAGTGCAGCGACGACATCTTCCGACCGGCCCGCGTTACCGGCTGTCGCCCCGACCTCTGTGGCCCCGGATGACGACCCGAGTTGAACGGGGGCAAACCGCCGTTTGGTGGGCTCGGCGGCGGTGGCAGGCTCTCCGCTGGCCGGGTTCGTGGTGGCAGCCACCTCTGCGGGGGGGGCTGTTGTACTTGTGGTCACGGGGGGAGAACTCTGTTGCTGGCAACCTGTCAGGTAACTTAGCCCGAACAGGCAACCCAGGCACCAGCGAGACAGCCGACGATTCATCCTGACACCCTCATTGCACCCGCGGTGAGATTCCGCTAAGACGAGGCACGCGAAACACCCCGATTAGTGTACCTGACGCTGTGGTGTTCCGGAAAGTCGCTTGCCGCTCGTGAATGGTGCCGCATCAAGTCTCAAGGACGACCATGACAACCACGCTCTATCGGACTGCCCCGGAAGCCCGTTCGACAATGCCCCCCGGCATTCCGTACATCGTGGGCAACGAAGCCGCCGAGCGGTTCAGTTTCTATGGGATGAAAGCGATCCTGACCATTTACATGACCAAGGTGCTGGTCGGGTGGGGGGGCGAAGACGCGACGTTATCAGACGAAGATGCCAAATCGGCCGTGCATCTGTTTGTCGCCTCGGCTTATTTTTTTCCGGTCCTGGGGGCCTTGTTGTCCGATGTGTTCCTCGGCAAGTACCGCACGATTCTGGGCCTGTCCGTTGTCTATTGCCTCGGTCATTTGCTCCTCGCGGTGGTCCCCGGGCGGGAAGGGCTGATGCTGGGGCTGACGTTGATCGCGATTGGGGCGGGAGGCATCAAGCCCTGCGTTTCCGCACATGTGGGCGATCAGTTTGGCAGCCAGAATCAACACCTGTTAAGCCGCGTCTTCAGTTGGTTCTACTTCTCCATCAACCTCGGAGCGTTTGTTTCAACGCTGATGACACCGTTGCTCCTGGACTGGTATGGACATCATGTGGCGTTCGGCGTGCCGGGTGTGCTGATGGGGCTGGCGACGTTACTCTTCTGGTTGGGGCGAAACCGCTTCGTTCATATTCCCGCGGGGGGCCGGCGGTTTCTCGATGAATCGTTCGGTGAAGAGGGCCTCTCGGCGATACTGAAGCTGTTGCCGCTGTACCTGTTCGTATCCATTTTCTGGTGCCTGTACGATCAAACCGCGTCGGCCTGGGTGTTGCAGGCAGAGAAAATGGATCGACAGTGGCTGGGGATCGCCTGGAGTTCCTCGCAGATTCAGGCAGCCAATCCCATTCTGGTACTGCTGATGATTCCGCTGTTCAGCTATGTGGTGTATCCGCTGCTGAACCGCGTGCTGACGCTGACACCCCTGCGAAAAATGGCCATCGGCTTTTATGTGATGGTGATCGCATTTGGCATCAGCGGCTGGATCGAATCGCAATTGGAACCACTCGATGCCCTGGCAAAACAGTCGGCGATGGAGCGGGGCATTCCCGTCGACGATATTGTGCTGGAACAGGTGCAACAGGGGCTACGCACGAACATTGGCTGGCAGTTGATGGCGTATGTCTGGCTGACGGCGTCCGAAATCCTGATCTCGATCACCTGCCTGGAGTTTTCCTACACGCAGGCCCCGAATCGCATGAAGTCGTTTGTGATGTCGTTGTACATGCTGTCGGTTTCCCTCGGAAATCTGCTGACCTCCGCAGTCAATCAGATTATTGAGAACCCGGATGGTTCCACGAAACTGCCCGGGGCCACCTATTACTGGTTCTTCACGGGGCTGATGCTGTTAGCCGCCTGCGGATTTTTTGCCGTCGTCGCCACCTATCGCAGCAAGACGTATCTGCAGGAAGCGGAGCAAGTGGAAGGATGAAGGATGAAGGATGAAGGATGAAGGATGAAGGATGAAGGATGAAGGTGGAGCCCTCAGCCCTCAGCCCTTTCGCAGCGCTTCCATGATCGATTGTGCCACGGTCTGCAGTTGTTCCGGGGTATGGCATGGGCTGCTGAACGTGAGATTGATGCGACCTTCCAGCATCACCGCATTGGCGACAAATGTGGCCATGGTATGTTCGCGATTGGAGTACCAGCCCATCTCTTCCAGGACCGCACCGTGCCCCGAGATCGTGGAACGGACTGCCCCCATGTCGTTGATCGACACCACGCCGCCCCGTATCCGCTGACGCGAAGTGCGGCGTCTCTTGAATAACGGCAACAGCCACGGCAACCAGTGCCAGGTCCGCTGAAACGATCCCGATTGCCAGGCCGATTCCAGTTGCTGACGGCAGCGCCGCGCGAGTTCCCAAAACGGGATCGCTTCCGGCACGGCGATACGATAGCCCAGAATCCAGACGTAACAACCGACCTGGTCATAGCCCAGGCGTGGTTCGCAGACCGTCCGAAAATCAATCGGGGAATCGATCCGAAACTGGCAGCCCGTATGCGCCGGATCGGCCGCCAGAGCTTGCAGCGTAGCGGCGGCGATCGCACCATACGGCGTGGTTTCCGCGATGCGACAGCGCGTGCGCAGTTGTGTGGTTTCTTCCTTCGACAACACTTCGCGACAGCAAGGCACAGTGGGCTGTGGCAGCTTATCGAACTGGACTTTGCGATAACCACGTAGCTGTCGACGCTGGGAGAAGCGTTGACGCAGTCGCTGCAAGGCAGCGCGAAGCGTGCCGCGCTTTCGAGGAACCTGCGGAGCAATCCAGTTTTGAACCGGCAGTGTGACCTCGTGATCAGCAGCAGACCAGACCGTTTGCAGGTCTTGCAGCATCGTCGCGACGGCCCGTCCATCAGCGATCACATGATGCATGGTTATCAGCAGGTCAGACCACCCCGTGCCCGGTTTTTGCAGCACAGTGAGACGAAGAAAAGGGGGCCGCTGCACGTCGAACGGTATCCGCGTGCATTCTACTGCTGCGGTCTGCCAAAGGTCGCGATTCTCGGTTTCAATCCATTCGACAGAAACCGGCTGCGGCACGTCGGCCACTTCGTACATCAGTTTGCCGTCTCGGGAGACAATTGCCGCCCGGAGTAACGGATGTCGATGTTGCAGCGCCTTCAATGCACGCGCGAGCGGTTCCGGGGTGATCTGACCACGAAAGCGCAACACGGCAGTAAAACTGCCGGCACCGGGAAACTTCTCGTGCAGAATTTGCAGAAATTGTTCACACGCCGATAGTTCTGCGTAGCGCGGCCCGTGGGGTTGGGACTCGGCAGCACGGGTCATTCCACAGACTCCGCGGGCGCTGTGTCACGCAGCCATTCGGCGTAAGTCATGCCCCACGAAAACCCGGTGCCGAAGCCGGCAATCACGCACTGCATGCCCGCCTTCAACTCTCCGCGTTCCCACATGCGGCACATCAGTTGGGGAATGGTCACGCTGCCCGTGTTGCCGACATCATCCAGATCGATCGGTACTTTTTCCAAAGGCAAGTGCAGGGCTTGAGCCAGGCGGCGGACAAAGCCAGGATTCGCCTGATGAAACAGAAACAGATCAATCTCTGACCAATCCTTCTGAACGACATGCAGCAATCGCTCGATGCCCCCTTTGACGGTTCCCGCGGCAAAACTGGCGATCGCCGCCCCGTTCATATAGATCTGCCGAGGATGATCTGCGGACGGTGTCGGGTATCGCCAACCCCCTCCGGCACATAAAAGATGTTTGCCGCCGCTGCCGTCGGTTCCGCAACGGGAATCCCCAATCGCGGCCCAGGCGTTGGTCGATTCGTTAGAGAGAAACGTCGCTGCACCGCCATCGCCAAACAGGCTGGCTGTCGCCAGTTCCTGCGGGTTGCAGTATTTGGAATAGGTTTCGCCCGTCAAGAACAGCACTCGTTCGGCGGCACCAGATACGATGAGCCCGCGCGAGATCATCAGACCGTAGGGATAACCCGAGCAGCCCTGGTTGAAGTCAAACGCGGCGCACGTCGCCGGAAGCTTCAGGCGATCCTGTATCAGGCAGGCCGTCGCCGGGACGAAGTGATCGGGCGATTGCGTGCAGAAGACCAGGGCATCGATCGATTCCCGCGAAAGCGCCGTTTGTGCGAACAATGTTTCGGCGGCTTCGACGGCGAGATCGGCGGCGGTCTGGTCGGGCGCGGCAATCCGGCGGCACTTCATACCCGTCTTGGCCAGAATTTTTTCCGCGGTCCAGCCGGGAATACCCTCGCACAGTTCTGCATTGGACTGAATGCGTTCCGGGAGGGACATGGTTACGGCTTGCAGATACACCGTCATGCCAGTTTCCCTGCATCGCGCAAGATATCCAGCACGGCTTGGACAGAGGTAATCTTGTAAGCGTCATCAGGAGACAGGCTGACGCCATACTCCCGTTGCAGCATGAAGACGATTTCTACAACACCCATCGAATCCCAGATATCGATGTCTTCCGCTTTGGTATCAACCGAAAGCTTATGCCGATCAACCATCAGGCAATCGGAAATTTTGTTCAGTACGTCATCAGTGGTCGCAGCAGACATGGCCCAAAGTTCTCCTAAGGATTCAGTGGTTACCTTCGACTTTAGCTCACCCCAGACTTCCGCAAATCCCCAAACACCATCCACCCTGAAATACACCGGCGTGGATTCTATCACTTCTGCAAGTCATTCGTCCCGTACAGATAGCACAGGTGTCGGTGACTGGTAGAACTACCTATCTAGACGGGCAGGGGAACATTTCCTGTTCCGAAGTTGGAAGTTGAACCGCGGATTCACATCGAGTCGCCGTCCGCTAGTCGCATGAACGGGCAGCGTCTACAATTCCGCTGGTGAATTGGGCAGATCACGGCATCGCGAATCGCCACGGACGGATTTGAACGCATGGGGATCTCTGTTAAGTCTATTTAGGATAATGTTTTGTGGCGAATTGGCCCGGGGGTTGAATGACTGTGTTGATGCAGTTTTCATGCCATGAATTCGTCTTCACACGGTCAGCCGATACGCTGCCAGCCGACCCGCTGGGAACCATCGCTCTGGATGTCTGCGCTCTCGTAGAAAATTGAATGACACGCATGGAATTCGTTTCCGCACATTATCGACTCCGTTGCTCTGCCCGGGAGGCCCCTGTGGTGGCCCGGCAGATTGCTCTCGAACAAACGGTCGAGGTGCCCGAAGAATTACTCAGCGATGCCCCGAACAGCGCGCGGCTGGTAGGCCACGTGCGCCATGTCGAACCCGATCCGCACGACTCCGATTATCAGCGGGCTCATCTGGAGTATCCGGCCCACCTGGCGGGAAAACATGTGGGCCAACTCTGGAATTTGCTGTTTGGCAATATCTCGCTCAAACGCCAGATCCGACTGACACATCTGCAACTGCCACCGGGTTTGCTCGCCCAGTTCCAGGGGCCCCGGCATGGAGTCGCGGGGCTGCGCGAGTGTTTGGGGATCTTCGGACGTCCCCTGTTGGGGACCGCGCTGAAACCGCGGGGGTCAACACCGCAGGAACTTGCGGACCTTGCCTACCGCTTTGCTCTCGGAGGAGGCGACTTCGTCAAAGACGATCACAATCTGGTCGATGACACCTTCGCGGAATTTCGCGAGCGGGTCGACCTATGTCAGCGGGCGGTCGAGCGTGCTGAGCAGGAAACCGGCCGTCGCTGTGTCTATGCGGCGAATCTCTCGGCCCCGGCGGGGGAACTGCATCAGTATGCGGACTTTCTGCAGCAGCGGGGGGTGACAGCCGCGCTCGTTGCGCCGTGGCTGTTGGGCCTGGATACGGTGCATCACCTGACCAGGCGGTATCCGCTCTTCTGGATGGCACATCCTTCGCTGACCGGCTGCTTTTTCCATGATCCCGATCATGGTGTTGACCCGGGGTTACTGCTGGGGCAATTTCTGCGGCTGATTGGTTGCGATGCCACGATTTTCCCGAATCATGGCGGCCGATTCACGTTCTCTTCCGCGGAATGCCAGGCGATTGCCGAGGCAGCCCGACAACCCACGCCGGGAATTCAACCCAGTTGGCCCACGCCAGCGGGGGGCATGTCCTATGAACGTCTCGATGAAATGTCCGCGGCCTATGGTGCCGATTCCATTCTGCTGATCGGCGGCGCGCTGCTGAGTGATTCCGCCAGTCTGACTGACAGCACGCGTCGCTTTCGGGAGCGCATTGAAGACCGCTTCCAACCGACTCGGTTGCAGCCACCCCGCCCCCGGGAATTTATCTCCGCTTGCGAGCTTCCCAACGGCAAGACCGAACGACCGACAGCGGATGTGCTCACACGGCTGGCTTTCCGGGCCGGCTATGCCTGGGATGGTCGCAGCCCTACGGCTTACAAACAGAATGGCAGTCTGCCTTTCGCGGGTGTCACGCGGACAGAGTTGATGGGAACTCACGGCGAGCAAACTGCATTTGATGTCCGTTATTTTGAGATTGCGCCGGGCGGTTACTCCAGTCTCGAAAAGCATGCCCATACCCATGTGATTCTTGGCGTGCGCGGGGCAGGGGAGTTGCGACTCCCGCAAGAGACCTTGCCCATTACGCCGTTTGATTTGGCGTATGTGCCACCGATGGCGGTGCATCAACTTCGCAATGAAACGTCAGAGCCCTTCGGCTTTTTGTGCATCGTCAATCATGAGCGCGATCGCCCGCAGGCGCCGTAGTCTGCGCTTGATAAACGACAACAGCCCGGCGACATCCAAGATGTCACCGGGCTGCTGCTCTGCTTCCATCACATTCGCTGCTGGCTATGACGCCGAGGCTTCTTCGCCTGTCACCGCTGCGACCAACTCCCCTTCCGGTTCGGTGTTCGCCGGGGTGAAGTCGAGTTGCTTCTTGTCCCCCACGTCCTTCGCAGTCACATGAATGGTGTTATAGCCCTGGAAGATCCCTTGCAGCAGGTTTTCTGACAGCGGGTCTTCGATGAAGTTTTCGACGGCCCGACGCAGCGGACGGGCACCGTATTCGATCGCGCCACCCTTCTCGATGATGAACTCGCGGGCTTCGTCGCTGAGGATCAGCTTGTAGCCCTTCTCGGCCAACCGTTCGACCACCTTTTCCATTTCGATGTCGACGATTTGCTTCAGGTTTTCGCGGGTCAACTGGCGGAAGACCACGACTTCATCGAGACGGCCGATGAATTCGGGCTTGAACTCGCGTTCAATCTCCTGCATCAGCCGTTCTTTCATGCGGTCGTAACTGGTGTCTTCATCGCGCTTGGTGAAGCCGAACAAGTCACCCTGGCTGATCGACGAGGCACCAATGTTCGTCGTCATGATGAGGATCGTGTTCTTGAAGTCGACCTTGCGACCGAAGCTGTCGGTTAGATGGCCTTCTTCCATGATCTGCAGCAGCATGTTGAAGACATCGGGGTGGGCTTTCTCGATTTCGTCGAGCAGCACCACGGCATACGGCCGGCGACGGATTTTTTCCGTCAACTGGCCACCCTCTTCGTAGCCGACGTATCCCGGAGGGGCACCAATCAGCCGGCTGACGTTGTGCTTCTCCATGTACTCGCTCATGTCGATTTGAATCAGCGAGTCTTGTTCGCCGAACATGAATTCCGCGAGCGTTTTTGCGGTCAATGTCTTGCCGACACCGGTCGGCCCGGCGAACAGGAAGACCCCGATCGGCCGCTTGGGATCTTTCAATCCGCTGCGACTGCGGCGAACCGCCTTGGCCACCTGCTTGATCGCCTCCTGCTGGCTCACCACGCGGCGATGGAGTTCCGCTTCCATCTTCAGCAGACGGACGGCGTCTTCGCTCGACAACCGGGTGAGCGGAATGCCGGTCATCTTGGAGACGACTTCGGCGATCACTTCCGCATCGACCACGCCATCGGTTTCTTTCGACTTATCGCGCCAGTCTTTCGTCAGGGTTTCCTTCTTGCGCTTCACCTTGTCGGCGGAGTCGCGGAGCGAAGCGGCCCGTTCAAAGTCCTGATTGGCGACGGCTTCTTCCTTTTGCTGATTGAGCCGTTCGATCTCTTCCTCGAGGTGCTTCAGATCGGGCGGGCGGACCATCGATTTGAGACGGACACGCGCGCCCGATTCGTCAATGACATCGATCGCCTTATCGGGCAGGCAACGCGCCGTGATGTAACGTGTCGAGAGTTCGACCGCCTTTTCGAGGGCATCGTCGGTGATCTGCACGCGATGGTGTTGCTCGTACCGTTCGCGCAGTCCCTTGAGGATTTCGACGGTCTGCGAAGCCGAGGGGGGTTCCACGACTACAGTCTGGAAGCGGCGTTCGAGAGCGCCATCTTTTTCGATGTATTTGCGGTATTCGTCGAGCGTGGTCGCTCCGATGCACTGCAATTCGCCACGGCTGAGCGCGGGTTTGAGGACGTTCGAGGCATCGATCGCCCCTTCCGCACCACCGGCACCGACCAGGGTGTGCAGTTCGTCAATGAACAGAATGGTGTTGCGGGCCCGCTTCACTTCGTTCATCACCGCCTTGATGCGTTCTTCAAACTGACCGCGGTACTTGGTACCGGCGACCATCATCGCCAGATCGAGCACCACGATGCGCTTGTCACGCAGCAGTTCAGGGACGCTGCCGTCCACGACCATCTGGGCAAAGCCTTCGACGATGGCGGTTTTGCCGACACCCGCTTCACCGAGGAGCACCGGGTTGTTTTTCTGACGGCGGCAGAGAATCTGCACGACGCGTTCGATTTCGTTTTCGCGACCGATGACCGGGTCGAGCTTGCCCTGACGAGCGAGTTCGGTGAGATCGCGGCCAAAGCTATCGAGCGCGGGGGTTTTGCTTTTGTTGGATTTGGTCTGACCGCCGGTCGCACCGCCGCGTTCGGTGGTGCCTTCCGCTCCTTCGCCGCCGTGGCCGAGCAGATTCAGAACTTCTTCGCGGACATCTTCGAGTTTCAGTCCGAGGTTCATCAGCACCTGGGCTGCGACCCCTTCCTGCTCGCGGATCAGGCCGAGCAGCAGGTGTTCGGTGCCCACATAGTTATGGTTGAGGTTCCGGGCCTCTTCCATGGCGTATTCGATGACTTTTTTGGCCCGCGGGGTCTGGGGCAGTTTGCCCATCGTGACCATGTCGGGGCCCGATTGGACGATCTTCTCGACTTCCAGACGAATCTTGCGGAGGTCGACATCGAGGTTCTTCAGGACGTTGGCGGCGACGCCGGAACCTTCCTTGACCAGTCCGAGCAGAATGTGCTCGGTGCCGATGTATTCATGGTTGAAGCGTTGGGCTTCCTGGTTGGCCAGCTGCATCACTTTTCGTGCGCGATCAGTAAATCGCTCGTACATAACATCCCCTCCAAAGTTCGACTGATGATCAGCCGTTGTCCGATACCTTGCGACGGAAGATCCCTTTCCGCCTCTGCGTCTAAGCCGGGCGTGATGCCTGAATGGCGCTCACACCTGTTGCGTTTCCGCCTGACATCCACTGCTGAAGATAGCCCACAACTTCTCGCAGCAACTGGCATTCCAAGGAAATTCGCAGCCGAGGCCACGGAATCGTTCTGGAACCACCATCTCTAACTCCTGCCGGGCTGTAAACGTGGAACCTACAATCCGAATCTTCCTCAAAATCCACAAGTTCGCCCGCCAGCACAAAACCAGAGCAGTTTTTCTAAGTCTCAAGGGCATCGTCAGTTGAAGTCACAGTGCGATTCTAGTGGTGGACAAGCCAGAGGGCAAGGAGCGACCACAGTTGTACGCGACGCATAGTTCCCGCGGGCCTTCAACTCTCCGGGAAAATAACCCCGTCAGAAAAGTCGCTGACCCGACTTCCTGCCAGCGAATCTGCGTCCACTCCCCTGCCAGAGTTGCAGTTTCTGTCTGCCGCGGTTGAAGATGACAGGCCGAGAGATTTCGTTCGTCACCGCCCCCCAATGTTGTACACCGCTATGCTACCAGACACGTTTCACGCCTCTCATTGGTCTCCCGGTGCCCAACGGGCCTGGCAGCGCGCGGTTAGCGTGGTACAACGCCTGGGTGCCACGGAAATGAGGCTGCCGCACCTGTTCTGGGCGTTACTGGTCGACGAAGGCCGGGCTGGTGCGCGGATGGAGTCGGCGGGCCTGACCCTGTCTGACTTGATGAGTATCGCCCCACCGTTATCGGTGCTGACGCTGGACGACTTCGAGCAAATGACAGAGCTGCCCAGCCTGACAGCATCCGTTTTCTCGGATGAGATCGTCGACCTGGCGCGTGAGGCGTTGCATACGGCTCATCAGCAGGCAGGCATGGGGGAAGCGAGCACGGAACATCTGCTGTTGGCGTTCAGACATAGCGAAGCCCCCTGGACCGAGTTAGTCGCTGGATGTTTTCCGGATGCGACCAATCTTCCGCGCCCTGAGGCTCCGTCGGCCACGACGGTTGTGGCAGTCCCCGAGGAATACCAGGTTCAATTACGTGAACGCCAGTCGCTGAATCGAGCCGAGTTATTTCGCATTCTGGATGCGGCGTCGAATCGGTGTCGCGAAGGACTGCGGGTGATTGAAGATTATGCGAGGTTTTCGAGGAATGACGGCTTTTTGTCGCGTGAACTGAAGCAGTTACGCCACGACCTGCAAATTGCACTGGCGAACTTTTCCACCGCAGAGATGGCGGCCTGTCGCGATACCCGAGGGGATGTGGGCGTTTCGATTGAGACCTCGACCGAGTATGCCCGGCAAGATATCTATGACGTGCTGATCGCCGCGTTCAAACGGACTCAGGAAGCCCTGCGGACATTGGAAGAATATTCCAAGATTCTGGCTGGTGGCGTCGCCCATCGCTTTGAGCAAATTCGTTATCGCAGCTACACGCTGGAAAAGGCCGTGTTGCAAACCCTGCGGGCCCGGGAAGTCTTGGCGAGTCAGTTGTTATACGTGCTGTTGACCGAAGCCCAGTGTCCGGCGGGTGTGGGGCCGGTCATTCGGGGGGCGGTTGCAGCGGGCGGGCGCATGTTCCAGGTACGGGAAAAGACACTTCCCGACCGGGCACTGGTCGAGCATTGCCGTCAGTTACGTCGCTGGACCCGGGAACTGGGAGCGCTCCTGATCATCAATGATCGCCCTGACATCGCGGTGATTGTCGAAGCCGATGGTGTCCATGTCGGTCAGGACGAACTCACCGTGGCCGATGCCCGGCGAATTGTCGGGCCGAACTGCCTGATCGGCGTATCCACACATTCCATCGAGCAGGCGAGGCAAGCGGTGCTCGACGGAGCGGATTACCTGGGTGTCGGGCCGACATTTCCCAGTACGACGAAGACTTTCACGAGTTTTCCGGGATTGGAACTTGTGGCGCAAGTGGCTGCTGAAATTGAACTTCCGTGGTTTGCCATTGGCGGAATCACCGACTGCAATATCGCCCAGGTCATACAGCAGGGAGCCCGTCGAGTCGCGGTTTCCGCCGTCGTGTCTCGGGCAGAGTCGCCGGTCGAAATCTGTACGGAACTGGTCTGGCAGCTGACGACTGCAGCCGATCTGGGATCTCGGAATGAGCCCATCGATCCCGACTCTGCGGGCGAGACTGCGTGAAATGGGGTGTTTGGGTTGTCTTGGTGGGAGATGCTGACGGCAACTTGCCGTCTTGGGGAAAGTCTCACTGGGTCCGCCGCGTACCGCCTGATCTGGCTTTCCGGTCAACGGCGATATCCATTAGAATTCACGCATCTTGGACGCGGGTTGACACAATCTTCTGTGGCTGCACCGCGCCCCATTTGTACTCATGAATTTTCCCATCGGTAATTCACGTTGCCGCAGCTCGCCGGCCGAGGGATCGTATGCCGCATTTTTTTGAGCGCCGCGACCTGTTTGGCAATTCTCCCGCGATTTGGGTGTTGTCATTCCTGCTGTTTCTGGCCCCAGTCGGCTGGTGGTCGCTGCAATCGATTCGTCTGGAAAATGACATCGCGACCTGGCTGCCACCCGATGATCCCAATTTGCAGGTGTTGAACTGGGCCCATGAGCAGTTTCCAGTGGACGAGCGCATTTTTGTCACATGGAACGGAAGTTCGCTGGCCGACCCACGGATTGATGCTCTCCTGGAACTGTTGGATCCCCAGAAAGATCCGCAGGGGATCGCACGCGGCGGTTCGCCCTACGTTCATGGTGTCGCCGAGCCACGCGAAATTCTGGTCCTCTTGCAGCAAAACGGGGTCGCAGCCCATGAGGCCGTTCGCCGACTGGAAGGGGTGATTCTGGGGGCTGGGCCGTTACGCGTGCGACTGACAGATGCGGGCCGCGAAGCCGATGAATTACAGCATGTTGAAGACTTTCTAGCCCGCGCCAGCCGTGAATTGGGTTTGGATCTGGAGCTGGAACCCGCGAATCCCGATCTGGCGACCACGGCCATGGTGCCCGGATACCGCAGCGATACGGATGAAGAGATTCCCGCATCGTCACCAGCGGTGATGTCGCCTCAAGGAGACATTGTCGACGACGGCCAGGTGACGCACGATTTTGCGATCAGCTGGAAAGCCATCGGCGTGGCGACCCCGGAAACCGAAAAGGTCGCTGTCTGGCTGAGCCAGCAGACAGGGAAAACGCGTGAGGGGCACACCACACCGCTGGTGGATAGCAGTTTCTTTGTACCCGGTGCTCCCGTGGCCTTGGCGGTAGCGCTTTCGGAAGCGGGCGAAGCTGATAAGGCGGAAGCACTGCGGACAATTCGCGAAGCGGCAGCGGCTGCCGGAATTTCTGAGACCGATTTGAAACTGGGGGGGAGTGCTGTTGCCAGCAGCGAGTTGAATCGCGAGGTGGTTCACGCGGTGTGGAATCCACAGTATCCGTTGTCCCAATTTCACCAGCGGTCGGTGATTCTCAGTTCGGCCATCGTGGGAGCTTTACTGGCTTTTGTGCTGCTGCGTAGCGTGCGGCTGGCGGTCATTGTGCTGTGCGCAGGCATGTATACCACGTTTCTCACGATGGCATTGGTGCCCGCGACCGGTGGCACGATGAACATGGTGCTGGTGGTGATGCCGACGTTGTTGATGGTCATCACGCTGTCGGGGGGGATTCACATTTCCAACTACTGGCGGCATGCGGCGGCGATAAATCCGACCACGGCGGTGATTGAAAGCTGTCGGGCTGCCACGCGTCCCTGCGTACTGGCTGCCATCACGACCGCGATTGGTCTGGCATCGTTATGTACCAGTTCGCTGTCTCCCGTGCGCGATTTTGGATTGTATTCCGCCATTGGTACAGTTCTCTCGATCGCGATGGTGCTCATCGGCATTCCCTCTTGCCTGTTGTTATGGCCAGGGCGTCCCCCGCACGACGCTGAACTGGATCATCCAGGCTGGCGCGGTCTGGGACGCATGATGACGTGGCGACCCGCACTGCAAACGGCGTTCTCCTTGGCGCTTTGTATCGCGGCCAGTTATGGCCTGACGATGTTTCGCACCGAGACAAAGGTCATTCGCTACTTCCCGGAATCATCCCGAATTGTGCAGGACTATTGGTTTATTGAAGGCCATCTCGCGGGGATTGTCCCTGTAGAGACCATCGTCAAATTTGATACACAGGCCCAGGCACAGTCCAATTTCCTGGACCGCATGGAAATGGTGCGCGACGTTCAGGAACGACTGCGGAACCATCCCGAAATCACGGGTTCCATTTCGCTGGCCGATTTTCAGCCCGTGGCGGAGCTTCCCGATCAAAATTCGATTCTGGCCACCAGCCGCTACCACAAACGGGCCAATACCGCGGAAGCACGCATTCGGAATGGCGAAATCGCGGGGGTCGATGCCTTTTATCATCTGGCCGCAGAGCCGCATCAACTGGCCACGAATCCTCCGCGGTATTTGAACCAGGCGGGAGACGAATTATGGCGGATCACGTCACAGGTCAACGTGATGACCAAGGCAGACTACGCCGTCATTCTGAATGACATACACGGCATCGCTCAGGAAGTGCTGCGGATGCAGCCGGGGGCGGATCATGTGATCACGGGAACCGTGCCACTCTTCCTGCGAACTCAACAGGCCGTGCTCGACAGTTTGATTACCAGTTCGTTCCTGGCGTTTGGGATCATTCTGCTGATTTTCATCGTGCAGCTGCAGAGCATTCCCGCCGGACTGGTGGCCATGATTCCGAACGTCGTGCCCATTACGATGGTCTTCGGGTTCATCTCCTATTTCGATATCCGCATCGACATTGGCACGATGATTACGGCATCGATCGCGCTGGGCATGGCGGTTGATGGCACGTTGCATTTTCTCGAGTGGTTCAAGAAAGAGATGCTGGCTGGCAAATCGCGCGAGCAGGCGGTGATCAATACGGTTAGTCATTGCGGGCCGGCGATCTGGCAAACCAGTTGGGTTGTCGCCCTGGGGCTGCTCGTGCTGGTTCCCGCGGAACTGCTGCTGATCAGTCGCTTTGGCTGGTTGATGGCCAGCATGATTGCCGTGGCGGCCTGGGGGGACTTGTTCCTGTTGCCACAAATTCTGGCATCTCCCTTAGGGCGGCTGTTTGAGCCGCGTCAACGCCCACCACAGACCAGTGGAGAGCTGCATTCAACAACGGCCGCGACTCCTGCCGATGTGCCCCAAACATCGTTCGAGTCTGCGGCGGCCGTGCGCCTGGCATCGCAATAACTGATCCGCATCGAAGTGGCTATAGTCTGGTGAGCGGGGGGAGGTGACTCCCCCCGGTGACTCTGGCTGCAAACGGGAATTCCATCACCGAAGGGACTTACGTCCCCGCGCTCGCCTTGAGTCACTTCCACGCGTGTCAGAACTTCGTCAACGAACGCACGGCCCGCGAAGTCGTCAGCCGGTCCCGCGTGAAATCGAGCCTTACTGTTTGGCCGATTCCGCGGCCCAGTCTTGCAAGGCCTTCACCCGCGGGCTGCGGTTGTGCTGCAAGGCCTCCAACGCCTGTACGACGGCGATACAACCCGGCAACGTAGTCACGCAGGAAACGCCGTTCATCACCGCGGCGGCTCGAATCTTGCCTTCATCGGTGCGAGCCCCCTTGCCGCTGGGCGTGTTGAAGATGAACTGAATCTCGCGGTTGGCCATCAGGTCGAGCAGGTTCGGCCGCCCTTCCTGGAGCTTGCGCACAGTTTCCACTTCGATGCCGGCTTCCCGGAAGGCTTTCGCCGTCCCGGAGGTACACACAATCCGAAAGCCCAGTTCCTTCAACTGGCGGGCCGCGGGAATCAGGCTGAACTTATGGCGTCCGGACAGGCTGATAAAGACCGTGCCCTGGTCGGGCAGTTTGTTGCCCGCGGCGATCTGGCTTTTGGCGAATGCCATCGGGAACGTGGAGTCGATTCCCATCACTTCCCCGGTCGACTTCATTTCCGGCCCGAGAATGATGTCGACCCCGGCGAATCGATTGAACGGGAAGACGCTTTCTTTGACGCTGATATGCGTCGGAATCACTTCCTGCGTGAATCCCAACTCCTGCAAGGTCAGGCCGACCATGGCTTTGGCAGCCAGCTTGGGCAAAGGCACATTCGTTGCCTTGGAGACGAACGGTGACGTCCGGCTGGCTCGCGGATTCACTTCCAGAATGTAGACCTGATAGTCTCCCGCGGAATGTTTGACCGCGAATTGAATGTTCATCAGGCCGCAGACCTGCAGCGCTTTCGAGAGCGCCGATGTCGCCTGCTTGATTTCATCGACCACATGCGCTGGCAGTGAGTAAGGTGGCAGTACACAGGCCGAGTCGCCAGAGTGGACGCCCGCCTCTTCGATGTGCTCCATGACTCCGCCGACAACGGTCGTGCGGCCATCCGAAATCGCATCGACATCGACTTCAATCGCATCTTCCAGGAACTTGTCGATCAGCACCGGTCGATCGGGCGAAGCGGTAACCGCTTCCGTCATGTAGCGCTGCACCGAATCAATATCGTAACAGATCTGCATCGCCCGACCGCCGAGCACGTAACTCGGCCGGACCAGTACGGGAAAGCCGATGGTTTCGGCAATACTGCACGCCCCCGCCGCATCCACGGCGATGCCGTTGGGAGGTTGTCGCAGACCCAACTGCATGAGAATTTTCTGAAAGCGATCTCGATCTTCCGCGGCATCGATCATGTCGGGACTGGTGCCGACGATCTTGACCCCAGCGGCTTCCAGACCCTTGGCGAGATTCAGCGGCGTTTGCCCGCCGAACTGCACGATCACGCCATCGGGTTGCAAACGATCGCAAATATTGAGGACGTCTTCGGTGGTCAGCGGCTCGAAGAAGAGGAGGTCCGACGTGTCGTAGTCGGTCGAAACCGTTTCCGGGTTCGAGTTGACCATGACGCTCTCGATCCCCAGCTCACGCAGCGCGAACGAGGCCTGACAGCAGCAATAATCAAACTCGATTCCCTGGCCAATGCGGTTGGGTCCGCCCCCTAAAATCATGACCCGCTGCTTGCCATCAGTGCGTGGCAAGGGGGCTTCATCTTCCATTTCATAAGTGGAATAGTAATACGGGGTGTAGGCCTCGAACTCCGCGGCACAGGTATCGACCTGCTTGAAGGTGACGATCACTCCCAGTTCTTTACGGCGTTTGCGAACTTCCATCTCGGATGAGTCCCACCATCCGGCGAGCTGCCGATCGGAATAGCCCGCACGCTTGGCCTTGCGGACAAGATCCACCGAGGCCTCGTCGAGGCGTGTCACCTGTCGGATTTCGTCTTCCAGTTCCACGAGTTGGCGAATGTTTTCGAGGAACCACGGGTCGATATGCGTCAGTTCCTGAATTTCCTCGAGGGTCATCCCCGCCTTGAAGCCGTAGCGGATGTAGAACACGCGGTCTTCGTTCGGTGTCGCGAGTTTGGCGTCGATATCGTCGCGCGTCGGTTGCTTGGCTGTGCCCCAGAGATCTTTCTTGCCGCCCCCCAGTCCGAACTGACCGATTTCGAGACCACGAATCGCCTTCTGAAAGGACTCCTTGAAGGTCCGTCCGATGGCCATCGTCTCACCGACCGATTTCATCTGCACGGTCAGTTGCGGATCGGCTTCCGGGAATTTCTCGAAGGTCCAGCGGGGGAACTTGGTGACCACATAATCAATGGTCGGTTCAAAACAAGCCAGCGTTTCCCGTGTAATATCGTTCGGAATCTCATCGAGTCGATAGCCGACCGCCAGCTTCGCCGCGATCTTGGCAATCGGAAAACCGGTCGCCTTGGACGCGAGCGCACTGGACCGGCTGACGCGGGGATTCATCTCGACGACCACCATGCGGCCAGTCTGGGGATGAATGGCGAACTGCACGTTCGAGCCGCCCGTTTCGACGCCGATTTCGCGGATGCAGGCGATCGTGGCATCACGCATCCGCTGGTATTCTTTATCGGTCAAGGTTTGCGCCGGCGCCACCGTGATCGAATCGCCGGTATGCACCCCCATCGGATCGAAGTTCTCGATCGCGCAGATGATGACGCAATTGTCGGCACAATCGCGCATCACTTCCATCTCGTATTCTTTCCAGCCAATGATCGACTCTTCGAGGAGCACTTCATTGACGGGAGACAGCATCAGTCCCTTGCGGACCTTTTCGTCGAACTCTTCGCGGTTGTAGGCGATGCCGCCGCCGGTTCCCCCGAGGGTGAAGCTGGCACGAATGATGGTGGGCAAGCCGATGTCATCCAGTGCCTTGTAGGCCTCATCCATGTTATGCACGATATGGCTGCGACAGACATCGAGACCAATTTTCAGCATGGCCTGCTTGAACGCATCGCGCTCTTCGGCCTTGGCAATCACATCGGCCTTGGCGGCGATCAGTTCGCAGTTGTACTTTTCCAGAATACCCCGCCGGTGCAGGTCCATTGCCACATTCAGCCCGGTCTGTCCGCCCAGAGTCGGCAGTACGGCATCGGGCCGCTCGACTTCAATAATCTTGGCGACATATTCCCAGGTGATGGGTTCGATGTAGGTCCGATCGGCCATCTGCGGGTCGGTCATGATGGTGGCGGGGTTGGAGTTCACCAGCACCACTTCATAACCCTCCTCGCGCAGGGCTTTGCAGGCCTGCGTGCCGGAGTAGTCGAATTCACAGGCCTGGCCGATGACAATCGGGCCAGAACCGATGATCAGGATTTTCTTCAGGTCGGTACGTTTGGGCACTGCGGTGGCTTTCAGCGGCCGGGTCGTGCAACGGGAAGTTCAAAGCCCCCATACCGTTGCGCGCAAAATCAGCGCCAGGGGTGCGTGCGGCGCAAAACTGCCTGAGCGTACCAAGCCCACCGTGAGATTCAAGGAACTTGGCCTGAGAATGCTGACAAGACTTTCAGGCTTGCAGTTCCACCAGGTCGCGATCGCTGAGAATATAGTCTTTTCCGACAGTTCGATTGTCTGGCGAACCAAACGCCCAGATTTTCGCGGAGCGGACTTTTTCCCCGAGATCGCGATGGATTTTCCCCGCCAGGTCTTCGACCGTCCCACCAATCGGAAGGGTGTAGGGTGAGGTGTAATCCGCAGGTTTTCCGGGAGTTTTTGTATACAGGCGGATCACTTGCACCGCTTGAAAAATCTCGCTGCGCAGCCGTTCGCGGTCGGCGAGTTGATCGAGATCGACAGAGATAATCTCGAACGGAACCGGCATCAATTCCCGGAGCAGGCCGATACGCTCTGGCCAGTCGGCATCGTGTGACCGGGTGACCACGAGCCGGGTGTTCACATGCAGTAGAGAAAAGTCGTCTTCGTCGAAGCCGGTGTGATCGGACAGCAGAGTGTGCCGTTGAGCCAATTGAGCGATGACCTGCTGCGTTTGCTCGGGAGCATCATCGGAGCTGCCATCGAACACCAGCACCGCGAGATCGGATGTGCGGGCGATATTCAGCAGGTAGGGTTCAAAGTGGCTGTCGGTGATCGGCGGGGTATCGATGAGCTGGAGTGACACATCTTCCCACGCCATCATGCCGGGCAGAGGTTCGCGGGTGGTGAACGGGTAATCGGCGACCTCGGGTTCCGCTTTGGTCAGTTCTTTCAGGATGCGACTTTTGCCGGCATTGGGAGCACCCAGCAAAACGACCTGAGCCGCCCCTTGTCTGGGAAAGCGATAATGCTTGCCGACCGACTTGCCCGCCGATTTTTCGGCCTGCTGTTCTTCGCGGGTTTCCTTGATCTTGGTTTTGATGTCGGCCTGAAGCTTCTCGGTTCCCTTGTGCTTGGGAATGATCTGCAGCATCTCTTCCAGGCAGGCGAGCTTTTCCTCGGCGGTTTGCGCACGCCGAAACGCGTCTTCCGCCTTCGAGTACTGCGGTGTCAGATTCGCGGGCATTAGCTACTTTATGCTGCTATGAGTTAAGGGCGATCTTTGAGTTATCTTTTGGTCGGTCTTTGTAGGAGTTTACCTGGAGAATGTGCATGAACACCGGGGCGTTGCACCAAACCGATGTAATAGCCACGGTCTTTGTAAGATCCACCATTATCGCAATGAGCAGCTCGGTGACTAATCGCAGTCAACCCATCCGCAAGCGACCACCCATGCCTATGTGGGCGCTCGCATTGAGGACAATAAACATGCAGATATGCATCTGGACTCTCGGTTAGCCCATCAGAATTTCCAAACCATCGATCAGTCAATCCTGTAATGACGCCACGCAATACTGGCATTCCATCAACTGACTCAGTTGATACCATTTCGAGGGCATTGATCAATTCCCTAAGTTCAGCATCGAATAAGAACCATTCGGAGGATTCATCAATCCTCAAATGACGAAACTTTTGATGGTACATAGCCTCGTCGGTTCTGTTTCCCTCAAATGTTCGTAGCAATTGCAATGTGAATGGTGAACCAGTCTGCAGTTGCCTCAACCGTTCTTGCGGATTCTCAGAGTAGCCAATCTTCACCCGATTAGTCGTAGTTGCATGGATGAAATAGATTGCCATTTATGCCCTACCAATTCAACGCGAATGATGAACTCTGATTCGCGTCTTACAGCAACCGCGACAGATCAAGAGCGAGCACCAGTACCATCAAGCCGAGCAGAAACGCCATGCCGACAAACTGGGCCCCGATAAAGACCTTTTCGCTCGGCCGTTTGCGCGTGACCGCTTCCCAGATCAGGAAGACCATGTGACCGCCATCGAGCACCGGAATCGGCAGGAAGTTGAGCACCGCCAGATTCAAGCTGAGGAAGCCCAGGAAGAAGAGCAGCGGCACGATCCCCATGCGTGACGATTCAAACGCCGCCTGAGCAATCCCCAGCGGACCATGCAGTTCCTTGTAGCTCAACCGCTGCGTGATGAGGCTGCGGAGCGTGAGATAGATGTTGACAATTGTGCTGCGCGAGCGGTTCCAGGCCATATCAATCGCCTGGGGTACGCTCGCCGCTTTCTCCTGCTGACGGAGCAACTGAAACCGCAGGCCATTGGTGGGCAAGAGCCAGGCGGGGTCTTCCACCACGGCCAGTTTCACCACCTTCGGTTGTGACTGGTCTTTCTCTTTCAGGGTCAATTGCACCTGCCGCTGGGGAGCCTGCTGCATCGCCCAGAAGGCAAAGGCCCAGTTGTTGGCCTTCGATGCGTTGTTGGCGTCATCGAGCAGAATCGTCACCGTCGAGTCGCCGAGCACGTCTTTCGCGGCACCTGCGGAGAGAATCAGGTCGACCTTCTGGATTAACGAATTCGGCTGAATGCCCGCGGCAGCGGCGGGGCTTTCTGGTTCGACTTGCAACACAAATGGAGCGATGTGCATGGCGACACCAATCGCCGCAACAGCCATCGGTTCGCCTTCGACTTCCGGATGCTCCAGCCAGGCCGGTCGATTGTCGGGTGTCAGTTTGACCGTTTTTTCTTCCCGTCCGCCCGTGGGATTTTGACGCAGGAAGACCAGCTCGATTTCCTGACCGTGCAACGCCGCGAGTTCATTGGGCAGTTTCAGCGGATCGATATCGATGCCAATGCTGCGACCATTGATCTTGGCCAGTTTGTCGCCCACCTCAATACCAGCGAGAGCGGCAGGGGAATCTTTCTGCACGGCAGAAATGGGGCCGGCATCGAGCCGCAATCCCAGGGTATGGAAATGATCGGCTCCGACGGTGATCTCGACCTGCTCGTCAGACCCGGCGCGAACCACGGTCAGCTTGGCACCTTCTGGACCGGCATTTGCCAATTGATCCTGGAATTCAGAGAACGAAGAGACGAGGGTTCCGTTGACTGCACGAATCTGATCTCCCCAGGCAAAGGCAGGATCGGCTTTTGCGGCTGCTGTGCCCGGTTCCACGGGGCTATCAAAACCGTAGGTCGATTCTACCAGCTGCAGAGCGAGTGACGGAATGACACCAATCTGCGGTCGGGTTCCGGCGACACTCGGTTCGACAAGAACTTGCAGTTCGCTGCCATCGGTGTGATAGCCCTTGAGTTCCACCGGCCCGCTGGAGACCGAAACATTCAGTTGCAGATCGTGGTAGTTGGCGATCTCGCGACCGTTGATTTCCGTGATCTGGTCGCCGCGTTGCAGGCCTGATGACCAGGCGGGCATCCCCGGGCGAATTTGACCCACGACGGCCGGGACCGATTCGGTACCAATCCCGAACGCGATGGCATAAAACAGCACCGCGGTGATGACATTCATAGTCACCCCGGCCGAGATGATCGCCATGCGCTGCCAGACATTCTTGGCGACATACGAGCGCGGATCGGCGGCGATTTCTTCGTTGGTCATCTGCGACGGGTCGGCATCATCCTGACCCAGCATTTTGACGTACCCGCCGAAGGGAATGGCAGACAACGCGTATTCGGTTTCGCCCCATTTCCAGCCGAGCAGAATGGGGCCAAAGCCGATGCTGAACCGTTCGACGTAGACGTTGCACCATTTGGCGACGGCGAAGTGCCCCAGTTCGTGCAAGAAAATGACCAGCCCCAGTCCCAGCACGGCACCGGCAACACCGATCACATTGGCGATTGTTCCATCCAGATTCATTGCAGCGAGGACTTCCACCGTGACATCTCCTGACGAGCCCAGCGATCTTGTTGCAGCAATTCTGGCAACGTCGGTTGGGAATCGTATTGATGGTGTTGCAAAATTTCGCGGCACGCGACAGCGATTTCTGTAAAGCGTAGCGTACCGTGTAAGAAGCGATCGACAGCGACCTCGTTGGCCGCGTTCAGTATGGCTCCGCAGGTGCCCCCCCGTTCGGCCACTTCAAAGCCGAGTTGCAGCGCGGGGAAGGCCTCGTAGTCTGGAGCTTCAAACGTCAAGGTATGGGCTTTGGACCAATCCATGGTCGGAGAAATTCCGGCCCAGCGCTCAGGATAGGTCAGTGCATATTGAATAGGGAGTTTCATATCGGGCGGGGAAAGTTGCGCGACGGTTGACCCATCGACAAATTCGACCATGGAATGCACGATGGATTGCGGATGGACGACCACGTCGATTTGCTCCGCGGTCAAGCCGAACAACCAGCGGGCCTCGATGATCTCCAGGGCTTTATTCATTAAAGTGGCCGAGTCGACCGTAATTTTCTTGCCCATTTTCCAGGTGGGGTGAGCGAGTGCCTGTTCGACGGTCACGTCATTTAATCGATCGCGAGACCAGCCACGAAATGGGCCGCCACTGGCCGTGAGGGTAATCTTCCGCACATCTTGCCGACGTCCCGCTTCCAGACACTGGAAAATCGCGCAGTGCTCGCTGTCGACTGGCAGCAGCGCGGAACCGGTTTTTGCGGCCAGTTGCATCACCAACGGGCCTCCGACCACCAGCGTCTCTTTGTTAGCCAGCGCGACGCGTTTGCCCGCTTCGAGTGCCGCCAGAGCGCCCCGCAAACCCGCGGCACCCACGATGGCACAAATCACGGTGTCGACATCGGGATGGCCCGCAAGCCGTTCAACTCCGGCCTCGCCCCAGAGTAATTCCGTGGGCGACGACAGTGAGGGAACCGAGATTTCGGACTTCAGACTCTCGTCAACCACCACCGCCCAGCGGGGGTGATGCCGTGAGATTTGCGACTGCAACAGATCCCACCGACGATGCACCGACAGGCCCACGGCCTGAAGTCGTTCGGGCTGGGCGGCAATCACATCGAGACTGCTGGTCCCGATGGAACCCGACGAACCCAGCACGGCAACGCGATTCATCGAATGGTCCATCCTGGGAATTGCGAACTGCGGCCCACCCGACGTTCACGGCGCAATCCCTTACGGCGTTGGATTCTAAGGCGCGACAGGCAGACCGGCAAGGCCGAACCGCAGTGAACCTCCGGCGAGCGTCGCCAGGGATTGGCAGCAGAGCCCGACACTTTGTTTCCGCGAGAATTTCTGTAATTCTCTCATCAAGGTGACTATGATCATGCCTGTCAGATGCCAGTCAGATCTTATTCGATACTGGGAAAATCCCATGCTGTGTCGTGGTTGTATCCTGCTGTCAGCATTCCTGTTAAGCGGCGTCTCGTTGCATGGCGAAGCCCAGGATGTCGCACCCACCCCCAGCCCGTCTGGCCAGCCGGTCGCGTTGAATCGCCAGCAAACGGTGCTGCTCGATAAGGCCGGTGGCAAGCTGATTCTCCAGGGAGAGGTTTGTCTGCGGGAAGGCGTGCTCGAAATGCTGGTCTGCCTGAAGCGGACCAAAGAGCATGAAGCGATATTCTCGGTCGATACCTCGGCACAAACCGTTCATGCGGGGCTGCTGGCGCTCGGTTTTGAACCGGGAAAACCCGTGCGATTCACTCCCGAATATCGGGCTGCCTCTGGGCCGGTGGTCGATATCTATCTCCAGTGGACGAGCCCGGATGGCAAGACGCAACGCCATAAAGCACAAGATCTTGTGCGCAATTCGGTGCGACGCTACTGGTTGCAGAAGCTGGAGAAAACCCCGCTCGACCTGAAGCTGAGTGACGAGGCCGACTTGCGCTACGACGAGAAGCGTCAGGAACTCTTATGGTATGGGCCGATGTCTGATCAGCAGCGCGATGAACTTCTCGCGCTATCTGCCGATGCGGGTTACAAGCAAGCGATCAAGGCCATCCACCAGTCGACGCAACTCCAGCTCCTCAAAGCCGATTGGGTCTTTGCAGGGAGTGGCTTCACCACAGACCCCGATACGAACGAGCAGTTTTATCTGGCCGAATCGGGCGATCTCATTTGTGTGGCCAACTTTTCAACGGCCACTATTGATCTCGCGATTACCAGTTCCGCCGAGAACGATAACCTGCTGTACGAAGCCTACACCGAGAAACTCCCTCCCACGGGGACGAAGGTGTCGATTGAGCTGATTCCCCGTAAAGCCAAAAACCTTGTGGATAAAGTAGATCCGGGCAAAGCCAAGTCCAAACCCGTCAGCCAGTAATCCTCACCGAAGTCGTCCTGCGTTGCGGTTGGTCTCGGCGAAATCTGCGCGTTTGCATTTCGGATGTGTGGTAAACCAGCCCCTGACCCCGGTTTTTGACCACAATCGCTGAACTGCCCCTTGAGGCAATTGATGTTTCGGCGATACCGTCTGTCTCACCTTTCCCGCATCTCCAATCTGTTTCAACTCAAGTCCGACTGACGACCGTCGCCTTCCCGGAAGTTCTGCTTTCTGGCAACTGGCGCACGGCACGAGGAGCGACCGCGCATGCTTAAGTCACTTCTGGGAAACCGTTTCCGAACTGGCTCTCTGTTCTGTCTGTTGTCTGCCAGCACGCTCGTCGGCTGTGGAATGACCGGCGGTTGGGTCATGAACAACTCCGGCATGGGTTACTACGAGAAGGGCCAGTATGCCCTGGCTCGGCAAGAGTTTGGCCAGGCCGTGGCGTTGGACCCTTACAACGCGGCCTATCGCCACAACTTGGCGATGTCGCTGAAGCGTTCGGGCGATGCCGCTCAGGCCGAGCGGATTCTGCAACACAATCTGACCATCGACCCAATGCATCAGCCGACTTATCATTCACTGGCCCAGTTAATGATCGAAACCGGCCGACAACCGGAAGCCGAAAGCCTGCTCGCCACCTGGACAGGCACTCAACCATACAATCCCGATGCGCACATCGAAATGGCTTGGCTGCAGCGCGAATCGGGGAATTATCCGGTCGCCGAGCAACATCTGCGACAGGCGTTGCAGGCCGATCCGCAGAACTCCACCGCGATCGCACAACTCGGTCAGATTTATCAAGACTCGGGTTCACCGATGCAGGCCGCAATGATGTATCAGCAGGCGTTGAATCTCAACTTTAACCAACCCGAAGTGCAGTCGCGGCTGGCCACTCTCGAACGCCAGGGCGCCACGTCCAACCCCGCACAGATGATGCTCGCCGGTTATCCCCCCGCCAGTATGGGAATGCCGATGAACACCATGATGGCGGCACCATCCAACATGGCGATGAACCAGTGGCAACCGGTGTCGGCCCCCATGACGATGAACGCCGCGCCCACCACGGTCACCTATTCACCAGCACCAACGCCGATTCCCGAACAACAGTTTTCCGCGTCGACGGTCCCCGTGACCACCATGAGCATGCCCGCATTGCCCGGCGTCACAGCCTCGTCAGTCCCGCAGACTATGCAGGCCCCGGTGATGACTCCGGTCCCGGCACCTGGTGGGAACTGGCAACCGGTGACGATGAGCGTGGAACAAGCCGACCCGGCCCATGTCACGCAGACCGAATCTGACGATGCGGTTTCCAGCCTGCCCGTGGTGGAACCACATTAAGCGTATCGCTGAATTTCCGAGAGAGGCCAAGACCCGCCCGGGGCGTAAGCTCTGGACGGGTCTTGTGCTTTGATGGTTCAGCGGATGCCGCGGGTCGTGCTGAACGATGCCGGTCGGTTGTTTCTGGAACGGCCAACACACTGCGGCCGACTGGTCTGTAAGATTGTGCCGGGGCAGGGGCGCCTGCCTTTGGTGTCAAAGAGAAGATTGAATCTCAAGGAACCTGATTTCAAATCGTTCCAGCGGAAAGCCAAAAGCAGAAAGCGGACAGCCAGAGAGGGGGAAACCAGCGGATTTCTGGCTTTCTGCTTTCCGCAATCACACGCTCTCCATTGGAAAACATGTGATTAGGGTCGAGGCCCTCGCCGCGACCGATCCCAGCTGAAACAGACTCACTGCCGACTGGTCTGCCAGGCAGGCGCAGATTAGTCATTGGAAGGAGCAAACCGGCGCTTCCAATACCCCCGCGTGACATGGCACATCAGCATGTTTTTGAAGTGCCAGACGCCGAGAACCGTCATGATCAGGCCGAGCTTCTGGCTCAACAGTTCCAGCCCGTCCTGGAAGCTCGTGATCTGCAACCCAGACTTCAATGTCAGGGTGACGAACGCCACATTGACCAGGTAAAACCCCACCAGCAGCAGGTGATTGACGGCATCGGCAAGGCGGGCATTGCCATGAAACGTGTCGATCAACAACACCCGGCCATGGTGGTGCAGCGTTTGTCCGAACCAGACGGTGATGATGCCGCTGGCTGTGAGATACGCCGCATAAGTCCAGAGCAGCGGCGTCATGATGAACCTCGATTTCGTATTAAATTCCGTTCCAACAGTGTGCCACTGGCTCCGCCAGTGCGATTTCATGTTGGATATCCCAGAGCTTGCACTGGCAGAGCCAGTGGCACACGAGCGAGACCGCCCTGGCTCACGCTGCGGCCTGGTCATTCACTACCGTTGCGGCTCTTCAAAATCGGTGATGTTCGTCCGGCGTGCCACGGCGAGTTGTGCAATGTGGTCGCGACGGTGTGTTTCGTTGGCCTGCTTCAGGTTGGTGCTGCGGATGGACGCGAACATCGCCAGCAGGAAAAAGTGCATGCCGCCGATGACCAGCAGAATCACCCCGACCTTGGTGCTCAGAAGTTCGATCGCGGAAGAGATGTCGCTGGCCTGGGTGGTGGCCTTCAGGGCGAAAGAGATCACGCCGAAGTTCACCAGATAAAACCCGATCACCAGCAGGTGTGATAACGCATCATTCAGTTCGCCTTGATCTTCCTGGCCATATGTCAGAAAGACCCGGCCGTGGGTTCGCAGCGTGCGGGCGACCCAAATGGTAATTCCCACCGTCAACACCACATACGCCAGATACATGCCCGTCATCGTCGTCATGATTGTTCCCTCCCGAAAGTCGTGTTCGGATGTTCGTCTCTCGGGAAGATATCCGCAACGGTGGTGCGCGATTAACCAGACTTTTTCGCGGATTCCCCGTGGCGATCTCTACCGGTGCAGGGGAATCGCCAGAGATGGATGAAAATCGGCAGGCAGTGCGGTAGTCTGCGCTCCAGCGGCGTAAGTCGCCTGTTTCTTCCGGATTCCCGCATCAAGGACGATGACGATGTCGTCGCGGCCGTTCACACATCTGCATTGCCATACTCATTACAGCCTGCTCGACGGGGCGACCCGCATCGACCAGTACATCGCGAAGGTCAAACAGCATGGCATGACCGCCGCCGCGGTGACCGATCACGGCAACCTGTACGGAGCGCTGGAGTTTTATCTGTCGTGCAAGGGGGCCGGGGTCAATCCGATTCTGGGGATGGAAGCGTACATCGCCCCGCGTTCGCGTTTTGAGAAATCGGGTGCCTCGCGCACGAAGGAAGCCAGCTTTCATCTGACGCTGCTGGCGATGAACCGTACCGGCTTTCAGAACCTCATCAAACTCTCTTCGCGAGCTTACCTCGAAGGTTTTTATTACAAGCCCCGCATCGATAAGGCGCTCCTCGAAGAGTTAAACGAAGGGCTCATCTGCCTGTCGGGCTGTGCGGCGGGAGAGCTTTCCTTTCTGCTGCTCGGCGAACAATACAGCGAGGCGGAAAAGCTCGCGGCGTGGTATTCCAGGGTCTTCGGTGACCGCTTCTATCTCGAGATTCAGAACGCCGGGTTTGAAATTCAAACCCGCTGTGCCGAAGCAACGATCGATCTCGCGACCAAAATGGGATTGCCATTGGTCGCCACGAACGATGCCCATTATCTGAACCGTGAAGATGCCGCCGTGCAAGACGTGCTGTTGTGCGTGAATACCAAGAGCGAGCGGAGTGATACCAATCGCATGCGGATGGACAGCGATCAGCTTTACATTCGCACGCCGGAAGAGATGTACACAGCGTTTCCGGATCATGCCGATGCCGTCGCGCGATCGCAGGAGATCGCGAACCGCGTCGATATCGATCTCGATCTGAAAACCCGTCATTTTCCGGTCTTTGCCACGCCCGAGAATAAGAGTGACATCGATTACCTCCGTGAACTGTGCGAGCAGGGTCTCATCTGGCGTTATGGTGAGGATGGGATTACCGACGCACATCGCGAGCGACTGAATTATGAACTGGGCGTGATCCAGAAAATGGGCTACGCGAGTTACTTTCTGATCGTGTGGGACTTCGTGCGATTTGCGATGGAACGGGGCATTCCATGCAGCGCCCGTGGTTCGGCGTGCGGGGCCATCGTGGCGTATCTGTTGGGCTTAAGCCACGTCTGCCCGTTACAGTACGACTTGCTGTTTGAACGGTTCCTCGATCCCAGCCGAACGGAGCCGCCCGATATCGATATCGATTTCTGCCGCGATCGACGACAGGACGTCATCGATTACACCAAGCAGAAATACGGCGAGCAGAACGTCTCGCAAATCGGTACATTCGGTACATTGAAGGCCAAGGCGGCGATTCGCGACGTCGGCCGGGCGCTCTCGGTCCCGCTGAAGCGCGTCGATGAAGTCGCCAAGATGGTGCCCGATGAACTCAACATCGAACTGAAAGACGCCATCGAAAAGAGCGCCGAGCTGAAAGAGGCGTACAATACCGATCCGCAGATCAAAGAACTGCTCGATCTCGCGATTGAACTGGAAGGCCTGGCCCGTTCCGCCGGCACGCATGCCGCCGGCGTGGTGGTCTCTGACCGTCCGATTGAAGAATATGTGCCGTTGCAGACGATTTCCGGCAAGACCGACATCGTCACGCAGTGGGAAGGTCCGACGGTCGAGAAGGCCGGCATGCTGAAGATGGACTTCCTTGGGCTGCGCAATCTGACGATTCTCGATAAAGCTGTGAAGAACGTGAAACAGCACCGCGGGATCGAGATCGACCCCGTCAAGTTGCCCCTCGATGACAAGGCAACTTTCGCGTTGCTGCAGCGCGGCGAAACCAAAGGCATCTTTCAGTTGGAATCGGGGGGCATGCGCGACCTGCTCACGAAAATGAAGCCCGACAAATTTGCCGACATCATCGCCACGTCGGCACTCTATCGTCCCGGCCCGCTCGAAGGGGGCATGGTGATGACATATGTCGATGTGAAGCATGGCCGCCAGCCCTTGCCCCGCGTGCATCCCATCATGGACGGCGTACTGGACGAGACCTACGGCGTCATGGTCTACCAGGAACAGGTGATGCGCGTGCTGAATCGGCTGGGAGGCATCGATCTGCCGCAGTCGTACCAGTGCATCAAGGCGATCAGCAAGAAAAAGCTGGAGATGATCGCCAAGTATCGGGCGCAGTTTCTCGAAGGCGCACAAAGTAACGGGCTGCCTGAAAACACGGCGATCGACCTCTTCGGCATGATCGAGAAGTTCGCCGGGTACGGCTTCAACAAGTCGCACTCCACGGCCTACGGTGCGGTGGCCTATCAGACGGCGTATCTCAAAGCGCACTATCCGTGCGAGTTCATGGCCGCGCTCTTGTCGTGCGAACTCGGCGAAACCGACAAGCTGACGGAACATCTGGATGACTGCCGGCGGATGAAAATCGAGGTGTTGCCGCCGGATATCAACACCAGTCATGTCGAATTCACCGTCGTGGGCGATAAGCTCGCGTTCGGGTTGGGGGCCATCAAGGGCGTGGGTGAAGGCGCGGTGGGTGCGATTGTCGCCGAGCGTCAGGCGCATGGACTCTACACAAGTCTGTTTGATTTGACCGAGCGTGTTGATCCGAAACAGGCGACCAAGGGTGTGCTGGAACTGCTCGTCAAAGCGGGTGCGTTCGACAAGTTTGGCGGGCATCGCGCCCAGCAGTTCGCGATCATCGAGCGGGCTGCGCAGGGAGCCGCCAACCTGCATCGCGATCGGCAGCGCGGTCAGAAGAATCTGTTCGGAGGAGAGGACGAGTCGGCGAGTGATGCCAGTGCCGCCGTGGTGCAATCTTTGCCGGACATGCCCGAATGGTCGCACCGCGAGCAACTGGCGTTTGAGAAGGAAGCCTTGGGGTTCTATCTCACCAGCCATCCCCTGGCGGAGGTTGCCAAGCAACTGGAAACCTTCTCGTCCAATAAAATCGAGGAACTGGTGAACCTGGAAGATGGCGTGGAGGTGGTCGTGGGGGGCATGGTTTCCGCGATCAAGAAAGCCCAGACCAAAAAGCCCAGCCGTAATGGGCACTCCAAGTATGTCAACTTTGACTTTGAAGACCCCACGGGCGTGGTCCGCTGCATCATGTGGCCCGAAGAATACGCCCGGCTGGGAGACAAGGTCGTGGGAGATGAAGTTCGTTTCCTGAAGGGCAAAGTCGATAAGCGCAGCCGTGAACCGAATGTGATTGTGAACGCCATGTGGACGCTCGATGAAGCCGAACGCGACTTCACCAGTAAGATGGCGATCAAGTTCCGCAAGGGCCTGCACGATGACCGGGTGGTCAACCGCGTGCGTGATATTTTGCAGCGGTATCCGGGTAAATCTGAAGTGATCGTGCTGGTCGAAACGGTCGACAACGAAGATCCCACCAGTCGCTTGCGGTTTGTGGCCCAGAAGCCGCTGGTCATGCGGGTCAGTCCGAATCGCGACCTGCAGACGGAACTCAACGATGTGCTGGGAGAAGGGCATCTGCAGATGTTCGCCGACGTCAAGCGCGCGTCGGGGAAATCGCAAAGCGTGGGCCGGTAATGCAATTCCACCGCAGAGCCCGCGTTGGCGATGAATCCCAGGATCATCTACGATGCAGCTATCAATAACCTGACACCTGACACCTGACACCTCAACTTATGGAACCCCATCCGTTACGGTTGCTGCGGAACCTGGGTCGCTCGCGCGAAATCGCCGCCGTACTGCTCAATCACGGCTTCGGCGATGTGCTGGCGCGGCTGGGTGTCCACGGGTTTTGGCGGCGGTGGTGGTGCTGGCTGCGCCGCAGGCAAGCCCCGCCCACAACGCAAATCACCGTTTACGAACGGGTCCGTCTCTCGCTCGAAGCGCTCGGTCCCACGTTCATCAAGTTCGGTCAGGTGATGAGTACCCGGCCCGACTTGATGCCCGCGGAAATGATTCGTGAACTGCAAAAGCTGCAGGAAAGCGTCCCCCCGTTTCGCAGTGAAGACGCGGTTCGGCAGGTGGAACATGAACTGGGGCAACCCGTCAATCAACTCTTCGCACGGTTTGATCGTCAACCCCTGGCGGCCGGATCGCTGGCCCAGGTGCATCGCGCCTGGCATCACAATGGCACGCCGCTGGCGATCAAAATTCGCCGTCCGACCGCCGTCCGCGATATCGAACGAGACCTGTCGTTGATGCAGGAACTGTCGCATCTGCTGGAGCGCCATGTTCCGGAATCGCGCGTGTTTGATCCCACGGGGCTGGTGAATCACTTTGCCCGTTCAGTTCGCCGTGAGCTGAACTTCGCCCGCGAAGGCCGCACCATGCAGGAGTTCGCGCGGCTGTTTCGCAACGACTCCAGTCTCTACGTGCCACAGGTCTTTGATGATCTGACCACCGAGGCCGTGTTGACGATGGAGTTCGTGGAGGGCTTGCGGGTCGACCAGGCATTTGATGCCCAGCTCTGGCCCTGCCAACCAGCCGATGTGGCCATTCGCGGGGCCCGCATCTTCATGAAAATGGCCTTTGAATACGGGGTATTTCATGGCGACCCCCACCCCGGTAACATTCGAATCCGGCCCGATGGCGGAATTTGTCTGCTCGACTATGGCATGGTGGGCATGCTCGATGACGCCACGCGCGAACAACTCATCGACCTGTTCGTCTCCATCGCACAGCAAGATGTGAATACACTCGTCGAAGTAGTGCTGCTGCTCGGCCAACCCTATCGAGAGGTCGATACCCCGTTACTCAAAATCGATCTGCGAGATTTTATTGCCAACTATTATGGCGTCGAGTTAGAGCGCTTGCAGGTCGGCAATATGCTGAGTGATTTTGTTGCCATACTCGGCCAGCATGGCGTGCGCTGTCCGGGAAGTTTGACGCTGCTCATTCGTGCTCTGGTGACTCTCGAAGGCATCGGCCGCGGACTCGACCCCACCTTCAATCTCGCCGGACATTTGCAGCCGTTCGTCGAACGGTTGGTCAAGGAGCGGTATCAACCGGGCCGGTTGGCGGAACGTCTGCTGTTACGGTCAAAAGCCGCCTGGAAACTCGCGGAACAATTGCCCGGGCATGTTTCCGAGACTCTCCGAAAACTCAGTCAGGATGAACTCGAAGTTCATCTCGAACATCGCGGCCTCGATAAATTCACCATGGAACTCGAACGCGCCAGCAACCGTCTGGCGGTGGGCATCGTCATGTCCGCCATGATCCTGGCTTCGGCTCTGCTGATCCGCAGTGCCTCCGATCATCTCTGGCTCACCTTGCCGCTCTATCTGGTTTCATCTCTCCTGGGCATGTGGCTCATCTACGGCATCTTTCGCAGTGGTCGGCTCTGAACGGCTGGGGCGGTCCACGCGACGCGGCGGCTCATACGCCGCAGTCAACACATCGACAATCGACTGCATGTGTTCGCTGTGACTGCCGGAAGCCGACAGGGTGAGTCGCGGCCAATGTCTCGGCAAACTTTGGGAAGCGTGACTCGTGGCCACCAGAATTCCCGAGTCCGGTAGTTCCGGAGTCAGCAGCGGTTCACAGATCACGTTCGGCCAACGCGCCGTCAAATGCGGCAGCAGTATGCCCAGGAATTCCGGTGACCACGGACCTGCCAGCCAGAGTCGTGGTGGATGACTCACCAGTCGTTGCCGCAATTCCGCAACGGTCAATCGATAAACGGGATGACACCAGTGGGGATCGAGGTTCTGCCACGGATCGAGCACAAAGCGGCGATACCAGACTCCCGGATGAGGAAGTTGCAGTACTGTGCTTTCTACGTAGTGCGCACCGCAGGCCAGCAAGTCGAGATCGAGTGTCCTGGGGCCCCATTTCACGGTGCGCAGGCGCTGGTGATCATCTTCCAGTTGGTGCAGGGTGCGTAGCACGTCGCGTGGCGCCAATGTCGTTTGAGCGCGGATGACGGCATTCCAGTAGGGTTCCCCCGCGTTCGCTCCCATGGGCACCGAGCGATAAAGGGCGCTGCCGCAGACTTCAAAAAAGGCAGCATGCTGCTGGAGCGCCGCGGTCACTGCGTGATACCGCGCGGGCACGTCGCCCAGGTTGCCCCCGAATCCGATCCAGCAATTGTCCATGTCTGCCACTGCCTGAACCGCAGGTCAAAGGCAGATTCTAGCAGAAAGTCGTCCCGCTTTAATTGATTCCGTGGGCCTGCAATTCCGCATCGATATGGAACCACGACCCATTTTGTGCGTTGCCGAACATACTGACGCCGGCAATCAGCACCAGCAGAATGGATGCCAGCATGGCGGCATACTCAACCGAGGTGGTCGCATCTTCCGCCTGGCAGAACCTCTTGAGAGCCCTCATGATCAACCCCTTCGCCGTCTCACAGCAGCAGATCTCCGATCGCCACGAACCACGCGGGACAGAGACACGCCCGTATCCGTTTATGAACCGTAGTCCATAAACGGAGGTCGTGAGAGAATTGGCACCAGTTTTTTTTGATTTTTTTTCCAATCGGCGACAGCTCGAACAGAGCTGAGGCGTGAGAAATCGGGAGTTTGATGGCATTCTCTGATCTGGCGATGGTGACACCGCGCAAGAGTCGCTACAATTTTGTTCGCGACTCTCCGTTGGGCGGAGTGTTGACCTATTGATAAGCACAAGCGGGGCGAGGGTTTATGGCCAAAGAAGAGGCCATTGAAGTTCAGGGAAATGTGGTGGAAGCCTTGGCAAACACCCAATTTCGCGTGGTTTTAGAGAATGGACACACCGTTCTGGCCCACGTCGCGGGAAAAATGCGCAAGCATTTCATTCGTATTGTCCCCGGCGATCGCGTCGTCGTGGAGGTCTCTCCCTACGACCTGAACCGTGGTCGAATTGTGTTCCGCGAACGCTAAAGAGCACCCCCTGAGTCTTTGGCGGGTTGCGGCGGCGTAGTCTCACAGTTCGCGAATTCCGGGTTCAACAGCCGTCTCAGGTCTGTGTGACCCGCACAAAGTCGTCGATGGATGCACTTCCACTCCCCTCTGTTCTCCTCTTCACAGACGGTGCCTGCCGCGGCAACCCTGGTCCTGGCGGCTGGGCATATATCCTGCGCCATCCGAAAACCGGTGCGGAAAAAGTTGGCTCGGGCGGATTGGCGCTCACCACGAATAACCAGATGGAAATGCAGGCCGTGATCTCTGGATTGGAGGCCTTGCAGCGTCCGTCCGCCGTGGAAGTGATCACCGATAGTTCTTACGTGGCCAAGGGTTCCATCGAATGGCTACCCGGCTGGAAACGGAATGGCTGGCGGCGGCGGGAGGGGACACAATGGAAGCCCGTCAAGAATGTCGAACTCTGGCAGCAACTCGATCAACTGCTCGCCCTGCATCAGGTGAAATTCACTTGGATTCGTGGCCACGCGGGACATGCCGAGAATGAACGGTGTGATGAACTGGCGGTCGCCGCCGCCTTGGCTGTCCAGTCCTGACGTTTTCTGGGATACCTATCTGATTATTCAGAAACGGTTTACGGCATGAGATGCGTGCCAGCTGGTAGCCCTGTCGAAAATCTGCGGTCGTGAGGGAGAATAAACCTCACGCTCAACGCGTCTGAATATACAGTCAGGTCATGCGGAACGGGGCACAGGGTTGGAGAGCCATTCGGGTCAGGACGCGAAGTTCCTCGATTCGGGTGCGACGCAGCGCTTGCGTCCGGCCGAGGTGTCCTCGCTGTATCAACAGTATTCACAAGGGCTTCTGGCATATCTGGTCGGAGTATTGAAAAACGCGGATCACGCCGCGGAAGCGTTGCAGAATACGTTTCAGCGGGTCTTGGAAGTGGGGCATACCGCTCGTAAAGACTCCTTCCAGGGTTGGATCTACAAGGTGGCTTTTCACGAAGCGATGGCCCTGCGGCGAAAAATGGCCATCGAGCACAGGGCACACCATAAGTATTCAGCGATTCAAGCCTTGCGGCAGATCGCCACGGGGGCAATGGCCCCGCAAGAGTTTTGTCTGTCCCAGGCCGAGGTCGTCTCAAAACTGCAGCAAGCCTTGACGCAACTTCCTGCAGAGCAACGCTATGTGGTCGAGCGTCGCGTTTATCATGAAGAAACGTTCGCCGTCATCGCTGCTCAGTTAAAGGTTCCCATCGGTACGGTCCTGACACGCATGCGGCTCGCGCTGCAGAAGCTCGAAAAGCATCTGGCCCCCGAGCATCACCCCCCGAAGTAGATTTCAGGCATCAGGCTATGGTCAGTTCACACATCACTGTCGCTTCGCCGGGTTCGATCGAACCGTCCTGGGAAGTCTGGCTGTACGTGCTGGGCGAGTTATCCCCAGCGGAAACCACAGCCTTGGAAGCGCGTCTCGAGCAAGATCTGGCGCTCTGTCAGGAAGTCGCCGCGGCGGTCGAGGGCTTGGCCAATTTGCACGCGGCCGCCATCCCCTTGGTTTCACCCCTTCCGGTGCCCGCCAGTCAGTCTCAGCATTCTCCTTTTCAGCTGCCCGCGCTCACGGCGCTTAGCCTGGCCTGCCTGACGATGGGGGGCTTGCTGTGGACACATGGCTTTGATGCCGCGCTGGCGGATCGCAGTGCGGCCGACTCCGCGGCCGAACTGGTACACCTCTGGCGCGATGGCAGTCAGCACATTCGTCCCACACTCGCCATCGACCTGGATGACAACCGCGGCGATCTGGAGCCGGAAGCCGCGCTCGTTCCCAGTTGGCTGCTCGCGGCGGTATCTCTGGAACAGTCGACTTCCCATCCGGAAACTCCCGACGATCATTGGGAGACGAATTAAGTGTCTAGCGAGACAACTCATTTGCTGCGCGGAGTGACACGGTGGGCCGCAGGTTGCATCGCCCTGGTGATGGTCGTCGCGATCTCTTCGGCGCGGGCGGATGACAAGGACCGGGAAGCGACCACCAAATTGGCACTGGCCTTTGCGAAACAGCATCATCCGGAACTGGCCGATCTGCTGGAGCAACTGCGGAAAATTGCCCCGAAAGAGTTCGCCGCCGCGATTTCCGACCTTGATAAATCCCGGCAGCGCATCGAGCGCAACAAGGAAAAGTCCGAACGCTACGATTTGGAACTCGAGGAATGGAAAGTCAATTCGCGAATCCGGCTGCTGGTGGCCCGGTTAGCCATGGGGCAAGACAGCACCATCGAAGCCGACCTGCGAACAGCCCTTGAACAACGGGTGCGATTGCGCCTCGAATTGCTGGAAGAAGAACGCGGCCGGTTGGGCCAGCGAATCGAGAAACTCGACGAGCAGATCGCCCAGCAGAAATCCCGTTCCACCGAGCAAATTGATAAAGAACTGGCGACACTTCTCCGATCGGCTGCGGATTCCGGTAAGCGGCCCGAAAACACCAAATCGAAAACGACCTCGAACGCGAAAGTTACCCCGCAGAAATCGACCTCGAATCCGGCAGAGTCTCGCAAGAGCTCGCAGGATCGGAAGACGACACCCTCTGCTAAACTGTCGAAATCGCTACCCGCTTCGTCTAACAAAAAACAATAGTCCATGGAGTTGTGCGACCCGCCGCACGACAGGCCGTATCAAGGATTTTTCACAATGCACGTCACTCTGTTGACTGGTTTGAGTCTGCTGCTGACATCCGCGAACGCTTCGGAAGTCTCGCGGATCGATGTCCGTTACGCGAAATCGGCGACGGAATCGCCCGATTTCCGGCAGCACGTTGTCCCGTTGATGGGCAAAATGGGCTGCAACGGCCGGGCCTGTCACGGCTCGTTCCAGGGTCAGGGGGGCTTCCGTCTCTCCTTGTTCGGATACGACTTCAAATCGGACCATGAGAACCTGCTCGCCGGTGACGAACCCCGCACCAATCTCAAAGCTGCGGCCGAAAGCCTGATCCTGACCAAGCCGACGTTGAAGATCGATCATGAAGGGGGCGAACGGCTCAAGGTCGATACCTGGCAATACCGCGTCATGCTGAAGTGGATCGAGGATGGCGCGAAGCCGCTCGCCGCCGATGCCGCCGACTTCGTGAAACTCGAAGTCACCCCGGCGGAAATGGTCGCGAAGCAGAAGGGCGACACCTGGCAATTGAAGGCCGTCGCTGTCTGGTCGGATGGCACCCGTGAAGATGTCACCCCTTTGTGCCGCTGGCAAAGCAATAACGATCAAGTCGCCACCATCAGCGATTCTGGTCTGGTCACCGCGACCGGCCCTGGCGACAGCCACGTGGTCGCGTTTTATGACAATGGCGTGGTCCCCGTGCCGGTGATTCAACCGGTCTCCGACAAGATTGGTCCCAAGTACCCCCAGACCCCCACGCCGACCAAAATCGACGAATTGGTCGTTCAGAAGCTGCAAAAGCTCGGCATCGTGCAGGCGGATCTTTGTACCGATGCCGAATATCTGCGTCGCGTCTCGCTCGACATGATTGGCACGCTGCCCACCCCGAAGGAAGTCGAAGCCTTTTTGAGTGATACCTCGGCGGATAAGCGGTCGAAGAAAGTCGACGAGTTGCTGGAACGCCCGGAGTATGCCGCGTGGTGGGCCACGAAGATGGCCGACTGGACCGGTAACAACGAACGCTATCAGCAGCAGGGAGCCATCAATCGCACCCAACATGCGACCGATTGGTACCAATGGCTGCGGGTACGGTTTGAACAGAATGTGCCCTATGACCAGATCGTCGAAGGCATCGTGCTGGCGAAGAGCCGCATGGAAGACGAAAGCTACGCCGATTTCTGCGCCCGCATGAGCAGCTACTACCGCAAAGACGCGGAAGTCACGTTCAAAGATCAGCCCTATCTGCCCCACTACTGGTCACGATCGAATTTCAAGCAAATCGATGACCGGGCGTTGGGTTTTGCCTACACCTTCCTGGGTGTGCGAATTCAATGTGCCCAATGCCACAAGCACCCGTTTGATCAGTGGACGAAGGATGATTTCGATCGGTTCAAGGGCTTCTTCGGCCGCGTCGCCTACGACACTCCCAAACAGTTCCGCGACGAAGAGCAGAGGATGCTCGCCGACCTGGGCATTGATCCCAAGAAGGTCAACGGCAACCAGTTGGCGAAGGAAGTCGCGGATGAACTGAACGCGGGCAAGGTCGCCCCGTTCAAGGAACTTTATGTTCCGGACCCCGCCAAACCCAAGAACGACAACAGAAAGGCCAAGCCCGATAAGGGCAAGAAGGTGCAGGTGGTGTCGGGTCGCACGGCGAAAGTCCTGGGCGGTGAGGAATACACGGTCGATCAGATGGAAGATCCCCGCTCGGCCCTCATGGACTGGATGCGGGACACTGACAACCCCTATTTTTCTCAAGCCATCGTCAACCGCGTCTGGGCCGGGTATTTCCATCGCGGCATCGTCGAGCCGACCGATGACCTCAGCCTCGCCAATCCCCCCAGCAATGCCGAACTCCTGGCCTATCTGGCGTTGGGTTTCCGAGAGCACAACTACGATCTGAAATGGCTGCACCGCGAAATCACCAGCAGCCGGACTTACCAACTCAGTTGGCAGTCGAATGACACGAACCGGCTCGACGAGCGGAACTTCAGCCGTGCCGTGCCGCGCCGTCTGCCTGCCGAAGTGGCCTACGATGCCGTCGTTCAGGCGACCAGCAGCGATCCGCTGCTCGACAAGATGCATGGCAACCCGCAGGGACGGGCCATCGCCGATCCCATCGTCAGCACGGGCAACAATGGTGGTCGTGGGACGGCCGCGTATGCGTTGTCAGTCTTCGGCCGCTCCATCCGCGAAAGCAACTGCGATTGCGATCGCTCGATGGAAACCAGCCTGCTGCAAACCGTCTTTTTGCAGAACGATCAGCAGGTGCTCGGCGAACTGACCGACCGCGGCGGCTGGGTCGATCAGGTGGTGAAATCAGCAGCCGGTGTCCCCGATGACCTCGGCGACAAGTTGAAGCAAGCCGAACGACTCGTCGATCGCGCGGAGGAGGGACTCAAGAAGGCCAAAGCGGGAAAGAAACCGGAACGGATCGAACAGATGGAGAAAGCCCTGGCGAAAGCGAAAGCCGACGCGGCCGAGCTCCGCAAGCTCGATGCCGCTCCGGCCCCGATGAATCATGAACAACTGGCGACCGTGGTGAAGCAGGCTTATCTGCGGACGGTGAGTCGCCCGCCGACGGAAGCCGAACTCGGCCGCTCGCTGAGCTACTTCCAGGAAACGGGCGACCTGGCGATCGGCACCCGCGATCTGCTGTGGGCGTTGCTCAACACGAAAGAGTTCATTGTCAACCATTAATGGTTGTGATGATTGAAACCGAGTCCATTTTGCCATGCCAAGTGTCAAGGGCTGAGTGCCAAGTGTGAACGACAAAGCAATTCCCTGCCTTTAACACTTGGCACTCACCACTCAGCTCTTGACCTGTCCGTGCAGTTCACTTTTGTAGATTTCACTGAAAACACCCCTTCCTTTCAAAACAGGATGTAACGCTATGGCCCTGCATCGCACTTGTGACGGCGTTCGCCGTCGGGATTTCCTCAAAGTCGGGGCCTTGGGTGGCACCGCGTTGACCCTCTCGAACTATCTCCGGCTGGAAGCCGCCGGGACCGTGAAAGGTGCCCAGGCGAAGTCGGCGATCTTTATCAATCTGCCGGGTGGTCCGACCCATCTCGACACCTTCGACATGAAGCCCGATTCGCCTTCGGAATACCGGGGCGAATTCAACCCGATTCCCACCAACGTGCCGGGCATTCAAATCTGCGAGCAAATGCCGAAGATCGCCCAGGTGATGGACAAGTTCACGATTCTGCGCGGCGTGACGCACACCCTGGCCGCTCACGAACTCGGGTCGCAATACGTGAACTGCGGCAACCGGCCGATTCCGTCGCTGGAATTCCCCGGCTACGGTTCGGTGGTCACCAAGGAACTGCCGGGTCGTGAAGATCTGCCACAGTTCGTCGCCGTGCCGAACAGTGCCCAGAAACCGGGTTACCTGGGCGTGCGGTATGCGGCGCTCAACACCGGTGCCGCGCCGCAAGTGGGTAAGCCCTTCAGCGTGCGGGGTGTCTCGCTGCAAGGTGGTCTGACGGTTTCGGAAGTCGAACGCCGTTCCAACCTGCTGAAAGATCTCGATACCGCGTTCTCCGGTTTCGAGAAAGAGAACCAACTGCTGGATGGGCTCGATCGCTTTGGCGAACAGGCTTATTCGATGATCACCTCGAAGGCCTCACGCGAAGCCTTTGATGTCAGCCGCGAATCACCGGCCTTTGCGGCCCCGTTCGGCGATACGTCGTTCGGTCAAAGCTGTCTGCTGGCCACACGATTGGTGGAATCGGGCGTGCGGTTCGTCACCATTTCTTACGGTGGCTGGGACACGCATAACGACAACTGGACCAAGCTCAAGGAAAAGCTCCTGCCCCCGTTCGATACCGGTTTCTCCGCGCTCTTGAACGGTCTGCAGGAAAAGGGGCTGCTCGAATCGACGGCGATTTATGTCACCGGGGAATTCGGCCGCACGCCGAAGATCAACACCACCCGTGGCGGTCGCGATCACTATGCCCGCGCCATGTTCATGCTGATGGCGGGCGGTTCCGTCAAGCCGGGCCAGGTGGTGGGTGCCAGCGACGACAAGGGCCTCGGCCCGCTCAACGACGGCTACAAGCCCGATGATGTCGCCGCCTCGTTCTTCCATAACCTCGGCATCGATCATCACAAGGAATATCAAACAGGCACAGGCCGTCCGGTGATGATCGTGCGCGATGGCAACGTGATTCCGGAACTCTTCGCCTAACGCGAGGGGTTCTGAAGATGTCATGGCTGCGGCGGCGATCAAAAGGGGTGTCCGCCGCGGTCTTCTTTCCTGGCGATCGACTCACTCAAGAGGGGACTTGCAATGAAATCCTGGATGCTGTGGAGCCTGACGGCTGTGCTGACCTGTGCCACCTTGTCGACCGGTTATGCGGCCGATGAGCCGGCGAAGAAGAAGAAAGCCACTCCGGGCGCGGGCAATCAGGCTTTTGCCTTGCCGAAGGAAGTCGAACTGACCGCCGAGCAGCAGACCAAGCTCGATGAACTGAAGAAAGAGCATGGCCCGTTGCTCGCCGAAATTCAGAAGAAGCTCGACGAGGTGCTGACTGCCGAGCAGAAGCAGGCTCGCAAAGACGCCCAGGCCAAAGCCAAGGCCGATATGCTCAAAGGAAAAGAAGCTCAGGCCGCCGTCATGGCCGCGCTCATGCTGACAGAAGAACAAAAGACCAAGTACGCCGCCGCGCAAACCGAAATGCGGGACGCCGCCGCGAAGGTGCGGGCCAAGCTCGCCGAGTTCCTGACCGACGAACAAAAGGCGAAAGTTCCGAATCTGTTGCCCAAGACAAAGCAGCCCAAGAAGTCCTGATTCTCAGAAATCACGCAACTGCGGGCCACGCGCTAGCGCCCTCGGAACTCGGTTCCGTGGGCGTTTTTTGTTGGGTGTGCCGCGGGTTGCCACGTTTGTTATCATTCCGGGAAAGATGTCAGCTAAGCCCCTCTGAGAGTTGCTCGCATGTTTCGCCCGACACTCTGTCTCGCTTTGTTACTCTCCGCGACACCCTTGTGGGCCGCTCCGCCGAAACCGCTGAAAGTCCTCATCGTCACCGGCGGTTGCTGTCACGATTACCCCGTGCAGCGCGAACTTCTCAAGAAGGGTCTTGAACAGCGGGCCTACATGGATGTCGAAACCGTCTATCAGGGCGGGACCGCGACCGATTCCAAAATTCCTCTCTACGAGAACGCCAACTGGCATGAAGGCTTCGATGTCGTGATCCACGACGAATGCTTTTCGGCCGTGAATGATAAGGACTGGATCGAAACCATTCTCAAGCCGCATCGCGAAGGGCTGCCCGGCGTGGTGCTGCACTGTGCGATGCACTGCTATCGCGATGGCACCACCAGTTGGTTCGATTTCTGCGGCGTCACGTCCCATCGGCACGGCGCGCACTATCCGCATGAAGTGCTGAACCGCGACGCCGAACATCCCATCATGCAGGGCTGGGGCGCTGGTTGGGCCAACCCCGCCGGTGAGTTGTACTGGATCGAAAAGCTCGGCCCGACGACGCATCCGCTCGCCGCCTCCAAGAATCGCGAAAAGGGGAACGAGGAAGTTTGCGTGTGGACCAACGAATATGGTCCCAATAAAACCCGCGTCTTCGGTTCCACTCTGGGCCATCATAACGTCACCGTCGAACACCCCAAGTTTCTCGATCTGGTCACGCGGGGCACCCTCTGGGCGTGTGGCAAGTTGAACGACGAATATCTGAAGCCGCAGGTCGCCCAACGCGTGCCGGTCAATCTCGCCAAGGGAGCCACCGCGACAGCGTCGAGCGAGGAAACCGGCAAGGAGAACTTCGCCAAGCACGCCGTCGATGGAAACGACGCCACCCGCTGGTGTGCCGCCAATGGTACCTTCCCGCAAACGCTCACCATCGATCTCGGCCAGCCGAAAACCGTGACGGGCGTGGGGCTCAAATGGGAATCATCATCGACCGTCTACAAGTTCCAGCTTGAAGGCTCGAAAGACGCCGGCAAGACTTGGACGCTGCTCGCCGATCAAGCGAACACCACCTCCAATCGCACCAGCGAGACGTTCAATCCGCAAGAGGTCCAACAGGTCAAGCTGACGGTCCTGGGCTCGAACACCGGTGGCTGGGCCAGCCTGTGCGAAATGAGCCTGTTTGGTAGAGAAACCGTCGAAGTCTCCGCCGCGAAAACCCGCACCGCCGAAGAGCAGGCGTTTCTCAGTGATGTCAAAGTTCCCGATGGTTTTGAAGCCTCGCTCTTTGCGACACCACCCGCGGTGCAGTATCCGGTGTTTGTCGCCGCTGCTCCCGAAGGGACGGTTTACGTTTCCGTCGATAAAAATGGCTCGCTCGATCGGGAACCGCGCCGGGGTTCGGTGGTCCGCTTGCGTGACATCGACGGCGACGGCCGGGCTGATGAATCCAAGCTCTTCATTCCTGATGTCGATTCGCCCCGCGGCCTGGTCTGGGATCGCGATCGGCTGTACGTGATGCATCCGCCGCACCTCAGTGCCTTCATCGATCACAATAGCGATGGCATCGCCGATGAACAGCAAGTCCTCGTCAAGAACATCGCGTTCGGGTTTGCCGACCGTCCGGCCGATCATACCTCGAATGGTGTGACACTGGGCATCGATGGTTGGCTGTATCTGGCGATCGGCGACTTCGGATTCCTGGAAGCCGAAGGGACCGACGGCCGCAAGTTGCAGTTCCGTAGTGGCGGCGTGGTGCGGGTGCGGCCCGATGGCACGGGACTGGAAGTCTATTCCCGTGGCACGCGTAACATCCTGGAAGTCGCGATGGATCCGCTGCTCAATGGCTTCACGCGCGATAACACCAACGACGGCGGCGGCTGGGATATCCGGCTGCATCACTTCACCGGGCTGGAACATCATGGCTATCCGTCGCTGTACAAAAACTTCAGCGAAGAGATGGTCCAACCCCTGGCCGACTACGGTGGCGGTTCGGGTTGTGGAGCACTCTATGTCGCCGAACCCGGCTTCCCCGCCGGGTATGGCAACACCCTCTACACCGCCGACTGGGGCCGCAACTGGGTGTATCGACATCAGATGACACCGAACGGAGCCACGTTTCAGCCCGATCAGCACGAATTCCTCGGCAGCACGCGCGTCACCGATCTCGATGTCGACGCATCCAGCCGGATGTATGTCACCAGTTGGAAAGGTGCCACCTTCACCTATGCGGGAGAAGAGGTGGGCTACCTCGTGCAGTTGAAACCGAAGGGGTATGTCGCGCCGGCACTTCCCGATTATGACACGCTGTCGGCGGCCGACCTTGTGCGGGAACTGCGGTCGGCGAGCCATCGCCGACGGCTCGCCGCTCAACGGGAATTGCTGGGACGGCAACTCGTGGCAAGCGTCACGCAACCATTGATCGCGTTGGTGCAAGACCCGCAAGCGACGATCGAATCCCGTATTGCAGCGCTGTATACCCTGTCGCTCGGAACCGACGATGCGACGGCTGCCGTGAAGCACGCCCTCAGCGATGCCCAACTCGCTCCGTTCGCCTGCCGTATTTGGGGCGATGACGCCGCCGGACAATTGAAACTCAATGCACAAGCCGTCGCGAATCTAGCGGCAGCGGTCGATCCCCGCACCGCCTTGGAAGCCCTGGTCGCATTGGCCAGACGATCCGCCACAGATCAGGCAGCCACAGTGGCGCAGCGGATGACGGCGGACGATCCCGTGCTGTCTCACACCGCCGTCGAATCGTTCACGAAACTGATGAACATCCCTGCGGCGTTGGCCCTCATCGATGCCACCGACAATCCGGAACTACGTGACAAAGCCTTGATCGCGATGCGGCACTGGCACGACCCCCAGGTCGTCACGCTGCTGATCGAACGCCTCGCGTGCGAGCACGATGCCAGGCGCCGGCAGGGACTCATCACGGCCCTCTGTCGCCTCCATTTTCAGGAAGGTGCTTGGAAGGGGAACAGTTGGGGAACGCGGCCCGATACGTCCGGCCCGTACTATCAGCCCGAGCCGTGGTCGGAATCGAGTCGCATCGCCGAAGTCTTGCGGATGACGCTTGATCAGGCGAAGTCCGACGAAGCCGCTTTTATTCTGACGGCGCTCAACAAGCACAAGATCTCGCTCGATGGCACGCTCGATCGCCTGCTGGCAATGGCGGCCAAAGATCCGAAACTGATCCCGGCGGCCGTGCAGGAATTGTCGCGCGGTAACACACCACCCGATGCGGCCGTGCCCTTACTCGCCGCGGCCGTCCAGAATGGGGAACTCTCCATCGAGATCCGTGAACAGGCGGTGGTCTCCCTGCTGCGGAGTGATGCCGATGCCGCGTTTATGACAGCCGTGAACGCACTGCCGGACTTGCTGGAGCGGGGTCGCAAACGCGTCGATTCCGTCTGGAACGCCTATCTTGATTCACAGCGGCTCGGCCGTCGTGTCGAATGGCTGCGTGAACAGGCGGCGAAGCCCGATCAACCGGTCGCCCTGTTCGCCGATGCGGGACTGCTCGCGATTGCATCGACCAAGTCGAACGCGTCCCCCGAAGCCAAATCTCTGGCGACGAACATCATCGATGAGGCCTGGCGGCAACCGGCCCGCCGTCGCGATTTGCTCGAAGCGCTGCGGATCTCGAACCAACGGGAATATGCCGATCGGATTGTCGCTGCGGTGAATGATGACGAAGTTCAGGTCGCCAAACTTGCCAGCAACATCGCTCAACAGTGGAAGCTGGAACTGACCCCGACGCCGCGCGGTCCGCAACTGAAAACGCTGTCGCCCGAAGAGGCGTTGTCACAGTCACTCAAAATTCCTGGCAAAGCGGGGCAGGGCGAAGCCATCTACGCCAAGCTCAACTGCTCGAAGTGTCATACGGTCAAGATGGGCGAACCGCTGCGGGGGCCGTTCCTTCCCAATGTCGCGAAAACCTACAAGCGGCCGCAACTTGCGGAAGCCGTGCTGCTGCCGAGCAAGTCGCTGGCTCAAGGCTTCGTCACTTACACCTTCGTGATGGACGACGGCAAGAGCTACACCGGCTTCGTCACCAACGAAGCGGCCGACGAAATCACCATTCGCGACGCCGAAGGCAAAGAGATCAAGCTGGCGCCCGCTGCGATCGAAGAGCGAGCGAAGCAAAACATCTCGGTGATGCCGGAAGGCTTGGCGAAAGACCTGACGATCGAAGAGTTCGCCTCGTTGCTGGCGTATCTGGAATCGCTGGCCCCGTAGTTCCTGCGACGATCATTCTGCGTGGAAGCCCAGGGAATGCGTTCCCTGGGCTTCTTGTGCCAACAACATTTTCATGCGCTCACCGCGATACGTGAAAATTTGCTCCAAATCGCGTTTCACCAGCAAGCTATGCACGATCGGGCCGCCGAAGAACGCGTAGTCGACGACATCTTTACAAAGCGTGCCGCCGTTCTGCTCTTCAAAGGTGTGCAGGTGATGCCATAGCCGATACGGGCCGCGAAGTTGCTGGTCGACAAAACGATACGGCGGTTCCCAGACGGCGATTTCCGTCCGCCAGAACAGGGGCAACCCATGCAGTCGCAGGCGGTAATCGATCAGCGTCCCCGCCCTCATCGCGATCGGTCGCGGCGTCAGCACCTGGAAATGAAGCCACGGCGGGGTGATGGCTTCCAGATTGCCTGCATCGCCAAAGAACTCGAACACTTCGTCGATCGGCCGGGGGAGCCAGAGTTCCGCGGTCAGTTGATAAGCGCCACGGCGGGTGGGGTGGGATTGAATCAGGGGTCGCATGCAAGTTCTCATCATCAGCGGGCCGGGTTTAAGACGGTTTATAGTACAGGAGTCGCAGACCGCCCATATCCGTCGAAGACGGTTGTGCAGAATCTGCGGACTGCGTAAGCCGCACGGTTGACAACGTCGGCATGGTCGGCATGGCTGGTCGTCACGGCACATTCGCTGGCAGTGCTGCCACTGCCGCCGGGAAGAGGTGTTTGCGGCTGAGGTGGTCGAAAGATCGAACTTCCTGGTCCGGAGTTGCCGAATCGAAGAGTCGGGGTGCCGGGCGGATTCGGTCAGATCGACTCAAATGGTTCTTGACACGGCCGTTACGACACCTATGCTGGTAATTGGGGTGTGGGTGCGGCCGTCTGCATTATCCGTCCACTCCCATCCCGGGCCGAACGCTGCCTGAAAACCGGATCGCAACAAGTTTCATTTCAACGAGTTGTGAATAATCCGGACGGTGTTTTGTGTCAACTGCTCGCGGAGGCGAATCGTCACCGCGGCTGAGGAACAGGTATGGCTGCTGCATCGTCGAAACCGACCGCCGTCCACTACACGCTGGTGGCGTTTCTGCTGATCATGATTATTCTCGGCGTGCTGCTGTATATGCAGGTCCGTGAATCGGGAACGCTGCGTCAGCAACTCACCGCGAAAGATGCCGAGTTGCAGCAGGTCAACACGGCCCTACGGAAGGGCGATGCCGATATCGAAGAGCTGAAAAAAGTCCTGGGCAAATCGCAGTTGCAGCAGGTGACGAATTCCGCGAACCCGCGCGACCCGCTGTCGGTTGTCGGCAGCATGTTGAATGATATGGATACCTTCGGCAAATCGCTGGCGGAAACGACCGTCGCGGGGACGCTGGCCAAGTTGCGGCAGGCGTTGGACACCGCCAATACGGAACTGGCCAGCAAGACCGACGGGCTTACGTCTTCGGAAGGGACCGTGCTGGCGCTTCAAAGTCGCTACCAGACCACGGTGGATGAACACCAGAAAGCCCGCTCTGATTCAGAAGGTCTGACACGTACCACCATCAACGAGCGCGATGAACAGTTGCAGGCCAAAGATCTGCAAATCTCGGAATTGACCACCTTGAACAACACCGTGCAGGTCGCACTTGAACAGGAAAAAGAGGCCCGCGAAAAAGACCGTGTGCAGGCCGAAAACGAAACGAACAAGCTGGTGCTCATCAACGACAAATTGCGGGAAGAACTCGACGAAATCAAGCAGGAGAGCTTTGAAGTCGCGGACGGCCACATTCGCCGGGTCGACAATGTTTCACGGATTGTCTGGATCGATATCGGGGATGCCGATTTCCTGAAACCCCGCCAGACCTTCAGCATCTATGGGAAAGACACCCCCGGCGTCGCGCGGACCCCGGCCGATATCAAGGGCAAGATCGAAGTCACACGCATCATTGACGCCCATCTCGCCGAAGCCAAGATCATCGAAGAAGACCTCTTCCGCCCCATGTCTCCCGGCGACTTCATTTACACGCCGTTGTGGAGCCCGGGACGCAGTGAGAAATTCGCGATTGTCGGCCTGCTTGACCTCGATGGCGATGGTAAAAGCGATCGCGAATTGTTCCATCAGGAACTGGCCGTCCGTGGCGCGGAAATCGCCGACGAAGTGGACGACGACGGCAACCGTACCGGTTCAGGAATCAACGAAGGGATCAAGTATCTGATCATGGGGCATGTTCCCGACCTGGGCGACGTGGCTCGTCCGGAAGAGCAGCAGAAGGTCAAGGAAATCGCCACTCTGCAAGGGGAAATGCGCAAGGAAGCCCGGTTGTATGGCGTCCGCATCATCCCGCTGAATTCATTCCTCGATTACATCGGTTACAAGCCGAAGCGGCGGTTGTTCCGTCCGGGTGATAATCGTCCTTACAACCTCAAGGCGGGGGCCGCGAGTGCCTCGGTCAATCAACCCCTGGGTGACATTTCCTCCAGTGGTCAGGTCTCTGGCAGCTTCGGTGGGGCCAAGACGTTGCCGCCCAATACTTCCTCGGGACAAACCTCGAAGCTGTTCGGCGGCAAGCCGTAATCTCTGAGGTGTACCTCACGCACAAGCCTGACAGAAGTCCCATTGCAATCCGCAGCCCCGGGGAGTCACCTCTCCGGGGCTGTTCCATTTTACAGAGTCCAGCAGTGCGAGCCGCGGTTCTCAAATCGATGCAGTGGAAAGCAAGAAGCTGCGTGGAAAGCCCGAGATATTGTGCTCCTCCAAATGTCTGGCTTTCCGCTTTCCGCCTTCTGCTTTCCGCATGCACTCAAGCCTCGGAAAGGCCAGCTTCTATGACCCCACCTGATCCAGCACGCCCAATTCTTCGTCTTTGATGGGGTGCAGGCGACGTATCCGGGAGATCTTCCAGCGATCCCCCTCTTTGATCCAGGTCAGTTCAAACCGGGCGGGTTGACGACCGACCTTGCCATGGCCTGCCAGACTGATGGTCGCGTTCGCGCGAAAGTGGCACACGGCCCGTGAACCGGCATTCGTCACCGTGGTTTGAAAATCGGTCAGCCGCAAATCTTCTGCAACGTCGACCAGCGCCATCGCGGTCTGGCACATCAGCCTGAGTTCCGGGGCCTGGGCTGAAAAGTGTGTCAACGCTTGTGGGTCTTTCCTGCGAAACTCATCGCACAATTGACCCACCAGTTGCTCGACTTGCTCGGCCGGAGTGACGATGGCGGATTCAATCAGGTAGACACCCCCCGCCAGCACCACAGCAAGAATTGCCAGGCTTAAGTGCAGCACGCGCTGCGATGACAGCCACCACCCGATACCCACCAGGCCCACCAGCCCGAGAATCAGCATGGGCGGCCAGGGATCTTCCGTGAACCACATGGAGTAACCTCTCTGCGCGAGCACAATACAGTCAGTCTGCAAACCGGATCAGCAACGCAGACTAACCGATAGTTTCTACTGCCGAGAAGCGAACCCGCGGAAAGAGCTGTCGCCGCGGCGGGGGAGTTCCTGAGTCCGCCGCTGAGTTTGAAGCTCCGTTTCTTCGACTGGTGGCAAATGCGACAACCGCGGGCGAAAGACCACGGTGAGCACCAGCGGCAAATACCACAGCACATAGATGCCCCCTTCGTGGGGATACCAGAACTGCGTGGCGACTACCGTGGCCGCGGAGTGAGCCATCAGATGTTCCAGCGTCTTACGCAACGGCCAGATGGTCGATGTCACCAGCATCACCATGAACAGCGTGAAGACCGGAATGCGATACGCCGGATCATACACCGACCAGAAGCCCAGTCCGTAACCGGCGTCGAATTTGAGTGCGGCCCAATCGATTGAACCAAGAATCTGTCGGGTAAAGGAAAAGGAGTCGGCCGAGGTAAACAGCAGGCTGGTCAGCAGCACCGCGGCCACGCTTCCCAGGGCTGCCGCAAACCGCCAGGCCCCGCGCTTCCAGAAGAATGCCATCCAGATGGGGAGCAGAAACACCGCAAAAAACATGGTGCCACAGGCCAACCCTAACAGCACGCCCGCGGCAATGGGGCGGCGATACATCACCATCGCCCAGATGATGAGGGCACCCGGCAACACGTGGGTCACACGGCTGGCATCATAGGCGGTACAAGGCAACAGCAGGTAAAGGGTGGCCATCGCCAGGCCCAGGTTGGTATCGCTGAAGTGCCAGCGACCCATTAGAACCAGGCCAATCATGACCGCGAGATGGGCCAGTACGGCCAGTGACCGTGCCGCCGCGGCTTCGACACCGCCGGAGAGCGGCAACACAGGCGTGGCCAGCAATCGCCCGGCAGGCCCAGCCGTTTCGGGCTGTAACAGCGTTCGCGACTTGGAATCTTCACGGTTCAGCAACTGATCGGCCTGCCGGACGGTCTCGATGGTGGACGGGTGTGGCTCTTCCATCACGACGCGTGTCGTCTGGAAGGCCAGCGCCGAACACAATAGAAATGCCATCCCCGCAGGATTCAGGTTCTGCTCGTAACGCGGTCGCCGGGTAAACAGGCGATCACAGACCAGTCGACCCCATAGCAACAGGGTGATCAGAAACAGCCAGATATATCCGAGAGGAGAATCGGGTCCGGCGGCGCGCACCAGGAGCAGCCCCGGTGCCAACCCCAGCAGCAACGCCAGGTCGACGTTTCGCAGCGACCACACCCGGTTGAACCGGTAGAATACGGCAATGATCAACAGCAGCGACAGGTAGAACCATGTCGGCGCGTTGACCTCATAGCCGAGTAAAATATCACTCATCTGGCACCTGAGCAGTTCGCCAATTACAGGCGGCTGCGCCGGTCGTCATGGAGCCGGAGCCGTCGAGATGTCTGTGCGGGGCGCATCCCTTCGTCCCAACCTGTCCATGCACATCGGTTGACAGTACCCTAACCGTGAATGGAAACCAAGCAATTGGCATTCCCGTTGGAAGTCCAGGAACCGGAAAAGTCTTCTTCGCTGGACTCCGTGCGACCGTTACGGTGATCATTCTCCCTACAGTTGCTACAGTTTTCCGGACGATGGCAGCGGCCATTCCTTGGAGAAGCTTGATTGGAACATGTCGACTACGCGTGGAACGACCTGGACGCCCGGTGGGATCAACCGCTACCGGCCGCTGCCCGATTTCTGCGGATCTCCGCCCGGCGAGAGCAACTCAGCACGCAGCAGGCGACAAGCGCTCCGGGTGTCGCGACGGTGATCGAATTGAGTACACCCGAAGCCGAACTCTTATTGCCTCTTCCGTTAGCGGCGATACTTGCGGCTCTGCCCGCACCACGCTTGGCCGCAGTTTCCGTCGTGCAGCCGGTAACGGGCACGACTCTGCTGGAGTCGCTGATGGCCGCACGAAATACGGCGGTTGCGCTGTGTCCGGCTGATCGGAGTCCGGCGGCGGTCGAAGGCGATTGGCCGGCTTTATCACCCCAACCGCAGCCAGCGATTTCGGGTTGGCGGAAACGGCTGATCACCACAATTGTACAGAATTGCCCCGCAGGGCAGCGCGTTCCGCGCCTCGCGCTGGAGGCGGGTTTTCTGCAATTGCACGATGACCTTAACGGCAGCCACCAATGTTCCCAGGCCATTGAAGGCGAGGGGCGGCATCGTCCGGGCGACTACTGGCACGCGATCATGCATCGGCGAGAACCCGATGCCAGCAACGCCAAATACTGGTTCCGACATGTGGGTGAGCACCCGATATTTGCCGACCTGCTGTTGGATGCCGCTGGCTGTGCCTCGAGCCATCCTCCTGGGGAATTTCGTCGATGGGCAGCAGAACAGGCCGCAAAATCGACCTGGGATCCGTATGCCTTTGTCGATGTCTGCTCTCGGGCCGAATGTGCCGGAGACCATGAGTTTCGGCAGAGTTGCGAGCGGTTCCAGTACCTCGAGATGCTGCGATTGCTGGTTTGGACGTGGCAATTCGCGATGGCTGGCCCTGAGGCAAATTCTGGACCCTGTTGAAAAAGCATCATTGACACTTGCGGTGACAGATCACAGAATACTGATGCCGCTCAACTCTCCTGCCTGCCGCGGGTCTCATCGAGTGGCGACGAGGCGACGGTTCCAGGAACCGTTGGCCCGCTCACGAGCTTCGGGTCGGTATCGCTCCCTGCTTAGGGAATCTGGCCTTCCCGTCGTGCAATGACCCACGCCATGCGGCATAATGCAGGTGTCCCATGAAATCGGGGCTGCCCCCCGCCGCATGCATCCCGCCTAGAGAGTGAGTACTCACCATGCCTCACATTGGTTGGCCTGAACTGCTGTTGTTCGCAGGGATTGTCCTGTTGTTGTTCGGCAGCCGCCTGCCCAGTGTCATGCGGTCGCTGGGGAGCAGTGTTACCGAATTCAAAAAGGGAACCCGCGACGCAGAGCATGAGCTGGAAGATACCCCCAAATCATAGCCGCGACGGTCATCTTGCCGATGCGTTGCCGGTGAATTTGTCCGTCGGCTGTTCATTCTGTTGACATCACAGGCCCGACCACGGCCTTGGAATTCCTGAAGATCCAGAGAATCACGGAGAGCACGAAATGTTACCATCACTTGGCGTCCCGGAAATGATCGTGTTCGGGATCATCGCGTTGCTGCTGTTCGGTAAGCGTCTGCCTGAAGTCGCTCGCAGCCTCGGGAAAGGGGTTGTCGAATTCAAGAAGGGCTTGCGCGGAATCGAAGAGGAGGTCGATACCTCGACCTACAACCGTTCTTCAGCCACGGCCTCGGTCACCAGCCGTCCAGCCCCGGCCGATGAACCCGTGGAAACCTCGGCACCGAAGTTTGAACCGCCCACCGCCAGCCCACAGTAACTCGTCGCTGATATTTCAGAGATTGATGGCCGAGCCAGAGCGCTGAGAAAATTCTCAGCGCTCTGTTTATTGCGGGTTACTTCTTGTCCGCGATCAGTTTGAGAATCGCCTGGCTATCTGCCGCGGCATTCACCATCGTGTTCTTGGCCAGAATCTTGCCGTCCTTGCCGATCACGAAGGTCCAGCGCTGAGCGGTTACAGTGCGCACCAGAATTTCTTCCTTGCCCTCGATTTCGCGGGTGATGGATTTCTCCCCTTTCACATGGGGCACACCAAAGGCTGTCGCGACGGCACCTTCAGTGTCGGCCAGCAGCGGAAAGCTGAGTTTTTCCGCTTTCTTGAAGAGCTGATGATTGCGAACCGAGTCGCCACTGACGCCGACCACTTCGACACCCGCTTCCGTCAGCTGGCTGAGATCATCACGAAAACCGCAGGCCTGCTTGGTGCAGCCGCCGGTCATATCCGCCGGGTAGAAGTAGACCACCAGCGTCTTCTTGCCCACATGGTCGCTCGATTTCCAGGGTTTGCCGGTATCATCCAGGGCCTCGAAAGTTGGTGCCGCGTCACCCACTTTCAGGTCGACGAGGTCGTCAGCAGCCCAACTGGTCATCGAGGCCGTACAGAGTAGCAGCGCGCACAGGCAAGCGATCCGTAGTGTCAGCATGGCGGGTTCCTCAAAAGTTTACACAGGGAGAGACGGCAGGAGCGATCCGAACGTGTAGGATGTGTAAGGATCGACACTGTAGCATAGGACGGGGCTTGCGACCGATGCAACCACACATCGCGATCAGGTCTCGAAACGCAGGGCGGTCGAGTTACTGATCCGCGTCGAAGTGGTTAAAGTCTGGCGAGCGGGGGGAGGTGACTCCCCCCGGTGATTCTTGTTGAAAACGGGAATTCCATCACCGAAGGGACTTACGTCCCCTCGCTCGCCTTGAGTCACTTCCACGTGTGTCAGTAATGAACCTCGTTCTGTGCGGTCATGGGGATTCGTCGGCATGTTGTCGTCGCAGTTATTCTGGCGGGTCTTTCTCGTCTATGCCGGGCTAACCATTAGCACCGCGTTGGCTTTCGTGCTGATCTTGAGTGGGCAACAGCGTGATGCCGTGGAACTGCAGATTGAACAACGTCTGCGGGAGGATGCGCATACCATCTCCACAATTCTGACATCGGAAGGTTATTCCTCGGGCGAGCTGCCCGCAGGCATTCAAGTCTTGCTGGAAAACATCACTTCGCAAGAGTCCACCCGGTTTGCGGTCATCGATGCCAGCGATGCGGTTCGCTGGCGGTCGGAAGGGGCAGCCACACTCTGGGTCGATACTGACACCCCGGAAATTCGTTCCGCCCGCGAAGCCGGATTCGGACTCGCGCGCCGCAACGGTCCAACCGACCAGCGCGAGCAATTGTATTTCGCACAACGCACCGTAACCGCATCAGGCGACACCTTCCTTGTCGCCACCATGCTACCGGTCGAACAGATTCTGACCGAGGTGTCGACCGCTCGTTATCAGTTGTGGACCACGGCGGCAACGATTGGGATTCTGGCCCTCGCGGTGACGTATGTCGTCGTGGGTCGCATTATTGGGCCGCTGGAAACGTTGACCAACGCCGCCCAGGAACTTTCGGAAGGCCAGGAGCCCACGGAAGTGAAGGTCAACAGCCGCAATGAAATTGGCACGCTGGCGCACGTCTTCAATTCGATGAGCCGCCAGCTTTCTGCACGCATTCAAGACCTGCAGGATCAGCGTCAGCAGCTGGAAGCCAACCATCTGCGTCTGGAAACCATCCTGGCATCGATGCTGGAAGGCGTGATCGCGGTGGATGAGCAGGAACGCATTCTGTTCGCAAACCCCGCCGCATTACGACTGATGGAGCTGAAGCCCAGCAGCATGCTGGGACGCCCGATCTGGGAAGCCGTGCGGCATGCCTCGTTCAACGACCTGGTGCATCGCAGTCTGCAATCGGAAGCCCTGCCACGCATCGAAATTGTGGTCCCGCGCACGCAGAACACGCTCGCCGTCACCGTTTCGCGATTGCCCGGCGAACCGACCGCCGGGGCGGTCATCGTGCTGCACGATGTCACCGAACTCCGTCGCCTGGAATCGTTACGGCAGGAATTCGTGCAGAACGTGTCGCATGAACTGAAAACGCCGCTGAGTTCCATCGCCGCCTATGCCGACACGCTGCTGGAAGGGGGACTGGAAGATGAAGGCTGCAATCGCCAGTTTGTGGAACGCATCGCGGAACAGTCCGATCGACTCCACAGTCTGATTCAAGACCTGATTGCACTCGCGCGCATGGAATCGGCCGACGAACATTTTGAAGTCGAGTCGATCGATGTCAATCCCGTCTTGTCGACCAGTGTGGATGATCATCTCGAAGTCGCGCGGAACAAACGGATCACGTTGACATCAGAAGCCCCGGCTCAACCCATCTGGGGACTCGCCGATGATGATGGCTTGCGGACCATCATCGATAACCTGCTCGATAATGCCATCAACTACACACCCGCTGGAGGCAAGGTGCATGTGGTGTGGCGGCAATCCGGGAATAAGGTGACGATTCAGGTGCAGGACACCGGGCCGGGCATCGCGCACGAACATCAGCAGCGCATCTTCCAGCGGTTTTACCGCATCGACAAAGCCCGCTCGCGCGAACATGGCGGCACAGGTCTGGGCTTGTCGATTGTCAAGCATCTATGCCAGGCGTTCGGCGGGAATGTGTCGGTGCAAAGTCAACTGGGCCAGGGCAGCACTTTTACTGTGGAACTGAAGGCCGCAACTGCGGCTGTCGTGGGTTGATCCGCCTCGCTGCCCAGCGTGCAGATTGTTCCCGTGTGTCGGGCTGGCTATAGTCGCCGCATCATTTCCCGGTAGGAGCCTGGCATGCGATTCGTCGTCCCCCTGCGCTGCGCGATCTGTTCCTTCTTGTACCTGTCGACAACATGTGTCGTGTTCGCGGCGGATCCAGAACCACTGCCTCACCCACTCACGGCGGCGTTCTCGCCAGATGTCTGGCGCGCGGAACAGCGGGTGATCGATCTCCATCAGCATATCGAAGGCAAGCCCGAGCGCTTCGCGCGAGCCGTGGGGATTCTCGATCAGGCGGGGGTGGGCGTCGGCGTGGTGCTGGGGGCGGGAACGGTGACGCACAAACCCGGAGAAATCTCCAACTTTCAAGCGGTGAAGCGTGTCGCCGATGAGACCTACCCCGGCCGTTTTCTTCATGCGATGCTGCTCGACTACGCCGGTTGGGACGATGCCGACTGGAGCACGCGGGCCGCTCAACAGATACAGGAAGGATACGACCAGGGGGCGGTTGGTCTCAAGGAGTTCAAACGTCTGGGACTCTATCTCAAGAACCAGTCGGGAGCGCTCATCAACATCGATGACCCGAAACTCGATGCCGTCTGGCAGAAGTGTGGCGAGTTGGGCATGCCCGTCTCCATTCACGTCGGCGATCCGCAAGCCCTCTGGTTGCCGTATGACGAAACCAACGAACGTTGGACGGAACTGAAAGACCACAAAAGCTGGTGGTTCGGCGACCCGAATCGCTATCCGCCGAGGATGGACTTGCTGGACGCACTCGACCGTGTGATTGCCCGGCATCCCCAGACAACGTTCATCTGTGTCCACTTCGCGAACAACCCCGAAGATCTGAATTGGGTGGATGAGGCACTCACAAAGCGGCCGAATATGTATGCCGACCTGGCGGCCCGTGTCCCGGAGATCGGACGGCAAGACCCCGACAAGGTGCGGGCGCTGTTCCTCAAACATCAGGACCGCATTCTCTTCGCCACCGATTTTATGGTGTATGGCAAACTGATTCTGGGATCCGGGGGTGATCAGGAACGCCCCACCGATGAAGAAGCGATTGAGTTTTATCGCAAGCATTGGCGCTGGTTCGAGACGGCGGATCGCGATTGGCCTCACATGACCCCGATCCAGGGCAACTGGACGATCAGCAGCATCCACTTGCCTCCGGCAGCGTGCCGCAAGATTTACTTTGATAATGCCCGCCGCATCTTTGCGCGGGCCCTCCCGTTGCCGACGATGAAAGCGCTGCGCATCGAACGTGACTTTATCCCAGATGGTCAGTTGACCGAACCCGAATGGGCCGCGGCGAAACCGATCCGGCTCGAATACCAATCAGGATCGGCCCGGGCGTTGCCGAATCTGACCACGCCCGTGCGAGTCTTGTGGTCCGACCAGTTCCTGTATCTGAGCTACGAGTCGCCTTACACGGAACTCAGCGTCTTCAGCCCGACGCAAAAGGATGAGCGGTTCGGCCTATGGGACAACGATGTCGTCGAGGCCTTCATCGCCCCCGATCCGCAACGGCTGACACGCTACACCGAATATGAATGGGCACCGAATGGTGAAGTGCTCGATTTGAAGCTCGATCTGCCTGAGAAAGACTTCGCGTGGAGCAGCGGCGCGGAGCATGCCGTCACTATCGACGAACCGGCGAAGGTGTGGCGGGTCGAAATCCGCATCCCGTGGTCCGCCTTATGTGATGAGAAGCCGCAACCCGGCACCAAATGGCGGGCGAATTTCTATCGGCACGACAAGCAACACATAGCAGGACTGGCCTTCTCGCCCACCTTGAAGCCCAGCTTTCATACACCGGAGCGCTTTGGCTGGCTGGAGTTTTGAACCCCATGTCAAAGTCCTGGAAAGTACTCCCGGGGCAAATGCCCGGCGATCGCGAATTGACCCTGTCTGGAAGGATGCGGTACCATCAACGTCGGTCGATCAATGACCGCACGCGGGTGGAGTCGCATGCATGGGTGGGTGGTTCACTTCTTGTCTGATGATCGCCGCGAGCGCGGGGGCCGACCCGGAAGCTGCTCGGTTCCGTGATCAAGTCGCACCGCTTCTTGAACGCCGCTGTGTGGGTTGCCACAACCGTGCTGATGCCAAAGGGGGCTTCGCGCTCGATACCGTCGATCGTCTGCGGCAAGGGGGGGAAAGCGGGACCGCCGTCGTCCCCGGAAAAGCGACAGACAGCCTGCTTCTGCAATACGTGATCGGTGACCAGCCCGAGATGCCCAAAGCCGGGCCACCGTTATCGCCCGCAGAGATCGCGATTCTTCGTGTGTGGATTGAACGCGGGGCCAACTGGCCGGACGGAATCACACTCGAAGAGCGTCCTGCGGCCGATCTCAACTGGTGGTCGCTGCAACCGTTAATCCGGCCCCGTCTGCCGGAGATCAAAGCCGACAACGTCGCCTCGCCGATCGATCGGTTCATTCAGGCTCGCTTGGCACAAGACGGGTTGACCGCGTCTCCAGCAGCCGATCGTCGGACGCTGATCCGCCGCTTGAGTTACGACCTCGTCGGCTTGCCTCCGACCCCGGCAGAGGTCGCAGCCTTCATCGCCGATCCCGCTCCGGATGCCTATGAGCAATTGGTCGATCGGCTGCTCGCTTCGCCGCAATATGGCGAACGCTGGGCACGGCACTGGCTCGATGTGGTCCATTACGGCGAGACGCACGGCTACGACAAGGACAAGCTGCGGCCGAACGCCTGGCCCTATCGTGATTATGTGATCCGCGCGTTCAACAGCGATAAACCCTACGCCGAATTTGTCCGCGAGCAACTGGCGGGCGACGTGCTCACCGAAGATCCGGTTGATGGAGCGACGGCCCTGGGGTTCATCGCTGCTGGTCCGTGGGACTTCATCAGCCATGTCGAAGTCCCGGAATCGAAGAAGGATGGCCAGATCGCGCGGAACCTGGATCGCGACGACATGGTGGTGAATACGCTCAACACCTTCTGCAGCACCACGGTGCAATGTGCCCGGTGCCATGCCCACAAGTTCGATCCGATCAGCCAGACCGACTACTACCGGTTGCAGGCGGTGTTTGCCGCGTTAGATCGAGCCGATCGGCCGTTTGACGCCTCACCCGAGATCACACGGCAACGCGAGGATTTGCTGGCCCGACAAGCGCGGTTGAAAGAGCAACTCGCACAGGCCGAAGCGACGATTGTTCAGGCGGCCGGACCACGATATGCAGAGATCGCGACTCGTCTGGATGAACTCCGAACTCAGCAGAAGCAGGGTTTTCGCCCGCCGCCGGAGCATGGGTATCACTCGGCGATCGCCTCGCGCGACGATGTTACGAAATGGGTGCAGTTCGACCTGGGCTCGCCGCAGTTTGTTCAAGCCGTCACGCTGCATCCTTGTTACGACGACTTCAACAAAATCGGCGCGGGCTTTGGGTTCCCCGTGCGTTATCGCATCGAGATGGCGAACGATTCTCGGTTTGAGACGGATGTCACGATGATCGCGGACCTCACGGCAGCCGACGTCCTCAACCCCGGTTTGTCACCGGTTCGCATCAATGCCACGCCCGCTGCCAAGGGACAATATCTCCGCATCTCGGCGACGAAACTGGCCCCGCGCCAGAACGATTTCATCTTCGCGCTCTCCGAGGTGCAGATTCTGAATACCGCTCTCAAGAACATGGCCCCCACGGCGAAGATCACTGCCCACGATTCGATCGAGGCCCCCATTCGCTGGCGGATCACCAATCTGGTGGATGGTCTTTATCCCATCCAGGGGAACGCGGAACTCGTGCAGGAATTGCATCGCCTGCAAGATGAACAACGCAAGCTGATCGATGCCGTGCCGTTGCGAGTGCAAACGCGTCCCCGACAGTTCCAGGAGCAACTCGCTCAGGTCGCCACGCAACTCACGGCTCTCCCCGCGGCGCAGAAAGTCTATGCGGGCCTGGTCTATAGCGGCGAGGGCAATTTCCGTGGCACCGGTCCCAACGGCGGACAGCCACGGCCGATTTATGTGCTGCATCGTGGCAATGTCGATCAACCCGGAAAAGCCGTTGGCCCCGGCGTCCCTCCGCTGGTGCCAGGTTTTCCAGTCGAGTTCAACTTGCCTGACAATCCCACCGAAGCCGATCGCCGGATCGCGCTGGCCGAGTGGGTGGTGCATCACGACAATCCGCTCACGTGGCGATCGATTGTGAACCGCATGTGGCACTACCACTTCGGCCGCGGACTGGTCGATTCCCCCAACGATTTCGGCCGCATGGGGGCCACGCCGTCGCATCCGGAGTTACTCGACTGGCTCGCGATCGAGTTCCGTGATGGTGGCCAATCGCTGAAGCAGTTGCATCGGCTGATCGTTACCAGCCAGACCTATCGGCAGGTGTCGGACGATCGCCCCGAAGCCGCCCGCATCGATGCGAACAATGCCCTGTTGTGGCGGGCCAACCGCCGCAAGCTCGATGCCGAGGCGATCCGCGACAGCCTGCTCTTCGTCTCAGGTCGCTTGAACGATCAAATGTCCGGCCCGAGTTTCCAGGACTTCGTGATTGAACGGCCGGAGCATTCCCCCCACTTCGAGTATCGCTTGCATGATCCGGAAGACCCGCGCTCGCATCGCCGCAGCGTCTACCGGTTTCTTGTCCGCTCGCAACCGCAGCCCTTCATGACGACTTTGGACTGTGCCGATCCGTCGATGTCAGTCGACAAGCGGAATGAAACGATCAACGCGCTCCAGGCACTGGCGCTCTTGAACAATGGTCTGACCTTGCTCGCGGCCCGTGATCTGGCGGACCGTGTGACCGCAACGACCATCGAAGTGGATCAGCAGATCCCGCAGGCCTTCGCGCTGGCCCTGTCACGCGATCCTACGGCCGAGGAACTGGCCGTGCTGACCGGTTATGCCCGCCAGCACGGCTTGGCCAACACCTGCCGCGTGATCCTGAATCTCAATGAGTTCGCGTTTGTGGATTAGCCGTGCCAACTCTTCAGGACGAAGTGATCAGTTATGGAGACTCCCGGTCCGCAGGCACAATTCGAGAGTGGTGATGGCACTGGGGACAAAGGAGCAGCGACAACTCAAGAGCTTCCGGACAATAACTCAGAACCCTGGTATTCTGCCCGTTGTGTTTTTCTGTTGAGGCCAGCAGATCATGAACGTCTAGACCATGCCTATGAAGAGCGTGTCGTCTTGATACGTGCCGAGTCGTTTGAGGATGCGTTTGCCAAGGCGAAGGCGGAAGCACAGGACTACATTGCTGAGGAACCGACAAGTCGACTCCTGTTCGTTGAAGTCTACCATTTGTTTGAAAGTCGTATAGGAGACAAGTCGGAGATCTTTTCCCTCATCAGAGACAGTTCGCTTTCCGCAGAAGACTATGTACGCAAGTTTTTCAATACGGGACACGAGTATCGACAGGACGATTGATGGCTTGTTGCCGATTCCTTTGAAGTCTGGAAACCATGCTGACATTCCCTCAAGACACAGTTGCTCGTCGTGAATTCCTAACCCGCTCTGGTCAAGGCTTTGGCGGGTTAGCACTCGCGGCGATGCTGGCTCAAGAGCAGGCGCGGGCGGAGACGACGGCGGGTGTGCTGACCGATCGGCTGCATCATCACTCCAAAGCCAAGCGGGTCATTCAGCTTTTCATGGCCGGGGCGGCGAGTCATGTCGATCTGTTCGATCATAAGGCTGAACTTGAAAAGCGGAATGGTCAGCCGTGGGATCCGGGCGAGAAGGTCGAACTCTTTCAGAATGGGCACGGGGCCACGTTCGCGTCGCCCTGGAAGTTTCAGCCGTATGGTGACACCGGCAAGATGCTCAGCAAAGTCGTTGCGCCGCTGGGCCACGTTGTCGATGACCTCGCTTTCGTACACAACGTTGTCGGCAAAACCGGGGTGCATAGTACCGCGACATTGCTGCAATCGACGGGGTTTCAGCTTCCCGGTTTCCCCGGCATGGGAGCGTGGGTGAGCTATGCCCTCGGCAGTTTGAACGACAACCTGCCGACGTTCGTCGTGCTCCCCGATCATCGCGGTTTTCCGTCGAATGGGCAGAAGAACTGGGACTCAGCCTTCTTGCCCGCACAGCATCAGGGAACGATCATCCGTCCCGGTGCCGAGACGCCGATTGAAGATCTGTTCGCCGCGAAGAACGGCTTTACGTCATCGGCCGGCGATACGGCGGGGTTGGATGTGCTGGCGTCGCTCAACCGTCGGCATGCGGAATCGCGGACAGGCGATTCGCGTCTCGAAGCCCGCATTCGCAGTTACGAACTCGCCGCGAAGATGCAACTCGCGGCACCGGAAGCTCTCAACGTCAACGGTGAACCGCAGCACATTCTGAAGCTGTACGGTCTCGATCATGGTCAGTCGGGTTGGCCCAGCGAGATCAACGCACCGGAAGAGATCGCCCATTTCGGTCTGAAGTGTCTGGTCGCGCGGCGACTGCTCGAACGGGGCGTGCGGTTCATTCAGATCTGGTCAGGTAACGACAACAGCTTTCCTCGCCGCAACTGGGATTCGCACGAAGACATTGCTCGCGATCATGGGCCACTCGCGCTCGGCATGGCGACCGGAGCGGCCGCGCTCATTCAGGACCTGAAGCAGCGCGGCATGCTGGATGACACCTTGATTTTGTGGACCACCGAGTTCGGTCGCATGCCCTGCGCGCAATCGGGCAAGGGGCGTGATCACAACCCGTTCGTCTTTACCAACTGGCTCGCCGGGGGGGGCATCCGCGGCGGCATGACCCACGGTCCCAGTGATGAATGGGGCTACAAGCCCCTCGATCGCGAGCATCCCACGCAGGTCTACGACATTCATGCCACGATGCTCCATCTGCTGGGCATCGATCACACGCAGTTGACATTCCGTCACAATGGCATCGACCGCCGTCTGACGGACGTCCACGGCCATGTGATTCCAGAACTGCTGGCGTAGTTTTCGGTTGAGTTCACAGCGACGTGTGGCGGGGGCGCCCCGCGCAGCGGAAGCCCCCGGATGTCGTCGACGGGGTTCGTGGGCTTCCTGAGGAGCGCCCACGCCACACACTCGCAAGTCGGTCACAAGACATCGCGACGATGATGGATTACACTCTACGCACCCGCCCGGCGACCGTCGGGTTTAGAGGATCTGTCGTTTCAATTGACCTCTCAGACATTTCAAGTTCACAAGGACCACGCGGATGGCGAAGCAACTGCGGATTGGCATGGTGGGTTATGGTTTCATGGGGCGGACGCACTCGAACGCTTACCGCCGCGTGCCCAACTTCTTCAATCTCGAATACACGCCGGTGCTCAAGGCGGTCTGTGCCCGCGACACCGAAAAAGCCAAGGCCTTCGCCGATCAATGGGGTTATGAGTCGCTCGAATCCGACTGGCGGAAACTCGTTGAACGGCCCGATATCGACGCCATCGATATCTGCACGCCGAACAACCTGCACAAGGACATTGCCCTCGCCGCCGCCGCGAATGGCAAGATGATTCTCTGCGAAAAGCCTTTGGCGATGAACGTCGCCGAAGGGGAAGAGATGTGCCAGGCGGTGGAAAAAGCCAAGGTGCTTAACACCGTGTGGTACAACTATCGCCGCGTTCCGGCGGTGACCTTCGCGAAGCAACTGATCGATGAAGGGAAGCTCGGCCGCATCTTCCATTACCGCGCCAACTTCCTGCAGGACTGGACGATTTCGGCCGATCTGCCCCAGGGGGGCGCGGCGCTCTGGCGACTCGATGCCGCCGCGGCGGGTTCCGGCGTGACGGGCGACCTGCTGGCCCACTGCATCGATACGGCGATCTGGCTCAATGGCGACATTACCACCGTTAACGCCATGACCGAAACCTTCGTGAAAGAACGCAAGCACAACCTCACGGGCAAGGTCGAGAAGGTGGGCATCGACGACGCCTGTGCGTTCCTCTGCCGTTTCGGTAACGGTTCGCTGGGCCTGTTTGAATCGACGCGGTATGCCCGCGGTCATAAGGCGCTCTACACGTTCGAGATCAACGGCGAACACGCATCGATCAAGTGGGATCTGCACGACTTGCACCGCCTGCAATGGTTCGACCATCGCAATCAGGGATCGCTGCGGGGTTGGAGCTCCATCCATGTGACCGATGGCGACCATCCGTATATGAGCCAATGGTGGGTGCCCGGCTTGCAGATTGGCTACGAACATACGTTCGTCCATCAGGTCGCCGACTTCCTGGCAGGCGTGGCGAAGGGGGAATCGACAGGCCCGACGTTCCGCGATGCCCTCGAAACGCAAAAGGTCTGCGACGCCGCGCTCAACTCCGCGAAGGAACTGGCCTGGAAGAACATCTGATTGATGTCAAGACGGCGAAGCCCAGGGATCGCGATCCCTGGGCTTCCATTGCGCTCTGTTGAGTCGTTGCCATGCGTGTGCTGGGGCTCTTTGCGAAGGAACCGCGTGCCGGGCAGGTGAAGACTCGTCTGGCGGAACAGATCGGAGTCGATCTCGCCACGGAATTCTACGCGGCATCGCTCCGGGATCTGACCGACCGGTTTGGTCTGACCGGGGACCGGCGGATTCTCGGCTACAGTCCCGACAGTGCTGAAGCCCGGCAAACCTTCGCGTCAATTTCCGCAGGTCGGTACACACTCTGGCCACAGCCGACGACATCGCTGGGCGACCGCATTGAAGCCTTCTTTGAAATGGCGATGCTCGGTTGTACCAGTTGCTGGATGCACATCGTGCTGATTGGTACGGACAGTCCTAACCTGCCCTCCGAGTTTGTGGCCACCGCGTTTCGTATGCTCGAGGATCGCGACGTGGTCCTTGGCCCGGCGACAGATGGTGGGTACTACCTCATCGGCATGCGGGTCCATGCACCGGGTTGGCTGCACAAGGTGCGCTGGAGTACGTCAACCACGCTGGCCGATACGGTCGCCGCAGTGGAACAGCAGGGCTGGTCGCTGGGGTTGTTATCACCCTGGTACGACATTGATGTTCCCGGTGATCTGGTCACTTTGGCCGGGCATCTGGCGGCCGAACGCGTGGCGCACCCGCAAGCGGTGGTCACACGCATGGAAGAGTGGTGCCTGCGGTACGCGCAGCGGGATTCAGCCCGAGTTCCAACCCGGGAGCGTGATGCGCAAGAGCATTAACTGGGGCGGTGTGGCGGAAGTCCATGTGATGTCGGTCAAGCGGGGCGGAAACAGCAAGGTCATGCCGCGTTGAATGGGTTTTCGTCCGCCTGACCAAGTGAGTTGTCCGGAACCCTCCAGAACCATCCAGACACTGAAACCCACGTGGGTCAGCGAACATTCGGATTCGATGATCAGCCGGTCCAGCTGGAATTCCGGCACTGAAAGAAGTTGCTGGGCCTGAGCCCCCGCGGGGAGTGATGGCCACGGCTGTGGCGGCACCGGCAGGACCGGCGGTTGTGGTAGCGTGAGGCAGTCGAGCGCTTCCAGCCAGTGCAGATCGCGCGATTGGCCCTGGTCGTCAATACGGAACCAGTCGTGAATGCGGAACGTGGCATCGCTGGGCTGCTGGACCTCGGCGACAACCAGACCCCCGCCCGCGGAATGTATCGTTCCCGCGGGAAGATACAGGCAATCGCCCGGTTGCGGATGAAACGCATGCAGTAAGTCGACCAGTGTCGGATGCCCCAGCCGTCGTTCGATGTCCTTGAGTGTGACTCCGGGTTGCAACCCCGCATAAATCACCGCGGAGGGTTCGGCTGCGATGACGACCCAGGTTTCAGATTTTGGCGCGACTTCACCCAGCCAGCGCAGAGACTGTGCCGCATTGGGATGGACCTGTACCGAAAGCACATCGCGACAATCGAGCCATTTGATCAGCCAGGGGAAGGGGGCAGCGTCCAGGGAAACCGGCAGATCTTGCCGCAGCTTGTTCCAGATCGTGTTCAACGTCTGCGCGGGTGAGTCGTCACCGCTCAGTTGGCTGACATGCGGAGACAGCGGGCATAGCTCCCACGATTCGCCATAGAGTGTTGTTGTTGGCAGGGTTTTGCCCAGCAATTCGCCCAGGTTTCTTCCACCCCACACCTGCGGCCGCAGCCACGGCTCGAATTCGAGCGGGGCGTTCCCAAGTTGCGGCGGTTTCCCAGGCGACGTCATCGCGGGACGTTATGCTCCCGGGTCAATCTTGGCAATTCCGACTTACTCATCCTGCAGAAACGGTTCGTCGTCCGGCAGTTCCTCGGTGATGGCGTAGCGGCCATTCATCCACCGCATCAAGTCGACCTGCTGGCAGCGACGGCTGCAAAACGGATGGTATTTCCGTTCAGTGGGCTGATCCGGTATCGCCCGCGAACAGACCGGACAAGGTTCGGATGCGGCGTGGGGAGGAGGAGACGCGTCGACGGGCATCGGTATCGACTCCATGAAGCCCGGGTTATTCGCCTTTGGAACTCGACTTTGAACCAGAGTCGGTGCTTTTGGCTTCCGACTTCGCTTCGGATTTCGTTTCGCCGCCCGATGTCGACTTCTTGTCGGCGTCGGCACTTTTCTTGTACGAATCGCTGCGATAATCGGTGATGTAGAAGCCCGACCCCTTGAACAGAATGCCGGCCCCCGCGCTGATCAACCGCCGCGCTTTCGATTTCTTGCAGACCGGACACTTCTTAAGTGCCTCCGCCGTGATCGACTGAAACTGTTCCCAGCGATGTTCACAAGCATCGCAGGCATAGTCGTAGGTAGGCATGGATAATTCCTGGGCTCAGGGTCTAAGGCTAAGTGCTAAGAGATCAGAAAATGCCAATTTGTCCGGCCCTTAGATTTCTGCCCTTAGCCATTCGTCGAAACAATCACCTTGGCCGGCCGCACCACGCGGTCGTGCAACTGAATTCCCTGTTCCACTTCCTGCAGGACGGTCATGGGCGGATGCTCCGCCGAGGGGGCCTGCGTGATCGCTTCATGCACGTTGGGATCAAAGGGCAACCCGACCGACGCAATCGTGGTCACGCCTTGACTGGCAAGTGCCGCATCAAACTGCTTGGTCACCAGCGCGATACCGGTGATCAACTCTTCCGCGTTGCGGGTCGATTCCGCCGCCTTGATGGCCCGTTGCAGATTGTCGAGTCCTGGCAGAATCGCTTTCAGCAAGGGCAACACCGCGTACTTGCGGTCTTCTTCCATTTCGCGTTGGATGCGTCGGCGATAGTTGTCCAGATCGGCCCGCGTGCGCGCCCACTTATCCATGTAGTCATTGCGCTCGGCGACAAGTTGCTCCAGCGTGAATTCCGGAGCCGCGGCAGTGCCCTCGGGCGCAGCGGAGTTGTCTTCCGGGGTCGCCGTGGGGTCAGTCATGATTGTCGTCCTTTGATTTCATGAAACATCTGGAGCAGCCCGGAGATCGCGATCCCAGGGCGTCTAAAGGTTATTCCGCGTTGTCAGTTCCGGTAAAGAACAGCTTCACCTGTTCAAAGAAACCTTTGTGATGCGCGGAGACATGCTTCTGTTCGATCTCGGCGAGTTCCCGCAGCAGTTCTTCGTACTTCTTGCTGAGCTTCTTCGGCACTTCGACCATGGCCCGGACCACGAGATCGCCGCGAGCGCCCCCATGCGGATCGGGCATGCCCTGTCCACGGAGACGGAAGGTTTCACCCGGTTGCGTTCCCGCGGGAATGCTGAGCTTCTGTCGCCCGGCGATCAACGGGACTTCGAGTTCGGTTCCCAGCGCGGCCTGCGAGAAGGTGATGGGAATCTCACACAGCAGATGTCGGCCTTCCCGTTGAAACAGCGGGTGCGGTTTGACGCGGATATCGACATACAAGTCGCCTGACGGGCCGCCGCCTTCGCCTGGTTCGCCTTCACCGGTGACACGAATCTGCATTTCGTTGTCGACCCCGCCGGGGATCTTCACGTCGAGTTTCACCGTGGTCGACCCGTAGCGCGTGCCCCGGCAATCAACGCATTTATCGCGAATCACTTTGCCGGTGCCCTGACACGCGGGGCAGACCGTTTGCACGCGGAAGAAGCCCTGAGACTGCACCACCTGGCCATGTCCGCCGCAGTAATCGCAGGTCGCGGGGGTGGTGCCCGGCTTGGCTCCACTGCCCGTGCAGGTCACGCAGAGAACACGGCGACGGATTTCGAGTTCGCGATTGCAGCCAAGTGCCGCCTCGACCAGATCGATGGTGACGGCTGTCCGCAGATGGTCACCCCGACGGCCACGGCTTCCCTTGCGGCGCCCGCCAGAATTTCCGAAGAGGTCGCCGAAGATGCCCCCGAAGGCATCGAAGATGTCTTCAACATCCTGAAAGCCCGCACCGCCCCCCGCACGACCGGCGGCCCCTTGCACACCCGCATGACCAAAGCGGTCGTAGCGGGCTCGCTTGTCATCGCTGGAGAGCACATCAAAGGCTTCCGACGCCTCTTTGAACTTCTCGACGGCGGTGGCGTCGCCGGGATTGCGGTCGGGATGATACTTCCCCGCCAGCTTGCGATACGCCCGCTTGATGTCATCGGCGCTGGCACCTTTTTCCACGCCCAGCACTTCGTAATAGTCGCGTTGTGTTGCCATCATGGTAATTCAGGGCGGGGGTTAGGTGTTGGGCGCTGGGTGTTAGGTATTCTCTGGTAGGGTCCGCTGTGCGGACCATGTTTGCTTTGTTGCTGGTCTGTGATGCTGATCAAATTGGCAAGATTCGCACACGTAATCTTTGTTCATCGACCACAATTAGCGCTCCGGCGATGAGTTCCGATGTGTATGTCGACAAGACGGTCAGGATGAGCTTCCCCAAATGATCGGGCAGAGTCTCCTGAGTTCTCACTTGGAGCACACTGGGGCCGGATGCGTGTGTTAAGGCTAACACAGTCCCAAAATCAAGATCATGCATCAGTACCACATGGCGATGGGCCATAGCCCAAGCCATCAATTCAGAATCTTTTGCTTTGGGATCTCCCACCTGTGTCCAGTGAACTACCCGATAACCGGCAGACTGCAAATACGGCACCCACTCGGGCGATAAATTCATATCGACCAGCAATGCCAAAGTCATGACATCACCAGAGGCTCTTCGTGTTCCTCCAGTCGCCACGCGGCATAGCTCAATACGGCATCAATATCCGCCGCCTCAAGGTAAGGGTAAGCCTTCAGGATTTCGTCCCGTGTATGTCCGGAAGCCATCAACCCCAAGACCATACTAACTGTCACCCTCATCCCACGAATGCAAGGCTTGCCACCCATCACGGTCGGATCGGACGTGATTCGATGTATTTCTGACATCTATGTGTCTCGTTCAAATACGGGCCGCTTTCACAAGTTTCTGAGCGTCATCTGTACGGCACCGAGAGAGAATTCTCGCACATCTCGCAGCAAGAACAAGCCCGGCTTCTCATGCAGAAAAGCCGGGCTTGCGTGTGACACTCCAATCAAATCCAAAATCACCGCGACTCGGCGGTCGCGGCAATTCAGGGTGTCGAGCCTCGGCGTGGCCTGGCGGCTATTGCCCAACTCCCAACACCCAAAACCTGAGACTCTACTTCACCGCCCCTTCCACCGTGGGCTTCTTCTTATCGGAACCGGCTTCGTCGGTGCGGGTGACGAGCACCTGGGTGGTGAGCATCAGCCCGGCGATCGACGACGCGTGCAGCAGGGCATTCTTGACCACCTTGGCGGGGTCGATGATGCCGGCCTTATACATGTCGACATATTCGCCGGTGTTCGCGTCGTAGCCCTTGTTGGTGGACATCGAGCGAACTTCGTCTGCCACGACGGAACCATCCATCCCGCAGTTGTTGACGATTTGACGAATCGGTGCTTCGAGAGCCCGAGCGACAATCGCAACGCCGATCTTCTCGTCGCCCTTGGCTTTCACTTCGCTCACGGCATCGATACACCGCAAGAGCGCGACGCCACCGCCGGGAAGAATGCCTTCTTCCACAGCAGCACGCGTGGCATGCAGGGCATCTTCCATACGGGCCTTGGTCTGCTTCATTTCCGCTTCGGTGGCAGCACCGACGGAAATGATCGCCACGCCACCCGTCAACTTCGCCAGTCGTTCCTGGAACTTCTCGCGATCGTATTCGCTTTCCGTCCCTTCGATCTGACGGCGGATCTGATCGACGCGCGTTTTGATCGCAGCGGTGTCGCCAGCCCCTTCGATGATCGTGCAATCATCTTTGGTGACTTCGACTTTCTTGGCCCGGCCGAGATGCGACAGTTCGACGCTTTCCAGCTTGATGCCGAGGTCTTCGGAGATGAGCGTGCCACCAGTCAGGACAGCCATATCGCCCATCATCGCCTTGCGACGATCGCCAAAGCCCGGGGCCTTGACCGCACAAATGTGAAGTACGCCACGCAGCTTGTTGACGACGAGGGCGGTCAACGCTTCGCTGTCGACATCTTCCGCGACGACGAGCAGTTGCTTGCCAGTCTGTGCGACTTTTTCGAGCAGCGGCACGAATTCACGCAGGCTGGAAATCTTCTTCTCGTGCAGCAGGATGTAGCAATTCTCAAGAATCGCCTTCATGTCCTGCGGGCTGGTGATGAAGTAAGGCGAAACGTAGCCCTTGTCGAACTGCATCCCTTCGGCGAGTTCGAGCGTGGTGCTGTTCCCCTTGCCTTCCTCGACGGTGATCACACCATCGCGGCCAACTTTTTCCATCGCGTCGGCGATGAGGTTGCCGATTTCCTTATCGCTGTTGGCCGAGATCGTGCCGACCTGAGCGATTTCTTCCTTCGAGCTGACCGGCTTGGCCAGGCTTTCGAGTTTTGCGATCGCGGCTTCGACGGCCTTGTCGATCCCCTTGCGAACAACCGTGGGGTTAGCCCCCAACGTCAGGCCACGCAGGCCTTCGCTGTAAATGGCCCGGGCCAGCACGGTGGCCGTGGTGGTCCCATCGCCCGCGATGTCGCTGGTCTTGGAGGCGACTTCGTTGACGAGTTTGGCACCCATGTGCTCGAACGGGTCTTCGAGTTCGACTTCCTTACTGACAGTGACGCCGTCCTTGGTGACCACGGGGTTACCGAAAGACTTGTCGATGATCACGTTGCGGCCGGTGGGGCCCATCGTGACTGCCACAGCTTGCGCGAGCGTCTCCACGCCCTTCAGCAGCTTGAGGCGAGCCCGATCGTCGAACAGCAGTTGCTTGGGCACGCGAGATACTCCTCTGCGGTGGAATGCAATGTAAATTTCGTGTGGGGCAGAAGCAGCCCAGGGATCGCAATCCCTGGGCATCATTCAGCCAATGGTTACTTCACGACCTTGGCGAGAATGTCTTGCTCGCGGAGAATCTTGACTTCAACGCCGTCGACTTCGATTTCGGTGCCGCCGTACTTGGCAAACAGCACTTCATCGCCCACGCTCAAGGCGATCGGATGACGTTCGCCCGAGTCGAGCAACCGGCCCGGGCCCACCGCGACGACCTTGCCACGCTGTGGCTTTTCCTTGGCCGAATCGGGCAGGACGATCCCCCCGGCGGTCTTTTCTTCAGCGGTCAGCGGCTCGATCACAATCCGGTCATCCAAAGGCTTCAACGACATGGAATTCTCTCCGTTATTGATGATGTCTGTTGTGTGATGCTCAACCGGCCGACAGTTTTCACGACTTCAGCCGGGAATAATTCTGGTTCAGGGCACGAATCTGGAAGCAGGAGGATGTTGCCGGGCTAGAAGCCCATGCCACCCATTCCGCCCATGCCACCCATATCCATGCCTCCCATGCCGCCCATTCCTCCCATGCCACCGCCACCATGGTCGTGGTGATCGTGGCCGTCGGCCTCGGCTGGCTTCGGGGCATCGACGATGATGGCTTCGGTCGTCAGCAGCAAGCTGGCCACCGAGGCGGCATTCTGCAACGCGGTGCGAACGACCTTGGCCGGATCGACCACGCCGAACGCGAACATGTCGCCATAACGCTCATTGAGGGCGTCGTAACCGTGGGCTTTGTCTTTCGACTTCAGCACGTGGTTGGCGACGACGGCTCCATCGAGACCAGCATTGGCGGCAATCGTCTTCAGCGGCATCGAAAGGACGCCCTTGACCAAAGCCGCTCCATGACCTTCGTCACCTTCGAGCTTCAACTTGTCAATGGCACCCGCACAGCGGAGCAATGCGACTCCACCACCAGGAACAATGCCTTCTTCGATCGCGGCCCGAGTGGCAGCGAGGGCATCGTCGATTAGATCCTTGCGTTCCTTCATTTCGGTTTCGGTATGGGCACCGACCGAAATCTGAGCCACGCCACCCGCCAGCTTGGCGAGCCGTTCCTGCAGTTTTTCGCGATCGTATTCGCTGTCCGTCCGGCCGATTTCCTGACGGATCATCGCGGCCCGGCCTTCGATCGCCGCCTTGCTGCCACCACCCTGAATGATGGTAGTGTTTTCGGAGTCAATCCGAACCTTCTTGGCGGTGCCGAGGTCCGAGAGTTCCACGTTTTCGAGCTTGATGCCGAGGTCTTTGAAGATCGCCTTGCCATTGGTCAGGATAGCGAGATCCTCGAGCATGGCCTTGCGGCGGTCGCCGTAGCCCGGGGCCTTCACGGCGGCGATCTTGAGGATGCCCCGCATCTTGTTCACCACCAGCGTGGCGAGGGCTTCGCCTTCAATGTCTTCCGCGATGATGAGCAGTTGGACGCCAGCCTTCGAAACTTTTTCGAGGAGCGGCACCATCACCTTGGCCGAGCTGATCTTTTCTTCGTAGATCAGAATGCGGCAATTGTCCATTTCGACGACCTGGTCGTCCTGATCGGTGACGAAGTGCGGCGAGAGATAGCCCCGCTCGAACTGCATCCCTTCAACCAGGTCGACTTCGGTGCTGATCTGGCGGCCTTCCTCGACGGTGATGACGCCGTCTTTGCCGACCTTCATAATAGCATCGGCGAGGATCGTGCCGATTTCTTTGTCGTTGTTGCCGGCGATGGATGCCACGGTTTCAATCGCTTTGCGATCTTTGGCTTCCACGGGCTTGGAGAGTTTTTTCAGCTCGGCAGCGACGGCGTCGACCGCCTTCTGCACACCACGGCTGAGAGCCATCGGGTCGGCCCCGGCGGCGATGAATCGCAGACCATCTTTGAAGATGGCTTCGGCGAGGACCGTTGCGGTGGTGGTCCCGTCACCGGCGACGTCGCTGGTCTTGGAAGCAGCTTCCTTGACCAGTTGCACGCCCATGTTTTCATATTTGTCTTCGAGTTCAATGTCCTGGGCGACGGTGACACCGTCTTTGGTGACCTTGGGAGATCCCCAGCCCTTATCCAGGACCGCGTTGCGGCCGCGGGGGCCGAGCGTGCTCTTGACGGCTTTCGCCAGCTTGGAGACCCCCTCCAGCAGGCTCTTGCGTACGTCATCGTCGAAACAAATCAGCTTGGCCACAGTTCCTCCTCAACCAGCGATCGCATGCAATGTTGTCGGGACTGAAGTAGGCGACCAGCGGTCGAACCGACACGGAAAGGCAATTCCGTCGTCCGACACACGGCACTCTCAGCCAGCCGGGTCAAGAAAACCTCGTCCCGGGACTCATAACAACCACTTAGCACCTTTTGTGCCAGAAGAGTTGGGCTGTGGTGTAAGGTCTTTGTTTGCAGCATGTTATTGCAATAGTGTCGTGGCGGGTGAATGCAGGTTGGCTGCCAACATGGCAGAATGGCTGATGCCCTTCAGCCGTAAATTGACAGATGGGGCATTTGCCTCCAGAGGTCGATGCTGCTTCCGGTGGCAGTTTGCCCGGCAATTCAGTAACCTATGCGGAAGTTCCTACCCGGTTTCATGTTGCGATCCGGGTTTTTTTGCGAATCCTGTCGAAAATGTCGACGCCATGGCCGACGCCCTCGAAATTCAACCCGTGGCCGGACCCGTCCGTGGGACGGTTCGCCTCCCGGGCTCCAAAAGCCTGACCAACCGGGCTATGGTTGTCGCAGCATTGGCCGAGGGGCCATCAGAATTGCGGGGTGTTCTGGACAGTCGCGATACGCAGGTGATGATCGAGAGTTTGCGGCGGCTCGGGATTTCGGTCGAGCAGAATCTGGCTGAGAAAACCGTCATCGTGCAGGGCTGCGGCGGACGACTGCCGGTCGCGGAAGCCGATTTATATCTCGAAAACAGTGGCACCAGCATCCGCTTTTTGACGGCCATGTGTACGTTAGGCGAAGGGCGCTACCGTCTGGATGGCAATGCCCGCATGCGCGAACGGCCGATCGAGGATTTGTTGACGGCGCTCAATCAGTTAGGAGCCGATGCCCGCTGTGAGAACGCGACGGGTTGTCCCCCAGTGATTGTCCAGTCTCGCAGTCTGCGGGGAGGTGTGGCGAATGTTCAGACGAGTGTCTCCAGTCAGTATCTGAGTGCTCTGCTGATGGCAGCCCCGTGTGCTCAGCAACCGGTGGAATTCCGGCTGACAGGGCCGCTGGTCTCTGAACCCTACATCGATATGACTCTGGGAGTGATGGCGCGGTTTGGCGTGGTGGTGACCACCAGCAAACCCGGTGTCTACAGCATCGAACCGCAAACCTACCGCGCGACAACTTATCACATTGAACCCGATGCTTCGGCCGCCAGTTATTTCTTTGCGGCGGCTGCCATCACCGGGGGCGAGATCACCGTGCAAGGCTTGTCGCAATTTGCGCTGCAAGGCGATATGCACTTTGTGGATGTGCTGGAACGAATGGGCTGTGGCGTGGTCTGGGGGGCCGACTATATCAAAGTGCTCGGTGGCCCGCTGAGAGGCGTCGAAGTGGATATGAATGCCATCAGCGATACCGCGCAAACGCTCGCCGCGGTTGCGGTGTTCGCGGATGGTCCAACCACGGTACGCAATGTCGGCCATATGCGCATGAAAGAAACCGATCGCATCGCGGCGGTGGTGGCCGAACTACGACGGCTGGGCATCCAGACGCAGGAGCATGCAGATGGTTTCACCATCTATCCCGGCCCGGTCATGCCCGCGGAAATCGAGACCTATGACGACCATCGGATGGCGATGAGTTTTGCCCTGATCGGCTTACGGAACAATGGCATTACCATCCAGAATCCGGGTTGTACGGCGAAGACTTATCCGGAATATTTCGATGACCTCGCCAAACTTTGTGCCGGTCAGTTTGCCCCTTAGTTCTGCTGCTTAACCCTTAGAGAAATTGCTTTCGCCTGGGCGAGAGCCATGCTGGCGGACCCGTGCTTCCTCGATCTAACCCTGCCGCGACCAGTTTGTCTTTCACACCGCGTTCCGCCCGCGAACTGGCGTATCGGGTACTGGAACGGCATCGGGTGACGGGGGGCTGGGTGCAGGAAGACCTGGCTGCGGAGTTTGCCACCGGAAGCTGGTCGGTCGTGGATCGCCGGTTCATCACGGAACTCGTCTGCGGAGTCGTGCGGCGACAGGTCGCGCTGACCGAACTGTTATTGCCCGCGATCAGTCGTCCGTGGGAACGCATCGAGCCGGAACTGGTCACGCTGCTGTGGCTGGGCACATACCAACTGGCCTATCTCGATCGCGTGCCGGTGTTCGCGGCGATTCATGAAACGGTGGAAATTGCCCGGTCGATCGGACAATTACGGTGGACGGGATTTGCGAATGGGATTCTGCGAACCATCAGCCGGGTCGTCGATGCAGAAACGGTCGATTATCCCGCGACCAACACCTTGCCCTTGAGTGCCGGACGTTATCGGCGGTTGCAGGCCGACGTTTTTCCCGACCCGGCGACCGATCTGCCGAATTACATCGCCCTGGCGTACAGTCTGCCAATCTGGCTGGTGGAACGCTGGTCGCGAAATTTCCGGCAGGAGCAGTTGCTCTCGATCGCCGAGGCCGTGAATACGTCACCGGCCCTGTACGTGCGGGTCAATCGCCGCAAGATCAGCACGCATGCCTTGCAGGCACACTGGCAGGCCCTGGGCATTCAGGCGGAACTTGTCGAAGGTTGCGATGCGCTGCGGTTGTACGATGCCGGGACCATTGAAGATCTGCCCGGTTATGCAGACGGCTGGTTTGCCCCACAGGATGTCACGGCGATGCAGGCCGCAATTCGCCTGGCCCCCGACCCGGATGACCGCGTGTGGGATATGTGTGCCGCGCCGGGCACGAAGACCTGCCATCTGGCGGAGCTGCGTGACGATCATGGTACTCTGCTCGCGACCGATACCCAGGCGGATCGGTTGGAATTTGTCGAGATGGGGGCCGAGCGATTGGGGTTAACTTCGATCCGCACCGCCGTGATTTCCGCGGAACTCGATGATTTACCGAGCGGGCCCTTTGATGCGATTCTGGTCGATGCGCCGTGCTCAAATACTGGCGTGTTGCATCGGCGACCCGAAGCCCGTTGGCGACTCATCCCCGAAGATTTCGTAGAACTTCCCCGGATTCAACGGGCCTTGCTGTCGGCGGCCATCCAGCGCCTGGCTCCCGAAGGACGTGTCCTCTATTCGACATGCAGCATCGAGCGCGAAGAGAATCAGGCGGTGATTGCTGCGGTGTTGACCCAGCATCCGCAGTGGAAACTCGCGCATGAAGCCGTTTACCTTCCCGGGCCGCAGGGCGATGGAGGATATCAGGCCTTGCTGCAACGCGGTTGAGCACGAATCGTTGTCGAGGCATGGGACAGACCGATTCCGTGGCAGCGGCATTGAACCCGCGTAGTGCCTGCGGTAGCCTCGAAGCCTCACAAATCCACCGAAACTGCAGCAACCCATCGTCTACGCACTGGGATCAACATGAAACGTGTCTGCGTTGCGATACTCATGGCAGCAGCGGCCCTCTTCGTGACTGCGACATGCGGGTTTGCCGAGCTTCCGCGAAGTTCCCCGGAAGCGCAGGGGGTTTCGTCATCCGCGGTGCTCTCCTTTGTGGAAGCGGCCGATGAACAACTGAATTCTCTGCATAGTTTCATGCTGGTGCGGCATGGTCATGTGGTAACCGAAGGCTGGTGGGCACCTTACCACGCCGACGCCAATCATTCGCTCTACTCTCTGAGCAAGAGCTTCACCTCGACGGCGGTCGGGTTGGCGATCGCCGAGGGCAAACTCAGCCTGAACGATGAGGTCATCAAGTTCTTTCCCGATGATGTGCCTGAAAATCCGAGCGCGAATTTGAAAGCCATGCGGGTGCATGATCTGCTGCGCATGAGCACGGGTCAGCAGACCGAACCGCCTCGACCGCTGGATCAAGCCTGGACCAAAGCCTTTCTGGCCCATCCTGTCCCCTTTAAACCGGGCACACATTTTCAGTACAACACCTCGGCAACGTACATGGCCTCGGCCATTGTGCAGAAAGTGACCGGAGAAACCGTCCTGGATTACCTGCGGCCGCGACTGTTTGAACCGTTGGGGATCACTCATCCGACCTGGGAACTGAGTCCGCAGGGGATTTCGACGGGTGGGTATGGACTCAGCATTCGCACCGAGGACATCGCCGCGTTTGGGCAACTCTATCTGCAACAGGGACAATGGCAAGGCAGGCCACTGGTGCCCGCCGAGTGGATCGCCGCGGCGACCGCCCGTCAGACCTCGAATGGTGGCAACCCCCATAGCGATTGGGATCAGGGCTACGGTTACCAGTTCTGGCGTTGTCGGTATGGGGCCTATCGTGGTGATGGTGCCTTCGGACAGTATTGCATCGTCCTGCCAGAACAAGACGCCGTCATCGCGATCACCAGTGGGGTGAAAGATATGCAGGCTGTGCTGAATCTCGTCTGGGATAAGCTGTTGCCCGCGTTCCAGGATCGGCCGCTGGATGAGAATTCGACTCTGCACACCCAACTCATTAACAAGCTGAAGTCGCTGTCGCTGCCAACTCCAACGGGCACAGGGCAGCCGGCAGACGTGCTGGGCAAAACCTATCTATTCCCGTCCAATGACCGGCAACTCGAAGCACTCACAATCGTCGCGGGGAACGATACGGCCCTGGCCGAATTGCAATTGCGAATCGCGGGCAAGGAACACCGACTCGCTGTCGGTCGTGACACCTGGCTGAAAGGGACGGCCGCATGGGGCCGACTGGCAGAGCAACCGGTTGCCGTGAGTGGAGCCTGGACCGATAATGGACAGCTGACGGTGCAGCTCTGTTTTTACGAGACGCCGTTCGTCGTCACGCTTCTCGGCCAATTCGAGGGAAACACGCTACAGTGGACATCGCAGGCCAATGTGGGTTTCGGACCAACCACCGAGGCACCTCTGACTGGCACTGCAAAGTAGCTGCGGCTTTCTGAAACTTGTGACTCACACCCGGAGAGACTTTATGCTTCGTATTCTGCTGGCGACTTTCGCACTGACGCTAACGACATCTCTGTTCGCGGCTGATGCCCCCTTGACCGTTCCCGCGGAACCGAGCGGCATGAAGGCGCTGTTCAACGGCAAGGATCTCACCGGCTGGGACGGCGACTCCCGGTTATGGAGCGTGCGCGACGGCGTCATTCACGGTGAAACCACGGCGGAAAACGTCGCCCAGGGCAACACCTTCCTCATCTGGCAAGAGGGGAAACTCAAGGACTTTGACCTGCGACTCTCGTTCCGTTGCAACGCTACCAACAACTCGGGCATTCAGTACCGCTCCAAGCACATTACCGACGACAAAGTCCGTAACAAGTGGGTGGTGCGGGGCTATCAGCACGAACTGCGGAACGAAATCAAGTTCCCCAACACCTCGAGCTTCATTTATGACGAAGGGGGCAAACGCGGCCGGATCTGCCTCGTCGGCGAAGTCGCGACCTGGGAAACCGATAGCAAGAAGGTTGTGAAGTCCGATCTCATCAACGAGGAAGAGTTCGCGAAACTCTTCAAGCTCGATGACTGGAACGACGTGGCGATCATCGCTCGTGGCAATCGCGTGCAGCATTATCTGAATGGTCGTTTGATTCTCGACTTCACCGACAACCACCCGGAACTCGCGTTGCAGGAAGGTGTGCTCGCCGTGCAATTGCACGCTGGCAAACCGATGTGGACCGAGTTCAAGAACATCCGCGTCGCGGATCTCGCCGAGTAGCCAGGGTTGTTCTGTACAAGTGCATCAGACGGACGATCTCTCGCGAACGAGGGATCGTCCGTTCGGCTTTACGCCAGAACCTCGGCGATTGGTTGACCGTGATCCAGTACCGGAACCGGTCGCTGCGAAATATCGTAGACGCGATGTTCCGGATCGATCCCGAGCGCCGTATACATCGTGGCGGCGATGTCGGCCGGACCAATCGGCTGAGTGAGCGGGTACGCCGCCTGGGCGTCGCTTTCCCCGACCACTTGCCCGGTCCGCACACCCGCTCCCGCAAAGAACATCGAACCGCACATCCCCCAGTGATCGCGACCACCCAGGGTGTTAATTTTCGGCGTGCGGCCAAACTCGGTCAGATAGACGACCATCGTCGATTCCAGAAGTCCCCGCTGCTTGAGGTCCGTGATCAATGCGGCGAAAGCCTGATCCATCCCGGCGACGTTATAACCCCGCTGACACATTTTCGAGACATGCGGGAACCGTTGTTCGGGGACGTTATGAATGTCCCACAGGTTGCCATAGTCGGGGTCATAGCCGTAGTCGACCATCACGAAGCGGGCGCCGGCTTCGACCAACCGCCGCGCCAGCAGGCAGCGTCCGCCGATTTTTGTGCGACCATAACTGTCACGCACTTCCGGCGTTTCATCGTTGATGTCGAACGCTCCGCGCACCTGCGGCGATGACAGCAGATTCAATGCATCATCGTACTGTCCCTCCACGGTGGAGAAGCGGGCCTGTTGTTCGGCGGCGAACAGGCTGCGTTCCAGCGTCTCGCGCAGATTCGCTCTTTGCGCTAATCGTCCGAGGTGCATGCCCGTTGGGTAACGCAATTCGGGTGGATTCAGGTTCTCTTCAGCCAGCGGCGACGGATCATACGATTTCTCGCCGACGGTGAAGTCGGGTTGCTCCGGTTGACCGCCGACGCAGAACGGTGCGTATTGTCCGCCCAGCCAGCCACCGACGAATAAATTGTACGGAGGCGGGCCCGGCCGCGTGACACCAGGGACAGCGATATAGCCCGGCAACCCGTTCCGTGGTCCCTGCAAATGTTGCACGATGGAACCGATGTTCGGATGCTTGAACAACTCCGCCGGAGTCACCTTGCGACCCGAGAGCGTATAGACCTGACTCATCAGGTGGTCGTTGCTGTCATGCGAGAACGAGCGAACCACGCACAGGTCGTTGGCGATGCGGGCCAGATTCGAGCAGACCTCGCTGAAGTAAACGCCGGGGAGCGAAGTCCGAATGGCCCCCAGCGTGCCGCGCACTCCCTCGGGGGCGAGCGGTTTGGGATCGAGGGAATCGATGTGGGTGACTCCGCCCCCCATCCACAGGTAAATGATCGACTTGGCTTTTGCCGCCGGATTCGGGGTCAGCGACTCTCCCGCGGTCGCGGGGGTGAACATCCCCGGCCAGACACTGGCGGATAAGGCCAGCGGGCCAATCTTCAGCAGATCGCGGCGGGCCACAATACTTTCCAGGGCAGCCAGTCGAGAGGAGTGGACTGTCGCGGAATCAGACATCGGCGAGACCTTTGCGGCGGGTAGGTGCAAAAACACCGCGAGTGCAGACGGCATTATGTCTTGTCGTCCGGGATCAAGGCAAGACATCAACGGAATTTTATGGAATCGCCGCTCGGTCTGTGACTTACCGGCAGGCGATCAGGCTTCCGATGTCCGAACTCGTGACCAGACCCGTTCGGCGGCCTGCTCGCCGGTGTGGATCGCATCCGGCACGCCGACGCCGTGATACGCATTCCCGGCGATTTCCAGTCCCGAGTGACAAGCAACCAACCGTTCAATTTCCGCCACGCGTTCCAGATGACCGAGCGTGTACTGCGGCATCGCTTGCGGATAGCGGACCACCATCGAGAACTCGGGCTCACCGCTGACACCCAGCGTCCCATGCAGTTCATCACGCACCAATCGCACAATCGCATCGTCGTCCAGATCGCACAACTCCGGTTGCAGCGCCCCCCCGACAAAGGTCCGCAGCAACACTTTTCCTTCAGGAGCGCGATTCGGAAACTTCCGGCTGCTGAACGATACAGCCAGAATCTGTCGGCGTTCCCGATGCGGGATCACTAGCCCGAAGGCCTTCAGCGGATCAGCGACCTGCCGCAGATCGTGCCCCGTCACCACGATCGCGCTGGAGGCCGATTCGATCAGTTGCATCGCCTGCTGCAACGGGGCAGCGAGTATTCCAACAATCTCGGCGGCTCGGGAGGGGGGCAGGGTGACAATCACCTGGTCAAAGACGGACTGTGCTCCATCAGTCTGCGTGATCGTATACCCCTTGCCAGCGGGCCCTGGTTCCAATGCTTGGATACGGATGCCGAGATGCAATGCGACTCGGGGCGATACAGCCGCGACGAGTGCTGCGACCAGATCTTGCATGCCACCTCGCAGACCGGCGAACAAGCCATAGCGTGCGCCGCTGCTGGTGCGGTCATCGGTCGCGGTGGGTTTCGTCGCATAGGCCGCGCGAATCAGGCTGCCATGCTCGCGTTCCATCTCTAGAAAGCGGGGCATGGTCGCGGCGAGGCTCAACTGTTCCGGATCAGACGTGTAGATGCCCCCCACGAGGGGTTGCACCAGTCGGTCGAGTGCTTCCGCTCCGAAACGGCGACGCACAAAGCTGGCGAGCGATTCATCAACCTTTGATGTCTGCGCGGGCAGAAAGTACTCCCACCCCATCCGCAGTTTGCCCCAAGGTGAAAGAATCGGCGAGCGCAGGATGGGCCACATCGCCGTCGGGCTGAGGAGTTGAAAGCCTTCCGGCACTGGCTGAGGTTTTCCGCGTGACAGGACCAGCGCGCCACGATAGCGGGCCTCCGTCGCCTGCAGCCGATCACTGAGTCCCAACCGCTGGCAGAGTTGCAGCGCACCGGGCTTATTGGTGATAAACGAATCGGCCCCCGTATCGATGAGATAGCCGTCCCGTTCGACAGTCCCGACCAGTCCGCCCAGTCGCGAACCCGCTTCAAACAGCGTGACCTCCAGCCCCGTCTGTTGCTCGGCGGACAGCTCACACAGCCGATGGGCCGCGGCGAGTCCGGTGAGTCCGCCTCCCAGAATCGCGACACGCTGTGTTGGACGATGATCAGGCATGGATAGTGTGCGGCTTATCGACTTTGCGACTGGCAGGTGGTTAGCGTGCGGACATCTCATGCACCATCTGCACGAGGGCCTTTACATGGTCGGGGGGAACTTCGGGCATCACGCCATGTCCCAGATTGAAAATGTGGCCGGGCCTGCCGGCCGCCTGATCGAGCACATGCTGCGTGCGGGCTTTCAGCGTGGGCAGATCGGCCAGCAGCGACAGGGGATCGAGATTGCCCTGCACGCCGACATCGTAGCCCACGGTCTGCCAGCCCTCGGCGAGTTCGACCCGCCAATCGAGGCCGATGACGTCGCCGCCCGATTCCTTCAGCAGCGGTAATAGCGCCGGATTGCCGGTCAGAAAGTTAATGACGGGAGCAAACGGTCGCACCCCATCGACCACCATTTTCGTATAGGGAAGTGCATAGCGGCGATAGTCGGCTGGCGACAAGCATCCGGCCCAACTGTCGAAGAGTTGCACGGCCTGACAGCCCGCTGCGATTTGCGCCTTGAGATATCGAATCAGGCTGCGGGCGAGTCGTTCCATCATCCCGCGCCACGCTCCTTCATCGCGAAACATCAGCGACTTGGTTCGCAGGTAGTTCCGCGAACCCCCTCCTTCGATCACATAGCTGGCCAGGGTGAACGGCGCGCCCGCGAATCCCAGGAGGGGAATGTTGGTCGGCAAATCGCGGCGGATGAGTTTCACCGCGTCGAACACGAACTGCAGCGAGGAGACGTCTTCCAGTTCCACCAGCCGATCGGCTTCACGCGCATCGACAATAGGATTGTGAATGACCGGGCCTTCCCCTTTTTGATATTCCAGGTCGATGCCCATTGGTTCCAGCATCGGCAGCAGGTCGGCAAACAGGATCGCCGCATCGACCCCCAGCAAGCGCTGCGCATCCAACGTAACCTGGGCCGCCAGCGCGGGGGTCTTGCAGAGGTCGATGAAGGTGACCTGGCTGCGGACGGCCATATATTCGGGGAGGTAACGTCCGGCCTGCCGCATGATCCACACGGGGGTGCAGTCCACAGGTTCGCGGCGGATGGCCTTCATCAGGCGGGAATCGTGCAGGGCGGGCGAGGTCATGGCGGCTCCGAGGAATTGCTCCAGTATAGCCGCCAGAAGCGTGATCCCCAAATGCACGAAGCCCCGGGATCGCAATCCCGGGGCTTCTGAGAGAATGGATAACCATCATGTCGACTACCGCCGAAATGTCGCCAGAAACGCGGATCGCTGGCCGTGCATGGTCCAGGTGTTGTCGAGACCGTCGCCGGTATAACTGTGAGTGACGGCATACGCCGGGCTGAAGTCGCGAACCTTGGTCAACGGTTGATAGAAGACCATTTCGTTGGTGCAGACGCAGTCGCCTTTGCCGAGGGCACGGGTTTCGATCTTCGCGATCTCACCCGCCGTGAAGAGACCCTTGCCAGCGAGATGATCGTTTTCCAGCGACATTTCCATGGGAATCACTTCCACGATGGTGTCGGTGTATTCGCGGGCATTTTCCCGGGCAAACGCCACGAGTGCCGTTTGCTGGGCGGGGTTGGCCCGCTCATCGACGAGAACCACCGCTCGAATTTTGCCCGGCTTCATCGGGAAGACACCGGTGTTCCCCATCGTCTTTTCTGAATTGGCCACGACCGCGACCGACAGACCGGCGAGGCTGACCCCCTGCCACGAACCCTCATCGACCTTCCAAGCCATCACGGCTTCCTTGCCAGCGAGGTCCATTTCCGCATTGGCGAAACACGGGCCGGTATAGACATCGCACGTGCGGGCTTCCAGATATTCCCCGGTGATCGTCGCGGCGGACGCGATGTTCGCCGTCAACAGGCACAGACCCAAGGCAGCGGCAAGACGCATACTGACATTCCTCTTCATGGAAGAGTAAGAATCCATCAACAACTGTTGATTGTGGCAGTCTTCAGTCATTCGGTCAAGAAAAAACGACAGAAGCCCAGGGGAAAGCATTCCCTGGGCTTCTTCGCAAATGATGGACTCATCAGCCTTCAAAGCATGCCCGCGATGAGGCATTGGTGCATTCGTCGCGATCGCAGATTTGCTGGTCGGGGCCGAAAATGGTTTGTGTTTTCCCGCACCAGAAGTTGCCGTCGCCAGCCACTTCCTTCCCCGGCGCGAGACCATGATTGATGTACAGCCCCTTGGACAGCAGGCTGCGGCAACGGGCTGCCGTCGGCTGAAGAACGTCGAGTTCGTGCGTCATGGCGTTACGCTCCTGGATACTGACCGGCGGCCTTGAGGATGGCCCGCTTCACGGCGGTCCGGGCCAGTTGGACCTTATATTCGTTCATCGATAGCGGAGTTGCCCCCGCGACAGCCATGTCGCCCGCGCGACCCGCCGTTTCTTCGTTGACCGGCGCACCGACCAGGAAGTGGGCGGCGGTGGTGGCGACCCATGGAATGGGAGCGACATGCCCCAGCACCAGGCGAGCTTGCCTGACGGTGCCTCCCTCGATGTCGAGACAGGCGGCCGCCGAGGCGAGGGGCCAGTCGAGACCTTGCAGTTGCAGTACTTCATACGTTGCACTGCGGAAGTTCTGCACCTCGGGTAGCCAGACATGCGTGATCAACTGGCAGGGCTTCAGGGCCGTGTGACCATGCTGATTCGTCTTCGGCGTGACGTAAAAATACTCCAGAGGAACCCACTCGACGGCAGTCGGTTCCGGGCCGACGATGCGGACGCGGGCGGTCCAGGCGATGCCCGCCGGAGCAAACCGCGACGCATTGACGAACTTCGCCGGTCCCTGATTGCCAAGGATCGCGTGGTAGCGGTTATCACCAGCGGACACCAGCGATTCCCCCTTCTGCCATGCCGTCAGGCCGTAGCCGTTCCGGTAGTACCAGCAGTTGGGATGCAGGCAGAGGTCGCCGACAAAGGTGCCGGTGGCCTGCATCTGCACGGCACGCACGCCGTCGATGACGTCGAGCAGCGACCGATAGTCGGCGACGAGCGGGTTCTCGGCGAGTTCGGCCAGCGTGACGTTGGCCCCGATCAGCAGGCCCCCCTCTTCGGGACGCACTTCCTTGAGTGACGGAATGTGCTTGATGTCGACCACGCGCTGCGGTGCCACCAGATCCTGCTTCAACAAATTGAGCAGGTCGGTGCCCCCGGCGAGCACGGCGGTCTGGCCGTCATGCGCTCCGAGAAACTCAATGGCTTCGACCTCGGTTGTCGGCTGAGCGTATTCAAACGGTCTCATGCCTGGGCTCCTTTCAGGGCGTCCAGCACCCGCTTGGGCGTGAGCGGCAGAACGGGAACACGGACACCGCAGGCGTTCGCCACGGCATTCGAGATGGCGGCACCAGGAGCGATCACGGGGGGTTCACCCAGCCCGATCACGCCGCGGTTGTACTCGCTTTCCGGTTCGTAGAATTCGACCACCAGTTCGCCGATATCACCGATGCGGGGCAACTTGTAGTTGGCCAGGTCGGCGTTGATCATGCGGCCGGTCTTGTTATCGAAGATGCACTCTTCCGTGAGGGAGTAGGCAATCCCCATGATGAGGGCTCCGAGCACCTGGCTGCGGGCGGTCATGCGGTCGACGATCAGGCCGATGTCTTGCACGGCGACCATTTTCACTATGCGGACGATGCCGGTTTCGGTATCGACCTCGACTTCCGCCATCTGCACTCCGCCGACCTGAGCCGACGTCAGACCGTCATCTTTCGGACCTTCGCCCAGCACTTCGAGGGCCATGGGGCCGAGCAAGCCGGTCGCCTGTTTCCAGGTGCAGACCTTCTCGCCATTCGACAGGAAGTGGCCTGCCTTCACCATCAGCGTATCGGCCGGCACCTGATACTTGGCGGCGACCAGATCGGAGATCTTCCACAGGGCTTCCAGTGCGGCTCGACGCGTGGGTCCGCTGACACCACCAATGGTCGTGCTGCCGCCCGAGGGTCCCGCCTTGGGATACTTGTTGGTCCCCAGGTTGACCTTCACGGAGGTCAGCGGGATGCCAAAGGTATCGGCCGCGACGATGCCGATCGCCGTGCGGGTGCCGGTCCCGATGTCTTGCGAACCGAGCGAGACTTCGACACCACCATCGGGATGGACTTTCAACAGGCAACTGGCCGCGTGAGCTCCGCCACCCCAAGTGTGCAGCGCGAGTCCGACGCCGCGTTTGACCGCGCCCTTGCCTCCTTCGCCGCGTGGATGCCACTTGGCCTTCCAGTCCATCAGCTTCGCCGCGATCTCTAACTCGGGTTTGTAAAGGTGCGGGACGTTGGTGATGTCCAGGTTCTTCTGGAAGAAGTCGTAAGAATCCATCCCCAGTTTGGCAGCGAGGTCATCCAAAGCCGTCTGCGTGTAGGCACACGCCTGCGGATGGTTGGGGGCTCGCCACGCGCGATTCGGACCCGTGTTACAGGCCAGGCCTGTTGCGGTCCGTTTGCGATTCGGCGGGTCGAAGACATACGGCGTGACGTTGAGTGACACCGTCGACGCTTTCACGCCGCTGGTGCCCCAGTGATGACTATCCCACGCGATAAGTTTACCGTCGGCATCGGCGGCGACGGTCACTTCCGCAAAGGCTGACGGACGGTTTCCGGCGATCTTCAGTTCGGTCGCGCGATCGAGCATCAGCTTCACCGGTCGGCCGGCCTGTTTCGCCATTTGAGCGGCGGCAATGCCCCATTCATCGGCAGCGAATTTGGAACCGAAGCCACCACCGATGTATTCGCAATTGATGGTGACTTTGGATTCTTCAATGCCGAGCGGTCCGGCGAATTGCCCCGCCGTCCCGGAGACATTCTGCGTCGACAAATGCGACACTAACTGGTCGCCCTGCCATTCGCAGTGCGAACCGTGCGGTTCCAGGCACATATGGGTGATGGTAGGAATACCGTAGTAGCCCTTGTGGACGACCTTCGCCGCCTTGAGGGCCGCGTCGACATCGCCCTTCTTGTTCTCACCGAGCGATTTGGTGAGTTCGCGCGTTTTGGCGGTCGCGAGATCGTCTTCGTCGACAAAGTGTTCGAGCACTTCATAAGTGATGACGATGGCTCGCAGGCCGTCTTCTGCCTGTTCCGGGCGCTCGGCGGCGACAGCGGCAATCAGTTCGCCATCGCAGGTGAGTTCGGTCCCGACATCGCGAAAAATGTGGACGGCCTTCACTCCCGGCACTTTCTTCGCCGGTTCGATATCGAGCTTGGCCACCTTGGCTTTGCCATGCGGCGAGGTGAGCAGCTTCGCGACCAGTGTTCCCGGTGTGTTGATGTCGTTGCTGTATTTGGCGTGACCAGAGGCTTTCAGCGGTCCTTCGACCCGCTGGACTTCGCCGCCGATCAGAGTGTTGGTTCCGTAAGGAGCCCAGGCGATTTTGCGTTCGGCCATGGTTATGCCCCTCCTTTTGTCGACTGTGCGGTTTCATACGCGGCTTTGAGGACGCCATCGTAAGTGCCACAGCGGCAGATGTTGCCTCCCAGGCCTTTTTTGCAGTCGTCAAGCGAGGCCCCGGGGTGCATGGTGCAGAACCCGCGCACGGCCATCGCGAACCCAGGTGTACAGAAGCCGCACTGCATGCCGTCGTGTTTGCAGAACGCGGTGACAACCGGGTCGGTGCTGGTGGGGGAATGAAGCGACTCGACTGTGGTGATCTGTTGGCCCTGGCATTCAATGGCGAGCCGAGCACAGGAATACGTCGGCTTGCCATCGATGAGGACGGTGCAGGCACCACAGGTGGTGCGATCACATACGTCCTTGCAGCCGGTGAGATTCAGATCCTGTCGCAACGCGTCCATCAACGTCACGCGGGGTTCCACGGTGATGGCCACGTCTTTCCCATTGACGTTCAGCGTCACCTTCTGCGGAGCGGCGGTGGTGACTTTCTTCGCCTGCTCCTGGGCTTCCGCCTGCTGCTCGGCGACCTGCGTGGCAACAGCCGTGGCTGCCACGGCGGCACCGGTCCCTTTCAAAAAGTCACGGCGGTGAAACCCACCGGGACCGCTACGAGTTAACGGGTCACGATCCATGAAGCGGCTCTCCTGTTGCTCGGGACCAGATAGGTATTCAGAGTGCCTGTCGAACGATCCGTCGCTGTGAACACACGGGAATCCGCGCGATCACAGTTCACCGTCGGGCTCCATCCAATGGACAGGATGATGTCTGCCCGCCCGTGAAGTGCGATTCTAACCAATGCGCCGCGACGTACAATGATCGCATCAAAAAAATGTGATGAATGCCCGGCTCGCAGATTTCGCACCGTAGCTGACAACAGGGATAGTGTGACGCGCTGCATTCTGGCAACAGGCGTTTCGATGCAGAGCGCGGGAATTCCAGTGGCAACGATAGACGATGGCTGACTAGACTAAATTTATGGTGACCCACTTGTCCCACGGCTGGTGTCTGACGCATCAACTGCCCGAAAATCAGAGCAGTTGGCTGGGACCGGTCTGCCCCGGCTGCAAGCAGTGGCTTTACACACGGCCACCACACGGCGAATGCCGCAGCTTCTGGGAAAGCCAGCCGGTGGCGTATGCGTTGGATGGCGAACCCTGCTTTGTTTACACGCTGTTGTGGGACGACTTCCGCATCCGCACGCTGCATCCCGCGGGGACAGAATTCGATATTCGCTCTCGGAATGCGTCTGTCGAACAACCGGTGGAAGAGACGCTCCCGGATAATTCTGCTTTTGAGAACTGGTAGCGCGATACCGATGCCGGCGCGATCAATTGCGCGGTTCGTCGTCCAACCCGGCCAAGGGATCGGTCACGGGACGGAAGGTCCAGAGATGGAGGTCGGAATCTTGCGTCATTTTCCGCAGCCAGGTGCGGTTCTCGGCGGGCAAGCCTTCGCCGATCAGTGATCGCAGATCGCGGATCATCACGGGATTGTCGCCATAATACGAATGCCCAATGACACTCGTATCGATGGGCGATGCATCGACTGTTTCAATCCCCGGGAACGCGGTCAGGCTGCTGCCCGAAAGTCCCGCGCGCTGGTATCCGTGGATCGATGCCGACAGCAGCAGGGCACGATCGTGCGACGACGCATACAGCGTGACATGTTCCGCCAATTGGGCAATCGCGGGGGCGTAGCGTTGACGGAACTCGCTGGTATCCACATCGGGAGCGGCGAGAATCACCTGTCCGATCTGACCTTGAATGGGAGCCTGTCGCAAGGCGAGCCGTTCCAGTGATTGCGTGAGCGCGCGATTGCCCATGCTGTGCGCAATCAGATGCAGTCGCTTCACGCCGCTGCGCTGGCAAAGGTCTTCGACAAATTCTTCGAGATGCAGCACCGTCCAGCCGACGTTGGCTTCGTCGACCTTATAGGAAGCCATGCCCCCCTGCGAAGGCCAGGTATAACAGACAGCGGCTCCGGGAAATCGCAGGTCATACGCCATTTGTGCCGTGCGTTGCACCGCTTCGGAAAAACCGACGTTGTAACCATGAATGAACACGAGTGCCTCTTCGCGTGGCGAACTGCTGATGTGCTCTGACAGCGAGGTGTAAAAAGCATCGGCCTCCAACCGCTCGAGGCGTTCAATCACCACGTGTTTATCGCGATCTTCGTGAAATTCCAGACGGAAGATCGACGGGGTCTCCAGGCGACCAACGCGATGATCGGACGGCAAGCTGACCTGACAGAGCCCCACCTCGGTGACACTCTGGCCTCGCCGTTCATGGCGATCGGCTCCGTACCAGTCGCCGAACTTCAGCAGGGCTTCGACGGGTTCTGGCAGCGGAATGCGATCGGTCCTCAGCCAGAGCCCGGTGACAGCCATCCCTGCGACCGCCGTCAGCACGGCTGACTTGAAATGCCGCTGACGTGCCAAGATGAGAGACAGACCACAGAACACCAGGGCGGCCAGAATTGCCGCCATGACTGCGGTCTGCGCGAGTGGCACTTTGCCCGTCTGAAACAAGGGCGCACGATCTGTGGCGTAAAACACATCCACCAGATGCCGCCCGTCTTCTGTCTCGATGTAGCGCGGTTGTGGCGACGATGTCGCAGCACCGGTCGCCTTGGTGCCCGAACGCGGGTTGATTTCCCGAAGCGTAGGTGGCTCGGCGGCAGCCATGCTTGGTTCCAGCGTGGCCGTGGCAGGCACGTCTTTCGGAATGGCCGCGGATGGTTCCGGTTCAAGAGTCGCCCCTTCCCCGGGGTACATTTCGATGGCATGAATTTCGGGCGGATATTCCGCTGCGGGGGCGGCCTCGGCTCCGGGGTGTTCGTGCGGGGCGGGGGAACCCATTGTGGTATCCGGCTGAGCCCCACAGCCCGCGCCCGTTGTCAGTAAACAACCTGCCAGCAAGATCCCTATCGCAACGGGTAGACGTATCATGTTTGTCGTTCCCTTGCGATCACGCAGGGCTTGCCAGAATCGCGCGGTATAAATTGGGAATCTTTCATACTTCATTCGTCAGATTCGGCAATTATGATCGTATCGAGCCGGAATGATTCCGCCGACGAAGCCGCGACGGTCTGGCCTTGGCTATGGGGATCGGCAATAGTTGCCGCTGCGATTTTCCGTCCCCGATTTGAGAGTCGTTGGGCCGGATGGTACAACCACCGATTGCAGGTCTTGACGATGGTGGAATCGTGGGGGCCTTTCAAGATGCTGTTCAAGGAGCGTCAAGCATGCCCCGTATCGCTCATCGATTCCTGGTTCTGCTGGCCGGCCTGTGCATGGCGACGGCCGGTGAGGCGGACGACATTGTTCGCGATTCCGATTTGCCAGCCTCGTCGCCTTGGAATCTGCGGGAACTGGGACAACCGCCAAACTACACCTGGGTTGACGAGACCGGGCCCGTGCGGTCGTTGTTTTACGCGGGTGAACCCTATAACGGCCAGCCCACGCGCGTGTTCGCCTACTATGCGACGCCGGGAACTTTGAGCGGCGACACTTCCGCAGACCAGAAACTCCCCGCCGTGGTCCTCGTTCATGGTGGAGGCGGAACCGCATTTCGGGAGTGGGCCGAGCTATGGGCGCGGCGTGGTTATGCCGCGATCGCGATGGACCTGGCGGGGCATCGGCCGATCGAAGGCCAGAACCCGCATGTCGTGGCCAATCGGGAACGACTGCCCGATGGTGGCCCCAACCAGGGCGACGACGAAAAGTTCGGCAGCATCGACAAGCCGGCGGGTGAGCAATGGTCCTATCACGCCGTGGCGGCAGTCATTCGGGCGCACTCGCTGATCCGCAGTTTCCCGGCGGTCGACCCGGATCGCACGGCGGTCACCGGCATCAGTTGGGGCGGCTACTTGACCTGCATCGTCGCGGGGGTTGATACCCGGTTCAGTGCGGCGGTGCCGGTGTATGGCTGCGGATTTCTCGATATGAACAGTGCCTGGGTCGATCGTCTGGGCCGCATGACGCCCGAGCAGAAAACTCGTTGGGTGGAACTCTGGGATCCCTCTGGCTATCTCCCCGCCGTGAGCATGCCGATTCTGTTCGTCAATGGCACCAATGATTTTGCGTATCCGCTCGACAGCTACATGCAGAGTTATCGGGCTGTCCCCGGTGGGAAAAAACTCCGCGTGACCGTCAATTTGCCGCACAGTCATCCGGCGGGGTGGGCCCCAGTCGAGATCGGGCTCTTCATCGATCAGCATCTGCGGAAGGGAACGCCGTTACCATTGCTGGGTGATCCAGCGTTGTCCCCCAGTCAGGTCACGATCGATTACCGCAGCGACACGCCGGTGGTGAAAGGGGAACTGCATTACACGACAGGATCCGAACCGATCAATAAACGCATGTGGCAAACGATTCCGGGCGAACTGAAGGACCAGAGATTGACCGTCGCGGCCCCGCCCAAGGAGGCCACGGCATGGTTTCTCACGATCACCGATGATCGCGAAGCAACCATCAGCAGTACCATTCACATCGAGTTCACGCTCCCGCAATCGGAATGACAACCAGCGGGTTGCTGTTGCGGTGGCGGTATTACTTTTTATCGGCGATACAGTACAGCCATTCCTGCCGCTTTCCGTCGACGGTCTCCGCCGTGCGGGTGTAGATGCGACTGCCGCAGATGGTGGGCGTGGCAAAGGCTTCGCTACCCAGTTGATTCTCGGCGATCAACTCAAACGCTTCAGGAGTTGCTTTCCAGATCGTGGTCTTGCCGGCTTCATCGGTGCCATAGACCTTGTCGCCCACCAGCACCAGTGAGGCACTGAAGGTGCCGCCCAAACGTTGCTTCCAGAGTTCCTCGCCTGTTGCAGCATTCCAGCAGGCTGCGACACCGGCGTCGAGAATGGCGTAGAGATATCCATCTTTAATCACCATGGATGGCACATAGACGCGCGAGGCACTTTCCCAGGCCGTCTGGCCACTGCCGTCGGCCTTGATCGCCGCGACATGATTCTTTGGGTAGCCGCCCGACGTATAAATGTGCATGCCATCGGTCACGGTACTGGTGACGCATTCCTCGGTGGCCCCTGCGGTTTCCCACAGGGTCTTGCCGGTCAGCGGATCGAGACCTTGCACCAGATTGCAACCAATCATAATGACCTGATCGCGACCGGCGACATGCAGGACCGTTGCGGAACAGTAGTTGGGTAGCTTGGGCCGGGGGTTCGACCACGCGATTTTGCCCGTCTGACGATCCAAGCCCGCGACACGTCCGGCTCCTCCCTTGCTGTCAGCCGCGACCAGCACCAGCGGACCGTAGACGATGGGCGAGGCCCCGAAGCCCTGATGGTTCACAAAGTCGGCGACTTTGGTTTGCCACACGATCTGGCCTTTGAGATCGAGCGCCGTCGTCCAGATGGCATCGTGATTCAGAAAGTTGATGAACAGCCGCTCGCCGTCACACGCGACACTGGCAGAGGCATGCGAGCTTTTCGCGTTGCCTTTCGGGTCGAAATGTCCCTGATGAACGAGCGTGCTCCAGAGGGGTTTCCCTGTGCCACGGTCGAAACAGGCGACCGATTGCCGTTCGGTTTCGGTTTCTGCGATGGCCAGGTAGACACAGTTTCCGATGACGGTGGGTGAGCCATGCCCACGTCCCGCGATGGGCGTTTTCCAGGCGATGTTTTCCGTGTCAGACCATTTCAGCGGGGGAGACTGGTCAGCCTGTGCCACTCCGGTGCCGCTTGGTCCGCGCCACCCCGGCCAGTCACTCGCAGGGAACGGTTGCGGAAAGGTGACCGCTGTTTTGGCGTTCGCCTCCGCCGCGGAAACCACCGGTCCGAGGGACACAACGTACAGGCCGAACAACAACCGCAGCGCATTCGAGGGCATGGCAATCGTACTCGTGTCAAGAGAATCAGAAGTGACAACACGCCGATATCGTACCCGATGTTCCCACCGGATCCAGCGGACGGAGTGAGTCATTTTCCGCTCGATCAGCCGATCAATTCCGGAATCGGGCGGCCCTGATCGACAATCGGCGTGGGGCGGCCATTGAAATCGCGAATGAGTGTCTTCGCGGCATCAATCCCCAGGTGATGATAAATGGTCGCGAGGAAGTCGCCCGGGCCACAAATGCGTTCGATGGAGTCTTCACCCCGTTTATCGGTCGCCCCAATGAACCGCCCGGTTTGCAAACCACCGCCCGCCCAGATGTTTGAGAAAGCCCGCGGCCAGTGATCGCGACCGGGCTGTTGCGTGCCCGCCGGCGCACTGGCATTGCCCGCGCCGGTACTGGCGGCATAGCTGATTTTCGGCGTGCGGCCGAATTCACCCGTCACCACGACCAGCACGCGCTGATCGAGGCCGCGCGCGTAGATGTCCTCAATCAACGCCGAGACCGCCTGATCATAGACATCGGCACGGAACCGCATGGCATCGAACACGTGGTGATTCACGGCATGATCGTCCCAGTTCTGCACGCGGCCACACAATGGGCCACTCAAACTAGTGGTCAACACATCGACCCCGGCTTCCACCAGTCGCCGCGCGAGCAAGAGTTGCTGTCCCCAGGCGTTGCGACCGTAGCGGTCGCGGGTCTGGTCATCTTCCTTGGAGAGGTCAAAGGCCTCTTTGGTCTGGGGATTGGTGAGCAGCGTCATCGCCTGGGTTTCAAACTCATCGAGCGCGGCCAATTCTCCGGCCCGATCAAACGCACGTTCCAGGGTATCCAGGTTTTGCCGCAACGAGGCCCGTCGACCGAGTCGTTGGACTTCGCGGGTATCAGTCAGGCCAATATTAGGAACCGAGAAATTGGGGGCATTGGGGTCGCCGTGGACGGTGAAAGGCGAATATGCATCGCCCAGGTAGGCCGGGCCGTTGTATTCCAGCGGAGGGTTGATGCCGACATAGCTGGGCAACGGTGTTTGCCGTGGTCCGGCTTGCGAGCGCAGATAGTTCGCGACCGTCATCCAGTCGGGATATTTCGGTTTCGGTTTATCGCGCGTATCGGGGTCGCCAGACAGCAACTGCATCGACCCTGCGGGATGCCCGCCGGCCGACTGCCGCATCGACCGCAGCACCGTAAATTTGTCGGCGATGGCGGCCTGTCGCGGGAGCAGTTCTGTAAACTGCATCCCCGGAACTTTGGTCGAGATGAGTTCAAACGGGCCGCGATATTCACTGCCCGAAAGCGGTTTCGGGTCGTAGGAATCGATGTGCGACAGCCCGCCGGGTTGCCAGACCATAATCACTGCATTTTTCGAGCGACCGGCAGCCAGCGGTTCGGCGGCATGGAGTCGGTTCTGCGCCTGCAGACGCAGAATCCCCGGCAACGTGACGCTGGCAAAACCCGCCAGCCCCATTTTCAGAAAGCTGCGGCGTGGCGATGGCATGCCGGTGGACGGTCCCGGACACCAGGCAATGGGGTGGGAATTACGGCTGTTCATTTCGACTCCGCGGGTAAGACCCGGATGACAAATGGTTCAGAGACGACAATGTCGACGATATCTTTCGGCTGGGCGATATCCGTCGCGCGCTTCAGTTGCTCGGTTGCCTTGGTCACAGCCTCGGCAGCGACCTTCAGACGTGCCGCGGCTTCGTCTGCGATTTTCTTCGCTTCGGGTTGCTGTTCCGCTGGCGCGGTTTCCGCCGCGAGCAGCCGTTGCTTCGCATCACTTTCCGCTTGCTGGAGCGTCGCTTCGGCTGCCAGTTTTGCGGTTTCCGCGACCGGGACCGCTTCAGGATGATGCCGGTATTTGGCGACCGCGCTGCCGAAGAAGGCGATCTGGTAGTCACCAGGCGGTGTTTTCAATGCGGCCAGATCGAGGACTGCCTCGGTGGTATCCGCGGTTAACGGGATGGTGAAAACCGGCGTGCGATCGAAGCCCGCGCCCATTGTTTTCAATTCCATCGTAGCTCCGGAGAATTCGCTGCGACGGGTCAGATTCAAGGGGATCGTGACTTTTTGTCCGGCCTGAACCGTCAGGGGCTCGGGGGATTGGGCCGCGATGGTCAAAGGTGCGAAATCGATCCCGCTGACCGAAACCGGCACATCGGAAATCAACCGCGGACTGGGAATTTCGCCCCACGCATCGGCGATCGGCCACGCCATGGAAGCCAACTGGCAGACCCGAGTCACGGCGGTGCCATTGACCTCGGCTCGACCATAAAAACTGGCATTCGCCAGTGAACGTGGGGCGTTCTGATGCGCGGTGACCAGCATCAACCCGCGCGACTGACCCGCGGGAATTTTCAAACCGTGACCGGTGACCCCTTCGGGTAATCCCTCCATGACGATATCAATGTCGCCATCGAACCCATCGCGACGCAATGCGACCACTTCCAAAGCGATGGTGGATCCACCGCGCAGTGCGATCGGCTTCGATAAGGCATTGCGATCACCGTTCCGCAACTCCATGTGCATCGCCCAGGAGACAAGTGCAAAGTCGGGCGCGGCTTTCCGGACGACCAGACGATAAATGTTGCGCGGGTCGGTACGGGTCCCCCCGAACAGATCGAGCAACTGCAGCCGATACTGACCATCTTCCGGGACGACAAGTTTGCCAAGGATGTCTGCAGAACCGGCGTTATACGGAGGGCCATCATACGCATAGCCGTTGCTGGAAACTTTGACCGGACTGGGGATATCACTGAGTTCCACGATATCAATCAATTTCTGCTCACCATTTTCATTCACGACCCGCTGCACCAGCAATGCCGGATCGGTGGGCAGGCCGAAACGCTCGGAGGCAACTTCGATCCACCATTCCTCTCCCTTTTTCCCGGTGAACTCGAACACGTCGACATCGGCTGCCGGATAAAACGCGCCGGCCAAGTCGCAGGGGAACGTAATGTTTTGAAGCGGCGCGACTGGGTCGTTCGCTTCGACTTCCGTGATCGCCGCCGCGGCGGCCAGACCCGTGGGGGGCCACGAGAACGCATTCACGGTGCGCGTGCCTGGCTGTCGGACAACCGGCGTTCCAGGTGCCTGCTCCCAGAGCCCCAGCCGATAGAAGTATTCCGGCCCGCCCTTATAGGTCAGTTCATGGATTTTGATGACGTAGGGCCCGTCCATTGGAACCGTGAAATCGAGGGCACCGCCCCGTCGTTCCACCAGCAGATCGCGACCAGCGGCATCGGCAATAACCACCACCGCATCGAGCTTGCTGTCGATGCCACGCGTTGCACAATCGACGATCACTCGTTGTCCGGCTTGGCCTATGAAGCGGTAATGGTCGACAGCTCGCACGCTCATGGAGGCATTGCAGACGGAATTGACAGGAACTTCGAGGGCTGTTGCCAACGTGGTGTTGGGCTGAGTCCGCACGACTTCGTGCAGCGTTCCGACGGAAAAAATGCGCGAGGCCGACAACCCCAGTCGGGTCATCACGCGGGCTTCATACACCCCCGACGGACAGTCTGGCGATATCGCAACCACGTACTTCAGCGGAATCGGCTGTCCCTGGTCATTCAATTTGGGACGGGCGACAAGGCGACTGTCGGAAAAGACCAGATCACTGGCGTCGTCCAACTGATCGCCGGTGATGGTGACTTCGATTTCCGTGCCAGATTGCCCACCCAAAGGCATGGTGGTGAGCAGTCTTGGGGCAGGCAAACACACCGCTTGACCCAGGGCCTGGGTTGTCAGGCCTGCCAGCAGCAACAGCCCGCAAGACCAGCGCAGTCCCACTCTGCGATCGAGTTGCCTGCGCAGAGTTTGCGGGAAGAATGAGGTCACGATCTTCATGCTTGGCCTAGTGATTAAACAGGAATTCTTTGGTATTGACGAGCGCCCAGATCAAATCTTGCAGGTTCTCGCGCAGCGATTGCTGAGCATCCGCTGGCTGACCTTGCGCGTTCGTGCGCGATTCTGTTAAGTAACCAAGTGCCAGCGACAGTTCCTCCGCCGTGGGTTCACGCGAAAAGGCCAACAGGTAAAGTTCACGCACCTTCGCCTCGGGTGAACTGTCGGATTTCGCCAACTGCTCGGCCCGGCCAGCGGCGTGGGCGAGTTTTGCCTTGATGTCCGGGGCGTTCATCAGGTGCAGGCTTTGTGCAAGGCTCGAAGACTGCACCCGCTCGCACTCACAGACACTTTCCCCTTCCGGACGGCCAAAGACCCGCAAAAACGGTGACGACCGGTTGTAGCTGTTATCGGGCAAGGCGACGGCTCGCGTGCCGGGTGGTAAATTCGGAAAGTCGGTCTGCGTCCCGGCCAGCTGATCGATCGAGTCGAGCAGTACCTCGGCAGGCATGCGGCGCGGATAGTACCGCGAATAATTCTGACGATCGGTCACATTGTCCGAATTGGGGACCGAACTCAATTGATAGGCGTGCGAATTCGTGATGGTTCGCACCAGGTCTTTCAGGTCGAATCCCGACGACACGAAATGCTGTTCGAGAGCCACGAGCAACTCTGGATTGGTCGGCGGATTGGAATCACGAATATCGTCTTCCGGCTCAATCAGCCCGCGTTGCAGAAAGTGCTTCCAGTACCGGTTCACCAAGGCTTTCGCAAAGAACGGGTTCGTGGGTGAACTCATCCAGTCAGCGAGTTTCAGCCGCGGATCGATATCGGGAGGAATCACCGGGAGTGCATCACCCAGCGCGGCGGGTTGGCGCGCCAGACCGGTTTTGATGTTCATGGCCTGAGCGGTACCGCGTTTGTGGAAGATCAAGTCTTCCCCGCGTGTACTCGATGGTTTACGGCCGACCTGGGTGAAGAACGCCGACAGCGAGTAGTAATCGTCCTGGCTCCAGCGTTCAAAAGGATGATGATGACACTGGGCACACTGCATGCGGACGCCGAGAAAGAGTTGCGCCACATCTTCCATCTGGTCTTTGGGTTCTTTCACCCGTTTATACCAGGCAACCGGCGGGTTCCCGATAATTGTGCCTGTCGCCGCCAGCAACTCTCTGACGAACTGATCGTAGGGCTTATTGGCAAGCAGGCTGTCGCGAATCCAGGCGTGAAAGGCAAAGTTGGCAACCATGTCGCTGGTGTCATCGCGGCGATTCTTCAGCAACGCGGCCCATTTCCCGGCGAAGAAGTCGGCATACTCGGGACTGCGGAGCAAACTCTCAATCCATTCGCTGCGCTTTTCAGCGTTGGCATTGGCGAGAAAAGTGGTCGTTTCTTCGGCGGTCGGCAATCGGCCCGCGATATCGAGCGACGTCCGCCGCAGGAATGTGGCGTCATCACAGACTGCCGAGGGAGGGATGCCCAGCGCCTGCAAATTGGCGAAGACATGGTCATCGACAAAATTGCGGCTCACGGGGACGCTGCTGACGGTGGCCCCCAGCGGAACTGTCGCATTGAACACGCTGATCCGACCCTGATAGCGCACCATCACCGAGACCTTGCCCGTGATATCTTGGATGTGTACGACACCTTCCGGGCTGACCTCGGCCATCGCCGGATCATTCGATTCAAAGACCGCCTGAGTGGTCACGTCTCGAGATGTGCCATCAGAAAAGCGGGCCAGGGCCTGCAGCGGTTGTGCCGACTTGCGAGGCAGCGTTCCCTGTGCGGGTTGAATCTCCAAAGCGGTCAAAACGGGGGCGGTCTGGAGATCCGATGGAGCCCCCTGAGCGATCCAATTGCGCAGCAGCGCATAATCGGGAGTGTCGGGACGAAGACGGATACCGCCCCCGTGCGGAAGTTTCCCCGTTGCCTTCAGCAGCAGCAGGCTTTGTTCGGGAATACCCAGCGAAAGGCGGCGCGTGCGACTTTCTTTGACCAAGTGCTCAAAGTCTTCCGACGGTTCAAAACCGAGCAGCGAAAGCTGAAATCCGTTCTGTCCGCCCCCGGCTTTGGCGTGGCAAACCCCCACGTTGCAGCCCGCTTTGGTGAGCACGGGCATCACGTCGTTGGCGAAGCTGACCGGAGATTCGGCGGCGAACAGCGGGGCCGTCCGACTGAGCAGACTCAGGGCCACTCCCCACAAAACCCAGCAGACGAGGCGCGAGCTGTCCTGTTTTCGCCCAGAAACTCTACCGCAATTGTGCATTCTTTGACCGTTAGCGTGCCATCGCGGAAGGGATCTCGACACCGTGAGCGCGGGTGAGATTCAGCGTCGACCCAACCGATCAGTCAACTTTAATGCGTTCGCCCTGTCTCCGTCAACCAGACCGGCACCTGATTTCAGGGAATCGGAACAGGAAGCGCAAATCGGCGAGCAATGGGAGGCAAATCACTCATGGCGATCCTCCCGCCAAGTTCCATCATCGCCATGTGCGCAAATGTTCCGTATCTCGCTGAATTGATCTCCCATTCTCTCCGCAAGCAATCAGAGCCTTCGGGACAAGATCACGCGAGTTTATTCGACTTTCAACTTTCGGGAGTAGACGGTATTGCCGTTGGCGACGTACAGCGTGCTGCGGTTCGGGCCGGCGAGTGTGCAACTGGTCAGAGGTTGCGATGGATCAGGCGTGGGCAGGACGCCGCAAGGCCGTCCGGTCGGATCGAAGACCTGCACACCCAGAGCGCTGGTGACGTAATATCGGCCGATTTTATCGACCGCCATGCCATCCCCCTTCGATGCCGCCACATACGGCGGCGGTTCATTGAACCGGAATTCACCTTGCGGGTCGATGGGCAACCGCATCGGCATCGTAGGCATTTTGGCATCGAGCGTTCCACCAGGATTCACGCGGAAAGTCCAAGTGTGATCGCCGCCGTAGTCGGAGACGGCCAGTGTGCCTCCATCGTTGGACAACGCGATGCCGTTCGGCTTGGTGATGCCCGTATCGACCGGTGTCACTTCCCCGGTTTTGATGGCGATGCGAGTGACCTGCATGGCTTTGGTTTCGGTGATAAAGATCCAGCCATCGTTGGTGACGGCGAGATCATTCGGGGTGACGCCGGTTGCGATGACTTGCACGGCACCGGATTTCGTGTCGATCGAGACCACCTGATTCTTGGCTCCTTGACAGCCGTAAAGCCCACCGTCGGGTCCAAATTTCAGGCCACTGACCGCTTCCTTCGCCAGGGTTTCACGCTCGCCATTTTGGGCGTTCACACGGTAGATGGCCGGGGCTTTCATATCGGAGAAGTAAAAGTTTCCGTCAGCGTCGGAACACGGGGCGTCGGCAAAGCCCAGCTTGTCGGCGACCACTTCCCACGTTTCGCCGGGAATCAGCAGATTGAGCAAAGTGAGGTCGCCGCCGAGGTCGCCGCGCGTATCGAGCACGGGTTGATGGGTTTCTTTCCGCCACAGCCATTTCATGGCCTCGGGAAAATGTTTACCGCCGAAGTCGGCATTGTGAGCATAGCCTTCCGCCCAATCGAAGCGGGTGTCGTACCCCATATATTTGAGGGCGGATGCCATCAGTTGATTCGACCACGGCCAACTGCCGAAGGCGTTGTCGATGTCGCCGCTGGTATCGGCCATGTAGACCCGCAGCGGTTTGGGTTCGGTCTTGCGGACGAGTGACGGATAGACATTCCCGCCACGCAAATTGGTGAAGCTGCCGACGCTGGAATAGACCTTCCCAAAGAGGTCTGGGCGTTCCCAGGCCACGGTGAAGGCACAGATCGCGCCGGAACTGGAACCGCCGATCGCGCGCAGGTTCGGGTCTGCGGAAATCTTGTAGTGCTTTTCGACTTCGGGCAGAATTTCTTCATTCAGAAAGCGCGCGTAGCGGTCTCCCAGACTATCGTACTCGAAACTACGGTTCGACGCCCTGTTGCCTTGGCGGGGTTGCGATTTGTCATGTCCGGGGTTGATAAAGACCGCAATGGTCGGTGGCATGTCGCCCCGGGCGATCAGGTTGTCAAAAACCACGGGCACGCGCCAGCGGCCTTTCACATTCCGCATCCCCTCGCCGTCTTGAAAGACCATGAGCGCGGCGGGCTCCTCGGCTCGATATTGCGCCGGAACATAAATCGACCAGTCACGAATGGTATTCGCAAAAATCTGCGACTCCCAAGGGGGCATCTGTTCGACTTTCCCCTGCGGCACAGAGTCGTTCGGGACGGCATCGGGATGCGGTTCCCAATCGGGCTTGGTTTCGACAATCGGCAGATGGGTCGACGGGGCATCTTCTGCCCACAACCAGCGCAGCGCGTTCGGAAGTTCTTCGCCACCCCATTTGCCGCTGTGTCCCCCGTCAGTCATGACCAATTGGTAGTTGTAGCCGGCGAACTGCAACGCGGCGGCGAGATCCTGATTGCCCAAAGGCCAGTTGCCATGCAGGTTGTTGAGATCTTCACGGCCTTCCTGCAGATAGACCTTGATCGGCTTAGGACGGAGTTTCGACTTGCGGACCAGGCCCGGATAGGCCCAGCCGCCGCGGATGTTTGTGTAGCTACCAATGTGGCTGAGCACTTTGCCAAAATGCTCGGGTTGCTCCCACGCGACCGTAAAGGCACAGATGGCACCCGAGGAGATGCCACACACGGCCCGGTGCTGCGGATCGTCGGAGACATTGAGCCCCTGGAGTGCCCGGGGCAGGAATTCTTCGATCAGAAAGTTGGTGTATCGATCGCCCAGCGAGTCGTACTCGAACGAGCGATTACTGCGGTCTTTCGCGCCAGGGCTGGTCGCGGGAATGGTGCCCGGGTTCACGAAGACGGCAATCGTCACCGGCATGGCTTTCTGATGAATCAGGTTGTCCAACACCACGGGGACACGAAAGGCACCATCGGGTTTGGCATAACCACTGCCATCCATGAAGACCATCAAATTCGCGGGTTGATCGGCCTGATATTGCGCGGGGACATACACGCTGTAGTCGCGCACGGTTCCGGGATAGATGAGGCTTTCGGCAAATTTCCCCGCGGTGATCTTACCCTGCGGCACTCCCGGCTGCGGCTGGCGATCGGGATGGTCTGCCACAGGCTGAGCGAAAGCCGAGAGCGACAGGCAGAGTGACATTGCCGCCACGTTAACCGCAGAGAGGAAAACTTGCATGGTGAGCCTGTTCCGAGGATGTGTCGCTGAGAGACGTCGATCGACAGTGTAGAGCGGGACAGTATCCCGGTTTGGATGACGAGAGACAAGAGAGTCAGACTGTGCGATGTGCCAATACCAGGACAACAATCCTACGGAGGGAGTCTGCCGGTTTGCAATTTCGTCGACGAGCCCCGGAGGGGCATAAATCCCCTGTCTCTGAACAAGGTGCTCTCAGTCGCAATACAGAAACTCGCTGCTGTTGATGATCGCGAGGCAGCCATCGGTCCAGGCGGCGAGTTCGCGATCGGCCGTGGGAATGTTCGGCGTGTCTGGCAGCGTATCGAATTGCTGCGTGATGAATTGCATGAACTGCGAGGTCTCCGCCTCTGAAGGGGCGCGGGAGTAGGCCATGCGGTAGAGGGAAACCGTGCGTTTGCCGGGCTGATCGGAAACCGACAGGACGCGCTCTGCGAGCGCCCCCGCCAACTCCTGCGTGAGTTCGCCGTTGATCAGCATCAGGGCTTGCGGTGCGGTGGTACTGCGGCCGCGAGTCGCGCAACTGGCATTGGCATCGGGCCGGTCGAACGCCTCAAACAGCGGGTAACGCAAGTTGCGGCGTGCGAAGAGATAAATGCTGCGACGATGATGATCGGCCGGGTTCTCGCTGGGCACCCATTGCCCTTTCAGCAGCGTCTGTACCAACTCGGCAGGCAAGGGGGGGCGGACACCAGGACCGCCCTGCGTCTCATTCAGCCAGCCCGCCAGCGATAATGTCGCATCGCGAAGCTCTTCGCCCGACAGTCGCCGTCGTGCCTGGCGACTGAGCCAGCGGCCATCGGGATCGCGCTCCAGACGGAGGGCCCAGTCGGCGGCGTCGTCAAGATTTCGGCTGGACTGTCGATAAGTCGCCGACAGTACGAGTTGCCGATGCAGATGCTTGAGGCTCCAGTCATGAGCCATCAGGTCGCTGGCCAGCCAGTCGAGCAGTTCCGGATGCGTGGGTCCGGGATTGATCACGCCGAAGTCGCTGGTCGTCACGCACAACCCTTGCTGAAAATGCATCTGCCATAACCGGTTCACGATCACGCGGGCGGTCAAGGGCGAGGCCTCATTGATGAGTTGCTGAGCGAACTGCGTGCGTGTCGGCCTGTCGGTTGAGGCCTCAATCACAGCGGCTTCCGCGAGCGCAATCCGTGGCCAGGCCGATTCCAGGGCTGGCCCTGGACGGCGATGATCGCCACGAATCCACAGCCGCGCGGGTTTGTCTGCCGTCGGGGTGGCGCGCGAAAAACTGTTGTAGGGAACATCGCGTTTGAGTGAGGGAACCGCGGGTTCAAAGATGGCCCGCAGCCGATAGAAATCGGCCTGGCTGATGGGGTCGTATTTATGGTCATGGCACTCCGCGCAGCCGACCTGCAATCCCAGAAAAACCGCTCCCACGGTCCCGGTCAATTCATTCAACCGATTGTGCCTCCGCTCGGTTTGATTATTAATATCTGGCATATCGGGGCCGGCGAGACTGAACGAGGTGGCAACCACCAGTTCAGGTGACAATTCATCACCGGCGAGTTGCCGGACCACAAACTCGGAGTAGGGCAGGTCGTCATTGAAAGCTTGAATGACCCAGTCGCGATACCGCCAGGCATCGGGCCGGACCTTGTCGTGCTCGAAGCCATCGGTTTCGGCGAACCGTGCCAGATCGAGCCAGTGCTGGGCCATGCGCTCGCCATAAGCGGGCGACTGCAACAGTCGTTCCACCACAGCCTCATACGCGGCGGGTGAGGTGTCTTGCTCGAACTCGGCCAGTGCTTGCGGAGTCGGTGGCAGCCCCGTCAAATTGAAGGTTACCCGTCGCAACAAGGTTGCCCGGTCGGCTGCGGGGGCCAAGTTCAGCCCCTGTTGTTGCAGCCTTTGCAAGACGAAGCGATCGATCGGTGACCGCGACTGCTGGTCATCGCGAACATCGGGAACCGTTGGAGATGTTAACGGCTGAAACGCCCAGTGCTCGCGGTCGCCCGGCGTGATGTTCGCCTCAGCCAATTCGCCTTCTTCAGCAACGACGGCACCCATCCACGTGCAGGCGAATAACCCCAGTAACCACCAATGGCCCATCATCGCGAACGGCTCCCTGCAAATGGCGGGTCAGGCCAGAATCTCCCGAACGATTTCGACATCACTGGTGGGACCAATCAGCCGCTCATCCAGTCCATTATGGAAGTAGGACAAGGCCTCCGGATCGAGACCCAGCAGATGCAGCAGCGTCGCATGGAAGTTCCGGATATGGACCGGGTTTTCCGTGGCTCGCAAGCCGACGTCATCGGTCGATCCGTAGGCAAAACCGGGTTTCACGCCGCCCCCCGCCAGCCAGATGCTATAGCCCCACGGGTTATGATCGCGGCCTTTGCCTTGTTCACTCATCGGCATGCGACCGAACTCGCCCCCCCAGATGACCAGTGTGTCATCCCACAGCCCACGCTGTTTGAGGTCGGTCAGCAATCCCGCCACGGGTTGATCGGTCGCCGTGCATAATTCGGTATGGTTTTTCAGTACGTCGCTGTGCGCATCCCAGCCATTCGTATCGCCGGAATAAAGTTGCACGAATCGCACGCCGCGCTCGACCATCCGCCGCGCTAGTAAACAACGTCGACCGAACTCAGAGGTCTCTTTCCGATCGAGGCCATACAACCGCTGCGTCTCTGCTGTTTCAGTTTCCAAGGCGACCATTTCCGGAGCGGCCGACTGCATGCGGAACGCCAGTTCGTAGGATTTCATACGGGCGGCGAGTTCGTCATCTCCCGCACGCGCTGCGAGGTGCTGTTGATTCAGGTGCTGCACAAAATCGAGGACACGACGTTGACGTGCCGGAGTCACCTCCGCGGGCGGTGCGAGATTCAAAATGGGTTTCGACCCCGGTCGAATGGGAACCCCTTGAAAGCTAGCGGGGAGATAACCGCTGCCCCAGGCGGGTGGCCCTCCCTTGATGCCGCCACCCGGATCAGGCAAGACCACGAACGCGGGGAGATTCTGGCTTTCATTCCCCAGGCCATAAGTCACCCAGCTTCCGACCGAGGGACGCCCCATCAGGATGCTGCCGGTATTCATCTGATACACCGACTGTGGATGGTTCACGCTGTCGCCATGCATGCTGCGTATCAGGCAGAGATCATCCGCATGCCTGGCTACCGCCGGCATCAGATCGCTGATGGCCAGCCCTGAATCTCCACGCGGACGCAGCGGCTGCACGGCAGGCAGCAGCGGATTCGTGGCCACCTGCCGACGCGTTTCAAACATCCCGAAACTGTCGGGCAAGGGCTGACCCGCGAGCCGGGCAAGTTCAGGTTTGGGATCGAACAGATCCACATGGCTGGGCCCGCCATGCATGAACAACCAGATAACACGTTTGACACGCGGTGGATGATGGGGCAGACGAGCCGTTGTCGATGCGGATGGAGCGGCGTGCAGTCGGCTATGCTCGCTTGGCAGCAGGGACGCGAGCGCCACACCCAGACATCCGCCCCCCACCTGCAAGAGGTCGCGTCGCGATAACATAGAGAGCTGAGATCGCTGAGTGTGCATGCGAGACCCTCGCGCCAAGATGAGAGCCCGCAGTATACGCAAATTCACGGCCAAACACACGCCCAATTTCATAAAGCTACCACCGCCGCGTGCCGGGCTTGACTACGGGGGGGACTGTCGGCGATCACTTGACCGCAGCACGCACAAAGCTCATGGCCTCGGCACATAAACTCTTCGCGGCCGCAGCACCCGGGGCCTCGGCGATGACTCGCAGAATCGGTTCGGTATTACTCGCCCGCACCTGCACCCAGCGGTCAGGCCAATCGAGTCGCAGGCCATCGCCTTCGCTGGCGCGGGCATCGGGAAAGGCCTTACGGAGAGCCGAACACGCGGCGTCCACCTTTTCTCGCGGGCACGTCAGCTTGTCTTTGATGATGGCGTACTGCGGCAACGTATCGACCCACGCGGCGAGAGTCCCCTCGCGTTCCAGCAGACCCTGCAACACATACGCCATGCCGACAAAACTGTCGCGGACATAGCCGACTTTCGGTTCGATCACGCCTCCATTGCCTTCGCCTCCGATGAGGGCGTTCACTTCACGCATCTTCGCGACCACGTTGGCTTCACCCACATAGCTGCGATGAAATTCGCAACCATGCTTCGCGGCGATGTCGGCAGTCACGCGGCTGGTGGAACCGTTGACGACCACCGGCCCCTTCGCATGACTCAACACATGATCGACACACAAGGCCAGCGTCAGTTCCTCGCCGATGTAACGGCCGGTGTTATCGACGATGGCTAGCCGGTCGGCATCGGGGTCTTCCGCGAAACCGACATCGGCCCCGAGGGCCTGGACGGCCTCGCACAGCGACGTCAGATTCTCCTTGAGCGGTTCCGCCGGATGTTCGAACTGACCATCGGGGACGCCACCGAAGACGGAGACCTCGCAGCCCAGTGCCTCCAGCAACTTCGGTCCCAGAATCGCCCCGGAACCATGATTCACATCGAGCACCACCTTGAACTTGCGCTGTTTTAACTTTGCGACATCGACCAGCGGCAGAACTTTGTCGAGATGCACCTGCGCGGCTGCGGGATAGTCCGTCACCGTGCCGAGACCATTCCACGGGCAATAGTTCGGCGGTTGCTCGAGCGCGGCGAGCAGTTTCTCACCGAGCGCCTGATCGAACACGCCACCGATCGGCGAGAACGGTTTGAGGCCATTCCATTCGATGGGATTGTGACTCGCCGTCAGCTGCAAGCCCCCCGCGGCCTTCAGATGTTGCACGAGTACGCCACAGGTGGGGGTCGAGGCGATATCGAGGTCGATCACCTTGCAACCGGTTGACAGCAAGCCGCTGAGCACCGCGTGCTTGAGCATTTCGCCGGTGCTGCGCCCGTCACGTGAAAGAACCACGGTGCCGCCATCGAACAGCGTCCCCAACGTGGCGGCGAAGCGGGTGACGTATTCGGGGTCGAGTCCGTCGCCGAGAACGCCGCGGAGACCCGAGATGCTGAGAATGCGTGGCATGGTGTAAGGTCGATGGTTGAGGGTGGATGGTCGCTGGTTGAAAAGCCGCCACCGCCGCGTGGCGGGTGTTTCTGTCTTAGCCCCCGGTGAGTCACCGGGGGCCGAGTGCTCTGTAGGACATCGATCATAAATCGGCCCCCCGTCATTGACGGGGGGCTAAGACTCGTTGCAGTATCGTCGATGTGGTATCTGAACATCAACGCTCATCACGCCACGTTTGCGCAGCGGTCGCGCACTCAACGATGCGTTGTCGGACGAAATCGACCAAGGCGTCTTCGTTCCCTTTGCCGAAACTGGCGAGTCGTTCGCGATCAATCGCCGCACCAAAAACTACTCGCACCTTGCCCGGCCAGGGAAACGGCGTGCCTTTGGGGTAGCACTCAAACGCCCCGGCGATACCGACCGGAATGACCGGCACCGTCGTTCGCCGCAGCAACGCAAGGAAACCGGGTTTCATCTCGCCGACCGTGCCATCGAGCGTGCGGGTGCCTTCCGGGAAGATGCCGACGTAAAACCCGGCGTCGATCCGGCGAATGGCTTCGCGAATGCTCGTGGTGCTGGCCGCTTCGCGGTTGATCGGCATCACATAGGTCTTCCGCAAGATGTGGCCCAGCACCGGTACCCGGAACAAATTGTCACGGGCGAGGTAACTCACTGGCCGCGTGAGGGGCAACCCGACCAGCAGCGGATCGACATAACTCTGATGGTTCACCAGCAGCAACGCCCCGCCGGTCGTCGGCAGGTGTTCAATACCGCGCGCCCGATACCGCAACCAGAAGCAGAAAAACGCCTGGAGTACGAGTTGAATCGACCACCAGTAGGTGTTGCGGCGGAGGGGGTCGGGGAGCGTCGAGGTTTCAGACATCAGGAAATACGTCGTCGTTTCGTCACAAGTCAGCATCATTTAGCCCCTGGTTGCTCGCAACCGGGGGCGAATTGGTCCCCCATCGCGGGCCCCCCATGGCAAGCAATGAGGGGCTAAATGTGGGACGCCGTCGATTTGCGAAGGATACGCCGGGGGTGTACCATCTGCCACTGTCGTTCGCCGTTTCACGGGGCTGACACCCCGCGCTCGCTTCACCCTTAACAATAAAATCTCAACTCACCATGACCGACTCACTCCGTCCTGAAACGCTGTGCCTGCATGCCGGGCAGTCTCCTGATTCCGCCACGAACAGCCGGGCGGTGCCGATCTATCAGACGACCTCGTACACCTTCAACGACACCGATCATGCGGCCAGCCTGTTCGCGTTGCAGGCGTTCGGCAACATCTACAGCCGCATCATGAACCCCACCTGCGATGTGCTGGAAAAACGCCTCGCGGCGCTCGAAGGGGGTTCGGGGGCACTCGCCGTCGCGTCGGGGCAGGCGGCGGAAGCCCTGGCGATCATGAACATCTGCCAGGCGGGACAGAACATTGTCTCGGCAACCAGCTTGTATGGTGGCACGTACAACCTGTTCCATTACACATTCCCCAAGCTGGGGATTAAGACCAAGTTCGTGCAGCAGGCCGACCCGGAAAACTTCCGCAAGGCGATCGACGACAAGACGCGCTGCATCTATCTCGAAACGATCGGCAACCCGCGGGTCGATGTGCCCGACTTCGAAGCCATCGCCAAGATCGCCCACGACGCTGGCATTCCGCTGATTGTCGATAACACCCTCGCCTCGCCCTTCCTGTGCAACCCGTTCCAATGGGGGGCCGATGTGATCGTCCATTCCTGCACGAAGTTCATCGGCGGGCATGGCACCTCGATCGGCGGCATCATTATCGAAAAGGGCGATTTCAACTGGGGCAACGGCAAGTTCCCCGAGTTGACCGATCCCGATCCCAGCTATCACGGCATGAAGTTCTTCGAGACTTTCGGCCCGATGAACCTGGCTTACATCCTTAAGGCACGGACCCAACTGCTCCGCGACCTCGGGCCGTCGCAAAGCCCGTTCAATGCCTTCCTGTTGCTGCAAGGGCTGGAAACGCTGCACTTGCGGATGGAACGCCACAGCAGCAATGCCATGGCGGTCGCCGAGTTCCTCCAAAGCCATCCCAAAGTGGGCTGGGTCAATTACACCGGCCTCGAAAGCCATCCGTCGTACAAGCTGGGCAAGAAGTACCTGCCCAAGGGTTGCGGAGCCATCATGGGCTTCGGCGTGAAGGGAGCAACTCCGGCCCAGCAGCGCGAAAACGGCATCAAGATCATCAACAAGGTGAAGCTCTTCTCGCACCTCGCGAACGTCGGCGATTCCAAGTCGCTGATCATTCATCCGAACAGCACCACGCATCAGCAACTGACGCCCGAAGAACAAGCCGCAACCGGGGTCACTCCCGATTTCGTGCGGTTGTCGATCGGTACCGAGGCGGTGGAAGACATCATCGCCGATCTCAAGCAGGCGCTCGATGCGATCTGATCAATGAGTACCGCATGAAGCCCAGGGATTGCGATCCCTGGGCTGCCGCGCTTCACGGAGGGAGCACTTATGACTGTGTACGCTGTAATCCCGGCCCGGCTGCAATCGACTCGGTTGCCGCGGAAACTGCTGCTCGATCAGACCGGCAAACCGCTGATTCAGTACGCCTGGGAAGCCGCCTCGCGGGCAAAAAGTCTCGATGGCGTCTGCATCGCCGCCGACGATGTCGAGATCGAAGCCGTCGTCAAGCACTTCGGCGGTCGCTGCGAGATGACCGGCGACCATCCCTCGGGGACCGATCGCATTGCGGAAGTCGTGAACCGGTGTCTGCCCGACGCCGAAATTATTGTCAACGTGCAGGGCGATGAACCAGAACTCGATCCGGCGGCGATCGACCAACTCGTCACGGTGATGCGGGCGAATCCTGCGGCGGAAATGGCGACGCTGGCGACGCCGATCCGGTCGCTGGAAGTGCTGCAGGCCCCATCGTGCGTGAAAGTGGTCTGTGCGGCGGATGGCAAAGCCCTCTATTTCAGCCGGTCGATGATTCCGTTCGTCCGCGACCAGGATCCGCAAACCGTGCTGAATTCGCCGAACAGCCCGTGGCTGCTGCATATCGGCATTTACGCCTACCGCAGGGATTTCCTCCTGTCGATCACCCAGAAACCCGTTTCCCGGCTGGAACAACTGGAAAAACTGGAACAATTGCGGGCCTTGGAAGCCGGTGCCCGCATTCAAGTCGCGGTTGTCGAGCGGCACACCGTTGGCATCGACACTCCGGAAGATTATGCTCGGTTCGTCGAACGGCAGCGCGCGATTGATTGACCCGTCATTTAGTCCCCGGTTGCTTGCAACCGGGGGGCACGGCGATGTGCTCGGGACGTGCCGTTGAAAAGTTTTAAGTTCGCAGATCAGGACGCATAAGCAGTTCATGACCAAGCATATCTTCGTGACCGGCGGCGTGGTGAGTTCTCTCGGGAAGGGGCTGACGTCGGCCTCGATTGGCTGCATCCTGGAGCGGCGCGGACTCCGGGTCCGCATGCAAAAGCTCGACCCCTATATCAACGTCGACCCCGGGACGATGAGCCCGTATCAGCACGGCGAGGTCTACGTCCTCGATGACGGTGCCGAAACTGATCTCGACCTCGGTCACTACGAGCGGTTCACCAACTCGCCGCTGTCCAAAGATTCCAACTTCACCTCCGGCCGCATCTATCTGAAGGTGATCGAAAAAGAACGGCAAGGGAAATATCTCGGTGGCACGGTGCAGGTGGTGCCCCACATCACCGATGAAATCAAAGCCTCGATCCGCAAACTCACCGGTCCCGATGTCGACGTGGTGATCACCGAACTCGGCGGGACCGTGGGCGATATCGAAGGGTTGCCCTTCCTGGAAGCAATCCGGCAGATTCCTTTGGATATCGGCCGCGAGAACTGCCTGTTCATACACCTCACCTTGGTACCTTACCTCAAGGCCGCAAAGGAACTGAAGACCAAGCCCACACAGCACAGCGTGCAGCAACTGCGCGAGATCGGCATTCAACCCGATGTGCTGATCGTGCGGACGGAACGCGAACTGGGCCGCGATAATGCCGAGAAAATCGCGCTTTTCTGCAACGTCGAAAAGAAGGCGGTCATCGAAGAGCGCGATAAAGAATTCTCGATCTATGAAGTCCCGCTGGGCTTGCTGGAACATCGGCTCGACGACCTGATCCTCAAGAAGCTGGGACTCACCGCCGGTGAACCCGACATGGAAGATTGGGAAGAACTCGTCCGCCGCATCCGCAACCCCGAGCATGAAGTGACCATCGCGGTCGTCGGCAAGTACATCGAACATCGCGATGCGTACAAGTCGATCTACGAAGCACTCGATCATGCTGGGCTGGCCCATCGGTCGCGCGTGATCATCAAGCGGATCGAAGCGGAAGAACTCGAAAAGGCCGATGTCGCTCAGGCCCTTGCTGGAGTCGATGGCCTGCTGGTACCGGGCGGGTTCGGCAAGCGGGGCGTCGAAGGCAAAATCAATGCGGTACGCTATGCCCGCGAAAACCGCATTCCGTACTTCGGCATTTGCCTGGGCATGCAGGTCGCGGTGATTGAATACACCCGCAACATGATCGACCGCCCCGAAGCGCACAGCACCGAGTTCGCCGCCGACACGCCCGATCCGGTCATCTGCCTGCTCGAAGATCAGAAGCAAGTGACGGCCAAGGGGGGCACGATGCGGTTGGGAGCCCAGCGCTGCCTGCTGCAACCCGATTCGATCTCCGCCCGCGCCTATGGGAGCGACGAAGTCTCGGAACGGCATCGGCATCGCTACGAGTTCAACCCGGTCTATCGCGATGAACTGCAAGCCGCAGGCCTATATGTCATGGGCCAAAGTCCCGACGGCAAGCTCGCGGAAATCGTAGAAATCCCCGATCATCCCTGGTTTGTCGCCGTGCAGTTCCATCCAGAGTTTAAATCCAAGCCGAACCGGGCCCATCCGCTGTTCCACGGTTTTATCGAGGCGGCACTCGAACGGCACAATGCCCGTTCTTCCGTGATGGCGTGATCTCCGGGGGCGTGGATCTGTTTGAATTTTCCGGGGCAGGGGCCCCGGCCTTTGGTTCGACACTGTGAGTGAAAATTCAAAGGTCGGGGCCCCTGCCCCGACTGCGATGACTCTCAACTGCCTCGCCGCGAACTCCGTGTACTTTACAAGGGGTAATGGTCGATGCCGCTGCAAATCAACCCCGCTCGCTGGCAACGGGCTTGTGACCTCGCCGCGGGTTGGGTCGACACGGGCAAGGCCCCCGCCATCACCTTTGTCACCGGCACGGTCGATGCCATGACCGGGCCGGTGTCGTTCGGATCACGGCTGGTCGATGAAGTCGCGCCGCTGCCCGAGGTGCCGATCTACCTGGTCGCCTCGATCACCAAACCCATTGTCGTCATGGGGGCACTCCTGCTGGTGGAACGGGGCCAGTTGGCCCTTTCCGATCGCGTGACCGAATACGTTCCCGAGTTCGGCAAGAACGGCAAGTATGGTGTCGAGATTCGGCACCTGATGACCCACACATCGGGCCTGCCCGACATGCTCCCGAACAACAATGAACTGCGAGCCGCGCACGCCACGTTGCACGGCTTCGTGCAGCAAACGTGTGAGATTGGCCTCGATTTCCCCCCCGGTCGGGGCGTGCAGTATCAAAGCATGGGATTGTTGATCCTTGGCGAGATCATCAGCCGCATTTCCGGGAAAAGTTGTGCGGCGTTCCTGCATCAGGAAGTCTTTCAACCGCTCGGCATGCAGGATACTGTTCTGGGCGTTCCGTCCGCGTGGTACGAGCACAAGCCATCGCCGTTATCGCGCTGCGTTGATGTTCGCCTGACTCAAGAGCAGCAGCAGGCGACGACCTGGAACTGGAACAGCCGTTACTGGCGCGAACTGGGTGCCCCCTGGGGGGGACTCTTCACGTCGGCAAATGATCTGGCGACCTTCGCGCAATGCCTTTTGCGACGTGGTCAGCGAGGAGATGGTCAGCCGCTCTTCTCCCCGGCGACTGTCTCCGCCGCGACTCGCAATCAGATCGAACCGATGCGGGATATCGCCGAAACTGACCGCCGTTGTAAGCCGTGGGGGTTGGGCTGGCGGCTGCATTGGCCCACGCATTCGGCCAACTTCGGCGATCTCTTGGGACCAGACACTTACGGCCATTGGGGTGCGACCGGCACCGTAATGTGGGTCGACCCCGATCAGGGCACGTTCGCCGTAATTCTCTCCTCGCAGCCCCAGGAACCGACCGGGCATTTCCTCGCGCGGCTATCGAACAGCATCGCCGCCGCGTGGGTGTAATGCCGACCGGTAACTTCCACTAGGCACTCGGTCGCGGGCGTGTCATGCTGAAGGCATCTCGTCTTTCGCCCAGACTTGGCAAAAAGTGCCGCGTTACTGGTATTGTGATCATCCGTAGAACGCCAATAACGTTGATGTATGATGCAATCAGATTAGCCGCAACGATTGTTCTTCCAATGTTTGCAGGAGATTGATCGTGTCCGACCTCATTAAACGCAATCCCGACAATCAGATTCAGCGGTCCCCATACTCGGTCGTTGGTGCGGTGATCCCACGTAACCCCCGACGGCATCTGATAAGTTTTACTGCGGTTACCGTACTCATCACGATAGGCTTTGGTGCGTACTTTCTCTGGCGAAGTATCGATGGCTCGAAAACGCTGGATCTAGCTAAATCGACTCTCTGGGTGCTGGTCGCCATTGTGCCGACTGTACTCAGTCCGATACTGGAAATTTATCTGCAACATTGCGTCGATACGTGGCCCGAATTGCGACGCCGGCGCGCCTCGATTGTCGGCCATGTGTCGCTGATCGTTTTGCAAGGCGTGTTGTTGAACAGTCTGAACATCTGGCTTAGCCATGATCCACAAACGAATGAGTTAACGCAGAGACATCTGGCAGCTTTGGCCGCGATGGAAGACCTTGCAAAACGAGACGAGAGAAACCGCAATGACCGTGCGATAGACCGGCGACTGCAAGACCTCAAGGCTTCGATTGCCGAGACGGCTCCCGATACCGATAGATTGAAACAGGCACGCCTCGAAAGCGACCACCCTGCCGTGAAGAAAATGCTTCATCCGCGCTTGTATGACTTCATTCAGGGAACGGACTCGTTGTGGACAGTAGAGATTCTGAAAGGGATCGAAGACAGTGTCATCGCGGTGTCCAAAGATTACCCGGCCGATACTCCTTTGACCGAGCAAACGAAAGAACAACGAAACCAGGCGTTACTAGTCGCGTTAACCCCATGGATCGAACCCGTGAAACGTCGTCACACGGAATTGTTTGGGTTGTTAAAGAGCGAATTGGCCGCCGCGGAACAAAAACTTACTCAATCGCAAGATGAACTCGCACAAGCGGCGAGCACCCTACCAGTTGAACACATCGACTGGCTGCCAGAACCACTCAAAGAACAATTGCGTCATGTGAATCAACGGGTGTTGCAACACGAAGAAGCGGCGATCCGGTCAAGGCTACTTACAGCGAGCCTACGCCAAGAGCAACATCGAATCGAACGTCTCTCTGCCGACTTTGATCGAAACCATAGATTGTTCGACTCCGTATTGAATTCTCGCCACGACCAGTCATTGAGATCGGAGTCTGCCCCCGCCGATGCATTGGCTACGGAGAATATTTCGCAAGTCCTTACCGTGATACTAGAATCAGAATTGACATCTCTTTCGGAAGTCCAGAATACTACGCTGCAGGAGTTAATGGAGTTCAATGGTTGGGACGTGATGGGACCGGACATGGCTCTGGATGGACCGGTCGATGCTTGGGCAGCTACTCAACACGGTACGCGTTGCATCGCATTATCGGAATACGATCTGTACGCGTCTGCGCGCCTGAGCCATATGGCCTCTCAGATCTCGATGAACGTGGCATTGCCCGATAAAAACGACTCGTTCGCCGCTAGTGCGCTCGCTCCGGATAATGTTCCCAAGACCGTCACCATCCCGCAACGCGACATCGCCGCATCCTTACGCGTGATGGCCTGTTTGGGTGTCTTAACTCACAACGCCATTCATGCAGCTAAAACCATCGCTGCGGCGACGAAACGCCATACGCAGCAGGTAGCGGACTGGAAGTCCGATGTCGAGCAACTTGAGATCGAAGAGAAAGTCACCCGACAATTGCAGGCAAATGTCAACCAACAGATTGCCGCAGCGATCGTCGATGCTGAAAAATATCGTGGTCGTGTCGACGAAAGCAGCCAAAAAGTTCGTACCATCGCCGAGCGAATTGACCTCGAAGGCAAGTGGGTGAACTGTGTCGCCGTCGCTTTGGAAATCCTGAATTGGCAGTTTGAAGGAGGCGGACTACCGCCGCGATTCTACGAAGCGATGTATCGCCTCCGCGCGATCGAATGAACGATTCCGGAAGAAGACGAGTTAAAGAACAAAAAGGTGGAATGGAGTCAGGGTTTGACTAATCCGTTCGCATGTCTCCTTGGACTCTGATACTCTACTACTTTTCTACTCTTATCTCTTTGACCCCCATGCCCACCCTTTGTCTCCGCGGCGGTACGTTGTACGACCCCACCAACGGTGTCGATGGGGTCGTGCGCGATGTGTGGATCGATCACGGCCGCATCGTGGAGGCCCCGGCCGATCCCTCCGTCAAAGCGGATCGCGTGATCGATATCACCGGGGGCATCGTGATGCCGGGCGGGATCGATCTGCATTGTCATATCGCCGGGCCGAAGGTGAACGCCGCGCGGAAGATGTTGCCGGAAGACCGTCGCAAGGCGAAACCCTATCTGCGGAAAGAGGGCTTTCGCTCGGGGACCATTGGCAGCGTGCCGAGCACCTTCGCGACGGGTTACCTTTACGCGGGTCTCGGTTACACCACGGCGTTTGATGCCGCGATTCCGCCGCTCGCTGCCCGACATGTGCATGAGGAGTTTCACGATACGCCAGTGCTCGATAAGGGCTTCTTCACTCTGGTCGGCAATAACCATTTTCTGATGGAGCAGATCCAGAAAGAGCAGCCGGAACTGGTGCGGTCGTTCCTGGGCTGGCTGCTCGAATCGGTCCGCGGCTATGGCCTGAAGATCGTGAACCCCGGCGGTGTGGAAGCCTGGAAAGCCGGCGCGGGGAACATCCACAGTCTCGACGCCGAGGTGCCAGGCTTCGGGATCACGCCACGCGATATCCTGCGTGAACTGGCCGCAGCGGCCGATGATTTACGCGTGCCCCATCCGGTTCATATCCACTGCAACAATCTGGGACTGCCGGGCAACTGGTCGACCACGCTCAACACCATGCGCTCGCTGGATGGTCATCGCGGGCACATCACGCACATTCAGTTTCACAGCTATGGTGGCGACCCGGATGATCAGTCGACCTTCTGTTCGCGTGTGCCGGAACTCGTCGAGTATGTGAATGCTCATCCCGAGATCACGGTCGATGTCGGGCAGGTGATGTTTGGCAACACGGTGTCGATGACGGGCGATGGGCCGCTGGGCCATTACCTGCACAAAGTGATCGGCGGGAAATGGTTCAGCGGCGATCTGGAACTGGAATCGGGTTGCGGCATCGTGCCGATTGTGTATCGCAATAAAAGCTTCGTCCATGCGCTGCAATGGGCGGTGGGTCTGGAATGGTATCTGCTGATCAACGATCCGTGGCAGATCGCGCTGAGTACCGACCATCCGAATGGGGCGTCGTTCCTGGCTTATCCCCAGGTCATGGCGCTGTTGATGGACCGTTCGCGACGACAGGACGTGATCAACACGTTGCCCGCGAAGCTGAAAGAGATCAGTACGCTGGCGGATATCGATCGCGAATACTCGCTGTACGAAATCGCCATCATCACCCGCGCGGCACCGGCGAGGATGCTCGGTCTCAAGGATAAAGGACATCTCGGTGTCGGTGCGGCAGCCGATGTCGCCGTCTATACCCCGCAAGACGATGTGGCCCGGATGTTCGAGTTGCCTCGCTATGTGATCAAGGGGGGCGAGATTGTGATTGATGATGGCGAACTGCGCTCGGCTCCGGAGGGGCAAACGTTGTCGTTCGCGCCGGGTTATGATACCGCCGCCGTCCCTACGATCCGCGACTGGTTCGAGGATCATTACACGCTGCGGTTCGCGAATTACCCGGTCGAGGCCCATAAGTAGGGTACAATCGTACCTGCTGGCAAGAATTGTCTTGCCGCACGACACGTAAGCCGATATGAATATGTAGCGTTTGCTCCCGCCTGATCGCCCCGCCTTCGCTGACCGGAACCCGCCATGTTTGACGCGTTAACTCGTCGTTCTGCTTTAAAAATTGGTGCCGCCGGGGTTGTCGGTTCCGCGTTGCCGCTGATTCCACTGCGCAGTTCTCGGGCAGACGAGGGAACTCGTCGGGCGAAGTCGGTGTTGCTGGTTCACTTGAGCGGCGGCCCCAGCCAGCTCGATATGTGGGATCCGAAGCCCAACGCCGCCGCCGAAATCCGAGGTGAATTCTCGGCAATTGAAACGGCGATCCCGGGGACGTACATCGGCGAGCATATGCCGCGACTGGCCCAGCAACTCAATCGCTGGTCGATCATTCGCACGCTGGCTCATCCCGAGCACAATCATCTGCTGGCAACGCATGTCGCGCTCACCGGTCGACCGACGCCGATCCCGCGTGGCGGCAGCGATCTCGACCGTGTCGAATCGCGGTATGATTTTCCGAACTTCGCAGCGGCAATGGATTATCTTCATCCACGGAGCGATGGCGTGCCGACGGCGGTTTCGCTGCCGAACTACTTCATCGAAGGGCCCCTCACCTGGCCGGGTCAGCATGCGGGGTTCCTGGGGGCCAAGCATGATCCGTGGCAAATCAATCATGATCCCAACGCTGCCAACTTCAAGATGGATGCGCTGGCATTGCAGCCAGGTGTCACGCGGCCGCGACTCTCATCGCGGCGGGAGTTACTCGATACGCTGAATCAACGCCCGGAATCGGTCGATCAAACGCGTTTGAGCGCGTTCAGCGAGCAGCAGTCACTGGCGTTCAATTTGCTCACCTCGGACCGGGTCGAACAGGCGTTCCACATTGAAGCCGAAGCGGACGAGACGCGTGACCGCTATGGCCGCAATAAGTTTGGGCAGTCGTTGCTGCTGGCGCGGCGCCTGGTCGAAGCTGGTGTGCCCGTGGTGCAGGCGGCGATGGGCATTGTGCAAACATGGGACACCCATGTCGATAACTGGGGCCGCTTGAAGAACACGTTGCTGCCACAGTTGGACACCGGTCTCGCCGCGCTGATGGACGACCTGTCGGCGAGCGGACTGCTGGAACACACCCTGGTGGTGGTGATGGGCGAGTTCGGTCGCACGCCGAAGATCTCAACACTGCCCGGTCAAACGGTGCCAGGACGAGATCACTGGGCCCATACTTATTCCGCGCTCTTCGCCGGGGCGGGAGTGCGTGGCGGCCAGGTGCTCGGTCAGACCGATGCCATCGCCGCGTATCCGATCACGCGGTCCTGGACTCCGGCCGATGTTTGCACGACGCTGTTTGAAGCGCTCGGCGTGGGACACGAAGCCGTGCTGCACGACCCGCTCGGTCGCCCGAATCATCTCTTGAATGGCGAAGTGATCTCGCACCTCTATACGGGTAGCCGCGTGTCGTAATCGCAGGCGGAGATTTGCAGTTCATCGCAGCGCAGAGTATGACAACGGACGGGTCAAGTCACGTCGTCAATCCTGTCTTTGCTTGCGGAATGGGCTGCCATGCGACGCGTTCGCTGTTCAATGCTGATATTGCGTTACCTCTCGATCCTGGTCGCTGGTTGCTGGGCCACAACGGCGTGGTCGGCCGAGAAGTCGGTGCGTCCCAATATCGTCTTCATCCTGGCCGATGATCTTGGCTGGACTGACACCGGGGCGTATGGCAGCCAGTACTACGAGACGCCGCAGATCGACAAACTGGCGGCGCAAGGCTTGAAGCTGACGAACTATCACAATTGTCAGAACTGCCAGCCGACCCGCGCGGCACTCATGTCGGGTCAATATGGGGCGCGGACTGGCGTCTATACCGTGGGAGGCATCGATCGGTTCAACTGGCAGTCGCGACCACTTAAGCCGGTCGAAAATGTGACCTCGCTGCCCTTGGAGAAGCAGACCATCGCCCAGCAACTCAAGGCCGCGGGTTATGCGACCGCAATCTTTGGCAAATGGCATCTTGGGGAACGTGATGGATACCATCCGAAAGAGCGCGGCTTCGATGCAGCCATCGTGACGTCGGGCAAACATTTCGACTTCACGACCAATCCCAAAGTCGAGATCCCTGACGGCGTCTATCTGGCGGATTGGCTGACCGATCACGCGGTCGAATTCATCTCGCAGCATCAGTCGCAGCCGTTCTTCCTGTATCTGCCGCACTTCGGCGTGCATTCGCCGTATCAGGCCAAGCCCGAGTTGATAGAAAAGTTCTCGAAAAAGGCCGGCGTTGGTGGTCATAACAACCCCACCTATGCCGCCATGATCGCCAGCGTGGATGACAGCGTCGGCCGTGTGCTGCAAACACTCGAAGACCTGAAGCTGGCGGAGAAGACCGTCGTCATTTTTTCGAGTGATAACGGCGGTGTCGGCGGGTATGTCCGCGAAGGGATCAAGCAGGGGGGCGATGTCACCGACAATACACCGCTGCGGAGTGGCAAGGGAAGTTTATACGAAGGGGGCACGCGCGACCCATTTATCGTCCGCTGGCCAGGTGTGACACCCTCAGGAACCACGTGTGATGTGCCGACAATTCATGTCGATGTCTTTCCTACGTTGCTGGAGATCGCAGGGGCAGACCAGCCCGCCGATCAACCGCTGGATGGAGAAAGCCTCGTGAAATTGTTCCGCAATCCAGGTGATAAACTGGAACGCACCGCGATCTTTCAGCACTTTCCGGGTTATCTCGGTGCGGGAGCCAACACTTGGCGAACCACGCCGGTCGGGCTCATTCAGCAGGAAGACTGGAAGCTGTTGGAGTTCTTTGAGGATGGGCGGCTGGAACTCTACAACTTGAAAGATGATCTAGGAGAGACCAGGAATCTGGCGGAGAGTCACCCCGAGAAAACGCAGGAATTGTTGCAGGCCATGCGTGCATGGCGAGCCGCCGTACAGGCTCCTATGCCCACGCCGAATGACCCTGTCAAGACCGTGCCAGCCGACAACGGTAACAAGAAGAAGAACAAGAAAAAGTTGGCGGCCATCGAGTAAGTCTACGCGGCGCACTGATGGAGGTGCGAGTGTTTGAGAGTAGGGGGGGGCGAGAGTGCATCAGTGGAACACCCGGTGACTCACACACACTCACACTCTTATCGCTGGGCAGCAGTCGCTCACGGCCTCCCGTCATCAGCCGATCGATTGACCAATGGCAAAGATCGCGGCGGTGTCGAGCACTTTGTCGTTTGACTCGAACAGTTGCTGAATTGCGGCGGTGTGGATCTTCATCTTGGTTCCACCGACACCAATGGCACCATAGCAGATCACGCCCGATCGCGCCTGCGTTTTGTCCAGCATCTCGATCCCTTCGATCCCTGCCGGGGGGACCGCATTGAGGTCGACGGCGACCTTCAATGATGGCATGGCCTGCCATTGGGCCATGGAAATCAAAGGCACTCCAGCGGCACCGGCAGCGATGAGCACATTCGCTCCTGCACATGCGGCATTGAAGCCTGACGGGGAGGTCGTTTCACAGGGCGTGATTTGTGTGACATCGACGAGTTTCGCCAGATGCTCTTTCGCGGCAAGGGCTTTATCCAAGGTGCGCGAACCCAGCCGTACTTTCGCTCCCTGACTCGCCAGAATCTGCGCCGCACGCAGTCCGACTGGTCCCGTCCCACCCAGGATTACGGCATCGACTTCCTTGAGTGGCAGATGACGGCCGATTGCGACGACGGTCGCCGCGGCGGTGGTGTTGGAACCGTTGGAATCCATCATGACTGAAAGTCGCACAGGTCCGAAAAAGGTCTTCAAGACTTTCGCGAGGATGGCCTCTCCGGCAGCGACGTCACTCCCCCCGATGAAGACTGCGGTGTGCTTCAGGTCACCTGGCTTGCGGGTAAACATGCCGCCATGAATCAGCGGTTCGACATGCTGCGGCGTAATGCCACCATAGCTGAAGAACTCGTCGGTCCCGGCATCGACCGCGACCACGCGGTCGAAGGTGCTGGGCAGTAGATCGGTATCGAGTTGAATCAGAATGCGCTTCATGGCCGCGTGCTTCCTCGTTAACAAAAGAAGCCCAGGGAATGCGTTCCCCGGGCTTCCCGATCATGGACAATCTCAAAACATCTCAGCCGGCATAGAACGGATGCTTGGCATCCTTCTTCTTCGCGAGCATTTCGTCGGCCGAGGGCTCGTTCTTCATCGCGCGGGCGATGGCGAGCTTGGTGGCTTCATAGTTGTACTGGTAGATCTTCTTGTCGTCCGCGGCTTCCCAGTGAATGAAGACACCGCAGATGATACACAACTTTTCGCATTGATCTTTCGGGATCACGCCCGATTCCACGCAATCGGCAACAGCGTTGGCGACGGCGGCTTGAGCCGGGCCAAACATCTGCACGGCCTGACGGGCCCCCTTGATGGTCACCTTGGTGATCATCACGGTGGCTGGCTTGACGGCGAGATTCGGTGTGAGGACGGCCAGCAGGTTGCTATGGCCCATCTTCTGGTCCGCCAGTGCGTTCGTGAACGCGGTACCGACCGGGCCACTCTTGTCACCAATCAACAGATCGATGTGCGAAATCTCATTGCCTTCACCGACGAGGGCTTCCCCAACATAAAACGACATGCTGCGACTCCTTGTATTCCTGATGACCCCACGACGCCCTGCCGCGGGTCGAAACTTCAAACCGTCCCCGTCTGTTGGGAAGCCGGTAGAACATGTTCATATCAGGAGAGGCCGAAGTTTTCCACCGAAGCCGTGGCACGCGGCTTGCGTAACAACCCCTCTTGCCGTCGCCGCGACGTCGTTTGTAAAGGAGAACACGGTGTTAAGTCCGGGCAACATCTCGACAAACAAGGCCTCATGGAACAGCCAACAGCAGGATCAGGTGGTGACTTCCCGCAGCGTGTTGCCGCCCGATGTTGCCGAAACGCCACCAGCGGAATCGTCGGTTCGCCCACGAATCGTGCTGATCTGTCATGCGGATGACCCATTGAATCGTGAAGGCTTGGCACGCTGGCTGACCTCGTTTGGCGTTCTCGCGGGCATCGTCGAAATTCGCGAACACAGGCAAAGAAAGTGGCAACGCATTCGTCGTGAAGTGCGGCGGGTGGGGCCATTCCGCTTTCTCGACGTGCTGGCATTTCGAGTTTATGCCCGCATGTTTCATGCAACACAGGATGCCCGCTGGGAAGCCGGCCTGCTGGATCAACTGCGAGCCGCCTATCCGGTGGAACTTGCGGGCATCCCCGTTTTGGTGACGACTTCGCCCAACACCAAAGAGGTGCAGGCCTTCCTGCAACAACAACAGCCGACGCTGGTCATCGCCCGCTGCAAGACTCTGCTCGCCGAGCGCATCTTTACAATTCCAACTCATGGCACCGTCGTGATGCATCCCGGTATCTGCCCGCAGTATCGCAATGCCCACGGCTGTTTCTGGGCACTGGCGGAAGATGATCTGGCCCATGTCGGTCTCACGGTGCTGAAGATCGATCGCGGCATCGATACCGGGCCAATCTATGGCTACTTCCGATATGACTTCGATGCGCTGCAGGAATCACATCATGTGATTCAACATCGAACGGTGTTCGAGAACTTGCCCGCATTACAGCGGTTGTTATGCGACATGGCGACCGGGATCGCTCAACCGCTGACTGTCACCGCCCGGGAATCGCGCGAGTGGGGGCAACCGTGGCTGACCAGATACCTCGGCTATCGCCGTCGTGAACAGCAGCGGCGTATCGCGGCCGGTGTCGCGACCATGGTTCCCGAGGGGACTTGAAATTTCTGGTAGCGGGTCAGCTTGATTGTGCCGGGGCAGGGGCCCCGCGCTTTAGTAGCAACAAGAAGCTTGATTTTCAAAGGTCGGGGCCCCCGCCCCGACCGATCCAACTTGAAACAGACTCACTAATGAAACATCTGGTAGCCACGCGGTGATATACCGACAGGAATGTCGGTGCCACTGAAGACCACGGAATGTCGCTGCCACTGATGATTGCTGAAGAATACCAGTGCCGTTGAAACGTTTGGACGCCATCGAGATCGAGAGACGACCATGCCCATTACGCTGATGTACCACGATGTCATCCGCCAGCACGATGATGACAGCGGTTTCGCTGGGGCGGGAGCCGCGCGTTATAAGCTTTCCCGTGACGAGTTTGACCGTCATCTGGCAGCGCTTACGGACGTAGTGAGCGAAGCACCCGGAGTGCTGGCTGATCTGGTCGCAGGTAAAGTACCAGGATGGTTCCTGACTTTCGATGATGGCGGCGTCTCTGCCATCACGGAAATCGCCGATGCGCTCGAACAACGCGGCTGGCGGGGTTGGTTCCTGATCACCACCAACCGCATCAATACGCCGGGTTTCCTGTCGGCTGGACAAATTCGTGAACTCGATGCACGGGGGCATGTGATTGGGGCACATTCCTGCTCGCATCCCGCGCGGTTTTCGCATTGCTCGAGCGAGCAGCAGTTCGCCGAATGGTATGACAGCCGCATGCTGCTGCGAGATATTCTGGGCCACGATGTGCTGTCGGCATCGGTCCCCGGGGGTTTCTATTCACGGACAGTGGCCGAGCAGGCCGCAAAAGCCGGGCTCAAGTATCTCTTCAATTCGGAACCGACGACGATGGAATCTACCGTCGATGGTTGCCGGGTGCTGGGGCGTTATACCGTCAATCGCGGGATGACGGCTGCGCACGCCGCGGCGATCTTGTCGTCTTCATGGCCACGCTATCGGCAGTTGATTCTGTGGAACGCCAAAAAACTGGCGAAGCAGACCGGCGGCGCGGGGTATCTTAAAGTTCGCGAACTGTTGTTGCGGAAAGCCTATGCTACGGGTTCCTGATGACAATGTCGCGGCGAAAGTCAGTGGGCCGTGCGTCACTATCCCCAATCAGATGTGTGCGTGATCTGCGACAGAGATGATGTTGCGGGAGCAGGGACTGGAGCCCGTTGTTCGGGGTGCTGAATGGCGCGGCAGGCAGACCTGCTGATTCAGCGACCGCATCAACTTGTCGTCGACCACGGTTCCGGATCACGCAGCTGACGGAGCCGACTTGCCTCTGATTGCCACCTGGGACAGTGAAGAGCAGCGACCACGATACATCGCCGCTATACTGACAACCCAAGGCCCCGCGCTAACGACGACTTGAGTCGGAAACTCAGGGGCACAACCGGTGGCACGCCAGCTTCCCGGGTGACCATTTCTGATGATCGAACACCGAAAGCTCACGGATGACCGCCGCACCTTTGTCACGCGATGAACTCGCCCAGGCCTATTTCGATCAACTGCCATTTACGCCATATCCGGTGCAGGAAGATGCCCTGTTGGCGTGGTTCAGCAGCGACACGGGCGTTCTCGTCTGCGCACCGACCGGCACCGGAAAAACGCTGATCGCAGAAGCGGCCGTGTTCGAGGCGCTGGCAACCGGCCGCACTATGTATTACACCACTCCGCTGATCGCGCTCACCGAACAGAAATTCGCCGAGTTGCAAGCCGCGGCCATACGCTGGGGCTATTCGCCAGATCGCGTGGGATTGGTTACCGGAAATCGCAAGGTCAATCCCGAGGCCACGGTGCTGGTGGTGGTCGCGGAGATCCTGCTGAATCGGTTGCTGCACACCGAGGCGTTTGATTTCAACACAGTCTCTGCCGTCGTGATGGACGAGTTTCACAGCTTCTCTGACCCGGAGCGCGGCATCGTCTGGGAATTCGCGTTATCGCTGTTGCCCCCTTCGGTACGGTTGCTGCTACTCTCCGCGACCATTGGCAACGCGGTCGACTTTCAACTCTGGCTCGACCGATGTCATGGTCGCCGATTGGAACTGATACAGAGTTCCGACCGCAAGGTACCTCTCAACTTTCGCTGGGTACCGGACCAGCTCTTGCCCGACCATCTGGAAGAAATGGCCGCGGGGGATCCCGAAACGCGTCGCACGCCCGCTCTGGTTTTCTGTTTCAATCGCGACATGTGCTGGAATGTTGCCGAGGAACTCAAAGGCCGGTCGCTGCTCGCCAGCGGTCAACAAAAACAGTTGGGCGAGGAACTCGCGAAGCACGACTGGTCAAAAGGGGTTGGGCCGAAGCTCAAGCAGATTCTCTTCCGGGGCGTCGGCGTGCATCATGCGGGGCTGTTGCCGAAGCATCGCCGTATCGTCGAGCATCTGTTCCAGAAGAAGCTCCTGTCGATCTGCGTTTGTACGGAAACCCTTGCCGCGGGAATCAATCTACCGGCACGTTCCGTAGTGCTACCGAACTTGCTGAAAGGCCGCCCGGGAGCGCAGAAAGTGATCGACCCGAGTTCGGCCCAACAGATGTTCGGCCGCGCGGGACGACCACAGTTCGACAAAGAAGGCTTCGTCTTTGCCTTGCCGCATGAAGATGATGTTCGCATCCTCCGCTGGCGTGAAAAGTACGATCAGATTCCCGAAGACACCAAAGATCCACAGCTCATCAAGGCGAAAAAAGCCCTTAAAAAGAAGATGCCAACGCGCAGTCCTGAACGGCAGTACTGGGATGAAGCCCAGTTCCAGAAACTTCGCGCGGCTCCATCCGGAAATCTCGTCAGCCGAGGCCCCTTACCGTGGCGGCTACTTGCCTACTTGCTGAAACTTTCGCCCGATGTCGATCGCTTGCGGCAACTTGTGCGCAAACGGCTGATGGAGCCAAAAGCCCTCGAACAAGGGTTGAAGCAACTCGACAAGATGCTGATCACGCTGCATCGCGGTGGGTTCATTCAATTATCACCACCGCCACCAGAACCGGAACCCGAGACACCGGCCGCGACCACCGAGACGACACCCACGCCTGCGGTACAAACGTCATGGTTATCGCAGCAACTGCAAGCGGCGGTTGATCAGAAAGCGCAGGCGCAGGGCCTGAAAATCGATCTCGCCGCGCGCACGCCGAGCAGCGAGTATCGCCCCGATCGAGCCGAGCCCACGGATCGTCTCTCACAATTGTTGCAGTTTCGCAGCGTACAACCGTTGTACGGTTTGTTTCTGACCGAGCACCTCGGCCTGGCCGACCCGGTCGAGCGTTTGCAGTTATGGGAATCGATTCTCGAGTTTCCCCGCAATCTCATTCGGCATGTCCGCGTTCCCTTGCCCGACCGCATGCCACCAGGTCCGTTGGCACTGGAACGCATCGATCTGGAAATCGTGAATCGGGGCATTCTTCCCGCCGGAGATTTGTATCCCGAGTTCGATCGTGACTTGCCCCCTGAAGAACGCAAATGGCCCCCCCCTTTGGCCGATAAAACGTTAATGCTGTTCGAGTCAAAATACCCCGATGTCGAGCAGGTGCCTATCACACCGGTCTGGATCGCGGGCGATCTGTTCGACTTCGGTGGAGACTTCTACAAATACGTCGGCGGTCGCGATCTGGCCAAGCAGGAAGGTCTGGTCTTTCGGCATCTGTTGCGATTGTCGTTACTTGTCGGCGAGTTCAGTCAGATCACACCGCCGGGTCTCGATGCCCAGGCCTGGCGCGAAGAGTTGCGGGAGCTGGCCATTCGACTCTCGGAATCGTGTCGAGCCGTCGACCCTGCCAGTACCGATTCGATGCTGGCCCACGCCAATGATCCCGATCTGGTCGGGCTTGATCTGCCCACAGCACCAGCACTGATCGTTCCCGAATCCTTGAATTCCATGACGGAGGAAGTCGCCGCCGATGAGTTCGCCGCGGGCCTCGATCAGGAAGGGGATGAGTAGCGAGGCCCATAGACACAAGTGAGAATCGGTCTTTAGAGGTTTTGCTGAGTGCTGAGTGCTTAGTGTTAAGCGAGTGGAGTGGCAAGCGTGCATGACGTCGGTAATCTCAGACGCTGCCATTTCGGTCGGGGGTCGGTTGGATAGTGGCGGGGCAGGGGCCCCTTCCTTTGGTGGCATAATGTTGTTTGATTTTCAAAGGTCGGGGCCCCCGCCCCGACCGATCCAACTTGAATCAGACCCACTATCGTCATTACAGACTTGGCGGTGAGATCTGGACATCCAATTGTCAACAGCTACTGCATCAGTCCGTCAAGCGACGATCGTCGAATCAGAAGCGCATTTGACGGGCATTCTGCGAGAAAATGCCTTCCACCTCGGTGTCGCTCAGTTGCAGCGACTGGCAGGCGATCTTCAGCGTCCGTAGCGATTCGTGGCCCACGGTCGCCAGTTCAATCCGTCCATAGGGGACATCAAGTTGCGTATTGTCCGCCGAGATCCACAAGAAACTGTCACCCAGCGAGACGCACCGGCCACGCAGATGCGACACGGGAAAGTCTGACCCATACAGCAAGCGCGCGGGGCCAAAGACACGCAAGATGGCCTCAATCGCGCCACTGTCGGTGACCGCCGACGTATCAAACCAGACGTTGCCCAGGCCACGCAACGACTCGATTCCCTCAATCGTATGCTGGACGTTGAACCCGCGGGCCGCATGCGCCAGAATCAGCCGCATGCGGGGGAACTGCTCGCAATACCGGCGGATTGTCGCCTGATTCGCGGGGTCGGCGAGGGCCCGTTGCCGCACCATATGCAGCGTGATCGACAACCCCAGTTCATCCGCGATGCGCACCTGCGGTTCCGGCAGGAAGTCTTCAATGAACGCATCGAACGTCGGCTGTTTCGATGAGAAAACGTGATAACATTTCAGGCCCACGAAGCCCAGTCGCTGTACGGTTTCACGCAGGTATTCCGGATCGTGCCGCGGGGTGATCAGCATCTGTCCGCGTGATCCCGGACGGCTTTTAAGTTCATGGGCAAGAAACTCGTTCGCCGCGTCGACATCGACCAGCGCATGCGGATAGGGAAAGAACAACCCCTCGGTGACACGGCCAGGCGTGATCTTTTCCATCTCCAGGTCAAATGCGGAACTCCCTGCGACCGCAGGCCCGGTCGCGACGAGTGGTGGCCGGGCCTCATCGGGAAAGTGGTCAGCCCGATACCAATGGGCATGGGCATCAAAGATGACCGAAGGCACGAAACTGTCCAACTCGCGACGAAACCGTTCCGCGTCAGCCTCTGTCTGCGTCCAACCTGACATGCTCGATTCCATCATGACGACCACTATTGCACCAGCCTGCGAAACGCGTCTTGTTGCAGATCGCACTCCAAACGCGGCGCGACTGTCTCTGTGTCGATGGCTTCACGAATGATGGTGAAGGTCTCGCGCGCTGCGTCACAGGTCTGCTGCAAATCGGCTTCACCCTGCGCAGCATTCAAGTAGAACGACGCATATCCATGACAACCACGCTTCGCCATTTCCTGAATGTACAGCGTGATGATTTGTGCTCGAAGTGTTGAGTTGGTGACATCAAACTGAAGTTGCGGGTGCTGATCGGTTCCGCGACAGAGCACGGGGCAGCCCGTCTCGGCTGCCACTTGATTCAACGCCACTTTAAGCCGTGCGCCATACGATTCGATCTGCTCTGGCACCCGTCGTCGTCGGCATTCCCGTAATGTCGTCAGCGCGGCGGTCAGTCCCAGCGTATCACTCCAGTACGTGCTCGAAATGAACATGCGTGCGGCAGGTTCCATGACCGCGCGGCGACCGACAACGGCCGCCATGGGATATCCATTCGACAGCGACTTTGCGAAGACCGCCAAGTCGGGTATCACGCCGAGGCGTCCCTGCACGCCTCCCAGGCCATATCGTAAACCCGTAGAGACTTCATCGAAGATCAATACCGCGTGATGGTCTCGCGCGAGTTGGGCCACCCCCGCAAGGTAACCGTCGGCAGGCCATTCCGATCGCAAGGGTTCCATGATCACGGCTGCGATTTCGCCGCGATGCCGGTCCAGCAACTCCCCTAACGCCGCAAGATCGCCATACGGAAACGGAATTGCGGTTCCGGCGAGCGACTTTGGTACGCCAATCGGTTCGATACCCGGAAAGAGATGAGCATTCAAGCTGGCATCGGCATCGAGATTCGCGGCGAGATACCAGTCGTGCCAACCGTGGTATCCGCAAAACAACACCTTGTCTCGACCCGTGGCTCCCCGGGCTATGCGGACTGCCATCGCACAGGCTTCACCGCCACATTTGGCATAGCGGACCATCTCGGCACAGGGAATCGTCTGGCAGAGTTCTTCCGCCAGTTCGAGTTCCAGTTCATGATTGACCGAATAAATCGTGCCCCGACCGATCTGTTGCATGACGGCAGCATCAACCACCGGATCGGCATAGCCCAGCAGGATCGAACCGATGCCGCTGATCCAGTCGATGTACTCAAACCCGTCAACATCCCAGAAGCGGGCCCCTTGTGCCCGAGTGGCATAGATGGGCGAGACACCATACGCCACGCGGTTCGGCCGCCGACTGACGAGTTGTGTCCCACCGGGGATGAGTTCCAGCGCTCGGGCGTAAAGCGCCATCGAGCGTGGCACGCGTGAGGGCCGCGATTCGTAAAGTGTTGATATCTGCTGCATGGATGGTACTTGTCGAGATCGTTTACCAGCTTGTCCAACCACCGTCGATCACAAGGTTCTGGCCGGTCATGTAGCTGCTGGCATCGCTGGCCAGGAAGACGACCGCACCCTTCAGTTCGTCTGGTTGCCCCATCCGATGCATGGGCGACTTCGCTTGCAGCCTCTGCACCAGTTCGGCTGGTGCCTTTTCCGACGGAAAAGGGCCGGGACTCAGGCAGTTCACACGGACCAGATCTTTCGCCCAGTAAACCGCCAGATGCCGGGTCATCTGAATCACGCTTCCCTTGAGAGCCTGATAGGCCACCGGACTCGCCGCACACACATCGGCATACACCTCGGGATAAGACCCGACCAGGCCATACATCGAGCCCAGCAGAACGATGCTCGCAGGTTGACCGCGACTCACGGCATGATCGCGCAGCAGCTTCGCCAACATGAAGTACCCTGTGGCATTCGACAATTGCTGCGTGAAGGCTTCCGGCGAAATGTTTGTCCAGTCATTTCCCAGGGGTTCATGCGCGTTATTGATTAGGACATCGATCTGGCCGAATTCCTGCACAATGCTCGCGAACACCTCAGTGATCGAGTCCGACTCTAAATGATTGAGAGCGATCCCAAGATGTCGCTGCACTCCGCGGGCTGGCAGCGTTTTGGCGAACGACTCGGCTTTAGCGGCAGTTCGGCTCGTCACCACCACCGAGGCCCCGGTTTCCGCGAGAGCCCGGCACAGCGCCGCTCCGAGATGACCACACCCGCCGGTGACCAACGCGACTCTTCCGGTGAGATCGAAAAGTTGCGCGACGCTGCGTTCGTTCATTGGGAACTCCAGTCCACCGGAGGCAATGACAACGTGATTAGCGACTGAGCCGCGCGGATGCGAACATCGATCGCCGGATCAGTCAGCAACGCTATGAGCGTGTTACGGTGGTCGAACGCTCGCGCATGGCCGACATGCTCTGCGGCAGTGGCGCGAATGCCCGCGTCAGGGGATTGCAGATTCTCCTTCAGGGCTTTGCGGGCTTGCTGATCGCCGCGACACGCCAGGGCATTCACGAGGTTGGCTTTCGCGAGCGGGTCGGTCTCGACACCGAGGCGTTCCCGCAACGCCGGCAGATCACTGGCATCTCCCAACCGAGCGAGTGCGAAGCAGGCCGTATTCCGTGCGAGCCGGTCGTCGGATTGTAACGCCTGCCGCAGAATGACATATGCCTCGAGATTACCTTGCCGGGCGAGTGCTGCGGCGGCCATCAACCGCAGTTGCGGATACTGCTGTTGCGTTAACGACTGCGCCAGGCTGTCATCGCTCGTGATTTCACCGAGCTTATACAGACTTTCCGCCGCATGCACGCGACCGATGGATTGTGGATCTTGCAGAATCTGGCTGAGGACGGGCAACGCCGTGCGATCACCCGCGCGGACCAGTTCACGAGCCAGTCCACAGCGACGTTGGTCATTCGTCTCGGTCGGTAATCGATCACGCAAAGCGGCGATGACCTCGATCTGTTTCCCGGCGAGCGTCAAGGCTTCCGCGGCGTGCATTGCGGGCCAGAACTCTTCGGACTGAAGTCCCTCCCGCAGGATCATCAGGCAGCGTTCGCGCTCGGCAGTGGATAAAGCGACAGGCTTTACGGGTTCCTCTGCCGACGAAAGTGAAGCCTGGATCGCTAGCATCAGCGAACAGACCCAGAGCACCGGGAACCAGACATGGTGAGTGTGAGTCATGACGTGAGCACTCCCATATCGCGATGTTGTGACGATGCCGATTGCAGATACCGCTCATACGCCGCGGCATCACGCTGGCAGCTTGCCCCCTGAAAGACCAGTGCGAAACTCCGGCGATGACGTGTCGCCGATTGGTTCGCCGTTGCCCGATGGATCGTGTCGCCATGATGAATCAGCACATCGCCCGGCTGGCAATGGATCGCAACTTCCGCGGCATGGTCACCCGCACCGTAATCCGCAATTCCCTGCGAAAACCCGAGCGTCTGGGTGCGACGGTGGGGGCGGATACCACGCCGATGCGAACCGGGAATGTATCGCAGGCAGCCATTCTCTTCATCCACCACATCCAGCGCCAGCCACATCGTCAAAACTTGAGGCGGCGTGAAGCAGAAGTAGAAATTATCCTGATGCGGCGGCGTGGGATGGTTGGTTCCCGGCGGCTTATTGAACCATTCGACACCTTGCGCGGTCACTGCCTCACCAAGCAACTGCTCCGCCGTCGTCTGCCAGTGCGGATCGGTCATGACCTTCGCGAACGCCGCGTCTTGCTGCATTCGATTGAGTTGCTTGAGAGTCTCGGGATTCTGGCGATCCTGGTAGAACGCATCAGTTTCAGGCAACAGAGGCACGACCTCGCGAATGTAGCGTTCAATTTCGGCCTGGAGTTCCGCGAGAGCCATGCCTTGCAGAAAGCCGCGAATGATCACATAGCCCTGTGACGCAAACTCTGCTTGCAGTTTCGGCCAGTCCATGAATTACCCTTTCGCGGAGATCGCTTGCCAGGTGCGCGTGCGGCAACTTTCGAGGATGGCCCGGTTCACGAGCAACGTCTGCCGAGCTTCATTCCAAGTGCAACGCGCGGCTGCCTTGTGTTCGATAAAGTCTAGAAACTTCTGCGCCTGTGCGATGAACAGCGTGTCGCGTTCGAGCGTGGCTGCCACCTCGTCGTGCCAATCACCGCCTGGTTCCGACTGCCACCGCCAGCGATGCTGATGATACTCGAATCGCAGCGTCCCTTGTTCACAGACGACGGTAATGGTCGATTCGTTCGGGGCCTGATGCTGATTCAGGCTGAAGCTGCCGAGCACATCACCATGCCGGGTGATCACATGCACGGTATCTTCCACCGTCACGCCGGGAACCGCGCAATGCGCCGCATCGGCGACCAGGCGGGTTACCGGTCCCACCAGCCATTCCACCGCATTGATCACATGGGTTAAGGCGTCCTGCACGGCCCCTCCCCCCGATTCATGCCGGGTGTAATACGTGTCACGATACCCCGGGCGATAGAACGGAAAATTCTGACCAGACACCGCGACGACCTGTAATAGTCGGCCAAAGCGTTCCGACTGCAACGCGGCGTGCATTGAGGAAAGTGCCGGGTGACTGCGGTAGACATATGCCACCGCGACCCGCGCCTGCTTTTCGGTGATAAGCGCTTCCAACTCATCGAGTCCGTCGGTGGTCACCGCCAGGGGCTTTTCGATCAGCACGTGACAGCCCTGCTGCACGGCTTGCATCGTCATGGGAATATGCAGATGAGCCGGCGTGGCGAGCACCACTGCGGCCGGTTGCATCGTCAGCGCCTCAGCCCATGTGGTAAATGACCGGGAAATGCCATACCGCTGTGCGATCAGCCGACAGCGCTCGGCATCGAGTTCACACACGGCAACATCTACGCGGCCCGTACTCTGAAAGCAACGGACATGTCGTTCGCCGATCGATCCGGCACCCGCAATCAGTATCGTCGGGCGGGTCATGACGCTGCCTCTTCGAGCCGCCGGGCTTCGGCGGCCAGTCGGTTCTCGAAGGTGAAGCCGAGCGGGGCGTATTGCTGTTGAATCCGCTCCATTCCCTGTTTCACCATGATGAGATCGGCCCCATGACAGATGAACGTCGCCCCGAGGTCCAGCAATCGTTGCGTGTGTTCGGGAGTTCCGCTCACTGTGCCCCATGCAATTCCGGCGTGCTTGGCGGCGTGAGCTAGCGCCTGATAAGCCCCGGTGATGATGGGGTGATCGAACTGATACGGTATGCCTGCCATCACGCTCAGGTCGCCCGGTCCCAGCATCAGCACATCGACACCGGGAACTTTCGCGATGGCGGCGACATTCTCCAAGGCCCGTGGTGATTCAATCTGCGTAATCAGCAGCGTGTGTTCATTTGCGGCTCGCAGATAGGGTTGCATGGGCATCGAGCAGTAAGGGTTATCGCCGTTGGCACCATCGACGCCGCGTTCCCCCAGCGGAGCAAACTTGCCCCATTTGACGAGTTCCGCGGCTTCCTCGGCCGATTCACAGCGCGGGTACATGATGCCCTGGGCTCCCGCTTCGAGCAGTCGCCCCATTCGCATGAACTCTCCCTTGGCGGGCCGGGCGATGATATCGGAGACACCCACGCGGGCTGCCCGCATCAAGGTCGCGGCGGTCTCATCACTTGTGGCATGATGCTCCAGATCGAGCCAGATGCCATCGAACCCCAGCAAGCTGGTCAACTCATAGACACTCGGGTCGATGAAGTGACAGCAGGTAATCAGCGCGGGTTCACCCCGCAGAAGTTTGGCTTTAACGCGGCTGAAACGCATGATTCAGGGCTCTCGTTAGACAACACGTATCGGTGATACGTTACGGCACGAACTGCAACGCATAGATATCGGCTTGCTGCATCACGAACCGCAACCGAATCGGCTGGCTCCGCAGCGCTGACACATCGGGACCGGTCTTCCAGGCCACGCGGTGATCGATGGCATCCGCGGTGATGACCGGACAGTCGGCCAGTGTGAACCCGGGCAGTGGCTCGCCGGCCACATTCTGAACTTCGACCTGCAATGCTCCACCACTGGCAATAGCGACATTCAATGACAATTCCTGGCCGGTCATGGTCAACGACTGCGTGACCACTTCCCCGGTGGTTTCTGCGGCGTGCAACGAGACGAACCCATCGGTGCGGAACGTGAACCTTCGCAACCGACTCCCCGGACCAGCGTAGTACGCCTCGGTGCCGTACACCGTCAATTCCTGTGGATCACCCGGCAGTTGCAGCAGTCCATGCACCAGGTAGTTGCTGCGGTTGCCATCGCGATCCTGCGGCGCGGTGATGGGAATCAAAGGTTCCGCCCATTTATGGAACCGCAGTCCATCGCGGCTGGTCATCAGGATCGGTTCGACCTGTTGATGCGATGGCTGATAACGCGTGGGAAAGCCGAGATAGATGTGCGGTGCCCGAAAGTAGGGCCGAATCGCATTTGTGTAAAGATGCTCGGGGGGACCACCGGCGATTTCCAGCGGCACGGGATCGGTCCAGTTGAGGAAGTCTGTCGACGTCGCGGTCAGAATGTCGCGGACCCCATTTCGAAAGAAGCGGTGGTAGTCGACATACAACTGCTTGTTCGGATCCCAGAATGCGAGATTCTGCGAATCAAACGCCCCCTGGGTGATGACGGCCGCTTCTCGCATGAGTGACCAGTGAATGCCGTCTGCCGAATGGAAGGCTCGTAGTTCCGGGCGTTCCCCCGCGAGGGCCTTGTACTTTGACTCCGCCGGACAGGACGGGTTGTCATCTTTGAAGACCGTGAAGTTGTGCGTGGTATCGTCGCTGGCCATCCAGACGATGTTGTTCGCCTTGGATCCGTTGAACTCGAACAACCCCAATTCGGGTTTAGTCCACGTCAGGCCATCGCGACTTTCGGCGTAACAGGTGACTTCGGGGTGGGCCGATTTCTTGGTGGCCTCGTTGAAATGGGCCCCGCGATAGTACATGCGGTACAGGTCGCCATCTTGAAAAACCGTGTAATATGCCGAGATGTTCCCTTCCCACGGAGCATCGCACACCAAGGCCACATCGCGCGGCACGGGTGGGTGCATCTGGAGTTCAACCAGCGTTCTGGATGCAATCAATGCCTCATCCACAAACAGTTCCCGGCGTGTTCCCAGGTCTCTCGTGGTGACGGTGGGGGCCTCCTCGATGGCGACTTTCGCGAGGTAGATGCTGGTCTTCCCGGCGTGTGATGAGTAATAACTGACCCACACCAGCCCTTCGTGCAGCACCAACCCCGCGTAACTCGTATCGCCGCCCGAAGGCAACGCCAGCGCTTCCGTGAGCGTGCCCTGCTCGACATCGACCCAGCACATTGCCGTGCGGACCTGCTGATCGTAGAGCCGAACGCAGGCCAGAAATCGCCCATCGGGAACTTGCAGCAAATGTGGTCCGCCGATCCGCACGCCCAGATCTTTCCATGACCACTCGCGATACGGTGGCCGAGCCGTGCCCAGCAGTCCGGTGTTGGGTTTGCCATCACGTCGCAGCAGGCAGTACGCGGTCTCTCCGTCGAACACGATCGAAGATTCATTGGGATAGCCCTCGTCGCGCAAGCGCTCAACGAGCGGCACAAACGACAGGCCGTCGTCGCTGGTGTAGAGTCGCGCGAACTGATCTTTGGTGACGCTATAACCGACGCCATATGCCTTGTGCTTATGCCAGGTCGTTCGCCACAGCCACAGATTGCGTTCGCCGATATCGTGCTGCGGGGTCCAGGTCTTGCCATCCGGCGAGAACCAGACCAGCGATTGATGTGTGTATTGCGATTTGTCGTGCATGGCCTCGGCCCCGGTCAGCATCAACTGACCATCGGGCGTGACGCAGATTTTCGCGTCCCGCAGATCGGAGTCGGGCGAGGTCAATAACGCCGCCGATTTCCAGGTAACACCGTCCTGCGAGGAAATCACGCGTAGTGCGCCATCGGGGGAAACATGGCCTTGCCCTTCCCGAAAGACGCAGAACCATTGATCGTGGAACCGCACCAGATCGGTAAACGCATTGTGCGGTGCCTGATCCCAGATCTTGCGAACTTCGACCAGCTTCAGAGTTTCCGCCGCATGCAGCGAACCCAGCGTGTTCAGCAGCAAAGTGACTGCACACCAGAGTGTTGTGCGTCGCATCATGTTCGTGGTTCCTCGTTCCCAGAGTCTCGTCGGGCCGTTGCCAGCAGACTGGCCAGGCTGCCGGTGATCACGCCGACGATCAGCGCGCTCGGCATCATCCAGATAAAACTGATTCCCAGGTTGAGATGCAGGTCGGTCCCATACGCAATGACCACCGCGGTTGCCACGCTGGCGATGAAGCCGCACCAGGCCCCGAACGCATTCGACCAGCGAACAAACAACGCCAGAAAAAAGAGCACGAAAATTGGCGCGGTGAGCAGATTGACCACTTTGAAACACCGCTCGATCAGGTTGCCTTGAATGAAGGTACTCAACAGGCTCAAGCTGACGGCGATGGTGCCGACCAGCCACGATAGCCGCTTCATGCGCGCCACGGAGACCGCCGCCTCGGGCAGGGTACCTCTGCGTGACGATAGAAAATCACGATCGATGACAGCACAGATGGAATTCACACCCGAAGACAAACTCGACATCGCTGCGGACAGAATGGCCGCCACGACCAACCCTGACAGGCCCGGAGGCATTTGTGACATGATGAAGTGGGGAAAGAGTTGATCGCTGCCGGTTTTTAGCGATTTTCCCGCGGGAATCAGTTCGAGATGCGACTGGTAGAACCCAAGCAAGGCGATGCCCGTCAGGCACAACAGGGTCATCACGGTTGCGTCGGTGCATAATGACGTCAGCAATGTCCGCCGGGCCGCCTGAGCGTCGCGCGTGGAAAGAAACCGCTGAACCGCCATCTGATCTGAGCCATTCGTGCAGACATGCCACATCAAAGTCGAAAAGACCAGCATCCCGAAAGAGAGTCGCGAACTGGGGTCAAAACCCCAGTTGGGCTCGGGCCATTGTGACGGCCACGCTGTGGGCCACCAGGCCTCAACACCGCCCATACGGTAGGTCACGACAGCCAACGTCATGATCGCCCCCAGCAGCATGGTGATCGACTGGATAGCATCTGTCAGTATGACCGCACGGATCCCCCCTTCCGAGGCGTAGATCACCGTGATCACACCGAGAGCGACGCAAAAGACCGGTGTCCATTGCGGTGAAACGTTCAGCAGCGGTACCAGTACCACCTGACTGGTCGCGAATAGAATCGTCGCCATCCAACCGAATCTCAGCAGCAGAAACGCCGCCGCTCCGAGTTGACGCACACTGGTTCCCAACCGCGATTCCAGAATCTCATACGCACTGGTGACTGGCTGCTGCATGAGCAGGGGAATTAAGCCATATCCGACGATCAGGAAGGTGATGGGATGAGCCGCGATCTGTGCCAGAAACATCGGACCATTCGCGATGACTTCACCCGGCCAGGCGAGATATGACAGCGTGCTGACCAGCGTCGAAAAGAGCGACAACCCGACGAGCACCGGTGACATCCGGCGACCACCCACCACATAGTCTTCAGCCGTGGTGTTCCGCCGCGCGTAGTACCAGCCGATGCTGAGCATCAGCCCGGCGTACCCCGCAAGCACCAGCCAATCGAGCCACGACATCACGAATTCCTGGGACGGGTCGAAAACGTCGACCGCCGATTAAATCCTATTTAATTGCAATTGTCGAGCATAAAATGATCGCATATTCATTATTCAATAGATATTATCTGGTTTATGACCACGCTGAAGTCGCTGTCTCAAGCCGATGAACTCGCCGAGACGATCCGTTTGCGGATCCAGTCTGAACAACTCGCCGACGGTTCGTTCTTCATGACCGAAGCCCAACTCGCGGAAGAATATCAGGCGTCGCGCACCGTGATTCGTGAAGCCGTCAGCCGCTTGCAGGCCCTGGGAATGCTGGAAGGTCGCAAGCGTAAGGGCCTGATTGTCCGTCATCCCGACCCGTTGCGACTGCTGTCGAACAGTCTGCCTTCACTCGCCGGGTCGCAAGCAGACTGGCGCGAACTGGCCATGCTGCGGTACGCCATCGAAGTGGGAGCGATTGAACTGGCAATCCGCGCGGCGACCAGCGATCAACTCGATCGATTGACACGCATCACTGCAGAGATGGAGCAGGCGCTGCGGGAAGATACGGAATCGGAACGCACCGTTTCGCTGGATCTGGAATTTCATGCTCTCATCTTGCAGATGACGGGTTCGCGGATGATTGCGGGAATGCAACAACTGCTGGTGCAGTTCTTTCAAATCGCGCCGCATGCCGAGAACACGCCAGCCTCTGCCGAACGAATCATCTGGGAACACCGCGAACTGTTGAACGCCATCCGCGATCGTGATGTGGAACGTGCGCGTTCCATGATTCGGTTACAATTCCGCTCCACGCTCGGGGCCTTGGATCCGGTCTTATGATGTGATCTGGCTCACATCGCTGCTGAAAAGGACACCGCCATGTTCCAGAAGTCCTTCCTGCTCCGACGGCGTATCTCCTGTGACACAGGTACGTGTATCACCGCAGGGACTCTCTACGCCGTCGCCGTGGTCGCATGGCTGACAGCGTCGGTCAGTGCCGGGGACTGGCCGCAGTTTCGCGGACCCAATTGCTCGGGCATCGCCACAGACGTTCGGAATCTGCCGTTCGAGTTCTCCGCGACGAAGAATGTCCGCTGGTCGGCCGATGTCGGCGAGGGCATCGGCGGCGTCGCCATCGCGGAGGGGCGGCTCTTCGTCAGCGGCATGACCGCCACAGAGCAGGTTTCGCTGTTTGCTTATGATGCCCGCACCGGTACGAAGCTCTGGCAACGTGACTGGCCAACCGGTCCGCTCCCCGAGGTGCATGCCACCAACAGTCATGCCAGTTCGACTCCGGCTGCTGATGCGGAGCGTGTCTACTTCTACTTCACCACTCTGGGTTTGCTGGCCGTCGATTCGCGGACGGGGGCCGACATCTGGCGGCAACCGCTGCCAGAGCCATTCTTTGTGTTCAAATGGGGCGCGGGGATGTCTCCCGTACTGCACAAGGATCTGGTTTTGTTCTGTCAGGATGATGATCTCAACCCCTCACTTAAGGCCTTCGATCGTCGGACTGGTCAGCCGCTATGGACCGACGACCGTTCCGATCAAGCCGTCAACTATTCGCATCCGGTGATCAACACGGTTGATGGAAAAGAGGAAATCGTCGTCGCGGGGACAGGCGTGCTCATCGGCTATGACCCACAAACGGGGCAGCGGCAATGGCAGGCCCGCACGTTATTACGCAACATCAAAACCACGCCGATCACTCGTGACGGCACAATTTACGTTTCCGTGCAAAGCAGCGGCATCGCGAACCAATGGATCGCCGCGGTCGATCAGGCGAAAACCGGCAACGGCGACGGTCAGATCGATCGGGCCGAGATTCAGGCTTACGTGGGAGAACGCACGGTTCCTGCCAGCTTTCTCGACCGGGCCTTTTCGCGCGGTGATCACAACCGCGATGGTTTCCTCACCGGAGAGGAACTCGATATTGCGTTCCTGCATCCCGAGAACTTTGCCGGCGCTCGACATACCGAGCGCGGCGATTCCGCCGCCGAACAGTTTATTCTGGCAGTCCGAGGCGGCGGTCGCGGCGATGTCACCCAAACGCACCTCCTCTGGAAGCACGCGACGAAACATACCGATCATGTGGTCTCGCCGTTAGTCACTCAGGATCGCCTGTTGCTGCTGAAGTCGGGCGGAATCATGACCTTGTTCAATACCGCAGATGGCGTTTCTCTGGGTGGACCGCGACGCGTGGGCGAGGCGACCAATTACTTTGCCTCGCCGGTTGTGGGAGATGGCAAGATTTATCTGGCGGGCGAAAACGGCCTGGTCACCGTGCTGAATGATACCCCCGACTACGAACCGCTCGCCATCAACGATCTGCAGGCAGACATCGTGGCGACCCCCGCGATCTCCGGTACGGCAGTCTACTTCCGCACCAGAACCCGGTTGCTCGCCATCAGCCAGGAGTGACCATGACGCTGGTTTATCAAGGTGGCGCATGAACTGCTTAGCGAGTATGAGTTCACCGCACAGCCAGGCTGATCAGGGAGATTGTTTCGTTCATGATAGGACCGTTGGGGTGATCCGGCGTAGTGAGTCGCGAGTTGTGAGCCAGGGACGTCGAGCAGACCTCACGTATTGCTTGGCTTTGGACTCATGTCTCTCTGCTGGCCATCGCCTCCACGCAGCTTACTGATCCGCGTTGAAGTGTCTAAAGTCTGGCAAGCGGGGGGAGGTGACTCTCCCCGGTGATTCTGGCTGCCAACGGGAATTCCATCACCGAAGGGACTTACGTCCCCTCGCTCGCCTTGAGTCACTTCCACGCGTGTCAGTAAACAAGGCGATAGCCCTCGTGGACATGTGATTTTGCCCTGTATTGAATCGACATATGTGTTAGGATTGATGACAGAGTGCGCGCTCTGTCGAGGGATTGCGGTTCGGGAGCGATGACGTTGCGTGGATTATGGTTATTAACGGCGGTCGGGCACTTGGCTTTGTCCGTCGCAACAGGTTGGGCCGCGGACGAAGCACCCCGTCCCGAGCCCGTGCGGTTTTTTGAAACTTCGGTGCGGCCAATCCTGGTCGAGCACTGCCAGAAGTGCCATGGTGCCGCGAAGCAATGGGCCGGTTTACGGCTCGATTCGCGTGAGGCCATTTTGCAGGGGGGCGAATCGGGACCGGCGGCAACGGTGGGGCAACCGCACGAAAGTCGGCTGATTCTTGCCGTGCTGCACGACCCCAACGTCAGCCCCATGCCTCCCGACGCGAAATTGTCGGAGCGTGAGATTGCCGTGCTGACCCAATGGGTTGAGCAAGGTCTGATCTATCCCGCATCCGCCGCGGCAACCGATCCGCGAAAACGTGATCCCAATCACTGGTCGTTCCAACCGATTGTCGACCCGCCCGTACCGCCGATCCAGAACGTAGAGGCAGCGCGTTCACCGCTGGACCGGTTCATCATTGCCAAGTTGGAAGCGGCGAATCTGCAACCGAGTGCCCCGGCCGACAAGCGCACGCTGATCCGGCGGGTCACCTTCGACCTGACCGGCTTGCCACCGACGCGCGAGGCCGTGACGGCGTTCCTGGCAGATGACCGCGCGGATGCGTATGCCCGGTTGGTGGAAGAGTTGTTGACTTCACCGGCGTATGGCGAACGCTGGGGACGGAATTGGCTCGATGTCGCGCGCTATGCCGATTCCAACGGGCTGGATGAGAATGTGGCCCACGGCAACGCCTGGCGCTATCGCGACTATGTGATCTCTGCCTTCAATGCCGACCAACCCTTTGACCAGTTTCTGACAGAGCAACTCGCGGGAGACCTGCTGCCGGCGGTGGATGATGCACAACGACAACAGCAGTTGATCGCGACAGGGTTTCTGGCGATTGGTCCCAAAGTTCTGGCGGAAGTCGATGAAGCCAAAATGCAGATGGACATCGTCGATGAGCAGTTGGAAACGGTCGGCCGGGCCTTCATGGGCATGACGTTTGGTTGCTGTCGGTGTCACGATCACAAGTTCGATCCGATATCGACCGCGAACTACTATGGACTGGCGGGAATCTTCAAAAGCACGCGGGCCATGGAGCACTATAAGAAGGTGGCGCGGTGGCAGGAACTACCGCTGCCCTCGTCGGAAACGCGAGCCCTTCTGGAGGCCCACGCCGCGCAAATCGCCGAGAAGCAATCGGCCATTCAAGCCACCCTGGCGGCAGCCCAGGCAGCAGCGCTAAACGCCCAAGTGGGTGGAACGCCTGCGGTCGATATCCCGGAATCCGAATTGCCCGCAGATGTCAAAACGCAGTTGGCCGCGCTGCGCAAGGACGTGGCCCAACTGGAGAAGTCACCACCGGAAATCCCCACGGCTATGGCGGTGCAGGAAGACGCCGTCGCCGATGTGGCCATTCACATTCGCGGCAATCCGTTGAAGCTGGGAGACGTGGTGCCGCGGCACGTTCCGGAAGTGCTCTCAAAAACTGCCCAGGCCACTTTCGACAGCACTGCCAGCGGTCGATTGGAACTGGCCGAGTGGATGACCAGTCCGCAACATCCCCTCACAGCGCGCGTGCTGGTGAACCGCGTCTGGCGTTGGCATTTCGGCCGCGGCATCGTCGCTTCCACCGACAACTTTGGCTTATTGGGCGATGCCCCCACGCACCCGGAATTGCTCGATTGGCTGGCCAGTCGATTGCTGGAGAGCGGTTGGTCGATCAAGTCGCTGCACCGTTGCATTGTCCTCTCGGGGACGTACCAGCAACGCAGCGATCCGACACCTGAACTGCTGGCCGCCGATCCAGAGAACCGACTGTGGGGCCGATCCAGCGTGCGTCGCCTGGAAGCCGAAGCCATTCGCGATGCGTTACTCGCAGTGAGTGGACAACTCGACGACAGCGTGGGGGGATCGCTGTTGAAGGTCAAGAATCGGGCCTACTTCTTTGATCATACCTCCCGAGACGTGACCGATTACAACATACCGCGACGGTCGGTCTACTTGCCGATCGTACGGAACAATCTGTACGACGTGTTCCAGTTGCTCGACTATCCCGATGCGGCCATTCCAACGGGAGACCGCACGACAACCACGATCGCGCCGCAGGCACTCATGTTGCTCAACAGCGAGTTCGTCTTCCAGATCAGTCAGGCATTGGCCAAACAGATTCTAGCCGAGGACGCGGATGTTCACAGCCACTTGCAGTCACTCTTCGAGCGAGTTTATGGCCGCGAGGCGACCTCCGCGGAACTGACACAGCTGCACGGATTCCTCGAAGATGTGCAGCGCGAATTGGGCTCATCCTCTGGTCCAGCGGCGGAAGCGAACCGCCTGCAGGCGTGGGCTTGCGTGGTGCAGGTGCTGATTGCCAGCAACGAGTTCGTCTACATTCAGTAAATAGCGGTTTTTTCAATACAGCTTGAGGAAAGCACAAGGCGGAAAGCAGGCAGCCAGTCTTCCGCTGATGTTCTAGCATCTGGCTTTCCGCTCTCAGCTTTTCGCTTTCCGCTGGGATGAATTTTGATATCAGGTTTTAAGTGGCTGACAGTGGCGTACCAGAGCAGGGTCATGGTTATGAGTCATGAAGTGTCGTTAGTCCGGCGAGCCATGTTGCAGCGCGCGGCGCTCGGGTTTGGGGGACTGGCCGCAGCCTCTTTGCTGGCCGGTTCCACGTCGGCGGAAGGGGTGACCAATCCGCTGGCAACGCACGAGCCGCATTTTCCCGCGCGAGCCAAGCGGGTCATTTTCCTGTTTATGAAAGGCGGGCCTTCGCACCTCGATACCTTCGATCCAAAACCGTTACTCACGCGCGATCATGGCAAACCGTTACCCTTTGCCAAGCCCCGCGTGCAGTTTGCACCCACGGGAAACCTGCTGAAGTCGCCGTGGGAGTTTCAGCAGTACGGAGAGAGCGGTACCTGGGTCAGCGACCTCTTCCCACACCTTTCGCAGCGGGTCGATGACCTGTGTTTTATTCATTCGATGCACGGCACCAACCCGGCGCATGGCGGCGCGGTGCTGAAGTTACACACGGGCAGCGACAACTTTGTCCGTCCCAGCCTGGGGTCGTGGGTCAGTTATGGTTTGGGGACCGACAACAACAATCTGCCCGCGTTCATTACCATTTGCCCCACGCTGGCACATGGCGGAGTGAATAACTGGGGCAGCGCATTTCTGCCCGCGGTCTATCAGGGAACACCGTTGGGCAACGCCAGTGTTCCCTCCGAGCAGGCCCGCGTGAAATTCATTCGTAATTCCCACTTATCCACAGCGGTACAACGGCGGCAACTGGAACAGTTACGAGCAATGAATGAAGCCCATCTGGAACACAGCGGCCCGGAAGCTTCACTCGCCGCACGAATCAATGCCTTTGAGCTGGCCTTCCGCATGCAGACGGAAATGCCCGAAGCTGAAGATCTGACACATGAGTCGCAGGCGACACAAGCGTTGTATGGCATGGATGATCCGGTCACCGCCAACTTTGGACGAATGTGTTTGATGGCGCGGCGCTTTGCCGAGCGGGGCGTGCGGTTCATTCAGGTCACGCACAGCGACAGCAAGGTGCAATGGGATCAGCATTCCGACCTCGAAAGCGGTCACGCCAAGAATGCGCGCGAAGTCGACCGACCTATCGCCGGGTTACTCGCCGACTTGAAAGCCCGCGGTCTGCTCGAAGACACGCTGGTCTGGTGGGGAGGTGAATTCGGACGGACGCCGACCGTCGAAGGGTCTAACGGTCGTGATCATAACCCCGAAGGCTTCACGATGTGGCTGGCGGGAGGCGGCGTCAAAGCGGGTTATCATTACGGGGCAACGGACGATTACGGCTTCTATGCCACGCACGACAAAGTCCACATTCACGATTTGCATGCCACTCTGCTGCATCTGTTGGGACTCGATCACGAGCGGCTGACCTATCGGTACGCCGGTCGCGACTTCCGTCTCACCGATGTCGAGGGGCATGTGGTCTCGCCAATCCTCGCATAGCCGCCGACGTGTTTAGTACGACACGCACTAAACACATACCTCGATTTCGAGAGATGGCAACTCCGCAGATTTAACGCGACTCCAGCGTGATCGCCATCACCACCGGGGCACTGCGATCCGGACCTTTCACCAGTTCCAGGCTCGCGATGCGTTCGGCACGTTCCGGAAGCACAGAGAAGTATCGAATCTGCTGACCACGTAAACGGAAGGCGAGCTTGGAACCCGGCACATCGACCACACGAATATAGTCGGCGAACTCCACACCGTTTCGCAGCGGATGATCTTCCACCTGCCCATCAGCGTACTTGATACGGGCAATCATCGAGATCGATTTGTCTTCGCCATACGGAAAGCCCCAACCGCTGACGCCGCTCAGAAAGTGAATGGCTTTGGCGGGCATGTTGCAGGGCAGTTCGACCGACTTTGGCATCTCGGCCGCGATGGGACCGTTGTTGCTGTGCAGCAGCACCGCATTGGGCACGCGATCTCCCTGGGGATCGACCAGCGTGAAGGGAACCCCCTGGAACGTTTTCGGTTCCCAATCGGGGAAAATCAGCCGCTCGGCATTGGCCTCTTTCTGGTTGAACATGCCCCGCGTGCTGACGGCCGTCGCCACTTTGCGCAAATCCAAGGGTACGTACTGCCCGCGCTGTGTGAGAAATTCGAGCAGATTTTTCAAATCGCTGGCAGTCAGCTGCTTCTCGAACCCTTCCGGCATGATGGATTTCTTCGACCCGACAAGTTCCTCGATATCTTCTCGCGGAATGGGGTGCCGTTTGGCTTCCGTATCGATGATCTCGATCGCGGTTCGGCTTTCTCCCGCCAGCATCCCCGAGATCACGCGGCCATCGACCAGTTGCACGGTATAGGCCCGGAAGTTGCCCTCGACGCTGCGGCTCGGGTCGAGAATGTGCATCAGCAGTTCATGCTTGGGATGGACCGCCATGCCAGTCAGATCTGGACCAATTTTCTGGCCTTCTCCGCTATGCATGTGGCACTTCGCACACTGTTTCTTATAGACCTCTTTCCCAGCCAGGGCATCGCCCGTCTGCTCAGTCACTGCATGCAGTTCTTCAATCACCTTCTGACGATCGGCGTTTGGCAAGCCTCCCTGTCGCTTCAGCAACTCTGTCGCGCGGCGTTGAATCTGGCGATCGGGATGAGCCGCCAACGCCTGCTTCTGATCGAGCGAGAGATCACTGAGTTGCAGGTCGCCTTGATCCAACGCATCGAGCAGCGACCGCACGGTTTGCGGCCGACCCAGCAGCACGCGAATCGCCACCAGACGCACCGCCGGCGTGAACGACAGCGAACGCTGGACCAGTTGCGGTCCAAGGTCTGCTGCTGTGCTCGATTGCAATGCATTCACAATTCCAGTGGCGACATCAGCCGCTGTCTGAGGGGTGATGAGGGTCAGCAATTGCGTGACGACTTCCCCCGATTGTGGCTGATAGGCCACAAGTTCCTGAGCCGCCGCGATGCGTTTCTCGGCAGACAGTTCCGGATCGCTGACGGCTTTCAACTGGGCCGCGACAATTTCCGCGGTGTATTTCTGCAAGGCTTGGCTGCCCCATGACGAAGACAATTTGGCGAGTTGGCCTTTCACCGTGGTTGGTGATTTCTCGAAGATCGCGACGAGAATTTGTTCAGACGATTCGGAAATCTGCACCTGATGATCGCGCGGCCAGCCCCGCGCGAAACCATCGAAGACCGACGGAAGCAAACGGGGCAGACGATCACCACCACTCAAAATTTTGAGCGAAGCGATGATGGTGTCGAGTTCCGTCCCCGTGAGTCGACCTCGCGCCAGGTGTTCACTGACGGTCGGCACAACGGTCCAGCAGGCGGCGTTGTCGGTGATCACCATCGACGTGAATTCCGCGCCGCTCACCGCCGCGGTGACGAAAACTGTCCCGTGTTGAGCCGCCGCACTGGTGAGGGCATCGCGTTGCCAGCGGTCATCCCCTTGCAAGGCGTAGAACGATTCCGCGGCTAGACGCTGGGCCGATTTCTCGGTCGCCGGGAGGTCAGCCAAGGCCAGAAACGCCGCGAGTTTGACCTGCGGATGACGATCCGACAGGCCTACACTTGCGGCAAGTTGGCTTGATTCTGGTGAATTGGGCAGAACCTGCAACGCGTTGCGACGCACGCCCGCCGACGGATGTTTCACCGCCGCAAAGACGGACGCGACAACTTCGGGATGAGCATCATCAATCGCACCGAGACCCTGGAGGGTCCACAACCCATGAATCGCGCCAACATTGAGTCCGATGGCATCAACCGATTGATCCTGCACCAGCTTCACCAGTTCCGGCACGACATCGAGTTCACCCCGTTCGACCAACAGCCGTTGAGCATGCCGCCGCCAGAACAGATTGTCGCGGGTCAATGCCGACACAAGTTCCTGCGGCCGCTCAATCGACAACGGCGCGTTCTGGCTTTCCGCTGTCCGCTGTCCGCTTTCCGCTCCATAAACGACGCGATAGACCCGTCCGTGCTTCTTGTCGCGCAGGTCCGACTCATACGCATTCCCTTTGCCAGTCTTAAAGCCGGCCGGTGTGGGGTTGTGCTGCACGATGTAGTTGTACCAGTCAAGCACCCACACGTTGCCGTCGGGGCCCACTTCCGCCATGATCGGCGCGGACCATTCATCGTCGCTGGCCACAAGATTCATGGGGCTGGTGGACGCGAAGTCGGTTCCCTGCGCGGTCAGGTGGAACGTCCCGACCAGGTGCCCCGTGGGTCCGCAGACAAACGCTGTGTTGTTCCAGAATTGCGGGGGGTAGGTGCGCGCGGTGTATAAGGCGTGGCCTGCACCCGCGGTGTATCCCCCATGCTGGTCGACCTGCCGAATTTTTTCGGTGATCGGCTTAAAGAGGTAAGTATCAGCGATGGTGCCCAGTTGTTCCGCCGACCAGCCACGGACGCGTTCGTAGTAGCGGTTCGCAATTGGCATGTAGACGCTGGGATTCCGGTTCGCCGTCGAACCAAAGATGATCCCTTCTTCGCTCATGCCGAAGCCCCAGGTGTTGTTGTTCGTTGAGCGGACGAATTCGAGAGCCGTGACTTTGGTTGATGCGCTCTGTTTAGTTTGAGGATGAAACCGCAGAAAACCTTGTCGGAAGCTCGGAATCTCCTCACCGTTGGCGATCACCGGGCGCGAGTTATTATACCCCTGCATCGCCCAGATCCAGTTGTCGAGGCCGTATTGGAAGTTGCTCACGCCCCCGTGGGTGTCGCCCAGTTCCCACCCGGTGATGAGGACTTCGCGCACATCGGCCTTGTCGTCGCCATTGGTATCTTTGAGGTACAGCGTTTCCAATGCGTGTTGCACGATCGCCCCGCCTTGATGGAAGGCAATCGCCGTTGGGATGCTGAGTTTCTCGGCGAAGACGGTGAACTTGTCGGCCTTGCCATCGCCATTGGTATCTTCGCAAATGCGAATACGGTCGCGTCCTTCCCCGCTGGTCTGCAACTCGTTGGGATAATCATACGTTTCACAGACCCATAACCGACCACGTTCATCCCAGGTCATCGCGATCGGCTTGCCCTGCAGATCGGGTTCACTGACAAACAGTTCCAGCCGGAACCCCTGCGGCACTGAGTAGTGCTGCATCGACTTCTCGGCAGGCAGCGGCAACTGCATCTTGGTGATCGGGTCACCCAGCGTGCCCCACCGCGTGGAAGGTGTGTAGTTCGGAATCTTCGGGCCGACTTCTTCATACTCGAACTTGGCCGCATCGGCCGAGATGGCAGTCATCGTTAGCGGGGTGAATGATTTCGCGTCGGCATATGCGGGAACCACGCTCGGGTCTTGTCCACACGCCCAGCGGATGCCCCGTTCCACCAGATTATGAAATCCCGGATTGCTGAAGGTGCGTTGATCGTGTCCCCACGCGGTATAGAAGACGCGGCCCCGGCCATGTGTCCGCACCCAGGTCCACGGCTCTTCGGTCTTACCGTCGGCCTGCATCCCCTGCTTACGGACTTCAAGGACTACGCGATCTTTTTCGTTGTGCTTTGTGTGCACATAGGTCTCATCCCAACTGCGGAAGCTGCTGTAGCCCTTCAGAATGGGATGCTCCGGCGCGACCGCTTCCACGCCAATCACTTCGCCGCCGTGCTTCTGAAACTGGGCTCCGACCAGTTCAATGAACTTCGGCGAATTGCGGAAGCAGAACGACGCACAATGCAACGGGATGAACCCCTTGCCACTGGCGACGTAATCGAGCAGCGCCGCTTCCTGCGCGGGCGTGATCTCATCAATATTGGCGTACATCACCAGCCCATCGAACTCGGCGAGCGTCTCTTTGGTGAGCGCCACCGCCGGGTCATCGGCATACTTCATCGAGATCGCCCGGGTCGCCAGCACCGGTTCCAACTGCACAAACCGCTCCATCGGCCGATGGTGCCCGTTATCGCCGAGGAAGAGGAGTTTCAGAGGCGGCAGGTCGGCGGCGTAGGCCAGCGAAGGTGCGAATGCCAGCAGACAAATGAGCGATCGAATCAACATCGCAGTGGTCCGTCGAGTTGGTAGAGAGACGTGCTTAACTCAGTATTAACAACCCCGCCACGGGGTCACTCTCGAATGAACTGATATCTTGCTGATAATTCAAAAGAATGTCAGACAGTTCTGTCGTCCGGCCGCGAAGGACAAGCAGGCCCGGATGTCTTCAACGGTCAATTCCGGGAAGTCAGTGACAATTTCCTCAGGCGTCATGCCGGCGGCCAGATATTCGAGCACATCGATCACCGTCATCCGCAAACCACGAATGCACGGCTTACCACCCCGCTTGCCTGGTTCGATGGTGATGTTCTGCGAATAGTCCATCGAAGTAACCTTATAATTCAGCGAAGTGTTCTGTAAATCCTAGCTATGTTGCGCGGTACACCTGCATACAATTGAGGATCAAATATCACTTGCGATACGTCACGCTGGCACCGGATTTTCAAGTTTGAGAACTGAGCAAACATTGTCCTGGTGGCTATCCGTGACATGTTATCATTGTCAATCAAGCATTTAAGCAATTTGTTCGCTGTCATCGGCAACACCCAACCGACGTCGGAATGCATAAATCAGCTCTTCAAATACTGGATTAGCATCATTCTTCACAGCTTCAAACGCTTGTGCCCAGTGATCAGGACCGTCATATGTCCCACGCTTCTCCCGTTCGAGCCCATATGTGAATTCGTTGGCTATCTTTGTTAGCCGTTCCCCAAGCGACTCAACTTTCTTGTCAAGGGCTGGAGGGATATAGAGCCTGTTCGCACCGTAATACTCCCAAAACTCTCTGTTCGCTTTGTCGACAGTCTCCAGCTTCTCCTTCTTTGACGGCTGATCAGATCGTTCAATGAAGTTAATGTAGCTACCAACTGCGTTTCGAAGCGTTCGTAAGTGGCCGTAAATCTGATAGATATGCTCGGCAACCTTGTCGTCAGATCTCCTGAACCGAACTTCGTGTTCAAAGGCTGCCTGCCGGAGATCAGTTTTGAACTTTTCGAGATCTTTGGTGAATTGGTGACTAATCAGAGTTCTGGCTAGCCAAGCGGCGGCCGCCACCATCACACTCACGCCACCAAGGAACTTCAGTATCTCATTCAACGGGTGTACCTCGAAGAGTTATAGCCAACGACTCGAAATGACGGTAATGGATGGTATCGTACCAGTATTCAAATTAAGGTAAGCAGGGCAACCTTGCAGAATACGATTTTACGTCAACGTAAACGCTGGCAGCTTGACGATTTCGCCGCCTTTCATTGCGGACTGATGGGCACAGATGCCGACGCAGGTCCAGTTGGCTGATTGCACGGCGTTGGGCCACGGGTCGCGATCCTGCACCAGGGCCGAGACGAATTCGTTGACCAAGTGCGGGTGCGAACCGCCGTGGCCGCCCCCCTGGATGAACGACAGATGGTCGGCGTCCTGAATCGTCTTCGTGAACATCCGAATCGGCTCTGGCAGCAGATGGGCAAAGTCGGGTACCTCGATCTTGGAGGCAATCTCCGGTTCCGGCAGTTTCGCGGTGTGCAGGACGTGCGGTTCCCCTTCCACGAGGGTCCACTCGAAACTCTTCTTCGTCCCGTACACGTCGAAGCTTTCGCGGTACTGCCGGGCGACATCGTACAGGAATCGCCAGATGTGCGCGGTGACGTCGCTGTCCTTCACTTTGATATGGCAGCTTTCGACGGCGAACTTGTTCCCCGACTTCTGGGCAATGTCGTCCCGCACGGCTCCCGAGCCGAAGCAACTCACGTACTCGGCGACGCTATTCATCAGTCCCAGACACGGGCTGACTACGTGGGTCGCGTAGTGCATGGGAATCATCTTTTCCCAGTAGCTCGGCCAGCCATCCATGTCTTGCGGATGCGACGCCGCGAGGTGCTGAATCTTGCCGAGTTCGCCCTTCTGGTACATCTCTTTGATGAACAGGAATTCGCGGCTGTAGACCACGGTTTCCGCCATCATGTATTTCAGGCCGGTCTTCGCGACCTTATCGCAGATCTGCTCGCAATCTTCGATGGTCGTTGCCATCGGCACGGTACACATCACGTGCTTGCCGGCATCGAGCGCCTTGAGCGACATCCACGCGTGATCGGGAATTGGGCTGTTGATATGGACGAAATCGACCTGCGGGTCAGCGAGCACGTCTTCGTATTGGGTGTACCGCTTGGCGATGCCGAACCGATCACCGATCTTGTGCAGATGCTCTTCATTGCGCTGGCAGAGGGCATACACCTCGGCATCAGGATGCCGCTGGTAAATCGGAATGAACTCGGCACCGAAGCCCAAACCGACCATCGCCACTTTAACGGGTTTCTGCGTCATGTTGCTGCTCATCGAAGAGAGTATCGAGATAGGTTGATGCTGGCATGATATCACCGCACGATAAAACATCCATGAGTTTTTACGCATTCTTCCTGAGATATTTTACCGTGTGAATCTGGCGAGACACTCGCGGTTTCTGCAATAATCGGGAATCTCAATTCTTCAATGCCTGTTATCGCTGAGCTTTTCCACATCGCGGAATTCCCCAGGTGAAACGTCGTCCGGCGGTTGCGCTGCTGATCGAGACTTCCAACAGCTACGCCCGGGGATTGCTGGAAGGGATCATCGCGTATGTCCGCACACACGATGCCTGGTCGATCTGGCTGCCGGAACAACGCCGCGGAGAGGCCCCGCCGGAATGGATTCGTGGCTGGCAGGGAGATGGCATCATCGCCCGCATTGAAACCGAGGAGATCGCCCGCATTTTGCGCAAGACACGATTGCCCGTGGTCGATGTGAGTGCCGCGCGACCGTTGACGTCTGTCCCCTGGGTGGAGACCGATGATACGGCGATTGCGAAAATGGCCGTTGAGCATCTGGCCGAGCGGGGATTTCGACGGTTGGCGTTTGTGGGGGACGGCCGATTCAACTGGTCGCGATTTCGCGAACAGGCGTTTGCCGCCGCGTGCGAGGCCGCCGGGCTCTCGTGCGTCATCGCGCCGGAGACCTGGCCGTCGACCGGTCTCAAACCGCAGAAGCCGAAATCTCAAACCTTTCAGGAATGGTTACGCACCGCGGAAAAGCCGCTGGGTCTGTTCTGTTGTTACGACATTAAGGCACAGCAGGTGCTCGATGTCTGCCGGACATTGAATATCGCTGTTCCCGAGCAAGTCGCTGTGCTGGGGGTCGATAACGATCCGATATTGTGCAACCTGTGTACGCCCCCCTTATCGAGCGTGATCCCGGATGCTTATCGCACGGGATATACCGCCGCGGAATTGCTGGAACGGATGCTGCATGGGGAAGCTGTGCCCCCGCAGCCCCACCTGATTCCTCCGTTGGGAATTGAAACCCGGCAGTCGACGGACACCCTGGCGATCGAAGACCCGGTGATTGTCCAGGCGTTGCGCTTCATTCGTGAACGCGCCCGCGAGGGCATCGATGTGAGCGATGTGCTGAAGGTGGTGCCGTTGTCGCGGCGAGTCTTTGAATCCCGCTTTCAACAGATCGTCGGTCGGACGCCGCATCAGGAAATTCTGCGCGTGCGGCTGGCACGGGTGCAGCAACTGCTGAGTGATACGGATCTCTCGTTAAGTGAAATCGCTGCCCGCACCGGCTTCGAGCATCCCGAATATCTGTCGGTGGCGTTCAAACGCGAATTGGGCGTGTCGCCGTCCGCGTATCGCCGCGAACATCAGTCGGTGGCTGGTGTCGGAGTCGGCAGGTCACGCAAGCGGACGGGGTAGTCAACGTCGAGCAACTGTGTCGGGGCGGTGTATTCAAAGCGATAGTCGAGCGGTTTCCCGGGCAGCTTGTCGAACACATATTCCAGCATCATCGAACCATCGGCTTCGGCGGAGACATCGAAGGACTCTGCGGGATAGCTGGTTTCGTCACGACCGATCAATCTCGCGGACCGATGAAACAACCCCGCGCGATGCGATTCAAACGCGGGGCCGCCGTGGTCATAGTTGACCACAATCCGGATGCGGGCCCGTTGCAGGTTCTCGCCGGTCGGTTGAAATTCGTACTGACGCAGTCGCACCGAAACCCCGCCGCGACGCTTCACGATACCCGGTGACAGTTCCTGAGCCGCGAATGCGACGGTATCCCAGCGGGCGGTGTAGTGCACCGTCGCCGTGCCGGTGATCGACCAGGGTGCCGTCGCGCCGTCGGGCCACAGCAAATCGACCGGGAACACCACTTCGCTGCCTCCATCGGGAAACGGCAACTCCAGCACCGCTGGCGGATTCCAGGGGGATAATGTGCTCTTCTCCGTTGCCCCATGCCAATCCTTCAACGCAACCCGCACAAACAACGGCCGCAAGCGCGGTTCGATCTGCAGGCGCCATTCGGTCCGCAGCAATTGCGATGGATTGCCATCGGGCAGTCGCTTTAAGGTGGCCGACACCTGGCTGATTCGAGCGGCTCCTTCAATGACCAGCGGTGGACGCGGCGTGGTCGGAGCGGGCGTGAAGTCAAACAGATTGCGATCCGGATTCCACAGGCAACGGGTCTCGGTCAGCGCTTCGAGATGTCTCACGCCACCCCAGAAAGTGAACAACCCATCAAGCAGAAGCATGCGTTCGATCGGCAGATTCTCGTCGACGAGAACCTCGTTGCCGGTCTGCATCTGAATCGCCGCGGCTACACTCGACCATGATGCCCCATTGGACTTGGTGAATTTCCACCTACTGGGTTTCAGCGAGGCCGCGGCCAGTTCTCGTTCCCACTGATTCCGCAGCCGGGCCAGCGCATCACGAGTGGCTGGCGTGAAAGCGGAGAGGTCTTCCGGCAGAGTTGGCAGAGCGCTGGCTCCCAGTTCCTGCAACGTTTTGATGCCGCGCGCACGTTCGGCGGCTTCGAGGGCTTCGAGTTGCTGAATCGCTTGCTGGACAGTCGATGCCACTGATGTTGCAGGGTTCGCGGCATCATCGGCCCAGGCACCAACGATCATGGCGACGAACGCGATGATGATGCGGCACGTCCGGATCATGGGGCGATCACTCCAGCGCTCGGCTGCGCCTCGCGGCTAAGGCGGCGTTATTCATCCACGCGAATGCGCATCCGGCGGACTTCAAACGGGAAATCTTCGGCTTGAATGCCGATGCTGCCGGAACTCAGGAAGTTGGGTTCGCTGGAGGAAATTGGCGTCCCATTCAACGAGACGCTGAGGGCACCATCTTTGGAGACCACTTCCAGCGAGTTCCACAGGCCGACAGATTTACGGGCGGCTTGTCGGGCCACTTCGTCATCTTTGACAACGGGTGGCTCGGCTCCACCATTCTCTTTGATGGCGGCCATCTGCACATGCTTGCCTTGCACTTCCAGGCACAACGGCCAGATTTTGGCTTCCCCGGTGATGTAGACCAGAAAACCCGTGTTGCCCTTGAACTTGGATTCATCGGTCAGGTTGGCCGGTCGCGGGAACTTGTAATCCAGCCGCAAAGTGAAGTTCTGGAAGCTGTCCTTGGTATAGAGGTAGCCGCGCGGTTGACCGGTGGAGATCAAACGGTCCTGCTGTTCAGTCCAGGTCGTGACTTCCGTAGGAAAGCTGGTGAAGTCGGCGAGCGTCAGCAGACGGAAATCGGCTTCCAACTCGAATGGGGTCTCTGGTTCCAACTCCGGTTCCGGCTGAGACACTGCGGGTTCGGGTGTGGCACTGGGTGACACCGTCGGGGGAGATGTCGTCGGTGTCGACGACGGGGCACAGCCCAGCCAGCCACAACAGATGATCAGTCCCCACCACCTGGCCTGCGATGTTTGCATGATGTCGCTCGCTGCTTTCACCTTCTGATAGCTGACGTCTCTAGCGGGTCAGTGTAACATGGCGACCAGCCGTAAGGCATCCTCCACGCTCCCAACTCCTCGAAGGATCAATCATCATGACGCGCCGATGGACTTTGCTGCTGGTACTCGCTGGGTTACCCGCCACGTTTCTGGCCGGTTGGCAGAATGGTGCCGCTCACGCCGAAAACGAAGCCAAATCGCGCGTCTTTGAACTTCGGACCTATACCACGCTGGAAGGCCGCTTACCCGCGCTGAATGCCCGCTTCCGCGATCACACTCTGAAACTGTTCGAGAAGCACGGCATGACGAATGTCGTCTACCTCACGCCCATGGACGACGCCAAGAAAGACAACACGCTGGTGTATCTGCTGGCACACGACAGCCGCGATGCGGCGAAGGCATCGTTCCAGGCCTTCGGTCAAGACCCCGAATGGAAAGCCGCGCGGGACGCCTCGGAAGCGGACGGCAAAATCGTCTCCAAAGTCGAGTCGGTCTTCTTCACACCCACCGATTATTCACCCATGAAGTAATGTCGCCTTCGCCCCACGTGCATGACGTGGGACGATTGATCACTGGACATGCCCCCGGGTCAGTGACCCGGGGCTAAGACGATGAATGGAAGCCCCGTTGATGAATCCCCGCCCCGCGGTTGCCTGGATCGGTCTGCTCGATGGTTACCTGCAACTGATCGACCAGACGCTGTTGCCCACACAAGATCTCCTGATCGATTGCCGGACTGTTGAACAGGTCTGGGAAGCCATTAAGGCTCTACGGGTGCGCGGAGCACCGGCCATCGGCGTCGCAGCGGCGTATGGCGTAATTGTCGGCTGTCAGGCACAGGCACATCTACCCCGCAGTGAATTCGACGCGCGGTTGAATACCGTGCTGGACTACCTGGCAACGAGCCGGCCGACGGCGGTCAATCTGTTCTGGGCCCTGGATCGTTTGAGAGCAACAGCGGAGTCGCAATCAGCGACGTGGACCTCGACCGAACTGCTATCGCGACTGCTGGAAGAGGCCCGGACGATTGAAGTCGAAGATCGCGCGATGTGTACCGCGATGGGACAATACGGTGCTGAGTTGCTCGCGAACTGCACCGGCGTGCTCACGCATTGCAACACGGGTGGACTGGCAACGGCCGGCGATGGGACCGCGCTCGCGGCGATTTTCGCAGCCGCCAAAGTCAATCCGAAGCTGCAGGTGTATGCCGATGAAACTCGGCCGCTGTTGCAAGGGGCCCGACTCACTGCCTGGGAATTGATGCAGCGTGGCGTGCAGGTCACGTTGATCTGTGATTCGATGGCCGCCTGGGTGATGAAACTACGCAGGGTTCAGGCCGTCATCGTAGGGGCCGACCGCATCGCCGCGAATGGAGACGCCGCGAACAAGATCGGTACCTATGGACTCTCGGTGCTGGCCAAAGCGCATGGCATTCCGTTTTACGTCGCCGCTCCGTCCAGCACGTTCGATCTCACCTTAGAATCGGGTGAGTTGATCCCTATCGAAGAACGTGCGGCGAGCGAAATCACCTACGGCTTCGGCAAACAGACCGCCCCCGATCACTGCCCGGTCTTCAACCCGGCATTTGACGTCGCTCCGGCGGATAATATCACCGCGATCATCACCGAGCGGGGCGTGATTCAACCGGTCAATTCGACTCAGGTACGGAAGATGATTCAAGGCGGATGAGCAGGTCGATGCGATTGCGGATCGGGAGGTTGAGACGGTGTCGACATCTGGCAACAGCAAGCCTTCGCCGCTCTTGCCCATCGTGGAACCACCTCGGCCCCGTTCCCCTCGGCAGGCGTCAGACTGGCAAACGTGGCTGATCCGGTCTTATCGCGTGCTCCTGCTCTGTACTGCGGGCTGGGTGATCCAGCACGCACCACAGAAACCGGTCGACTCCACTGTTGCCAACGAGTCGGCATCGACCGAACTGCCACCGGCGGTCGACCTCGGCGATGCCCGGCGGATCTTTCCCGAGATCGATCGCCTGGGGCCGCGTGAACCAGAGCGCAACCGCCATGCAGCATTGTCGGCAGCGGGTGACATTCTCGGATATGTGCTGCGAACCGCGCCAGAGACTGATGAACTGGTGGGATATACCGGCCCCAGTGATCTGCTGGTGGGCCTGTCTCCCACGGGGGAAGTCATTAAGGTGCTGTTGAATGACAGTGCCGATACCACATCGCATGTCGACGCCATTCGCGCGGATCGCAAATTCTGGAGTCAGTTTGCTGGTTGGCAACCCGGAGCCGAGCCGTTTCCGAAAATTGATGCGGTGAGTGGTTCCACGCTTACCAGCCTGGCGATGGCAGAAGCTGTGCAACGCCGGTTGACGGGTGCCGCTACTTCGCTGCGGTTTCCGGAAGTGATCACACTGGCTGAAGTACAGCAGTTATTCCCTTTGGCGACGGCGTTCCAGGCTGAAGTTCCCAGACCTGGTTGGTCGCAGGCGGTGAACGCCGCGGGAGAACACCTGGGTTATGTGGTCAGAACATCACCCGCGACGGACAACGTGATCGGATATCAGGGGCCGACGGAATGCCTGTTTTCCGTTTCGTCCGATCAGCAGACGATACTGTCCGTCCGCATCCGCAAAAGTTTCGAGACCCCCGACTATGTGAAGCGAATCGAGCGTGATGCCGGTTTTTTTGAGCTGCTTTCCGGGCGGACCCTCGCAGACTATCGCGACCTGGATTTTCAGGCTGCGGGGATCGAAGGTGTGTCGGGTGCTACACAAACCAGTTTCGCCATTGCTGAAGGGGTTCGTCGTCGGTTGAAACTGGATGATGCCTTGACCGTCAGCCATCCCGCGCAGGCCCGGGCGACCATCACCGTTCGTGAAATCGCCTTGCTGTTGGTGATCGTGGGCAGTCTGTTGATGACGTTCTGGTCGCGCTTACGCGGCCGTCTGCCGCGCCGTCTCTGGCAGGTCACAATGGTCTTGCTGTTTGGACTGTGGCTGGGCGATCTGCTTTCGATTTCGATGTTCGCGGGCTGGTCTCGCAATGGCGTACCCTGGAGGTCAGCGTCGGGTCTGGTGGCATTGGCTACGGTCTCTCTGGTCATTCCGTGGCTGACGAAACAGCAGATTTATTGTCATCAGATCTGTCCACACGGAGTCGTGCAGGAATGGATGGGGCGCTTTCGCCGCTGGCAATGGCATCTTCCGGCCCGACTCAGCCGGATGCTCTCGGTCGTGCCGATGGGACTGCTGGCCTTGGCGTTCATTCTCGCTGTGGTTCGACCCGAAATTGATTTGACGCGACTGGAACCGTTTGATGCCTGGTCGGTGGGCAGGCTTGCGTTCGTATCGTTTCTGATCGCCGCGGTGGGTCTCACGATGTCGCTGTTCATACCGCAGGCGTACTGCCGCTATGGGTGTCCGACGGGGGCGTTGTTGAAATTCATGCGATCGCATGGAACGCAGGAACGCTGGGGACGTCAGGAACTGTTCGCCACGCTACTGGTGGCAGGCGTGACGGGTTGGCATGTGCTGTCGCAGGCAGAGCAGAGGCAACCCCGTTCTTCGAGTTCCACACCATCTGGCGAGATGGCTCAGCACCTGCCTCCGCCCGCCTGTCAGGGAATGGCTTTTGGAACGACATGGTCTGTCCGAGTCCGTCCCGGCACAAGGCTGCCGCCCGATGTTGCCGCGAATCTTTCCGAGGAACTCGATCGGTTGGAACGCACGCTGTCTCACTGGAAGCCAGAGTCTCAAACCGCGGCATTCAACAGCAGTGACACCACGCTGGAACTGGAATTCTCGCCAGAACTCATCGCGCTTGTGGTGCTGTCGCAAGAGATCAGCCAGTCCACAGAGGGACGCTTTGATATCACCGTCGCACCGCTGGTCGATCTGTGGGGCTATGGACCAGCACGACGGACCATTCCACCGACTCCAGAGGAGATCGCAGGGGTGTTGGACCGCATCGGCTGGCAGAAGCTGCACGTCGATGCCGAGTTCTTCACCTTGCGGAAAGACCATCCGCGCTTGCAGATAGACCTCGGTTCGTGCCTGCAGGGATACGCGGCAGATCGTCTGGCCGAGTTGCTGTCATCGGCCGGGCTCACCGAGTTTCTGATCGATGTCGGCGGAGAACTGCGCAGTCGCGGAACCTGGACCGTGGCGATCGAAGACCCGCAGCATCTGCCGGAAATTCTGACACCCATCGTCCTGCAAGATGCAGCACTCGCCACAAGTGGTACCTATCGTCGGGGAGAGCAGGGCCAGCTCACGACGCGGCATATCATTTCACCACTCACAGGCCAGCCCGTCGCCACAGATGTTGTGCTGTGTGCTGTTTTGGCTCCCCTGGCGCGAGATGCGGATGCCTGGGCTACAGCCTATCTAACGTTACCCGCGGCGGAAGCACTGCGACTCGCTGAACAGCAGCAACACGCGTTGCTGCTTGTGAAACAAGATGGCACGCGGGTCACTACCACAAGGTGGCCCAAAGACTGAGCCGTGGCAGCCGTTGCCCGTGGTGCCGAGATTCTCACTCGCTTGTGATCTCGCCGTCCTGGATGGCCAGGTAATACTCAAAGACCGAGTTCACCGGATTTTCAAGTTGCGCTTCATTGGGGCTACTGATGTGCTCGTTCCGATGTTCAATATTCTGCGAGAGGAATCTGACCGTACCATCGCCCAGCAGGAACATGGCTCCGCCTGTATGCTGACTGGCAAATGCCCGACGACATTTATCGCCGGCGTCCATGCAATTGATCCGGCGCTGCCCCGTTGCAAACGAGGCACACAGCCCGCCATTGTTGTCGCCCCGACTGTCCTGCACGGCATACAGAATCGCTGCGCGGGGTTCGGCATGCGGATTCAATGGAGAGGTCCAGGAACGTTCCCCCATCAGGATGGTGTTACTGGAACCGTCCAGCAGATCGCGAACATTGACGCGGCTGTTGCGGTAGAAAGCCCCATTGGCATGGGTATTCGGAGCATCACTCCCCGAAATGGCCGCATGAAATGTCGGCCGGGCCACACCCGAACTGTTCACCACCACATAATTGGAAACGGCAAGGGCAAGGGGCGTGGTCGAAGTGCTACTGAGGATCGTCCGCGCGCCATCGTCATTCACTGGGGGGGCGATGTCGCTGGGGCACCGGAACGTCGAGAGCGGTGTTGCCAGGGCCGTGCGAATGGCGGGATCAGACAAGGCCTCGCTGACGGAGATGTTTCCCACATTCAGTTTCTGAAACATGGGTGCCTGATCAAGATACGGCAGCAACTGCGCAGACCACGCCCAATTGCCTGTCAAATCCTCTGTCGATTGCTGGACTTCGCCGGGCGGGAACGTGTTGTAACTGTCGTGGTAGTTGTGCAAGGCCAACCCCAGTTGCTTCAGTGCATTGCGGCACTGGGTCCGACGCGCGGCTTCCCGCGCCTGTTGAATCGCCGGTAAAAACAGCGCGATTAATATGGCAATAATCGCAATCACCACCAGCATCTCAATCAGGGTAAACCCCGGACGACTTCGTGGAGTGCCTGGCATCATGCACCTCGGCTACGAAAAATATGACCAGAGGCGAACGCCCCGAAAAACAGACATGGCACGCTGAACGCGGAGGACCAACGTACCAATTTCGCAGGGAGTTCGCCAAGGAGATGGGCCCTGGTTTTTCGTTCTGGTTGACGCAATCGCTCAAATGGAGTGGGATGCCTCAATGAAAATCTGGAAGCGAATCGGGCGCACGCCCCTCACCATGCTGCTGCTGATCGGGCTGGCCACCGTTTTTATGGGGACGCATGCCCCGGGCGAGAACGAACGACAGTCGCCCGCGGATAGCCGTCGGGCCTGGGGCTGTCTCGAAGCGCTCGTCTGGGTGCCCAGCCACGTGACCCTGTCTACAGAGCCGTTGACGGATCTTTCGGGTCCATTTGACCTGTGGGATGGCCAGTGGTGGCGGATACCGCTGAGCACCTATCACCACGCGAATCTGCTGCATCTGTTCCTGAACAGCCTGTTTCTGGCGACCTACGGGGCATTACTGGAACGACTCTGGGGAAGTGGCCGGTACCTGCTGTTCAACATCGCCGCAGCGGTGGCGAGTTCCTTACCCACGGTCCTGCTGGGTGATTATGGGATCGGCTATTCCGGGGTCTGCTGCGCCATCTACGGAGCGCTTTGGGGAGCCCGTTACCAATATCCCCACCTGCTGCGTCTAATCACCGATGAACACATTGCCGCGATGCTGCTCGCGCTGGTCATGCTGCTCATCCTCAGTGAATTGGGATTGATGCCGGTCGACAACCTGGCCCATTTCACGGGTTTGGCATATGGCTGGTTGATTGGTATGGCCGTGACATTGCCGACGCGCCAACCCTGGCTGATGCGGGGGAATATGGTCCTTGCTCATGGCCTGCTGGCGGTGCCCCTGTGGTATGCCGTTCACCCGGAATGGAATGGCAGTTACCATTGGTATTTGGCCACGCGGGGCGCAGACCATCGGCCGAGGCGCACCGTGGACATCATCGAACTGCGTCGAGCCGTCGCCTGTGATCCCTCGCTTGCCGGGGCCTGGCAGATGCTCGCCGAACAGGAGTTGCACAGCGATCAACCCCTGCTTGCCTGGCAGGATCTGCTGGCTGGACTTGCTCATCAACCCACCGATGCCCGCTTGTGGAATCTGACGCGGCGGGTTTGGCGACGGTTATCGGTTTCTCCTCAGCGGGACGATGCGGTTGCCATCGCCGAGCGGCAGTTCGGGGACCGCACATCCATCTGGCTCGATCAGATACGTGAACTGCGTCGGCCACCCTTGTTGATCGCACCTGACCAGCCGCCTCGGTTACCCCCCGAAGAGGTCGCCGAACAACCTACCCGTCAGCCGTGGGTTGCTCCCGATGATCCTTATTGGTGGCGACGGTCGTTGGACAGCCCCGAGCGGACGCGCTCGATTCCCGCGGATGACCCCCGCAGCGCCCGCGAAGGCGAGTCGCTTTGATTCACACCGTATCTTGCCAGGACTCGCTGAAACTGGTGATGTTATCGCTGAAATCAGCCGAGTTTGCGAACGACGATACGGTTCCCGTTGACCTGCACAATCTCGATGGCGGAACCTTCCGGAATGAACGGTCCTTCGCTGATCACATCGATCAGGCGATTATCGATTCGGGCCTTTCCGGCGGGACGCAGTAGCGAAGCGGCTTCTCCGCGTTGACCCAGCAGCGGAGAATCGGTACGCAGGTCTTCGCTTAGCAGGTTGGGCGCGAGGCGTGGCTCATCGGTCGCGGGTGACTGTCCGGGCGGGCTTAAGACCATACTGTCGAACAACGGGGTATGTGGCAGCACGCGGCTTAATGCCAGCGCCATGACCAGGCAGGCGGTGATGGCCGCCATGAACGTACCCAAACTGTAGCCGAGTTGGCGGAAATCCTGGAAGGGCTCGAGATTGCCCCAGCTTTGGCTGGCCATCACAATCGAAGCCAGCATCAACAGAATTCCCGACAGCCCGAAGACGCCGAAGCCCGGCAGCACAAACAACTCGAGCGCGAGGCAACCTGCCCCCAGCGCGAACAGCACAATTTCGAGCCAGCCCGCCGTGCCCCCCAGGAACTTGCTCCAGAAAAACAAGGCAAAGCACAGGACCGCCAGAATGCCAAACAGCCCTGTCGGAAAATGCATTTCCAGATAGAGGCTGCCGATTCCTACCATGAACAGGAACACCACCATCAAGGGGTGATTCAGGATAAACACGGTTGTGTCGACCCAGGTTTTCTGGACGGGGTTCAGGCGATAACTGGCAGGCAAACCGAGGCGAACCTTCAGTTCGTCAATGTCAGAGACCGGCCGTTCCGCCAGTTGCAGTTCATGGGCCCGCTTGCCTTCCACCGTCAGCAGCAACTCACCATTGGCTTCACGGACTTGTGGGCCTTGCTGCCATTCCCCGGCCGCTTGATTGAGTTCGGCTTCACTCATGTACGTCACACGACCGGTATCGCGATTCGTCGCTTGAAAGACTTTGAGCGAGCGATCGGCCATCGCTTCACATAACGCGACCGGACGGCCCTTGCGCTCGGCCATTGTCTTCAGTGCCGCACGTAACGGGCTCAGGATTTTTTCTGGTGCTCGTTCAAAGACACCACCGGGTTTCAGTTCAATTGGCCCTGCATCGCCAATGCGTGCTGTGGGATGCATGTAGATCTCGTCGCAACCGAGTGCGATGATGGCGGCACCGCTCAGGGCTTCACGCGGGACATACGCAATGGTTCGGACGCGGTGCTCTTCCAGATCGGCGATGGCCTGCGATAAATTGATGCTGGCCAGCAGTTCGCCGCCCGGTGAATCAATCTCGAAGACGATGATTTCAGCCCCACTGTTGAGCGAGCGTTCGATCTGCCGTTCGAGGAAGCTTTCCTGCAAGGTGTTGATAATCCCCGTCACGCGAATTAACCGGGCTTTTTGCACTTTTTCGTCGTTGGCTGGTTCGCGCAGGGCTTCACGCGGAAGCTGGTAGAGCCCGGCGACATCAGGACGAGTCAAAGCGATTTGAGAGACGAGGATTTCCAGATCGCGTGCCGTACTTCCCTGAAAAGTCCCTAGAACACCGGCTTCCTTGATGACTTCTGCGCGCTCGATGATGGCCCCCGACTGACGGAGCGTTTCCACCTCGTCTCGCGTGGCGGCGCGAGTTTCAAATTTGCCTTCCCCGCTCTGCACACGGACACGCCATAACTGCACTTGTGGATCGATCATGGCTTTGACCAGGGCCGTGCTGATGAGCGGGTTGGTCCGCTTTTGAGCAATGGCGAGAATCAATTGCTCGTCATCAGGTTCGACCAGTTGCCCGCGTCCGAAGTCGCCCAGTTCCGCATCGGGATGCATGACGATTTCATTGCAGGCCAGCGCGATCAGCACGTTCGGGCCGGTGACGGTTTCAGGAATCCAGGCCACGGTTTTCACGGAAGCCAGCGAATTGGAAGACAGCAATCGAGCCAGGGCATGCACCTGATGGTACTGGCTGGTGCCGGGCGAAATTTCCAGCACGAGAATGGCAGGCCGCTGTTCGCGTTCTGCCCGCTGTTGCAGATCGAGCGCGACTTCGGACACGCGGGCCAGCACGCGATCATCGACGGGACTGGGAATTGTCAGAAACTGTCCCAAAGGTGCCACGGCGGCTGCCGCCACAGGCGGGTCGTCCGCGCGGAGTTCGGCCAGGCTGCCGCCCCATGCCAGGCAACTTATGCAGATCAGCAGCCAGTATCGCACCGAGGCTTGCATGGCGTATCTCCCACGTTCATGACAGGCAGCCACATCGAGATTATAGGGCTCAGTCAAAAACATGGTCAAATTCTCTGTGCTGATTGTGACTCAAATGCTTCACGGTATTTCTGTTCATGGTAACGGATTAGACCGACCAAAGGATCATCGATAACTGAGCGGTTCGACATCGGCCACGTATTCCACCTCTTTTTCCGGACGGAATCCGGGTTCGACGGCACGCCACAGCGCCTGCAATCGCGGCAATTCCGCCGCGAGCAACTGCACGTGATAGCGGAAATTGCCCTGCAACCGCAGCAGGGGGCACGGTGCCGGTCCCGCAATGCGAATGCCAGAACCGAGCGTGGCTGCCGTACTACGCAACTGGTCCACCAGTCTTTGAGCCGTGGCCTCGACGGCAGGTTCACTGGGACCACGCAGAATCACACGCACGGCCGTGGTGTAGGGGGGGGCCTCGCAGAGTTCACGGTCCTGCAGTTCCTGAGTCGCAAAGCCGACGAAGTCGTGCCTCGACGCGAACTGAATCGCGGGGTCATCAGGGCACGACGTCTGTACCAGCACTCGACCACCTTTCGGACCCCGGCCCGTGCGACCCGCCACCTGGGCGATCAATTGAAACGTTCGTTCCCGGGCCCGCAAATCGGGTTGCCGCAGTGAGGTGTCCGCATCGACCACGCCGACCAATGTCACGTTGGGAAAGTCGAGTCCCTTGGCGATCATCTGCGTCCCCAGCAGAATCCGAGCCTCACCATGTCGGAATTGATCAAGAGCGGTTGCATGGCTGCCACGGCCCTGCATCGTATCGCTGTCCATCCGCAAACACGAGACCTTGGGCAACAACGTGCGCAGTTCCTGTTCCAGGCGTTCAGTCCCCATGCCGACATAGCGGACACCTGGCCTATGGCACTTCGGGCATTGCGTTGGGATGTCGGTCTCGTAGCCGCAGGTATGACAGAGGGCACACTTGTGCTGTTGATGCCAGGTCAAAGTCAGTTCGCATTCCGGGCAACGCAGCGCATGCCCACAACCCCGGCAGAGAATGAGCGGGGCAAAGCCGCGCACGTTAAGGAACAGTATGATCTGCCCATCGGTCTTCAGGGCCGAATGCATCGCGGTCAACAAGGCCCGCCCCAACGCCCGCTGCTGCTGAATCAACGGATCATCTCGCACATCAACTATGGTCACAGGTGGCAACGGTCGCCGCGCGACCCGCCGCGGCAACGCCAGTAGCCGATCCTGTTTCTGCTGGACACGGACCCACGACTCCAAAGTCGGCGTCGCTGTGCCGAGCAGCAACGGTATGCCGTGCATCTTCGCCCGCTGCCGCGCCACTTCCCGCGCATGATAGCGCGGCGTGGAATCCTGCTTGAACGACGATTCATGCTCTTCGTCGATGACGATCAGGCCGAGGTGCGGCGTGGGTGCGAAGACCGCGCTGCGGGCTCCCACAACCACCAGCACATGTCCCTCTGCGATCCGCTTCCACTGTTGATGCCGTTCCGCGTCTGTCAGATGACTATGCAGCACCGCGACCGAGCGAAATCGGCTGCGGAACCGGCGGATGGTCTGCGGCGTGAGGCTGATTTCCGGTACCAGTACGATCGCCTGCCGACCAAAGCTCACGACTTCTTCGATCGCGCGGATGTAGACTTCCGTCTTGCCGCTGCCGGTGACGCCGAACAGCAACTGCGTTTCATGCCGCGGCGTACGTAACGCCTCGAGAATGGCATCGACGGCGGTTTGCTGTTCGTGCGTCAGATGCAGTTCCTGATGTGGTTCAGGAGTCTGGTCTTCCTCGGGCGTGGTCCATACGCGATGCTGCTCGGCGAGAATCCACCCGCGTTCGCGCAGAGCGTGAATGGGCCCGACCCCACAGCCGGCCTGCTCGGTCAGTTGTTCGACGGTCAGCGGTTTCGTCGCGCCGATGAGTGCCGCAATCACAGCTCGTTGTTTCACCGGCAGCTTGATCTCGGGCCATTGCGTTCGCAGCTGCGGCGAGACTTGAAAATGCGTAAGTTCCCGCGTGCCAGCGTTCGATTTCACGCCCGCCGGTATCACGGCCTGTAGCACCTGTCCCCAACCGCAGAGGTAATGCTCGGCAATCCACTTTGTTAATTCCAACAGCGATACATCGATGAGCGGGTTGCGATCGAGAATGGCCGCAAGGGGTTTCAAGGTGCGATGGGTCGGCGACAGCCGCGTGGTGCCGACGCAGTACCCGATCAGCGACTGATTCCCCGCCCCGAACGGGACTTCCACGCGCTGCCCCGGGGCAATCAGTTCGCGGAGTCCTTCCGGGACCACATAGTGGAAAACTGTCGACAGCGGACGGTCGAGTACCACTTCGGCCAGCAGACGATCGGCCTGATCCGCGATTTCCCACGGAGCCAGGTTTTCAGGCAATTCGTCCTCACTGAAGAGCGAGGCTTGATGGGCGGCGGTCAAGCAGTCACCTGTCTCAACGATGCGGAGGCTGTACGATCCTTCGGAGAATAGGATACCATATCTGCGTAGACCATCGCAGCGTGATGATCTGCCTTTCCTTGAGACATTTCCATGACAACGAATCGACGCATCGGCATCTATGGTGGCACCTTCGACCCGGTGCATCTGGCGCATCTGGTGCTGGCGGAGCAGTGTCGCGACCAACTCGACTTGCAGGAAGTCTGGTTTGTCCCGGCCCATCATCCGCCGCACAAATCGTCGACGGAGATTTCCTCGCCAGTGCATCGTAAACAGATGCTGGAATTCGCGATCGCGGGGCATGAACGCTTTCGCATCAGCACCGTGGAACTCGACCGGGCCGGGCCATCGTTCACCGTTGACACCCTGGAGTCGTTATCGCGACAGTATCCGCACACCACATGGTCGCTGCTGATCGGGGCCGATTCGCTGCACGACTTTCCTACCTGGCGGGAACCAGCGCGGATCGCGCAACTGGCCCGCATGGTAGTCGTGAATCGGGGACAAGAGCCGCTTCCGGACATGCAACTCAATCGCGACGCCTTCGGCGATGTTTGGGATGTGGTGACCATACCCGGATTGGACCTCGCCGCATCAGATATCCGGCAGCGCGTGCAGCAGGGAAGATCGATTCGCTTCCTCGTGCCGCGTGCCGTCGAGGTCTACATCCATCAGCAGAACTTGTATCGCTGATTGCGGTCAACTACGTCGGCGGTGTCCCGAGCAGTCGGCACGCCTCGGCATAACCCGGGGCGGTGTAGCCGAATTCGCTGGCAGTCACACGGGCCAATCCGGTGAGTTGCCGCAACCGGAAGGCCGCGGGTAACGTGGCGTATTCCTGACGCACGGTCGCATAGTACTTTTCGGCGTGCAATGCTCCATCTTCACTGACGGCGTACTTCCGCAACAGATCAAACACGGGGCGAACGTCGCTGGACTGAGTGCCATAAACATGGATCGCCGCTGCTGCCGCGAGTTGTTCTTTGCCGCGAATCGCCGCATCGGCAGCGAGCAACACAGCCTCGGGCGACTTATCCCGCAGCAGGTCTAACTGCTCCGCATGCGGGGCCATGTCGGTCGTGAGATAATCGGTCCAGGATGTGCGATCTCGGGCGACCTGATACGCCGCCAGAATCGCCGCCGCGAGTTGATGACGAGGCGGGCTGACACGGGCGATGTTCCGCCACGCATTGACGGCATCCGACGAATGGACACCGATTGAATCACCATGCACGCTGCCGGCGGGTTTGCGGGCATCGGACCATTTGGGTGGTCGGCCGGTATCGCGGAGCAGCAGTTGATTGGCGGCGATTGAAGCCGCCTGACAGATCGCATCGGGAGCAATTCCGTCGGCCAATGCCGCCGCAGCAGCATCGGCCGCGCGATCAGGCGGCCCCGCGAGGAAGGTTTCCGACATCGCTGCCAGTTCGGCATCTGGCAACAGGCGGCTTCCCGGCTGATGGCCTTCCAGGCGATGGGTATCAAAGACCTTGGCGAGCAGCGTGCGCGTTTCGAAACGGGGTTGCTTTTCGGCCTTCACGCAGTATCTCAGACTTTGTCGCAACAAGGTCAACGCATGATCCTGGCCGACGATCCCGAGTAAATCCCAGGCGCGATACGCCAAATTCACGCGGTGAACTTCGGTTTCATCTTCCACTTCCAGCAGCAGTTGGTCCCACCCGGTCTCTGGCGCGTCAGCGACCGCGTTTGAGAGCAATCGCTCGGCAGCGGCCTTGTCCTGCTGTCGACACGCATCGCGCAGGGCCATTTCGGGTGGGGCGCCGGAGTTGGCGACGGCGGGCAGATGATGCAACGCCTCTGCCGATCGACCACCGGTTTCCTGAATCCGTGTGGCATTACGATGCAGCACCTTGAACACCGGCAAGGCCTGCTGCGGGCTCGGCATTTCCTGTGCGATGAGAAGGGCAGGCCCCAGCGCCATCAGCGTATGAAAGCCGACATAATCTTCACCACCAAAGCTGCGACTGTTGGCGAGGACTCCCGCTGCGACTAAGGTTTTGAGCGGTGTGCCGTTGAGCAATTCCTGATGCAACCGGGGCAGCAACCGATCGGCGGGTGTCTCCTGCATCAGCGCTGCGAGTGGTTCCAGTTCACCGAAGTCGAGAGGCGTTTCTGCATCACTTGCCCAGGCCGAATTAGCGAAGCCCATGTCGATGGCAGCCGACCAGCCGAGAGTGGCAGTCAACATGCCGCGACCGACATTGGTCAGAAATTCCCGTCGGTGATGCAGGGACATGATCAATCTCCGGGGCGAGAGCAGGCGACGACAGATCAGCACCAACCAGTGAGTCTACCATTCGCCGGAAAATTGTCACGCAGAAAAAAACGGAAGCTGTCTGACACCTGGATTGTCAGGCCCAATAGGTGGCCACCGGATACCGTAGCAATTCCGGGTCACGTGTGATCAGCACGGCATGTTCAATCTGGGCCTGCGCCACAAGAATTCGGTCAAATGGATCCCGATGGTGCCTCGGCAAGGCTTCCGTGGCATCAATGTGCTCTACGGAAATCGGCAGTATCTCGAACCCAGACTGCCTTGCTGCATGTGCGAAATTCAACGTAGAAGACAACTTGCCAATTGAGCGTTTGATTGCCAGTTCCCACAGGACGGCCGTGCTGATAAGGATTTCGTTCTCGGGCGTGGAGACGACGGCGATCAACTCGGAAGCCAGTTTTTCAGGCTCGGATAACCACCACAAAAAGGCATGCGTATCTAGCAGATATTTCACGATTTCAGGCCCCAAGCCTCCTGAAATTCTTCAGGCCACGTATCAAAGTTGGATGACAACGAGATCTGGCCCGCGAACTGTCCGGGGATGCGCGATGCGCAGGGAGAAGATAACGCTTCTGGGCGTTCTGCTACGATGACTTCCACTTCAACGCGCACCCCTTCCGCTAACCTCACGGGTTGATCCAAAATGATTTGACCCTTTTGAATGCGGCCGGAATAGGTCATGGTTGGTCCCTTCGACGGACGACATGCAGTGAGCAAACACGGCTGTACAAGTCCTATCGTACATGGATCGTTTCTGCCATGTCGATAGAAAGCCCTTGCTCTCTCTGCGTTATCTCTGGTTTCACGATTCGAAGTTCACGACACCGCACAATCCCTGTCACTCATAGCGCCACTTCAGTTCCCAGGGGTCTTGTGTCTGCTGTTGCCATTCCTGCAATTGGGCCTGCATCTGTTTGAGCAACTTCTGATGCTCGGGCTCGTTCGCCAGGTTGCGGGTCTCGTCCGGGTCGGCAGCAAGGTCGTACAACTCGTGCTTCGCGCGGTGGAGATAAGCATCGACTGAGCGGCGACCGTAATACAGTTGCTGATCGTGGCGTTGCAAGACCGCCTGCCAGGTGGGACTGTCGAACAGGTCGGAAGCAAACGGATACTCCAGTCCATCCGCGATATTCAGGATGTACTTGTAGTGGCCAACGCGGACTACGCGCATCGGGTAGTACATGGTGATCTCGTGGAAAGTATGAGACGCATACAACGTGTTCCAGTTGTCGGGTTGCTCTTGGCCGATGACACCCGCGAAAGACCGTCCATGAAACTGATACTTGCCAGTCTTCCCTGCGCGCGGAGGAAGATTGCGGGCCTGTTCGCTGCCGACTTCCACGGGTCGCACCGGAGCAGCAGCCGGTGCCTCGACGCCGCAGTAATTCAAGACGGTCGGCGTGAGATCGGCCCAGGTAACAATAGCCGTATTGGTGGTGCCCTGTTGAGTCTGTTTTGGATCGCGAACGATGAGCGGCAAATGAATCCCCGGTTCATAACACGTCGTTTTCGCGCCGGGGAAGGGGGGGCCGTTGTCGCTGAGGAAGAGAATGAGCGTGTTGTCCCAATGACCGGTCTCCTTGAGTGTGCGAAACAGGTCGCCCAGGCCGACATCGAGCCGGGCAATCGCGCGGTAATACTCGCACAGTTCCTGCCGGACTTCCGGCAAGTCGGGGAGCCAGTTTGGTACCGTCATGTCTTCGGGTTGATAGACCGTGGCGGGAATCTCGGGATAGGAGTCGGGTTGCTCAGGCTGATTCGCAAAGCGGCTGCTGTCTCCCCCGCGATGCGGATCGGTCGGACAGAAATAGAGAAAGAACGGTCGCTCGTCGGCCGCGGTGATCCACTCGCGCGCATTGCGCGCCATGCGTACCGTATTGCGATGACCTTGCGTGTCTTGCTGACGTTCAAATTCGAAGTGATAGATCGGTTCCGGTGCGAGATGATATTTGCCTATCAGGCACGTTCGATAACCTGCCTGACTCAGCAGCACCGGCAGTGAGTGGACGGTGTCATATGTGCTGAAATGGTTGTACCCGTGGGCATGACCGAAGTGCCCCGTTGCATGATTATAGAGCCCGCTCAAGATGACCGAACGGCTGGCGCTGCAACTCGCCGTGGTGCAATAGGCCCGCGTGAACCGCGTGCCCTGAGCGGCAAGAGCATCGATGTTCGGCGTCTTGGCAAGCTGGTCGCCATAACAGCCCAACTGAAACCCGAGGTCATCGGCAACAATCATGACTACGTTGGGCCGCTGTTCGGCGGCGTGGCAGGGAAGGAGCATGCCCGTCCACACCAGAAGCCCAGATAGACAGCACATCAGGTTGCAGCGACTCAGCATGTCGACCCTCGCAGGATTTCCTGTCGCCGCGTCGTGAGCGATGTTCGGACATGATGATCGCGAACACGACCGCGGCATATTTCAGAGTGGTCGCTTCACCATACTCGTTGTACGGAATTCTTGCGATTGACCCGGAGTTGGAAATTTGTGGCGAAACCCTCGAAACCGAAAGCCGCAACTGGGGTTCAGTCGATGGTTAGCTGCGCTGGCAATTTTGTCAAATCGCTGTCAAGGAAGTCGTGACGATGCTGGAAGCGTTGACCCGTCCCACGGTTTCCCTGCTGCTGGCTATGCTGTTTCTGATCGGCTTTGCCTGCTGTTCAGTGCAGACCGACCAGGCCGAGGAAGACGACCGGCCCGCGCTGCGAATTACCCTCGATCCACCCCCTTTCACTATTCCCCTGGGCGTGGAACACGTCAGAGATTTGGTTTACGCGGAACGACCAACCGGGCCGTTACGGCTCGACCTGTATCGCTCGACCAAGATGCAGACACCTCAGCCAGTGATCGTGTTCATTCACGGCGGTGGCTGGCGATCAGGCAGCAAGGCAGAGCCTCCGATTGTGGAATTGGCCGCGAACGGTTTTGCCGTGGTCAGCATCGATTACCGCCTGAGCGATGAAGCCATCTTTCCCGCGCCGCTCGATGACTGTCGAGACGCCATCAAATGGCTCAGAACTCATGCTCAGGAATGGCGACTCGATCCTGGGCAGATTGGCGTCTGCGGCATCTCCTCGGGGGGGCATCTCGCCGCGCTCTTGGGAGTCGCGGCCCCTGTTGATCCGCAGGAGGCCGAGTTGACCCGCGTGCAAGCCGTGGCTGATTTCTCTGGTCCAACCGACCTACTGACATTGAGCAGCCCCTCTGGTGATTCGCAAGCTGCTGCGAGAGCCGATTTGTTTGCTCCCGAATCGCTGTTGCTGGGAGCACTTCCGCAGAGTTCGCCCGAACTTGCGCGCACGGCAAGTCCGTTGCATCAGGTTCAGCCGGGGCAGGCCTATCCTCCCTTTTTCATCACCCACGGTCATGCCGATGCGGTGGTCCCCTGGCGGCAGAGCTATCACTTCGCGATCAAGCTGCAACAGTGTGGCGGGATGGTTCGGTACGATTCCTACGCATCTGGGCATCCCTCGGTACTTCTGCCCCAGCAAGTCGATGAGTTGTGCCTGTTTTTTGACGAGGCCTTCGCTCTGAGAGACGGCAGCGATGTTCCACCTGCGATGCAGTTAACACAGCGCGGGACAACACCGGGCAGCGACGGTGCGCGACACAAGCCTCGCCGGAAACGAAATGCGGCCGGAACGGTGAACCGTCCGGCCGCTTCATGAGAGGTTTCGCCCTCTGGCAGTGTCATTCAGTTATTCATGCCAGCCGTGGGCATCACGGACCTGAATCATGGACGCGAGGATATTGTTCCAGGTCTTGGGATCGCTCATCACGGCATTCGGGAACATGCAACCGTCCCAGCAGATGTGCCGGTAACGCTGATGAGGCATGCCGTCTTCACGCATCCAGTAACCGGCCCGGCGGACCACATCGAGCTTGCCATTCGGGTCATTTACCAGGCAGTGCTTGCCGGTTTTATCATGGGAACCAGAGCCATGCACGGTGGCATCATTCTGGGCGACATGGAAGTCGATGGTCCACGGCCGCAGTTCATCGGTCAACTGGGTGTAAGCGGCATCGAACGCGGCTTCGTCTTTCCAGTTGAAGTCGGCCGGTAGCAACGCATGCTCGGGGGCGTTGTAACCCATGAGGTAAAGCAGCGTGTGAGCCATGTCTGCCTGGAAGCCCAGCGTTTCCGGACGGCCCACGCGTTCCAGCAGGTCGACCATGGCCACCCAAGAGTGCATGCCGCCCCAGCAGATTTCCCCTTCTGCGGCGAGCATTTCGCCATAGTCTTCGGCGATGTCGCACGCCATGTCGAAGGTCTCGGCGATGCGGCGCTGGTTACCGATCGGGTCTTTCGACCAATCGGTCACACCACACGCGGAATCAATTCGGACCACACCATAGGGACGGATGCCGATCTCACGCAGAATGCGGGCGATGCGGCAACCTTTCTGAACCTGAGCGAGAAAGTTCTTGCGGCCTTCTTCTTGATCAAGGGCCGGACCACCACCCGTGGGTGGCCAGACCGGGGCGACCACCGAACCGATATTGAGATCGCGCGAGGCCGCCTTATCGGCGAGCTTCTTCAGGTCATCTGCGCTGGCATCGATGCTGATGTGCGGATCGAACAGGAAGAGGTCGAAGCCGTCGAACTTCACGCCGTTCACTTCAGCCTTCGCCGTGTGATCGAGCATGGTATCGAGATCGATAAACGGCTCGGCCCCTTCAGACCCCTTGCCGACGACCCCCGGCCAGGCCGCGTTGTGCAGTTTCGGATAATTGTTGCGTTTGGTCATGGGTGCGGTTTCTCGGTTGAAGAGTGTTGTGGCTAGGAAAGTTTGGGAAATAAGCTATCGACGGAGACGCGAAACCCAGGTAGTTCCGGCTCGGCGGTCAGTTCATGGCGTGAGGTGAAGATCACGGCTTCGCCATCGGGACGATTGATGGTCACCCGGCGTAGTTCCGCATCAACGATCCAGACCTGCTGCACGCCAGCGTCCAGAAACACGCGAATCCGTTCCACGACATCATCGTGCGTATCGGATCCGGAGAGGATTTCGATCGCGATCGCTGGAGGTCCTTCAAACTGGTTGCCATGACAACCCGTTTCAACATGCTCGGCACCGAAGAAGACCCCAGCATCGAGACCGACGACTCGATCCGGATCTTGAGTCACTCGGCACCGCGCCTCGCCTCCCGCGACGATACCGACGATTTCAGGATGAGCATCGAGCCAGGCGATCAAGACATAGCCGATTCTCATCATGGTCGATGAGTGCCGGGCGTTTCGTGTGGTCATGTTGGCTCCCCATTCGACAATCTCCCCGTCGATGAGCGCAAGCCGAGTTCCTTCCGGAGCGGCGGCTTCGGCCTTCAGGAAATCCTCGAGCGTGGCAGATTTTGTCGCGGTGGTGGCCATTTATGTTCCGTGTACCGCCTTCTTGCCGCTGAAGAGCAATTCCACTCGGACAGAAAAACCAGGTAGCTCCGGTGCCGCCGTGAGAAATTCGTCTGCGTGATAGAACTGTGGATGACGGTTACGGCGATGAATCGTCACGGTCACAAAGTCGGGATCGGCAATCCAGACTTGAGCTACGCCACTATCAAGATACAGACGAGTTTTGTCCGTCACGGTTTCATGAGTATCACTCGGAGAAAGCACTTCGACGGCGATGAGAGGCGGACTTTCAATCAGCGGCGGATCGTTCGGAGGGGCAGCGAATTGCGGACCCTGCCAGTAACCGACATCGATACCCACAACCGAATCGTTATCACGCCGTAAACAACATCGAACATCACCCGAGTAGACTGCTCCTTCCAACGCAGGCTGATCGTCCAGCCAGTTTGCCAGAGCTTGTCCGATGCGGGTGACGGCCAAGGCATGCTGTGGGCTGCGGGTCGTCATCTGTCGCTCCACGATTTCGCCGTCAATCAACTCCAGATGTACGCCTTCCGCCGCGGCCGCTTCGGCTTTCAGAAAGTCATCCACCGTCATTGGTTTGGCAACTGCCGTCGACATACAGGCTCCCCTCCTCGCAGCGATTACTTCTTATACGCCCCCACTTCCGGCGCGTCCTTCTGGGCTTCGGGGCCGAAGTAGCGCAGACCGACGAGGGGTTCGGTGCCGGTGTTCTCGAAGACCACGCCTTCTGCAGCGGCTTTCGCGGTGACGAAGACTTCGTCCATGGTCATCTGGCCGAAGCGGATCATCGCCGGGGTTTGCAGCTTGAGACCGTTCACGGTCCCTTCGCCTTGGACCGTGATCCAACCGTAAGCGCCGCCATCCTTGATGGTCACCTTGGTGCCGGGGTTGATCGTCAATTCCTTCGCGGTGAAGTCCTGAGCCTTTTTGATGCGGCCGTAGACGATCCACTTATCGACGAAGCCTTCCTTGTCGCTGCCACAGCAGACAATCGGCTCCAGATAATGGCTGTCCTTGAAGTTCGGGTCGACATTGCCTTCCCAGTCGAGGGCTTCGACCAGGTAACTGTTGTCGTTGTGCTTCTCGGCGGGGAAATCCTTCGTGAGCAGCGACCGAGGCACGGCCCGGCCTTCCACCATCGACTGGTACATGCCGAAGACATCGCTGCCCCATTGCGGTTCATAGGTGAGGAGCGAACCGGGGGCATGCAGCACGCACGGCGGAATGAGCCAACCGGTGCCAACCTTCAGACGATACGCCTTGGACAGGTCGAGAATGCCGTTGTCGCCATCGTTCCAGCGATCGAGGCAGGCGATGACGTCTTCCTTTTTGGTCCCCGGTTCGAGGCCCATGAAGGTGTACGGGAAGTTGTTGCCGACGTTGTTGAGTTGCGGCGGGAAGTAATAGCTTTCCGGCTTCCCTTCCTGACCGACCAGCTTGGCCTGCTCGGCGTTCTGGTGCATGTGGTGCGGAATCGGGCCCATGTTGTCGAAGAACTTCGAATAAACCGGCCACTTGTGATACTTGTTCCAGATGTAATCGCCAACAACTTCGGCACCCAACTCGGCAACGACGTCGCGCAGCAGGAACTTTTCGGTTCCGGCAACGCAGTAGCTCAGGCCTTCGTCGTGGCTGCGGCCTTCGTTCGCGGCTTCAGTGGTGCTGGCGAACCAGCGTTCATCGATGCCGCCGCGATGCGTGCCCAGGGCGTAATAATCGTGCGGGTGGAGCTTCAGTCGGCGACCTGGTTGCAGAAACGACCGGGGCACCCACGTCGGAGCCAACCGCAACACACCCTTGCCCTCGGACAACGCCGCCGACGCCAACGACTTCACACTGGCCATGAATCAAATTCCTGGAAGATCGACACAGAAGGACGTTCAAATGCAGACACGACAGCCCACCATATTGCGCAGTGTCTGCCCGTTTTGCAAAGGCGACGCAGAGAAGTCGTAGAAGCCCGCTGATCGAAGGCTGGCTCAATCTTTCTGCTTTTCCAAGCAGTCTTTATTCGTGGGCCAGATGGCCCAGGGCGTCATGCTTTCCAATGCCGTCTCTTCGGAATCGTTCAAATCAGAAAAAAAGTCAAATCCTGAATGAGCTTCGATCCAGTCGATCGACTTCAAATACTCTGGCAGATAGGTTCCCTTAGGGAAATCTTCGCGATTCGGCATCACGAACCCGAGCGCATCCCAGGATTCCTGAGCGGGTGGGGCCGCGGCCTTTTTAGAGAGAACAATTTTGAACGTGTGGGTAGGCACGGCGACTTTGCCCGGGCCGATGGAGAAAAACTTGACGTGTCCATCGGCCTTTTCCGGGTCGGCTTCCTGCGGATCGTACCATAAGGGGCCGGTGATGACCCAAACAGTACCTCGCGAACAAGCCCAGCGTCTCACCCGAGCTTCGAGTTGACTCCACATGCCGCTGTTGAAGGGGCCCCATTGCGGGACCATGTTCGACAAGAAATACGTCTCATCCTTGGCTGGATTCTGAGTCCGGTTGGCGTCGGGAGACATGTGCCCCCGGGCGTACCCGGAATTCTTGTAATCCGCCAGTTCCGCTCGAGCCCCCTCCGGCAGAAGTGGGTCGGGGTTAAAGGGCTCCGTCTCGGAACGCCCCTGGAGTTTGCCCCTCAGATCTTGAATTGTGAGTCGCTCGCAAACCCAGTAGGGGACTTTGGTCTGGGCTCCATGCCCCAGCACATAGCCTTCACGACGGATGATTGTGATTGGGCCGTGCCACTCCGGGCGCGTAGACACCGGACTCTTGAACTGGCAATGCGACGTCTCCCATTTTTTTTCTTCCGCGGTGGCTTCGCGGACGACAGCCGTGGGCTGCATGACCACCGATTCTCTTCCAGATCGGTGTCCCGGCGAGGAGTCGCTGAGAACCGCCAGGGCGGAAGCGGCCAGCACCAGGTTCCCCAGGCTACCATTCGGTCGAGCAGGCATGACAATTCACCTTGACTGCGACAGTGAATCGGGACAACTGGTGCGGACACCCCTCCAGACTTCAGACTGTACGTTGCTTTACGACCGACAGCCCTGGTAGAGCGCCCAGATGAACTGGACCTGACTGTCTTCGTACAAGCGGCGAATCGTATCGGCGAGAGACCCCGGGTCAACCTTCACCGCGGTGGCCAGTTGTGCAATGCGTGCCCCGTCGGGTTCGTCATCGTTCATAATGTGATAGTAGGCTAGATCGATGGCCCCGGTGACACCTTCTCTTTGCAGCGCGTCCGCACTGTCGGGCAAGGTGGAATACAACAATGCCTGATCGATCCATGCCACGATTTGTAACAACTCAAACGGGGTATTCCGTGCCAGCCGGATGGGGTTCGCAACCGACAGCATATACACATCTTCCACGCCCTCTTCGGCCAGACGCGTGGCCACGCTTCCGGTTACGCCTCTCAGTCCCGTCAAAGGCACCACACGCATGGGTGGAGAGGGCTGGCTATTGCTCCAGAATTTCTCCGCCGCCTCCTGAATTGTCGCCACGATTTGTCGAGGCGCCAGTCCGGCAAAGAAGTACAGAATGCGCTGCGTGAACTGACTCAGGTCTGTGCCATCGACGAGTGTTAACGCCACGACGGCCCCGAGAATCGGGCCGAGGATCAGATGCGCACCGCTCCAGATCGCCGCACCCGGGCTGATGTCGCGGCGGAATGTGCGATCACTCAACGTCAGGACAACATAAACATACGCCCCCAGGGCACCCAGTTTTACGCCTTCTGCCACTTCCTCGGAAATCTTCCCACAGCAGATGGGCAGTACGCAGATCATGCCGGCCGTAGTCAGACCGGCCACCGCGATCAGAAATGTCGGTATGTAGTAGTCGATGGTGATGGCCGTAGTGCCATATTCATCTTGAATGGCCTCTGTCATGTCCTTCGTACTGACGGCATTCGAGTTCGATGTCTTGCCTAAACTGGGGTTCAACTTCAGCGGTTGCCACATCAAATACAAACCATGATTCAGCACCAGTAATGCCGGCACCAGACTCCCGACGAACACCCAGGGACTGGTGAGTACGGATGTGACATTCGGCGAATCATGGGCCGCTGAATACCACACGTATCCGATGACTACGGCCGCGACGATCGCGATCAGACCAAATACCAGGTAAATGCAGAATCTTCGCCAGCGCAGTCGCTGCGCTTCCATGTCATTTGTTGGATTGCTTTTTGTGACATCCCACGATGAGTCTGGCATGGCTAACCTCCTGGATTCAGAAGTGTCAGCCAGAAGGATAATCCCTGTCGTGTGTGTACGCAAGTATTAGTAGACATGCGCTGTGTGAATTAGTGTTCACACAGCAGTCGCGTGTAGTCCAGGAAAGTTCAGGAACTGTTCAACTTTACGGCCGCCTTGGTTCAACTTGCAGCAGATGCCGCACCAGAAAATCGGCTCGGCGACGTTTGCCATAAGGGGTTTCCGCCGCTCCGTGACCGGCCCCTGGGATGACGAGCAGGTCGAAATCTTTATCCGCGCGAATCAACCCATCGACCACCTGCATCGTCGATGCCGGGTCGACATTGCGATCGAGTTCTCCCACGACGAGCAACAGTTTTCCCTGTAACCGATGTGCCTGGGTGACGTTCGATTGCTCGGCGTAATGCGGACCGATGGGGTAGCCCATCCACAGTTCATTCCACCAGACCTTGTCCATGCGGTTGTCGTGACAACCGCAATCCGCGACACCGACCTTGTAGAAGTCAGGATACAACAGCAGCCCGCGCACGGTGCTTTGCCCGCCGGCCGAACCGCCGTAGATACCGACACGGCTCAAGTCCATCGCGGGCTCTTCATTCGCGGCGGCCTGCATCCAGAGGATGCGATCCGGAAAACCCGCATCGCCGAGATTCTTCCACGCGACATCGTGAAACGCCTTCGAGCGGTTCGACGTCCCCATGCCATCGATCTGCACGGTGATGAAGCCCAACTCGGCGAGGGCTTGAGCCCCATGCATCGCCCGGAACGACTTCGGCACGAAGCTGCCATGGGGACCGGCATAGATTTGCTCCACCACGGGGTACTTCTTCGCGGGATCGAAGTTCGTCGGCCGAAAGATCACACCATATATCGGTGTTTTCCCATCTCGCCCGGCGGTCACGAACCGCTGCGGCGATTGCCACCCGAGGGTCTGCAACCGCGAGATGTCAGCCCGTTCCAGTTCACACACCAGCGAGCCATCATCACTGCGGCGTAACTCGGTCACCGGCGGCAGATCGGCCCGCGAATACTTATCGATCAGATACCGGCCATCGGGGGAATACTCTACGTCATGTGATCCATCGCCCGGCGTGAGTATCGTCAGGCCGCTGCCATCGAAATTGATGCGGCAAGACAGAATGTGATACGGATCCTGCAGGGGATCGATGCCCCCCACTCGGAACCAGATTCGACGTTTTGCCTCATCGATCCGATCGACACCCCGGACCACCCACTCGCCGCGAGTGATCTGCTGTTTCACCGTCGCCGTCTGCAAGTCGTACAGATAGAGGTGATTCCAGCCATCACGTTCCGACATCCAGATCGCTTCGTGAGTCGCGTCCATGCGGTGCAGATACTGCTTATAGGCATAATCGATGAAGGTGTCGCTCTGCTCGTCGATCAGCACCCGCACCTGACCATCTGGCACCGAGACCTCGAGCAACCGCAGCGTCTGGTGTCCTCGTTCGTTATCGACAAATGTGAACCGCTGGCTGTCGCGCGACCATTCCCCGGCGGTCAAACTCCACGGGTTCGGGAACAAGGCCTCATCAATCGGCGTCACCTTCGCCGTGGCGACTTCAATCAGGACCGGCCGGGTGATCGGCAGGCGATCGCCCGGCTTGTGGTAGAAGTATTTGTGCTGTTTCGGTTCGACCTGATCGCGCGGCGATGACTCGACAAGATGCACCCAGTGTTCTTCGCCGGGAATGGTCCGCCAGGCGATGAGCCAGCGACTGTCGGGCGACCAGTCGACACGGCCTTCGTAGAAGTGGTCGGCGGTGCCATCACTCGTCAGGGGGGCTGATCGATCGGTCGCTGTCTCGACGCGTTGCAGATTGTGATCGCGCAGCCGCACCTGCCAGCGGCCATCGGGCGAGGTCATGTCGCGTCGACCACGCCTTCGGTTCGGTAATGCTTCTGGCAAAGCGGGGGCCGGGGGAATCAACGGTCCCCGCGTGACGCGTAGCGGATCAGGCAGGACGGTCCAGCGGGCATGACGCCAGTCGAACTGCAGCACGTTCGTGGCCGACCACTCATATTCAAGCCGCGACAGTTCTTCTGGGGAAATCGTGGTCGCAGTGAGCGCGTGCATCTGAGCGGCGAGTTCGGACGGCGTGAACGAGACGCGCTGTGCCGTCGTCGCATCGACGACCACGGTCGCCCGGTCATCCTGCGAGTCCTCCCGCCGATACCAGAACCGGTCGCCCGACGGCGACCACTGCGGTTGCACCCGCTCCCGCAACACCGCCCGCCCCGCCTCGCGATTCAGGCGTTCCATACGAGCATAGTCGGCCGTGGTCCCTTGAGAGGAGGCGGTCTCGGCTGAAATCAGAAGGATTATGACACAGAAGTGCAGGCAGTGGCTGGGTATGGGCGTTTTCATGAGGGTTTGGTAGCTCGGCTGCGGGTGGTCATCTATGATGGATGTCGCTGCAACTATAACAAGGGCTTCCTGATGCGAGCTATGCTAAGTGCATTCCGACAAAACCTCTGCGGGATCAACACGGCCACTGCAACAACAGCGGTTTTCACGTACCGCAACCGGTTTTGTCGGATGGCTCTAAGCGTTGTCGTGATCTTCTTGGCGTTGCAGGCCACCGCCCACGCGGCCAAGTTTAATCGCGTGCTGAATATTGGTGACCGGGCCCCGGCGTGGGGGGAACTGAAGAGTATCGATGGGCGAGCGTTTGATCTCGCCGATTTCGCGGACAAGTCAGCGGTCGTGGTGGTCTTTTTCGCCAACAAGTGCCCGGTCTCTAAGGCGTACACGGGACGGTTGAATGAGATCGCCAAGGCGTATCGCGAGCGGGGCGTGACCATCGTCGCGGTGAGTGTCAGTCAGGCGGCGGCCGATGATTTTGAAGCGATGCAAGTCCGGGCGCGGGAGCAGAAGTTCCAGTTCGAGTATGCGCAGGATCTCTCACAGCAGATTGCACGGAACTATGGGGCGACCGCGACGCCGCAAGTCTTTGTGCTCGATCGCGATCGCAAGATCAGTTATATGGGGACGATCGACGATGCCCCGCAGCAGCCGGTCAAGGTCACGGAACCCTACCTGCGCTGGGCACTCGATGCCGCGCTGCAGGGCGAACCACCAGAGTTTCGCGAAACGAAGCCAGTGGGGTGTGAGATTGAGTGGAAATAACGGTGATACACGAAAAACAGGATTGACGTCCTGAGATCAGTTGTGTGACGCGGTTGGCTTGCCCAACTGTGCATTGCCAATTGTAATTCTTATTCCTGAAATTCAAGCAGCCAAGCTACTATGTGGGATTTTCTGCCAAGTTGAGCGATGAGAACTGCCCCATCCCAATCGCACCGTTGGGATTGACAGCTTCACTCGCCACAGTATTCTCGACGCATTCGATTCGTACAGACTGATACAGCAGCAAGGGGAAACGGTGCTAATTCATACCTACGGCTTGTTTTGGAAAGAGGCGAACATTTTCTGGGGTGCTGGGAGCAACGCTGGCAGGCTTTTAGGAGTGCCTGCTTCAAATCTTACGGCAGAGCCCACTGACTTTAGAGAACAGTCCGGCGTCTACATTCTATTCGCCAATTACCAGATGGTTTATGTAGGACAAGCGGGCGTAGGCAATCAGAAATTATTTGATCGTCTAAAGCGACATACCAGAGATGCACTTGCAAACAGGTGGAATCAGTTTTCTTGGTTTGGTATTCGTTGGGTGAAGCAGAACAACGGGTTATCGGCGGAGTCAGAAGGCAAACACTCGACTCATGCCGAAGTGCTGAACCACATTGAGGCAATCCTTATTCATGCTGCTGAGCCAACACAGAACCGGCAAGGCGGTCGCTTCGGGGAAGATGTCGTGCAGTATCTCCAGAAGCGCGACGAACTACTCGGCCCAACCGTCGAACAAATGATCCATGATCTCTGGTCTGCCAATCGATAGCGTGGGCAATGCGCTCGATGACGCGCTGTAAGGCGAACCACCAGAGTTTCGCGAAACGAAGCCGGTGGGGTGTGAGATTGAGTGGAAATGATCGTGATTGACCGCAAGGCAGCGCTCAGCTTTGCCTTGCGGCTATGGGGCGTGTAAGGGTCCGATAGCCCGCCGGTAATCTTCTTCAACACAACGCCACACGACGTGGCAGGAGGAGATCATGCGGCAAATTCTGCGACCAGCGGCTGAACGGGGCTATTTCGATCATGGCTGGTTGAAAACGTTTCATACGTTTTCGTTCGGCGAGTACTTTGATCCCAAGTGGAACCAGTTCCGCGCCTTGCGAGTGATGAACGAAGACTTCGTCGCGGCGGGTAATGGCTTCGGGATGCATGGCCATCGGGACATGGAAATTCTGACGTGGGTGCTCGAAGGCGAACTCGAACATCGCGACAACCTGGGGCATGGCGAAGTGCTGCGGCCCGGGGAAATGCAATGGATGTCGGCGGGTTCGGGGATTCGGCATAGCGAGTTCAATCCGTCGGGAACAACAGCCACGCACCTGTATCAGATCTGGCTGCTGCCCGATCGCGCTGGTCACTCGCCGAGCTATCAGCAGAAGGCTTTCCCGAAGGACGGACGCCGGAATCAATGGCAGATCCTCGCCGCGGCGGATGGTCGTGAGGGAGCGTTACCAATCCGGCAGGATGCGGTGGTCTCGGTGGCGAAACTGGATCTGGACACTCGGCTGGAAGTCCCCGTCACAGCGAATCGAGCCGCATGGGTACAAGTCCTGCGTGGCGAGATCGAGGTGCATCAGGGCGTGTTCCAGGCAGGCGATGGGTTCGGTCTGCTGGAACCGGAAGCGTTTGCGCTCGTCGCGAAGAGTCCCAGCGAAGTTCTGCTGTTTGACTTGGCGTAACAAGTGCTCGATGAGACAAGGCCGGGGCGAAAGTTCCGGCCTTTGTTCACACAGCACGACTCGGATTCCACTCTGATCCAGAAAGATTTCATCATGCAAGCGGTCCTCAGTGTGTTGGCACGAATGATGCTCGTCACCATTTTTGTGATGAGTGCTGTCGGGAATAAGATTCCGCAGTTCAACAACGTCGCGAAATACATGGCGTCGGAAGGGGTGCCGGCTCCGCAAGTCATGCTGGCGGGAGCGATTGTCTTCCTGCTGGTAGGAAGTGCGCTGGTCCTGCTGGGATATCACGCCCGTTTCGGAGCCGGGTTACTGGCAGTGTTCCTGGTCCTGGCGACATACTATTTCCATGACTTCTGGAACATGACAGGGGACGCGGTGCAGATGCAGATGATTCAGTTCCTGAAGAATCTGGGACTGCTGGGGGCGATGCTGTTCGTGATGGCGAACGGCCCGGGAGCAGGCAGCCTCGACAGGCGTGCGGGTAGGCAAGCCGAGCTGGCGGCGTAGAATGATACAGAGAACAACCAGGTTTCCATTTTCAAACAAGGAGTGCCCGCCGTGCATGTGACTAGTATCGATTTACCGGAAGATGTTCGAGGAAAAGTGCTGGTGTTGCTGCAAACTTCGCTGGCCGATGCCATTAACTTGGCTCTGCAGACCAAGCAGGCCCATTGGAACGTCAAAGGACCAAGTTTCATCGCGCTGCACGAACTGTTCGATTCGATCGCAGATATTGTGAACGACCAGGTTGATACCATCGCGGAACGGATCACCGCGTTGGGTGGCACGGCAGAGGGAACGCTGGAAGCCGTCGTGGCCCGCACGCACTTGAAGGCCTATCCGATTGACATCGCATCCGGACGGGATCATGTAAAGGCGCTCGCGGGCGGGCTGTCGCTGTTCGGTAAGTCGGCACGGGCGAACATTGACAAGGCGGATGCCTTGGGCGACACCGGAACGGCCGATTTATTTACGGGGATTTCCCGCGAGATCGACAAGCAACTCTGGTTCGGGGAAGCCCACGTACAGCCAGACAAATAACGGACGACACGTGTTGCGATGAGAACGGAACGGCAGCGCTCCTTGCGATCGCTGCCGTTTCCATTTCAGCGACGCGGTTTAATTCTTGATGGTCGGCCGTTGCGTGCGGACGTATTTGTGGCATTCGACACAGGCTTTCACGGTGTCGATCCATTGCAGCGTGGCGTTGTCCAAGTTGCCTTTCTCGGCCGCTTCGTGCAGTTTGCGAACGGAACCCCGGAAGTCGCGATTGAACTCGCGATAGTCATCGTCGGCCAGCACGTTCCAGCGTTCGGCATGGCTCATCTTTAACAGCGCGTCGGCACCTTCTTTGATGGCGTCGGCATCTTCCGTGGTCAACCCTTCCAGAATGCGTGACGAGGCGTCGAGTTTCATCCGCATAAACGCGCGCAGTGAGGGGTCTTCTTTTTCGGCGGCCGTCGCGAATGGTCGTTCGCACAAGAAAGCTGCGGCCGTCAGCAGGGCGCAAATCCCCAATAGGGCAGAGCCAGTACGGGTCGAGTTGAGAGGCATCATCGATGCAGCCTTTCTGAATTCCAGCACCAGGAATCTGATTCACGGAGGTGGCTGAGTTGCGGTTGGGCAGGTCTGGATAGCGACTGGCACCCGGCTGTCCGCAGTGACTTGTTGTCCAAGAGGAAGCACCGTCAAACAGCCACCTCACGCGCTGATACTTCGGAATATATCGGTTGTACCGGGCGTGCGGACAGGGGCAGATCCCTCGCAATTCCAATCTTTGTGATAACACAGACAACGCTGATTTTATGCACGTGCGGAGGGATTCCGCTGCCACCTGGCTGTCACAACTCTCCTGAGTGGCAGATTCGGAATTTTGCGTCGCGGAGGGTGCGGAAGGGGGCAGGCTGGCCGCTCTCCCCCGGCATCCGTGACCTAGGTTTCCGGTCAGAGCGGCGGTATCGGCACGCTCACGGATGTTATCGAATTTGGATGTGTTATGGACTGGTCTGCGTTGCGGTCACGATTATTGCCACAAAGCCAGAATTCGGTGTTGCCACCTAAGGTCAAGCTCCCGGCCCTTCCCACGGTTGTGCTGGAGTTTTCCAAAATGGCGGACGATCCCGATGCGACCACGCAGCGCCTGGGGCAACTCATCGAAACCGATTCGACACTCACCTGTGAGTTGTTGAAGTACACAAACTCGACAGCCTTCGCGGGGCGGCAGAAAATAGCGGTCGCCAAGAACGCCATTTCCCGCATTGGGATTCGTAACGCGCGGAATTTTCTGCTCTCAACGGCGGTTCAGCAAACCATGAAGGCTTCCAAGTCGAAGCTGATCAACATTCAGAATCTGTGGCTGACCAACCTGGAGCGTGCCCTGTTTGCGCGAGAGCTGGCGCAGAAGTTGGGGTGCGATCGCGATCTGGCATACTCGGGAAGTCTGTTGCAGGATTTTCTGCTGCCCGTGCTCAGCAACGAATTGTTCGAGATTTACTTTGAGTTCCTGCAGCAACCAGAAGGCTGCCAGTCAAATCTGGTCGATTACGAGCGGAAGAAACTCGGCTGGGACCACTCGATCGCCACCGCACAGATGCTGCATGCCTGGGGTTTTCCTGACGACCTGGTCTGTTGCGTGCTGTTGCATCATCAAGGGTTGGCAGCCTTGCAGAACCCGGAATACGGGGCTTCTCCTATCGCCGCAGTCGCCGTGGCCGCGTTGATGACCGACCCGCTTCGACAGACGCCGGATGGTCTGAAACAGTTAATTCTGCTGGATGGAATCTGGCCCGAGTTTCAATTGCATGAGACTGCGGAGCGTGTGTCGCTGGCGCTCGCCGATGTGACTCCGCTATCTGCTCAACATGCAACGTTGTCTCGTCGATTGGAAAAACAACTGGCTGCCACGCACTCGCAGTCTTCGAGGTAGATATGTCGGAAGTTGATTGGGGACACATACGCGAAGAAGCGCTCAGCACGTTCACGCTGGACGCCTTGCCGCCCACGCTGGCGCTGCCCGCGTTGCCGCATGCCGTCGCGCAGTTCATGGACCGCTCTAAGAATGAAAATGTCACCCTGCGCGAATTGGCGGGTATCGTGGAAACCGATACCGGCCTGACGCTCGAACTCTTAAAGCATGTCAACTCGGCGTTTGTCGGACTCAGGCAGAAGGCCCGCACGGCACAACAGGCCCTAGCACTGCTGGGCGTGCGGCAGAGTAAACTGTTCCTGATCAGCACCGGAGCCCAGGCAGCGATCCGGGCCCGTAAATCGAAGTTGATCAACCAGACGTGCTTCTGGAACACATCGTTGCAGAAAGCGATGTTCGCCCGGGAAGTCGCGAAGCTGCTCAAAACCGATACCGATCTGGCATTCGCCGGGGCATTGCTGTCCGACTTTCTGCTGCCTGTATTAACCAACGATCTGTTTGAGAAGTATTCCACCTTTGTTTCCGATCGCGGAAATCATCCCGAATCGATCTGCGAATATGAAGCGGAAATCTTCGGTTGGGATCATGCGATCGCGGGTGCCTCGCTGGCCTTTCGCTGGAAACTGCCTGACGAGCTGGTCTGCTGCATCCTGCTGCATCATCGGGGGTTGTCTTTGTTGGTCGATCCGCAACTGGGACGATCAGCCGCCGCCGCCGTGGCTGTTTCATCGTTACTGCCCGATCAGCTGCGCCAGCAGTACACAGGTTTGGAACAACTGGCCCTGCTGGACGGCAAATGGCCCGCTTTTTCCCTCATGGAAATGGTCGAGAAAGTTGATGCCGAGCATGCCGCGTTGAACATGGGGGTTGGCAACGACTTCCCGTTGCATCGCCGGTGCCGGCAAATTCTGGACGATCTCGCGCAGCGGGACGACGCCACGGCTGCGGTTGTGTCCGCAGGCGCCTGACACGATTTGTCCGTGATGTTCCGTGAACGATGATCCGCGGTAGCCTCCGCGACGTTCAGCTTCGTGCCTGCCGTGCCGCAATGCGGGGCGGCGTGCTGGAAAGCCGTCTCGGGCAGCGTTAGAGTGCGGAACTGTCTGAGCGCAGGTTTTTGCCAGCCGGCAATGGGGGCGTTGGTTCGTCTCCGTAGGGCCGCCGGGGCAAATTGTTGCAAACGTTCAGACCAGAGAGACGACATTCCGACGCGCCGGGCCATCGGACGCGTCGGAAAACATCAGACGCGTCGGACAAGGAGTGCAGCAGTGGCGGATCCCGCGGTTAAGTCGAAGTCGAGTGGTGAAGACAAGCCGATTTTCTTGATCTCTTACCCCAAGATTATCCTGCTCTACCCGACGTTCTTTGCCGCGATCATCGCCGGTGTGATGTCGCGTTTTGTGCCACCGGATACCTCGGTCGCCGACTCGATTGGCTGGTCGTTTCTGTGGCTGTTTGCGTTCAACATCACGGTGCTGTCGTTTGATTTTCCGCGCACCACATCGTTGACGCTCTTCTTTCTGGTCATGGCTGCGGTCCTCACCATTGTGCTGTTGGCGATGAATTTTCCCACGATGGTGCCGGCATTTCTAGCGACGGTGCAGCAGATCCATCCGGAAGCCAATTCGGCGTTCTATTTCCTCATCGCGACCATTCTGGGGCTTATTTACTGCTTCGTGTTTGCGATGGTGCGGTTTGATTATTGGGAAGTTCGCCCCAACGAACTGCTGCATCATCACGGCTTTCTGGCCAGCCTGGAACGCTATTCCGCGCCCAACCTGCGGATCACGAAAGAGATTGACGACGTCTTTGAGTACATGCTGCTGGGGAGTGGCCGGCTGGTGTTGCACCCGCGCAGTGAACCCCGCGCGTTCGTGCTCGATAACGTGCCGTTCATTTCCTCAAAGGAAGCCCGCATCACGAAAATGCTGGGCTCGTTGCAGGTCAGCCTGCGTGATGAATCGCCCACAACAGATACCGGCGACGACGACATCGGTTGATGTGCAACGTCGGTGGGTCGCGGTGTGACTGTCGCCGCGAATTCACTTTTCGCGGAAGGACTGCACGAACATCAGCGGGCGGTGCGTCGCACGGCCTGCTGCATTTCGCGCTGATCAGTCTTGCTTTTCAGCTTTTCCCGCTTGTCATGCAGCTTGCGTCCGCGGGCGATGGCGATCGTCAATTTGATGATGCCCCGCGAAATATGCATGTCGAGCGGAATGATGGTGAGACCCTTTTCCTGGGCAGCTTCCGCGAATTTGCGAACTTCCCGCCGATGCAGCAACAGCTTGCGCGTCCGCCGCGGATCGTGGTTCATGTATGTCGCCTGGGGATACTCGGCGATATCGCAATTGACCAGCCAGACCTCGCCAGCCCGCACTTTCACGTAGGCCTCTTCCACCGAGACCTTGTTATCGCGGATGCTTTTCACTTCGCTGCCGACCAGCATAATGCCACATTCCACCTGCTGCAGCAGGTCGTACTCGTGGCTGGCCCGGCGGTTTTTGCAAACCACGCGGGAGTTGGGGTCACTGGCGGGAACTTGAGACTTGGCCATGGTGTTCACACTGAGGACAGGGGCACAACCCAGTCAGTATAATCGACAACCACGCGGCATGCGAATCGTAGAATTTCTACGTTCTGCAACCACGGCAAACTCGTCGGAACTCATTGTCGCTGATACAGCAGACAGATAGAATAGAGGGGCCTCGGGTTCGGCAGAAGTTGTGCCGAACCGTAGGCAACATAGGGGGAGCAGACTGTTCCCCGGATTTGGAATCTGGTCACCCACTGTCATCATCCATGAAACCTGTTCCCACAGCCTGGAGCCTGCAGCACCGTGAATCGCCGGCGCTGCATGTGCATCTGCTGGGACCGACCGAGCTGGATGCCGCGGTGAGGCTGCAAGAGCAGATTTCCGCGGAAATTATGCAACGGCATGATCGCTATGGGGTATTGCTGTTGTGCGAGCACCCCAACGGCGTCTCGATAGGACGCGATGGGTCCGCGGCCGATTTGCATCTCGATCGCGAGGAGTTGCTCGCGCGGGGTGTGCCGGTTCGCTGGATGCGTCGCGGTGGCGGAACCTGGGTGCATCACCCCGGGCAGATTGTCGCGTACATGATCGCCCCGCTGGAACGCCTGGGGCTGACCGTCGGCGACTTTCAGCACAGTCTGGTCACCGCATTGACCGCTGTGGGACGCGAGCAAAAACTGCTGCTGAATGAAGAACACGGCCGGGCCGCTTTATCGGCCCGGTGTGGTGCCGTAGGATTTGTCGGCGCGGGGGTGAATGAACAGGTTTCGCAGTTTGGCGGCTGCCTGAATGTTTGCGTCCCGCGTGCCGCACTGAATGTGGTTTCCTGGGGTAGCCAGGTTCGTCCGTCGAGCGTTGCTGCCGAGCGGATGCGGCCAACCACGATGGCCTCGTTACGGGAAAGTTGGATTCGACACCTCGCGAAACATTGCGGGTATGACCGTTACCATGTCTGGACGGGTCACCCCGCATTGCGTCGCACAACACGGCGGATGTATGTCGTCACTCAGTCTGAACATTCTTAGCACCGCGGATTTGCAGGAGCCTCCTACCCGGACACGTTTACCGCCTTGGCTGAAGCGACCGGTTCCTCAGGCGGGCATGCGCTACACGAACGATGTCATCCAGGATTTGCGACTGGAAACCGTGTGTGAATCGGCGAAATGCCCGAATCGCAGCGAGTGCTGGTCTCAGCAGACCGCGACGTTCATGATTCTCGGTAACGTCTGCACGCGCCCCTGCGGTTTCTGCTCGGTCCCCCGGGGTAAAACCGAAGCCCTGGAAGCCGACGAACCCGACCGCGTGGCCGAAGCTGCGGAGCGTCTGGGACTCTCGTATGTGGTGATTACCTCGGTCACTCGTGACGATCTACCCGATGGCGGTGCCGAGCACTTTTATCGCTGTGTGCTGACGGTGCGGGAACGCACCGGTGCGCAGGTGGAGGTTTTAACTCCCGACTTCCGTGGGAATCGATCAGCCATCCAGCGGGTGATCGAGTCGCGTCCGGATGTGTTCAATCACAACACCGAAACCGTCCCCCGGCTTTATGACCGCGTGCGCCGCAATGCGGAGTATCAACGGACGCTCGATCTGTTGAAGCAGGTGAAAGATACGGCCCCGGAAATGCCCACGAAAAGCGGGTTAATGCTGGGCTTGGGGGAAACCATCGAGGAAGTCTTGCAGGCCTGTGCCGACTTGCGAGCCGTGGGGTGCGATATGCTGACGCTGGGCCAGTATTTGCAACCGGGACCGCAACATTTGCCGGTGGAACGGTATGTCCCGCCGGAAGAGTTTGAGGAACTCGGTCGCCTGACCCGGGCGATGGGCTTCCGCATGGTGGCCAGTGGACCGTTCGTGCGTTCCAGTTACCACGCGGGAGAAATGGCCGACCAGATCGATGCCGCGGCGAACCCCGTTTCCCGTTGAGACCAGGAGATTGACCAGCATGACGACGACCGCCCCCAGCCCCCCGCTCGATCGCCTGCACCATGTGGCGATTTCCGTGCAAAACATCGCGGAATCGGTCGACTGGTATCGTTCCACCTTCGCTTGCGAGGTGAGCTATCAGGACGCCACTTGGGCTTTGCTGAAGTTCGATAATGTCAGCCTTGCCTTGGTTCTGCCGGAGCAGCATCCGCCTCATCTGGGCTTTGCGACCCCCAAAGCCCACGAGTTTGCCCCATTGAAACGCCACCGAGACGGAACTGAATCTGTGTACATAAGTGACCCGTCCGGCAATGCCGTCGAGCTGCTGTCTCCTGAGTCCTGCCAGTAAAACCGACGCGTGAACCGAACAGACGCAAAAAAATACGGCAAACGCTGGCAGGTGATCGTCCCAACTGTTGAAGAGAGTTCCAGATGTGTTAGTTTGACGAATGTAGCTTTCCGCATCGACTTTCGTCACAAGTGACATTGCCAGCTCTCGGATTCCCATGCAAGCCTGGTTGCAGGTCAGTCATCCGCGCGCCAATCTCAGTAAAGTTCGGCTGTTGCCGCAGACTTTGGTCGGCAGAAGTCCGGAATGTCATTTGCGGATCGCAACCCCTTTGGTCAGCCGTCGTCATTGTCGCTTCACGCTGCAATCGGACGGGGTTTATATCGAAGATCTGGCCAGCGCCAATGGCACACTGCTGGATGGCATTCGTCTCCCCGTGTTGACCCCCACCTATGTGCGACCCGAGGCCGTGGTCGATATTGGCCCGGCACGTTTTATCGTGATTTATGCCACGCATGACCTGGACGAGGGCTTACCCGGACAGCCCCTCCGCGATGCGTCAGACCCGGCGGTGCCAGGGCCCTGGTTGATCGGCAGTGGTCCCCAAGTGGCCGAGGAAGGGACCATCGAGCTGCAACAACCAGAGGTGACAGCGTTCTCGCGGAAGCCCGTGGCAGATGGCACGCGGAAACCGGCCGGTCGAGGATCGATTTTTGGGGCCTTTTTCGGTCGTTCCAAGCCGCGGAAACCAGCACCAGTACCCGAATCCCAGCCAATCCCACCGGTGATAACCCCTGCGACCGTCTCGCCCTCCCGCACGGAAAACGTGGCCTCCCCTGTTATCGACGAGCACGACTCGGAAATAAAACCTCCAGAATCCGAGCCAGCGGGCTCTGGGAATGGAGATCAGGCGCTGGACGATTTCCTGAATAAGTTGGGTTAGCCCGGCAGAATATCATCAGAATCGGGATCGGGTCGACAGATTCCGCACCAGCCGTTGGAAGTCGCGCGGCATCGCAGACCCGGCGCTTGACAGCGAGACAGTTCAGGTTGATGATAGTCACACGGTAGGCTATGGGTCGCAGCGCTTTCGGGATGTTCTGCTTCTGAATCCGCAAGGATGCAGGAAACAGTTCGCGGAAAAGTGCTTGGGACCAGACATTTCTGTCGTTAGCATTCACGTCTTACGAGAATACCGACCTGCTGGTTACGGAAGAGGATTCTATGTCGACGCGCCGATTGGACATCGAAGAAGTTGGCGATGTGACGGTTGCCAAGTTCGTGGATAAGAAGATTCTCGATGAAACGAACATTCAGATCATCGGGAACCAGATGTTCGGCCTCGTCGACGAAGATGGCCGGAAGAAAATTGTCCTGGATTTCAGCAACGTCGAGTACTTGTCCAGTGCGGCGCTGGGGAAGTTGATTACCATGGACAAGAAAGTGAAAGCCGCCAAGGGGAAGCTGCGACTCTGCACGATTCGCCCTGAGATTTACGAAGTTTTTGAAATCACCCGCTTGAACAAGATCTTTGATATTCGCGCCAATCAGGAGCAAGCCCTCGAAGGGTTTTAATCTCTGGTGTCGTGTGGTGTTACAGTCCATCCCTTCTTGCCCAGTCAAGCACGGCCGAGGGCCATGGCCGACCGCTGGCGTTGATTGCGTCCAACGACATGCCCAAAACAGAGCAGCATGATGTTGTGATTCCCAGCGACACCGCTCGCGGTCAGGAAATCCAAGAGCGCATCGTGGGTCGCCTCGAGGAACTTGAATTCCCACCGCGGGATGTGTTCGGGGTACGCCTCGCCCTCGAAGAAGCCCTCGTCAATGCCATCAAACACGGCAATGGCATGGACCCACTCAAACAGGTTCATATTCTCTGGCGTATCGACGACGTCTCTGTCCGCGTCGAAATTGAAGACGAAGGGCCAGGGTTCCGGCCGGAAGATGTTCCCGATCCCACCGCCGAGGAAAACCTCGAACGCCCCTGTGGCCGCGGACTCATGCTCATGCGGTCTTTCATGACCAGCGTGAATTACAACGCCCGTGGCAACCGTGTGATTCTCGAAAAGCGCCGCGACGTTTGAGCCCCGGTGGATTGCCGAATTTCGAGATCCGCCTTCTTCACGGGCGAACCCGCGGGGTTTACCGACCTCTGCACGGCCGGTGGGTGTGTCGATTTCTGAACTCCCAGGCAGGCGAGGTGTCTGGTCCGTTTGGCGTCCGTCTGCCCGCCTGTTATTCTATCAATCAGTGATCCACCGAGTTGGAATGGCAGTTCCGCTGAGGTCGTTCGTTCAGCCGCCTCACCGATGTGACCGCCGCAGGAGTGTTCCGTTGTCCAATGGCCCGAATTTTGACAAGCTCGAACTGATTCCCGTCATCGCCCAGGATGAATCGACGGGCGATGTGTTGATGCTTGCGTATATGAATGCCGAGGCGTATGCCGAAACCCTGCAAACAGGCCGCGTCTGCTATTACAGCCGCAGTCGCAAGAAGTTGTGGCGCAAAGGCGAAGAGAGCGGCAATGTGCAGGAATTGAAGTCGATCTACTTTGATTGCGACGCAGATACGCTGCTGGTCAAAGTCCATCAGGTGGGTGGTGCGGCCTGCCACGAGGGTTTCAAAAGCTGCTTTTTCCGACAGATCGATCCGGCGACTCACCAGGTTTCCACCGTGGGCGAACGTGTTTTTGATCCCCAGGTGGTGTACCACAAATCGTGATCGGCTTTCGTTTCTCGCCCGACTCAAATTGAACCTGCTGTCCGACTCCCCTTGTCGATTAGGTCTGTCCGATGTCTGAAAAACTGATCAAGCTGGGCATTCCCGCGGGAAGCCTGCAGGAAGCCACCGCCGAACTCTTTAAGAAGGCGGGTTATACCATCAAGTTCCAGTCGCGCTCGTATTACCCGGAGATTGACGATCCGGAAATTGAGTGCATGCTGATTCGTGCCCAGGAAATGGCCCGCTACGTTCAGCAGGGGATCCTCGACGCCGGCATTACGGGTTTCGACTGGATTTTTGAAACCCAGGCCGATGTGCATGAAATCTGCGAGTTGATGTTCTCGAAAGTCAGCCGCCGACCTGTCCGCTGGGTGCTCTGTGTTCCGAGTGGTTCATCCGTGCAATCGGTGAAGGATCTGGAAGGCAAACGCATCGCCACCGAAGCCGTCGGACTGACGAAACATTACCTGGCAAAACATGGCGTGAATGCCCAGGTCGAATTCTCGTGGGGTGCGACCGAGGTCAAGCCGCCCCGCCTCGCCGATGCTATTGTGGAAGTGACCGAAACCGGCAGTTCGCTGCGTGCCAATGACCTGCGGATCGTGGACGAAGTGCTGCAAAGCACCACGCGGTTTATCGCCAACCAGCAGGCCTGGAAGGACGAACGCAAACGCGCCAAGCTCGACAACATTGCCCTGATGCTGCGTTCCTGCCTCGCAGCGGAAACCAAAGTCGGCCTGATGATGAACGTCCATCGCACGCATCTGGAAAGCGTGTTGAAAGAACTCCCCGCGTTGCAAAAGCCGACCGTCGCGCCGCTGTCTGATCCGGAATGGGTCGACATCAACACCATCGTCGACGAATCGTATGTCCGCCAGATCATTCCGCAGCTAAAAGCGGCCGGGGCGCGTGGTATTGTCGAGTATCCCATCTCGAAAATCATCGACTGATGGAGTTGGATATGCCGCCATCGCGGCGCATCGTGATCGTCAAAGTCGGGGGAAGTCTCTACGATTTACGTGATCTCGGGGCCCGCTTGACGGCGGTGGTCAGCTCGTTGACCGACGCGATTCCCGTGCTCTTTCCCGGTGGGGGACCGACGGCCGACCTCGTGCGCGGCTGGCATCAGCAGTTCGCGTTGTCGGAAGAAACAGCGCATCACCTGGCGATTCAATCCCTGCGGTTGAATGCCCAGTTGCTGGCGAACATCATGCCCCATGCGGATGTCGCAGATGACCATGTGATGCTGAAGGCGCAGAATGAGGCGGGGCGTGTCTCTGTCCTTGATCCTCGGCGACGGCTTTGGGAATTCGAGCAGAAGTTCACCAATGAAGCCCCGCCGCATCATTGGGATGTGACCAGCGACAGCCTCGCTGCCTGGATGACGATTCACTGGCCGGCGGAAGAACTGCTGCTCCTCAAATCGGTCCCCTGTCCGAACACCACGGTGACGGAAGCCGCAACTCAGGGACTGGTCGACCCCTATTTTCCGGGGTTGGCAGGTCGCATTCCGCGCATCACCTGGTGTTGTCTGCGGGATGCAGCGCCAGCCATTACGCCGTGGCTGCATTACGGGGTGCCAGCGCCGCTGTAAGTTGCCGACGGAACTCTGCAAGCCGCTCGGGACAAAGGGGCTCTGTTCGATTGTTGTTCACGCAGACCGCCGAGCGCACCGCGAGGATATCAGGCCGCAGGTCGGCCAAAGTCGGCAAATCGACCACTGAGACCTGTCCTGCCAAAGCGATGTGTAACCCGACCGATTGAGCCCGCAAGATGAGCTGCCGCAAACGCTGCGGGCCAAGGCAGTCGAGCAGCGAGCGACCCGACTTGGAGTACGTATCAACCAGCAGGCCCCAACAATTCGTCTCAATGGCCGCAGTCAGAATCTCTTCGGGCCGTGGTGATTTTGCTGACTCGAAGTCGGCATAAGCCACGGCGATCCAGTCGAGTCTGCGACCCGCGGCGAGATTCAGTTGGCTGCGGAGCGACTGCCAGCGTTCGATCCAAAGTCTGTCGTTGCCACAATGTGAAAGCCCCAGTTTCGCCCAACGAACGTGTTCCGGCAGTCCTTGAACCGGTCGATCTGCGGTCCATTCCGGTAACTCCCCCAGGGCGATGCTAAAGGCTCTGCCAGGGGCATATTGCTGCAATTGCTGGGAAAACGCGGTCAACGTGGCATCGTTCGGCATTCCCAACGATCCTTGTTGCACGTCCTTGAGGTCCAGAATGTCGACTTCCGCAGCCAATGCCGCCGGGAGTTCAGTCGGATCGCGGAGACTGACCAGCCACTGCATGGGCAAGACTTTGAGCAGGTGAAATCAGATTGGAGCACGCTAGAAATTCGCTGCTTCACTGGACGGTTGTATCAATTTTCCGTGAAGACTTTGGGTTTAGCCCCCACTCTCGCGGAAAGCGTCTTTCCCTGCAAGAGGCGAGTCGATATACTCTACAAATGGTTGACAACCCAACGGAGGGGTTGTTTCCGCTCTGAGGGCAGCACGAAACGCTTGCGTGCTCGCCCGGCTCCGCCTCGCCCTACCTGACTGCCCGCCCATTATGCGCCGACAAGACCTACGCAACATCGCCATTATCGCCCACGTTGACCACGGCAAAACCACCCTGGTCGATGCCTTGCTGAAGGCCAGCGGACAATTCCGCGAGTCTCAGTTGCAGGGCGAGTGCATTCTCGATTCCAACGATCAGGAACGCGAACGCGGCATTACCATTCTCGCGAAGAACATCGCCATCCCCTACAAGGGGGTGAAGATCAACATCATCGATACGCCCGGCCACGCCGATTTTGGCGGCGAAGTCGAGCGCGTTCTCAGTATGGCCGACGGTGCCCTGGTGCTCGTCGATGCCTTTGAAGGGCCGCGTCCGCAAACGCGCTTCGTCTTGCAGAAAGCCTTGCAGGTCGGTCTGCAGCCGTTGGTGGTGGTCAATAAAGTGGACCGTCCCGATGCCCGCCCGCAAGATGTCCTGTCGGAAACCTTCGACCTGTTCGTTGAACTTGGTGCCGAAGATGACGTGCTCGACTTTCCGTACATTTTTGCCAGCGGTCGCTCTGGGTTTGCGACTCACGATCCCGCCGTCAAAACCGATACCATTCTGCCGCTGCTGGACATGATTCTGGAAAAAGTGCCCGGCCCGCGCGTGATTCAGGATGGTCCGCTGCAACTGATGGTGACTTCGCTCACCTATTCGGAATTCGTCGGGCGGATCGCCACTGGTCGCATCACCGCAGGCACCATCCGCCTTGGCCAGAAAGTGGTCGTGATGAAGGCCGATGGGACCACGGTTTCATCTACCGTGGTGAACCTCGAGCAGTTTGATAAGCTCGGTCGCATCGCAACTCCGGAAGCCAGTGCGGGCGATATCGTGGCGATCACCGGCCTGGAGCAACCGGAAATTGGCGACACCGTTGCCGATCCGCAGAATCCGATCGCGTTGCCACGTATCAGTGTCGATGAGCCGACCCTCTCCATGACCTTTACGATCAACAGTTCCCCCGTGGCAGGGCAGGGGACCGGGGCCGGGAAATTTCTGACGAGCCGCCACTTGCGGGCTCGATTGATGCGCGAACTCGAATCGAACGTCGCCCTGCGGGTCGAAGAACTCGGCGAAAAAGATGCGTTCAAGGTGTCTGGCCGCGGCGTGCTGCACCTGTCGGTGCTCATCGAAAACATGCGCCGTGAAGGTTATGAACTGTCGGTGGGGAAGCCACAGGTCATTCGCAAGCAAGTCGATGGGAAGTGGCAGGAACCGTTTGAGCTTCTCGAAGTCGATGCCCCGTCGAACGTCATTGGCCCGGTGATGGAACTGGTGGGCAGCCGTCGTGGCCAACTGCTGGAAATGTCGGGCGGAGACAACGGTTTCTCGCATGTCGAGTTTACGATTCCTGCTCGTGGCCTGATCGGCTTGCGAACCAAGCTGCTCAATGCGACCAAGGGCGAGGCGATCATTCACCACCGTTTTCAGGGCTACCAGGACCAGGAAGGGGAAGTGCCCCATCGCCAGAATGGCGTGCTGGTCTCGCAGGAACGTGGCAAAGTGGTAACCTTTGCCCTGAACAAACTGCAAGAACGGGCGGAACTTTTCGTCGCTCCGGGCGAAGAAGTCTACGAAGGGATGATTGTCGGCGAAAACGCGCGAGATAACGACCTGGTCGTGAATCCCATCCGCGAAAAGAAACTGACCAACGTGCGCTCAGCCGGGGCCGATGACAACATCATCCTCAAGCCGCCCCGTCGGATGTCGCTGGAAGCCGCGCTGGAGTACATTGAAGACGACGAGTATGTCGAGGTCACTCCGATGGGCATCCGCTTGCGGAAAATCCGTCTGACTGAAAATGAACGCAAGCAGTTCACCCGCTCGGGCCAGGCGTAAGCCCCGGTTGGTCTCTATTCGATGCCAGACTGTCGGCGAGCGATTTCTGTCTCAGAGATCGCTCGCTTTGACGTTTGATGATGGTTGTTTGCGTCGCGGATTCAACGCCTGCTGCTTTTTCAAACCTGAAGACGCACCGACCATTTTTTCTGGCAAGACTTGCGGAATCGCCAGACGTGTCTGACAATCGCGGATGCGATGACTGACAGTATCTCGCCGCCACGTATGCAGTTACTGACAGTGATCACACCGTCTCCGATTCCGATTGCGACTTGAATTCACAGAGAATCCATGAGCCAGCCACGCATTCTGCTGTCGGCCTTTGCCGATGAAGCCGCCAACTCCAAAACCGTCGTCGAGCAGTTCGCCGCCCTCGCGGCTCTTGGCCTGCAATATTACAGCCCGCGATTTCTGGATCTGACCGCTGGCGGTCGCGTGCAGCACGTCACCGAATTGAGCGATGCCGAATATCAGCACCTCGCCAAGTTGCAGTCCGATTATGGGTTGAAAGTCTGCAGCATCGGCTCACGCATTGGTAAGGTGAAGCTGTATGATCAGGCTGATAGTTCGCACAACAAATATGTCGATCCCCAGACATACTTGAACACGACCGTCGCCGACACCATCAAATCGGCCGAGAAATTGGGCGCCAAGCTCATCCGGGGGTTTTCATTCTATCACCCGGCGGGGACCGACGCGGCTCCGCATGTGCAGGCGGCGGCCGATCGACTCGGGCCAATTGTCGAAGCCTGTGCGGCTGCCGGTCTGATCTTTGGTCTCGAAGTTGAGGCCAATCTTGTTGGTCAGAATGGGCGATTCCTGGCCGCGTTGGCGGAAGCGGTCAAGCAACCGAATCTGCTGTGTATCTTCGATGGGGCGAATATCAGTTGCCAGAATATCAATGCCCTGGATTGCACGGCGGAATACGTCGCCATGCGTAACCATTTCGGCTGGATGCACATCAAGGATTACCGCATCGATCCCAGTCAGAAATGGACGGGGCACGTCGATGAAGAACGGCTGAAGAATTTCGTGCCTGCCGACGTCGGCGATTCAGGACATGAACTGATTCTGCGCGACCTTAAGCAGCACCTGCCCGCCATTGAGCAGAAGCTGCAAGCCCTGGGCGTGCCCGGCGTCTTCCTTGAACTGGAACCGCACCTGAAGGGGGGCGGACAATTCGGCGGGTTCAGCGGCCCGGATGGCATGGGGGTCGCTGTGCGGTCGCTGTGTCGCGTCCTCGATTATGTCGGCATCGCTTATCACCTGCGAGACTTCGAGGACATTCGCGCTTCGCGAGGTTTCTAACCGACCAGAAAACATTGGACTCGCACACCGTTCGTACAGAAATCGGATGTGTCAACATGGCCCCACGTCAATCGGTGTATGTCTGGTGCTTCCTGTGTGGGATGTTAAGCGGCCTGCTGTGGCTGATCCTGGGGAGTGGGCAGTCGGTTTCGGCCCAGGAACCGGCAGGTACGATAAAAGCCGACGACCCGGACGAGCGTTACACCTATCGAGACGAGCATGATCCCAATGGCACCGGTAAGTTCTACCTCGGGCGGGAAATCGCCCAGGTGATGAGCTTCCACGGTGCCCCCTGGTTGGAACGAACCGAGCGCGAAGAAGAAGAGCGACTCTCGCTGTTACTGCAGGCCCTGAAGCTGAAACCCGGTGAAGTCGTCGCCGACATCGGCGCGGGTTCAGGTGTCATCACGCTCATGATGGCCCCATTGGTCCAACCCTCGGGAAAGGTGATCGCCGTCGACATCCAGCAGGAAATGCTCGATCTGCTGGCTGACAAGTTGAACAATCAGGATTTGATCAACGTCGACCTGGTGCTAGGCACGGAAAAGTCGGCACGGATTCCCGCCAATTCCGTCGATGTGGCGCTCATGGTTGATGTCTACCATGAGTTCTCTTACCCACATGAGATGTTGCGTGATCTGGCGAAATCGATGAAGGTCGGCGGGCGGATCGTGCTTGTGGAATACCGCCGGGAAGATCCGCAGGTACCCATCAAACTGGTCCACAAAATGACGGAAGCCCAGGTCAAAAAAGAACTCTCACAGCCGGAATTCGGGCTGAAATGGAAAGAGACCATTGCGACTCTGCCCAGGCAGCATGTGATTGTGTTTGAGAAAGTCGGGAAATGATCGCCGTGGTGTTTCTCGGGAGGACTTCAACGCCGGGATGATAACCGCCAGCGATCGTGAGGAAACGCCATCGCCGTCGCCAATCCGAGGGGGTGGGATTGACGACGGCGACGAACTGTTCAGGTTGTGTTGTCACAGAGGGCTACAGTCGCAGCGACCCGAGGGGACAGGGGCTGAAACTGCTGCTGGAAATCACCGCCCGAGGTGTCTTCGATGAATGAATCATCCCGGTTGGCAGGTCGGGTACGGTCTCGCTCTCGATCTGCATCGAAAGCACAATCTCCAGCACGCTCTCGTGGTTTAACACAAGTCCCGCAGCGACCCCGGGCCAAGGGGTTGACCAATTCGAGTCGCTTCTCAAATATCGGGCGTCTCCGATCGATCACATCAGCCCCCCGCGAGAATGTCCATTCCTGCGGAATAGCCTGACGGTAACAGTCTTGACGAAGATATCGATTTCCCATTCTTCACGGCATTGCCCTTCTCAAAGTTCCAGCGTCCCATGCCTGAGGCAGATCCCATCGATCGATCGAGTTTTCTCACACTCGCTGGGCTGTTTCAATGTGGCATGCTGCTCGCGGCACTGGGACTGGCCGCGTGGTGGCAGATCGATGTGTGGGGCCTGTTAGAATGGCAGCCCACCGCCTTGGCCTGGGGGTGTCTCGCCGCGCTGCCACTCTGGGGGTTGTCGTTGTGGATGCAGCAGAGCGAGTGGCAGCCCTTTCGTGAAATTCGACAGGCGTGGCAGGAGAATCTGACACCGCTGCTGCTGTCCTGTCATCGGTCGGACATCATCGTGTTGTCGCTGATGGTCGGAATCTCGGAAGAATTGTTGTTTCGCGGCGTGTTGCAGACGGGGCTGGCAACATACCACTTTTGGGGTGCCATCCTGCTGACCAATCTGCTGTTCGGGCTGGCCCATGCGGTCACGCGGATGTACATCGTGCTGGCCACTTGTGTCGGCCTGTATTTCTCCGCGAGCATGTGGATCTTCGAGCCTCCCAACTTATGGACGCCAATTATCGCGCACACTCTGTGCGACCTGTTCGCCTTTGAGCTGTTGCGTTGGGAGTCGATGCGACGGACGGCCGGTCCCGATTGACTGTTCCCATCGAATCCCATCGGACCAATTTTCCAAAGTTTGCTTGTCACGCCCCCCCTTCCGCCCCTACGATAGTCAGCGATTGTTGCTGGCGCTAACAAAAATCTGGATGTGCCATGAAAGACTATGACTTCGAGGAGAGTATTGGATATTGGCTGGCCATCAGCCACCAGGCCTTCCAACGGGCTCTCTCGGAGCGTTTGTCTCCCGAAGGCATTACGCACCGTCAGACGCATGTCATTGGCTGGCTGAAACTTGAGCAGGAATTGTCACAGGGAGACTTGGCCCGGCGGATGATGATTGAGCCTCCCACTTTGGTGCGCATTCTCGATCGCATGGAAGCGGCTGGCTGGTTACGTCGAGATGGCGATCCGACCGATCGTCGTCGGCGGATTGTGCGGCTGACACCGGCGGCGGAACCGATCTGGGAACGGATTATCGAGCATGCCCTGGAATTAAGGCAGGCCGCCGTGGAGGGGATGACCGCCGAAGACGTGGTGCATTTGAAGGCTCTCCTGCGGCAAATTTTTACGAACCTCACACACGGTCCCGCTGTCGCTGGCTCGCGAGCGTCGGCGACATCTGATCAGGAATTCTCGTAATGCACGCATTTCGGTTTCAAGACGTCACCTTGAGACAAGTCGGTCTGGCAGGGTGTTTGCTTTCCTGTCTGGCCGTGTCGGTTCCGGCTCAGGGGCCCACATCTCCCGTCGTGGTTGCCCGAGTGCAACAGCGTTCTGTGTCTGCGGGGCAAACATTTGTGGGGACAGTGATGCCCGCCAAAATGAGCGCCGTGGGGAGTGCTGTCGATGGCCGCGTGACCGAATACCCCATCGAAATTGGCGACCGCGTTACCAAAACGCAGCCGCTGTGTCGACTATTGACCGAAACCATCAACCTGCAAATTGCTGCTGCCGAAGCGGAGTTGCGGTTGCGTGAAGAGGAGTTGCGAGAACTCACCAATGGTTCACGCCCGGAAGAAATTGCTCAGTCCAAGGCGAAGATGGACGCCGCCTTTGCGGTGAATAAATTCGCACAGGGCCGTTTCAAGCGGGCCGAGCAATTGGTGGAGCAAGGCCGCACGCTCACTCAGGAGCAATTGGAAGAATACCTCTCCGCGGCGGTGACTGCGGAAAAAAATCTGCATGCGGCTGAACAGGAATTCCAGTTGATGACCAAGGGGCCTCGCGAAGAGAAAATCGCCCAGGCCAAGGCCCGTAGCGATGCCCAGCAGGAACTGGTTCAGCAACTGAAGGACCAATTACGCAAACACACCATGATCGCGCCGTTTGACGGTTACATCGTGGCCCGTCACACGGAACTGGGAGAATGGGTGACGCGCGGGCAGGTGGTCGCGGAGGTGGTCTATCTGGATGACGTGGAAATTGAAGCCCACGTGCTCGATTCCCAAATCGATTACGTCCGCTTGGGCATGGAAGCGAAAGTTGACATTCCGGCGTTGAATCCGCCCATATTTGTCGGGGAAGTCATTCGCATCTCTCCGCAGGGCGATCTCAAGTCGCGCACGTTTCCGGTGAAAATTCGCGTCAAGAATACAATTCGGGAGGATGGGCCGGTTTTGAAATCGGGCATGCTGGCGCGCGCGACTCTGCCCGTCGGCAAATCTCAGGAATCGCTGCTGGTTCCCAAAGATGCGGTTGTGTTCGGCGGGCCTGTTCCTGTGGTGTATGTCGTGGTGGCAGCCGCGCCGGTGAAAGAGCCACCTGCCACCGCCACCCCGGCTGGGGGCGAACCGGCACTTTCGGTGAAACCCGTGCCTGTTGAAATTGGGATTGCCAGCGGCCAATGGCTGGAAGTGAAAGCCGATCTGAAGGTCGATGACCGCGTGGTGGTGCTGGGGAATGAACGTCTGCGTCCCGGCGCGCCGGTCTCGATCCTGCGGGAAGATGTGCCCGGCAGTCAGGCCAAGTTAGAACAGTAGTCTCTTGCCATTCCAGCGCTGGAATTCCGCTTTGCACTCCTAGGACCACAGCATGTCATTGGTCGAAACGTTTGTTTTGAATCCGGTCAAAGTCACGGTGGGTGTGTTGCTGGTCTCCATGTTCGGGGTGATCGGCCTCTTATCGATGCCCATGCAACTGACACCCGAAGTGCAAATTCCCACCTTGACGATTGAAACCCGCTGGCCCGGAGCGAGTCCTCAGGAAGTCGAACAGGAAATCATTCAGGAGCAGGAAGAACAGCTGAAGAGTGTCGAAGGGGTGACCAAGTTGTCGTCCGACAGCATGGACTCTTCCGGCACTGTGACGCTGGAGTTCGCCATCGGGACCAATATGGAAGAGGCCCTGCTGAAGGTGAACAGCCGTTTGCAGCAGGTGCGAGCCTACCCGGAAAATGCCGATCAACCGGTCATCAGCACGTCTAACTCATCGAATTCACCCATCGCCTGGTTCATTCTCAGTGCCCGTCTGCCAGATGACGACGACTTTGACAAATTCGAGGCGGAACACCCGGAACTGAAAGAGTCGCTGGTCCCCGTCCGCAAGTGTCACAACCCGGGCTTGGCCATGCTGCGACTCAAGCGGGTGGTCGAAGCGCATCCCGTGGCTCAGGTGCTGCTTCCCACCAATGAAGAAGTGACACAACTGCGACGCTTCGCCGAAGACTATATTGAAGCCACATTTGAACGAGTGCAGGGGGTGGCCAATTCCAACGTCATCGGCGGCCTCGAAGAAGAGTTGCAGGTCGTCGTCGACCCGGAACTTCTTGCGGCCCGACAACTGACCATTGGTGATGTCCGCACGGTTCTCCGTGGTCAGAATGAAGACACTTCGGGTGGCGACTTCTGGGAAGGAAAACGCCGCTGGGTCGTGCGGACGCTGGGGCAGTTTCGCTCGCCGGAACAGGTCGAAAAACAGTTGCTGGCCGTGCGAGATGGTCGCCCGGTGTATGTGGGCGATGTGGCCGAAGTGCGAACCGGGTTCAAGAAGCCCGATGGGTTGGTGCGGCGCTTCGGATCTTCCAGTATTGCGGTGAACTGTCTGCGGGAAGACGGTGCCAACGTGCTGGATGTGATGGAGGGGCTGCGTGCCGCCAATGAACGCCTGAATGCAGGCATCTTGAAAGACCGCAGCCTGCAATTAACCCAGGTCTACGATGAGACGGAGTATATCTATTCCGCGATTGGACTGGTGCGCGAGAACATCTTTCTGGGCGGTGCCCTGACGATGACGGTGCTGATGATCTTTCTGCATCTGAACCATCGCACGCTGGTACTGGCCCCGGCGATTCTTGCCAGCGGCGTCGCGTCGGTATATGTTTCGCCGTGGTTTTTTGCCGTCTGCATGGCGTTAATCATCATCTCTGGTTTCTGGTTTGCGCGCGGAGCTTTGGTGATTGGTCTTGCGATTCCCACCAGTATTGTGGCAACGTTTCTCATCCTGGCGGTACTCGGCCGGACACTCAATGTGATCAGTCTGGCCGGCCTGGCCTTCGCGGTGGGGATGCTGGTCGATAATGCCGTCGTGGTGCTCGAAAACATTTATACGCGCTATCAGCGGGGTGAAGACCCCCTCACGGCGACGGTCCGGGGAACGCAGGAAGTGTGGGGAGCCGTCACCGCCTCAACACTGACCACTGTCGCCGTGTTTGTCCCCGTGATCTTCGTGCAGGAAGAGGCGGGACAACTCTTCCGCGATATTGCCCTCGCGATCAGTGCCGCGGTCGGACTTTCGCTGATCGTGTCGGTTGTGATTATTCCCGTTGCCGCGTCGCGCATCATTGGCCGAGGCATGCGGCGGGTCGATGGCAAACTCCGTGGCATTCCCGATCGGAAGGGAACAGTGCATGGCGATGAGAAGTTTCATGGACTGGCCGCGGTTATTGCCACCCTGGGTCATTGGTTTGTCGCCGGGGTTACGGGGTTGAATCGATTAATTCAAACGAATGTGATGACGCGGTTGGGGACCATTTGCCTGCTGGTCGCCGCGTGTGGTGTGGCCACGTGGACCATGTGGCCACAAGTGGAATATCTGCCGAACGGAAATCGAAACCTGGTGTTCGGCATTCTGTTGCCTCCCCCGGGCTATAACCTCGATGAACTGACAGCGATGGGCGAGTTCGCGGAGAATGAGTTGCGGCCGTATTGGGATATCGATGCTAGCGACCCCGCCATCATCAATGGCAAAGACCCGGTGATTGGTGACTTTTTCTTCGTGGCACGTGGTCGGCAAGTCTTCATCGGCGTGCGCTCGCTCGACCCCACTCGGGCCGCGGAATTGATTCCCCTGGTGCGATCACTGGGTGCCAAGTTGCCGGGGACGTTTGCCGTGGCCTTCCAATCGAGCCTGTTCTCGCAGGGACTGGTCGCAGGGCGAACGATTGATATTGAAATCACGGGCCCGGAGTTACCCAAACTGGTGCAACTGGGCGGACGGATTCTGGGCGGCGATCCTCCAGGAACTCCCGATGGTCTGCTACCGATTTTTGCACTCATTCCCGATGCCCAGGCGCGACCGGTCCCCAGCCTCGACCTTTCCAGCCCCGAAGTCCATATCACACCCAAGTTACTGCAAAGTGCAGAAATGGGCCTGAGCGCTGCGGACCTGGGTTACACGGTTGATGCCTTGGTCGATGGCGCTTACGCCAGTGACTATTATCTGGGTGCCGATAAGATCGATCTCTCGATACGCGGACGAGATGAGTTTGCCCGGCAGACACAGGACATTGGTTCGCTGCCGATTGCCACGCGAACCGGGCAACTTGTGCCACTCGCGGCGCTGGCCGATGTGAAACTGTCGAGCGGCCCGGAGCAGGTGAATCATCGTGAACGCGAACGGGCGATTACGATCGCTGTTACCCCGCCGCCTACGATGCCATTGGAACAGGCACTCATCATCATCCAGGAAAAGATCGTGAGGCCGTTGGAAACGAGCGGAGATTTGAATGGGGGCTACCGCATCAACCTGGCGGGGACTGCGGATAAACTGAATAACACCTGGAACGCCTTGCGATTCAATGTGATTCTGGCGTTGTTGATTACCTACCTGCTGATGGCCGCGCTGTACGAATCGTGGATTTACCCGTTCGTGATCATTTTCAGCGTGCCCCTGGGGGCCGTGGGCGGGCTCGTCGGACTGAAGGTCCTGGGCTGGTATCTCATGCTGCAAGGGCAACCGCCACAATCACTCGACGTGCTTACCATGCTGGGTTTCGTGATCTTGATTGGGACCGTGGTGAACAATGCCATCTTGATTGTCGACCAGGCATTGCAACTGATTCGAGATGATCATCTCGCGCCGAAAGTGGCCGTGATCGAAGGGGTCCGCTCTCGAATTCGCCCGATGTTCATGACCACTATGACGACCGTGCTGGGTCTGTTGCCGCTGGTCCTGTTCCCGGGTGCTGGGAGCGAACTTTATCGCGGTCTGGGCAGCGTGGTGCTCGGTGGGCTGCTGATCTCCACGATCTTTACCCTGTTCCTGATTCCCGCCGCCTTTACGCTGACTCTCGAAGCCGAAGCCTGGGTCAATCGCCTGCTGGGCCGCAATCCCGATGGCGAACCCTTCGATGTGGATGAACTGCCGACCACGCCGCTGGAACCCGCGGCGAATCTGCAACAGGTCGGGTAACCGCCCGGTTTGCCAGCTTACTGACCGAAGTACCAGTTCAAAAAGAGGCGCAATTCTCCGTCGAATTGTTGATCGTCACGGTTTCCGATCGGTGTGACATACGCGGCGGAGAGGGTGCTGCTGTTGCCAAGAATCGCGGTGGCACCCAGTGTCAGGTTCAGCACTTGCAGGCTGCCGACACCGGCACCAATCTGGTAAAGGTTGCCGATGTTGTCGCTGCCGGTCAGTACGTCGTCGCTTTGCAGCGACTGGTTGTAATGCAATTCCATCATGGGTGCGAACCCGGTAATCAGGCCTTCGCCGGTCTCATCACGGTAGACCCAGTAACCGGTGCTCAGGCTCCAGTACACAAACGTGGCGTCATTGGCCCGGCCCATGCTGGAAAACTCATTCGTCGGCAGCCCGCCACCATCCAGGTTGGCGACTTCCACGCGATTGCCGTTTGCATCGATGTCGTACTGAATCATCGCCTGCACGAAGAGTTCATCGGTCGGTGTGTATAGCGATCCGATGAAGGGGAGCAAATGAAATGAGTCGTTGCGGATCTGCAGCAGCGTCGAACCGGTAGGCGTAACAAGCTGCACGTCATTTCCCGTGGGAACCGAAAGTCCCAGGCCCACGGAATGGGCCCAGGTTTCATCGAGGTAGATCAGATATTTGAAATAGCTGGTGATGTTGCCGAATTCCGCGTCGCCACCGTTACTGGAGCCATCGGTCAGAATGTCGGAACTCAGCGTGCTGGCAAACGGAGTACGCACTTCGATTGATCCGTAACCATTGTTGAACGTCTTTTCAAAGCCCGGCGTGTAACGATGGACCTGCACGCCCCCCGCGGTCAGCGAGGCACTATCAAAGAAGCTGTAATTGAAGAACACGCGGTCGCGCGGAATCGGGCTGCCGTTCTCTGCCAGTTTCGAGCGTCCCACAACGGTCGCGGAACTCGGGCTGGGGACCGAAATCATTTGTCCCTCGCCCACGATGTTGAACAACTGGTTGCCCACATCGGTCGGCAGTGTGTCGTCCGGATTCACGAACTGCGAAGTCTGAATCGCTCCGAACGGACCGGGGTTGATCACGATGAAGCCCTGGTCGACTTCCGCGAGTCCGACGTACATTCCTTGCGGATACGGTTGCGACTGCCCCGTCTTGAAAGCGAACTCCCGGCCATTGGCCGTCGCGTTCGGCAAACCCGGGCCGTTAGCGTTCACATCGACCCCCAGAAAACTCCCGACAGGACCAGTGATAATTGGGGCCGAGGTGTCTCCCAGTTGGAATTGTCCACCCACGCCCTTGGCAATTGCCGCCGATTCAAAGGGAAAGAAGCAGAGCATGGAATCGCTGGTGCCAAACAGATCGCCAATCATGTTGGGAGCCATTTTGGTGCGCGTGCGGGCTGCCACGAGTGAGTTTCCGCGCTGATAGTTTCCCACTGCCGGATTGGGAGTCGTGGCAAACGGTGACCGCGTTGCTCCACGATTCGGTAGCGGCGTCTGTGACACCGGTGGCAGTGGCGCTGGCAGTTCAGAGGGCGTGGCGGCGGGTGTCTCTCCAGGTGGAGCAGGGGCCTGCGCCTGAAGCTGACCAGCCAGACTACCCGTCATCAGGCAGCCCAGCATCACTTTCTGCCAGCCTGCGCTGAAGAATTGGCGTCTCGAATCGACATTGTGCGAGCGGCACGCGTCAACCATGACTCTTAGCCCATCCCGTGTGTATCGGTGATCAGGCATTGCGACTGGCACAACACCATCAGGTTTCTTGTCGGAATGAATCGGCCGACCCGCCAAGAGTTTTGTTTTGGGCCGTATAGCTTAACATGGCGGATTCTGCCGATTCTGCCGGCGCAACCGCCCGGGTTTGCCCGCGTGCTTGCCCGACGTCGACACAACCGGCAGGCGAATAGGTTCGTGACATGCGGGACGGTGTAAAGCAACAGCATCATGCGGATTATTGATTTCACCGTGTATCACGTCCGCATTCCGCTCAAAAAAGAGATCAGGCACGCCTCGCATGTCCGCACCAGCACCGATTCCCTGGTCGTCCAATGTCGACTCGACAGTGGGCAATCGGGCTGGGGGGAGGGGTTACCTCGGGCTTATGTCACGGGGGAAACTCTGGAGCAGGCCTGGCAGATGCTGCCCTCCGTGCCATGGAACTCGCAATTTGGAGCCTCGATCGCATCGCTCTCCGATGTCGTTGCGATGCTGTCGAGCTTCCAGTTAACTCAAACAGGGGCAGACCAGCGCGGCTGTTTCGGCAATTCGCTGCGCGCGGCGATTGAACTGAGCCTGCTCGACGCGGCCTGTCGGTCACTCGGCCTGCCGCTCTCAGCGGTCACCACCGCTGTTCCAGAAACCGTAGCGATCCGGCAGTCGGCGGCCGAGGTCTGTTATGGAGCCGCGATCACGGCAGCATCGCCCTGGAAGCAGCGCTGGCGGGCCATGCTCATGCGATTGTCGGGCTTTCCACAGATCAAGGTGAAAGTGGGTGTAGACGGGGTCGATGATGTCGCCTTATTACGCCGGGTCCGCAATATTGTTGGTCCGAATGTCGATCTGCGGATCGATGCCAACGAAGCCTGGCGCTGCGAGACGCTGGTGAAACAGGTTGCGCCGCTGTTACCGTTCCAGATCACGGCACTGGAACAACCGGTGCCGCATGAAGCTGTCGCGGGCCTCGCTGCCGTGCGATCAACAGTCGGCGTACCTCTGATGCTGGATGAATCGCTGTGTTGTGAATTCGATGCCCGCCGTGCCATCAACGAAGGACTGTGCGACCTCTTCAATTTGCGGATCTCGAAATGCGGCGGATTTCTCCCCACTCTAAAGCTCGCGGCACTCGCACATCAGGCGGGGTTGGGCTACCAACTTGGCTGCCAGGTGGGTGAGACGGGGATCCTCTCTGCTGCAGGTCGGCACTTTGCGACATCAGTCGTGGGGATTCGATACCTCGAAGGGAGCTACGATCGCCATCTCGTGCGGGAGCGGCTTACCAACGAAGATCTGACATTCGGACTCGGTGGTCGCGCTCCCGCACTGACTCAACCGGGGCTAGGCATCACGATAGATCTCCAAGCTCTGCAGCGTGTCACCATTCAGTCAGCAACATTTGCCATCTGATGGACTATGGGGAGGTCAGCGAGAGGAAGTCCAATCCGAACATGTACCCTTTCGCGGCCTTTGGATTCGCCCCCGTGATTTCCACGACCAACCGATGCGAACCGGCTGCCAAAGTGTGCTGCCCCAACGAGATGACCGGCGTAGTGATGACACCATTATTGAAACAGTCGATCGGTTCCGTCGCGGGGTGATCATCGACACTGAGCCGCACGATGCCGTAATCGATCGCCTTCGTCAGCACGGCGTAAATTTCGTAATCGCCCGCGGTTTCGACCTGGAATTCGAGCACCAGTCGATCTTGAGGTTTGCCGCCAGTCCACCAGAGTTGCGAGTTCCCGCTCCACTTCGACAGTGTGAAGGCTCCCATGGGTTGCGAGCCGGCATTGCCGCGCGTCAGTGACTGCACCTTCAAGGCTTCCCCTTCCAGTGCTCCCGCAACTTTACCTGTCCGAGGGTCGAGCCACGGGCCTGCTCCCGGCAACGGGACTTGAGAGGGGCTTGCCAGATACGCCACCAGATCGCGCACATCGGTTGCGGATAATGTTTTCAACTGGCCTTCCGGCATCAGTGAAATCTCTGCGAGCTTGCGCTCTTCGATGCTGCTTTTGGGCACGGTGACCAGATCGGTCGGCGTCTGCAAGACAACGGCCGAATCCGTCTCCTCTTTGATGATGCCATTGATCGCGCGGCCATCATCGGTCACAACAATCGTCATCTGATAGGCCCGGCCGACGACCGCACTCGGGTCCAGCAGGTTCTCCAGCAGATATTCGAGATTGGCCCGATTGGAGCCCGTCAGATCGGGGCCAATCGGCTTCCCAGCATCGAACAGTTTGTGACAGGTGCCGCAAGTTTTGTTGTACAGCTCGCGGCCATGCGGCAGGTTCGCCGCTGTCAGCATTTTCGGCTGTAGAGCCTCTTTGTACTTCGCCAGATCAGCGACTTTATCGGCAGAGGTCGACCGAATCATCCCCCAGACTTCGTTCAACCGCTTGGTGACTTCGGCGTGATTCAACTGCTGCAATTGCCGAACGGAAAAGGCCGATAAATCGGTCCGCGGAATGGTCCCGGCCTCCATCGCATCCAGCATTGCCAGCACCCAGTTGGCCCGGGCCGACAGAGTCGCGATCGCCAGTTGCTGATCGTCGCGCGAGAACTGGGGGTAGTGCTGAATGATGGCCGACGGTGTCGCGGGCACATCAAACGCCGCGAGTGCATTCAGACTGGCCGAACGGAGTTCCGGATCATCGAGGAGCTTATGAAGCAAAACGGGCAGTTCGCGGTCTTTCCCGGCGACCAGCGAGGCCAGCGCGAGTTGCCGCCTTTCCGCTGAAAGCTGTGTGTTCTGCAATGTCTGTCGGAGCGCCGGAAAGACGCGTTCATCGCCGAACTTCACCGCGACGAATTCGGCCTGCTGTCTCAGCGGTTCATCGTTCGACTTCATCAACACGTCATAGGCGTGGGTCCAGGATTGCGGCTGCTTCAGATCGGCACGCACGGCAAATGCTGCCACAACCTCGGCCATCATCCACCGCTGCTGTTCAACCTTCGCCGCCGCCACACGCTCAAACAAGGGTTCATACCCCTGCGGGTCAGACGCCAGCCGTCGCACGATGTATTGGCTGATGATCGGGATCTTCGAGGCTTCAGCAAGGCTCAATGCTTGTTTGGAATCTGCCATCACTGTTGGTTCGATGCCGTACCACAGTAGCAACGGTAAGTTATGATCCTCGGCATCATCCGCATACGTCACAAGCGCCGCCGCCAGCGGAAAACGATCGGCTGGGGCGAGCTTCTGCAGCGCCGATGCCAGATACATCCGGACCGTGGGGGTTGGTTCTTTCGCGGCCAGATTGATGAACTGGTTCCGTAACGCGGTATCGATTTCACCAGTTTCGGACGCGAGTTGTACCGTCCATGCGCGGACATCGGCATCGACATGCGACAGATTCTGGTCGATCAATTCTCGCGACAATCCGCCGGTCACATGCAGGCACCACAAGTACCGCAACCGTTCATGCGTGGTGGTGGCGGCAGCCAGCCGTGTGATCAAATCTCCGCGCGTGGTCGCAGCGAGTTTCCCCGTCGCAGCTCGTTCCTGCAAGATCCGCCGGGCATGCCGCACGTACCATTCGTTGGTGTGCGTCTGATTGTCGATTAGCGCGGCGTCGGACTCGGTGGCGAGGTTCACCTGCACGGCCTGATGTTCGCCATACACAATCTTGAAGATGCGGCCGTTCGTGCGGTCGTGGCCATCATTGCGGCCATGATGACACTGGTTCTTGTCGTACCAGTCGATCATCGTCACCTGGCCGTCGGGGCCGTAGGTGAGATAGATCCACTGCGACCAGACATCGTTCGCGAAGCAGAAATCGGGGGCCGCATCGCCGACATACCCCGACCCGCGCGGTGTCAAGCGGTCCTGGTTCAGTCGCGCGCCGTGGATGTTGTTCATGAATAACTGGTCGCGATACCGCTGTGGCCAGACGCCCCCCTGATAGATCATGGCCCCGGCATGCGCATGGCCTCCGCCGATGTTGTCTGACGCGGAACGATCAGCATTGTTCCACTGATTGCCAACCCAGTGCCGATGGTTCGCAATCGTCTGGATGTCAGCATAAGTATGCGGGTTGAAGTGCTGCCCGGCCTGCCGCTGATACCGGGCACCCTGAATCACATGGTAGAGGTGCGGAATGACACAGGCCGTGGCAAAGGCATGGCCGCGATCATTGAAATCGACACCCCAGGGGTTGCTGGTCCCCTCGGCGAAGACTTCAAATTCATGCCGCGTGGGATGATACCGCCAGATGCCTGCGTTGATTTTCTTGCGTTCGGCATCACTGGCGCCGGGCTGGCCAACATTGGAATGCGTGAAGACACCGTGGCAACCATACAGCCAGCCGTCGGGCCCCCAGATGAAGGCGTTCAGCGTTTCATGCGTATCCTGATGGCCCCAGCCATCGAGCAGCACTTGCGGTTGGTCATCGGGTTTGTCATCGCCATTGCGGTCGGGAATGAACAGCAGATACGGTGCCGCACCGACCCAGACACCACCAAAGCCGACTTGCAATCCACTCACGAGATTCAGCTTGTCGGCGAAGACAGTGCGCTTGTCGAATTTCGCATCGCCATCGACATCTTCAAAGATCAGAATGCGGTCGCGACCTTCGCCTTCCGGTTGCCGTGCGGGATAGGTAAACGCCTCGGCGACCCACAGCCGGCCCCGATCGTCAAACGCCATCGCAATGGGTTGCTGTACATCGGGTTCTCCAGCACATAAGCGGGCATGAAACCCCTGCGGCAAGGTGATGGCGAGGGCGGCTTCCTCGGGGGATAATCCCTGTGCCAACGGGGCTTTCTTGCGCGGCTGCATCAGTTCCCACTCGGCCTTGGGAAGCTGCTTGACCTGCTGCACGTGGGCGAACACGCCCTGCTTGTTGCCGACAACGACATCGGGGACGCCATCACCCGAGACATCGGCCGCTGTCACCTGCACGCCCACGCCGGAGTTATCGTCGATGAGATGCGGCACCCAATCGACCGCGCCGTTCTCACCCCGCTTCAATTGGAACCAGTACAGCACCGCCGGGGCATCGGGCTCGGGGTCGCCTTTTGGTCCGTGGGCCCAGTACCGCTTCCCGGTGACAATGTCCTTCAACCCGTCGCCATCCATGTCGACGAGATCAATCGCATGAATCTGCGAAAATTTCACGCCATACGGGTTATCGTCGGCCTTGTCTGTTGTGATAGTCCGCGCCGTGAACTTGGGTTCGCCATCGTCACTCTTTTGTTGTTGATACCAGACGAGCCCAAACCCATGCGCTGCGAGACTGGTGATGACATCGTTCAAGCCGTCGCCGTCGACATCGTAAACATACATCTGCGCGCCACCCGGACCAGCAAACGGTACCGGGTGCTTCTTCCACACGGGATCGCCTATGAGTGACGCGGGTTGCTCCCACCAGCCTGTTTTTTCGAGAAAGTCGACCCGGCCGTCGCCGTTCACATCGCCAAATCCCAGGCCATGCGTGAACTTCCCGCCCGCCGACTGATCGGAAATCTTGTGGAACGTCCACGGTTCCTGCGGCTTGGACCAGTCGGGGGTGGCATAGCCGAAGTAACCATCATTCTGGGCGATAATTTCGGGTTTGCCATCGCCCGTGATATCGCCCCATGTGGGTGATTCATTATCGACGACGTCGAGCACTTTGTGCCGCGTCCAGTAGCCCTCTTTACCTTGGGGATTCTCGAACCACGAGGCATCGAGACCGGGGAAGCCGTAGATGAGAATGTCGGTCCAGCCGTCCGCATTGAAGTCGTGCGTGTAGGCAAAAAAGTTGTCGGAATATCCGAGCGGGTCGAACGGCTTCGGGGGATAGTATTCATGCCGTTGTTCAAATGTTGGCCCCGCAAACCAGAATGGTCCTGCGATCAAATCTGGCTGGCCATCTTTGTTGATGTCGCCGACGGCTGCCCCTTCGGTGAAGAACTTATCGATCAGCTGCTGCTTGCGGAATGTCCGCAGCGCTCGCGTTTCCTGGGCCTCGGTAATCCCGGACGATACAGACAACAATACCAGACAGACGCCGAACGGCCAGCACGATCGCATGGGGGAGCACTCCGCACGATGACGAATACGACGGGCACGGCCGACGGATTATCACCCATCAGCCGCGGTTGATCTCTCGATATCGTAGCGAACGCCCGGGAAAATGCGATGGTCGTGGTACACAATCTCAGGCATGGTTACCGGCAACGAGGGTGGTGTTTCCGGGGCTTGTGAATCCACTCTTTGCCCGGCCATGGCGATAAACAAAGTTAGCTGCAAGACGACGTACGTCCCGATTCCGTGGTTTATTTGCGACTCCGAGGATCTTGGTTGGCGAAGTATGCCCGGCAGTTCAATAAGTCGATTGGCCTTCTTGAAGCAGCGCCAGCGGGCGCTGTCGTCCGATGGTCAGCGCCGGCCATAACCCGGCCAGCGCCGTCACGATCAGCACCAGGGCCAACCCCCACGCAATCGCCAGCCAGGGGATGTGCAGAGTGGGATGCAACCCGCCGAAAAAGCTGAAGTACTGTGCGATTCCGCAGCCGCACCAGCCCGCCAGAAGTCCAAAGCCCAGGCTGATCAGGCCCGCGACGACACCAATCAATACTCCTTCTGCCACAATCGCACGGATGATGGCTGACTGCGAAATCCCAATCGCTCGCAACACGCCGAGTTCCCATTGCCGGGAGCGAATCGAAGCCAGCAGGATATTCACAACGCTCAAGCCTGCAATCACCACGGCGACGAGCGGCAGTTGACTGACGGCCCACAGCCAGCGAGCCGCGTTCCGGCGCGTCATCTGGCGGATGTGTTCCACGGGCATAATCCGAACGTTCGGTGGATCGTTCGCGGCAACTCCCGAGATGTCCGTAGGAAGTGACGCGCGATAGAGTTGCCGGGCCACGTCGACAATTTCATCGGGGTTCGCCGTCCGGTTCGCATAATTGAACCACAGATGGGTCGCCGTGGGGCGATTGAAGTCTTCCGCGACCGCGGAATATTGCGCGAACACCAAGGCCGCGGCCCGGTGCGTGCGCGAGCGAAAGCCCGTCAACTTGGTTTGCCAATGCCAGCCGGGCAGCTTGACTGCGCCGACAATGGTGTATTGGACCGGGCGATCGGAGTTCTCGGGTGGCACGAGTTCTACAGAATCGCCGATTTTCAAGCCGCTCTCGGTCAGGAAATGATCCGGGACGAGGCAGGCGCGGCCTGCTTGCATCTGACTGATGGCCGAGACCGCATCGCCCGCCGACCATTCCACGTTCATCAACGGGTGCTCGTCGCCAAAGGCCCGTTGCGGGTCGATACCCACAATCACCACGTTGTCTTGCCGCGTGACCGAGGCCCGCGTGGCGCTCCCTGTGACATCGTGCAGCAGCCGGGGTTGTTCCACGACAATCGGCAAACACGCCTCGCGATTGATGCCGGGAATGTGCTCAAACTCGCGGACGTGGTCCAGGTGCAGGCCCGGGGAATCAAAGGCCAGGATCGCATCGGGTGCCCACGGCCCGACGATGAAGGCGTCGAGCATGGTGAATCCCCAGACCTGAATGCCGATGTACAAGCCCAGGCCCACGGCCAGGGAAATGGCGGCGGCAGCCGTTCGCCAGACATGACTGGTAATCTGGCTGGCAATCAGCTTGGGATCGATGGCCAAACAGCAGGCAAGCACTGGGCTGAACCAGCGATCGACCCAGGCCACCAGTGCGGGGGTAATCAGCACAAAGCCGAGCGACATGGAGACAAAACCCACGAGCAGCGTTCCCACCACGCGTATTTCAAATCGCGGAGGGAAGGCGAATGTTAGAAGTGGATTCACGGCAATCAGCAACATGCCGACACCGAATGTTTTCCACGATGCCGAAGCGAGTGGCCCGGCCTGCGGTCGAGGAACCATGGCGTCCGCCGGCCGGACACGCGTGGCACGCCAGGCAGGAATCAGCGATGCGAACAATGCTCCCCCGAAAGTGACGACTGCGGCCAGCGTCAGACTCATCGGGCCAATCTCGGCACCATGATGCAGCAGCCGCGCGAACATGCTTGCCACCAGTGACAGCAGCAACTGACTGATGAGCAGCCCGCCGAAAAATCCGATGGTCGCCAGCAGCAGGCTCTCGGCGAAGATCAGAAGGCAGAGTTGCCACCGTGTCAGTACCACGGCCCGCAACACGGCGAATTGACGCACGCGCTCTGTCACACCCATGTTCACCGAGCTGAAGATCACCAGCCACGCCACCAGCATGGCAATGCCCGTCGCCGCGTAAGACTGCATCCGCAAATTGTCTGCTGCGGCGGCCTCGTCGAGGCGTTCTTCAAGCTCGTAGGCTTCCTGAAACTGCACGGGTATGTCATAGCGGCTGAGTTCTGGTGCCCAACCGAATCGAAACCGGGTGATGTCGGCGATGGGCTTCATTGCGATGCCGATGAAGCTGATCTGGGACGATTCCTGGAACAACTGTTCGGCAAGCGATGTGGAGATAAACACGTCGCCGGAACTCGGAGTCAGCATGAGCGGTACGCCGTATTCTCCGATGCCCAGCGTTGGCGCTTGCAGCAATCCCACCACGCGGCATTCCAACGTGTCCTGCTGGTGTTGCATGCGAATGATGTCATCGAGTTCGACTTGCAACCGCAGTGCCGTATCAGCGCGGACAACCGCCTCGCGAACGTCATCATCGGCAGTATTCAACCACCGGCCCTTCACAGGAAAGGGGGGCGACTCGATCGCCGACGCAATCACCGTGTACTCCGATCGCAAATTGGGCGGGCCACCCGTTGGCGGACCCTGTGGAGGCTCTTTCGACAAATCAAGCGGCGGTGTGTTTCCGGTCACGACGACCCGCCGCACCCAGAACGGATCGGCAGCGGCAACAGCCGGATCGGATCGCATCGCGGTCAAGACTTCATCGGGGACGGTTGCGGGCTCCTCGTGACTGATCGGTGCTATCGAGAGTTCATAATGACCCAAGGCGACATGGGCCCAGGTATCGAAAGATTTCAGCAGCGCGTCGTAACCAGCCGTCACCCACAGGACCATGCACGTGGCCGCCATCGTGGCGAGCGACGTCAGCACGACTCGCGCTGGATGTTCGCGCAGAAAGGCGATCGTCAGCCACCACACTTTATTCATGCGAAGACCTCGGCTGTGGGTGAAAACAGTCGTTGATAAGTCGTCGCGATTTCGTTCGCATCGCGCTCGCCCGACGGATGAAATTCCGCAAGATTGGTTCCGTCCTTCAGCACGACAATCCGGTCGGCCCACATGGCCACATGCGGTTCATGGGTCACCAGAACAATCGTGCGACCCTGATCGTCACACAATTCTCGCAGCAACTGGCACACTGCCTGACCGGAAGCCGAGTCGAGACTGCCGGTCGGTTCGTCGGCAAGCACGACCGCCGGATCGCAGATGAGCGCCCGCGCAATCGCGACGCGCTGTTGCTCTCCGCCCGATAGCGCGCCCGGCTTGTGAGATCGTCGCGACTTCAACCCCAACCGCTCGAGGAGCGCATCGACTTTGGCTGGCAGAGCGATGTTCGTAGGGGCCGGCAAACGGATGTTGTCTTCAGCAGACAGGCTGGGAATCAAGTTGAATGCCTGAAACACTAGTCCGATCTGTCGACCACGAAAGCGGGTCAGCGCCGCATCAGACAATTTCGCCAGATCCTGCCCGTTGACCAGCACCGATCCACCGTCGAGATCTGTCAGTCCGGCCATGGCATGCAGCAGCGTGCTTTTGCCGGAACCGGAGGCCCCCATGATGGCCATGAACTCGCCACGCCGGACCTGCAGATTCACTCCATTCAACGCGGTAACCGTATTCCCCCCTTGTGAAAATCGTTTCACAACCTGCATGACTTGCAGCGGATGAGTGGTCTGGGACATGGGCAACTCGCAGGGACACAAGTGGATCAATTCGAGATCAATTACAGGGCGCTCCGGCCATTTTGCAGAAGTTGCAGTGGTTCTGTCCGGCCCACGCGAATCGCTGGCCACAACGCTGCGGCAATACACAGCAGAAACGTCAAAGCGTAACCATAGCTCAGCACATCCCACGGAATAACGAGCGGCGTAGCAACTCCCTCGAACCACGGATTGCTGACATAACGCACGAGGCCAAGGCATGTCCATCCCGTGAGGATGCCAAAGCTGAGACTGAGCAGGCTGGCAACAAAACCGATGAGCAGCGCCTCGGCCAGAACCAGCCGGACCAATGCAAATCGCTTCACGCCGACCGCTCGTAAGATGCCGAACTCCCATTGCCGTGCGCGAACTGACGCTGCAATGGTGTTGACAATACCCAGCGAGACAACCAGCAGCGTGATCAGCGGCAGCCAACCCATGGCCTGTACGGCCGCCCCGCCCCGAGTGCGAAGCCCCTCGCGAACTTCATCGATCGAGGTCACGCGAACCGGTGCTTCGCCTGGCCTCCCAGGGCCGCGACCGCGACTGGGTCTCCCATTGCCCCTGTTGGATGGGGGTGTCTCGGCGGCTGTCTGGGGGACAGACTCGGCGGGGGTACGTTCTGTTGATTCCGCTGGCGGTTCGCGGCGGCCCCGTTCCGGTGGGGAAACGAGTGGCGTCAATCGGGCTTCAAGATCCGCGGCGGTGACACCGGGCTGCATCTGCAACCACAGGAATTCGACGCGCGGCAAGTCAAAATCGGTCTGCACTTGAGTGCGGGAAGCGAACACCAACCCGGCCGTCCGGACAAAGTTCTTGCGCAACCCCGATGTCTTGGTGATCCAGTTCGATCCAGGCTCGGCGATGACCCCTGCGATCGTATATTCGACAGACGTTTCGGGCGACTTCGGCAGAATCAGACCGATCGTATCGCCTACGCCCAGCCCCGCGTACTTGTGGAAACTGTCGGGTACAAGACAGTGTCGCCCCGTTTTCAACTTGGCGAGCGCCTCGGTGCGGTTCCCCTGCACGAACTGCAATCGGAAAGCAGACGTGGAAGGCTCAAATGCGGCCGTTGCATCGATGCCGATGATCGTCACGTTATCTTGCCGGACGGCCGAGTCACGATCACCGCTTTTCAAAGGATCGCCCACGAGCTTGGCTTGTTCGACCGCAATCGGAAAACAGGTGTCGGGGACTATGCCCGCGGAGTGGCATAGTTTCTCTATCGACTCGTCCGACAGGCCGGGGTCGAATTTGACAATGGTGTTCGGTGTCCAGCGACCGGGGAGAAAGCCCCCCAGCATCGATCGTCCCCAAACTTGTGTCGCCGTGTAAAGACCCAGGCCGAGCATCAGTGATGCGGCTATCCACGCGGAGCGCCACATGTTGCTGCTGAGCTGGGTCTGCACGAGGTTCGTCTGCAAGCGCAGGCCACGCGCGACAATCGAACTGAATACCCGCTCGACGAGCAGTACGCACACCGGCGCGAGAAGTACAAAACCCAGGACACATGCCGGAGCGCCCACACACAAAATCAGCCCGAATCGCAGCGACTCGGGCAAACCCGGCCCATAGACCAGCACCGGATTTATGGCGACAAGTACGCCGCCGGTGAAAACCGCGACGGCCAGCCAGTTCCCGCTGTTTGTGGTCGCTGGCAACGGAGCCATTGCTTCCAGAGGGCTAATTCGAGTCGCTTTCCAGATCGGGAAAATCGCGGCCAGCAGCGCACCAACCATTGAGCAAGCTGCCGTCAGCAGGGTACTTAGTCCGCCCAGCGACACACCGTGGGGAAAGAGGTCTGGTTGAGCGCTGGCGAACAGTTTCAGCAGCAGCCAGCCACCAGCCAGACCTCCGATCCATCCCAGAACCGCCAGCACGAGTGCTTCCATCAGAACCAGTCTCGCGACCTGGACCCGCTTGAGTCCCACCGCCCGCAACACCGCGAGTTGCCGTGCGCGTTCGTTGACCCCCATGCTGAGTGTTGTGAAGATGATGAACGCGGAGGCCAGAATCGACAGCGCGGTCACAAAGTAGGCTTGTTTCCTCGCACCTTCCGCCGCAAATCCCCCCGCCAGTTTCGCCCGCACATCTTCCGGGCGGATCAACTCGACAGCAGGTGTCGCGGCCGCCAAGGCTGTCAGCAGGGCCTCGGTTTTCGCTTGTGGTCTCAGCCGCAGTTCCACCAGATTGATCCGCGGTGCTGCTCCGGTCAGGGGTTCCACTATCGACAGTGGAACATAGGCGGCGAGCGATGCTGGCCCGCGGTTCGTCCCCCCCGGCGCGCCCCCTTTCGTGCGCGACATCGCCAGTTCTACGTCCTCGACCTGTTCGGTGATGCCCACGACCGTCAGACTTTGGACTTCTCCCGCTTCCGTGCGGAACTCGATGGTGTCGCCCGGCTTCAGCGAAAGTGCCTCGGCGACACCACTGCTGACAACCGCTTCGGAATGGGAGTCTGGGTTCAGCCAACGGCCGTCTTGCAAGGGATAACGCGGCTCGGTCGACAGTGTGCCGACGACCGTCGGCCCCATCCGGCCGAGTCCCCGACTCGGGCGACTCCCTGTGGCCGTATTCGGCGGAGTCGCCGGTGGTTCGCCACCGCGACGGAACAGCATGCGAAACTGTGCCACCGAGTTGACGGTATCGATCGCGTCCTGATGTTCCAGCAGGGTCACCAACTCGGGCGCGATTTCATCGTCGAGATGCTGCGGCACGACAAAGGCCGCATAGTTTCCCACGAAATCAGACGTCTGATCATCAAATCGAGAGGCGATCGTTTCATAAGCCGTCACGACCCACACCACCACGCCGATGGCCGCAATCATCGCTATCGCGGTCAGGGTGAGCCGCACCTGCTGCTGTTGCGCCTGGGCGAGGAAAAGTTTCCAGGTGAGGCTCATGCCTGCCTCGCAGTCGTCGTGATCGGATTCGCTGTTACCGCCGCGGCAGCGACGATGTCCTGGTAATGGCCCGCCAGGGCATGGGCGTCGGGAAACTCGGCGGACAGGAAGTCGGCGCAGATCTTGCCATCTTTCATCACCACGATACGGCTGGCCCAGGCGGCAACCGCTGGCTCGTGCGTGACAACGACGATGGTCCGGCCCTCGCGTTCGTGGAGATCACGAAGTCGCTCGCAGAGAAGTTTTCCATTCACCGAATCGAGGCTGCCCGTCGGTTCATCGGCGAGGATCAGCGCCGGATCGGTTACCATGGCCCGCGCCATGGCCACGCGCTGCTGTTCGCCACCGCTCAGGCTATCGGGACGATGCGTGAGACGATGTCCCAGGCCGAGTCGTTCGAGAAGCTGAATCGCGCGGTCTCGGTCTCCGTTTGCCTCGCGACCTACCTCGGCCATCAGCGGCAACAACACATTGTCCAATGCCGTGAGTGATGGAATCAGATTGAACTGCTGAAAGACCAGTCCGATTCGGCGGCGGCGGAAATCGGTCAATCTGGCGTCAGAAAGGTCCGAAAGTTGTTGCCCCTCCACCGCGACACGCCCTGCATCTGGTCGCGTCAGCCCGGCCATCACATGCAGCAGCGTGCTTTTCCCCGAGCCACTGGCCCCCATGATGGCCAGGAACTGCCCTGGTGCAACAGTCAGCGTGACCCCATTGAGCGCGTGGACGCGGTTGCCTCCTTGCGGGAAGGACTTGACCAGGTTCTCGGTCTGCAGGGGCAGCGCGGATGTTTTCTGGTCTGCACGTGTCTCAGAACCCGTTGCCGAGTGTTGCATGGTGGACATTCAGGCTCCTGCATCCAAGGCTGTGTGACGGCGAAATTTACTTGGACTTGAGATCGAACGGTTCGAGAGCCAGCGGCTGCTCGTCGACGGTAACCTTTAAGGGCGATTTCTCCCGGCTGGCGAACAGGCCATTCAACAAGTCCGGAACAGCCACGTCCTGGCTCCTGCGTATTTCCCAAGGGGCAACCACGGTGACGACGTACTCGCCTTTCAGGGCTCCATCTCCCGAGGAAAACGTCGTCATCCGAAACTCGCCGTTGTCATCGGTCAGTGTTTGTCCCACATATTCCTGGCCGCCATGCTGTGGTGACACAGGATAGAAACAGACCACGGCACGCACCGCCGGCGTCCCATCGACCAGCACCGTGCCAGAGACCGGATAGCACACAGGCAGATCCGACGCTGGCTTGCCACAACCACAGACCACGCCTGCACAAATGAGAATGACACAGTGCGGCACCAGACTTCCAAATGGCATTCGCTTCTCGCTTGTTCACGGGGGCTCAGAACTCACTGACCACGTTGCCGTCGTTCATCAGCAGCAGCCGACCGACAACTGTCGAAGACATGTTTTCGCCGAGAAACCGCACGCTGCCATCAGCCAGCAGGGCGTGTGCTCCGCCGACATGAAACGAGTAGATACCGGCGACGTTGTTGCAGTTGATCGCACACTGCGAGATCGCGCCAGCGGCAATGCGGCCCTCGGTTCCAGAGCCGTCAAAGAAGGCGAACGCGGTCGATGGGCCGCTGCCCCAATCGCTCCACGGGGGTTGCGTGTACTTGCGGTCGGCGAAAGCCGGGGTGACGGTCGCCGTCCCCGAACCCAATGCGGACAGCCCATTCTGTTTTTTCCCTCGGATGTAGTGTAAGGGCCGCCCTGAGCACTCGGAGATAAAGATCGCATTCGAGGTGCCATCGGTGATTGCGGCGATTTTGCGGTAGCCACCAGGCGAAAGCGCGAATTCGATACCCGCTGTCGCCGTGGCTGGCAGCAGCGCACCACTGTCATCCAGTAGGGGAACCGGATATCCACCCCCGGAATAGAAACCGATGTAGTCCGATGGCGCGGTGTTCCGCACGGGGGCCGAGTCGGGATCGGTCGTCGTCGTCGGTGCCGTGGAAAATGGCGTACTCAACACAACACCCGTTGGGTTGGGTGCGGGGAAGGCGCTACGGTCCAGGGCCGACGGACACAAGTAGGCAGCCAACCGGGTTTGACTTAACGTCAAGTTGGATGAGGGGGGCGTATCCAACGGCCCCTGGTACCACGGTTTGTTCAAGTCGAACTGGGTGTAGATCGGCCCCTGATCGAGATAGGGCAGGATCTTGACGCCCCAGCCGTTATGAATTCCCGCGGGCGATGTCCCGGTGTGGCGCAGCGAGGGAAATGCCTGGTGAGAATCCAGATAATTGTGCATCGCGAGCCCAATCTGTTTGAGATTGTTCCGGCACTGTGTGCGACGGGCGGCTTCACGAGCCTGTTGTACGGCAGGCAACAGCAGGGCGATGAGTATCGCAATGATGGCAATCACCACCAGCAATTCGATCAGGGTAAAGCCACGATGGCGGGAATGCGTAACCACGGCGCAACGCTCCTCGGCATGCTCGGCCAGGTACCGAGTGTGTAGGGGGGAAAGAACTGCGGCTGGCTGGAAGGAGGGCTGGCGTGGCAGTCGAGATTCCGTCGGAATCTCAGAGGCGGATTCGGCGCCACAGAGGCGGACGAATCTTAAGGGTGAACGTATCACTTTCTATTCCAACCTCCATCAAATCGGAGGCATTTTCGCAGTATCCCTGTTTCTTACGAATGATTTGAAACCGCCTCAGCCGGCGAGCGCGTTGAAGCCGCAACTGAGCGAGGAAAACATCGCCGATCTGGGAGAATAAATCGCCAGAATGACGAGGCACAAAAGGACTAAAAGAATCGCACCGGGTCGAACGATCGGAGGACGAAATACCATCCGACATAACCGGTTGCGGTACGTGAAAACCGCTGTTGTTGCTGTAACCGTGTTGATCCCGCAGAGGTTTTGTCGGAACGCACTATGGGACGCCCCACAAATACAACAGACCCAGCACGATCGTCCCCGCGACTGCGGTCAATAATCCCGACCAGCGGCGACGTTTCAGCCAGAACAGCAGCGCCAGACCGGTGATGGAGACCAGCACCGTCAGCGCGGCCGAGGCGTCGATCACAAGCGACCATACCCAGCCGCTGTCACGCCCTTTATGCAAATCGTTGATGATGGCCACCGCACCCATCACGGTTTCCGTCGCCGTGTATGTCGCCTGTTCCCGATTGACAATCACATCGGCGGCATAGCCCGGACCTTTGAAGATCACCAGGCATTCATACTCATCGACACGGAACTCGCTGACCGCTCCTCGCAGATGATGTTCGCTGCGCAAATGCTCGACGACCGCCAGCCGATCCACCGATAAGGCCGGGTCTTCCGAAGTGTTTGGCAACTCCAGCCAGGCACGATCCAGCGCACCCTGAAAGTCTCGCATGCGCTGAGTGTCGGCCCCAAACCATTTGGGATGGTTGAGCGTTAACCCTGTGACCGCGAAAAACAACAGCGCCGTAAAGCCCAGCAGCGACAGGTAAATATGCAACCACCGAATCGCCGCGGCGAGTTTCGTGGACCATGTCTTGCCGCGCGGGCGCGGCGGTGAGTTCGATTCGACAGACGTATCTTGTAGCGACACTTCTGTCACGGGCGAGCTACTTGTCAGCGGCTTTCTCTGCGGTGGCGGGGCGGTACACAACAGAGGCGGATTGGATTTCGACATTCGTCTTGAGCTTCGTTTCGGGAATCGGATCGGCACCGAGCGTGAGCGGATGGCGAATCAGTTGGTACGTGCCGTGCTCGCGGGCCACTTCGATGAACAGCGTGTACTTGCCGGGCGGCAGGGGCTGGCCAGCGTCGTCCTTGCCATCGAAGATCGCCTTGTATTGCCCGGAACCACGAGTCGCGCCAGAGACCGTGCCAATCAGGTCGCGCTTGTCGGCCAGCTTGCGTACGGCGTCGTTGCGGTACCAGCGCAGCAGGTCGCGATGCCACCGCGGGCCGGGTTGCTTGGTCTGCATCCACAGTACGGCAGTGCGAACCGGAAATTCGTCGGCGTCTTCCAGCCACACGGCGACATATGGGCGGCGGTACTGCGAGCCCGTCGGCTTGGCGAGTTCGAATTGCACCAGCAATTCCAGCAGTTCCGGCTTGGCCGGTGCCACTTCGACTGCTGTATTCTCGACCGCATCTGCCTGAGCCAGTTGATCTGAAACTTGTTGAGACTGCGCGGCACTGGCGAGGCGGTAGAGTTGCGGCTGTTCAAGGTCACTCCAGCCGGAACTGGTGATGCGTTGCCCATCGTGGGTGACTAGCAGGTACTCCACGTCGGAACACGTCGCCGCGAGCCGTTCCGTTTCTGGAAGTGACAGCACACTGAAAATGGTGGCTAACGCATCGGCATCGCGCGCCGTGGGTGCCACGACAGTTGCACTGGCGATACCCGTCACTGGTGTCCCGGTTCGCGGGTCGAGGATGTGAGAGTGCCAGGTGTCTCCGATTTGAAATCCGCGGCGGTAGTTGCCGCTGGTGGCCAGGCCACGTGCATGCATGTGGATCGTAGCGATGGGTGCCGCATTCACGGCGTCGCGCAGTGGATCGACAACATGTACCGGCTGTGCCAGGTCGCCCCGCACGCAAAGATCTCCGCCCATGCAGACCAGCGCTCCCTGTATCTCCGGAGAGGCCATTGCAACGGCGGTGGCCCGGTCGAGGATGTCTCCCTTGGCGATGGCATTGAACGACAACTTGCCCGAGGTCTTTCGTGTCGCCGTTCGCGCTAGAGGATCGAGTTGCCACTGCGGTTGTTGCAGAGCGGCCAAAGCTGATGACAATTCTTCCGTAGTGGGAGGAATCTGACGGTTTTCCGCAGCTTTCCAGACTTGGCTGAGTCCTTCCACGGCCGGCTCGAAGGCCCCGCCGCTGCGCTGACGCCAATCGGCACTGGCCGCGAGAAGGGCATACAATTCCGGTGAAACCTGAACCGGGCGGTCGATTTCTGTTTGCCACCGGCAGAGTTCACTCTCTGGATCGTAGCTGCTGAAGATGGCCTTCAGTCGCTCAATTTCTGCGAGGACACGCTGCTCGGCCGCCTGTGCCGCGGCGGGTGTCGTCGCTTCGAGTTGAATCTCCAGCGACGTTCCCAGAATGTGCTCGTGAAAGTATGAGAACCGTTCAGCGAACGCAGATTGATCGGCAAACAACACGACGAGGGCCAGAACAAATCCGCGACCCATGCCGACCGATCGATTTCCACAGAAATCCATGAATCATCCCTTATGGTCATCCAGCATATACTGGACTTGAAATGTGAGCGCGAGCGACAGGTTTAGCGCGGCATCGGCCGTGTGCCGTCGGCTGCTTGCTGCTGGGCATGAGCTTCAATTTCTTCCCGCGTGGCCGCTCCGTCACCATCGGTGTCGGCGGACGTGACAATCTGTTGAAACCGATTGCCGACTTCATCGGTCGCAAGTTTCCCGTCCCGATTGCGGTCCAGCCGCATCAACCGGGATACCATCTCGGCCGCGGGGGAACGTTCTTCCCGCTCCATGACGATGGCACTTTGACCGGGTGATTGAGGACTCGGGTCGACCAGCATGAAGTGCGCGATTCCCGGTTGGTCCTTATCGATGTTGTAAAACAACAGACGGTCTTGAAATTCGAGCATGGTCATCTCGGCGAGCGTGGGGGCAAGTTCGTCAAACGCGGTCGACCAGGTTTGACTCGCGGGATCGAAGACTTCGACGGCGGTCGCCCCGGCAAAATGACCATCCACACGGGCGAATCCGCCAGAGAGATAGAGTTTGCCACCGGAAACCACGAGGCTCGGAAAGACTCGCGCGTGCTGTGGGGCAGGAATTTCGCTCCAGGCCTTTGTCGTGAAGTCGAACACCTGTGCTTTCGCGACGATCTGGCTGTTCTCGCCGAGTCCGCCGACAACGAAATACCGGTCTCCCATGAGCGCGCCGCCAAACGACCGAGTGGGAACCGGCAGCGCCGCTTCAGCGAGCGTTTGAACCTCATCATCCTCGGCCGGGTTCCAAGACCACGTTTCGGAGACCAATCCTCGGCCAGCCGTTCCCGATTGCGCACCGCCAAACATCCACGCGGTTCCTTGATGGACCGCCGCACTGAACATCGCCCGACTGGCGGGCAGATGCCGGACTTCATCGGACCATGCCTGGCTGCGAAGCCGGTATTGCTGAATCAGGTCTGTGCTGCTGAATTGATCTTCCCGGGGAGACAAACCACCCAGCAGATAAATCGATTGATCAATCCGCGGGCCGATCAGCACCGCCGCACCGCTTTGCATCGGTTGCGGCAGCTTCGGCAAGGTTTCGACGGTGCGTGCGGCGAGATCGAACCGGAACGCTTCATCAACAAAATTCGACGCGGCGAAGTCGTGAGGTTTTGGGCTGTTGTTGCCGCCAAACGCAAACAAGGCACCACCGTGGACCAGCAACGCCTGACTGTGGCGGGCCGCCCCGGAAAAATTGACCGTCCATTTCGCCGATTTGACGCGGTCTGGAGCAGCGGAGCGCAGCGGCACAACTTCCAAACTGGCCTGATACGTTCCGCCAGAGATACCGCCAATCACCGCCAATTGATCTTCAGCCACAGGCACAACGCGATGGAACATCCGCGGAAACAGCAGGCGTTCCACCGATTCCCAGACATCACCCGCAGGACTCAGCGCGTACACGGTGCCATCACCGCCGCAGTAGTAGAGTTTGCCAGCCGTAGCGTAAGCCGAGATGGCAAAACCACCGAAGGAGTTCCCGCTTAGAAGTTCCGGCCCCAGCGTCCAGGAATCGGTCTCGGGATGGTAAATATGGACCTCTTTTGTGGTCTGATTGCTGCTCTTCATACCACCGAGGACGAAGAGTTTGTGGTCATGTGCCGCGGCCGCCAGGGCTCGCGTTTGAAAAGGGGGTTTGGCGATGGGTTTCCAGGCACCGCCTTCGTTCGCCAGATCAAAGACCAGAGCGTCTTCCTGCCACTCTCCAGATTGGGCGCTGGAGCCCTGCAGGTTCCATCCGCCGACGACATAGAGTTTCCCGTCCACCACGGCGGCATCAAGGGAAGACCGGGGGATCGGCAGCGGAGGAAGTTCAATCCATGCCATCTTTTCCGGATCGAACCGGGCGAACGTCGCGAGCGATTCATAGACCGTCGGCTCGCCCACGGAATTCTGGAAGCTCAATCCACCGACGCGGTACACCTGATTTTGCCACGCAACCAAACCTGGACTTTGCGACGATTGCTGCATCGGCAGCGTCTGCCAACCCGCCTCCGGCTGCGACAGATTCAGTCGGCAGAAATGGGGCGACAAGCCGTCCAGTGAATTCCCCGGCACGCGACCCATATGGCCACCGAAGACGTAGAGGGCATCTCCGGCGACCGTCGCGCCAAAACTCGTAACAGCTTCGGGCAGCGGCGGATACGGCATCGGATCTGCCGAATCGGCAAAAGAATCGGCCGAGAGGATGGCGAACAAACCAACCCACACGAACAGGCGGAATAACTTCATGGGACAGTCCTTGGTGAATTCCATAAGAACTCTCTGAGACACTCGACCTGCACCGAAAGAGACCCGGCGGGACAAGCATGATCTGTCGGGGGATTTAACCACCCCTGACACGACGAATTCCGGTGGCGATGCCGTAGTATGCCAACGCTGCAAGTTCCAATCAGCCATGGGTTTCACCAATCCACGAGCGCACAGGGCGCTGACAAGCGGAGGCTGGCGGGCGCTGCGATAGAGGGAGCAGGCTGGCTTGCGTTGAGATTGAGTCTCAGTCTTAACAGTCTAGGGGCGCGCGTTTCCGACTGCAAGCAATACCGCAAAAAGATTTTCAGTGCGGTAGGTCGAACCGCAAGCCAAATGTTGATTCGCAAAGATCAGCATTCCGGTGGGCCACGTTCTTGTTCCGCAATAGTTCTCAACGTTACGCCACCAATTATCGCGACATAGTCGTTTCGGCGAGGCGGGACGAACCGTAATCATCCGTTTTCTGCCAACGATTTCCGATCAGTGGGGTGACCACAATCGTGTTGCCAGGGCTTCAATATCGTGGTTCCCATCTGCGTCGGTAGAATCGAGTGGTCGACCCTGGGATAATCCCCCATTCAAACCAAATCCTTCTGGATGCCGATGTGACATACCTGGCCTACGACTCCCTCCTGATCGTCTCCTTCGGTGGCCCCGAATGCCGGGACGATGTGATTCCGTTTCTGGAAAATGTGCTGCGCTGCAAGCCGGTCCCGCGTGAACGGATGTTGGAGGTTGCCGAGCACTACTATCATTTCGGTGGCGTGAGCCCGATTAACACCCAGTGCCGGGAGTTGATCGCCGCGTTACGGATCGAACTCGATGCGGCGGGAATCTCGTTGCCGATCTACTGGGGAAATCGTAACTGGACACCCCTGCTGCCCGACACGCTGCGTGAAATGGCCCAGGCCGGTCATCGTCGTACTCTGGCCTATTTCACATCGGCCTACAGCAGCTATTCGGGTTGCCGCCAGTATCGTGAGAATATCGCCGCGGCACAGCAGATCGTCGGCCCCACTGCACCGACCGTCGACAAACTGCGGATGTTCTACAATCATCCACGGTTCATCGCCGCGAATGTTGATCGTCTGCGGAGCGCGATCCAGCAACTGCCGGAGAGTGTGCGTGAGAGTGCGCAGATTTTGTTTACAGCCCACAGCATTCCGATGCTGATGGCCGATAATTGTCACTATGTCAGGCAGTTGACGGAAACGTGCCGCTTAATTTCTGAACAACTTGGCTGGTCGGCCGAGCGCTGGCAACTGGTCTACCAGAGCCGCAGCGGACGGCCGCAAGATCCGTGGCTGGAACCGGACATTCTTGATGCGATTCGCACTCGGCACGCGGCCCATGCAACGGGTGTCGTGGTTGCACCGATTGGCTTCCTCTCCGATCACATGGAGGTGCTGTTCGATCTCGATGAAGAAGCCAAGCTGCTGTGCGAATCGCTGGGGTTACCGATGGCGCGGGCTGCGACCGCGGGGCAGCATCCAGAATTCATCACGATGATTCGCGAACTGATCGAGGAGCGGTTGGGACTGCGGGCTGAGAAATCCGCAATGGGACAGTATCCAGCCAATCACGATGTCTGCCCGCAAGATTGCTGTTTGTATCCCGTGCCGCAGCGGCCTGTCACTCAAGATGCCACGTCACGCCGTGGGATGTAGTTCCGCAGGTAAGTGGAGCATTGACGCAGTGAAGCACGCCGCGCGGTTGCCGAATCTTCATACGCGCGGTCTTCCACTTCCACACAGACCGGGCCACGATAACCGACATCGGTGAGCGTCGAGAAGAACTGCCCCCAGTTCACGTCGCCCATCCCCGGCAGCTTGGGAGTGTGATACAAGTTCGGATGAGCCAGAATGCCGACATCGTTGAGCTTCTGCCGATCAATACGGACATCTTTCGCATGCACATGCACCAGCCGATCGGCAAACTCCCGCATCGGTTGCAGGTAGTCCATGTGCATCCAGATGAGATGCGAAGGGTCGTAGTTCAAGCCAAAGTTTTTCGAGGGAATGTCCGCGAACATGCGTCTCCAGATGGCCGGTGAGGTCGCCAGATTCTTGCCGCCCGGCCATTCGTCTTTCGTGAACAGCATGGGACAGTTTTCAATTCCCACATGGATGCCATGGTCTTCCGCAAATTGAATGAGCGGTTTCCAGGTTGCGAGAAACCGTGGCCAGTTGTCATCGACCGATTTTGTCCAGTCGCGGCCGACAAACGTGGTCACCCGCGACAGCCCCAGCAGTTCCGCCCCAAGAATCACCTGCTTCAGATGTTGGACGGCGACTTCGGCTTCCTCGGCATGCGGGCTGAGCGGGTTCGGGTAGTAACCGAGTGAACTGATGGAGACACCGGCATCAAACAGCACACTGCGGACATCGTCGGCCTGGGCTTCCGTGAAATCGACCACGTTCACATGCGTCACCCCGGCATAGCGGCGCTCGGCCTTCCCCGGGGGCCAGCACATCAGTTCCACGCAGTCGTAGTTCAAATCCCGGGCCGTGCGGGCCACATCGCGCAGGTCGGCATCGGCCAGAATGGCACTCACAAATCCCAGTTGCATGACGGTTCTCACTAGGTCGGAATCGATCTCGGGCAGATGCCCTTGAGCCTACGCCAATTCTGAGCCGACCGCGAGTGAATGACTGGTGAAAACTGGGCTTGCCCGATTGTGCTCCATGCGGGAGAATCCACTATAACTTGCGGTCGGAAGGCCCCTGCACCTGCCGCTGCCCCTCATTTACCGCACAGGGAAGTGCCGTCGATGCCGCTGACCTTCAATCCCCGGTCGGATTCCACGCCCCTCATCGCCGAACATATGGCTTTTGGTGTCGACCCGACTCGCGCGGAGCGTTACAGCCTGCGTCAAGGCCGCTACCAGGCGATTGGCGATGTGCTGGCTCAGGAATCGCAGCGCCTGGCTGCTCAGGACAAGGTTCTGAAGCTCCTCGATGTCGGTGTCTGGAACGGGATTTCGATGCGGTACATCGAGCCGCGTGTCCCGGCCGGGCAAGTCGAGTATCACGGTGTTGATCTGAAATTGCATGCGGGCATTTATCGTCGCCAGGACTGGAACAGCTTGCAGGAAGGCAACCTGCTTGACGGCATGCCCCATCTTCCGAGTGAGACGTTTGACGTGCTCATTTGCGAACAAGTCGTCGAACATCTGCCCACGATTGACCTGGCCTTGCAGACCTTAAGCCGGGTGGTGAAGCCGGGAGGTTTGATGATTCTCGGCGTCCCGATTTTTCCTTCAGGTGTGCATCTGCTGCGGAAACATCTGGTGCCCGCGTTCGACAAACTGGTGGGGACCAAGAAAGTTCGCGGTCACTTACAGGCTTTTTCGCGGGCCTCGTTTGAACGAGCCATTCTGAAGAACTGCGATGTCGACATTCTGGCATCGCGCGGGTTTCGCATGGTTTCGGGGGGACTGTTGCGGTCACTCGAAAATCAGCACTGGTGGTGGCGGCTGAACCGTCAACTGGGCTACACACTGCCGGGGTTATGCACAGAAATTCAAGTCGTTGCCCGTAAACGTGGAACTCCGGCGGAAGTGGCGTTACCCCGCGCGCGTGCCGCCTGAGATTCTTCAACGGTTGACGCGGCCTCGCCGATGCGTAACAACGCTGGGATGAAGTTGTTGATGCCGCATCGCTGGTTTTCACTCGGCCTGATTCTGGTCGGCTGCGGGACGTCGACATCACCGCCCGTGGTGTCGCCAGCGGTTGAAGAAGTCCCGCTTGCCAGCCCCTTGGTCTCATCGCCTCCAGGGTCGCCACTGCCGTCGGTTGAAGTGACGTCGTTGCAGCCGCCCATCACCCAACCCCACCCGGCCACTGCACCGCCACAGGTCGTCTATCGTCCGATAGATGATCGCCCGCGGCATGATGACCCGTCACTTGCGGCGCTGGGCATCCACCGCAGGTCGTCGAAACATCTCGTGTTGTACAGCGATATCGAATCGGCAACCGCTCAGGCTTTGCCAGGTCTGGTCGATCAACTCGTTGTGGCACTGGAAGCATATTTCGGCCCGTTGCCCCCGGCGAAGGATGGCCGCGACTTTCAGATGACCGGCTATCTGATTCGTGATCTTGCGGTGTTCCGGGAAACGGGGTTGGTGCCCGAGGATCTGCCGACGTTTGAACATGGTCGCCATCGCGGATACGAGTTCTGGCTGCGTGATCAACCGTTCGACTATTACCGGGCGCATCTGCTGCTGCATGAGGCGACACATTGCTTCATGACCATCCTGCCCGATCAGGTCTCGCCCGTGTGGTATCTGGAAGGCATGGCAGAATTCTTCGGCACACATCGACTCGATGACCAGGGCATTGCCACCTTTGGCAGCTTTCCGCAGCGGCCAAACGCTGTTCCCGGTTGGGGACGCATTACGCTGATTCAGCAGGCGTATGCGAAAGACACAGCGCAGACACTGGCCGAAATCTTTGCCTTGAGACCGCACGAATTCGGCGAGCCGACGCCGTATGCCTGGACATGGGCGGCGTGTGAATTCCTGGCCCGCCACCCCCGGTATCGCGACCGCTTTCGCGACCTGGGGAGGCATCATCGTGGGGCGGAGTTTTCTGAAGTCCTAGAGCAACGGTTCGCGGCCGACCAACCGATCCTCAACAAAGAATGGGCGCTGTTCATACACAACCTGCAATACGGCTACGACGTGGAACGTGCGGCAATCGATTTCGTGGAAGGGCAACCACTGTCAGATCAACCGCAGACGGTGATCATCGCGGCCGATCGCGGGTGGCAATCGACGGCGATTCGGCTCGCAGCCGGCAAGACGTACCGCGTGTCTGCAACAGGGCAGGCGCTCCTCGCTTCCGAACCAAAACCGTGGGTCAGCGAAGCCAACGGCATCTCGATCGATTACTTCGGCGGTCAAAGGCTGGGCCAACTTCTGGCGTGCATCGATCCGGATGCACCATCGGCCGAGGCAAACATGCAGCGAGTCTTTCCCCTAAGTCGCTCGCAGGAATTCACGGTGCCATTCTCCGGCACGTTGTATCTGCGCATCAACGATGGCTGGGACCGCCTGGGTGATAACACGGGGGCCTATCAGGTCACCATCCAGGCCTTGTCATCCGACGTGCCGCCACCATGATTTGGCCTGTGACCATCGAAGGCTTGCGGACTGTCAGCGTGTTTCTCGCCTCAGCAGAAGTCTGCCGATGATTACAGCAGAAAGCTGAGAGCAGAAAGCCAGAGTAAAGGAATCCCGCCGATGACTGGCTTTCCGCTTTCCGCCTTCTGCTTTCCGCCAACTGATTGATGGAAACACGGTCTACCGAGATTGTGTATGCAGCCGCGTACTCAGCCACAAGCACGCGGGCATCAGCAGCATGCCAAAAATGAAGAGAATCAAGCGGGTCTTGAGCGCTCCTTCGCCGAGTTCGACCGCTCCGAACTTTTGCCCGACGATGTAGGCCAGCGGTGTCAAAAAACCACCGACACTGGCTGCCAGGCCATAGCGGCCTTGAATGCGTGGCGACAGATTCGTCAGCTTTGCGGAGAGGTTGATCCACAAAAAGATGGCCCATAACGGGCAGAGACCGATCCCGCCGACCAGGTGGTTGTAGCGCATTACGCCGGATGCTCCCAGGACGTTGTCGATCCCGATGCCACACAAGGTGACCAGCGTGATCAGTTTCACGGCCCCAGCGCGATCATCATCGCGGAGCAACCGCACCGTAACGACCAGCAGCACCGCCAAGGGCCCCAGCCATAACACCCCCTGACCGGCGGCCGCCATCGATGTCAGGAAGCCGATCAGAAACCCTGCTTGATCGAAGGCCCGCACCAACCGCTGCGTTGTCGTGGGTCGCGGTTGCGCCTCTTGGGGGACCGGGCCCGGTGCCTCGCCCGGGTTTGCCATCCGCACATGCGTGATCTTCAGTGCCGCCCGCAAACGTCGCGCGAGTGTCGGGAACCGTAACACCCAGCGTGGAATCGGCCAGCGTTCCGGATGCCGATCGATCAACGGATATTCGGCGACAAATCGAATCCGCGTGTCCCAGTTCGTCACGCTGGCTCCCGATTCGATCTCCCACAGGAACTCGGGCAACATGACCTGCGAGACGCCGCGTCGGCGAATCTGCTTCCGCGACCCCGGCCCGACCGACCAGAACAGCAGTTCTGCCCCAGGCAAGCGTTCCGCCAGCATGCGGAAGAGTTCTTGGAGTTTGGCTTCCGGAAAGAAGACGAAGACCGCTTCGGCAATCAGCAGGACGGGTTCATCGGGCTGCCGCTGCAATTCGTTGATCCAATGTTCGTCGAACATCGACGACGTGATGAATCGATTGCGTGGACCTTCTTCGTAGAATTTGCGGCGGACCACCAGACTGTCGGGCATGTCGACATCAAACCAGCGGACGCGGCCATTGTCGATCCGCCAGAAGCGGCCATCGAGACCGGAACCCAGGTTGACAATGATGCCCGCGGGATGCCGCTGCAGGAACTCCCCCACCAGTTCGTCCAGCAATTCCGCCCGCAAGGCCGAATCCAATTGCAAGGACAGGGGCGTCTTAAGGCGATCAAAATCGAAATCGACCCGCTCGACAATCTCCAGGGCCTTCTGATCATTGACCAACCGGTCGGGCCGCCGGGTTTCCTGGGCGCGCAGATAGGCGGCCACGAGCATGCTTTGCTGGATTTCGCCGAGTTCAACGACCAGTTTGTTCGCGCTGTTGTCAGACACGGGTTTCGGGCTCCTGTTGCTTCGGGAGTGCTGAGTGCTGAGGGGCTCGTGTGCGATGGGTTGTCATTGGGCACTTGGCTCTCAACACTTGGCCAATCATCAGAAATCCGCACGTCAGGGCGGAGGGATATTGGGCTCGGGCCAGGTGAACTCGCCATAGTACTGCTGGGCCTTTGCGTTCAGACTGCACAGCAACCGCATCGCTTCTGGACCGGGCGGGGGTGGCTGGGTCTGCATGATACGGAACGTGCGTACCATTTGGACGACATTCCTGGAAAACTCGGGTATGTCACGGAAAAACGCCACTTGTCGCTCCAGCAACGAGGGTTCCCGCGTGAACTCCGCAAAGGCGTAACCATAGCGCAAGAACGTCGGCCTCAGCATCGATTCGACAATGCGAACCCAGGAGGGGGAAAGGACATCCTGCCACCGCGAACGGGGATGGTCTGGCGCTGGCTTTTGCCCACGAAACCACGGAAACGCGGGCAGATCCAGCGGAGCGTGGTTCCAGTGCTCCAGCAAACGATCATCCCAATCTTCGCCGATGTATTCCATGACCCGCCTCACACACGCTTCGCGATCCGCGAGCAAATCTTCCAGTCGCAGTTCCAGCATGCGGGCATCCTGGGGAATGCCATTCAGCCGATAGCGCAACTGGCGACAAACAAGAATCCGGCTGGTCGCGCTTTCGGGGCGCCTTAAGTTGGATACCACCATGTCGCGCGGATCACGCACGAGATGGATCACACGGGCCGCGGGGAAATCGCGAAAAATGTCCTGCACAAATCGGGCGTTCAGCGGACTTTGTGTTCCATAGCGCGGCTTCTGCCACATTTGAGCGCGGCACCGCAGCACCGTGCGAAAGGCTTCCGGCAGGTCATGGTCAGTCAACGTCGCTGGTAACGCTTGTCGAATACGATCGGGGGGCAGGCCCGACCACGGGTAGAACATGTCATGCTTCAGATAAAATTCCACCCATTGCCGCGCGGTGATCGGCAACTCACCGCGGCTGCGAAAAGTCCCTCCACGCGCCTGGTTGGCCACATGATAGAGGCCCACCTCATGAGCAATATGAATTCGGGGATGCGCATTCAGAATCATCCGCAGCAAGTTTGTGCCACAGCGACCGGCTCCGATAATAAAAATCGGAGCAGTATCGGGATCTGTCACCGCAGAATTGTGATCCGACGGCATGAGATTCGGTGGGGTAGCGGGTTCATGCATCTCGGCCGGACTCCCTCTGGTCACTCTCGAAAGATGGCGAAACTGGCTGGGTCTGGCGTGCCTGCGGGATCAGCCATAAGCCCCCACGCGGGCGCAGGGTGACCTGTGGCATAACATCGAGTGTTGCGTTAGGGGCCAGTCGAAATTCCCAGTGCTGCAGAATGGTGGCCAGCATCAACGGGGCCACGGTCCAGAACAGGGGCTCTCCGATGCAGATTCGCGCACCGCCTCCAAACGGAAAGTAGGAGTACTTTTGCTGCAGATGCTGCCGCTCGGGAGTCCAGCGGTCGGGGTTGAAGCGATCCGGCTCGGGCCAGTACCGCGGATCACGGTGCAACAGCCACTGCGAGAAAACGACCTGGCTTCCGCGAGGAATAGAATACGGCCCAATCCGCACATTCTGCAGAGCTTTTCGGCCCAGAATTGTTATCGGTGGATAGAGTCGCAACGCTTCCGCCAGCACACGACGACAACCATCCAGCCGGGGCATATCTGCCAGCGTGGCCAGCCGCCCCGCTAACGTTTTATCGACTTCCGCTTGCACGCGCTGGCTGATGTCCGGATGCTGAGCCAGCAGACCGAGAGCCCATGTCAGTCCCATCGCGCTGGTTTCAAAACCGGCCAGCAAGATGGTCACCAGTTCGTCACGCAGTTGCCGATCTGACATCGGCCGTCCCCGTTCATCGCGGGCCTCGATCAGGATTCTCAGCAGGTCCGGATGGTGAGTTGCGTCCCGACGACGTTTTTCGATCAACCGAAAGGCGAGTTCATCGAGCCGACGAAACGTCTCGCGCAAGCGGCGCATCCCCGGAGTTGGAAGACGCAGCAACCACACAGCACCCGGTAGCAGCCGCGTATCGGTATAAGCCCGATTCCCTTCGGCAACCGCATGCAACAGGGTTTGCAGGTCGTCCCCCAGTTCCTCCCCGATGAGTGACTGCACGAGAAATGTCGCGGTCAGGTTCAGCATTTTCTGGGAAATGTCGCAAGCTTGCTGTGATGTCCATTGAGAGCAAATGCGGGCCGTCGTCGCGGGGACGCGCGCCGCACATTGTTCCAGATGTTCGCGATCAAAGGCGGGCTGAATCATCCGCCGCTGCTGACGATGAAAGTCGCCATTGCTGGTGATCAGTCCATTTCCGAGCACGACCTGCAACCGACGGAAACTGAACGCCTTCGTGAACTGCGCATGCTGAGTGACCAGAATCTCGCGGATCCATTCCGGCTGATTGACGATGAACATGCGCCGCCTTCCGATCCGGCAGGCCACGAGGTCACCATACGTCTCCACCAGCTTCCGCATGGCAGCGTGCAGGTCGCGGCTGGCAAACAACCGCAAGCCGGTAAATGGGCCGAATGGTCCAGGTATCGATGAGGAACTCCTCGCAGACACCGGGAACTCTGCTTGCGGGCCGGTTATCGCGGATGGTTGATGTGGCTCCACCGACGGTCTACTTCCTTGTTTGCTGGAACTTATGCTTAGAGGTTGTCTACCTAATCAATCAGATGTCGGCGTGAACTGCGGAAAGCCAACAGCGGAAAGCAGAAGGCCCGTCATCCGCAGGTTTCCCTCTCTCTGGCTTTCTGCTTTCCGTTTTCCGCTGGCATGACTTGTCAACCGTTTTCTGGTACCTGACCTGTTTTCTGAACACCGATTTACAGTGAAACAGCAGCCGCCCTGCGAACGTATCGATCAATCTGTTGCACGAAGTCGACACACTCAATCGGATGAGCCCCCTGCGCGGTCTCTTCAGACAACTGAATTCCCGATGCCCCCTGCAAGACCGTTTCATACAACGAATGCACATCGGACAGGCTGGGAACCGGGTGCTGCATCATCGATCCGAGAAACTGCGTAGCGACGAACACCCGGCAACCCTGAGTGCGCGCCAGCCGAAACACCTGCTGTTGGGCCCGCACCACTTCGATTAACCCAATCTCGCCCGCGAGATCGCCCCGATCAATCAACAGAATGTCTCCGGGTTCGACCATGTCTTCCAGCGACTGTAAGGCTTCGCGTGTTTCAATTTTCCACACAAACTGCGAGGCACCAGGGGCCGCCTCACGAACTTCTTGCTTCTGCTCAGGATAGCGCAAATAAGAAATCCCGATCAAATCCACCGGTTCTGTCGCGCAGACGGTCAGTAATTGGCGATCATGCGGGAAGAGCAACGGAAAACCCCGTTGCTGGATCAGGCGCGAAAAGATCAACCCTCTGCGACTGCCGAGCTGGCCATCGTTCTGGGCCTCAAACGAAATGACGCGCTGATCGACCTGTACGATGTTCAAATGGTTGCGCCCGTCATTGATCGTGACTTCGTCTCCCAGTTGCACATACTGATACAGATCGGGAAAGTTGAGCTGCTCGGGCTGTAGTGAAATTCGATCGCCACGACGGAACGTAATGCTGGCTGGAATGTCTCGTGTGCGCAACTTGTTCGTGGGCAGGTCGAGCAGGATTTTCGCCGCGGACCCCATGAGCCCGCGCAACCGGCGAATGGCGAGCCCGGCATCCTCGGCAGAAAAATGAGCACCGTTGAGTCGAAACACCGTGGCTCCTGCACGTAGCAGGTCGCTGATCAGCGATTCATTCAGCGGCAGGGTCACCGTCGCGATAATTTCCATCCAATCCCACTCCCCACTCTCAGTCGCCATTTGGCGAATCGTGCCGTCGATCAACCTGAATCGCATCCTAACCCGACCCACTTCCGAATGAACAGCGTGCATCTAGGTGTTCTCCCGCACTGTGGCATAGGCGTTTCCGGACAGCGGGGTTATGCTCATGGTATGGAAGCTGGATCACTTACACTGCCGAGGTTAGGTCTGCCGCATCTGGGCTTTGGTGTCGGGCTGCGGACCACGCATTTCGGCTATCTGCAAGACCATGCCGCGCGTGTCGACTGGTTTGAAATTCTCTCCGAGAATTTCATGGACTCGCAGGGTCGCCCGCGGTACATCCTCGATCAGATCGCCGAGCGCTATCCCCTGGTGATGCATGGTGTCTCGCTGTCGATCGGCAGTACCGATCCGTTGAATTTCGATTATTTGCACCGGCTGAAACGACTCGCGGATGAGATTCATCCCGCATGGATTTCGGATCACCTCTGCTGGACGGGAGTCGCCGGACTCAACACGCACGACTTGCTGCCGCTGCCGTTGAATGACGAGTCTCTGACACACGTTGCACGGCGGGTCGTTCAGGTACAGGAATTTCTCGAGCGCCCATTGATTCTGGAAAACCCAAGCAGCTATGTCACCTTTGCTGATTCGACGTTCTCGGAATGGGAGTTCCTGCGACAATTGACAAATCTGACAGGTTGTGGCCTGCTGCTCGATGTCAATAACGTCTATGTTTCCAGCGTGAATCATGAGTTCGATCCCCAGGCATACCTCCGCGGTCTTCCGGCGGAACGGGTTGTGCAGTTTCATCTGGCGGGCCATACCAACTGTGGCACACATCTGATCGATACGCATGATGGCCCGGTGATCGATCCCGTCTGGGAACTGTATCGATATGCCTGTGAACTGACCGGTGGGGTCGCCACGCTGCTGGAATGGGATGCCCAGATTCCGGCGTTCCCGGTGCTGGAAGCCGAGATCGAAAAGGCGCGTCTGGCCGTGTCTCACCACAAGTTATGGCCTACGACCTCGGCCCCCGTGGAGACCTCTGCGGTACCACATCCGGCGCTGCTGGTCACAGCCGAGGTTGAATAATGGCGGCCGCTTTGCAGGTGATCCAGAACTGGATGCAGGCCGTGATCCAGCATCCCCAGGGGATCTCAGCAGGCTTGGCCACCGCTGAGGCACAATCGTGCCTGTCAGTGACGTGGGAATCATTGGATCGCGTGTTGCCCGGCTCATCGCGGCAAAGCAGTCTCGATCGCCTGCAGATTTATGCGCACGCCTATCTGGCCCGCTTGCTCGAAGTCATGCAGGCCGAGTTTCCCGCGCTGCATCATTACATGGGAGACGAACTCTTCCGCACGTTTGCATCGGAATATCTCCAGGAATCGCCCTCGCAAAGTCACACGTTATCGCAACTCTCCGCGCGCTTCCCCGAGTATCTTGCCAGAACGCGTCCGCACCGTACCCAGAGCGTGCCCGATTGGGCCGATTTTCTGATCGATCTCGCAACGCTTGAGCGGATGTACGCCGAAGTCTTCGATGGCCCAGGGCCCGAGCGCAGCACGCGCTCTCATCACGACCACCTCGCGGGGCTTGCTCCGCCAGATTTTTTACAGTCGACGCTGGTGGTCGTGCCGTGGGTGCATTTACGGGAATTCCGGTTTCCCGTGCAAGACTGTACGACTTCGGTTCGTCGGGGATCGCCGATCGAGATTCCTCCGCCCCAACCGACATGGTTGTTGATCACGCGGCGCGATTACATCGTCAGGCGTGAGTCGATTTCTCAGGCAGAGTTTCAGTTGCTCGCCGCGTTACAGTCCGGGCTGAAGGTCGAAGCTGCGCTGCAGCAACTGCTGGGGGGCGCGGCATCGACTTCTGATTTACCCGGCCAGTTGCAGAACTGGTTCCGGCAGTGGACTGCCGCCGGGTATTTTGCTGCGGGGCTTATTCAATCTTGATCAGGTCGACTTCAAAATGGAGTGTGGAGCCTGCGGGAATGCCAGGAATGTTCTGATCTCCATAAGCTAGATTCGCGGGGATCTCCAGTTCGATTTTGCCCCCTTCGCCGACGAGTTGCAGGCCTTCGGTCCAACCCGGAATGACTTCGTTCAGCGTGAAGGAGATGCCCTTGCCAGAGTCGAATTCCGTGCCATTGTCGAGCCAGCCGCGATAGTTGACGGTGACGGAGTCTGTGGCGGCGGGCTTCTTGTCGGAACCGGCGGAGTGAACTTTGTACTTCAGGCCCGAATCCGTGGCCTGCATGTCTGCGGATGATGACGTGGCGGGTGTCGCCGGTGGGTTGATGGCAGGAGCCGTGGGAATGTGACTTGGTTGTGACGGAGGCGGAGCATCACAGCCGCACAGCGCACAACACAGCCAGCCCACTGCCACCACATTCAGCCACCGTAATGCCATCGCAACAAACTTTCGTAACGCAAGTTTTTTCAGGAGAGACACAGGGGCTTACCATAGCAATCAGTACGGCAAACTGCCACTACCTGCAGGCGTTGTGACAGGTGGAGCCACGGGTTCAAATTCGGAATTGTGGACGCAGGCGGGTGCCGGGGGTTATACTTGCCAGCCATGTCTCTGAGTTCGCGGACCAGTCTCCCTTCAGGAAAGGTCGAGGTATTCGATGCCGCTATTCGAGATTGAGACGACGGCCCATATTGTCATCGCCTGGGCCGACAAGCAGACCGATGCCGAGGCGATGACCAAGGAGCATTTCCCCGAGGAAGATGTCCTGCGTGTGGCCAAACGCCCGCGCGATGCCTGGGTCATCTCCAAGCGACTGCTGGGGATCGAAGGGTCGGCTCCCGAACCTTGTTCCACGGCTCGGGATTGTCTGGTGAAAGCCCGTGGCGATAAGCTGCACGCCATTCGCCTGTTCATGCAAGATACCGGCTCTGATCTGCACGCAGCGCAGCGGGCCATCGAAACGAACATGTCTCTGGGTTGGTGATCGACTGTCGGTCATCGAGATGTATTGTTGCTGCCGAGGGGGCCTGCCCCCTCGGCCTGTTGTTTTCACGGTACTCACAGGATCGATTATGGCTCGTTTGCTGGAAGGTCGTGTCGCGCTGGTTACCGGTGCTGGTCGTGGACTGGGCCGCTCGTTCGCCGAACACCTGGCGTCGCTGGGCTGTCACATCGGCGTGCATGGCATGCGCGAACATGGACCCTCGGAATATGGCGAAGGGACGACTTTAACCGAGACTGCCCGGCAAATCGCCGAAACGCATGGCGTGAAAACGATTCGCGTGCTGGGCGACTTGACCCTCGTTGCAGACGTGGAGCGCGTTGTGCAGACCGTGTCCACTGACCTGGGCCCCGTCGACATCCTCGTGCATAACGCCGGGGGAGATATCGCGGCGGCGGGCGGCAAACCGAATCCCAACGATGCCGTCACGATTAAAGAAGTCGATGTGCGCGCGGTGCTCGATCGGAACTTGCTCAGCACGATTCTGGTCTGCCAGCAGTCGGCCCGCGTGATGATGCCCCGCAAGACCGGCCGCATCATCACCATCAGTTCCATCGCCGCCTTCAAAGGGAACGAAAACTCCGCGATCTATTCCACCGCGAAGGCGGCTGCGGTCGAGTATACGCGCTGTTTGGCGGCCCAGTTACGGCCCTACAACATTACAGTGAACAGCCTCGCCCCTGGCGATACCCGGACCGGACGGTTTCTGGGGACACGACACGTGCCCGAGGAACGCCTGGTTTCGGATGGCACCCTGGATCGCGTGGGCCTGGTCGATGAGGTGACCCGCGTCGTGGAATTCTTCGCGGGCCCCTTAGGCGACTTTGTGACAGGACAAGTGCTGCGTGTCGACGGGGGCAGCCAGATCTGGCCAGCATAGTTCCGGCGCGCTCCAGCGAAAGTGGAATCACGATGGGCTTCATAGATCTCGACCAGATTGCCCCGATTTCGCCGGTGCCAGGGTGTCGCATGCGGACACCCTTCGGGGAACACCTGATGCTTTCGTACCTGGAAATGGACGCTGGTGCCGAAGTTCCGTTGCACCAGCATCCGCACGAACAGGGGGGCATCTTACTGCGTGGCAAAGTGCAGTTAACCATCGGCGAAGAGACGCGGGTGGTTGAGGCGGGGGCCTTGTTTCTGATCCCGCCCAACACGCCCCATCGAGCCGTGGCGGTCGACGGTCCGGCTGTCGTCTTGGATGTCTTCAGCCCCGTGCGCGAAGACTACGCGGCGTTGGTGAACCGCTACATTCCACCGATTGGAACGCAGGCTCCCAGTTAGTCTCCATCTTGCCGGCGCCAAAGGCCGGTTGGCACTTGCAGTGCAGGCGAATTCTCGGCAACAATGCGGCGGGGTTCGCATGGCAGGCACGATCTGTCGGCACGGCGAACTCGTCGGATGCTGGCCGTGTCCCAGTCATGGCCTAGTCACGGAATCGCATCCCACAGCACGGCCGCTTGGTGGAATTGGCAGACACGCAAGATTTAGGATCTTGTGCCGCAAGGCGTATCGGTTCGAGTCCGATAGTGGCCAGTAAGGACTTACGACGATTTGAGGTGTCCAGAAACTCGATTTTGACTGCCATTTGACTGCCATTACGCAGTTCGCTCTGAAAACATCTCGTCAAACTTGCCCGCCGCGTCGGCTTGCATGCTGGGAATCGCATGGCTGTAGATGTCCATTGTCATCGTGATGGACGAATGTCCTAACCGCTCCTGCACAATCTTCGGGTTCACGTTCTGAGCGAACAGCAGTGAAGCGGACGTGTGCCGTAGATCGTGGAATCGGATCTCCGGGAGCTTCGCGGCCTTCAGCAGTGGACGGAATGACCGCTTCAGAATCCAATCCCGTTTGATGGGGCTGCCGTCTTCCATTGAGAAGACACGGGCATCCCCGGCCCGTCCTTCAGCCAGCATTCGGCGGCGATGATCGTGCAGGGCTTCCATCGCCATTGCCGGGAGTGCCACCCGCCGCCGGGAACGATCGGTTTTAGGCTCCTCGGTCCAGAATTCATCCTTCAGGGAATTCAGGCTACGCCGCACGGTGAGCGTGTTTCCCGCGAAGTCGATATCGGGCCACTCCAGGCCCAGCAGTTCCCCTTGTCGCAATCCTGCGGTGATGGCGAGCACGTAGAGGGCTTCCAGACGGTCACCCTTGGCGGCACGGAGAAACTTCCCCGCGTCGGCAGCATCCAGGAAATTCGCTTCGTGCCGTGTGGCGGCGGGCCGGTCGACCATATCGCAGACGTTCCGCGACAGTAGCCCCCATTTCATCGCCACGGAGAGCGCCCGCCGCAAGATGGTATGCACCAGTTGCTGCAATCGCGGCGACTTCCCCGCTGCCTGCATCTTGGCGTAGATCCCGAGAACGTGCTCTGGCCCCAGCTTGTCCAGCTTTATCGCCCCGATCGTCGGCACGATGTGCAATCGAACATTCTGCCGATACCCGTTCAGTGTGGTACGCCGCACCCGCAGGGATGCCGAAGTGTCGAGCCATTTCTGCATGAACTCGGCCACGCTCAGCTTGGAGACCGCTTTCAGCATCCCGTCGAGCTTCTGGCCCTGTAACCGTGTCAGTTCCTCGGTGACAGCTTTCTTGGTTGGCCCGTAGACCGTCTTCCGCAGCCGCTTCCCGGTCTCGCTGTAGCCCACCGTGATCGTGGCAGACCATCGGCCATCCGGTCGCAGATAAATCGAGCCTTCCCCATGTCCGCGTTTCTTTGCCATGTTTCCCCCTTGGTAGAAAAACGCCCCCACCAGCGAACCGGCAGGGGCTTGGAATGGTTGGTCGTTAGTTCGTCGTCTGCAATCGCTGATGGAACCGCCGCCGCAACTGGATGGCACACCGCACCAGTTCGCGGGCGTAGTCTTCCAAGTGCTTGTTGCCCTTCCGCTGGTTGCAGGGCCGACAGACGAGCACAATGTTTGTGGCAGTGTTAGCGCCACACTTCGAGGATGGAATTACGTGGTCCAGCGTACCACCCCGCTTACCGATCACGTTGCCGCATAGTTGGCAGTGGCCAACGGTCTTGCGGAGGTGGCCGCGTAGGTTGGCCTTGTCATCCTTCGACAGGAAGGCGGTTTTCGTGTCTGCGGGGATCTCCGGCAGTGGTGAGCACAGGTCTTTCAGGATCTCAAGGCGAATCATTGGAACACCACCTTTCGCACCGTGGGCACACTCCAGCGATTGAAGCGGATCACCTTGGCTTTGCCCTCCAGGCCCCGGGCCCGCAGCTCTCGCTGCTGTGGCGTCCACTCACGCTGAATGGTGGCACAGGCGTCGCGGATCTCTTGAGGCGATGGCAGATAGTGCGGGTCGTAATTTGGCCGCGCAGTGGACATGACAGGAATCTCCAGCATAGGAGAACCTTTCAAGAACTGAGACCATGCCCCCGCAGTCCACCCTACGCGGAGTTAGGCCGCGCGCGGTCGTTACCGATTCCCGCAGGGCTGAAGGGGCATGGACTCTGTTTTCTAACTGGGTTCAGGGTTCTAACTTGTACAAAAGAGACTTTAGGGATCGCCATCATTCCCGAAACGTGGTCGCGATGTCAATCCTGATGGGCGAATCGCACTTTTCCAGCTTGTTTTCTCCAATTGCTTCAATTGACGCAATTGGGAACTACTGCCCGACGATCACTCTCGGCACCGCCCATTCCTCGCGCTGCGCCCCGAACACCCGCCGCCCACGTTCTTGCTCTGGCGACCATTCGCTTTGGATCTGCTGACAGGCTGCCGCGATTTCCTCGGGACTCGGTAAGAACCGCTCACCACCAGGGCAACGCACTACGCTGGCGTGTGCCGCGTGATCGACTTCGGACGATGTTTCTATCGTGCTCGGCATCGTTCGTTGCCCTTGCTTCAACTGGTGCGGTCGTTTTCTGATCGATGTCACTCGGAGTAGTCTCACTGGATCACTCAGTGAGCGACTGTTTGTTACTGGTACGGCACCAACCGATTGAGTGCCTCTTGCCGC